>Ga0153954_1000001_pt1 | contig 661913 bp, 493 predicted proteins | sample TSFL038MetaG_FD_102277 | JGI IMG/M metagenome (GOLD analysis project Ga0153954, IMG submission 102277) | Attine ant fungus gardens microbial communities from Florida, USA - TSFL038 MetaG | ecosystem: Host-associated > Fungi > Mycelium > Unclassified | place: USA: Florida, Wekiwa Springs State...
TATGCCGTTCCTCTTTTGGCTTTTTGGAGGGAGCAGGGGGCTTCAGCCCCCTGAACCGAGGCTGCGTTTGAAGGGCTTTAGCCCCGGATTCCTCTTCTTCCTACGCAGAATTTGCTTGAATTTAGATTCGTCAGACACTGCCTTAGTCCCCGAGTATTTGCTTTCTACTCCCTATTCCCTTGTTCCTACTCCCTGCCTTTAGATCGCCCTTATCAGCCGCGCCGGCAAAAAGATAATCGCGGCCACCAGCTCCAGCACGCCGCCCACGGCAATGCCGACAATTCGAAACGGCAGCAGAATCAGCCACAGCAGCGGATACAGCACCAGCGCCACGAGCGCCAACGGCCAGCAAAACACAAACAGCAAACACCACAGCAGAAATTTAATCATGGTCTTCGCACCTCACTGCGCAACCTTATATACGGTACTTCTTCTCAGGCGGTTCCATCGGCCACCGGTAATAGCACTATGCAGTGCTCCGAGCAGTTTTTAACTTGTTTCGCTGTGATTTCTGTGGGAGTCTTGGTGCGGCCAAAGGAAGAGGGCCAACCCCATCAAAAAAAGGAGACGAGATATGCGACCCGTTCTGACGCTCATCGCAACACTCTTCTGCGGCGCATCCCTGTGTGCCGCACAAGCGTCCGCGCCAACCTCAACTCCGGCCCATGCAACACGCACCATCCCCTCTGGTTTGAATTTTTCCTATGACGCACAGCACGACCAGATCAACACCGCGGGAATGCAGATGAAAGCGCACTCCCAATCCAGCCCAACCGTCTCTCCCACTACGGGCACCATCACCGTAACCCTCAACATCAAGCTCGCGTCCCACTTCCCCCGGAAAACGCAGATTCACTGCTCGCTGACCGCAATCGGCGGCCAGATTGACATACTCACAGGCTCTTTTGACGGCGGTATTGAAACCGCCAACGCCGCCAGCTGGGACTCGAACTCCGGCACGGCAACCTGTACACTCGTCATCCCCTATTCGTGGTCGCTCCCGCAGGACCCGGCTTCCGCCAACGGCCTGATCCTCGCCTTCGGCGCCTCCGCAGTCAACCGCCCGGACAACGCCGACAAGAACGACGTCTACCGCTCCACGCTGCAGGTGGATGGAATAGAAAACCTCCCCGCCAACGGTGGCTCAGCAGCCTTTGTGTTTGATGTAGCCCTCTAACGAATTCTGACGAATCCTGATTCGATACACCCCGGATATCCCATCCCTGCGGTCCTTATCGCCGCAGGGATGGGTAGCATTTCGCCATGGTCTTCACTTTTTGAATCAGAAAATCGCAGGCATACTGTCATCCGGATCAAGCAGCCGGAAAAAGTGCATCAAAGATGCGCCCTGCCGCCTTTTTCAACATCTGCTTGTCCAGAAGCTTCGGGGAAAGACTGGCCTCCACCACCAGTGCGGAAAATACTGACCCAAAAAGCTGTACAGCAGCAGAGCGGCTGACCGCATCACTGGACGGCTTGACCGCGCCGATCAGGCCAGCCAGTCTCTTCTCCTGGTTGGCCGGAAGAAACCTGTCGTAGTGCTCCTGCAGGCGCTCGCGCGACTCCGGATGGCGGATGATAAAGAGCTTGAACTCAAGCGACAGCATCAGCCAGTTCCCATCCTCCAGTATGCCCAGGGCCTCCTCGCGGAACAATCGCCTGTTCTCTTCCGTGCTGTTGGAGGAAGAAATAGCTTTCTCCACCTGCGCACGGCGCCGCAAGGCTCGTTCCTCAAAGAGCGCAAGAAAAATATCTTCCTTGCTTTTGAAGTGCGCATAGATTGCGCCTTTCGTGCGTCCAGCCATGGCGGCAATCTCGCCCAGTTCCGCCTTCTCGTATCCATCGCGCACAAACACAGTCTCTGCCGCGCGCAGCAGCTGTTCCCGCGTCTGTCGCGTCTTCAGCTCATGCTTGTTCAGTGTCTCTGCCAACGGTTTCGTTCCCATCATTATGAGCATATTCAATCTACCAGCCCTGCATCTTCCTTTCCGTCATGCCTTCTCCGTAACTCCTCATTGTTATGAACCAGGTAACACACCAGGGCCTGCAGCCGTGCATTCTCCGTCTCCAGTTCCCTCGTGCGCTCCGCCCATGCAGCCTCGCGGTTCTTTTCATCCGGCTCCATCGCCTCTCCGTCCTCATTCCCAGTCTCCATCGAATTCCCCCGGCCCAACACCTGCATGCATTGCACCGAGTACCAGGTAGCCTTATCTCCCACCCCCTCTCTCATAACGCCTCTCCCACACCCGCCTGGGTCACAGGCGCTGGTTGTTTGCGCCACTGCACAAACTTCTTTACAAACTTCTTCGCAATCGACTCCGAAACCTTCGTATTCTGCGACTCTCCGCGAACCGTTGCCTTCCCCTGCTCGTGAAAATTCATCCTCCCGCTCTCATCGCGAATACTCACCTCAAACACCATCTGCGTCGTTCCCACAAACATTCCCACTGGCCCCATCGAAGCACGTTCCACCTGGTTGCCCGCCTTGAAACCCGTTACCGAAAGCCGCACCGTATACTCCGCACACGCATTGCCCGCAGCCTCTTCCCCATCGCGGTACACACGCTCAAACTGCCCGCTCTTCCGCAGCTCATCCACCATGTGTTCATACAGCAGCGCCCGGTATGCCGTCGGAACCGTCAGTCCGTTCCACTCCGGCTCCGGCACGCGAATCGTCTTCGGCTGCACCAGCGTCTTCTCGCACACATTCGCAACCGGCTTGTGATACTGCACCGGCAGCGCGCTCAGCGTCTTCACCGCGCGGTCTGCGTCATGAGCAGGCAGGAAGAACACAGCCGCGTGATATCCGCCATTCGCGCCCACAAACTCCACTGTGAACATATCCACCCGGTGGTGCATCATCGTCGCCGCCAGCAAACCGCTACTGTTCGGCATTACCGCCCGCAGAATCTGCCCCTTTACCCCCCACAGTTCCACCCGCTCATTGCCCGCGCCTACTGCAAGAATCGTCGCAAGCGGAATCGTTGTATTGCTCATTTCGCCATGAAAACTCAGCCCGGCAGGAGTAATGCTCAACGTCCCCTTATCCTTGATCTTCGCCTCAGGCAGCCCAAACACATGCTCTGCATGAGGCGAGCCCCACTCCACGGCCGCTGCTGCAGCACTCTCCACAGAAGGCCCCGCCGCCTGGGCGTGCACAAGAACGGGAAAAGGAAGGCAAAGCAGCACCGCGAGGCACCGCAGGGACAGGAATTTCAGCAAAGAAGTCATTTTCAATCTCCGGTCATATTAAATACGTACTAGTACGTATTTAATATGACACAACAAACCCCCAATTAGTGTCAAAAATTTCTGCTTTCCGCCAGCTCTTTCACAAATCTTGGGTGCCCCAGGTCCCTGCATTTGGGGGACCTGGGATAGCACTCCCTCCACTCCCCGCAAAATAAATCCCAAATCGGTGGAAAAACCTTGCGGTGAATTACCCCCTTTTATGCCACACTCAAACTGAGCAAACAGAAAACGGCCCGATTCTGTGACGGAATCGGGCCGTGGCATTTTTGGACGGAAGGGTACCCCCCTCCCCCCTCCCTCAGAATCTGTATTTCTGTAAATCTGCGGGCCTCACACCCACACTCCAATTCAAGCCGGAAGAACAGAAAAAAGAATAAATTCGCGATTTCTCAAAATCTTTATGCGTTTTTATGGTTACCTTTACCAATCAGTAAACATGTAAAAGCGACTATATCAATCAATAAATCAGCGGTTTAACTGAGATCAGCCTGAAATAGCTGTAACTCAGAACGCAGCCTCAAACGCCCGGAATCGCCGTTCCTGCTCCCACTGCGCCGCAGCCTTCTGGCTTCCGGCAAGAAAGCTCTTGCAAGCCGTCGACGGGCTCTCGCCGCCCAGCGTCTGCCCCTTGCAGGCACTCGCCGGAACCGTAAACTCATCCGGCTGCGCCCACAGGCTCGCACCGGGCAGAAAGTTATGTTCCATGCCCGTGCGCGCCAGCTGCTTCAGCTCGGCATAAGAAAGGTGGTAATCCAGCGCCGCCCGCGTGTACTCGCTCGTAATATCGATGCGGCTCACACCTTCGTCATCGGTCGAGAGCGCCACCGGCACATGCGCCGCGCGGTAATAAGGAAACGGATGCTGCATGCCCTTAATGCCAAGAATCCCCTCATTCGAGCTGAGGTTGATCTCCACCATCACATGCTTCGCTGCCATCTGCTTCAGCAGCTCGGCCGCGTCATCCTCATACATCACATCCACACCATGTCCAATCCGCTCGGCATGGGCCATCTCCACAGCCTGCCGGATGTGAAACCGTAACCCCTCCGGCGGAACCATCCCCGGAGCCAGCTCGCCCGCATGCAGCGTAATGTGCACCGTGGGATAAACCGAGTGCAGATACTCCACCATCTTCATCTGCAGCGTGTAATCGCGCATGGAGATGAAGCCATCCTCGGGCATCACAAAATTGATGCCCACAAACCCCGGCTCACCGTCGGCAATCGACTTCTGCACCGTCTCGAACCCCAGCAGCGTTTGCGCAAACACCTGCTCCGGCGCAAACCCGCGCAACACCTGGTAAATGTACCGAACCGTAACGTTACAAGCCGCCGTAGCTTGCCCCGTAGCCTGGCCTGTCCCGCAGTGCTCCAGCTCGCGCCGCTTTGCCTCGCTGGTCCGCACATGCTCCATATCCACGCTCACTTCATCACGCAATCCACGATCCAGCAATGCCTGCCGCATCCTTGCAAAGTCCACATTCTCCGAGTTCGCAGGCCATCCAATCTGCCGCGCAATCGTGGCCGCATGCACAAACTGCGGTGTATCCATCAATTCCAAATACTGCTGATTCTGCGCCGCCGAACGGCTGGCAATTTCATCCACCCACTCGCCCATGTGCCGCGGATTGATGCCGCCAAACTTGGCAAAGGTAGAAAAGAACTGGTCGTGCCCGCTGTAGCCTGCATAAGGCACAAAGCTCCGCATTGAAAACGAGTCCACCAGCCGGTCGTACAGATCCTGATCCGCCGGGCCCAACACACCATTCAGCTTGGCAGCCGGCATCAGCGCTCCCTCGCACGGAGGCTGCGCAAACTTCAGTTCTTTCGTGTCTACGCAAAGCCCATCCTCCGCTGCGTCGCGGATAAACGTCTCTGCATACACCGCGCCACCGAGATGCACATGCAGATCCGCCCCCTTCGGAAACTGCGCCAGAAACGCGTGCACTGCCAGCGGTCCGGCCTTGACCGCCGAGTCATAAGCCCGCGCCGCGCGAGCCTCCGCAGAGGCGGCACGAGGAGCCGTTTTTGCGCCCGATTGCGCAGCCAAAGCTGCCGTAAGAACCAGAACCGAAAGGCAAAGAGAGGAGAATCGCGTACCAATGTGCATGATGCCTTTCAGTTTAGGCGAGCCGCCGTCAACCGGCGGTAAAAAATTCCAACCAGGCTGGGCGCTCCAGCTTGGTCAGACAGCAAAGGCTTGGTATACTTAAGAAGTTGTTGCAGCACACTGTCCGAGGAACTCCCACCCATACCGGTTTTGCCCGAGCCTCCCGCACAGGTAATTGCAACTCAAGTTTGCACTGAGGCCAGATAGCTCAGTGGTAGAGCGCGGCCCTGAAAAGGCCGGCGTCGGCGGTTCAATCCCGTCTCTGGCCACCACATTCTAAAGGACTTAGTAGCGACCATAGAGTTAGTGTTTTAGCCGTCCGAACAATATCCGAACATTACTCACGCAATGCTCTGTTGTTCGCCCTCTTCTTGCTCCGGTTTCTTATCCAACATGTTCCAGATCACCTTGGCCGTGTTGCCGGTCTTGGTGATGTGCGCGCGCCCCAACTTGGCGTAGCGCTCGGTCATCTTGATGTTGGCATGGCCGAGAATCTTCGCCAGTTCGTAGAGGTCGCCACCGTTCATCATGTACCAGGACGCGAAGGTGTGACGCAGATCGTGGAACCAGAAATCCCGAATCTTCGCTCGCTTGAGCAAGTCTTCAAAACTCCCTTCCAGTCGCTGACGTTTACTCTTCGCTCCTCCCTTCGGCGGGAAGATTCGTTCCTCATCGATCGCTGCCGGATATCGCCGGATCTCTGTGGCGAGTTCGGGAGCCATGGGAACGTAACGCTCCTTACCCTTTTTCAGTCTTGCCCGAACTGCAATTAAGCCTTCGCTATACTTCACGTCGGACCATAGCAGCCGGTGAATCTCGGCGGAGCGCATCCCGGTTGATACAGCAATCAACACAATGAGCCTCATCCGAAGATTCGTCCGATTAAGGTTCCTGGTACCCTTCTGGAGCATCCGCTCGTCCAATGCGAGCTTTAAACGGTGGAGTTCCTCTGCCAAAAGGTACCGCTCTCTTGAATCGTCTGGACGATACACCTCGACAAGGTCGGCTGGATTCCGGTCGATGCCGGTTTCCTTGGACCAGAGAGTCGAAGCCTTCTCCATCATGTGGTGCATGACGTTGAAATGCCGCACTGCGGTGTTATCGGCGAGGCCGCGCTTGCCGGTAAGGGATTCGTACCAGCGCTGAACGGCGATGCCGTCCACCTCACGCACGAACTTCCGACCCAGTTCGGATCGAATCCCCTCCACGATGCTCATTTCGCGATCTGCCGAAGCTTTCTTGCTTCCGTAGTGCGTCCAGTAACGATCAATCAAATCGGACATCCGGTAGTTGATTTCCTTTTTCACGTCCAGGTGCCTGTTCTCGTCCCGCGTCGACATCTTTTTGCGCAAGACCTTTCGTGCCAGATCTCTACTGCCGTGAATCGTCTGGCTTTTGTTTCGACCTCCTTCTCTCCAACGAACTTCATACAGCTCTTCATTCAACTTGTGTACAGACATTTCGCTTCTCCTTAGTCGATGGTTTCGATTGAGTGCTGCTCGATATAGCGCTCTAGCGCCTTCACATCGAACCGCAACGATCGACCAACCTTGACGCAGGGAACCTCCCGCAACCTGGATTTCTTGTAGATCGTGTCTACCTCGATTCCCAGGTATTGGGCTGCCTCCCTGACATTCAGGAGCCGCTTGGCAATGACTCCATTTGACACCATTTCAGCCTCGTTTTTTCCAAACATATTGGCCCACCTCGGAGAAGGTCCCTGTCGGCTTGCAGCCCTTCGTGATCCCGCGATATTGGTGTAAAACGGGTTCGAAAGTCGGTCAAATTTGCTGAATTTGACCGACTTTCGGTTCAGTCACATGCTGCCATCCAAGCTGATTTCGGCCATTGAGCGTGACAGGCCGAGCTAGATCTCGATCAGTGAAACGCTCTTGCGAGGTTTTCAACTATGCGAGTGAACATCACCAAACGAATCCAAACCTTGAAAGGCAGGCGCTACTGCCCTGTAGTTGTCACCGATAGTGGAGGCATTCAACCCGATTGGGTCGTCGTTGGCGGAAATAAGGAAAAGCACCCCGAGGGTTGCTACTACCTGGAGTGGCAAGAAAACGGGCAACGAAAACGTCAGTCTGTCAGCAATGACGCAACTATCGCCTTCAATAGCAAGGTAAGCAAGATTAAGGAACTGGATGCCCGCGCAGCAGGGATAGATGTGCGGGCTTCTGATGACAGCACGAATCGGTTGGAGCTTCGTACTGCTATGAACGCGTTTCTTGAAAAGATCAAACGTTCACGACAGAACCGGACGTGGCAGGGATACAAAGTAGTCTTTGGCTATTTTCTTGAGTTCAGTGGCAAGAACTATGTCGAAGATATTCAGCGGACCGATCTATTGGATTTCGAAATCTTCCTTCGCGAGAAGAGAAATCTCGCTCCTCGAACGGTCAGCAACAAACTTAATTGCGTGAAGACATTTTTTGATGCACAGGGTATGCCGAAGCCTCTTGAGAAAAGTGACATGCCACGATATGCCAAGAGAGAAGTTGAGATATTTGAAGACCATCAACTCATTGATCTGTACCGTAGTTGCCCCTTGCGCGACCAAGTGCTCTATGACTTTATGCTCATGACCGGATTCAGAGACCAGGAGGCGAGGTACGTTAGCCGTTCAAAGCAGATCACGAGCGAGTGGCGGAAACTTGCTACCCCATAGCCAAGTTCAGGAATGATTTTTCTCTGGACCTCATTGAATACAGCGCGCACTTCTTCCTGAGTGTAGCTATGGTGATTGAGGTAGGAAATGAATGCGGCAAATGCGCGCTCAAAATAGATATTGTTCTCCCATAGGGTATCGTCTGCATCAAACATCAGAGTTTGCTCGTGGGAGAATCTGGGAAGAGTAGTCACCATAGTTTGGAGGTAGAAAATAGTGTTCGGCTGCAATCGCAAATGAAGCGCGTACAAGCTCACCTGCGGGATTCTTTCTGTGGAAGGCGATTATCTTCTTCCGAGAACTACGCTTCCTTCAGAACAATGTGATTCCAGAGGAATCCAGCGTTCGTATTGAGAATACGAAATTTAAGCTGAACGCAAGATACCCGAAAGGGTGGTGGCTCATCCCCGCTTCCGCGGCACGGTGAGCATGCCAAGCTCCCGCATCATGATCGAGCCATATATTCTCGCATACAACGATGATGCTGCCGAATCTGGCGCTCCGGTCAGCCAATCGTTTGCCCAGACATCGAGGAGATTGCGGAGAGCTTGCTCGGTCTCATGATCCACATGATCTGATCGATGCCTTCTACTGAAGCATGTATCGTCGCGAGTACGACAGGTATGCCATCGCGTGACATAAGAACTGATGCCTGTCCGTTTGCCTGGACCCATGTAAGCGTCATGCCAGTCCAGAAATGCGGGGCGAAGGTAGCAATAAACTTCGCAACGCGCTCGCGACCAGAAACGGGAGCCCTGGCTGCCGTCCGTACAATACCCCCGCCATCCGAATAAGAGACAACATGTTCAGTGAAGAGATCCTCCAGCGCGGATAAATCTCCCTTTCGAGCGGCATCGATAAACACCGTCAGAAGCCGTTGCTGATCCTCTGAACTGGCGGATAAGCGCCGACCATCTGCGATATGCTTCCGAGCTCGGGAAACGAGTTGCCTGGCGTTTGCTTCCTCGATCTGTAAAACATCTGCGATCTCACGGGAGGAATAATCGAACGCTTGGCGTAGAACGTATGCGGCGCGCTCTGTGGGAGACAGTTTTTCGAGAAGCAGCAGGATCGCAAGTTCCAATGCTTCGCCGCGCTCCGCACCTAATGCAGGATCGCTGCTGGTATCCACGGGCTCGGGAAGCCAAGGGCCAACGTAGGTTTCTCGTCGCGAATGTGCGCTCTGGGAGAAATTGATACACATTCGTGTAGTTGTCGTGGCCAGGAATGCCGGCGGGTTCTCAACAACTCTGCGATCGGCAGCCTGCCACCGCAACCAAACGTCTTGAACTATATCCTCAGCCTCCGCCACACTTCCAAGCATGCGGTAGGCGATACCGAACAAGCGAGGACGCACTTCAGTGAAGGCGGAAAGTCCGTCATCGTGTTGGTCAGCTTCCGCGTTCAGGTGAGCGAGGGAGGCTGTTTCCGATATTGGCTCTTCTGCCATTGCGATGGTCATAGTCTATCTCGCGGTAGGCTGCGTTGTTGGGCAAAACTTGTTGCTGAAAGATCTGTAAACGAGCGTTAAAAATCCAGCCTGTGTCATTGCATGAACCTTACGATCCTCGCCCTAACGGCTGGATATTCAAGTCGTTCCAAGCATTTGCGAAACTGTCTCTTCACCGAGTGGAGGATCGTCGGAATCACCGGTGATAAGTTCTTCGACGACAGACTCTCGTTGTTGATTGAAACTCTCGTTTCGCGGTGGAGGTGGATCGTCGCATTCCAAAATCATCCGAAGGTCTTCCTCTGTCTCCTCAAGGTAAATCTCTTCCTGGCTTGCAATTTCCTCGTAGTAGGCATCTGCATCGGTTGGAATACCCCTGTCAGGACTATCGTATACATACACCGCTGTCACTTCTCCTTTCCGTTACTAGCGCAGCCTTGGAGCCAGACTGCGGCAACATCTACTACGCGAAACAAACAAGACTTGTGTTATTCACCGACGACATTCTGATTCCGTGCCTGCTGTATCCGCTAAGACCGAATACCCCATCGTTTTGTGACACGGACGTCGTCATAAACCGGGCAATCGTCTCGTAATTGCCGTCCCTCAGGCGGAGTAGCGTGTTCTAACACGATGGCCCACTGCAGATGTTCCTGCAGGCTCTCCAGAGAGGCACTCGCTCTGATCTGACGGGTGGATATTTACGCCCAATCGGAAAAACAGTAGTAATCCCTCCCGTTGCGAGAAGTGTCGAGTGGAATCTGTGCATGGCGGATACTCCATGGCGGCTGATGCAAGAAAGACCAAGCACAGTCTCAATTTGTGACAGTGCCCTCCAAATTTTTTTGCAAATGCATCTCTTTGTCACATTCTCGAGGGCTGTCCTGTCAGAGAAGCACAGTATGTAAGGCCCGGCAGTCGGGCCTCTCAAGACCTACCGCGTGGTTGTAGAAGAGGAAATCGGACTCGTGGAGACTGCATAGTTACAACGCATAAGAGTACGGGAGGGTAGATGACCACGAGCAGAATGGAAGCCTTCAGCGATGGAGTGATTGCGATCGTGATCACGATCATGGTTCTCGACATGAAGATTCCGCATGGCGACGGCCTCAAAGAACTGAGGCCCTTGCTGCCTACGTTTCTCAGCTACGTCCTGAGCTTCTTTTATGTTGGCATTTACTGGAACAACCATCATCACATGCTGCATGCCTGCACCGCTGTGACAGGTTCGGTACTCTGGGCCAACCTGCACTTGTTATTCTGGCTGTCGTTATTTCCGTTCACCGCAGGTTGGATGGGAGAGAACCACTTTGCTGCAACGCCTACCGCACTCTACGGAATCGTGTTGTTGATGGCAGCGCTCGCTTACTACCTGCTCCAAGAGTCAATCATCCGTGCGCAAGGAGCCGACTCTATCTTAAAAGCTGCGATCGGGCGTGATTGGAAAGGCAAACTATCGCCGGTTTTGTATCTTTTGGCCATTCTTGTGACCCTGTCCTCGCCGTGGATAGCTCAAATGATTCTAGGAATCGCCGCGTTGATTTGGCTGGTGCCAGACCGTCGCATCGAAAAAAGCCTTGGTACGTCACGCGTTTCGTAGCGTCAAAGCGGTTTGACACAGGGGGCATTCATTCGGGGCAACAGGCGCGACAAAACCAAGTGAGGTCTTTACGAGGCATGCTTTCTCCTGGCTAGCGTGCTTCGCATAACATGTGTTGGCCCGGAATTGATTGCTGTTGCTTACCCTGTGCGCACATCACCACCAGTTTTCGTCTCGATGCTTTTTTTCAAAAGCGATCACCTGGTCTTCCATGATGCTGCAAATAAGTTTATTTGCCGGGCTATGGCTACCCATCGGCGTAATCTTCCTGCGGGAATTCTAACTACGTTTGTGTTGAAGCTTAGGCAAGTATTGCCCGAGCTAGACGTCGAATGACAAGAGTCATCTGAGAACGACTTTCTTGTCACTATCGTGTGGGCTATCCGGTCATAGCAGGCAAGGGTGCGAGTGAATAAGTATCACTCACATCAATCTTGAATTGAAGAGGAAATTTATGCAGCAGACAAACATGAGGTTGGATAACACTTCCGGTAGAGAGGGGCGCGACGAGTTGGTCCCGTCACGTTATGCGCTTCGGATCGGCGAGATTGACGTGCTGGTGGTCAGCGATGGTGTGTTACCGCTCCCGACCACAATGTTGGGCTACAACGCAGACCCGACTGTTCGGGCGGCCTGGATGCGCGACATGTTTCTGTCGCCGGACGCTTTTGATTGGGCCTTGAACGTGGTCCTGGTGCGCAGCGGCAAGCAAACCATACTTATCGACGCGGGACTAGGCGCGGACCCGGAATTGAACTTGCCGCGGGCCGGGCAGACGATCAGACGACTGGAAGCCGCAGGCATAGACCTTGGGGCTGTGACAGACGTGATACTAACGCACATGCATATGGACCACGTTGGCGGCCTGCTTGTCGAAGGCGTGAAGGAGAAGCTGCGCCCGGATCTGCGGATTCATGTGGCAGCCGCCGAGATCAAATTCTGGGAGTCGCCCGATTTCACCCGCACATCCATGCCGCAGGGGTTTCCGGATGCGCTTCGGGCGGCTGCTAAGCGGTTCGCGAGAGAGTACCAGAGTCAGCTGCGGCTGTTCGATGACGAACAGCAAGTTGCATCTGGCGTAGTCGTCCGTCGCACCGGCGGCCACACCCCTGGGCACAGCGTGGTCCGCATAGCGTCCGGCAGCGACGCGCTGACGTTCGCCGGCGATGCCGTGTTCGCGGTCGGGTTCGATCAACCTGGCTGGTACAACGGCTTTGAACATGACCCCGAGGAGGCGGCGCGCGTCCGGATCCGTCTTTTGCGCGAGTTGGCTGAGACCGGCGAATTGCTGGTCGCCACTCATATGCCGTTTCCGTCCATCGGCCATGTAGCGGCTAGCGGTGACACCTTTCGTTGGGTCCCGACCTTCTGGGACTTCTAACCGCTCGTCTACTTAGGGTCGAACTAACGCTGCACCAGACCGGGGTCGCAACACAGGGCCCCGGCAGGTGAGCTGTCGTTCGGTGGTTCTTACTAACGAACAGGAAAATTCAAAGATGAAGAAAATTCTCTTGCAAACGACGATTCCATACACACAAGACGACTGGTCGATCGAACGGTTCTCCACACTCGCCGAGATTCTTTCAGACTCTAAAGACGACAGTGGTAATCGCAAGTTCGAAGTCGTTAGCCGGAATCGAGACACTCATGGAGATGCCGACGACAGTGTTCTAAAGAAGCTGGACGAAACCGACTTTGATCAGTTGTGGCTGTTCGGAGTCGATGTTGGGGGAGGTATCACCCCAATGGAGTGCGAAGCAATTGCCCGCTTTCGCGCCCGAGGCGGAGGACTGTTAACGTCCCGAGATCATCAGGACTTAGGACTGTCTTTCTGCTCACTTGCAGGTATCGGCGACGCTCATCATTTCCATAGCCTCAATCCTGAGTCGGACACCGCACGCCTGGTCGTGGATGACACTGAGACATCTTCCATCTCTTATCCCAATTACCATTCCGGCAAGAATGGCGACTACCAGCATATCGCCGTGATGGAACCAATTCACCCAGTGATGCGGAGTAACTTAAATCGATCAGGCAAAATCGAACTGCTCCCTTCACACCCTCATGAGGGCGCAAATTCGATTCCTACGGGTGTGACGTCCGGTCGCGTGATTGCAACTGGTACAAGCATTCTCACGCGGCGCACATTCAACTTGGCACTAGCCTTCGAAACAGACGAAGGACAAGGACGCGCAATTATCGATTCCAGTTTCCATCACTTTCTTGACTTCAATCTGGATCCCGATAAGGGATGCCCGTCATTCGTCACTGAGCCTGTCGGAAGTGGAATGAAGAACAACGCTCAAGCCCGAGCCGATACAGAGACATACTTTCTCAATCTGGCGGATTGGCTCAGTTGAACCGGCATCCTCATATTCTGTTGTCGGAATTACTGACTCACAGTATCCGTCCTTCCCGTAGGAGTTCTGGAGTCACCCGGCAAGATTTTGTCTCGCACAATGTCACAAACAGTAAAGGTGTTTGGTCTTAGCGAGTACGAGTGGCAGATGCGAAATCGCCGTTCGAATGAAGGGAGCAATCATGAAAATCGTAGTGATCGGCAGCACCGGTCTCATCGGATCAAAGCTTGTCAATAAACTTCATGAGCACGGACACGAAACAGTAGCGGCCTCACCTAACTCAGGCGTCAATACTGTCACGGGCGAGGGACTAGCAGAAGTGTTGAAAGGCGCGTCGGTGGTTGTGGACGTATCGAATTCGCCTTCCTTCGAGGAAACGGCGGCAATGAACTTCTTCAATGCCGCCACGCGCAACCTCATTAAGTACGGACAATCCGCGGGCGTACAGCATTACGTCGCGTTATCTGTTGTCGGAACTGATCGTTTGGCCGAAAGAAGGCCATCGGATGCGGAAAAGACGATCCGGGGATACTTCCGGGCGAAACTCGCACAAGAGAAGCTGATCAAAGAATCTTCTATCCCATTCTCGATCGTCCATGCGACCCAGTTCTTTGAGTTCGTCAAGAGTATTGCCGATGCTTCGAGCGACGGCAATACGATTCGAGTCGCACCGGTGCTCATCCAGCCCATGGCGGCAGAAGATGTCGCCGCGGCGGTTGGAAGGATTGCGGTTGGCTCTCCCACGAACGGAATTGTTGAAGTGGGCGGCCCGGAACAGTTCCGTCTTGACGAATTTATCCGACAGGGTCTTAGCGCCTACAACGATCCGCGCAAAGTAGCGGATGATCCGGCTGCCGGCTATTTCGGTATTGAAGTGGACGAACGCACACTGGTGCCGGGTGAAGATGCCCGACTAGGCGAAATCCGTTTCGAAACCTGGCTCGCGCAGTCGGCAAAATCCGCGGCAAGTGCGGCAGGCGTATCCCGTTAACAACAGAAGCCGAGTCCAGCCGAACTCGGCTTCATCCCTGAAAAGTGAGAAGTACCGAGGAGATTCATGATGAAGATCGCAAAGCTAATTTTGTGTCTGGCGTGGCTGAGTCCCGGCTGGCTGATTGCGCAGGAGGCCAAGGTAACGCCGCTACTGTCGAAAGATCTAACTGACATTGCTGGCAAAGAAGGTCTGATGATCGCCGTGGAATATCCGCCAGGAAGTTCCGACCCTGTTCATCGCCACAATGCACATGGGTTTATTTATGTGCTGGAAGGCTCGATTGTGATGCAGGTGCGAGGCGGAAAGGAAGTAACTCTGACTGCCGGTCAGACCTTCTACGAAGGGCCCGACGATGTTCACGTCATTGGCCGGAACGCAAGTAAGACCGAACCGGCGAAATTCATCGTGTTTCTCGTGAAGGAAAAGGGCGCGCCGGTGCTGATACCCACCAACTAACAATCGCTAAGTGCGGCACTTTGTTCGCACAGACTTAAGGAGAAAGACTCAAATGAGCACCATTACGGTAAAAGATGGCACGACGATCTATTACAAAGACTGGGGCAGCGGGCCGGTCGTTACTTTTTCGCATGGATGGCCGCTGAATTCCGATGCATGGGATAGTCAACTGCATTTTCTTGCGCAGAATGGATTCCGAGTGATTGCTCATGATCGTCGTGGTCATGGGCGGTCCAGTCAAGCCTGGTCCGGAAACGATATGAATGGGTACGCTGACGATCTCGCGTCTCTCATCGAGGCCCTTGACCTCAAAGAGGTCACTCTTGTCGGTCATTCTACTGGCGGAGGTGAAGTTGCCCGCTATATCGGCCGTCATGGCACAAAGCGTGTCGCTGCGGCTGTCCTCATCGCTGCTGTGCCGCCGATCATGGTGAAGTCTGCTTCCAATCCGGAAGGGATTCCGATCAAAGTATTTGATGAATCGCGCAATAGCCTGGTAAAGGACCGTTCGCAGTTCTATAAGGAGTTCGCGCTGCCGTTTTACGGTGCCAACCGCCCAGGCGCAAACGTCTCCCAGGGGATTTTGGATCAGTTCTGGCTATGGAGTATGCAAGGCGGTCTGAATAATATCTACGATTGCGTCACGGCATTCTCCGAGACCGATTTCACCGAGGACCTCAAGCAATTCGATGTACCCACGCTGATCATGCATGGTGAGGACGATCAGATTGTGCCGATCGATGATACAGGGAGAAAGTCGGCCAAGCTCATCAAGGGAGCGAAGGAGATTTATTATCCGGGTTTGCCCCATGGCCTTACTGCGACGAATTCGGATCAGGTCAACGCCGACCTACTTGAGTTTCTGAAGTCGATCGAGGCAACTCGCAAGGCAGCGTAATCGCCTCTGCCGCAGCAGGTCGACACAGCTGCGGGTTTCACCGCGGTTCAAGTGGTCCTGCATGTTGAAGCAGCGGATGGTCTGGGGCTGGTCGGGGCCGGATTCGTTGAAGGCTAGATTGGCGGCATCATTGTGAGCAACAAAGCTTCACGCAGGGTAGGTCACCCCAACCTGCTCTGTGTGGACGAGCGAATTGCGCCTTTCGTAGATGAACTTGCAGGGCTGAAGGGCGATCTGGCTACTCCGTCTGGATTGACGACTTCACGGCAACGCACTCACTGAGGATGCGATCTTGATCGCATGTTCCCAAATTCAGCGTGTGTGGTCGGCGACCCGCAAGTGAAGCTGCGCTTGCACAATGACCGCCATCCAGGAGGTGATAATAAGAGATGTGACCAATATCGGAGTAGTCAATTCAGTTGAAGCTATAGTATTGCGCCTGACGCCGTTACGTGAGCGGTTGGCTGTGCATCCGCTCTATCAACGGATTCGTACGCTCGGTCACGTCCGCCTTTTCATGGAGTCGCATGTCTTCGCGGTATGGGACTTTATGAGTCTGCTTAAAGTGCTACAGCGTGAGTTGACTTGTATGGCTCTACCCTGGGTACCTACACCCCTCCCTGTGAGCCGACGCTTCATTAACGAGATCGTCCTGGCCGAGGAGAGTGACGAATATCAGGGGCGCCCGATCAGCCATTTCGAGATTTATCTCGAAGCGATGGAGCAGGTGAAGGCAGATACCCGCGTGATTCGCCACATTGTAAGCTGCGCACCACTTGGCTTTGGCAGGCTGAGTCTCGAAGAAGTTCCGGCAGCGGCGAAAGAGTTCGTCGAGACTACCTTTCGATTGGTTTACGGGGGCTCTTCGGCTGCACAGGCTGCGGCGTTCGCGTTTGGCCGCGAAGATGCGATTCCGGACATGTTCCGATCTCTGGTGCGTCAGCTAAACCAGGAGATGTGTGGCGAACTCGACAAGTTTGTTTGGTATCTGGAAAGGCATATCGAGGTTGACGGCGACGATCATGGACCGCTTTCGCTGAAAATGGTTGCCGACCTATGCGGTGAGAACCCGGTGCTCTGGGAGGAAGCCTCCCAAGCTGCTGAGGAAGCCCTTCGTGCACGGCTGAGACTGTGGGATGGTGTGCTAATCCAGATAAAAGAGAGCTAGTCAGGATAGGCAGAAAGGGACTTTTTTGAAACGGATTGCTTCTGGGTTGCCCGTAAATCCGCCCAGAACCCAGAAATCTGGAAGTCTTGTGTCCGCATTGTTCGATGAGTGTAGTGGCGATTTGGCATCATCCAGGTCATTCGTGCTCACATCTCTGGACTGCAGACGATTCGGTCGAAAGAATCCTTATGATGATTTGGGAGGTGAGATTCATGTTCACTCTCGAAGGCGTTCGCAATTTCCATGACTGGACTCACTCTAGCCTCACTCTTCTACTTGACCATCTATCCACAATCCCTCCAGATAATTACCTGAAGGAATTGCCAAACTTCGGTTTTTCTACGCTGCGAAATCAAGTGGTTCATATCTTCAACTGCGAAGGATTTTGGGTTCACACGCTCCAGCAACTCCAGTATGCGGATCGCAGCCCTACCGAATGTCCTGCGGTCGCCGACGCGAGACTTATGCAACAGGAGATCAGTCAGCGCACCCAGGCCTATCTGGCAAGCCTGACAAGTCAACAGCTCAACACCGATACGGAACTTCATTTCTCCGATGGAGAGAGCGCCATCCGCACTCCTGCATTCATCCTCCATCATGTTCTGACTCATGCCTTCCACCACAAAGGCCAGGTCGTTGCGATGTGTCGTGGACTGGGATATCCAGCGCCCGACACCGATCTGAGCCGGTTTGAATGACATTTGGAACAACGTCGATTGCTCCGTCCGGCCGTCGCAATCCGGCGCCGCTCGCGACATCCCACCCAGATCAAAGGCGCCGTACACGGAAGGTGCTGTAGCGGAAATCTGCCCCAAAAGCGCATGGAGCGTCCTATGCATCTGGGCAGACGAATCGTGGAGCCATCGACTGAGACTCCTCCTTGATGCCGCGAAAATGGACGACTTTCCCTTTAAAATAGCAAGCCCGATCAAGTGTGGGAGAGGGCAACCATCTAAGGTTGGAGTTGGATACGAGGTGGCGCGATGAATCAGCCCCATGGGAGCCCTGTTGAGAGAGCGTTGTGGTTCATCGAGAGTCACTTGGGGCGCGACGTCACTTTAGATCAGATTTCAGAAGTGGCCTGCGTATCCCGGTATCTCGACCATACGGAGCACATGGACGACGATCTGGAACAAGTAGCTGCCCGACTCGGGCAGAGAGGTGGAGGACGCCCCCAACTTCGAACTGTATGGAGAAGATTTCGATTCTGTGACTGGCCGTGGTCTCGTGGAGATATGGCTGCCCTTAAAAAGGGACCGATAACGGCTCGTAGGCGACAGACAACTGCTTCAGCGTGATGGCGGCCAACGGCCTTTCAGGAGGAGGAACGCATGTTCCGCGTGGATGATGTGAACAGCCTGAAGGATTATCTGGATTTCGACCTCAAACGCAAGAGCGATCTTCGCAAATTGGACGTGCTCATGGCCATGTGTTCCCGCAGCTCTGCGTCAATATCATGCTCTAGATACGCCCGCCTTCCCAGTGATCGGAGTCTTCGGAAGAGTGCCATCGTTCACCTCACGCAAAACGCAGAACCGCATCGACGCCTTTTACTACCTGCACCCAGTTCTTTTCGCGGCTGGCAAGCTGCTCGCGGCCAGCGCGTGTAAGCGCGTACCACTTGGCTTTGCGCCCATAATCGGTAACCGCCCAACTCGCGCGCACCCAGCCGTTCTGCTCCATGCGGTGGAGCGCAGGATAGAGCGACCCCTCCTCCACGATGAGGAGTTCGGTGCTGACCCGCCGGATGTGCATCAGGATGCCGTATCCGTGCATGGAGCCGAGCTGCGAAAGAGTCTTGAGGATCAGGAGATCGAGTGCGCCCTGTAGGTCGTTCTTTGCCATATGCTTCTACCCTAGATGTCAAGGGTGAACAGCCGAGGTTCGCGAATCTGGAATAGCGATATCAGGCCAATGCACTCATTGAGAATAATTTGTGAGCGAAAGGTCGATTAGTACCGGAAAACGCCCCAGCGTCCGAGCATACCCGGACGGTCGATTTGCGGATTCCTGGCCCCATGCCGACACCCCGGCACGAATAACCGGACATGACGAAAAAGACATCGGCAACCGAGGGCCCGTCGCTGCACTGGCGCCCCTTGTCTCGACACCCGCGCGTGGCCCATCGACGGCGGCTAGCCGCCGGAGTTGATTGGGCGCTACACTCGTGGAGTGATGCCGCACCCTTCCTGGAACGAGAGCTACGCAGCGGGAGAGCTTCCCTGGGATACGGGCGAGCCAGAGCCGCTGCTCGTCGAGTTCGTCACTTCGGGTTGCGTTCAGCCCACCCTGACGCTTGAGATCGGCGCGGGTACGGGGACGAATTCGCTTTGGCTGGCGGAGCGCGGCTTCGAGGTACTTGGCATCGATATCGCCCCGCTTGCGGTCGAACGAGCCAACGCCAAATTGGAGGGTCGCCGTCTCGGTTGCCGTTTCGCCACTTTGGACTTTCTGGCCGCCTCCCCGCACGGGGGTCCCTTCCCGTTCATTTTTGACCGCGGCTGCTTCCATGTCTTCGATGAACCCGAAGAGCGCGCGCGTTTTTCCGCGCGGATCGCGGCGGCGCTCGCTCCCGGAGGTCTGTGGCTGAGCCTCGTCGGCTCGACCGAAGGTCCGCCACGCGAGGTCGGTCCGCCACGCCGCTCAGCACGGGAGATCATTCTGGCCATCGAACCAGCGCTCGAAATTGTCGAACTCCGTACCGCCGAGTTCCGCAGCCACGGTGCCAAGGCGTGGTTCTGCCTGGCGCGCCGGCGGATTTAGTTAGAGCAGTGGCAAGTGGCTAATGCGGGATGTTGAGACCAGCGGCTAGTGGGTCCCGTGGCTTGCTGCGAACCTTATTATGTCCCAAGCTCCTTTGCGCGTCCCTCAGGGGGTTGACTGGCGATCCTCTGAGTAGTGCACGTGGACGAGGCGCCACTTTCCCTCTTCCCTTCGGTAAATCTGGGTTTCGACGCCATGCGTGGTGACCGCCGAGCCATCCTTGCGCAGCGTCGCGTGAAAATCCCAGTGGAACTCTGACCACGCGGCGGCGCCATTCACATAGATCGCCACGTCATGCAGCTTGAGATCGCGCGCCGAAAACATTCCTCCCATTACGTTCTGGAAGACATGCTGCTCAATGGCCTCGAATCCATGTTCTTCGCCTAATGGGTAGATGAACGAGACATCGGGGGAATGAGACCAGATCTCAGCGAGCAGCTTGAGATCAACGCTATCGACCGCTTTGGCATACTGCCCGAGGAGATCGTGAATCGCCGTGCTATCGGCGGGGGCGCTGACGCCAGCTTGGCCACAGACGCAAGTTGGGAGGAGAAGACCGACAGCAGCAGTAAGGATTCGGGCAATGAGGATTCGGGCGCGCATGAGGTCTCCCTCATTTTATTCCCATCGATCACGAGACGCGGCCCGCGGAAATATTGCTTCGATTGCGCCCGAGTTTCGCCCGCGTGTCGTGGGCGGTGGAAGTCCTGCAAACCGCTCGGATTGCGGGCCGCCACTCGCGCAATTTCTGTTAGATACAGCGATTCATTCCCGCGCCGACAGGTTACGAGATCACAGTCGCAATGCCGACTTCCCGTCGCCGATCCGGGAGCTCAGAGATAGGGAAGGTAGACTGATGGCGAAATGGCTTTCCCAAACAGAGGAGCGTCGCCATGACGAATATTCAGTCTTCTGGAACCGATCCCGGTCAACGTCAGCTCAACGGTCCTCAAACAACAGGCCGAAACTATCGCAATTTGTCGCAACCTGCCTTCGAAATGGCCAACGACGACGATGTTGTCGTGCCCATGCGCGATGGTGTTTCCTTGTTGGCGGATGTGCACCGTCCCGCTGCGCTTGGCAAGTACCCTGTTCTGATTGCCACCTCCCCATATCCGCGACAGATTCAAAATCTCGGCGCACCAGCCGGCTTCATCGAAGCGGGCGCCACGGATTTCTTCGTCCCCCGAGGCTATGTCCACGTCATCGCGAATTGCAGGGGCACGAGCGGTTCCAGTGGGACGTTTGGCTTTTTCGACAGCCAGGAACGCCGCGACATGCACGATCTCGTCGAGTGGGCTGCGCAACAACCATGGTCGGATGGCAATGTTGGCATGATCGGCATCAGTTACTTCGCCGGGACGCAGATGGAAGCAGCAGTGGAACGACCGCCGCATCTCAAGGCCATCATGCCGATTGCCGGTACGTTCGACCTTTTTGAATCGGGCACACATCACGGACTGATGAGCAGTGGGTTTATCACGCCGTTTCTCTACATGATCGGCATGACCTCTGGTCACACGAATAAGCTTTGGCGCAGCAAGCTATTGGACGCCATGCGCGCCCTGCTGCTCACGCCGGCCATTCACAAGAAGTTTGAGACAGCCAATGGTGAGGCGGCTATCGCAGGCCTTAAGGCCCTTCTCAACCTGCACCACGATCCGCATCCATGGGATGACCTCTGGCGCGCTATTGCCGCGGAGCATCCATTTCGAGATGCCAGGTGGGAGGATCGCAATCTACTTCCGTTACTGGATTAGATCGAGATCCCTGTTTATATCGGCTGCGACTGGCAGAATGTGCCACTGCATCTACCGCATACCTTTAAAGCCTACGAACGCCTGACCAATAGCAAGCATCTGCAGGTTGTCATGATGGGAGAGCACGGACTCGCATGGCCTTGGGAGAGCCTTCACATCGAAGCGCTCGCATGGTTCGACCAGTGGCTCAAAGGGAGAGAAACGGGCATCCTCGACGGGCCACGCTTTCGCTACGTCATCCCGGAAGCCGAAGGCTGGCGAACCAGCGACACTTGGCCCGTCCCTGAGGCATCGCATCATGCTTATGCATTGCGGGCCGATGGTTCTTTGAGTGAAGACGAAGGCGACGCCGGTTCCAGGACGTATATGAACCTTGGCGGCGGAATGAACCGGCCACGTCCAAGCGAGACTGATCCGCCTGCGTTCTTAGAGTGGACAACACCGTCGCTGCAGCGTGATCTCGATCTGACTGGTCCGATCGAGCTGCAACTGGAGGCTGCGTGCACCGCTCCTGATACCGCATATCGTGGTATTGCAAGACCTGGACGAGCAAGGAAAAGTAACGAACGTGACGGCGGGCTATCCGCGGGCCGGCTTGCGGATAGTAGATGAGGCCGCCAGCAAGCCCGGCGCCTCCGTTCTGTCGTGTCAAACTTTTGAAGCAATACACATCGGCGAGAAAGTTACATACCGAATCCCAATTGTGCCCAACGCCCGGCGTTTTCGAGCTGGCCACGCGATTCGCTTGCATCTCACAACGGATGATCAAAGCAAGGACAGCCCCGCGCTACTGGAGTTCAGACATGCCTCGGTTGGTACCAGTTCGCTCAATACTGTTCTGTCTTCATCGCGATTGCTTCTGCCGGTGCTTGACTAGGCTGTGTACCACCGAAAAACGCGCTCTTGACCATCGATGACTTTCGCGACGAGAAGCCGACGTTAGGGTAGTAATCGGTATCGATGAGCGATTTGGTGATTTATCTAACATTGAAATCATTTCTGAGGGCCTCTTGACAATTTCGGGAGTCCATTTCACACTTGCATAGTCTAACTATGCAAGCCGGATCTGCCCAGGAGAGGCCCATGAGCCGTGATGAAATTCCCCCAGGAACCCTTTACCTCCTGATACTCAAAACCCTCGCGCTGCGCGGCCGTTTGCATGGCTTCGAGATTGCTGACTCCATCCAGCGCAACTCCGACGAGATCCTCCAGGTCGAGGAGGGCTCGCTCTATCCAGCCCTCCAACGCATGTTGATCAAAGGCTGGGTCACCGCTGAGTGGGGCACTACAGCAGGCAATCGCCGTGCCCGCTACTACACTCTTACCTCCGACGGCCGCAAGCAGCTCGCCATTGAGCTTTCGCAGTTCGAACGCGTCATCGGCGCAATCACACGAATCATCCAGATCGCCTGAGCCCACCTTACAAAGAAAGAAGGCCGATATGGGCTATCCCGCTGAAATCCTTCGCCGTCTCAGCATGATCTTCCATCGCCGTCAGTTCGACCGCGACCTCCAGGAAGAAATGCGCCTCCACCTCGATCTGCGCCAGCAGCAGCAAGTTGACTTGGGCCTTGCACCCGCAGCGGCACGCCGCGCGGCGCACCTTAAGTTTGGCAACACTACCCGCATCCAAGAGAAGAGCCGCATGACATGGGGATGGGAAAGTCTCGAAAGCCTTCTGCGAGACGCAACCTACGGCATGCGTGCCATGCTGCGCAGCCCCGCGCTAACTCTCGTCGCGCTGCTTTCGCTAGCCCTCGGCATCGGCGCCAACACCGCTATCTTCAGCCTCCTCGACGCGGTTATGCTGCGCTCGCTGCCAGTCAAAGATCCACATCAGCTCGTCCTTCTCGGCACCGGCGATTGGAACGGCATAAGCGATGGCTTCGCCATCACTGATGCCTACTCCTACCCCTTCTACCGTCAACTTCAACAGAAGAATGCCGTCTTCTCCTCGACCGCTGCCATTTTCAGCATGCTGAATGAGGTTCACGGCTTCGTCCTAACCTCATCAGGTGAGAGTCGCACCGACTCCCAACCCATCAATGTCCAACTCGTCTCCGGCACGTACTTCCTGACTCTCGGCGTCGAAGCTCAGCGCGGTCGCGTATTTACAGACGACGACAACAGCGAAGGCGACCACCCCGTAGCCGTGGTCAGCAATGCCTGGTGGAAACGCAGCCTGGGCAGCGATCCCAATGTTCTGGATCGTAAGCTCAAGCTAGGCGACACAGTCTTTACCATCGTCGGTGTTGCACCGCCTGAGTTTTTCGGCACAAAAGTCGGCGAAGCTCCCGACATCTGGGTTCCCATGTCGATGATGAAGTCTGTCCCGCCCTACTGGGAGGGATACAAAGACAACTTCTCCGTAGCGCACTTGGTCTTCGGCCGACTCAAGCCAGGCATCACCACTCAACAGGCAACTGCCAACGTCAACCTGCTCTTCCAGCAAATCCTACGCGGTTTTCCCGATGCCAAGCTCAACGAGGAGAATCTGCGAAAACTCGCCAAAAACCATGTTCACCTTACGCCGATGGCTACAGGGCTTTCCGATCTGCGCGGCCAATTTTCCGAGCCGCTGCAAATTCTCATGGCCGTCGTAGCTCTCGTTCTATTGATTGCCTGCGCTAATATTGCCAATTTACTGCTCGCCCGCTCGACAGCACGCGCTCGCGAGCTCGCTGTCCGTCAGGCTCTCGGAGCCCGCCGCGGCCGCATCATTCGCCAGCTCCTCACTGAAAGCCTTCTCCTGGCGCTCGCCGGCGGCGCACTCGGCATCGGCCTCGCCTCAGTCGCCAATCGCTTGCTGCTGCACATGGTCTCCGGTGGTCAGGACAATATTCCCCTCGACGTCTCCCTGAACATCCGCCTCCTACTCTTCACCCTCGCGGTCACAATGGCGACTGCGCTCATCTTCGGCACCATTCCGGCATTTCGCGCTACCCGCCTGCAGCTCACAGATACTTTGAAGTCGGGTCGCACTCCACAAGGCGCGGGCGCCAGAAGTCCCCTCGCCCGCATACTTGTCATCTCTCAGGTCGCTCTCTCACTCGTCTTAATGATCGCTGCGGGCCTTTTCCTGCGCAGCCTCATCAATCTGACAAACATCGATACCGGCTTCAACAAAGAAAACGTTCTGCGCCTCAAAATCGACTTCAGTTCGGCAGGCTACAAAAATGACGACCCTCGCCAGATCGCGCTCTATAACACCATTACCGAGCGGGTCAGCGCACTGCCCGGCGTGAAGGCCGCAAGCTTCTCCTCCTTCACTTTTCACGAAGGTAGTTGGAACGGCGGAATTACCGTTCCGGGTATGCCTGTCAATCACGAGATTGATGTGAAACACAACATCGTCCAAGCTGGTTATTTCGCTACCATGCAGATTCCGCTCATTGCTGGACGCGGCTTCGACCCAACCGATACATCGACCTCGCAGCGTGTAGCCATCGTCAGCGAACACATGGCCAAAACCCTCTTTCCTAACGGCCAGGCTCTAGGCCGCTGTTACCACATCGGTGACCCCAAAAGCCCCTATGAACAACTGGTCATAGGCGTCGCGCGAGATGTCAAATTCGACGATCTAACAGAAAGTCCGGAAGACATCGATTACCTTCCTTTCTTCCAGGGCAACTGCTGCCTCAACAGTTTTGAAGTTCGCTATACGGGTAATTTTGCCACGATCTCCGCTGCAGTCCAGCAGACCATCCACTCTATCGATCGCGCTTTGCCCATATCAGGGATCACGACTCTCGATGATGAAGTCGCCCGTTCCATCACCAATCAGCGGCTTGTTGCGCAGCTCTCTATATTCTTTGGATTGCTCGCCGTCTTCCTGTCTTCGATCGGCATCTACGGTCTTATGTCTTACGTTGTAAGCCGCCGCACGAATGAGATCGGCATCCGCATGGCTCTGGGGGCAGCCCGTTCCAATGTACGCAGCCTCATCCTGCGTGAAATCGCGCTGCTCGTCGCCATTGGCATCGTCATCGGAATCCCCGTAGCACTGATCTCAAATCGCTACGTCACCCACATGCTCTATGGCCTTCGCGGAACCGACCCGTTCAGCTTCGCGGCAGCCACCTTCGTGTTGCTTATTGTCGCGTTGCTAGCTGGCTATATCCCTGCCCACCGCGCCTCTCGCGTGGACCCTATGGTCGCCCTACGCTATGAATAGCACCCGAAGAAATTCCTTGTCGGTTGCAGTGGCCTTTGCTTTTTTATTGCCTTTCCCGAAGAAGCTGCCGTTGGGGATACCCGACCAGCGACCACCGGCTTCCTGCCGTAAAACCATTTGCCGAATGTCAGCACGACTTCGAAGGTCTTACGACCGATTATGACGACATCAACGCTGCCATAGAATTCTTCGAAACCGTGCGGCACCTGCTCGCCAGCGCGCAGAAAATCGAGTGAGTTGTCGGGTCGAGCCAGGAAACCATCTACGCTGACTCCGCAGAATACGGAGAGCTTCATGGACCGCCTCCCGATTTAGATCAGTTGAGTCTAGTTATCCTAATTTGGCTGGTCAACAGTTCGAGGTAAAGCGTCATCTGCCCTCAGATTCGCAATTGTGGACAATCCTCGTAAGGGTTCGCTGAATGAGTTGGCGATTTCGCGTCAATCCAGAATCATTCCTGGCGGTAATCGAGTTCCGAAGGCTAACCCGGCTGTCAGCGATTCCCTTGCCCAATCACGCCCCTTAGAGACCAAGAACAGTTTTAAGTGTTGGCTTATTGGAAATTCCGACGTGTGGGCAAGTTGAATCCACAGGCCGAGATCTTTAAATTATGAAACTAAAGGGAGATGGGAAACGCTGCCTATTTTTGTTTCCCGTATAACGCAATCGAGCGGAACGCCCGATTTAGCGCAGGCTACCGCAATCCCCGCCGAGACGCTGCGACATTGGACCTGCGGCATAGCCAAGCTCCATCCGTGGCGTCTGACCGAGCAGGTATTTGACTCGCTCATCGGGCTTTAGTCCAACCTCTGCGACCCACGCCTTTGCTTCCCCTTTGGGTGTCGCTACCTTCTGTTCTCCAACCACGGTCACGAAGAACTCTCCCTTCCCGTTGTCGTACTGATACACAGGAAGCCGGTAATTCGCTCCAACCTTCAGAGGGAGAGCTGCGAAGGTAACGCCCCAAAGATTCCCGTCCCAAACCTTGCCTTCCAACACAACATCGATCGGCTGCTTTGCACCGCCCACCATCTTCCATCCAGTTACCCGGCCAGGAACGTAATCGAGATGAACGTGTGGAGAGCCGTCACGGTCGGTATCCAGACGCAGCGGCGTGAGGTCCGCCCTCCGCAAGACGAGACGATCCCGCATATCGAATTTCTTCGTTAGAAGATGCTGATGCACCACGACAGTCAGCACATCGTCTCCATCCAGGCGATCGCTCGTGAGGCTCTGAAACACATAGCCGATGGGTTGTTCCTTGCCATCGGTTCCAGCCGTGATCGTATAGCAGGAATCGCCGAGTGCCAGGTCAGTTCCATTTGGCGCAACAAAAGTTCCTGAAGCATCGGAAGCGGTTTGCGCGCAGCTTGCCTGTGGCGAGAAAAATACAAGATGCAATGTCAAAAGAAGGAAAGCAAAGTTGTTCAGGAGATTGCTGGCATAGGTTGTAGTCTGCTTCATTCAAGTTCCTCATCGATATGGTTCCATACCTACCCGGAGCGAAGCGAGGGGCATGCAACAAAGAACCGATTTTCTTCGAGCAGATCCCGAATTCAAGCAACGAAGAGATTCCCGTCCGACTAGAAATGTTCTCGGTTCGATGGGTCTTTAGGAGGCTCGTAAGTGAGTTCGTTGCCGGATTCGGTTCTACGGCTCGAAGACTTCGAACCAAGAACTCTGAGTTTCGTCGCCTGAATCACCCCTTTCGTTGCAAAGGGTTGGATCGTGTCCCAAGTCTCTGGAATGGTGGCATCAGGAGACGAAGGAACCATGATGAAGAACCGAAGCGGATTGGTCGTATTGGCTGTCGCCCTGATGCCTTCGTTCGCTGCGGCACAACAAACCTGCGCCAATGGTATCCGGGTCGATGGCGTTGTCACCGATCCCACAGGTGCCGTCATTCCCGACGCGCAGGTGCAGGCGGCGAACGGAGAAAGAACAATTACGGACGCCACCGGCCACTACGTGCTTCCGTGCGTTTCCTCCGGCACGGCAATCGTCGCTGTACAGGCACAGGGCTTTGAGGGGAAGAATCAAACCATCCGCGTGCAGGCTGGGCGGGTTGCCCATGCCAACTTTCAGTTGGCGCTTGCGGCGGTGCAGGAAAACGTTCAGGTAAACGGCGACACCGGTGGCGATAGTGGTCGGGGGGTCGGAACCACGGTTCTGGATACCAGACAGGTGCAGCAACTCGCGGACGACCCCGATGATTTTCTAGGTCAGTTGCAGGCATTAGCTGCGGCGGGCGGTGGTCCCCCGGAATCCGCGTTGGTGGTTGTCGATGGATTTCAGAATGGAAGCGTTATGCCACCGAAGAGCGCTATCGCTTCCATCCGTATCAACCCGGACCTTTTCTCCGCGGAATATGAGTCTCCTCCCTGGAGCGGAGGGCGCATCGAGATTACGACCAAACCCGGCGCAGAATCCTGGCATGGAGCTTTGTTCTACACAGACAGCGAAGGCGTCTTCAACGCGACTGATGCTTTTTCGATTACGGCGACACCGGCAGGAAAGAGGCGTTACGGATTTGAACTGAGTGGGCCGGTCATCAAGAAAAGGGTGGACTTTGCGCTTGGATTGGAAAAGCGTGATATCGATGAGTTCAACGTCGTGAATGCCACGACACTTGATTCCAATGGCAATCAGACTCCCTTCCAGCAGACAGTTGAGGCTCCGCAGAGACTCTGGATCGGTTCGGCTCGCGGCGACTGGCAGATCACTCCGCAGGACGTAGCTAATCTCTCCTTCTCGGCCCATCTCAACAATCAGGGTAATCAAGGCGTCGGCGGCCTTACTCTGCCGGAGGCGGGATACTCCAGCCTGGTCAGCGAGTACGACCTGCGATTTGCCAATACTCAAACCCTCAGCGCAACCCTGTTGCATGAGACCCGCATCGGCTACACCTGGAAACGTACAGAACAAACTCCGAACTCAACCGCGCCCGCACTTCAGGTAGCAGGTTATTTCTCCGGAGGCGGAGCTACCAGCCAGAACCTGAACGACCGGGAGCGTGATCTGGAGATTGACGATGACGTGATGGGCACCCACAGCATACATTCCTGGAAAACAGGCGCTCAATCCCTCGGTATCTTCGTGCATGACTACGATCCAAACACCTTCAATGGAGCATTCGTCTTCGGCGGAGGTAGTGCGCCGGTCCTCGATGCCAATAACAATCCGACCGGCCAGACTGCATCCATCACATCCATCGAGCAATATCGCCGGGCACTCAATCATCTCCCTGGCGGAACCCCAACGACCTACCAGCTCACCAGCGGCATACCCCTTGTTCCACTCATACAGTGGCGCGTGGGCCTGTTTGCACAGGACGATATCAAGCTCTCGCCACGGCTCTCCGTCGCTGCAAGCCTGCGCTACCAGTTCCAGACCACTCCGAGCAGCTTCGCCAACTTCAGCCCACGCGTAGGAATCTCCTGGGCACTTGATAAAAAATCCACCTGGGTACTTCATCTCCGGGGTGGTCTATTCACCTCGAACAATGATCCGACCTATGCAACTACCGTCTACCGCCTGAACGGCATTCGTCAGCAACAGGCAACGGTCTATTCTCCGAGCTTCAGCACTCCGCTGGCTCCGGTCGCGGGGTCGATTCAGGTGGGAACCGTGTGGCAGTTTCCGCATTCTGTAGAGCAGTCCCCGAACGCCGGTGCGGACCTTCGCCTTGAGCATGAATTCCGGCATCACTGGAACGCACAGGCCGACCTTACCTTTGGAAACAACTGGGATCAGATCCGGGAACGGAATATCAACGCTCCGATGGTGGCGAGCAGCACCGGCGTTGCGCCCGATCCAACTACCGCTCTGCTTGCGCCCCGACCCTTCGCTCCCAATCAGAACATCCTGCAATACGAAAACTCCGGTCATACCCAGGGCACGATGTTGATCTTCAGCCTTCAGCAGAACAGTTATAGGCGGTTCAATTTCAACTTCAACTACCTCCACATGAATAGGGTCAAGTCCGATGGCGGCCTGGGTGCCGCGATACCGCAATCCAGCTACAGCGGGAAGGGCGAAAACTCCCGCATCGACTGGTACGCGCCTAACATCGTGTCTTTGTTCGGAACCGTCTTCCTGCCCGGAAAGTTGCAGCTTTCTGAGCAGTTTCATGCGCGAAGCGGGCGGCCCTACAACATCACCACAGGTACGGACAACAACGGGGACGGCAGCTTCAATGACCGGCCTGCCTATGCCGCTGCCTCTGCTTCCGGCGCGGGCGTATACCTGACGCGCTTTGGGCTGCTCACCACGAACACGGTGAATGGCGATGTTCCGCGCAATTTGGGAACCATGCCCGCCGTGGCCTATCTCGATCTGAATCTGAGCCGGACATTTCAGCTTAACCCAAAGGACAAGGATCATCCCCGCACCCTTGCCTTCAATGCGCGCAGCGCCAACGTGCTGAATCACACCAACGTGACTGCGGTGAATACGATCCTTTCTTCGTCCACGATCGGACAGGCGATTGCAGCCGACACCGCCAGGCGTATGGAGCTCGGGGTGCGCTTCAGCTTCTAGGGAAGATCGTGCTCCTGCCAACGGTTCAGGAATATGCTGATAGATACGGAACGGGGAGGGCGTGGAAGATGGAAGAGCAAGCCGGGCGAGCGCTAACCGCGGATGAGCGAACGGTCTCGACACCGCGCGTCGGTGCGATTGCGTTGCTGGCTCTTCTCTCGATTGCGAGCATCCTGACCATGATGACGGCACGCGAATGTCATCTCAATCTTAGACTGCATCACATCTTTACTTCCTTCTACCCGTCCTTACTGTTTGGCTTCGTGTCGTGGTTCTCGTGGGTTGGCGTCGCTGTCGTCGTGTGGCAAGTGGGTGTCCGTCGGCCCGGCTTCCTAGACCTCTCAGGCAAAGGAATTTTGCTTCATGTCGGGATCGGCTGTCTGGTCACGGTGCTCCATCTCGCTTTGGTGCAATTGACCATCTGGTGGGATGCAACGACCTGGCCAGTCTGGGGTCATGCCTACGCAGCACTCCGCATGGATAATCTGGCACGCTTTGGAATAGATCTGGTCGTTTATGGTTTCCTCTACGGCTTCTCTGCATCCTTCTATGCGCAGTATCAAACACAACGAACCCTCGTGGAAAAGCTCGCCGTGGAGCACCAAAAGCTGGAAGTGGAGCGGCGGCTTACCCAGGCACAGCTCAAGGCCGTGCAGATGCAAATGGAGCCTCATTTCCTCTTCAACACCCTGAATGCGATCACGAGTCTCATTGCCCAGAAGAGAAACCCGGAGGCGATGGACACCCTCGACGACCTCAACACCATCCTGCGCACGACCCTCTCGCGTCGAGCGCCGGAGAAGGTGCCGTTTACGGAAGAGCTTCGCGTGGTCGAAAGCTATCTGGCGATCCAGAAGGTTCGCTTCGCCGACCGTCTGCAGGTGAAGATCGAAGCCAGCCCGGAAGCGATGGACGGGCTCGTGCCATGCTTTCTTCTGCAACCCATCGTCGAGAATGCCATTCAACACGGCATCTCGCCGATGGAAAAGGGAGGTTTGATCGAGACCTGCGTCAAACGAGTAGGAGACAGGCTTTGGATGCAGGTGCGCGATAACGGTTCCGGCCTGTCCGATCCGTCCACGAAGGGGCACGGAATCGGGATGCAGAATGTCCGAGATCGCCTCGCCTACTTCTATCCCGATGCTTACGAATTCGTCGCCGCGCCCCGCGACACGGGTGGGTACGAGGTCACGATCCAGATTCCCTACGAACGGGCGATGGCATGACACTCCGGACAGTCATTGTGGACGATGAGCCGCTGGCGCGCGAGTTGCTGACGATGCTGTTGGCCGACCACGAAGAGATTCAGATTGTGGCTACATGCCAGAACGGACGCGAAGCCATTGCCCACCTACAATCGGAACCTGTGGACCTGTTGTTTCTCGATGTCCAGATGCCCAGGATCGGGGGATTCGATGTGGTCGAACAGGTGGGATTGCAGCACATGCCGCCGACCATCTTCGTGACCGCGTTCCAGGAGCACGCGGTGCGGGCCTTCGATGTTCATGCCGTGGACTATCTGACGAAGCCTGTAAGTCCACGCCGGCTCAAGACCGCGTTGGACCGCGTGCGCGAGAAGATCGCGGCGAAGAGCGCGTTGATGACGCAGGCGCAGCTCTCGGCAGTCCTCGATGGATTGCGCGGCGCGGCGGAAGAGGCAAGACCCTACACCTCGCGGCTGCTGGTCAAAGACGGCGAAAAAGAGACACTGCTTCCGGCAGACAAGATCGAATGGGTTGAGGCTGCCCAATACTACTGCTGTCTCCATGCTCACGGTCGAAGCTACATGCTGCGCGAGAGCATCACCGAGCTGAGCAACAAGCTGGACCCCCGGCAGTTCGTTCGCATCCATCGCTCTTCGATCGTCAATCTCGATCAGATTCGAGAAATCTATCGCGAGGGGCAGACCGATGGCACCATCGTGCTCATGGATGGCCGGAAGCTGAAGATGAGCAAGGCCGGACGGCAAAAACTGGTCGAGATCGGCAAAGCATAAACGCGAGCTTGCATTGCATCCATCCAGGTTCTCCAACTCCTGGTCTGCACGCTCAGCCTGGACCAATACGTGCATTCAGACCGTCTTCGCGTATGGGCGCGCTCTAACAAGGACTCGAAATACCTCCCGGAGAAGCTCCTGGCAGCATGGGGTTTTGAGGTGGACTCCAACTCCTAGACCGTGATCTGGTTGTGGGTGCCTACTCAAAAGGGCGAAGATCTCCCGCTCAGTTTCGTGATTGATTCAGGAGCTTGTCCAACGTGAATCTGTCAGGCTCCCAGAGCGCCAGCAAGAATGCTGCAGCGGCCGCCGAAAAGACCGAATAGTCGAATGGCGTCTTGATGCCAAGACCCGTAACCATACCCATAGCAAAGGACAAAAGCAGAAGGCCGGAGAGGACGGAGGCCATTCGCACTTTAAATCCTGCGATGAGCAGTATCCCAAGGAGTATCTCCGCGACGGTAGCTGCCCATGCAAACGGCACCGTCAATGAACTGGGGAAGAGAGACGTCACCGCACCCGTGTATTCCTCGAAATGAGCGAAATCTCCCCACGATACGTTCTTTGCTCCATGTGGCCCCCATAAGCCAAGACGATCAGCCACAGCGGATAGAAAGGAAGCTCCTAGCGCAAGCCGAGCGAACAGACGGACAATCTCCGCCTTAGTCTCGGTGAGTTGCGACGGTTTCGAATCCATACACTCCTCCACGCAAGGAATATCGCTTTTGGCCCAATGACCTGATTGGAGAAATACAATGCCCACGCCCGAAGCTAGCGAACGGAAGTGAGAACGGGCGCTCCTTCATTCTTGATAAAAAATACGACGAACTTCGCTGGTTTCGTCTTACTTGCGTTACGGCTTACGGTATGAACGTCTTCAGGTGATTCGTAAAATACCTGGCCGGGACCAAGCCGCTGAAGCTTACCTCCTCTAACCTGCATCTCAACTTCCCCGTCGAGAACATAAACAACGGCGTGCGCATCATGACGGTGGATCGCGTCCACGGCCCCCGGAGCGTAATTGACGGTAATGACTTCAATCTCTTTCCCCGGTGCTTCCGGAAGCCGTTTCGTAAGCAGCGTGTTTACCTGCTGAGCATGCGTTGCCGCGGCAAATCCGAAAGTAAGGATGAATACAGTGAGGATGAGCTTCTTCATGTTATGCCCGCTTCCGTCCTTTCGGTGATGTGCTGCGATAACCGGCCTAACCAATCGTGTGTGGCTGATACTGGCTCCGACAGCCACCTGCCAAGACCGGACTCTTCACCTATGCGAATTCCAGCACATCTGCCACTGGACGGCGCGGCTTCTGCGGCCAGTTTCCCGGACGTTCCGCCCCTATGGATAACAGCATGACAGGCACCTCGTCCTCGGCCAGTCCGAATTCGCGGGCCACCGCTTCGGCATCGAAACCGATCATCGGGGTCGAACCCAGGCCAAGCGAGAGGGACGCATAGATCATCGCAGTCGCGCCGATGGCGCCGGTACGTATGGCCTCGTCGCGCTGGCGCTGCGGGTAGTCTTGATACAGACCGCGTGCGGGAATCTCCCAATCCGGCACCAACGTTGCGGACATGATGCCCGCCTCCACCACTGGCGCCAAACGCTCCGGTATTACGCTGGAATCAGCCAACTGCCCACAGACGATGAAGGTAACGGCTGCATCGGTGATCGGAGGCTGATTCCAGGCGATCGGACTCAACCGAGCTTTGGCTTCAGGCGTGCGTACGGCGATGAAACGCCAGTTCTGCATATGGAAGGATGTCGGCGCAGTGGTGGCGATTCGCACCAGCTCGCGGATCAGGTCGTCACTCAAGGTGACGGCAGGGTCGTAGTACTTGGTCGCGCGGCGGCTCAGGATACATTCGATGACGGCGTTGGTCACGACGCTTCCGTTGCTCACGATGCTTGCATTGGTCATGGTGCTTGCGTTGGTCATGGCTTCCTATGGGTGAAAGGACGGGTCGGGGACAAGAATCGGGAGATGCATGTTGCTCACGAATGAACGCGGATGATCGTCTTTCCCTTGGCCCGCCCGGTTGGATTGAACGCGGCAACCGCATTGTCGAGGGCAGCCACATTGCCGATGTTTGTCTTCAGCAGGCCATTCCGGGCTCGCTTGACGATCTCCTTCAATTGGTCGCGATCGGATTCGACAACGAAGTCAATAGCCTGGCCGCCAGTGGGCCGCGCCTCCGCTGGGCCAGTAATGGTCACCAGCGTTCCTCCTTCGCGAATCACGCCCGCCGAACGCTTTGCGATATCGCCGCCGAGGACATCGAAAACCAGATCAACTTTGCCTACGTCTTCCAGGGCGTCGCTATCGAGGTCGACGAATTCTTGTGCGCCGAAGTCGAGAGCCGTCTGACGACCGCTGGCGCGCCCGGTGCCGATGACGTATGCGCCGGCCTCACGTGCGAGTTGGCTCGCCATTGAACCGACGACACCGGCCGCACCGTGGACGAGAACGCTCTGCCCAGCGCGAAGGCGGCCGTGTTCGAACAGTCCCTGCCACGCGGTCAGCCCCGGCATCACGAGGGCCGCACCTATCGTGAAATCAACGTCGCCCGGCAGCGGTGCGAGGTTGCGTGCCTCGACGGCCACATACTCCGCCAGCGTGCCGTCGCGGTACCAGTCGGTAAGGCCGAAGACCCGCTGCCCAATCGACAGTCCCGTCGTGCCATAGCCGAGAGCGGTGACCACTCCCGCCAGTTCGTGTCCGGGAATCGAAGGTGTCCGGTCACGGCCGGCGCGATCGGTCCAGGTCGAGGGCCACGCCAGCTCATCCCCGGTGAATCCCGAAGCATGTACCCGAACAACGACGTCATTTATCGCCGCCTGCGGATCGGACCGCTCCTCCAATTTCATACCGGACGTTCCAACAGCCTCATCGCTCACCACAATCGCTTTCATTGGTTATCTCCCTGTGCCGATCCCAACTTCATGACGTATTTCCTTCCACAGTCAGGTTAGATTGGAATGGAACAACCGAGAGGTCCATAATCGTCGGGACGACTAGTCCATGATGGGTGCCTAAAACAGTGCCGAAAATAGAGACATTTCAAGATCTGGTTTTAAAACCAAGGAAGGACGACCAGGAAATGTGGCGCTGGCTCTACACTGAGCTGCGCTCCGCAATTGTTGATGGCCGATTGAAATTTGGAGCGCGATTGCCGTCCACGAGAAACCTGGCGGCGCAGTATGGCCTTGCTCGGGGGACAGTCGTGGCAGCATTCCGGCAACTTCGGGCTGAGGGATATGTTTCATCCGAAGTGAGTGCTGGTACATTTGTCGTACCAGCGCCAGGGTGGGAGATTGCCTCTCCGGCAAAACAAAAATCTTCCCGGCAGGTAATTTCCAAAGCGACGATAGCAAAGCGCTCGCAGAATCTTCTTAAGACCACTTTTGTCTTGCCGGCTTCGCATTCTATCGGTAAGGCGTTTCGGTGCTACGAGCCGGCTATCGACTTGTTTCCAGTCGAACTGTGGGCGCGGATTGCGTCGCGTGTTTATCGCAGAGCACAGCGTTCTTTATATGGGCAAGGTGATGCAGGTGGTTATCCACCACTGCGAAGAGCCATCGCGGAATATGTGGGCCACTCCCGCGGAGTACGTTGTTCCTCTGAACAGGTCATCGTGACATCGGGTGCGCAGCAGGCGTTGGATCTCTTGGCGCGAGTGCTTCTTGATCCCGGCGACGAGGTCTGGATGGAAGATCCCGGGTACCCTGGAGCTTCTCAGGCTTTTCAGAGCGCTGGCGCGAGTGTGATTCCCATTCCAGTTGATAGGAACGGCATGGACGTCGCAAAGGCGAGAAAGTTATCTCCTGCCGCCCGTGTAGCGTATGTGACACCTGCCAATCAATTTCCCCTTGGAACTGCCATGTCGGCAGAGAGACGAGTTGACCTTCTCTCGTGGGCCGCGCGTGCAGGCGCATGGATTATCGAAGATGAATACGACGCGGAATACCGCTATTCCGGGAAGCCAATTGCGTCACTGCACAGCCTCGATAGATCAGGATCGGTCATTTATGTTGGAACATTTACGAAGATGCTCTTCAACGCTCTTCGCATTGGGTTTATCGTTGTTCCCGAACGCCTAGTCGAAGTATTTAGGATCGCACGAAGTTTCATCGATCGCCACGCTCCGACGTTAGATCAGGCCGTGCTGACGGAATTCATCAACGAAGGCCACTTCGGCCACCACGTTAGAAAAATGAGGCAGGTCTACTCGGATCGTTCGCAGCTAATTACAGAAGAAGCGAATAGGTGTCTTTCCGGTTTGCTCGATGTGGAGCAAGCGCAATCCGGGATGTGTACCGTGGCCTGGATCAAAACACATATCACCGAAATACAGTTGACACGACGGGCAGAACATCTGGGATTGGAAGTACGTCCAATCTCCTCCTTTGTCAGCAAGTACAAGCAGAAGCCCGCCTTGATGCTGGGCTTCGCAGGGTGTAATGCAAATGAGATAAAGCGGGGCGTGTCGGTTTTGGAAGCTATACTCTCTCGATGAGGCTGTACCAACGGACGCGGTGCTCTCACACAGGCAGCTTAGAAGGCCCTGAGGCACGATTCGTGCAACGGCCGCGTCTGTTGCTCGCGGCGAGCCGATTTGCGCTGGGACCCTTGTTGACTTCAGGGCAATGCACTCATTGAGACAGCTACGCTCGAACAGCCAATCGGTTTACGACTTGTCGATTTGTACGGGTGACATGGTTGGCCTGGTGGCTCGTTTCAGAAATGAAGCTATCTACGGCGAGGATGTGGAGGCTCTGAAGGCCGTGCGAGCCCATCTGAAGCTCTTCGACCGGAACGGTAAGGAGATCGGCATCGGCGTTTCTTCCGCTCAACCTGGGCAGAGGTCTGCCGCACATGCGGGGTAATTGAATTTCAAGGGTGCAGAAGGGTGCTCAAGCACCCTCCCCTTGCTTCAACTGATAGTCGTTACATTACTTATGGAATCGATTGTTGCCCATGCGTCTCGAGGCCAGCCAAGCTGCTGACGACAACGGCGTTTATCGTTAATTAATGTCAATTGATTATATGCATATTTATATAAACATTGATATTATCTCTCTATGAGTCTCAACTATCTCCTCCTCGGAATGGCCCGTGACGGCGCTACCGGTTTCGCGATGAAGCAGGCGTTTGAGCGCGGCTTTCGGCATATATGGGATGCCGAATTGAGCCAGATCTATCCAGCGCTGCAGCGAATGGAAAAGCAGGGGCTGCTTTCCTGTGCCGTAACTCCGGGTGAACGCGGATCCTCGCGGATCTATACGCTCACGAAAGCAGGCGAACAACAGCTCTCCGATTGGCTTCGCACCGATCCAGTGCTCCACGATGAGCGTCACCCATTTCTTGTGCAGCTCTGCCTGTTGGGGGACCTCGCGGATTATCAGGAGACGATGCGCTACCTGCTCTCTCTGCGTAGTTCACTTCGCACGCGACTGCAAACCTTTGAACAACTCGAAGAGGAGTGGCGTCGGCATGATCCCAGCTATCCAGAACTTGCGGGTTCTCAAGACTTCCATATCCAGATGACGCTTGAGTTTGGCTTGGCGAATGCACGAGCGGCCCTCGACACCTGTGAGCGTTGTATTGAGCGCCTTCAACGAAGGCTGAAGAGTAAAGCAGATGGAGGATCGAAACGTGATCGCAAAACAAGCAAACGTTAAACCCTGGGAAGGCAAGTGGGCTCTTATCACAGGAGCCAGCTCAGGCATCGGAAAAGAATTGGCGACGCAGCTTGCGTCACACGGGGCGCACCTAGTGTTGACCGCCCGCAGAATGGATCGACTGAAAGCAATGGCAGAGACCTTTCAGTCTCAGTTTGGGACACAGACGCTTATATACGGAGCCGACCTGAATCATCCGAACGCACCCGCTTCGATCTTTGCGTTCACGGAAGAGCATAAGGTGCCGATCGACATCCTAGTAAATAACGCCGGGCTCGGACACTATGGCGAATTCTATGCAAGCCCTCTGGCGGAGCAACTCAGCATGGTGCAGGTGCATTGCCACGCCACGCTCGCGCTGACGCACCTGTTCCTAAGCGGGATGGTAAAGCGTAGGGCGGGCTACGTACTGATTGTCGCAACCACTGCGGTTGTTCCGGCTCCATACATCACCACCTATTCCGCTACCAAAGCGTTTGAACAACTCTTTGCGGAAGGATTGGCTGAGGAGGTCGCTCGCTATGGAGTGCTGGTTTCCGCGCTCTGCCCTGGACCGACAGCGACCGAGATGAATACAAGCGGAGTTGAAATTTCGGAAGAAGACATGAAGTCGCTGCAGCGGGCCGATGATGTTGCCCGCAAGGCATTAGATGGGCTGGCAAAAGGTGAGCGGTGCATTCGACCATCCATGATGGCAAGGCTCATGGCCAATCTCCCGCGGCTCCTTCCGAGAGCAACTGTCAGTGGGGCGACGGAACGTCACTACAGACCCAAACAACTTAACTAAACCATCCAAAACTTTACGAAATCGACACCTGATCGGTAACGATATGTCAGCTTATCGTCAGTGATCCGGTAAATGACGCGAACGGCGTTCATGGGGACTAACGATTCGATCTCGGCGGTAAATCTAGCTCGATGAGTGCATTGGCCTGTTCTTGGCGGTTGCGATTCTTCCTTGTCGGAAGTCAATAACCATAAGAGGACTTGTTAGAGTAACGGCACGGTATGAGAAACGCGCCCTGATCTCATAAGTTTCATATCGCATCCTCTAGGGGGTGCGATTCTGATGCCACTCGTGTGGTGTAGTTCCAGTGACCCTCTTGAACGTCCGCGTAAAGTGGCTCTGATCTGCAAAGCCTGTTGCCGCAGCCACCATGGAAAGACTCTCTCCTTTCATCAGCAGTAGCTCCTGCGCTTTGCCGATCCGGGTGTTCAGCTGATAGCGATGCGGGGATACTCCTGTAGACGCCTTGAACATCCTCGCAAATTGCGAGGATGACAGGTCGACCAGACGGGCAAGCTGGAAAACAGAAACGGATAAATCGAGATGCTCGTGGATGAAGTCGAGAACGAGATGGAGTTGCGAGACCGATAGTCCTGAGCTCTCTTTTTGGGGGCGTCTCTGGAAGCAGGCGCTCAAGAGGGCGATTGTGAGTCCTTCTCCGTACAATTCTGTACTCGGGTCAGATGCGTCACATTCGGCAGCAAGGAGTCGCGCGCACTCGACCGCTCTCTTGTCATGAAACATCAACTCAGGATTTCCTGCCTTTCCCGGTTCCAGATCGGGGCCGAACCAATCTCCCAAAGATTTCCTGTCGAAGCTCAGGCGAAGTTCGCGTACAGACTCCATGTTGTCCGTATAGCCCCAGACCCTCATCTCTGCCGGGACAAAACTGATGTGATTAGGCCGTTGACGGTCCAGGGCAGCGGGACGATGCAGATTGGTGCGAGCTTCACATCTGCCGCCTGTCTCCACGAGCACAACTGTGAGAGTGTCTTGAGGACCCGATAAATCGTGCCAGGCACTGCCTGGGTGGTTGAAGTGCTGCAGGTGACGAACCGCTATGCCCGCGAAGGTTCGAAGTCTGCTGTGCGCCGCCTTCATACCGTGCGGAGAACGAAATTCAAATGTGTCCGATCCCTCAGAAACCCGCATCTGTCATCCTCCTTCTGCGGCTCTCGCCCATAGCGTTTTCATACTATGGTAGCCGTTTCGTACAAGCCATTCTTCATTCCTTCTAAGTATTTTGAGAGAAATGCCAGGACGAAGAATGGCCGGGAAGCTCAAAGAAAAGATCGTCACTGGCATAGAGAAACAAGGGGGAGAAGATGACAGTCGCAGAACTGATACACCACAACTTCGATAAGATCTTCATCGAGCTCGATCCAATGAAGCGCGAAGCCATGATGCGCAATGCTTATACAGAAGATTGCGTATGGATACACCCGGGTGGCCGGCTGGTCGGCATTGCGGCGGTGAATGAGGCAGCATCGGAAATTCGTAAGCACATCCCGGAGTACCGCTACACGGTGGTCGGCGATGTTCACACGATGCACAATGTTGGTATGTGCCGTTGGGGGAGCGGACTTCCTGGCCAACCGTTCCGCTATACCGGTACGGACGTTCTGGAGGAACGCGACGGCCGTGTGGCTGTGTTCTACACCTTCATCGATAGTGGAACTCCGCCGGTCGCGTCGACGAAATAATGCCTTCGCTTGGATGGAAAACTTCGCTAGCGCGCAGTAGCGCCGTTAGATACCTGCCGGACTGCTGTTGCGAATCCAGCAGCCCGGCCTTGTCCGTTCTCGTCCGCGGATGGATAACGACTAACGCGCTTTTCTTGAGTCAAGCAATTGTTCAATCTCGACGAGTGCCAAATCGCCGAGCCACTTATCGCGACCGGGATCAGCACCGGCAAGTCGGCTAATGAGATGGTCCGCCGCTGTAACCCTCCGCTGAGGCGGAGGATATAGGCGGCAGTTCAGAGGAGGATCATCGACATGTAGATTCGTTCGGTAGGCATCGACCTGGGCAAGACGACGTTTCACCCTGTTGCATTGGGAGCATCGGGCAAGGTGCTGGTGAAGAAGAAGTTCACACGGAGGCAGCTGCTGGAGTTCGCGGCGAACATGCAGACCGCGTTGATCGGTCTGGAAGCATGCTCGGGAGCGCACTTCCTCGGGTGAGCCCTGCGGCAGCAGGGTCACGACGTGCGCCCGATCCCGGCTTAGTTCGTGAAGCCGTTTGTGAAGTCCAACAAGAACGACTTCGTCGATACCGAAGCCATAGCTGAAGCCGTTGAGCGCAAGAACATGCGGTTCGTGCCGATCAAGACTGACGGTCAGCTTGATCTTCAGGCGATCCACCGCGTTCGCGACCGGCTCGTCTCGCGACGCACGGCGATCATGAACCAGATACGCGCATTTCTTCTGGAGCGTGGCATGGTCTTCGCGCAGAAGCCGGCCAAGCTGAAGGCTGGGATGACCGACGTTCTGGAAAACGCAGACAACGCGCTGACACCGATGATGCGCAACATGATCGGTATCTTGTGGGACGAGTGGAAGACCGTCGAGCAGCAGATCGAAGACTTGACAGACAAGCTCGAACAGATCGCTGCGAGCGATGCAGATTGCTGCCGCATTCGCCAGATCCCAGGCATCGGTCCCATCGTTGCGACAGCGATCGTCGCGGCCATCGGCGACGGTGCAGCCTTCCGCAAGGGACGAGACTTTGCTGCATGGCTCGGCCTCGTGCCGCGACAGTACTCGACCGGCGGCAACGCAAGGCTGTTGGGCATCAGCAAGCGTGGCAACATCTACTTGCGCAAGATTCTGATACATGGCGCACGCGCCGCGGCGATGCGTATAAAACGAGATCGCTTTCCGATCGGAGCATGGATGAACGCTCTCGAAGCCAGAGCTCCACGCAACGTTTTGGTGGTGGCGATGGCAAACAAGCTCGCACGCATTGCATGGGCTGTACTCTCAACCGGAGAAGATTACAGGCCCACGGCGAGCATGGCAGCGGCATGAGATAGAGCAGAAAAGACGCCTCCGGCTTGGAAGCGCTCCGCGCTCCCACTTTCCCGCTCTACGACGACGGCTTTCCCAACCAAGGTCTGCACAGGAAAGTAAGGACGAAAGAACAGTCACAACGGCGTATCTAAAACCTGTTTCCGATAATGGTCTTAACGACGGCTCGGCTTGTTAGGACAGATACGCAGCGGAACTCATCATGGCCAGGAGCACGCGGCTCCACTAAAGGCCGAATACATTGCCGCAGACTTGTCTTCTCGACCAAACTACCCCTTGCAGTCACGCGGCGGACCATACATTATCGTTAATGCTGTTAGGCCTCTGTTCAGCTTTGGCTCAAGCAGTTCTGGTAAAGCCCGTTATTCACCTTTTAGGCGAAAGAGGTACCATGCTGACCGGGCTGCTGTGTGGAGCCTTTGGAATGGCCATCTTCGGAATGGCAGGAACAGGAGCGTTTTTCTGCTTGGCGTTCCGTTTATTGCGGCATGGGGTATGGCGCCTGCGGCTGCGCAAAGCGTTATGACTCGTCGAGTGAGCGCTTCTGAGCAGGGACAGTTACAGGGCGCATTAGGAAGCCTTGCGAGTATTGCATCCTTACTTGGACCAGAACTCTTCACACTGATTTATGCTCAGTCTTTCCGTAAAGGAAGTGTCTGGAATTTAGCTGGAACAGCATGGCTATTCGCTATGTTGCTACTCCTGGGAGCAACAGGGTTAATGCTTCGAGTCACCGAACAGCACACCTTCGAGCACGCGGAAGTATGACTGCTTGAACAGTGTTGGCATCCGGCCCTGCAACGTCTACTGCGATCTGACTGGACCAAAAACAGGCCATATACCAACCTTCTAGTTAGTGCTATTTTTCAACTATCCCTTGCAAAGGCTCATCAAAGTCAAGGGATGAAGGCCAGAATTCGTATCCTCGGAAACGATGAGGAAATAGCAAATTAATACCAGTTGTCGACAAGCATATTGCTGCTGCGATCAACATCACGTTGTGCGTATATTCGCACCTACTCTTGCAACGATCAGAGTCGTTGGAAAGCAGGTTGGCTGGTACAGCTTCCGTCATTCTCTGACGACGAATTTGACGTTTCTTGGCGTGGACATCAAGGTTGCTCAGGAATCAATGCGGCATTCCAATTGCCGCACAACCCTCGACGTGGTTGAAGGTAGCCGTGTGGCATCAGTAAGCAGATGATATTGAAGGGGTTGGTGGTGAATCTGCTCGAAATCGAATCGATGACATCTTCCATACCATACCCTTCAGCCACAAATCACTGAGGCAATTCGGAACCTCCCCTTTGGCTCGCCGGTCGGATAACCGCGCCATGCCACGAAAACTTAATCAGAGGTGTGGGTTGTCGAGACTGGACTGTGGGTGAGCTGGTTCCGTAGGAGCTTGCGCAAGTGATCGCTATAGCTCCGGCTCACGCGCAGCGATGTGCCATTATGCAGCGTGACCGTACAGTCGCGATTGGGAAGGGAAACTACGCCGGCGATGCGATTAAGACGCACGATTGCCGAGCGATGAATACGAAGGAAATCTTCCGGATCGAGCCGCTCGGCCAACGTGTTGAGCGACTCACGAATCAGGTGCGTACGCGTGCCTACATGAATCTCTGCATAATCTCCCTGCGCCTCGATCCAATCGATGTCATTGATGGAGACAAACCGCACTAGCTTGCCTACGCGAACTGCAAGCTTGCGGAATGGTTCCGGCGCAGGCTTCTTCTCTAGGGCCGATTGCACGCGCCTGTTATAAGTCGCAGCCTGCTGCGCGCCAAGAATGCGGCGTGCATGGTTCAATGATGCATTGAAGCGTGCATCGTCCACAGGCTTGAGAAGATAGTCGATGGCATGCACTTCAAAGGCGCGCATCACATATTGATCGAACGCGGTCAGGAAGATAACGAAGGGAAGCGCTTCAGGGTTCAACGATCGCATCACATCGATGCCATTCATTATAGGCATCTGAATGTCGAGGAAGACTAAGTCAGGCTTGTTGTTGGTGATGAAGTGGATCGCGTCCTGCCCATTGGAACATTCGCCTACGACCTCAAGATCACTGTGAGATTGAAGCCGCAACACCACGCCACGACGGGCAAGAGGCTCATCATCGACGATTAAAACGCTATGCTTCATCGGCTGTTACAGATAGTTTATAGCCCCCAGGCTGTTGGTCATACTCGATCGGCAGCGTAAAGGAGACTTCGTAATTTCCGTGCGCGTTCGTAGAAGTATGCATGGTGCTTGCAGCGCCGTACATCTTTTCGAGACGCTGACGCACATTTTGCAGGCCTATGCCGCCGGGACGAGCTGCGCCATCGAGCAGGATAGCGGCGGATTCTTCAGGGGGCTCGTTTTCAATAAGCACGCAAAGATGCTCCCCTTCACGACGCGTTCTGACCAGAATGAAGCCACCGCCGGGACGTCGCGCGATGCCGTGGCGAACAGCGTTTTCAACTAGCGGCTGAAGGATGAGACGCGGCACAAGAGCATTAACCAGCGCGTCATCGATATCCCAGCGCACGGTGAGACGCTCACCAAAGCGGATAGCCTCAATGGCCAGATACTCTTCGGTGGTGGCCAGTTCATCAGCAAGCGAAACTTGATGCAGCTCAGGAGCATCGAGCGTGCTGCGCAGAAGGTGCGCGAGCTTGCCAATCATTTCCGTAGCCGCGTGTGGCTGATCGTTGAGCACCAGAGTAGAGATGGCATTCATGGTGTTGAAGAGAAAATGCGGCTGCAGCTGGAATCGCAAAGCACGTAGCTGTGCTTCTTTGGCGAGCATCTCGGTTGCGATGAGCTGGCGGTGTTTCTCTTCAAGAGAGAGGTAGTGCTTGATGCCGAAGTAGAAAGAGACCCAGGACATCAGTGCATACCATCCGCTAGGCGTAGCGGTGATGATGTCGGTCCAGTGGAAGGGCGGCCGTGTTCTGCTGAAGAAAAGCGCTGACTCGAAGGCACAGAGGGAACCGAGCATTCCCAGAGGAAATGCCATAATCATGCAGATTACTGCGGCGATGCGAAGATCTACCTTGCGTTTCCACAGCTGATGGCAGAGCCAGTACATAGGAAAGCTGGAGAGAAAGCTGGCGACAAGAAAGCCTCCGCGAAAGGCATCATAGTCAATTCGTCGCCACCAGGGAAGAGAACAGAGCACGTTGATCGCGGTGTACAGGCCCCAGCCCATGAGTTGCAAAGGCCAGAAGCGCGCGATGCGCCGATGAGAGCGAGTGGATTGCATTGCTTCTCATTGTATGCATACGACAGGGCGACTCAATGTGTCTGTTCGGCGCAGAAAATGCACGGTTCGGCGCATAGCGTAAAAATCCTTAGGTTACAGTTCTGTTTCGGGATGTACGCTCAGACCCAAGCAACACAAATCAGGGTTCACATGCTGCGTCCGCAGTCTTCAGGCATAGCGTTTTCAATGTTGATGGTCCAGGCCGTTCTGCCAACCATTATGCCGCCATCTTGAAAGACGCAAGAAGCAACGCGACCGCTCGTTGAGCCTGTATTGACCGTTTATCCCCAGTAGTTTGATTGCAAGTGAAACAGGAGTCTTGGAATGATTCGGAATGCACTGTATCACGCGCTTCAAGCAGGAGCTGTTCTTGTGGCGAGCATTCTCTCGCTGGCTTCTGCGAGAGCTCAAGTCGCGCCGGCCGCGCGGGTTATCACAACCTCGGTGAATAATGCCGACAAGGTTGCTCTTAAAGGAAGCATGCGGCGCGATATTGCCAAGGGAGCGGATCTTGGCGCCGTGGACTCCTCACTGACTGCACGTCATGTATCGCTACTGCTTACACGCAGCGCGGATCGCCAGGCGGCGCTTGATCAGTACTTAAGCGATGTGCAGGACAAGAACTCCGCGAACTATCATCACTGGCTGACGCCGGCCGAATATGGCGCGCGCTTTGGTGCCGCGAGCGAGGATGTGGAAGCGATCGCCGACTGGCTGCAGTCGCAGGGACTGACGATTGAACGCATCTCCAAGGCCGCGAACACGATCATGGTCTCCGGCTCGGTCGGACAGATGGAGACTGCGTTCTCGACTTCAATTCATTCCGTGCTGGTGCACGGTGAGAAGCACATGGCTAACATAAGCCAGCCGCAGATTCCGCGTGCGCTGGCGCCGGCGGTGAAGGGTGTTGTGGGGTTGGATGATTTCCATCCGCGCTCGAATGCCGTCGCTGGGCCTACGGCAAAGTTCAATAAGACGACGCACAGGTTCGTGCCTGATTTCACGTTGTTCGATAGCAGCGGCAATCCGTATCTCTACGTAGACCCGGCGGATGCCGCGACAATTTACGACACTCCGAACGCCAATTTGAACACGGCGTATAAAGGGACAACATATGACGGCACAGGAGTCACAATCGGGGTTGTAGGCGATTCGGATGTGGAGATGTCGCCGGTCGTAAATTACCGCACGGCATTTCTTGGCGAGACGACCAGTAATGTCAATCTGCCGACGGTTATCGTTGACGGCACAGACCCCGGAACCAACGGCGATCAACTCGAGGCGTGGCTCGATCTCGAGGTGTTAGGCGGCATCGCGCCAAAGGCGACAATCAACTATTACACCAGCGGCGACAGCGATCTCTCGGCTGGCCTTTTTAACGCGTTAGAGCGCGCAATCAACGACAACAAGGTCAGCATTCTGAGCATGAGCTTTGGGGCATGTGAAGCCAACCTGGGCACGACAACTGTGCAGTATATGGGCGAGCTTTTCGAGCAGGCCTCTGCGCAGGGCATTACTGTTACGGTTTCATCTGGCGATGCCGGCGCGGCCAGTTGCGACAACGACAACGTTGAGACTAGTGCTACGCTTGGGCTCGCCGTAAATGGACTGGGGTCGTCGCCTTACAACGTCTCGGTAGGTGGCACCGACTATGATGTGCTGGGAACGTCGTTCAATAAGTATGTAAGTACAGTCGATAGCAGCGGGAATGAAAACAGCGGCGCGCCGCCGTACTACGAGACAGCGCTCTCCTACATTCCTGAAGAGCCGTGGAACGATTCGACCAGCGTCAACGGTGCTTTGGCAAACAATCAGCCGCTCACGCTCTCTTCTGGATCGACCGATATCATCGGTGGCGGCGGCGGCAAGAGCAGCGTGTGGGCAAAGCCCGCATTTCAGACTTCGCTTACGCCATCTGATAGCGCGCGTGATCTTCCGGATGTGTCGTTTCTGGCTGCGAACGGGCTCTACGGCGCGGTGTGGGTGCTATGCGAGGATGAAGGCGCGATTTATGGGGTGGATTGCGCGAACAACAATGGCGTCTTCACCGATAGCGCACGTTTCTCGGGCGCAGGCGGCACCTCGGCAGCTACGCCGGCCTTTGCAGGCATGCTAGCTCTTCTCGAACAGGCGAGCGGTTCACGTCTCGGCAATGTCAACAATGTTTTGTATAAGCTGGCAGCGGCGAAGTACAGCACGGTCTTTCATGACATAACAGAAGGCAACAATGCGGTCGTCTGTACCCAGGGCACTCCGGACTGCGGAGCGAATGGCTTCACCACCGGCTATGACGCCGTCACCGGATACGACATGGCGTCTGGACTGGGCAGTGTGGATGCAGCACAGATGGTGGCGAATTGGAGCTCGGCGGCAGGCGCCAATTCGAAGACCACGCTGACAATCGATGGAACCACATCAGCGGTCAGTGTGACGCATGGAACGAGCCTGAATTTCAGCGTGAGTGTCGATCCCACAAGCTCCACCGGCGTTGCCGGCCTGGTGACTACGGCAACTGCCGCTGCAGGAGAACCTACGCTGAACGGTCAGCCGTTTACGATCCCGATCAGCAAAGGCGCAGGCACGGGCAGCTATAACGGTCTCCCTGGCGGTCAGTACACGGTGTATGCCTCCTATGGAGGCGACACCACAACGTCGGCCAGCCAGTCGAATGCGATCAGCGTGGACATCACTGCCGAGGCCAGCTCGACGAAGCTCTGGGTGAATGCATATTCCGCGCCGAGCGAAGCGACGATCGCAAACCTGAACGCGATTCCCTATGGGTCGTACATCTTCTCCGAGACCTCCGTCTATGGCACGGCAGAAGGCTATGACGCATCGCTCGGCTACGCGACGGGCACGATGACGATGCTCGACAACGGAGCCAGCATCGGCACTGCGCCCATCACCAGCGGCAACTTTGCTTCGTTCCCGAAGCTGACAAGCGGCGTCTATCCCTACGCGGTGGGTACGCACACCGTGACGGCAACATATCCCGGCGACGCCAGCTACAAGGCGAATACGTCCAACGCTGTCAGCTTCACGGTGGTGAAGGGAACAACGAAGCCAGTGCTGTATCCAGCCACGGCGACAGTATCTTCCTCGTCAACTGACAACATCGTGGTGGACATTACAACGTCCAGCCTGGCTACTCCTCCCACAGGCACCATCACCCTGACGGCGAATGGAACGACGCTGGGCACCACTGCCACGCTGAGCGGCGGATCTTCTCTCAGTGACGGAACTGCTGTAGCTTCGGCAACTTTTCCGGTGCAAGGCACACAGCTGGTTAACGGCATCAATACGCTGACGGCTACCTACAGCGGCGACTCGAATTACGCGGGCTCGACGGGCACAACCACAGTCACTATGAACGTGTCGAGCTTTACGCTGAAGACAACCGCAATCAACATCACCGCCGGCGCGACGACTGGCAACACGGCAACCATTACCGCAACGTCCTCGGGCAGCTTTGCCGGCCTTGTGAATCTGAGTTGCGCGGTCACCACCTCACCGGCGAACGCAGCCAGTCCAATCACCTGCAGCGTTCCTTCGCAGCTGCTGATGACCGGCACGAGCGCCGCTACGTCAACGCTCACGGTTAACTCCACCGCGTCTACCACCGCTGGATCATACGTTGTGACGATCACCGGCACAGATGCGGCGACAGGCAAGATTACCGCGTCGACAACAAGCGCTGTGACCGTGACCGGTGAGCCTGCAATCACTCTGGCCAACAGCGGAGCGATTACGCTGACCGCGGGTGCAACCACAGGCAACACCTCGAAGCTGACGGTGACGCCTCTTAATGGATTCATTGGAGCAGTCGGGCTCGCCTGCTCGGTGACAACGGCGCCGACTGGAGCCACAGATCCGATCACCTGCGCTATCTCTCCGTCTTCTGTCACGATCAGCGGCGCGGCAGCGGCAACTTCTACGCTCACGATCAGCTCGACAGCCCGCACGACGAGCGCTCTTCTCAAGCCTTCGCTGAGCGGCATGGGTGGAACAGCGCTTGCGATTGGATTGTTCTTTATCCTGCCGCGCAAGCGCAGCCGTAAGCTGCGCGGATTGCTTGCGCTGGTTGTAGTGGCCGGATTGGTTTCACTTGGCAGCCTGATGGGATGCGGCGGCAGCAAGACTTCGTCCACGGGCGGAGGTGGGACGCAGACCGGAACCACGGCGGGCGCCTATGTAGTGACGGTGACCGCAACGGCATCGGATGCCACGACGCAGACGACGACGGTCAACGTAACGGTGAATTAAAACTCGAGCTCATCGCATGAACGCCATGATGTGGACAAGGTGATCGAAAACCGCAGACGTATGGATGAGATGAGCTCTAGTCCCCAGAAGTAGTGCAGTTTCTCCATAGTGCAAGAACATTCTTGAGGAGGCTATTTATGCTGCGATTGTTCCCTGCCAGTGCACGAGCTGTTGCGCTGTGTACGATGATGCTTTCAGGTATCGCGTTCGCCGCGCGGCCTGTGCGAACCTTGCCGGTACGGTCGTATACGGCACTCAACAAACCGACACAACAAAAGCGTTTCAAGACGCCGGCCGATATGGTCATGATTCCTTACTTGAAGTCGCATGTGAAGGTGACTTCAAGCTCGGGGATATCGTCAAAGAGCGCCCAGGCAAACGATGCGAGCGATTTCGCAACGCCAAACTTCGGCGGATACGTCAATGCTCCGATGTTCGCTGCGCGCAACACTGCGTCACTGGCGTCGGGCATCTTCGACACCGGCGTTACAGTCGAGCTTGAAGCCGATTTCAACAAGGACGGCAAGCCGGATGTCGCCGTACTTCAGGAAGAAGGAACGCTCAATATCCTGCTGGGAGATGGAGCCGGCAATCTGGCCGCTCCAGTGAGCTACCTGAATCCCAACCAGGAGACGACCAACGTCCTGGTTGCTTATGTGGCGGATGTTAACGGCGACGGCAATCCCGACGTAATCGCCTACGACTACCTGAATAATGCCATGATCACCTGGCTTAACCTTGGCAGCGGCACATTCAACGCCGCTGTCACCACGCCGCTCGATACCACCAATGGATATGCCAACACCGTATACGTCGCAGACGTCAACGGAGACGGCAAAGCCGACATCGTTTACGACTTGACGGTCAGCGAGTCCACATCGAGCAGCACCATCATGGTGGAAACGCAGCTGGGCGCTGGGGACGGAACCTTCGGCAAACCCTCCGCAGCCAAGACACAGCAGTTCACCGTTGCCGCTGATGCACAACAAAGCCAGGTCGCAAGCATGGCAATAGCGGACATCAACGGCGATGGCAAGTTGGATCTCGCGCTCGGAGTGAATGAAAATTTCGGCACCACCGGGGCCTACATTGTGACCACAGCCCTTGGTAACGGCGATGGCACCTTCGCAGTTCTCGGAAAGGCGCAACTTACTTCTGCGACGATCCAGGGGCAGCGCGCGGGGCGGGGTTACATTGTCCCATTCAGCACTTCAGGAATCTATCTGCAGGATGTGAACGGCGACGGCAAGCTCGATATCGTCTCGGACATGGACGGCGCCATCTACACCGCTCCCGGAAATGGCGACGGCACCTTTGGCACAGCCGTTTCCAGTGATGAGGCAATCTCCGGCGCTGCGTCTGCGGCCATCCTGGATGTCAATGGCGATGGCAAGCCAGACTTCGTGGTTGCAGGTGGAACCCTGGGAGTTTTTCTGGGCAACGGCGATGGCACTTTTGCTGATCCGGCCTATGGGAGCCAATTCATCATTGATCCTGCCGGTTCCAATTCGCTCGTAGCCGGAGACTTCAACGGTGACGGCAAGCAGGATGTTGCACAGCTCGGAGGCGATTACAAGCAGGTTTCACTCTTCTTTAGCAATGGCACAACCTTGCGTGGAGCCCCGGCGGTCACAGGTTCAAGTGATCCAATCGCCACTGATTGGGAGATGGCCACAAGCGGAAAGTACACCGCTTCGGGATACCTCAGTCCGCTGATGCTCTACTCCAACTACACCACGAACGTCTTCACAATCGATACGATGGTCAACGACGGCAAGGGCAATTTCAAAGCTGTCCAGGCTCTGGCTGGCGGTGTGCCTTCCGACCTTGAATACGTCGAGCCTTTCCATGCTGACTTCAACGGAGACGGTCTGGAAGATATCGCCTACGCGAATGCAACAGGAGATGTCCTGGTCTCGCTTGCGAAGGGCGATGGCACCTTTACCACCCCCAAGTCGATCGGTCTCGGCACCGAGGTCTGCCCTGAGTACTATGCCGATGCCAAGGATATCAACGGCGACGGCAAAGTCGATATCGTGGTTCCTTACGGGGGCGATTCTGCCTGCGGCTATACTTCCGGCGGCGCCTCTGGCTACTGGGTCGCTCTGGGCAACGGTGACGGCACCTTCGCCAAACCTGTCTTCACAACCTTCGGTACCGAGCTCTATAGCGCAACGCTTGCTGATATGAACGGCGACGGCGTGCCCGACCTGATCCTCAACGATGTTCCATTCATCAATGGCTTCGGCTACCAGGTTTCCCTCCTTCCGGGCAACGGGGACGGCACCTTCGGTAACGCTATCACCATCGAGAGCAGCTACATCATCAGCGACGTTGCTGCCGCTGACATTAATAACGACGGCAAGATGGACCTCGTCCTCAGCGCCGAAGAGGTTGCCGGCAGCGATATCACTACCGGCGGCATTATTACCATCCTCGGTAATGGCGACGGCACCTTTAACGTGCCCTCCATGGTCACATCGGACAACTTCTTCCTCGGATTAAAAGTTGCCGATATGAACAACGACGGCAATCAAGACATCGTAGCAACGCTCTATCAGCACCAGGGCCAGCCCGTCGAGTATTACGGTATGGTTACGCTGCTCGGTTACGGCAATGGTCTCTTCGGCGCACCAGTCAACGAGCTTGAAAGCCTGGGAAGCGAGACGCCGCAGGTAGGCAGCTTCTACGCGGATGGGGCCGTGGACGTAATGACCGAGACCGGCTACGGTTCGGCGCTCTTCATGGGGCAGGGAGGTTCAACGCTTGCGCTTACCCCCTCGGCTACGGCCATCAGCTACGGCGACAGCGAGACACTGACGGCAACAGTCACCGCTTCTCTCACTGGTCGTCCGACTCCGACCGGCACGGTCTCGTTCTATGACGGAACAACGCTTCTGGGCACCAGTGTTCTGAGCGACGGCACCGTCGCCTACACTCCGGCGGCGCTGGCTGTTGGCACGCACACCATCAAGGCCGTCTATTCGGGCGACAGCAACTTCAACCCCGCAACCTCTTCTACCACCACCATCACCGTCGTCACTGTTGCGCCGGCGTTTACCCTCACCGGTACTCCTTCATCCGTCACAGTGACGGGCGGAGCGCAAGGTGTTGTGACGCTCGGGCTGGCGGCCAACTCCACCTTCAGCGGCGCGGTTACACTCACCTGCTCGGGGATGCCAACCAATGGCACCTGCACAATCAACCCCGGCAGCGTGACGCTGGCGGCGAACGGCTCTTCCACAGCAACACTGGTCATTGGCACAACCGCGGATCATGCCGAATTGCAGCACCCGGTATCTCCGTGGCAAATGCCGGCAGCCGGACTGAGCCTTGCAGCGATCTTTGGCATCTTCATCGGCCGCCGCGAACGCATCCGTATGCTCTCGGCTCTCGGACTCGTTATTCTCCTTTCTGCTGGCGCTATGCTGGTCGGCTGCGGCAGTAGCGGCAACCCAAAAAACAAGTCGGCACTTACCGTAACTCCGGGAACCTATACCGTTACCGTCACGGCGACACCGGCTTCCGGAAGCTCGGCCACTGCGCAGACCACAACGGTTAGCATTACCGTCAACTAAGCCTTTCTTTCATCTTCCTCCAAGGAGCTGGTTCTAAACCGGCTCCTTCTCTTTTGCGAATACTAACGATATCAAGAGCCAATCCTTAGAATTGATTGCGTTAACCTTCCACGTTTACCCCCGCGCGATTGATCAGCAAAAGCGCGAGTCAAACCTGAAAATCATTGAATTGATGCTATCGCTGGATATAGAAAATTTCTGCACCCTCGGCGCAGTTGAAGGCGGTCGGATAGTTCCAGTAAACCCCTGGTATTGAAGGGATTGTTGGTGGACCTGATCGGGATCAAACCGATGAACTCTACCGTGCACGAGCAGCCGTCTTCGCGTAATCCACATGACTACCGAGAAGCTGACCTTCCAGTACCAACCCGGGGCCTGTAAACGCATTAACAATTTGACACTCATTCGAATGGGCAGCAAAGCCCATCAGGAGACGGTCGCGATGTCTGAATGGATTGCCTTCGGAATCCATAACGCAAGCTCGTTAGGAGGACAAGTCCACAGTCCCCCTCGATTTAGTTAGAAGGACAATCGAGCGGCTACCTGTAGCTCACGAGGTGTATAGCCGCCCGTCAACTGGGTAAGCTGACCAAAATTCGCGCCGTCAAGGATTGCATTCGGTGAAGCAAAACTGCTGGTATTGGTGAGATTGAATATTTCTCCACGTACCTGCAGGGACGCTTTTCTCTGCAGTTCGAACGTTTTGAATAATGAGAGATCCAAGTGCCTGACGGGAGGTCCATAAATTTGGTTTCCGCGCTCATTTCCCAGAGTGCCCGGGGGCTGCGCAAGGAACGCTTTGGTATTAAAGAACTCGGTCACGGATGGATGGCCTAATCGCGCTGTTCCAACCTGGTTGGGCCGATCTGCACCTGATGCGCCTGGATTAGTGTTGCTGACATCTGTCGCATTGAGCACGGTGAACGGGAACCCAGTAGACCACACTCCGGCAAGATTGACTTGCCATCCCTTGGTAAGGATGCGCTTCAAACCTTGTGATCGGTCGCCGAATGGGAGATTCAAAAATCCGGTTGCAGCGATACGATGCCGCACATCGATGTTGCTATTCCCATAGTCAAGCGTACTGGATATCGCAGGGTCAGTACCAAAGCCACCTGTGCTCACGTTATCTAAAGCGCGCGCATAGGTATAGTTTGCATTTATCGTTACCCCCTTCGTTGAAACGTGGGAGAACCGTGTCTGCAAAGCGTTATACGAAGAATATCCACCGGTGTCACGGTATTTCACAGCTGTGAGATTTGGATCTTTCGCGTAGAGAGGCCGTAGCGCGTTCGGAGCTGATGAGGTATTCGGTGGAGGGGCATTGATGTCATTGAAGATGCGACCGACATGCTGTCCAATCGCGGAAACATAGAAAACGCTGAGGGTACCTCCCGCAAAGTGCTGCTCGATACCGAGGTTGAATTGCTGCATCGCAGTCGCATGCAGATGGAAAGCTCGTGTGTCTGGTTCGACACCGCTTGGATTGGCAATCTCAGGCACCGCAGGAGTTGGTAGGCCTTCAGCAAGAGTGTTATATCCGGCAGGGCACGTTTGTGAAGAACAGACGCCGAAGGTGTAGATGAATGGTTGCGACGCAAATACGAAGTAGGAAACGGGCCGGAAGTACACTATCCCATAGCCGCCCAGCATTCTGATCTCTGGCCGCAGCTGCCAACTGAAGCCGAAGCGTGGAGCAAAGTTGAAGTGGTCAGTCTTTACGTTCGCGGACGAGGTGACGCCGGTTTGCCCTGCGAGGAGGATTCTGCCGCTCGAAAGATCAAGATTTCCGATCTGATCTTTCGCTTCGGTAGGCTGTGTCATGAGGTCATATCTACCACCCAGGCTTAGAGTCACGTGGGGTAGAGCTTTCCATTCATCTTGTACGTAGGCATCAAAATCCCAAAGCCGAAAGTGAGGCACGACAAGATCGACCTCGCGGTATACCTGAGAGAAGGTGCCTTGCAAAAGACTGGGAAGATCCTGCACCGTCCACATGCCAAGTCCGGCTCCACTGCCCACGTTTGTCCACTGCCGACGAACGATTTGGCTCCCTGCTGAGATCGTGTGAGTATGGTGGCTCCAGTTGGCGTTGCCTCCATACTGGAATATATTATCGAGCTGGTTGGCAAAGTTGTAGTATCCATCAGCGCCCAGTGATGCTGCTTGCGTAACCTGTACGGGCGCAAGTCCGTTAGAAGTCGAAGGGAGGTTAATGTTCGGTTGTCCGAAGAGTTGATTAACCGCGACCCCCGGATTCAGTCCCGTTCTGATTTCATTCCAGAATGTATAACCTCCAAGAAGGTTTAGAACGGTGCCTTGATGGAACGTGTGAGAGTAGTTGAGCATCGTGTTGACTCCTACGTCCGTGACCGCGCCAGGCAAGCCATTGCCTGAGGCACCGGGATTTACCGTGCGCCCATCGACCTGAACGGCAGGTAACTGGCTAGGGATGTAGAGATGCGCGAAGTTGTAGTTTGTACGCACGAAGATGGAGTCTTGGTTAGCAAACTGACGATCTACGCGCACATCGACGGCATGAGAGAAATTCGATCCTGAAGGAGCGCTTACGAATTGGTTTGATGAGCCAACCACATTGGGTAACGGGTAAAGGCGAAAATACGCGAGTCCAACCGGGTCGAGCTGTGAAAGCAACGGTCCGCCAATGTCGGTAAAATCGCCAGGGTGATCATGCTCGTAGACTGTAGGAACTGTGAATACAGTCGGCGCATAGCCCTGCACTAGTCGAAAGCCTTCATAGTCTGCAAAGAACCGCAACTGCTGCCCAAGAGGTCCTTCGAGGCTGCTGCCAAACTGGTTTTGACGCAGGCGAGGTTTCTGGTTGTGCGCGCCAAACTGGTAAGGGAACGCGTCGAGAACATCATTACGGCAAAACTCATACAAAGCCCCGTGCATCTTCCCGCCGCCAAACTTGGTGATCACATTCATCACTCCACCACCAGCACGTCCCATAGCTGCCGTGTAAGCGTTCGCCAGGACTTGTACGCTCGCGATGCTTTCCACCGACGGATGAACGATGATTGCCGCATTGATGCGTTCATTGTTGTCCATACCGTCGATCATGCTGTTGTTGGACATCTCCGATTGGCCTCCAACGGATACCGCGGAAGACTGATGTTGTGCTCCTGGGCGGCTGCCGCTGGCAGCAGTGTTTGTACTGCCTTCGGTAGCACCAGAAGATACCTGGACAAGATTGACGAAGTTTCGTTGGTTTTCCGGGAGATCGCTAACACTCTTACCGACCAGTGCCGTACCCATACGTGAGATGACACTGTTGTCGGAGCCAGCGATTATCTCGGACGGATCACCAGGCTCCATCAGAATCGTTGCAAGAGCCTGGTCACCGGCGACCAGCGGCAGTTGTTGAACAACGAACGTCTTGTAAGCAGGTGCACTAGCAGTGAGCTTGTACTCTCCGCCCGGAACCGGCCCAATCCGAAAGGCCCCATCGGCAGCACTCATTGTTTCCTGATGCTGATGCGTCAAAATGTCTTCAAGTGTAACTACCGCCCCGGCAAGGGGGCCGCCATCACGACTAGTTACGTGCCCGGTAATTTCCGCAGGAGCTTTTATCGAGCCAGCCATTTTCTTTTGGCCGGGTATTTGTTGCGTGATTGCTGCTACAGCGGCGATCAGGAGCAACATACGCAACGCCAGCACAAGAAGAGTTTTGTAGATATGTTGCCATCTCATGACGGTTTTCATCGTGAGTGAGCGATAGCAGTGTTGCAACCACATTTGTGCGGAAATGCAGAAGGTTCTGGCGAACACACCTCCATCGCCTGCCAACTGCACAGGCACCACTAATTTGGTGATGCCAGGTGGAGCAGACGGTTCACCTGGTTCACCGTGACGTTCGCATCTTTGGCGATGACGTCTGGCAGGATGTTGCTTGTTTTCGGGATATTTATGCCAGAATTAAAAGCCAGGATGGTAGATCGGTGGCGATTCTCACTCGAGACAGAACAGTCGACAATACACGGTATCCCGGCTTCGGCCTCTTGCTGCTCGTATGGACTCTCTTAGGCAGCGCTGCCTATGCGCGCCACCTCCTGTTTATAGAGGGACCGTCTACAAAACCTGGAATAGACCTTGCAGCATGGCTCGCAAGCTTTTATCCGTGGGTGGTTTTATCACCGTTTGTCTTTCGATTGGAACGACGGTACCCGATTCGGAATCCGCAGGTATGGAAGCAACTCGCATTATTTGTACTGGCCAGTTTGCCGTTTACATGGCTAGGGAGCAAACTTGCGTTGTTACTCACAATGCTGGCTCATCTCGCCTGGGGACAGCCGGTGACAGCGCCAACGACGTGGTGGGCCATTCTGCGCTGCGATTTTCTATTACAGCAGACACTCTTCTGGCTCACTGTCGGAGGAGCCTGGTCCCTTAGAAATCTCACCGAATATCATGAAGCTCAGCGAAGAACTGCACAGGCTTCACTGGAAAAATCGGAACTCGAGAACAGCTTACGAAAAGCCGAACTTGAGACGATGCGGATGCGCCTGAATCCGCACTTCCTGTTTAATTGCCTTCAGAATATCTCCACGCTCGCTCGTCGCGAACCTGACACGGCGAGCCGTATGCTGGCGCGACTTGGGGATCTGTTACGCTCCGCTCTCAGGGATGGAGCGAATCCGGAAACGCCTCTTGCAACTGAGATAAACCTGACAAAAGCCTATGCCGCGATTGAGCAGATGCGGTTCCGTGACCGCCTTTCCGTGCTGTTTGAGGTCGAACCCGGGTTGGAGCACGCTTTAGTGCCGACATTCGTTCTTCAGCCACTGGTAGAAAACGCCATCAAGCATGGCCTGCGCGAAGAAGGGCGCACAGGTGCTATCTGGATAAAGGGGAAACGACACGAGCACCGGCTTGCCCTGACTGTTAGAGACAATGGTGCAGGCTTTGCACCTGACAGCATAACTGATCTGGAAATGGGTGTCGGGCTCGGCGCAACCAGTGGACGCTTAGAACGAATGTATGCGGGCCAACATACATTCTCAATCCAGCGACTACAGGAAGGCGGTACCGAGGTACGCATCGTCATTCCCTTGCGCTGGCAATCCGGCGAAAAGGAGACCAAGCGTGAAGTCACTGCGGCTTCTGATAGTAGATGACGAACCGCTCGTACGAGAGGGCATTCGAAATGGTCTTTCAACGATGACGAACGTCGAGATCATCGGCGAATGCAGCTCCGGAATAGAAGCCATCGCAGGCATTTCTGCTCACAGGCCGGATCTCGTGCTGCTCGATGTACAGATGCAGGATTGCGCAGGTTTGGAAGTCATCGAGAGGATCGGGCCGCGAAGTATGCCTTCAGTCATCTTCGTAACCGCTTACGACGAATATGCCGTAAAGGCGTTTGAGTTGAACGCGGTGGATTATCTCCTCAAACCTTTTGACGAGTCACGGTTGCGGATCAGTATCGAACGCGCAGCAGAACGGATCACCCATCAGAACAATGAGCGCCTTGTCGAGGGCCTTCAGGCTTTGCTCGAAACCCGAGAGGTGAAATGGCCCGAACGGATCATTGTGCGAAGTGGGGAGCACTTCGACCTTGTTCCGGTCGACTCGATCGAATGGATTGAGTCAGCAAACAACTACGTGCAACTACACTGTGGCTCAAAAAACTTCCTGCACGCGGAAAGCATGACGAGCCTCGAACTACGTCTCGATCCATCTAAGTTTCTTCGCATACATCGGGGCCGCATCATTAATCTAACCCGGGTGCTTGGCATGCGCTCTAAAATGAGCGGCACTTACGAAATTGAACTGCGTAGCGGCATCCGCCTGACAAGCGGAAGGCAGTATAAGGATTTGGTGCAAATCCGATTGCTAAATTAGCAACGTACCCAGTCTGCTTCTCTTAGGCAGAAATCCGCGTTAAAACGTACTCCGATCTACGAAGTTACTGCCGACGCTATCAGCCGCTCCTAGGGCGGTTTGACTCGACGTGTGTGTCTTATGAAAAGAAATGGTGGCAGGGGAAGGCCACGTTCAGTGCTTTCCTCAGCGATGGAGGGTGGGGTGGTAAGCAGTGGTGGTGGCCAGAGACGGCTTTGGTCAGTGCTACACACCCCATTCCGATTACCAGCCTCGGGGATTGTTCTCGATCCCCGTTTAGATGCCGCGGCGTGAACTTGGCTCTGATCGGGGATCGAACCGCGATGACATCTTCTAGGCGCAACTCTTTGAAACTACATGGCACAGACTAAGAGCGAATCGACGAGAGGAGACCGTTTGAGTCGGGGGTCGCATTCAACCACGGTAGAAGACGACGGGGACAGGTACAAGAAAATCAAGACATCACCATCAACTTGAGATCACTCGGAGAATCATGTCTTCTCTTCGCATAACTCTGTTCCTGGTTTTCATTGTGTACGGTTCCTCACACGGCACAACGGCCCAGAAAATTGCCGCCTCTCCTCTTGCCACCGTAGGTATGACGACCCGCCCTTTTACCGACGAAAGCCGAAAGAACTGGCAGGACACCGGCCCACGCCCTCTCAACACAGTCATCTGGTATCCCGCAGCCACAAGTTCTCCCACAGCACCCTTCGTTGCAACCGCCGAAAACACTCAATTCTTCGGGGATCCCTCCCTCGGAAAATTCTTCACCAAAATTCCCGTCGCCTACAGCGCGCCGCTCCTGCCATCCGCGAAGAAACGCCCGCTCATCCTTCCCTCCCATGGCGCCACCAGCCTTGGCCTCTTGCTCATGTGGTTAGGAGACTTCCTTGCCCAACACGGCTACGTCGTAGCTGCCGTCAATCATCACGGCAATACCGCAGCCGGAGACCAGATTCTCGCGCAGGGCGTTGCTCTCGTTTGGGAGCGCCCCGAAGACCTCACCGCCGTCCTAACCAAACTACTGGCCGATCCTGTGTTCGGCAATCAGATCGACCCTAACCGCATCGGAGCCGTCGGCCACTCTGCCGGCGGCGCAAATGTCGTTCAACTCGCTGGTGGAATCTATGACAGCGATGCGCTGATCACCTTCTGCAACTCTCCCGAAAGCCAGGGCGACGGCACCTGCGAGCCGCGTGATCTTATCAAACAGGCGATCGTGCACATCGCAGAACTCAAGACAACGGACCCTGTCGTCCAGGAATCCTTTCGTCACGAAAAGGAGTCACATCGCGATCCCCGCGTCAAAGGCGTCTTCGCTATGGCTCCCGCGATCGGCCCCGGGTTCACCCAAAGCAATCTGGCTCCCATCCACATCCCGGTCCAGATCGTCGTAGGTGACGCAGACGACACTGCCCCACCGACGACAAACGCCGCCCACTATGCAAAACTCATCAAGGGCGCAAAACTAACCGTCCTCCCCCACGTGGGCCACTCGGCCTTCGGCAGCGAGTGCACCCAGCTCGGGAAAAAAGAGCTCCCGAGCTGCCATGACGCTCCCGACGTTGACCGCACCGTCATCCACGCCCAGGAAGACCAGCAAGTCCTTACCTTCTTCGAGGGCGTCTGGCATCGAAGAAGGTAACGCAGCTCATCTTGGAATCGATAGTACGTGCCCGGAAGGACGCACGTTAGATCTCTGGCGGCGAAGGCAGATGATTAGCTCCGGACACCGTAGGACTGAGCGATTGGTCCCACGGCGTGAGCTTGTATTCCACCTTGGAAGGCACTTGGGGATACGAAGTACGAAGCCATACGATATCCCAGAAACTTAGAAAAAGTGAGAATAGTGTTAGCGTTCACCAGTATTGGAAAGCGATTCTTTTACCACTGGGAGTGTACTTCCAGCAGCGAGATGCTGGCGGGCATCGAGGTTGGCGGGATTGATCGCATTCGCTGCATGCCAACTTTGTAGGAAGCTGCGGTATCCGGCAAGTGCTTGCTCCGTGTCGCCGAGATGTGCGTAGGCTTGAGCCTGATGGTAGCGTGCGAGCGGATAATTAGGATTGAAGGCAAGAATACGGTTGTACTCGACGATGGCTTCTTGATAATGGCCCAGTCTAAGTTCCGCATTGGCAAGGCAGTCCTCATAGAGATCAATGCCCGAAGTAGGCGGAAGGTGGGTAAGTGCAATGCGAAAATCTGCAAGAGCTTCGTCGGCATGATGACGCGCGAGGGCAAGCGAACCTTGATAGAAGTAGCGTGTACGCTGGTCGCCCTGCATACCGCGTTCCTGAGTGGGGATGTTCTCGAAGAGATGTTGCTCGTAGCGCGTAACGGCTGAGGTATTGTCCGTGCGCAAGGCAATCTCCAGGGAACTCCAGACGGCGTGAGGATTGTTGTGGAGTTCATTGGCCGCATTTTGACTGGCTCTTGGAAGGTCGTTCATGGCAAGGTAGACCGTGGCCAAATTCCCGTATCCGAGTGCGCGTGCATTGGCTGTCTGCGCAACTTCAATATAGCGTTGATATTCATACGCGGCGTTTCGATATTGGCCGGTCTGATAGAAAACGTCCCCGAGGTGAATGATAGACGGTTCAAAGGTAGGATTGAGTGCAAGCGCCTGATTGTATTCAGCAATGGCTGCGTCGTAGTTCCCAGACTGCTGCCACGCCATACCCAGACTGTCATGGGAATTCGAAGAATTGGGATCGGCGTTGATGTATTGCCTATAAGCATCGATGGCTTCGGAGTATCTATGCATGCCGAGCAGCACGAGCCCCTCTACGTTATAGAGGGATGGATCATTTGGGTTTTGCTCAAGTCCTTGGTGGAGTACTTTGAGTGCCTCATCGCTCTGCTCTGCTCCGCGAAGGAGTTTAGCAAGGCGCCAATAGGCCTCTGTTTCTTGTGGATAGAGGCGGATGAGATTACGGAAGGTAGAAATGGCCTGCTGAAAGTCTGAGCGCGAAATAGCATACCAGGCGTGTACGTAGAGGCGATCTTTGTCGGTCAGATGGCCTGATAACTCGAGAGCTTTTTCGAGATAGGGACGCCCCTTCTCTGGGGAAAAGTCTGAGAGTGCATAGGTATAGCCGATGCGGGCCCAAGCCATGGCAAACTGCGGGTCAAAGCGAGTAGCCTGCTTGAGTAACTCAATGGCTTCCAGATTTTCTACCTGTTGCGCCTTTTCTACGCCAAGTGAGTAGTAGCGATAGGCTTCCAGGTTACCTGTCGTGACCTCGGAGAGATTAGGATGAGTGGATGCGTTGCTATCGAGCGCATTGCCCAGGCGGCCAGCAAGAATGTCGATCTGGCTGAGTAGGTCAGCGTTGCGAGGGAAGACAATGTGGTCGGTGAAAGAAATCTGACCGTCGGCGGCGTCGTGCAACTGGATATCAATGCGTATGTTACCGTTGATTGCCGAGAAACTGCCTGTGAGCACTTTGGCGGCGTGCGCAACTTTCGCAATATGGAGAGCCTGCTCGAAGGAGACAGGTGCTCCGTGTTTTCCACTACCAATTGGGAGGAGAGTCGAAAGTTGCTGTCGACTGAGGACATGCAGCGTGCCCGGACGCGACATATCCGTGATCATCATGTCCGTCAGCCCCTGACAGAGCCAATCGAGGTCTTCGCTACCGGATTCATTTTCGAAATACATAACAGCGAGGTTATGGCTGTTGAGAGGTCCCATTGTGGCTTCGGCTGCAATGGCATACAAGTGCCACTTGGTGACACCAATGGCTGCCGCCAAGACCAGCACACATATGGCAGTCAGTTGCCAGATGGAGAGTGAACGGGAATGTACGAATCGGCTGCCGGCTGCCGGGAATATTCCTGAAGATAAAACCGTGTCCTTTGCATTAACAGCCTGAATAGTGTGGTAAAGCTCATTCGGTGCTGGGACAGTTTGTGGGGCTTCGGGTGAGTTTGGAACCGGGATGGCTTCAAGCACAGGTGCGATGAAACAGTAGCCCGATTTAGAGACGGTGCGGATATAACGAGGATTGCGTGAGCCGTCACCAAGGGCTTTACGTATCTCAGCAATGCACTGGGCCAGAGCGTTATCTGTGACAGCTGTGTTTTGCCATATCTCGGTAGCCAGAGCGTCCTTAGAGACCAGTTGGCCGTGATGTTCCAGCAAGCAAATCAGCACACGGAGACTTTGATGGCGCAGGAAATACTCCATCTCTTGGCGGCGCACGCAACTGCGAGCGAAATCAATCTCGATTTCGTCGGTACCTGCGTAACCGTACCTCTCTGACAGATGTGGCAGATTCCCAGAAGGGGCCAAGCTTCCCAAGGGAAAACCTCATGCATGGGGGAACTGGAACACTAGAACAAGCGATGCCGCTAGGCATCGCAGACTGAACTGAAGGCTAATTGAATGGTAACTTAATTTTCCTACAATGGAAACGATACCATTTTGCCTGTCATAAAGATGGCATAAGAGCGGTTAGCCGCCTCAATCTTGCTCCTACTCTAATTTCGCAAAGCTAAACTAATGACCGGCAAACATCTATATATGGATAACGCCCTCTTCCTTGCAGCCTCCGAAAGATCTCTGGCATTGTGAATACACTCTGAAAAAGGCGATTTCAGAAAAAATTCAGAGCATTTCAGTACTTTGTATGCGGCTGCCCCCTATATTTTGCTCACTTCAAAAGCTGGTTTCAATCAGGTTAAAGGAGTGGAATCAGCTACTTTCTTTTGGGGGCTAAATAGCTATGAATAAAGCGCTTGTGCGAATGCGCATAGGTCGTTGCTTGGCTGTTCTGTTCGGAATTGTGTCTTTATTTACTTTCTATGCGAATGCGCAGGAGTATCGAGGCACCATTTATGGGCAGGTAACAGACCAGACGGGAGCCGCTATCCCTGGGGCGAAGATTACCGCGAAGGGTCCGCAGCAGACCTATACGGCAATTGCTCGTTCCAATGGCGACTTCACCATTCCCTTTGTCGAATTAGGTATCTACTCGGTCAGCGTAGAGGCATCCAACTTCGGCACGGAAACCCAGGATGGCATCCACATTGATGTGGCAGCCAAGGTGAACCTGAATTTTCATCTGAAGGTCGGTTCGACGGCGGAAACGGTGACGGTGGATGCAAACTCTGCCGCCCTGAACACGGCGGACGCCTCAGGTGGTACGACCATGGACCCAGAAAAGGTCCAGAACCTTCCTCTGAATGGTCGCCAAGTCTACCAGTTGCTCACGCTGACGCCCGGTGTCAAGCAGAACACCTCTGGCTTCTCTGGCACGCGCGGGTGGGACGAGACCAATCAGATTTACATCAATGGTCAGTCGGGCAACTACAACCAGTTCACGCTGAACGGCGCTCCTGTCTCGCAGCAGGGTGGCGGCGGAGCTGGTACCTGGAACATCGCTCCCAGCGTGGACGCTGTGGAAGAGTTCAAGGTGATGACCAACACTTACGACGCCGCCTATGGCCGCGAAGCCGGCGGTACGGTCAATACCGTGCTCAAGAGTGGCACCAACGAGTTTCACGGTACTCTGTATGATTTCTGGCGGAACTCCATCCTTGATGCCAACACGTATGTGAACGGCCAGCAGGGCGAAAAGAAGGATCCGCACAACGAGCACCAGTTCGGGGGTACCGTCGGCGGTCCGGTGTGGAAAAACAGGACCTATTTCTTCTTCAACTACGAAGGATACCGGCAGGTACAGCCGAAATCCACCACCACCACTACGCTGCCGGCGGATATTTTGAATCAGCTCAGCGCGGGAGGAGACGTCAACTTTACAAATTACCTGTCGGCCTTTTCGGAGACGGGCATCTATGACCCGAACACAACTCCGGATGTCTGTCAGGATTACAACTCCTGCCAGGTCGATCCTCGTCAGCAGTTTGCAAACAACACGATTCCGGCGGCGCGTATCAGCGCAATCGGCAAGCGTATTGCACAGCTATATCCCACGCCGAACCTTCCTGGATATTTCAACAACTTCTACATGCGGAACTCGGCGCGTCATACCTACAACATGCCGATCGCGCGTGTCGACCAGGTCTTCACGAACAAGACCCGCATGTACGGTACGTTTGCCTGGTGGGCGGGGCATGAGAACGATAACGAATCCGGCCTTCCGTATCCCATTGCGCAGGGCGACATTAACAACTATCGTTCGAGCCTGACTCAGATCCTCGACCTGACGCACACCTTCACTCCGAACCTGTTAAGTGACGTGCGCTTATCCTTCAACCGCGCTTATAACGTATCTCCGTCCGGTGCCGTGGGAGCAGGTCTTGCCTCTTCTGACTTCACCGCGCAGAACGCCATGGGCCTGAACATGCCGGCGATCCCAACGACTACACATGCGTATCCGCCGGAGATCGACATCTACAATTGCTGCACGGCGAACATCATCGGCAATACCGTGTCGCCTTCGCTATATGAGACCTACGCCCTCAGCCCCTCGTTAATCTGGACGCTAAAGTCTCACACCCTTCACTTTGGTGCGGATTTTAACCTCTACCATGACGTGCCGACCAGCATTGGCCAGCCGAATGGCAACTTCATCTTCAACAGCAGCTTTACGCAGAAGAATCCCTACCAGGGCAACGCCGACGGTGATGCCATTGCGGAAATGCTTCTTGGTATTCCGGAAGGCGGTGCCGTGCAGTGGTGGGACTCGGTCTACGAGAGCTACAACTACTACGCCGCTTACGTGCAGGATGATTGGAAAGTTCGTCACAACCTGACACTGAACCTTGGCTTGCGCTGGGAGACGGAGAGCTCGCCACGCGACCGTAACAATCGCTTGACTGCGGGCTTCTGCGATACCTGCGTGAACCCCATCAACCAGATTGCTGACACCAGCATCTTCGCGCAGAATCCTGTGCTGGGTGGTTATCAGTTTGCCAGCGGCAGCTTCTCGGCTTATCAGAACTACTTTGGTACTCTCGAACCGAAGTTTGGTCTCTCCCTCGCGCTGACTCCACATCTCGTCATGCGCGGCGGTTACGGACTGGGCACGGCTCTGGGCATTGAACTTGGCTCGCAGTCTTCCTGGGAGCAGAACACCAACTTCGTCACCTCGCTGGATGGTGGCAGAACGCCCTCCGGTTACTTCAACACAGGAACCCCCTACCCGAACGGAGCCATCGATCCGCCGGGCAACTCGCAGGGCCTGCTTACCGAAGTCGGTAACGGCGTCACCTTCGATCAGAGGAACCGCAAGATTCCTCGCGTCCAGCAGTATTCCTTTGGCTTCCAGGGGGAGGCTCCGGCCGGCATTATCTGGGATCTGGAATATGTAGGCTCTTATACGACACGTCTGCGTGCGGGTAAGTATCTCAATTCCATCTCACCTACCCTGTGGAATGAGGCTCACGAAAATCCCGCCCTGCTGCAGAACCGGGTATCGAACCCCTTCTACTGTCAGGACTCTACCCAGTCGGGCACGGCTGCGTGCCCCGTGGGCGCTGCCAGCGATCTTGGAAGCGCTCCCACGATCTCGTTGGCAGCTGTCAATTCGCCGTATCCCGAATTCTCATATGTCTACAACTATGCGGATCCTACGGGCTACACCATCTACAACTCCATGGTGGCCAAAGCTGAAAAGCGCCTTTCCAGCTCTGGCGCCCTGGTTAAGGGACTCAGCTTCCTGACCTCTTTCACCTGGTCGAAGACCGAAACAGCTACGGGACGCCTGAACAACAACAGTGGTGGCCTCGTGGACGCGACTCCGGCGAAGGTTATCGACAGCAATGATCGCGTGTGGGATCTTTCCTTCAGTGGTCTCTACGGTCTGCCGATTGGTAAGGGGGGCCTTATCGCCAGCAACGCGCATGGTGTGCTGGACAAGGCCATCAGCGACTGGCAGTTGGAGTGGATATTCCAGAACGACGGCGGTACTCCGGTTGGAATTTTCAACACCTACAACTACACTTGCTCCGGCAGCTATGACCTTCAGCCGCAGCATCGTACCTGGTCGAACTGGCTGAATAACTCCAGCCCTCAATGCTTCTCGCCCTTCGCTCCATATACAACCATTACGACGGGGTCGAGGACGAGCCTGGTCCGCAATCCCTGGGCGCAGCAGACGACTATCGGCCTTGAGAAAAACTGGGCGCTCTATGAAGGTGTGAAACTCCAGTTCAAGGCGGAAGCCTTCAACGTAACCAACACGCCGATCTTCGGTCTGAACAGCGGTAATCCGAACCAGGCGATTCAGCGCGTGCAGAGCGTGGCTGATCCGAACCAACCCGGTGCATGGACAGGCTTCGGTACTGTGAACTCCAGCACCTACAACCAACCACGTCAGATTCAGTTCGGGGCCAAAATCCTGTTCTAAATCTGTTGCTTAACGGCCTTGCGTCCGCATGTGTTGCCTGCATGCGGGGGCAAGGCCATACACCACTTCGAAACAAAGAGGAATAAAGTTGATGTTTGTTTCTTCGCCGCTGAAGACTGCTTTTCATTTGTGCGCCGCTGCCTTATTGCTCCCGGGGACGATGGGAATTCTCTCTGCGCAATCCACGGAAGATCTCAACAAGGCGCTAAAGCCGTTTTCAGCGCATGCACAAGATGTTGTGAAACAACTTGGAGACCTGAATCGTCTGCCGGGCGGAGACTGGAGGTACCACAGTGGCGATCTGCCGCATGGCGAGTCGCTAACGCTGGATGATTCGGCGTGGCAGGTAGCGCATGGGCGCACGGATGCGCCGAAGGATGCGGTATGGTATCGCCGCTGGATCGAAGTACCGCAATCGCTGCATGGCTATGATCTGACGGGAGCGCGTATCTGGTTCCAGTTCCACGCGGACATGGACGACAATGCACCCGAGATTCTCTACTTCAACGGCAGGCGCGTAGCATTGGGCGCCGATCTTGAGCCGGAAGTGCTGTTTGAAAACGCTAAGCCGGGAGACAAGGTTCTGGTAGCCGTAAAGCTGCCGCAGACGGCCGATAAGAAGTCCTTTAATGGCGCTACGCTGAAGATTGATTTTGCTGAGAACCGTCCGAATCCGAGCGACCTACGCCAGGAAGTGATTGACGCGGCATTCCTGATTCCGAGCTTGTCGAAAAATGTTGCCGGCGACAATGCGCTGCTGGATAAAGCGCTGAACGAGGTAAACCTGGCAGCGTTGACCAAGGGAGACCAGGCAACGTTTGATGCGGGTTTGCGCAAGGCGCAGCAGGATCTGGACGCGCTGAAGCCGGAGCTGGGCGCGACGACTTTCCATCTGACGGGCAATTCGCACATCGATGCCGCGTGGCTGTGGCCATGGACGGAGACCGTGGATGTCGTGAAGCGAACATTTGGCACGGCGCTGCAGTTGATGAACGAGTATCCGAACTACACGTACACACAGTCCGCGGCGCAGTACAACGAGTGGCTGGCGGACAAATATCCCGAACTGAATGACCAGATTAAGCAGCGCGTCAAGGAAGGCCGCTGGGAACTGGTCGGTGGCATGTGGGTTGAGCCGGATCTGAATATGCCGGACGGCGAATCCCTGACGCGCACATTGCTGCTAGGCAAGCGCTGGTACGAAAAGGAGTATGGAGTGGATGTCCAGATTGGCTGGAATCCAGATTCCTTTGGTTACAACTGGCAGCTTCCGCAGATTTACAAAAAGGCGGGCATCAACTACTTCGTGACACAGAAGATGTCCTGGAGCGATACGAATCGCTTGCCCTTCAAGCTCTTCTGGTGGGAGTCGCCGGATGGCAGCAAAGTGCTGACGTACTTCCCGCACGGATACGACAACCGTAACCTGACGCCTTCACATCTGGGCTTTGATCTGGAGCGTGCGCGTCAGCAGGCGCCAGGACTGGATCGCATGATGGACCTCTACGGTGTGGGCGACCATGGCGGTGGCCCGACGCGCGCGATGCTCGATGAGGGAGCGCACTGGGCCGATGTCAATGCTGCAACGCCCCAGTATCACTTCGGTACGGCAATCAGCTTCTTTCACGACGTGGAAGGACGGGTTGCCCCTGATTCGAAAACGTGGGATTACGACTCGATTGGCAAGGGATACAAGGCTCCCGATCCGGTTGAAGGAAAGATTGCGATTCCCACCTGGAAGGATGAGCTGTACCTGGAGTACCACCGTGGTGTATTTACCACGCAGGCCGCGCACAAGCGCAACATGCGCGAAAGCGAAGAGTGGGCCATCAATGCGGAGAAGTATGCTTCGCTGGCATGGCTGGATGGTGCAGAGTATCCGGTGGAACGGCTAACGGATGCATGGAAGAAAATCGTCTTCAACGATTTCCACGACTTGGCTGCAGGTTCGGGTATTGGCCTCATCTATAAGGATGCGCAGAAGGACTTCGACGATGTGCGCTGGTCTACGCAGGAGATTACGAACAGCGCTCTGACTAAGCTCTCTGCTGATATCGATACGGAGAAGGCGGGAGAAGTGCCGGTGATGGTCTTTAATCCGCTGGCATGGGAGCGCAATGGCGTCGTAGAAGTGAAGGTGCAGTTGCCGGCCGCAGCGCATGACGGCCTCTCGGTGTTCGATGCCGCGAACCACGTGCTGCCGTCAAGCGTAATTGCAAGCGACGACAAGACGAACAGCTACGAGTTGCGCGTAGCGGTGGGCCAGGTTCCTTCCCTTGGCTATAAGGTGCTGCATGTTGTCCCGAGCAAGAATGCCTTCACCAGCGATTTAAAGGTAAGCGGCCTGACGCTTGAGAACGCCACAGTGAAGGTGAGTGTAGATGAGAAGACGGGCTGTATCACGAGTCTGTTCAACAAAACCTCACAGAAGGAGATAATCGCCGCGAAGGGCTGTGGCAACGAGCTGCAAGCCTTCACGGATAAGCCGAAGAACTTCGACGCGTGGAATATCGATCCGGGCACCCTGGACAAAGCTCCGACGCGTCTAACGATGACGGATTCGGTAAAGCTGGTGGAGAACACTCCGCTGCGTGCCGTGATTCGTGTGAGCCGTACGTGGCAGAAGTCAAAGTTTGTGCAGGACATTATCCTGTATGCGAATGCCGATCATGTTGTTGTAGACAACGACATCGACTGGCACGAACAGCACATTCTTCTCAAGTCTGCCTTCCCGGTGCTGGAAACCAGCAACAAGGCAACTTACGAAATTCCCTACGGCACAATCGAGCGCGCTACCACGCGCACAAACAGTTGGGACAAGGCTCGCTTTGAAGTTCCCGCGCTGCGCTGGGCAGACCTTGGCAACGAGCAGGCCGGGCTGAGCCTCATTAACGATTCGAAGTATGGCTACGATGCGGTGGATAACCTGCTGCGTCTCTCGTTGCTGCGTTCGCCCACTTCGCCGGACCCGGTGGCGGACCAGGGACGGCATCATTTCCGCTATGAGCTCTATCCTCATGCCGGCGACTGGAAGCAGGCACTTACCGTGCGGCATGGGTATGAGTTCAATTACGGACTTGTGGCGGAGCAGGTAGCGCGCCACGCAGGCCCGCTGCCGCTTGAGCACAGCTATGCCATGGTAGAGCCGGAGAACGTGGTGCTCACGGCCCTCAAGAAAGCTGAGGACACGGACGGTCTCATCTATCGCGTGTATGAATGGGCAGGCAAGACAGCGGATGTTCGTCTTCACGTACCCCGCGGCGCGAGCTCGGCCGAAGTCGTGAACCTGCTCGAAAAGTCCGAGGGACAGAAGCTCTCCGTGACAGATGGAGTGGTCACGGTTCCGGTTCACCCTTACGAAATTCTGACGGTGCGTGTGGATTATCCTCGCGCAGCGAAGTAACAAATTCCGGCGCGTCACTGCGGATTCGCAATGGCGCGCCATTCCTACCTTTCCCCAGAGAACATAAACCGGCCAAGTCGAAATCATGAGTATCTGCGCACGAACCCCAACAATGGAGGCAGAAGGTCCATGTATTCGAAGGTTTTATTCTCTCGCTCGTCCATGCAAATAGCGCTTGTCGCGTTAGCATTGTCGTTCGCACCGGCGCTTGTGTCATCGCTGCAGGCGCAACAACATTCACTCCGTCACTCAGAAACATCGGCGGCTGCCCCCAGTGGAGCAAAGCTGTTAGGCCGCGTGCCGTCCTCGCAGCAGCTGCAGTTTTCACTGGCGCTGCCCTTGCGCAATGAATCGCAACTGGACGCATTGCTCAGCGAATTCCACAATCCGTCGAGCCCCCAATATAAGCATTTCCTCACTGCAGAACAGTTCGCCGCGCAGTTCGGCCCCACAGACGAGGATTACAACAAGGTTCTCGCCTTTGCGAAAGCGAATGGCCTGACAGTCACGCGTACGTACCGCAGCCATCTTCTTGTGAATGTAAGAGGCAGCTCCGCACAGGTAGAGCAGGTGTTTCACGTGAAGATGCAGACGTATCAGCATCCAACCGAGAGCCGCAAATTCTATGCGCCAGATGCCGAGCCGGTGGTTTCCAGCGATGTTCCGGTGATGACCGTGGAAGGTCTGAGCACACTGAATGCGCCGCACCCGATGTTGAAGCATGCGGCGGCGAATGACGTGCACAGTGACACCACAGGATCGGGCACAAATGGGCAGTTCCTGGGAAGCGACATTCGCGCTGCCTATGCTCCCGGCGTAACGCTCGATGGCTCAGGACAAACGCTGGGATTGGTAGAACTCGGACCTTATAATCTGAGCGATGTGCAGGCATATTTCAGCACAATCAACCAGCCTTTGAATGTGCCAATTTACAACGTGTTGCTGAACGTAGATGGCCTTTGCCTGGGGACGCCCGCAACCGGCGGATGTGATGACGGTGAAGAAGCCGCCGATATCGAGCAGGCGATTGCCATGGCTCCGGGATTGTCCGCAGTGGTGGTCTATGAAGCCTACGGTTCCGGCAGCGATGCGCTAACGGCCTTTACCCAGGCGGCCAATGACAATATAGCCAAGGAAATCAGCCTGTCGTTCGGCTGGGGCGGCACGCCGTCCTCCGAGCCCGGCTATGAAGCAGTGTTCAAGCAACTCGCCGCCCAAGGCCAGAACGTCTTTGTGGCGTCGGGTGATGCAGGCGCAAATGTTGGCGGCGTCGGTTATCCGGGCAACAGCCAATACATCACGGCCGTAGGCGGCACGGATCTGACCACGGCTGGCCCCGGTGGTGCGTGGCAGTCTGAGGTAGGTTGGATCGGCAGCGGCGGCGGATGGAATACACAGGCCTCGATTCCAAGCTATCAGTCGCCGGTAATCACTTCGGCCAATCAGGGCTCGACGAGCTATCGCAATATCCCGGACGTTGCAGCAGAAGCAAATACAGACAACTACAACTGTGTGAACGGAAGCTGTGGTGGCGGGCTTGGTGGCACGAGTCTCGCAGCACCGCGCTGGGCCGGATTTCTTGCGCTGGTCAATCAGCAGGCAAACGGAAGCCCGATAGCCTTCCTGAATCCTACGATTTATTCCATCGGACAGGGTTCGAGCTACAGCACGTTCTTTCATGACGTCACAACGGGCGATAACTACAACAGCGACAGCCCGAACATGTTTGCAGCTATGACCGGTTATGATCTTGTGACCGGATGGGGTACGCCGAACGGCCAAGCTCTGATTGATTCTCTGGCTCCGGCGAATCCAACATCTCCCAACTTTTCCATTACGGCCACGCCGGCTGCTATTCCGCTTACTCCAGGCGGCTCTGCAACGTCGACCGTGACAGTGACAGCGCTGAATGGGTTCAGCGATACCGTGAATCTCGCAGTCAAAGTGATTGGCGCTCCCGCGGGCGTAACGGCATCCCTGAGCCCAGCGACCGTGACGGGTGCGGGCACCGCGACACTAAGTATCGAGACAACGAGCGAGACGCCCGGAGGAAGCATCCTGATGGCAATTACAGGCACCGCCAGCGGGTTGCAGCAAAACACGTATGTAACCCTGCAACTGCCTAGCTTCTCACTGAGCGCATCGCCTGCCACTCTCTATCTCAACGAGCGTGGCAAGGCGACGAGCAAAGTAACAGTCGTGGCACAGAATGGTTTCGACAGCAAGGTCACGCTCTCTGCGCCGGAGACGTTGCCCGTAGGTGTCATCTCGCAGTACTCACGCGGTACATCCGGCGCAAAGCAGCTTACGCTTTACGCAGACAGCTCTGCGGCAACATTGCCCGTGCGTGGGCTGACCGTTACTGGAACTTCGGGTGCAACATCGGAGGTCGCTCCGCAGCTTGTGCTGGCTGTTAGCGCGGCGCTCGGCGGATGGGGCGCTGGCGTGCCGGTGGATCTTTCGGCAGCCTATAACCTTGTTGGTATTCACTCGGATGGTACAAGCTTCAGCGATAACGGCATGGATGGAGACGGCTACGCCTTCTCGTCGAATCTGCTGACGTCAGCGCGTACTTTGCATGGTGTGCGCTTCCTCTTCGGAAAGCCAGATGAGGCCAATGAGGTGTATGGGGCAGGTCAGACCATCTCTCTGCCTGTGGGACATTACACGTCGCTGCAATTACTGGGAACCGGAATTCAAGGCAATCAGGCAAGCCAGAGCATCGTCGTGAACTACGAAGATGGCTCGACGGCCACCTTCAGCCAGAGCTTCAGCGACTGGTACAGCCCGAGTTCGAATCTTGGCGAAGGTGAAGCCGTAGCCATGGCCTATCGTGACACGGCAAGCGGCGGTCAGGATAAGCGTCAGTTTAATATGTACGGTTATGCGTTGCAGCTTGATCCTCGCAAAGTGGTAAAGAGCATGACGCTACCCAGCAATCGCAACCTGATTCTTGCGGCTGCAACACTGACACCGAACAGACTTGGCACGGAAGTCAATCTTTCGAAGAGCTTCAATGCCACAGGTATCTACACGGACGGCACAAGCTTCCCCTCCGATGGTGGAATTGATGGCGGCGGTGCGGCATACTCGGCAACAACGCTGAGTGATGCCACGGGTCCAACGCAAACAGTAGTGCAGGGCGTGGCCTTCACGATTGCCGCGGCCAATCAGCCGAACGTCGTCTATGGCACAGGAGAGCCAATTGAGCTTCCGAAAGGACGCTATGAAACGCTGAGCATCCTGGGAACCGGTGTGCAAGGAAGCCAGACAGCGCAGCCAATTGTGGTGACGTATGCGGATGGTTCGAAACAGGAATTCAGCCAGAGCTTCAGCGACTGGTTTAGCTCGCAGGAGTTCCCGGGCGAAACAGAGGCTGGAGCACTTCCGCAGCGGGATTACAACGATGGCAGCGTAGATGCGCGTGTCTTCAACCTCTACGAGTACACACTGTACCTCGATAGCCGCAAGGAAGTCAGGAGCATCACGTTGCCCAACAATCGGTACGTGATTGCGCTGGCTATCACGCTGAGCGGAAATGATGAAGAAGATCGCGGCATTCCAGCAGCGCCGCATTTTCGGTGGTAACGCAAAACGATAACAGCGCCGGGGCGAAAGCGAATGCGGTCGCCCCGGATAAACTTTCACCATGAAAGACAAAAGACAAGGTTAGTAATTGAACATGCGACATGCAGCATTGGGCTCATCGACGATGAGCGTTGTTCTTTCTATGTTTTTGGCGGCTACAGGTGTTCATGCGCAGCAAAACGATGTGCTTGCGCGCGTCAATCCGATGATTGGCACAACCAACGGTGGAAACGTATTTCCGGGCGCGGTAGCACCCTTCGGAATGGTGCAGTTTAGCCCGGAGGCAAGTCCTTTGCGCAGCAATGCGCTGATTGCTGCGCCTGGCGGATACGAGTATCGTGCAACAAAACTGCGCGGATTCAGCCTGACGAATGTGGAAGGCTGGGGATGCGCCGGCGGCTCGGGCGATGTGCCCTTCATGCCGGTGGCCGAAGCGATTTCCAAGTCTCCTTCAGAGGATTTTCGCAATGCCTATGCCGTGGGCTTCACACATGCTAAGGAGGAAGCGCATCCAGGACACTACCATGTCGCACTGGAGAACGGCGTCGGCGTCGATTTAACAGCATCTGTGCATACGGGCGCGGCGGTATTCCGTTATCCCGAGGGCACAGATGCAAATCTTCTGGTGCGTGCATCGGACTCGGAAGTCGGCTCAGAAGACGCGCATGTGCGCATTGATGTCGAGCATCGCACGGTTAGCGGCTCGGTAACCAGCGGAAACTTCTGCGGATATATCCATAAAATCGACAGGCGCAGCTATTACACCGTTTACTTCGTGGCGGAGTTTGACCAACCTTTTGCCGCAACAGGCGCCTGGCAGGATGCGAAGGTAACACCGGGCGCAACGTCAGCGGATGGCGGAACAGGTTATGGAGCAAAGGGGTTTCCTGAGAAGGGGCATGGTTCGGGCGTCTGGGTGAGTTTTGATGCCGCACACGCGCGCGAGGTGCATCTGCGCGTAGGCATCTCTTACGTAAGCGAAGAGAATGCACGGAAGAATCTTGCGGAGGAAAATCCGAGCGGAACCACATTTGATGCGCTGCGCGAGCGAACCGAAGATGCCTGGCGCAAAAAGCTCAGCCAAATTGAAATCGAAGGCGGCACGGCGGATGAGCGCACGGTATTCACGACGGCCCTCTACCACGCGCTGATGACACCGAATATCTACAGCGATGTGAACGGCGAATATCGTGGCATGGATGGCAAGGTGCATCGCATCGGCGGAGCTCAACACGCGCAATATGCCAACTTCTCCGGATGGGATGTATACCGCTCGCAGTTGCAGCTGGTCACATGGCTCGACCCGCAGGTTGGCAGCGACATTGCGCAAAGCCTGTTGAACCAGGCAGAGCAGAACGGCGGTGCCTGGGATCGCTGGACGCACAACAGCGGCGCAACGCACGTAATGAATGGCGATCCGGCGGCTGCCGCGGTGGCGGATATCTGGGCCTTTGGCGGACGCTCCTTTGACGCAAAGAAAGCGCTATCCATGCTGGTTCATGCGGCCGATGTGCCGACGGCCGATGATTTGAAGCAGGATGGATGTGCGGTAGAGTGCGGCGGAGAGCGGCCCGGACTCGACCAGTGGCTGAAGCTGCATTACATCCCAGTGGGCGCGCCCGCTTGGGGGCCAGCAGCGGATACGCTCGAAGACGTTGCGGCAGAGTTCGGAATATCGTCACTGGCGTCGCGCCTGGGTGACGAGACAACACACCGCAGATTCCTCGCACGCGCGCAGTATTGGAGAAACATCTGGAATCCCAAGGCCACTCCCGAAGGCGGATACTTCCAGAACCGCAATGCGGATGGGAGTTGGGCGCTGGTGCAGGATGACGGCGATAAGATGCCGCATGCTTTCACGCCGGCAACCGGGGATGGCTTTGTGGAAGGCTCAGCTGCGCAGTATGTGTGGATGGTGCCGTTTAATGTACGAGGCCTCTTCGATGCAATGGGTGGCCGTGAAAAGGCCACCGCGCGGTTGGATGCTTTCTTCTATGACAACGCAGGGAAACCAGCTGTAACCAAGGCGGGTCCATTGCACGCAGAGCTTGATAACGAGCCATCAATTGAGACGCCATGGTTATACAACTTTGCATTGCAGCCATGGAAGACACAGCAACTGGTGCGGCAGGTGTTGAACGGAATCTGGACGAATACCCCCGCGGGAATTCCTGGCAATGACGACCTGGGCGAGATGAGCTCCTGGGCTGTCTTCGCCACCCTTGGCTTCTATCCGGAGATTCCTGGCCGCGCTGAGTTAGTGCTCGGTAGTCCGCTTTTCACAAAGGCTGTCGTGCATCGTACTGCTGGTGATATCGTGATCCGCGCGCCCGAGGCTGCGCCGGATGTCCCGTATGTCGTCGGGGTTAAGCTCAATGGCAAACCATATGCGAAGACTTGGCTACCAGAGCCCTTCGCACTTGCTGGAGGTAGGCTGGACTTTGAGCTTGCGCAGATGCCGGAGAAAAACTGGGGTTCACGCGAAGGTGATGAGCCGCCTTCATTCGACAGCAAGTAACCACGTCCGGAGAGGTGCTGCTGAGACAGGCACCTCTTCGGATAATCGATACCTGATGGGCAGGTACGCGCTGGCCAGATATCTGCCAGTACTCAGTAGTGCCCTGTGATGGGCTTGGCTAAAACTGGACCAAATTGAAGGTTAGTCTTTCGGTATAACAAGGCCATTGCAATGGCTTGGAGGGAAAATGCCGAAGAGGAAGTTTTCCGTAGAGCCGATTGTTGGGGTATTGAAGCAGGCCGAGGTAGGGGTACCGGTAGCCGAGCTGATCCGCAAGACCGGGATCACGGAACAGACCTACTACAGGTGGAAAGCGAAGTACGCGGGTCTGGAAGTGGATCAGGTGCGGCAGATCAAACAGCTTCGAGAAGAGAACACGAAGCTGAAACAGTTGGTAGCCGAACTGACGCTGGATAAGACGATGCTGCAGGATGTTCTAAAAAAAAGTTGTAAAGCCCTCGCGGCGGCGCCCGCTGGTGGAGCACTTGAAAGCCCGCTATCGGGTGAGCGAACGGCATGTATGCATGGTTCTGGAGATCGGACGGACAACATACCGCTATGAAGGCCACCAGGAACAATGGGTAGAACTTCGTATGCGGATGCGGGAGATCGCCCAGACCCGAGTGCGCTATGGATACCGGATGATCCGCGTGCTGTTGAACCGCGAGGGCTGGAAAGTTGGCAAAGACCTGGTGTACCGGTTGTACAAGGAAGAGGGACTCGGGCTACGTAAAAGGCCCACAGGACGGCGGCGCGCCGTGGTGCATCGTCAGGAGCGGTTCCGTCCGACGGGGCCGAACCAGGTCTGGGCGATGGATTTCGTGGCCGATCAACTCAGCGATGGAAGGCGTTTCCGCTCGCTGACGGTAGTAGATATTTACACGCGGGAAAGCCTGGCTATCGAATGTGGGCAAAGCCTGCGGGGAGAAGACGTGGTGTGAGTGCTGAATCGACTGAAGGAGCAACGTGGTCTTCCGCAACTGCTGTTCTGTGACAATGGGAGCGAGTTCACAGGTCAGATGATGGATCTATGGGCTTATCGCAATGGCGTGAAGATCGACTTCTTCCGGCCGGGCAAGCCGACTGACAACGCTTTCTGCGAATCGTTCGACGGAACCTTCCGATCCGAATGCCTGGACGCGAACTGGTTCCAATCGCTGGCCGAAGCGAAACAGGTCATCGAGGCCTGGCGGCAGGAATACAATGTGAGTCGTCCTCACAGAGCTCTGGCTGATCGCACGCCGGCAGAGTTCGCCAGTCATATCGCGGCTAGCCGCGATATGACTGAAACAAAAACAGGCCAAAGACTAACTCTCTATTTGGTCCAGTTTTTACCAAGCCCATCATTAGTTCCAGTATGTCTCTTAATCACTGGTACATTTCGAGCCGGGCACTCTAGTTACTGGTTCGTATCACAAATAGAGCCGTGTTCACGCCGTAGTGTCCAGCCGCGGATTCAGAACGATTCCCGCCACAGGAATCCGAAATGGAGTGTGTAACACTGACCAAAGCTGCGTCTGGCCACAATATTTAGACAACTTAGCGAAAGCCAAAATCGGCGGTTTTAACATGGGGATATCTCAAGCCACGTATCCCTCTTTGCCATTTGCATTCTCCATTAGTTTCCAGGATTCGCGCCATATTGTTCGAGGTACTTCCCGGGAGTCCGGGTGAGATTACCTGCGTGCCTTTAGCCGATCTGACGTTGCCGCCGCCTCACGCGGCAGTCGTGGACTGAACCGCGTCCCAAATCAGCCCGTGGCACAGGAAAGATGTGGCAACGCGAGCAAGGCAAAGACGGCAGCTGATCAACTTCAACTTGGCCCGTCAGCGAATGCTCAGACAATTACACATGAACTGTAATTTGATCCTGGATCGAATGCTTGTTGTTTTATCCTTTGCGCGGACGATCTCGGGACACGCACGAGTTTTACTGTGTACCGGGGTGATAGGCAGTGTTTTCGCCTTATGTATGATGATTTGGCGGAAGCAAGCAGATTTTGCCTGCTATGGTGAGGAACGCGAGCGAGGGTTAAGTCTTCGATGAATATCCTTGAGGGCGCGAATTTGACAAACGCATACATATCTACCTATCTCTGCGCCCTATTGCTACTCCCGGACCACAGACAAACAGCTCAATTCGCTCAACAACGTATGCAAGCTGTGCAGGATCATCTCTCCCGGTACGTCGTCATTCGAGACAGCAGGAATGACAAGATGAACCTGGTCTCACAAATGAAAGCGCTCGACGTTCCTGCTGTGAGTATTGCTGCTATTCGAAATGGCGTGATTGATTGGGCGCGAACGTATGGCGTTTCTTCCGTTCAAGGTGCACCGGTATCAACGGAAACTTCGTTCGGAGCAGCTTCCATTTCGAAACCCATCACGGCTCTCGGAGTGCTCAAGCTTGCGGAAGAGGGCAAAATAGATATGGATACGGACATCAATCAGTACCTGAAACGGTGGAAGATTCCGGACAATCAGTTCACCGCGAAGCAGAAGGTCACGGTTCGTGAACTCCTGAACCACACTTCGGGTATCGGGACATATAACGGCGAAATTTATGACCCAGGTTTGCCTATACCTACGCTGCTTCAGCTTCTGGATGGCGAGAAGCCTGCGAGGGCGGTGCCAGTTCGGGTTGAGGCTATCCCAGGCACGGAATTTGCTTATTCCAATGGTAGCTATCTTCTGCTCTATCTGCTGATCGAGGATGTAACAGGAGAATCATTTGCCGAATACATGAAACGCACAGTGCTGGATCCAATCGGGATGAAGCACAGCACCTTCGACGCGCCACTTTCTCTTGAATGGCAAGCACATGCAGCCACGGCATATGGAGCAGATGGAAAGTCAGCAGTGTCTCCTTCAAAGTTTGTTGAGCCGAACTTAGCTGCTGGTGGGCTCTGGTCAACACCTACTGATTTGGCGAAGCTACTCTTGGAAGTCCAGCGCGAATACGACGGAAAATCGCACAAAGCCCTTCACCAGCAAACAATACGGATGATAGTTTACCCCGAAAAGAGTTTTACACTGACAAGACGCTATGGACTTGGCTTTGAGGTGGGCGGCAGCCTGGAAAATCCATATATCCGTCACGAGGGCTCAGCGTATTTCCAGGACGACATGGTGGAATATCTTCGGGGCAACGGCATTGTCGTGATGACGAGTGACGGCGGGGGCGGGGTACTCGCAGATGAAGTCATTCGCAGCGCAGGGACTGTATATGACTTTCCCGATTTCAAGCCGATTGAACATTCGGTTGTAGACGTTCCGGCTTCTATTTTGCATGATTACGTCGGAACTTATGCTTACATCAAGGTGGCTCTGGATGGTGATCATCTTACCGCGGAGATTCCGGCCGGATCGCCCGCTGCTCAGCTCTATTTGGAGTCGCCCACGCGATTCTTCATCCTTGATGGACCGCAAGAGCTGTCATTCATTCTCGATTTGCAACGGAACGTAACGGGCGTGGAATTCATCACGCCAATGGGACATCATCGCCTGTACAAGAGTGTGCCGCACTGGTGTCGTAGAGGCAATACTATGCCGGTTGTGTTGATTCCTCCTAGGACAACGGACGCGCTCTGTCTGCATCACGCCGGGCCAATAAGGTGCTGAGAGTCAAGATAGGATATAAGCCATTCCACACAGGAGCATTCATGTGTCCGCAGAAGTGCTGGTTGGTGTAGACATAGGTGGGACTAAGACAGCAATTGTGCTTGCGAAAGATCCGCAGGCAGTTTTGACGCGCATCGCATTTCCCACGACACCTAAGCTGGGACCGGAACCCGCTATCGCGGCCATTATTGTGAGCATTCGCAAGGCGCTTTTGACACAGCAATTCAATCCCTCGGATGTAAAGGCGATTGGAGTGAGTTGTGGAGGACCGCTCGACCCTGTAAAGGGATTGATCCAGGAGCCGCCAAACCTGCCGGGATGGAAGGATATCCCCATCACATCGATTCTGGAGAAAGAATTCGGCGTCCCATGCTACCTGGAGAACGACGCCAATGCGGGAGCGCTTGCGGAACATAAATTCGGAGCAGGTCAGGGAACGCGCAATCTTATCTTTCTCACCATGGGCACTGGGCTCGGCGCGGGGTTGATTCTCAATGGAAGCCTGTATCGTGGCACAACATTTTTAGCGGGTGAAGTTGGCCATGTGCGCCTGACCGAGACTGGTCCCGTTGGCTTCAACAAGGCGGGATCAGTGGAGGGATGGGCGAGCGGCGGCGGAATGGCAATCCTGGCGCGAGAGGCCGTCGCGGCTGCGAAGCGCGCGGGACGGCAGACACTCCTGGCGAATATAGAGCAAGCCGAAATTTCGGCGCGCGATGTATGGCATGTCGCCCAGCAAGGCGATGAAGTGGCCTGCAACATAGTGGCCACGGCAGGAAATAAGCTGGGCCATGCCGCGGCGATCCTCGTCGATCTGTTCAATCCGGAAATGATCGCGATTGGAGGGCTTGCTTTGCGAATGGGCGATGCAGTGCTCGAGCCCGCACGAGCCATAGTGCGAGCCGAGGCGATTCCCGCCGCAGCAGAGGCATGCAGGATCGTTCCCGCTGCGCTGGGAGAACAAATTGGAGATGTGGCCGCGCTTTGCATAGCGATGGAGGGCCTGGCAAATGGCAAATGAGACGCAGGGGCAGGCAGCGGCAGCGGTTGTTACTGATCCTGCCCGTGGCACAGGCTCAACCCGCCTGCTGATTCTCAGCGCAATTACCGCGGCCATGGGGGGATTGCTCTTTGGCTTTGATACAGCGGTTATCTCCGGTGTTACGCGAGCGGTCTCCGCCATCTATGCACTCTCGCCGCTCCGCCTCGGCCTCACGGTTTCCAGCGCCTTGATCGGAACCGTACTGGGTGCCATCTTCGCAAGCATGCCCGCAGATCGATATGGACGCAAGCACACGCTTTTCGTCCTTGCATTTCTATACATGGTTTCGGCCGTTGGATGTGCATTGGCCTGGAGCTGGCCTGCGCTCATGTTTTTCCGCATCCTTGGAGGGCTTGGTATTGGTGGTTCTTCTGTGGTGGGTCCCATGTACATCGCGGAAATTTCGCCTGCGGAGAAACGCGGCCGGCTGGTGGGACTATTCCAGTTCAACATCTGTACCGGAATCCTGCTCGCATATTGCTCCAATTACTACATTGGAATCTACGTGCCCGGTTCGTTTGAGTGGCGATGCAAGCTGGGCGTCAGCGCTATTCCAGCGCTCCTGTTCGGCATGCTGCTCCTGTTGATTCCTGAGAGTCCGCGCTGGCTGGTGAGCCAGCGGCGTGAGGCAGACGCACTGGACGTCCTGGGAAAGATTGGCGAGCGGAACAGCAAACAAGTGCTCAACCAGATGATTGACTCAAGAGAGTCCGAAGGGCGCCAATCCCATGCGCGGCTATGGTCGAAAGTTCACGCATTCCCTATCTTCCTCGCCATCTCTCTAGGCGTGTTCAACCAGCTTTCCGGCATCAACGCAATTCTGTATTACATCAATGACATTTTTGCCCAGGCCGGATTCAACAAGGTTTCAAGCGATCTGCAGGCAATCGCAGTCGGTGCAACCAACCTGTTGTTCACCATGGTTGCCATGTCGGTAATCGACAAGCTGGGCAGAAAAACGGTGCTCCTCATCGGTGCTGTTGGCACTGCTGTCTGCCTGTCCGGAGTAGCGCTGATTTTTACTTACGGCACCCACAGGAATCTCCTGGTTTGGCTCCTCATGGCCTTCATCGCTTTGTTTTCGTTTTCACAAGGCGCAGTTATCTGGGTATACCTGAGCGAAATCTTCCCCAATAGTGTTCGCGCCGGCGGAGCAAGCCTTGGCAGCCTCGCACACTGGCTGATGAACGCCTTGATTTCTGGTGTGTATCCAGTGTTGGCGGCAAAATCGGGCGGCAAGCCATTTGCGTTTTTTGCGGCAATGATGGTGCTGCAGTTTGTGGTAGTTCTTTACTTCTATCCCGAGACAAAGGCCGTAGCTCTCGAAGAAGTACAGAACAAAATTGCAAAGAGATAATGAATCAACTGGCAGATGCGGCTTTTTCACGGGGAAGAGATGGAATGCAAAGCACCCGCAGATCAATGGAACGGCGAGCAGATAAACCGGCATCAGGGCACTGAAAAAAGAGGTCCCTCACGCCGCGAGTTTCTCATCCAGGGTGCGGCTGGCATGGCCGCGCTGGCAACTCCGGCATTCGCCGCACCCGCTGCCACTCGCAAAGTGCTGCATATTATCGGCCACTCGCACATTGATGCCGCATGGCTATGGCCATGGCGCGACAGCTCTAATGTAGTGCTTACCACCTTCCGCAGCGCGCTCGACCGCATGAAAGAAACACCCGGCTTTTGCTACACGCATTCCTCGTCCATGCACTATCGCTGGGTAGAGCGCGCTGACCCTGCCATGTTCGCTGAAATTCAACAGCGCATCAAGGAGAAGCGCTGGGAAGTTGTAGGCGCATGGCCCGTTGAGCCTGACTGCAACATCCCTGCCACCGAGAGTTTCGTTCGCCACTCGCTTTACGGCAAAGCCTGGTGCAAGCGCGCTCTAGGTGTAGACGTCAGTATAGGTTTCAATCCTGACTCCTTCGGCCACGGTGCCGGACTCCCAACCATTCTAAAGAATGCCGGCTACAAGTACTACACCTTCATGCGGCCCGGGACGCATGAGATGAAATTACCGCTCCTGTTCTGGTGGGAGGGCCCCGATGGCTCGCGCATTCTCACCGTCAGAATCTGGGGCAGCTACGAGTCAGACTCCAAAGCTATCCCCGACGCAGCAAAAACAGCATTTCCTGAGGGCTTCGATCACGGCGCTGTTTTCTTTGGTGTCGGCGACCACGGCGGCGCAGTCACCAAGGCCGAAATCAAAAAAGTACTCGAAATGTCCAGTGATTCAAGCCTGCCCGAGCTGCGCTGGAGCACGCTGGGTGAATATCTCGTGGCCGCCGAGTCTTCGCCCGCCTACGCTTCGCTGCCAGTCATCAAGGGCGACCTGCAACACCATGCTCGCGGCTGCTACGCCACGTACGGCGAAGGCAAGCTGCTCAACCGCCGCGCCGAACAGTGGCTGGTCGAATCAGAAACCATCTCCGTCATCACGCAAAAAGCGCTCCAGGAAAAATACCCCGCCCAGAACTATGCCGATGCCTGGTGGAAGGTCACCTTCTGCCAGTTCCACGATATAATGGCTGGCACCTCGCTCTACTCGGACTATCGCGACGTGCGCGACATGGTCGGCGGCGCATGCGATTTCGTTCTCGAGGCACGAGTCGATTCCCTCAACCACATGGCGCGCAGCGTCGACATGTCTGGCGTGGCAGAAGGCGCAGTTCTTCTCTTCAACTCCTTGCCGTGGAAACGAAAAGCATTTATCGAGTACATCGCCGGCGATGAGTCCATCACGCATCTGCGCGCCAGGGACGGAGCCCAAGTGCCGGTGCAATGGCGCAACTCGGAAGCTGTGGTAGGAGGCTACAAGCGCATGTCCGCATGGGTCGATCTGCCTCCATGCGGCTACAAGGTATTCGAGCTGGCGCACGGCCCCGCTCCCACACCGGAGACCCATGGCACCGCATTCCATATCGCCACAAGTGGCATTGGCATCGATTCCTTTAAAGCCGAAGATGGCATGGAGCTGTTGTCTAAAAATCTCGGCATGGTTGTTATCGAGGACAAGAGCGACACCTGGTCGCATGACGTACCCAGCTTCCGTAATGAGATAGGCAGGCCCGAACTCATTTCCTTCATCGTCGTGGAGGATGGCCCAGTCTCGCGCCGCACTCGCCAGCGCTTTCACTGGCGCGCCTCAGAAGTTGTTATGGATCTCGTGCAATACGCCGGCCGCGATTTTCTGGAGCTTTCCTTCGTCGTCGACTGGCATGAGCACCAGCAGATTCTCATGCTGGAGATTCCCGCCGCACTTCAGTCGCCAAAAATCTTTGCCAAGGTTCCCGGTGCAGTTCTTGAGCGCACTGCCAACGGCGAAGAGGAGCCTTATCAGGACTGGATCACCGTGCAGGGCAGTATAAATGGCGCTGGCTACACCGTAGCCCTCATCAACAATGGCACCTACAGCTATAACTGCCTTGACGGCTTGTTTCGCACCACAATCGTTCGCTCAGCCCCGTTTGCGCGCCACAATCCGCAACAACTCCGCTTCAATGATATTGAAGCGTGGCAGGACCAGGGCCGGCAGGAGCGCACGTTCTGGCTTCTCGGTGGCAAGGGAACATATCAGCACTTCGCACTCGACCGCCGCTCTATCGAGCTTCAAACTCCAGCCGAATACGTCATGGACTCCCGCCACGAAGGCAAGAGCCCTTGGGAGCAGTCTTTCCTCGAAATCACACCGGAGAGCGTTCAGGTGCTCGCAATCAAAGCGAAAGAAGAAGCCGAAGCAGACACCATCATCCGTCTGCAGGAGCGCTCGGGAAACCGCTCCACGGCGACGCTCAAGAGCACCCTGCTTGGCCTCGATCACACGGTCGAGCTTGTGCCATGGGAGCTGAAGACAATCCTGGTCACTCGAAGGGGCAACGCACGGGCAGAGATCCGCTCCGTGTCTTTGCTGGAATTCTGAACCAAAAGGGAAGTGCGATAAAACCTGTTTTGAATTCAATACGGCAGGATTAAATTGCACCCTTATGGAATTCTCCGCTCCGGAACCGGCGGAGGTGGACGAAAGCAGCTCATGCGCGATTCGAGCGTTCTTCCGGGCAGACGCTCGACATGCTCCTCAACAATCTTTTGCACCAGTACTGGATCTCCGGCCACGCGTAGATTCAGGTTCAGATCGTGCTGGAGCGTTGGGCTTGCATCGACATCTCCTTCGACCTGTGCCATCACGTCATTGCTGGAGATTGCTACTTTGACCCAGCCCGCGGGCGAGCGGTCGAGAAGCTTCATGTGCGCGATAGAGGTTTCGGCTGCACGCAAAGATTCACCAAGCCCATCGGCAAACGGGCCCACAAGAGATGCAGGCGACAACGGTGTTGCAGCTTCAAAGCGCAGAGCGAGATTGAGCCACGCCAGCGCTGCTTCCGCCTGTGCGTAGCGTTCGTAGTCAACGTCTAGCACCTTGCTGCCGGCTATACCATCGCTGGTCAGGACGAGATTCAGTCACTGTTCAACACCCTCGCCGGTTCTAGCACCGAGGCATAATGGCGTGGCGCCTGAGAGCTGGCCGAGAACCGTGCCAGGATATGTTGCGGCCTCGGGGTAAAGATCGGATTTGGTGAGGCATAGGATATCCGCCTCCTGCATTTGTTTGCGCATCAGGAAGCTCATATCCGCATCCATCTTTCCACTCACAAGCTCCGCAAGGCGCGAAGGATCAACGAGAACGGTGAATGGCGTTACACGGCAACGCTCGAAATCCTGGTGTAAAGGGCGCAATGCTGTTGCGACAATGTCGATGCAGCTTCCTACCGGCTCAGCAAAGATTACGTCTGGCGTATAGTTCCGCAACGTTTCAAACGCCGAGAGAAGATCAGAAAACCTGCAGTAGAAACATCCGCCTGTCACCTCGCTCACAGTGATGTCCTGCTGCTCGACAAGGCGTGTATCTACCAGTTCTTCACCCTGATCATTCGTGATAACAGCGCAGCGGGTGCCGCGCTTTTCAAGGATGGAACAAGCAGCAAGAATCAGGCTCGTCTTGCCTGCTCCCAGGAACCCGCCGACAACAACAACCCACGGCCTCCACGTCGATACGCCAGGGTTCATGCGTGAACCTCGATCTCAAGCCTGTCTCCGGCTGCAAGCGAAACCAGCTGATGAAGATTGACCACAACCGTGCCGCTTTGGCGTTCAACAGAGTTGGGCAGAATCGTGTCTCCTTTCCGAACCATGGCGATCCCACCAACCACCCCGACTTCGCACGAGCCGCACTGCAGAGAGCCTGCGAGAACGGACAGAGTAAAGTGGGTGCCATTCTTTGAGCCGCGATAAGAAAACGTACCCCAACCTGTAGCAGATGCCCAGAAGCAGTCGAAGTGGTCGTGCGGGATGCGGGGTACAGCGACAACAGCAGACTTCACGCCGTCATAGCCAAACCCGCTAAGCGCAACAAGTGTGCTCCACGAAGACATGGCGCGTGCATAGTGGTGCCCACATTCAGCTTCATCCCACGGATTCCGCTTTTCCCCGTCATAACGCAGCCTCGTATTACGGATAACTTCGACGCCCTCGCGCACCATGCCCCACGAGATCATCAGCGAAGCGAGCGTATATTCAAGCCCGGTCCACGCTTCACTAAAGTACGGAAAAGGAATGCGCGGACGCTCAGCCCTCGCATAGTCGCAAATCACAACAGCAGCTTCATCATTGAGCGCGTAAGTGCGAGCTACATTGTCATGGTGTGCCAGCGTGCGGCGTGCGTTGTATTTGTAAATGGAAGCAAGTGTCTTCCGGATGTTGTCCGGTGAAACCAGCGACCCCATTCGGCCAACATCTGCAAGATATTGCCCAACAAGCTGATCGACAAGGCAGCCTTCGCCGACCTGGAACTCCGGCGTCTCAGAATTGTCCGCACCCATGCCTCCGCGGAGACTCGGCGCAATCTCGGCAGCGCGAAAGCTGCGAATCTTCTGCACGTAATACTCGCCGTTAAAAAGGTTGGAATCAATCCAGCCACGTCCCTGCTCAAAGAGGCTTTGATACTGGCTGGAGCCCGAACTGTCGCCAACAGCATCGGCCATCTCCGCCCCGGCGCGTAGCGCCGCCAGGTAATAGATGCTGCACATCGGATTCGGCCCGTAGAACTCCACATCGTAGGTGTTGTGTTGCACGCCTTCCAGCACACCGTCGCGATTGCTATCCCATCCGCTCTGCACCCATGCAAACTCAATCGCCTTCTTGATGCGGGGCCACAGCGCGCGCAGCCAATCCATGTCGCCGGAGAGCTTCCAGTCGAGCCATGCGTGAACAATCTGGCCCATCTGTCCATCAGCTGCGGCGTTTGTGGAGCGGGCCTTGCCATCGGGAAGCATCTGCCGAAAGTGCATCGCGCCGGTTTCATCCATCGAGTAGCCAAAAGAGCTTCGGCGCAACGACCGTGCAAAGCTGGGAAAAAGAAACGACGTGGCCGTTTCGTAGTTCCACACATGAGTGCAGTTGCCAAAGCAACAGCCGGATCTGTCATCGCTTCCTTCAAAGCCATGAAACTCCCCGTCCGCAGTACGAAAACACGTAGTCGTAGCAAGTGTGGAGAGATTCGCGCTGACAGCTTCTTTCACCGCGGCAGGCAGCGTGCTGTCCGCAAATGCACGGGCGAAAGCCCTGGTACGCGATTCAAGGCTCTCCCAGTGCTCGGCAGCATAAGTAACAGCCTGCCATGCACCGGAAAATCGCGTAGCGTAGTAGTTGCCGATAACAGTCTTGCCCCCGCCCGGTGGAGCATCCTATCCGCACCACTCTGGCGTGCGATTGGGAAAATGCCATCCGAGAAGGAAACGAAAATCAGCGCTGCTGCCCGGCGCTATCGTGGTTTGCAGGCAAAGCGAGCCCACCGCGCTGTGCGGTTCAGGCTGATCGGTGAGTCGCCCTTCCTTGCTGAACTGGTCCCAGAACAGCAAAGGCGCATTCCACCATCGTTCCTGCGGCCAGCCAAGCCAATGGGAGACCTCTATATTCGAGCCCGCCATTGCAGCAAGAGCAAAGCTGCCGTGCATGGGGTCCGTGGCCGAAACAGCAGGATTGCTCATATAAAGACCGGCGAGATTGTTCCCCGTTTGATATTCATTCGGCCGCACCTCTGCCTTCTTCGCATGATCCTCTGAGGGCAGGCCGGGGAAGATGGGATTTTCAATCGAAAAGGCAATGCTGACCTTGGCAGTCACTCTGCCCGGATTCGTAACGTGATAGTGAAGCATTGCCACAGGCAGACCGGAGTCTTCCGTGTCGTGCGGAATGAACGGAGAAAACGCATCAAGCTGCACCTGGACGGAAAGCGAGCTGTCATGAAAATCGATATGCGCAAGCGGATAGGCCCCGAAGAAAGCAGCCGATTCGAGCCTGCTCAACCCCGGCACATTGTCAGAGCCCAGCCCATCCTGCCCCTGGTAAGGAGGCTGAATCTGCGACTCAAGCACCCGCGCTACCGGAGCGCTTGCCGCCGCCTGCGCCTATATCGCAGGAAAAGCGTAGTGTGGCCGATAGCCCTTGTTAGGCCGATTGAAAATCTCCCAGTCGCACAGTTGTCCGCGCCCACCAAGACTGATACTTCCCGCGGCAACACCACCCAACGGAAAGGCAATCATGCGCAACTGCCGCCCCTCAAAGCGCCGTGGAAATTCCCCCTGGCCTTCGCTCGCGCGGTCAGGCTCCGGACTATGCCCACGTGGCTGTTGCCCTTCTGCCGCAGCGGGCCAACGACTACCCTGCGTTGCCGCCCCAAGCGCACCAGCCGCCTGCTTCAAAAAGTCCCGGCGATCGGTCTTGAAATCATTGCTCATGACGATCTCATCTTTCGGCCCAGCCAGCTTATGTCAGTCCGGCAGAACAGCTTCAATTCGTCTTCACCGCATTAACTAATGGCAAAATCTTCCTGTCCAATTCTTCATCGGAGACAGCATCAAGCTTCACGTTGCGGAAAAGTCCCCAATGCTCCACCAGTTCGATAGTCTTTCCTGGAGCCACCGTAGTCAGCGGCCCAAGCGTCTCCACTTCAAGAAACTCGTTATTGGTAAACGTCTCAAACGAGCAGCCAAAATCCGGATATTTCTTCGCCGGATCCGCGACCGTGCGCTTCACAAACACGTCGTCGCCGAGCAAGTAAGCCGCCCACGTATCCGCATTGAACATGCCAAGCTTCTGCGCTTCCGTAGCGTTTGGATCCTGCCGCAGCGTAAGGTATTTGCGAGTAATCTTCCAGCGCGGATCAGAAAAATCCGTATAAGCCCACATTACAAGAGGATTGGTGGCCTCAAGGTTTTGCGGATGATGCCCCCGCGGCGGAAACCCGCTGATAGCCATTCCTCCCTGCGCCATCTGCGTCAGCGCCCACGGCGCAAACTCAAGCGGGAAAAGAGTGTGATTCGTAATCCGGTGCGACACGGTGACAGTTGTGCCTGAAGCGGACAGGCTCACCTCAATCTCCTTCTGCAGCCCCGTCAGCGGTTCCACCGGTTCGCGCGCAATCACCCCTGTCGGAGTAATCTTCACCGTCACCGGAACATTATCCGGCGCCCAGCTCGCAACAGGATCTTCCGGGGCCTTCCACACCCGATCTCCTCCGCGCATCTGAAATTTTGCTTCTCCGCTCTTGCCCAGTTGCTCCGGATATTCCTTAAAGAGATTCTGTCCGCCCACAAACCCATAGCGAATAATGCGCGGCCCCACATCGCCGGTAACAATCAGCTCTACCTCGCCATTGCTGACGCGATAGCAATTCGGCCATCCCTTATATTCCACTTTTTCAACGCTCACATTCGCCCTCATCGCTGGCGCCACAAACAAGATGGAGAAAAGCAGCAGAAGCCTTCGAAGCATAGCCGTCTCCTTCATTTCCACTCAGCGCAGATTTTTCCCTCTGCAAAAAGTCGCCAAATGCTATCAAAGCAGCTCATTTATTTTCAAAATCTAACTTCAAGCTGCCTGCATTCCCGGCAGCAGAACCCGGAGAAAACTGCCCCACCCGCAATGCCCGGATTACCGAATGCCCATGCCAGCTCGGATAGCCCTTGCTGGACATCATTCCGAGCGAGTAGATTTGTGTGGATTAAGCGCACCTATCCCCGGACGCACGCGTAAATTGAAACGGCAATCAAAGCGGTAAAAACCCGTTGCAAGCGATGGTCCCAATCGCAGCACGCAGGCTGGCATGGAACTCCATTGCCGCCAAAAGCTGTTACGCGTACAGAAAGGAGAGGCATGAAGCAGCACCCACTTTGTACCGATTGCGAGACAGCTCCGGATGTAATGAGCATGCCCATTCCCGCAGGTCTCAAGCAGCAGTGGGCGGAGCTTGCAACGCGCCGCAATTTTCTTGGTCGTGCAGGCAAGGCGCTCGGCTGGGCCGCGCTGGCCAGCCTCACGGGCGAGGGCATCGTAAACCGCATCGCCCGCGCTGCCGGCGGAGCATCCAAGACGCCCATCTCCCGCGCCGAGCAGCTTGGCCTCCCTCACTTCGCTCCCAAAGCCAAGCGCGCAATTTATCTCTTCATGTCCGGCGGCCCATCACAGATTGACTTACTCGACTACAAGCCCGCACTCGCCGCGCGCTACAACCAGGACCTTCCGGAATCGATACGCGGCGGCCAGCGCCTCACAGGAATGACCAGCGCGCAAGCGCACTTCCCCATCGCCCCCTCGCATTGGAGCTTCAAGCGATACGGCCAGTCTGGCACATACGTCAGCGATCTGTTGCCATACACAGCGCAAATGGTCGATGACCTCACAATCATCAAGTCCACCAACACGGACGCAATTAATCACGAGCCCGCCATCATGCTGATGAACACAGGCAACATGAATGCAGGCAAACCATGCCTTGGTTCGTGGCTCTCCTACGGACTTGGCAGCATGAATGACAACCTGCCGACATTCGTAGTGCTGCAAACAAAGCTGAACGACAAAGAGAACAACCAGCCCGTCTCATCGCGCCTCTGGAGCAGCGGCTATCTTTCCTCAGAATACGCAGGCGTCGGCCTCCGCTCCGGCGGAGATCCGGTGCTCTACCTCTCGAACCCTGACGGCGTGGACCGTGAAGTCCGCCGCAAGATGCTCGATGCGGTAGAAGAGCTCAACCGCCAGACAATGGCCGAGCTCGGCGATCCTGAAACAAACGCCCGCATCGCGCAGTACGAAATGGCTTACCGCATGCAAGCGTCCGTGCCGGAGCTGGTAGACCTGAGCAAGGAGCCGCAGTCCACCTGGGACCTCTACGGCCCAGACGCAAAGGAACCCGGCACATTCGCCTACAACTGCCTGCTCGCCCGCCGCATGGCCGAGCGCGGCGTGCGCTTCACGCAGATTTACAAGCGTGGCTGGGACACGCACGGCGATGTAACCGGAGTTCTGCCGCAGCTTAGCCGAGAAGTAGACCGCGGCTGCTACGCGCTCATAACAGACCTCAAGCGCCGCGGTCTGCTCGACGATACGCTGGTCGTCTGGGCAGGCGAGTTCGGCCGCACCGTCTACAGCCAGGGGGGACTCTCCAAAGAAAATTACGGACGCGACCACCATCCGCGCTGCTTCACAACATGGATGGCAGGCGGCGGCGTGCGCCCCGGCATCATCTACGGCGAAACGGACGACTTCAGCTACAACGTCGTAAAAGACCCGGTTCCCGTACGCGACTTCAATGCAACAATCCTGCATTGCCTGGGCATCGATCACAATCGTCTCACCTACCAGTTCCAGGGACTGGACCAGAAACTGACAGGCACCACGCCGGCCAGCGTAGTGCAGGGACTTCTCGCGTAGCGGCTGCGGAGGATGGAATCGTTGGAGATCACGTTGGCAAAGCGATTGGAAGATTTCAAAATTCCGTTCCTCGCAGCGGCAACAGCAGCACTGCTGCTTGGCTCGATGGCAGGCTGCCACACCACACAATCCGATATCTCGCGCAACGGAACCGGCAAGCATCTCGATTTCAATGAAGATGTGCAGCCGGTTCTCGCAAGCCACTGCTTCAGTTGCCATGGCCCGGACCCGCAGATGCGCAAAGGCGGCCTGCGCCTCGACCTCGCCGAGTACGCGCTCAAAAAGCGCGACGGCCATCCGGACGCAATCGTACCCGGCCACCCTGAAAACAGCGAGATCATCAAGCGCATCGAATCGCACGACAAGCATTACCTCATGCCGCAGAATCCGCAGGGCCAGGCCAGCCCCATGAAGCCGGAAGAGATCGCCATTCTCAAGGAGTGGGTAAAGGAAGGCGCCGTCTATCGCCCCCATTGGGCTTTTGAAAAGCCGGTACGTCCCATCGTGCCGCAACCCGCTGACAACGCGCACTGGATTAAAAATCCCATCGACGCATTCCTCTTAGCCAGGATGCAGAAAGAAGGCCTGCATCCTTCGCCGGAAGCAGACAAAGAAACATTAATCCGTCGCGTAACGCTGGACCTGACCGGGCTTCTACCCACACCGGAAGAAGTGAAAGCATTCAAAGCAGACGCCTCACCCGATGCCTATGAACATCTCGTAGACCGTCTGCTTGCAAGCCCAGCCTTCGGAGAGCAGCGCGCACGTTACTGGCTCGACTACGCCCGCTACACCGACACCTACGGCCTGCACTACGACAACAGCCGATATATCTGGCCGTGGCGCGACTACGTAATCCGCTCCTTCAATAGCAACAAGCCCTTCGACCGTTTCGCCATGGAGCAGATCGCCGGCGACATGATGAAGGCGGACAACATGGATCCGCTGATCGGCAGCGGCTACGTGCGCATGGGCCTCAGCAGCAACGAGGGCGGCGCCATTCCGCAGGAGCTCAAGGTAAACATCGCCCGTGACCGCACCGAAGCCTTCGGTGCAATGTTCCTCGGCCTGACCGTAGGCTGCGCCGTCTGCCACGATCACAAATACGACCCCACAACGCAAAAAGACTTCTACGCCCTGAGCGCCTTCTTCAACAACGTCGACGAAGTCCCCTACAACAAGGACCGTCCCGTATGGACTCCGGTGATGCGGATTCCTCTGCCATCGAACGAAACAGCCTTCAACCAGGCTATCGCAAAGCAGACCGCTCGGAACGCGCAGCTGGAAGAGATGCGCAACCACGAGCGCGAACTCGTTGAGCGATGGATTGCATCGGCCCAGAACAGACCGCAGCCGGTTTCCACAGACAAGCTCGCGCTGCGCCTGCGCCTCGATGAGGGCGGCGGCGAAGTCGTAAAGAACTCTGCGCCGCACGCACAGACAGCCAGCTTACCCATCGGCAAAATCAAGCCGCAGTGGGGAGAGACAACCTGGTTCTGGCCCGATTTCCGCCTGGACACTGGATCGCGCATCGACCTCGGCCAGGCAGGCGATTACGAATGGAACGAACCATTCTCATTCGGAAGCTGGATCATGCTCGGAGTCGGCCCCGGTTACACACTGGGCAACGCCAGCGGAGCATTGGTGTCAAAGATGGACACAACCCAGCACAACCGTGGCTGGGATCTAGCCATCAAGAATGGCATCCTGACGGTTCACATCCTCAATCAATCGCCAAAAGATTTTTCTGAACCGAAGAAAGACCCAAAGGAAGAAGCAAAGAAGAAAAATGCACCTTCCAATGCTGAAACCTTCCGCTATCCTTCCCCCATCGATCTGACGAAGGATGACCTCGCCGCGCACCAGCCGTCTTCTCAGGTGAAGGAAGAGGCGAAAAAGAGAGCAGAAGAGAAGAAGAAAGCAGAGGAAGAAGCAAAGAAGAAAGACCTGAAGGAAGAAGCCAGAAAGGCCGAGGAAAAGAAAAAGGCAGAAGAGGAAAAGAAAAAAGAACCGCCGATGGCCGGCATCGCAGTGGCCACGGTCGAACAACTCCCGCCGGAGGGCGACTGGCGGCACATCTCCTTCACCTATGACGGCTCTGGCAAAGCCTCTGGAGTAAAAATCTACATCGACGGACGTCCAGCAGCAACGCGCATCGTCTCGGATACGCTCGGCCAGTCCACCATCCGCACCAAGGCCCCCATGCAACTCGGCTGGCGCTATCCCGAGACAGGCGCCGTGCACGACACGCGCTACCAGGATCTGCGGCTCTACAACCGCGTCCTCTCCACCGATGAAGCAGCACGCATGCCAATGGAGGATGTAGTTGCGGAGATTCTTTCGCATCCTCAGAAAGACTGGAGCCGCGACCAGTGGCACACTGTCGGCGAATACTACCTGAACACCGTAGACCCTTCGTATCGCGCCCTGCAATCGCAGATCACGGAACTGAATAAACAGTTGGTAAAGCTCTCCGCAGGCGGCCCGCTGACGCAGGTTGCATGGGAAAAGCCCACCGTAGCCTATGCGGATGTCCTGAAGCGCGGTGTGTACACAGACCGTACCGAGCGCGTGGAAGCCGAAACCCCGCACTATCTTCCGTCCCTGCCCGCCGGCGAGCAGCACAACCGCATGGCGCTTGCGCAATGGATAGTGAGCCCGGAAAACCCGCTCACCGCGCGCGTAACAGTCAACCGCATGTGGTACGAGCTCTTTGGCACAGGCATTGTGGAAACAACAGAAGACTTCGGCATCATGGGCCAGCGCCCAACACATCCGCAGCTCCTCGATTGGCTCGCAGTAGAATTCCGCGAGGGCGGCTGGAACATCAAGCACATGTACAAGCTCATGGTGATGTCCGCAGCCTACCGCCAGAGCGCCAAATCCATGCCGGAACAACTAGCCAAAGACCCCAGGAACCTGCTGCTCTCGCATGGCCCGCGCTTCCGCATGGATGCCGAAATGCTGCGTGACATGGCGCTCCAATCCGGCGGCCTTCTCGTACACAAAATCGGCGGCCCCAGCGTCAAGCCATACCAGCCCGCGAATATCTGGGAACAGGTGAGCTATTCCGGAAGCGACACACTGCACTACGAGCAGGACCACGGCGATGCACTCTACCGCCGCAGCATGTACACCTTCTGGAAGCGCATGGCATTGACGCCGGACATGGACGCCTTTGACGCACCCATGCGCGACATGGCCTGCACGCGCCGCCAACGCACCAACACACCACTGCAAGCATTGGTCACAATGGACGACGTGCAGTGGATAGAAGCAGCCCGCGCGCTGGCCCAGCGAGTAATCCTGCAAGGCGGAAAAACACCGGAGAACCGCATCAACATGCTCTCTGAAGTGCTTCTTTCGCGCGAGCCAAGCGCAAAAATGACTTCAGTTCTAACAGGCTCCTACGAGCAGATGAAGAAGCATTACGACGCCGACCCAAAGGCAGCACGCGCGTTGCTCCAAGTAGGCGAGTCAAAGGCCAACGCATCGATTCCAGCGCCGGAGCTGGCCGCATGGACCATGGTTGCAAGCGAAATGCTCAATCTCGACGAGACCGTAACAAAATAGAGTGAACCGAAATTGACAAACACATGCAGTCCAGCGCAGCCGGGGGATTTCTCACGTGACCGCTACAAAAGATAGAGCCAAGCCATTGCCCCCGGCACGCTGGAAGCCCTTGTTTGCATGGTTGGCCACGCCTGCCTCGCTGGCAACAATTCTCTTCAGCGCGCTGCTGTTGTCACTGCCTTTACTCTTTCACATGGACGGCAAACAGCACGCAAACTGGCAGCAGTTTCTTGGGCGCTTCCATCCGCTCACGGTGCATCTCCCTATCGGCTTTCTTGTCCTGCTTCCGCTGCTGGAAATCGTCGGCCGCAAGCGCCCCGCACTGCGCGAAGCCGCAGGGTTTGTGCTCCTGCTGGCCTTTCTCAGCGCGCTCGGAGCACTCATGCTGGGTTACCTGCTTGCCTATGGCAGCGGCGCACATGGCGCAACGGTTGTGCATCACATGTGGGGCGGCATAGCGCTCACCATCGGCGTGCTTGTATGCCTGCATGCGCGGCGCACATGGCTCGCAGGTAATGCTCCGCATCTCTATCCTGTGCTGCTAACGGCAATCCTGCTCCTGCTCGTGTATACCGCGCATCAGGGAGGCTCGCTTACATACGGCAGCAACTACCTGACCCAATATCTCCCCGTACCGTTGCAGCGCTTCACAACACTGGGCCAAACAAAAGCAGATGATGGCTCGTTCTACTCAAAACACATTCACCCCATCTTCGACTCCAACTGCGTTAGCTGCCACGGCGAAAGCAAGGTGCAGGGCGGACTGCGCCTCGATTCCTACGTCGAACTGATGAAGGGCGGCAAAGACGGCGTCGTGATCGTCGCCAGCAAACCCGCCAGCAGCATCCTCTTCCAACGCATCACGCTGCCAACAGACAACAAACTCTTCATGCCCGCCGAAGGCCATCCTCCGCTAAGCGCAGAGGAAATCCACTGGATCAAGACGTGGATTGAGCAAGGCGCTTCATCCACGGCAACATCGCTTTCCGGCATTACATTCGCAGAGACACCCAAAGATCCCCCCATCTCCCCCGTCGACGATTACAGCAGCCTGATGGACGAAATCCACCAGATGCAAAACGGCCAGGGCGCCAAGCTGATGACCGTTTCCTCCAAGCCCTCCGATGGACTGGTTCTCCAGACGGTCAACATTGCCCCCAGCTTCGGAGACGCACAACTCGCCCAGTTCCAGAAGTTCGCGCCCTACATTGTTGAGGTGGAGCTGGGCCGCACGGCCGTAACCGACGCATCGTTCGACACACTGTCGAAGCTCCCCAACCTGCGTGCCATTCATCTCGAAGGAACAACCGTAACAGGCGCAGGAATTTCGAAACTCGCAGCTCTGCAGCACCTCGTCTACATCAACCTGAGCGGCACAAGGCTGACAAAAGAGAATGCGGCACAGCTCAACACGCTGAAAAACCTTCGCCACACCTATCTTTTCAACACGCCTGCGCAGCCTGTTGTTCCTGCGCCCGCGGCCATAGAGCCCAAACCCGCGAACGAAGCAGAGAAAGAATGAGGCTGTTGATGAACAGCAATGAAGCCAACGCATCTTCTTTAACACGCATGAACCGCCGTGATTTCTTCGCCGGAGCAGGGGCCCTGGCAGCAGCGCTCGCGCAACCGGCAACAGCAACAGCGCAGACGCCATGCAAGACGGAAGCCCATGAGTTTGTTACCGGCAACGGAGAATGGACATACCGCGTGGTTCCCGACTGGGGCCAACTCCCCACTGGGACAATCTTCGGTGGCACACACGGAGGTATCGCCACAGACAACGCAGGCCATGTCTACATCAGCACGCAGAGCGCAACCGGCGTGCTCATCTTCAATGCGGAAGGCGCACTGCAAGGGACGCTCCTCAACCAATATCCCGAAGTCCACTCCCTCGTCCACGCGGAAGAGAGCGGAGAAGAGTTCTTCTACGCAACGGTACAGAAGGGTACGCCACAGGAAAACTGGCTCTTCCTCAAGTTCCGTCCCGATGGCAGCATCATCCAAAAAATCACCGCACCCACCGAAGCCGGATTCAAAACCTCCAATGAATGGCGTCTTACCGCAGCAGTTCCCGCACCTGATGGCTCCATCTTCATCGCGAACGGTTACGGCGACTCGCGCCTCTTCCGCTTCGACAAGAAGGGTAACTACCTCACCGCTTACTCCGGTAAAGGTTCCGAGGAAGGCCTGATGAACTGCAGCCACGGCATCGCGATAGACACGCGCTACGACCAGCCGCTGATGCTCATCTGCGACCGCGAAAATCGCCGCCTGTGCCATTTCGACTTCGACGGCAAGTTCGTCCGCACCGTAACACAGCACCTGCGCCGCCCCTGCCAGGTCAGCTTCCACGGCGAATACGCCATCGTCTCAGAGCTCGAAGGCCGCGTCACAATTCTCGACAAAAACAATGCGCCGATAGCTTTCCTCGGCGACAACCGCGACCAGAAGCAATGGGCCAACTACACAGTGGCGCCAAACCAGCTCACGCCAGCCATTTTCAGCGCCGCCCACGGCTGCTTCATTGATAAAGACGCAAACATCTACGTCTCAGACTGGAACAGCACGGGCCGCATCACAAAGCTCGCAAGAGTAAACGCCTAAGCAATCACCCGCGCACGTACTTGTTAAACCAGTCGATAGTGCGCTGCCACGCCAAATCAGCCGCAGGTTTGTTGTAGCGCTCCGGCGTCGCATCGCAATTAAAGCCATGCACAGCCCCCGGATAGATATACCCCTCGTGCGTAACCCCCGCCGCGGTCAAAGCCTTGTCATAAGCCGGCCATGTTGCAGCAAGCCGCGTATCGAGCTCTCCATGATGCACCAGGATCGCTGCCTTGATTTTAGGAATGTCCTCCGCCGGAGGTGGCCCGCCATAAAACGGCGCCGCCGCAGCAAGATCAGCGCCCAGCCGCACAGCGAGCGCATTGGAAGTCGAGCCGCCGTAGCAGAAGCCAGTCACGCCAATCTTCCCCGTGCAGTCTGGCCGCGCCTTCAGCCACAAGGCCGCTGCCGCCATATCTTCAAACATCTTGGCCTTGTCGATTTTGTTAAACAACTGGCCGCCCTTGTAGTCATCGCCGGGAAAGCCGCCCAGCGACGTAAGCCCATCCGGCGCAAAGGCCATAAAGTTGGCAAGCGCCAGCCGCCGCGCAATGTCTTCAATATGCGGATTCAGTCCGCGATTCTCATGAATCACAAGAATCCCCGGAAGCTTTGACGGCTTTGCCTCACGCGTGTCGGCGCTGACCGGCCGCACAAAATATCCGCGAATGCTTCCGTTCCCCTGCGGCGAAGGCACAGTCTCATAGGAAGCCTTAATCCGCTCATCCGTGCGCGAGACCTGCTGGCCCAGTGCGTAATTCGGCATCAACGCATCGATGATCGTCGCTGCTGTCAGTCCACCAATCGCAAGCTTCTGCACGCCGTGCATAAAGTCACGACGGCTGATATCGCCGTGGATGAATTCGTTATAGAGCGCAATGGCTTCGCTGGGCAGTTTGGATTCCATACGTCAACATCCATCCTTTATGTTCAGATACTTTGGATACTAGAGAGCTATTTAGCGCGGCCAGTTGTAAAGAGTCAATGCAAAAAGCATTCAGCGCGCCTTTACATGCTCCTTCAAATTTCGTTTTTATGAACGGATGCGATAGGCCAGAATTGCACTTTCAACCGCACTGCCACTGACATTATTCGTTCCCAGGACCACCTCGAAGTAGGGCAGGCTGCCATCCGGGCGGCGAATGCTGCGCAAAAACGGCAGAAGACGCGAGTCATCCGAAACAAAGTCCCAGGCACACTCCGTGCCGGCCATCGTTGTTCCCTCCAGCAACAGCACATGGCCTTCACCGGAGAGATTAGGAAGCCATACCACAATTGCGTAAACGCGGTGCTGGCGGTCTGTGGTTATAACATCCCAGGAACGCGGCTCGTTGGCGCGCGGCGTCCGATTGAGAACGGAGAAGACGTGCCGAGTGCGGTCGTTATATAGGCTGAAGTTCATGTCATGCTCAAAGAGCGTGACCCACGGATCGGCCTCGGATGCGCCGACCATTATCAAGTTGCCTTGCTTGAGATCGTTCGGGCGCAGCTCACGCGGATAGCGCACCGTAATTGCGCCACTGTTGTCGCGTGCAATGCGCCCGAGTGCTTCCGCCACTTCGAGATCGACAATCGAGGTGTAGCGGCGCGAGGCAAGATTGGACGCGGTATTTTCCGAAGTCAGAATCGCGTTGGGATTGAAATCGCGATAAGCACCACCGATGTATTCATCCAGAGTGATGTTGCGGTTCTTTAACCCTTGCCAGATAACGAGACTGCTGTCTCCCGGGACCAGAAGTGTGTGCTGAGTTGGTGGGAAGATCTTGGACCAAATGAAATGTGCTGGTGCTGGGGATGAGGCCTGGGATTGGTGCCCACGCAGTGTGGACATAAACAGGACTGCGGCCAGCGCCAGCAGTAACACGGCTGCAATACTCCAAGCCAGGGTGGGACTGCGGAATAGATTCGCGCGTGAATTGGCCGGAGACTCCGCAGGCGACGCTTCCAGTTCAATGGGAGCACCGCCTGCCAGTATGGAGATAGGCGCAGGCTGTTCTGCCACTGGACGTGGCTCAAAGAGAGGAACATAGCTCCCGCGAGGGATAGTGATGCGGACAGGTTCGCTTGCGCCCTCTTCACTGAAGTAGAGGTCGAGCCTCCGGCGCAGACGGCTGGCTTGTGTGCGCACAATGCCGTCAATCATCGAGTCGTAGTCACGCGGACGGCCGAAGACTGCTTCGCCTACATGCTGTTCATTCAGCTCAGAGGCCAACCCACTCAAAGTGTGATCGCAGAGATAGGTCAGCAGGCTGGACAAGCGCTTACTCTTCACGAAGGCCGAGGATGCCAAGACCCGTTCGAGCAGTTCGTGGTGCGACTGCTTGGTCGGGGTCGGAAAAGTCGATAGCTTCGGCTCGCTGGAGATCATAGATGCATATACATATTTACGTGAGTCCAGTTAAACAGAGTCGTGTAAACGCCACGTCAATACGGCTGTAACGTGGCTTTTACTGTATCGGTTACATCGCGAAAAAGATAACCATCAGCAACTCATAGAGATAACGCGTGAATCATATCCCGTCACAGTGAAGTAGCTTGGCGCGTATTCATGCTGTTGCTATCTGTTGCACAGGTTGTGCCTGCGCCGCGCGCCCAGCGCGGAATGTACATCTTAAGGCACAAAAAGACTCACTGCGCTACCGTTCCGGTTCTCTCTTCAAGAGCGCCTTGCTGAAATTAAGGAGGTTTGCATGATATGTAAGTTCTGGCTCGTGCTGCTCTTGCTCGTGCTGGGCATGGTTCCCTCAGCCCTGCATGCGCAGGCCAACGCCGTCGATGCCGCTGTACATGGATATGTCTTGGATCCGGCGAAGAACGCGGTTGCCAACGCGCATGCCACGTTGACCAATGTAAGCACAGGCATAGCGCAGGAGGTAGTTGCCGATGGCAATGGATACTACCGCTTTCCTCTCGTGCCGGTCGGCACCTATCGGCTTTCGATTACCGCCCCTGGTTTTGAAACGGTAACGCAGGAACGGATTGTGCTGAACGTTGGTCAGGAAGCGCGCATCGATATCTCGCTACCCATGGGCAATACCGTGAATTCGGTCAAGGTAGAGGCCAACGCAACGATCATGGACACCGGCACTTCGACCGTCGGCGCCGTGCTCGACAAGCAGCAGATCGAGAACCTCCCGATTGCCTCCCGTCAGATATATAACTACCTCCTGCTTGCTCCTGGCGTCATTGGCATGCCCACAAGCACGTTTTCCACAACTCAGTTCACCTTTGCGGGCAATGAGCGTTCGCAGTGGAACATTGACGGACTCGACGATACGCAGCATGGCGGCAATCGCCAGATACGTCTCATCATCATTACACCGGAGGCAGTAGCGCAGACACAGACGCTGTCATCCGGATATTCGGCGGAGTTTGGTCGCGCCGCCGGCGGACAGATCAACGTCATTCTGAAGTCCGGAAGCAACGAGTTCCACGGCTCGGCCATCGGTCAGTGGCGTCCGGCAGATCTACAGACGATTCCAACGCTGTTGACAACGCAGCCGGACCGCAGCTGGAACGACGAGGCCTTTACGCTGGGAGGCCCCATCCTGCACAACAGGCTCTTTTTCTTCGGGCAGTATGAGAACAACCCATACACCCTGCCGCAGGCGATCACGGTCACGTCGGTCAACGCCACGCAGCTTGGTCTGCAGAGCAACCAGATTGGCGCTTCGCCTTTCGGCGAAACCTACCGCACACTGGTCGGCAAGGTGGACTATCAACTCAATGCGAAGAACAGCGGCTTTATGCAGTTCGTGCGCTTCACCAACCATCAGCCGTACAGCGCCAGCGGCCTCACGACTCAGCAGCGCGGACTGAACTACGAGGACCACCAGAACGGCGGCGGCATCCAGTTCGCCACGGTATTTACACCAACTCTCTTGAACGAGCTGCGCTTCGGAACCATCCAGCGCGATACAGGCAACCATCCACAGGACTGCTCGGGCGCAGCCGGCAGTGCGTACATCAACATCACCAGCGTAGCTAACATCGGATGTAGTGCGCTGGCGGCAACAGCAACAACCGAGCGCAGCACGACGGTAGTCGACAATCTAACCTGGACGCACGGCCGCCATACCATCAAGTTTGGCGGTGAGTTCGACCATGAGCTCTTCGCCAATACCTCCGGCATTGCGCCCACCTTCACCTTCAACGGGATCCCTGCATCGGGAGACTATCCGGCCATAAGCTCGTTGCAGGATTATCTCTACACAGTCCAGGGCAAGATCAATCCGGAGACCGGCAAACCGTACACCTACGCTACGCTGGTATCGCATCGTGCAGAAGAACAGCGACACAGAGCTAGCATTTCTCCCATTGATCGAGTCACTCGAACAAGATCCAATGGACCCGCTCGACCCCTAACCCGCCGAACATAATCGAATTCCCCTCCTCGTGCTGCTAAAAGAAGTAGATGAGCCCCGAGAAAAATCGCGTAAACTACAGCAAAATCACAGCAGGTGTATCTCGAAGCCACAACTGCTGAGTGAATTTTTCTCTCCGTGGTCTCCACGGACAGGTCTTGGTCCGTGGGGTGGAAGTAAAATCCACCTTCCGCAAAACGAGAAAAGGGCACAGTTGCTGCGGTTTTGCTCTAGGCAACATTCAACGCAATCAATCAAGCCACTCGGAGGCCGGGGATTGTCTATCAGAAAATGCATGCTCGCATTCGCACTTGCATCTTCTTTCGCCGCGATGGCGCAGCAGGGACGGCAGCTTACAGACGCCGACTATGCGCAAGCGGAGAAGTTCATGAACTACAACGTAAACACGCTGGTCTTTCACGGCGTGGACCGGCCGGAGTGGATCTCGGGCGACCGCTTCTGGTACCGCGATCTCGGTCCTGATGGAATCACCTATACGCTCGTCAACGCAGCGGCGGGAACAAAGGCTTCGGCCTTCGACCACCAGAAGCTCGCAACAGCGCTCACAGCTGCTGGAGCCAAAGGAGAGAGCAACCCGCACCATCTTCAGCTTGACTCCCTCGAACTAGACAACGGAACTCTGGTGGTAACAGCAGCGGGAACAAAATATCGCTGTGATCTTAGTGGCGCGGGCTCATGCATGGCTGCCGGAAAGGCCATCGGCAGCGGCGGGGGACGCCGTCCTGCGGGGATCGTTCTTTCGCCCGATGGAACCAAGGGCGCATTTATCCGTGACTGGAACCTGTGGGCCCGCGACGTCGCCACCGGCAAGGAAACACAACTGACCACGGACGGCGTCAAGGACTACGGCTATGCCACTGACAACGCTGGGTGGCAGAACAGCGACAACGCTGTGCTAGTCTGGTCGCCGGACTCGAAGAAGATTGCTACCTTCCAGCAGGATCAGCGCAAGGTCGGCGAGATGTACCTCGTGCCCGTCACCAACAGCCATCCGCAGCTTCGCGCCTGGAAATATCCGCTTGTAGGCGACTCCACCGTCACCATGATCGAGCGCGTAATCCTCGACGTGGACGCGGCCAAGGTGATCCGCCTAAAGATGCCGCCCGACCAGCACCGCTCCACCATCTGCGATGACATAGCTTGCCGCAACGGCTGGGAAGATGTGCAGTGGAGCACCGACAGCAAACATCTTGCCTTCGTCTCCACCTCGCGCGATCACAAGCAGGAGTGGTTCCGTGTAGCCGACGCCTCCACAGGCGACGTCCGCGAGGTGATGACCGAGACCGCGCCAAAGTTCTTCGAGAGCGGCAATGGCCGCGTCAATTGGCGCTACCTCTCTGACTCCAACGAGTTCCTCTGGTTCAGCGAGCGCGACAACTGGGGCCAGATGTATCTCTACGATCTGGCAACGGGCAAGCTCAAGAACCAGATCACGCATGGCGATGGCAATGTCACGCAGGTTCTCTCCGTCGATGCGGCAGCGCGCAAGCTCTACTTTCTCGCAGTCGGCAAAGAGTTCGGCCGCGATCCCTACTTCCAGCACTACTACAGCATCAATTTTGATGGCAGCGGCCTGAAGCTGCTCACTCCGGAGAACGCTGACCACTCCGTCACTGCATCGCCCGATGGTCGCTACTTCGTTGACGTCGCCTCGACTGTCACGCAGCCTCAAGTCGCAGTCGTCCGCGACGACAACGGCAAGCTCGTCACCGAGGTCGCAAAGCAAGACATCTCGAAGCTGGTTGCCACAGGATGGATTCCGCCGGTCCCCATCACAGTCAAAGGCCGCGACGGCAAAACCGACCTCTACGGTTTCCTGTTCAAGCCGACCAACTTCGACTCCTCGAAGAAATATCCCATCGTGAACCACGTCTATCCCGGTCCGCAGACGGGCTCCTGCGGCGGGCGTGCATTCGCCGCCACACACGGCGACAACCAATCGCTCGCCGAGCTGGGCTTCATCGTTGTCTGCATCGACGGCATGGGAACGCCGCTGCGCTCGAAAGCCTTCCACGAGTTCTACTACGGCGACCTAGGTGATAACACCATCCCCGATCAGGTCGCCGGCATGAAGGATCTCGCCGCCAAGTATCCGTGGATCGACCTCGACCGCGTGGGAATGTACGGTCACTCCGGTGGCGGCAACGCAACCGCAGCGGCCATGTTCCACTATCCCGATTTCTTCAAGGTAGGCATCGCAGAGAGCGGCAACCACGACCAGCGCGACTACGAAGACGACTGGGCCGAAAAGTGGAACGGCCTCTTGGCAAAGAATCCCGACGGTACAACCAACTACGACAGCCAGGCCAATCAGAACTTCGCCAAAAATCTCAAAGGCCACCTGCTGCTCGCGCATGGCAGCATGGACAACAACGTGCCGCTCAACAATACGCTGCTCGTCGTCGATGCGCTCATCAAGGCCAACAAGGACTTCGATCTGCTCATTATTCCCAACGTCGCGCACGGCTACGCCGAAGCCTCGCAGTACATGACGCGCCGCCGCTGGGACTACTTCGTCCGTTATCTCGCCGGCAACACACCACCGCATGAGTATCAACTGAAATCTCTCGCGGAGACGCAGTCCTTGCTCCGCCAGACTGGCGGACCTTCGGATGAGGATGACGGCGCCGGCACTGGCATCCAGTAACCCATCTATATTAGGTAGTGTCTGACGAATCTCAATCATGCAAGAAGTGTCAGGGCACGACTGGTAGGCCGGGGATTTATCCCCGGCAATCAAAGCCCAAACAAGAGCACTGGGCTTTAACCCCCGAGGGATGCTTTTTCACCCTTGACCGGCGCGCGAACGATTCCTCAGACACTACGTGATCAGCCCCTTTCTAGTACCTTCCGGGATACACCTCGCAGCCTTCCCCCTAACCTCCCTTGACAACGCAATCTTGGCTGAGTTAGCGTTTTCTCGCCCGTAGAAGGCGATGAAACAGAACTATGAAAGTGGATACCAGAAATCGGACTTTTACTGAATGAAACCGTTTTCATGGGCAGAGTAAACGATTCCTGTAGTATCCACTGTTGTACTTTGGAGATGCCAAATGCATAGAAATGCAGGAAACCCCTTTCGCTGGTTGTTGCTGTTCCTGTTAGTTGGAATAACCGCTATAAATCTCACAGCTCAGGTATCGAGCGGTGCCCTTGCCGGCAACATTCAGGATTCCAGTGGAGCAGTTGTTCCGAACGCCACCGTCACCGCGACCAACGACGCCACCCATACCGTCAGCACCATCAAGTCCACCTCGGCAGGCACTTATCGCTTTTCTTCTCTTCCGCTGGGCACCTACACCGTTACTGCCGTAGCATCCGGCTTCTCCACGGCGACGGAAACCGGCGTGCTCGTGCAGATCAGCACCACCACGGCACTGGATATCAAGCTTGCTCCCGGTGAAGTCAGCCAGACCGTCACCGTCGACGCTAGCGGTCTGCGCATTGAAACCGAGTCTTCCGAGGTCAGCGCTACCGTCTCCAACAAGCAGATTCAAGACCTTCCGCTCTCGCTCGCTGCCGGTATCGGCGGCCTGCGCTCGCCAGAAACCTTCATGTTCCTTCTGTCTGGCACCACCGGCCCCGGCAGCGGTACCTCCGGCAACAGCGGCAACGGTGTCTTCTTCGCGCGCATCTCCGGCGGCCAGGCCTACGGCAATGAAGTATTGCTCGACGGCGCCAGCATCCAACGCAGCGAAAACGGCTCATCCTTCGACGAGACCTCGCCCTCCATCGAGGCCCTGCAGGAATTCAAAGTCACCCAATCCACTCCCGCTGCCGAATTCGGACGCACCACCTCCGGCATCGAAAGCTTCGCCACCAAGAACGGAACCAACGATTTCCACGGCTTGGCCTACACCATCATCAAGAACCGCATCTTTGACGCCAACAACTGGTTCAACAACGGCTGGGCGGTGCGAGACTGCCAAGGTGTCTCCGAAGTTGATTGCCAGTACTCGCGCCCACAGGACAGTAAGTTTGACTACGGCGGTGTCTTTAGTGGTCCCGTCTGGATTCCGCACGTCTGGAACGGCCACAACAAGACCTTCTTCCTCTTCGCGTGGGAGCAGTACAAGTACACTCCAGGCTCCGTGTCCGTCTCCACGGTGCCCACTGCGGCGGAACGCAACGGCGACTTCAGCGACGTTCTTAACGGTTCCTACGTTCCAGGTGGCCAGTCCGTTGGCAACTTAACGAATGTGTTGGTGGACGGCTGCACCGGCCAACCTGTGCTGTACAACCAAGTCTTCGATCCAAGGAGTACGAAACAAATCAGCCCCGGCGTATTCTGCCGTACACCTTTCGCCAACAACCAGGTACCGACTACTCTTTTCAGCCCCACGGCGCAGGCGCTTGCCAAGGGCTTGCCTCTGCCGAACCAGGCGCCGCAGAGTACGGATGTCTCTGGCTACCTTGGAAATTTCGCTTACACGGGCGTTGCCCCGAACAACAACACGACGTACACCGTTCGCATCGATCAGAACCTCGGTGAGAAACACAAGGTCTTCTTCACCTACAACACGCGCCAGAACACCAAGCTGACAGCAGCGCCGAATTTCCCCGAACCCTTCAATAGCAATGGATATGCTCAGGCCTTTACCACGCATTACATCCGCGGCGGCTGGGACTGGGTCTTCGCAAACAACTGGCTCAATCACTTGAATGTCGGCTACAACCGCACCAACAGCCTGAACCTGTCCGAAATATTCGGCACATCGAACACTGCGACAGCCGCCGGGGTCGCGAACGACCATACCACGCAGTTTTACCCCTCCATCTCCTTCCCCAGTCCCGACCAGCCTACCAACTGGGGCCAGCAGCAGAATGGCATCAACATCGACAACGGTCTCCGCTTCAATGACACCATGAGCTGGATGAAGGGCCGGCACAGCATCCGTTTCGGTGTGGATTACCGGCATCAGGCCTACTCCACCAACCTCTACAACATCGATAACCTGACCTTCTACCGCGACCAGACGGCGGCTGTCAGCAACAGTTGCTGCGGTTCAGGCAACCCCTTTGCCAGCTATCTGCTCGGCGAAGTGGGCCAGGGCGGCCAGACCGTCTACAACGTCAATCCGCGCTGGCTGTCCTGGTACGTCGCAGGCTGGGTTCAGGACGACATCAAGATCAGCAGCAACCTGACCGTCAACGTCGGCCTGCGCTATGACCTCGACAGTCCGCGCCATGAGGCGCACAACCGCACTTCGAACTTCGACTTCACGGCTCCGGACGCAGCTGCCGGCAACCTGCCCGGTGCGTTGGCCTTCGGAACCAACTGCAACTGCAACACCGCTTGGGCCGATACCTGGTACAAGGACATCGCTCCGCGTCTTGGCTTCGCCTACGTGCTTCCCAACACCAACGGCAAAGTCGCTCTCCGCGGCGGTGGGTCCATTGTCTACGGCCCCCTGCAATACAACGACTTCGGCGGCAGCATGCTCTTCGGCTACAACATCGGCAAGGGAGTAGCCCTTGGCGGCACAGCTACCCAGGGCGGCGCCTTCACGCCGGCCTTCCGGCTTGACTCCACCTCACCAGCCGATCCGCAAAACTCCAACGTCGGCTTCCCTGATTACAGCTACGCTCCCAACACCGACCCAACACAACTCACATCTCCCAATGGCCCCGGCACCTTCAGCGCCGTAGCGGGAGATATCATCCGCAAGCAGGATGGCCGTCCGTCCATGACCTACAACTGGGGTCTTCAAATTCAGGACCAGTTTGCTCCGGACCTCATCTTCTCGCTTGGTTATGTCGGCCAGGCATCGCAGAACCTGCGTTCCGGCTTCCTCACCAACTTCAACAACATCAACCCGTCTCAATTCGCCCTCGGCGATCTGCTGAGCAACAACCAGTACAACATCCCCATGGGCGGTTCCAGCCACGGATACAATGCTCCGTACTCGACCTTCACCGGTCCCATTGGCCAGTCCATTCGTCCCTTCCCGCAGTATGACTACCTCGCGGATGACTGCTGCCTTGAGAACCTTGGCCACTCCTCTTACAACGGCATGCTGGTTTCGCTGGAGCGCCGCTTCCGCAACGGTTTCAACGTGCAGGCCTCCTACACCTGGGCGAAGATTCTCACGGATGCTGATTCGACCATCCCTTTCAGCTACACCAGCAACAATCAGCGCGAGCAGGCGCAGAACTCGGATGACCTGAAAGCAGACAAAGCCGTCAGCGTTCAGGATCTGAAGCATCAGTTCACGCTCAGTTATCTCTATCAGCTACCCTTCGGCCACGGGCGCAAGTGGCTCAACCACAACCGGGCTCTGGATTATCTCGTCGGCGGATGGGAACTCGGCGCCATCCAGCGTTACTCCAGCGGCCAGCCCATCGGCTTCGGCTGCGCCAGCGGAATTCCGTATTACCAGAACTGCATCATGTTCAGCACTGGGCCTGCCTCCAAGGGCGGAACGGATTACGCAAGCGCCGCCTACAAGGCGAACAAGAACGGTCCCAGCGTCTTCAACGGAGAGTCCTGGTTCAAGCCCGCGTACCGCGTAGCCGGCACAAACGGCTTTAACGATCCTGGCGTGCCTATGTCGGAAGCGGCCTTTGTTGACCAGAACCACGAAGGTGTAGGCTGGGCGCGTCCGTACTCTCCAAATTGCGGAACCTCGTCCGCACCCTGCTCCTTCGCTCCCTTCGCGTTTGGCAATATCTCGCGCGTCACGGAAGCCATCACCGGCCCCATGTACCTGGCCGAGGATCTCAGCCTCATGAAGGACTTCCGCGTCAAGGAAGGAATCACATTCCAGCTCAAGGGCGAAGCCTTTGACCTCTTCAACCGCCACCGCATGGCTCTACCTGACCTCGCGCCCGGCGACTCCTCCCAGAGCACCGGCTTCGGTATTCCCACCGGCGTCGACTACGGTCCTCGTAATCTGCAGGTTTCGGGCCGCTTCACCTTTTAACCAACCACCTGAAGCGGAGACAGCGCATGCTGTCTCCGCTTTATCTTTATTCCATGCTCGGTTTGTGCCCCTGCCGTTTTCTTCTCCCACTAGTCCTCGCCGGACTTGGGGCTCTGGCTCAATCCCAAACCAATCCCATCCTCACTCGCGCCGAGCATCTCCGCACCCAGCACAAGCCTGAAGAAGCTGCTGCACTTCTCCGTCCTTATATAGAGCAGCACTCTGACGATACCGCCGCTCTCATTCTTCTTGGTAACACGCTGCTCGATCTTCACCAGGCGGAAGAGGCAGGCCAGGCCTTTGCACACGTCCTTGCAGCAGAGCCCAACTCCATCCCCGCCAATCTTGCCGTCGGCATCCTTCTGCTCTCGCAGCACCGCGACCCCGAAGCCATGGACCGCTTCGAAACCATCCTCGCGCAGGACTCTCATCACGCCGCCGCCCGCAAAGGAGAAGTTGCAGCCGCAACGGAGCTCGCCGTCTCCAGCCGCCGCGACAACCATCCCGATCTCGCACTCGCAGCCCTGCGCCACGCCTGCGAAAAGCTCCCCGATTCCCCCGAGCTTCAGCTCGACCGTGGCCTGCAGGCGCTGGAACTCAACCAGTTCGCAGAGGCCGACGAAGCCCTGCACACCGCGCAAAAGCTCGCTCCCGCCAACCCCACCATCCTCTACGCACTCGCACGCCTTGAAACCGCGCAGCAACACATGCCCCAGGCTGAACGCGACTACAAAGCCTACCTCGCTGCCCATCCCAATGACGCCACCGCGCACTTTGGCCTCGGATACATCTATGTAGCGCTCCTGCGCACCGAAGACGCCCGCCGCGAGTTCGAAGCCTCCATCCGCCTACAGCCTCAGCAGACCGAGTCCTACTATCAACTCGGCCAGCTCGCTCTTGAAGCGCATCACGACGAGGAAGCCAGGCCCCTCTTCGAGCGCGTCCTTGCCCGCGACCCCAACCACGCCGGCGCGCTCACCGGCCTCGGCGAGCTGTCCTTCCACAACAAGGACTACACCACTGCCGAGCAGCTTTTCGCCCACGCCGAAAAATCCGATCCCACCTACACGCGCCCGCACTACTATCGCGGCCTCTCCTTAGCCCGCCTGGGCCGCAACGAAGAGGCCCAGCAGGAGCTTCAGCAGAGTGATGGCCGCCAGCACGCTACTGCGCCAACCCAAACCAACACACCGCAGCCTCCGCCATAACCGGCTTTTGCTCCTGCTGCCTTATCCATCATGATCAACCTTCAAAGAAAGTGCACAGCCATGTCCATTCGCACTCTGATGAACCACCTAGCTCCAACTGCTCTCCTGTTAAGCTCCGCTCTTCTTGTGCAGGCGCAGCAGCCCGATACCTTCACCAACCCCCTACTTCCTTCCGGCCCCGACCCATGGGTCACGTCCTACAAAGGCACGTACTACTACATGGCCAGCACCGGCAATAACCTTACCCTCCGAGCTACGCCGGACATCACTGACCTCGCCCACGCGCAGAAGCGAGTCGTCTGGACCCCTCCTGCCACTGGTCCATACAGCCATGAAATCTGGGCGCCGGAAATCCATCGCTTCGACAACAAGTGGTATATCTATTTTGCCGCCGATGCCGGCGCCAATGAAACCCACCGCATCTACGTCATCGAAAACCCATCCGAAGACCCCATGCAGGGCGAGTGGACCTTCAAAGGCCAGGTCACTGACCGCACCAACAAGTGGGCCATCGACGCATCGGCCTTTGAACTCCACGGCCAGAAATACATGATCTGGTCCGGTTGGCAGGGCGATCATGACGGCGAGCAGGACATCTTTATCGCGCACCTGAAAAACCCCTGGACCATCGACTCCGAACGCATCCTGCTCTCGCGTCCGCAATATCCATGGGAACAAGTCGGCGACATACTCGACCGCCCGTCCATGCCTCACGTCAATGTGGATGAGGGGCCGGAGATCCTCATCCACAACCAGGATGTTTTCCTCGTCTACTCCGCCTCCGGCTGTTGGACCGACTACTACGCGCTGGGTGTGCTCCACGCCCGCGTTGGCGACAATCTGCTTGACGCAAAGTCCTGGCACAAGTATGACCACCCCTTCTTCCACCAGAACCCCGAAGCCAGCGTCTTCGGCACTGGCCACAACGGCTTCTTCCAGTCGCCCGACGGCAAGCAGGACTGGATCATCTACCACGCCAATCCGGAGAAAGGCCAAGGCTGCGGCGGCCATCGTTCCCCCCGCATCCAGCCATTCACATGGAACCCCGACGGCACTCCTAGCTTCGGCCCCACGCTCCCAACCAGCCAACCCCTGCCCAAGCCATCCCGCTAACCACCATCGGGCCCACCCATATGAATAAGGTTGGGTACATAGGTTTGGAGGGAGCAGGCGCCTTCATCTCCCTGAAGAGAAGCGAGAAGAAGATACTGCCTAAAGGGCGAATAGGATTCGCTTTTTATTTGCTACGATGTTTTGTTTTTACAGTAGGGTGAGTGATTTTAGTTAAGTTGTTTTGAATACATATATTTAATGGTTGTTTTGTTGTTTACTGAGTTGTCAATAGATTTCCAGAAAGTGGTTACTTTCTGGAAAAAGTGCCTCAAAAAACTTTTGGAGCTTTGGAAATTGGAACGGCCCGGTTCCATGAGGAACCGGGCCGTTCTGTTTGCTTATTTTGAGTGTGACATAAAAGGGCGTAATTCACCGCAAGGTTTTTTCCACATTTGGAGGTTTATTTTGCGGGGGTAAAGGAATGTTATCCCATGTTCGAAAACACGGACGAGGACATGCGATGTTGTGATGGAGCGGGCGAAGGTCTGCCGCAAAGCTGCACGGTATTTGACCGAGCTTCAGGGGCCTGAAGGCCCCCTATTCTCTTCAGAAAAGCTCTTGCATTACACGAAGATTATGCAGGCGGGGGTGCCGGCCGCTGCGTAGTGGGAGGTGGGTTCGAGTGTGCCTGTCTGCTGGTTGATTCGGAGAGTGGGGATGTTGTCGCCCTTCTGGTTGCAGACGAAGAACCAGCGGCCGCTGGGGTCGATGTTGGTGTGGCGGGGGTAGTCGCCTTGCGTATGAGCTTGGGCGGTGTGGGTGAGCTTGCCGTCGGGGCCGATGGAGTAGACGGCGATGGAGTCGTGGAGGCGGTTGGCGGCGTAGAGCCACTTGCCGTTGGGGTGCATGGTGATTTCCGAGCCGAAGCTGGTGCCGGCGAAACCTTCGGGGAGCGTGGAGAGGATTTGCTGGCTGGCCAGCTCGCCGGTTTCGGGGTTGTAGTGGAAGAAGGTGACGGTGGAGGCCTGCTCGGTGATGGCGTAGACCCATTTGCCGTTGGGATGGAAGGCGAGATGGCGTGGGCCGTCTCCGGTGGGAATGGTGACGATGGATTGCTGGGTGAGCTTGCCGGCGGAGGCGTCGAATTTATAGGTGTAGATGCGGTCCTGGCCTAGATCAACGGCGAGGACGAAGCGGCCGCTGATGTCGTGCTGGATGAAGTGGGCGTGCGGGGCTTCATGGCCGCCGATGTCGTAGCTGCCGCGCGGGCCGTTGGTGGCACCGTTGGGCGCGCCGGAGACGCCGGTGTGGGTGACTACGCCTGTCGCTTCGCCGAGTTTGCCGTCTGCGGCGATGGGGAGAACGGTGAGGGTTCCGCTCATGTAGTTGGCGACGAAGATGTATTTGCCGTCGGGCGAGAAGCTGAGATGGCAGGGGGCGGAGCCGTGGGAATCGACTGTATTGAGTTTGCGGAGTGAGTGGTCCGCTTCAACGGCGAAGGCTGTTACGGAGCCGCTGTTGCCGCCTTCATTGACGGCGTAGAGGAAACGCTTCGAGGGGTGCAGGGCGATCCATGAGGGGCTTGTTGTTGTGGCCGCGAGTTTGCGGTTCGACAATGCGCCGGTAGCGGGGTCGAAGTCGAAGAGGTAGATGCCTTCGCCGTGGCCGTCGGAGCCGGTATAAGTGCCTACGTAGGCGAGATGGGATTCGGGGGCGGCAAAGGCTTTGGGCACGAGGGTGACTCCTGCTGTGGCTGCAGCAGTTGCTTGTATGAAGGTACGGCGCGAGAGATTTTTCATTGGCATCAGTTTCCTCTGTTGGATGGAAGCGAAGCAATTTCTACACAAAAGACAGCGCCAGCGCAAAGCCCAGCGCGGAGACGGAGATGATGGTTTCTGCTATGGACCATGACTTGATGGTCTGCGGGACGGACATCTGCAGATACTCTTTGACGATCCAGAAGCCGCCGTCATTGACGTGGGAGAAGATGAGCGAGCCCGCTCCGGTGGCGATGGCGAGTAGCTCGGGGTGGGGGTAATGGCTGCTCATGCAGATGGGTGCGACGATGCCGGCGGCAGTCGTCATGGCCACGGTTGCGGAGCCGGTAGCGAGGCGCACCAGTGCGGCAAGAAGCCATGCAAGCAGAACGAGCGGAACGTGGCTGGCTAATGCGATAGTGACGATGGCCTGGGAGACGCCGCTGTCCTGCAGAACCTTGCCGAACCCGCCGCCGGCTCCGACGAGCAATGTGATTGTCGCGGTGGGAGCGAGGCTTTCGTTGGTGAAGCGGAGGATGGATTCCTTGGTGAAGCCGCGGAGTTTGCCGAAGGTGTAGAAGCTGAGCAGGACTCCGATGAGGAGGGCGATGTCGTCGTTGCCGATGAGGTGGAGGATCTCGTTGGGGAGGGTGCCGGGGGCGGAGAAGCTGTCTGCCCAGCTGCCGATGAGGATGAGCGCTACGGGCAGAAGGATGGTGGCGAGTGTGATGGTGAAGCCAGGTGCGTTTTGGGATTCGGGTTGTGCGGTGAATTCGGCGAGGAGCGGGTTTTCTTCAGGCAGTTGGATGGAGGGCGCGACGACTTTTGCCCATAGCGGGCCGGCGAGGATGGCGGTGGGCAAGCCGATGAGGACTCCGTAGAAGATGGTGCGGCCTACATCTGCGTGGTAGATGGTGGCTGCGAGTAAGGCTGCGGGGTGCGGAGGGATGAGGCCGTGGACTACCGACAGGCCGGCGACCATGGGGAGCGCGACGAGGAGAAGATTGGTCTTGGTTCGACGGGCCACGGTGAAGGCGATGGGGATGAGCAGGACGAAGCCGACTTCGAAGAAGACAGGCAGGCCGACCAGGAAGCCGATGAGCATCATGGCCCAGGGGATGCGCTTGGGACCCGACCACGAGACGATGCGGTTAGCGATGGCTGCGGCTCCGCCGGATTCGGCCATCATTTTGCCAAGCATGGTGCCGAGGGCTACGACTACGGCGATGTGAGCGAGGGTGTTGCCGAGGCCTGTCTCGAAGGATTTGAGGATGGTGGAGAAGGGCATGCCGCCGGCGATGCCTAGAGAGAGAGAAACGACGAAGAGGCTTAGGAATGGGTTGAGTTTGGCCCATGCAACGAGCACGATGAGCACGATGACTGCGATGGCCGTGTAGATGAGAAGAGAGAGGCTGTGTGCGTCGATCATGTGCTCCGCGATGTGAGTGAATTTTTATTGCGTGCAGGTGATGCAGGTGCTGCGCGGCAGAAAACGGCCGGCGCGTGTGCCGGTGAGGCCGGATGCAGTATACGTGAGCGTGCCGTTGACCCAGACGCCGTGGATGCCGACAGAGGGGCGCGCGGAGTCGGTGAAGGTGGCGGTGTCGAGGATTGTGTCGGGGTCGAAGAGGACGAGATCGGCGTGGAAACCCTCGCGGATTTGGCCGCGGTCTGCGAGTTGGAAGCGGCTGGCGGGTAGGCCAGTCATTTTATGGATGGCTGTGGGAAGTGAGAACAACTTTTCTTCGCGGCTGTAACGGCCGAGGACGCGGGGGAAGGTTCCCCAGAGCCGTGGGTGCGGGCGCGGGTCGTGCGGGAGTCCGTCGGAGCCGATCATGGTGGCGGGGTGCGAGAGGATGCGGCGCATGTCGGCTTCCGAGATGGAGTGATAGATGGCTCCGGCGGGTTGGAGTTTGGCGGCGGCTTCTAATTGAGACTCACCCCACTCTTCGGCGATTTCGGCGATGGTTTTGCCGGAGACTTCGGGGTGCGGGTCGCTCCAGGTAATGGTGATTTTGACGCGGGGATCGACTTGCTTGAGGTCGAGCGTGGAAGAGCCGGCGGCGTAGGGGTAGCAGTCGCAGGAGACTTCCTGGTGGGCGCGGGCGGAGTCGAGCTCGGTGAGGACTTCTTCGGCGCGGCCCCAGTTGTCGATGCCGGCGCATTTGAGGTGCGAGATGACTACGGGAGATTGGACGGCGCGGCCGATCTGGAAGGACTCGCTCATGGCTTCAAGGATGCCTTCTGTTTCGGTGCGCATGTGGGTGGTGTAGATGGCGCGGGCGGGTCCGAGGAGCTGGGCGAGGGAGAAGACTTCTTTGCAGCCCGCGGCGGCGGCGTTGTGGTAGGCGAGGCCGGTGCTGAGGCCGAGGGCTCCGGCGTAGAGCGCTTCGCAGAGGTCGGCGCGCATGGCGGCGCATTCTTCTTCGGTGGCTGCGCGGTGGAGGTCGTCCATGTGGTTGCTGCGCAGGGCGGTGTGGCCTACCAAGGCGGCTATGTTGACGGAGGGTTGCGCTTTGTCGAGGGCTTCGATGTAGCTGGTAAAGGTGGGGTAGCGGAAGTACTCGGCTTTGCCGAGGAGGTTCATGGGGTCGGGCGGTGGGCCTTGGAGACGAACTGGGGCTGCGGAGATGCCGCAGTTGCCTACGATGACGGTGGTTACGCCTTGCGAGATTTTGGGGAGCATCTCGGGCGTTTCGATGACGCTGGTGTCGTCGTGGGTGTGGGTGTCGATGAAGCCGGGAGCAAGGACGAGGCCTGCTGCGTTGATTTCGGTGGCGGCTTTTATGGCGAGGGATGGCGCCAGGGCGGCGATGCGGTCGCCGGTGATGGCTACGTCGAGGGTCTGGGCATCGCGTCCGGTTCCGTCGATGACGCTTGCCTGTCGGAGGATCAGGTCACAGTTCCCCATGGCTGACCTTAGAATAAAGGCTGTTATGCAATCACTGATACAGCCATGGAATAAAGGCCTGGGCGCGATTTCTGCTCCTATTGATGCAACGGAAATTGCGCAGCGCGGTTGGAGCCTGCTGAACGAGGATTTGAGCCTGCCGGCGGCGGTGCTTTACGAGGACAAGCTGAAGCACAACCTGGAGTGGATGCGGCGGTTTGTTGCGGAGTATGGCGTGAAGCTGGCTCCGCATGGGAAGACTTCGATGGCTCCGCGGCTGTTTCAGATGCAGATGGATGCGGGTGCTTGGGCGATTACCGTGGCTACGGCGCAGCAGGCTAAGGTGGCTCGTGCGTTTGGCATCAAGCGCGTGCTGATGGCGAATGAGCTTGCTGGTAAGGCGAATCTTGCGGTGGTTGCGGAGTTGCTGAGTGACGCCGAGTTTGAGTTTTATTGCTTGGTGGATTCGGCGGAGTTGGTGGAGTTGTTGGCTGGCTACTTTAGTGCTGCTGGAAAGACGCTGAATGTGCTGCTGGAGCTTGGCGTGGAGGGTGGTCGCGCAGGGGTTCGCGATGAAAAGCAGATGCGCGAGGTGCTGGAGGCGATTGCTAAGCACAAGGATGTGATTGCGCTGCGCGGCGTGGAAGTGTATGAGGGTGTGCTGAAGGATGAAGGTGAGATTCGCGCGTTCTTGCAGCGGGCTTGTGATGTGGCTGCTGCGTTGATTGCAGAAGGTGCGTTTGTTGGGAAGCCAATTCTTACGGGGGCGGGGTCGGCCTGGTTTGATGTGGTGGCGGAGGTGTTTACTTCGGCGGGTGTGGCGGAGGATGTGGAGATTGTGCTGCGGCCGGGGTGTTATCTGACGCATGATGTGGGGTCGTATCGGCAGGCGCAGTTGCGGATGGAGAAGTCGAATGCTGTGGCTTGCAAGTTGCAGCCGGGGCTAGAGACGGCTCTGCATATATGGGCTTGTGTGCAGAGCGTGCCGGAGCCGGGACGCGCGATTGTGGGCATGGGACGGCGTGATGCGGCGTTTGATTCGGGGCTGCCGGCGCCGGCGTTGTTTTATCGGCCGGGCGCGAAGAAGCCGGTGAGTGCGCCTTCGCATTGGGTTGTTAGCAAGCTGATGGATCAGCATGCGTTTCTGGAGATTGCCGCGGGGGATGATGTTCGCGTGGGCGATATCGTTGCGTTTGATATCTGCCATCCTTGCCTGACACTTGATAAGTGGCGCGTAATTCCGATTGTGGATTCGGAGTTTCGCGTGGTGGATGTGGTGGAGACGTTTTTTTGAGAGCTGTTAGCTATTAGCTCGATCGTGGGAGAACTGGCGGGAGTGCTATCCCACCTGTTCGGCAAAATGCGCTGAACGAAAGGGGCATCCAATTTGATTAGGAGAACGAACGAAAAGCAACTGCAGATCCTTCGCTTACCACCCCCGAACTGAAAAACGTTCGGGGCCCCGTGCGCTCAGGATGACACACATTATTTTGTGGGAGAACGGATTCGGATTGACGACGGTTCATAGGTTGGTACTTTCGGCTGCGGTGGTGATGGCGATGAGTGCGTCATTAGTATTGGCGCAGGCTGATCTGCGGGCGGAGGCGGCGCAGTTGGAGCGTGATGGACGCATGGCTGAGGCTGAGGCTGCGTGGCGGGCGTATGTTGCAAAGCATCCAGGCGAGGCTGAGCCTTATGCGCATATTGGGCAGCTGTCGGCGCGGCAGGAGCACTTTGAGGATGCGATTGCAGCTTATAAGAAGGCGATGATGATTGCGCCCGCGATGCCGGGATTAAGGCCGAATCTTGGGCTTGTTTACTTCAAGACGGGCGACTATCGAGATGCCATTGCTATGTTTGGGCCGATGGCTCAGGCGAATCCCGGCGATGTGCGGATTGCCCTGCTGATGGGGATGTCGCATTTTGGGTTGAATGAGTACAAAGATGCGGCGCCTTATTTGAAGGTGGCGGCTAACGGGGATGCGCAAAATCTCAATCTGCAGATGACACTGGCGCATGCTTGCCTGTTTGCAAAGGATTTCGAGTGCGTGCTAGATGCGTTTCATCGGGTGGTGGCGATTAAGCCTGACTCTGCCGAGGCGCACATGATGGCGGGTGAGGCTCTCGATGAGATGAAGGACCCTCTGGGGGCGCAGAAGGAGTTTCGCGAGGCGATTGCAGTGAACCCGAAGCAGCCGGATGTGCACTTCGGACTTGGATACCTATTGTGGACGAAGGCACAGTATCCGGAGGCGCAGACGGAGTTTGAGGCGGAGTTGGCGAACAATCCGCAGCATGTGTTGTCGATGCTTTATCTTGGTGATATTGCGATGAAGGATAACAAGCAGGATGAGGCGCAGGCGTGGCTTGAGAAGGTTGTGAAGCTTGCGCCGGGGAATGAGCTGGCGCATCGCGACCTGGGGAACCTGTATGCCGATGAAGGAAAGAATGAGGCTGCGGTTGCGGAGCTGAAGGAGGCGATCCGGCTGGCTCCGAAGCAGTCGGCGGCGCACTGGAGGCTGGCGCGGCTTTATAGGGCTATGGGGAAGACGGCAGAGGCCAAGGTGGAGTTTGAGCTTACGAATAAGTTGAATGAGGCGGAAGATCAACACCTGGTGCATGTGATGACGCAGGTACCGGCTTCGGATGCGACTCCAGCGCCGAAGCAGTGAGGACTGGCCGTTCATGCGACTGCGCGCTACGCGCGCCAATTCGTGCTGAAGTTGAGGATTGTGCTATTCCCACCCTTCTCCGCCCCAACGCACACAAATCGTGCGTTGGGGCCCCGGTGCGACAAAACAAATACGTCGCAAGAATGGGGCACCCGGATTGTGCGGAACGGTACGCGAAAGGCAAATGCAAAAAGGAAGGCCGGAGCAAAAGCTCCGGCCTTCCTTTTTGCCTGGCCCTTGCGGCGCAGGGTTAGAAGTTGATCTTGGCGCCGATCTGGATGCGGCGGGGTGAGTGGCCTGCCGTGATTGCGCCGAAGCTGCCATCAGCCAGAGAGGAATCGACCGTGCTGAAGCTCTCGTGGTTGAAGGCGTTGAAGAACTCGCCGCGGAGCTCGAAGTTGACGCTCTCCCAGATGCGGATGTGCTTGATAGCCGCGAGGTCCCAGTTGTTGTAACCGGGTCCGACGAGGCTTCCGTTACCTTCGCTGCCGAAGTGGTTGACGGCTTCAGCAAACGAGCTGGTGGAGAACCACTCGCCGACTTTCTTGGTCATCTGCACCGAGGCGATCTGGTCGGGGCGATAAGTGCCCAGGCCGAGACCGGCATTGATACCGAGAGGGTCGAACGGGTCACGAATGTTCGAGAGCGAGAAGTTCTGGCCCGCCAGGAACTGCGTGATGCCGGAGACTTCCCACCCGCCGAGAACACGGCCTTCAAAACCATGCTGCGAGCGGAACCACGGGAGCTCGTAGACGTAGTTGGCGGTGAAGGTGTGCTTCTGGTTGTAGTTGGCCGGACCGTAATCCATCATGAAGTCGTAGCTGTTCGTCGCCATGTTCGAACGGTCGGAAGTGTTGGTCGTCAGGTCCTTCGAGAAGGTGTAGGAGACGCCCATCTGGAAACCGTGCGAGTGGTGATTGGCGCTGAACTGCAGCGAGTTGTAGTTGTTGGTGAAGCCAGGGAAACGCGAAGTGACGCCTGCGTAACCCGCGTAGGGACGGATGTAGTTGACGCTGGAGTGCGTGGGAGCAGCGAGGCGGGCGGCAACTGTGGGCTGGTTCTCATCGAACTCGCCGAGGAGATGACGCGCCTGTGCGCCAACGTACGCGATTTCCAGTACGGTGCTGGGCAGAAGCTGGTGCTGCACCGAGAGGTTGTAGTTGAGGTACGAGGGCACCTTGAAGACGGGCGTGCCGGTTGCTGTGAGGCCGTTGGGGCCGTAGGAGACTGCAGCCGAGCCGCTCTTGATGTTGTCGAACGGCACGTTGTTGATGGTGGTCTTCTGCGCCAGCGGCGGGTTGCCGAAGGCGTTCTGCTCCCAGATGCCGTCGAGCAGGCGGTCATAGAAGACGCCGAAGCCGCTGCGAACAACGGTCTTGCCGTTGCCGAAGAGGTCATAGGCGAGGCCGATACGTGGCGCGATGTTTTTGTTGTAGTTGGGGTTCACATACGCGCCGTAGGGCGAGCAGGTGACCATGGGTGAGATGGCCTGGGCCTGTGAGCAAGAGGTGCCCTTGGGGAAGATGAGGCCGTTGGTGTAGGTGGCTGGCTCTAGATTGAAACCGTCGACGGCCTGGCCGGCAACAAAGTTGCCCGCGTTGGAATCGTAGGTGGGGTCCTTGTCGTAAGCCGAGCCGCCGTTGATCTGCGGAGTCCACTTGGAGGTGAAGTAGGTGGGATCGAAGTTGGAGAGCGTGTTCTTCACATCGGTAACGGAAGGCAGGCGGCTCCAGCGAACGCCGAGGTTGATGGTGAGGCGGTGCGTGACCTTCCAGTCGTCCTGCACGTAGGCTTCGATGTTGACGAAGTGCAGGTCAGGGATGATGTCCGGGAGGGTTTGCGTGAAGCCAGCGACATTCCCGAGGAGGAAGTCACCCCAGGAGTTGAAGGAGAAGTTGGGCTCGCCGTTGACTGCGTTCTCGGTCTTGATCATCTGCTGGATCTGGAAGCCGGTGCGCAGGGTGTGGTTGCCGAGGTTGAAGGCCAGGTTGTCGAAGTACGTACGGTCGAGGTTGCGTTCGTTCCACGGAGCCGAGCCGGCGGAGAAGCCGGTGACACCGGTGATGGAGACGGCGGGAACCTTGCCATAGGGATCAGGCGACCACTGGTTCGTCAAGGCCTGGTTGACCGCGGTGGAAGTGGCGAACTGGTTAGGCTTGATGGCTGAGAAGTAAGTGCCCTGCGACCAGACGAACTCAAATTCGTTAACGATCTTCGGGTTGATGGCCCAGGTGAGGTTGCCTACGACGTTCTTGCCAGGCGAGTTGACGAGCGTATCGACAAGGCCGGGGTAGTTGGAGCCAGCCCAGAGACCCTCGGGGTTGTCGACAGGCATATCGTCGTTCATGTAGCGCGTGTAGAAGTGAATCTTGTCGTTGAAGTAGTGATCGATGCGAACGATGTCATCGCGGAAGTTGTTCTGCGATGAAGTGGAGAACTGATAGTTGGCACCGCTGTTCGCCGGGAACTTGTCGAAGACGTTGGTGAGGTAGACCTGCGAATTTGCCGAGTAGCAGCTCGCCTGAACGGTGCCCGAGCCGTTGCCGGTAGTGGGATCGACGGTCCAGCCGGTGATACAGCCTGCGGGAGCGCTGGGCTCGGCGGCAGGAGTGACAACGCCGTTGGACGTGGAGCCGGGAATGGTGAAATAGCCGCCGAGGTTTGCCTGCGAGGCGGCGGGCATGGAGTCGCCACCGGGGGTGCTCAGCTTGCGCCACTCTTCGGACCAGAAGAAGAAGGTCTTCTTGCGGTCGCGGTTGTAGAGGTGGGGAATGAAGACCGGGCCGCCGATGGTGAAGCCATAGACGTTGTGGTGGTTGATGGGGTTCTTGTTGGGCTCGTCGTTGAGGGCCTGGGTGCGCTTGTTGAACCACTCGTTGGAGTCGAGCGCGGTGTTGCGGACGAACTCGTAGGCATCACCATGGAAGGAGCTGGTGCCGGACTTGGTGGCTACGAGAACCTGGCCGCCGCCCGAGCGTCCGTAGCCTGCGTCGTAGTTACCACGCTGGAGGGTGAATTCCTGGATGGAGTCGACGTTGGGGGCGTTGATGACGGTGCCGTTGGAGCCGGAGTCGTTGATGTCGGCGCCGTCGATGGTCCAGTTGTTGGCGGTGGTGCGGGCGCCGTTGACGGACATGGCGGTGTTGGCGGCGCTGGTTTCGTCGCCCATCTGGCTGACGACACCGGGCTGCAGGGTGACGAGCTGCTGGAAGTTACGGCCTGCGAGCTCAAGTCCCTTGATCTGCTCTCCGCTGAGAGTGCCAGCCTGGGCCGCGGATTCCGTGTCCACAGTGACGGCTGTCGCTTCCACCGTGACCGTGGTGGAGGCTGCGCCTGCCTTGAGCGAGAAGCTGAGGCCGCGCTTTTCGGCGACGTTGAGGATCACGTTCTTAGCGGTGACAGTCTCAAAGCCGGTCGCGGAGATGCTGACGGTGTAGGTTCCGGCGGGCAGGTTGGTGACTACGTAGTTGCCGGATGCGTCCGACTGCACGGTGCGGGCGCCGGAGTTGACTCCGTTTTGCGAGATGGTGATGGTTGCGTTGGGAATGACCGCTCCGGTTGCGTCGGCAACGGAGCCGGAAAGGGTTGCGGTAAGCTCCTGGGCGTTTGCGAGCTGCGGAATGGCCAGCAGTGCGGCGAGCAGGAAAGCGAAGAGTGCGAAACCCTGCTTTCTTACAAACCGCATCAGCGGACTGGTATTGCGCTCCGCATGACAGTTTGCCATTTGCCTCACATTCAATCGTGTCATGGCGTGTCTCCTAACTTTCTTTTTTCTTGCGGTCCAACGGCGTGGTGCTGCTACGGGACCGGGTTGTGCTTTCGTATCGGGGGAGATGCACATTGCGGGGCCTGTTTTTAAGTGCTTCAGGCCACCTTTGTGGGGTGGTAACCAGGAGTCCTGGTTCCATCTGGTTGATTGAGACCGTGCCTGAAGGGAGTGGTTTCCTGATTAATCCGCATACAGGCACAGAAGGTCCTGAGATGAAGCTGTGGATTGACGATAGGATGAAATTTCAGAAAACACAAGAAGAATTTGAACGAATTGAGGCTAAATGCTCAACACTGGTGCAAATTTTGGTGTATAAAGATCAGCTAAAGATTGGATTTTGCTCAAAGGAGAGCATTTAGGAGATAGCGAGGTTGGAGATGGCTCGGTTTGCCATCGTTGTACCTGGCCATACTTGGCCGCAAAAGTGAAGGGGGCGCAATGGATTGCGCCCCCTTTGGTTGTTGATGGAGTGGGTTTAGAAGACGTACTTGAGGCTGAGCTGGATGTGACGCTCGGTGGAGTTGGTGTTGGTGATCTGGCCGAAGTTGGTGTCGGCTACGTTGGAGTCGGGCGACTGGTAGCTGGCGATATTGAAGGCGTTGAAGAAGTCGCCGCGGAAGTCAAAGTGCTGCTCGCGCCAGACGGTGAAGGATTTAGAGACGGCCATATCGACCTGTTGGTAGCCGGGACCGCGGAGCGAGAAGGGCTTGAGTGCGCCGAAAGCGAAGTTGGATTGCTGCTGGAAGACGCAGGTGCCGTTGTCGGTGTCGTGCGCGCAGGCAAAACCGGACCCACCGCTTTGGACATCGGTTCCCCAGTATGCATTGATGGAGCGGTTATGTACTTCCAACGGGCGCAGCTGGTTGGGGCGCGCGGCGCCAGTGAAGCCATAGACCGAGCTTGAATACCACGCCGGAGAGCCCGCAGTCATGGGGAAGGCTCCGTAGCTTACATCTGAACCCGCGAGCCTCCAGCCACCGAGCGCTTCATCAACGAAGCGGTTCCAGTTGGCGCCGAATTGCCTGCCGCGGCCGAAGGGCAGGTCATATACGCCGGTGACGCTGAGGGAGTGGCGGATATCGAAGCCGGAGGGGCCCCACTCAGCGGCGGGGTTGTAGGCGTCCTGCTGATAGTACTGGCCGCTGTTGACGTTGGATACGCCGTAGTAGCCGAAGTTGTCGGTGAGCGACTTGGCGTAGGTGTAGTTGGCGGTAAGCTCGAGGCCCTTGGTGAGGTGCTGGCGGTAGACGGCCTGAAGACCGTTGTAGTTGCTGGCGCCTTCCGTCTGGCTGATTTTGATGACGCCAGTTTGACCGACGATGTTGGCATACGGTGCGGTGGTGCCCGGTGCGGTGAGCTGGTTACCCCAGTAGGGCTGCGTGAGGTGATGGCCGAGAATGGCAACGTAGCCGATCTGAAAGGTTGAACTGGGCGTCAGCTCATATTCGGTGGTGAGTGTGGCTTCCTGCGTGGAAGATGGCTTGAGGTCTTTGGGCCACACATAAAAGGTTGTGGTGGGTGGGCTGGTGGTTGGAAAACCATTCGAGGCCAGGTAATAAGTGCCCTTGGAGGTAACGACGCCACCCGCAATCGTTGGATTCTGTCCCTGCTGCTCGAAGTCAGTGTGGAAGGGAGGGTTCTGCGTAAGGCGAAGGTTGGCGCCCATGCCTTCGAGATAGCTGGTGATGCCGTAGCCGCCGCGAATGACCCAGCGCGGATTGACCTGGTAAGCGAAGCCGAAGCGTGGTTGGAACTGCGTGTAGGTGGGATCATAGAGAGCGCGGCTGGCTCCATCCTGGCCGGCGTAGATGATCTGCTTGGTGGTCATGTCTACGTTGGCCATCTTGTTATTGACTTCGTAGATGGGCTGATCGAACTCCCAGCGGAGGCCGAGGTTGAGGGTGAGCTTATCGGTAACTTTCCAGTCATCCTGCGCGAAGACACCGTCACGCCACTGGCGCTGGCCGGTGAGGCCGGTTACGGCGCCGATCTGTACGTCATTGACGCGGTCGAGCAGGAAGTCGGCGAAAGGATAGGGGGTGTTGTTGGGATTCGCGGCGGTTGCGTAATAGGAATACAAGCCATTGTAGGTAAAGTCGCCTAGCTCGCCGTCGTTGCCGGGGTAGAAGCTGTTCTGCTGGTAACGGGTGAACTCAGCGCCGAACTTCATGAGGTGCTTGCCGCGCTGCCAGGTGAGGTTGTCGGCGTACTCAAAGACGTTGTCGACAAAGACCTCTGGTGTGGGGTTGGCACCGAAGCCATCGGGAAAGCCGGGGCCGGTGGACTTGACGCCGCCAATGCCGTAGAAGGATTGCTGGCTGAAACCGGCGGCTTGCTGCGGATTGCTGGGAATGCCTACGAGAGAGTTGCCGTCGAGCCCGAAGATGCCGGAGGGGTCAATGGTGATGCCGCTGTTGAACTGAATGCGCGCGTAAGATGCCCGGGCGTAGTTGACGATGGCGGGCGAGAAGGTGTGCGTCCAGGTGATGGTTCCGAGGTGATCGGGATAGTTGGAACCGCTGGGAAACTGGACGGGAACCGGGTCGCTGATGGTTGCGTCCTGCGCGTAGCCCTGCGAGTAGCGGCTGGAGATGGTGTCACGCTCGTGGAGGTGCCAGTCGATCTTGACATCGCCCTGGTCATTACGCGAGAAGATATTCTGCGGACCGAGATAGTTCTGATAAATGCCCAGTGGATCTCCCGTTGAATTGTTCGGTGCCGGATATGCGTTGGAATGCGCGGCGAGGAATTGCGCGACGGGGTTGTTGACCGGAATCTGGTTGTTTGCGTAAGGAGTGGGACGGCCGGCCGCATCCAGATGTTGCGTGTCGTAGAGCTGAATTCCTTTTACGGCTAAGAGAGAGGAGAGATCGCCCTTGAGGAATGCCTGCGGCACGAGGCTGAATGCTGTCTGTCCGCTGGAGTGGTAGCGGAAGCCTTCGTAATCGGCAAAGAAGAAGAGCTTGTCCTTGAAGATGGGGCCGCCGATGGTTCCGCCAAAGGTGGATTGCGTATAGGCGTGCTTGGGTGCGCCGCTTGAGTCGTTGAGCCAGCTGTTGGCATTGAGATTGTCGTTCGAGAGGAACCAGAAGCCACTACCGTGGAAGTGATTGCTGCCGCTCTTGGTGACCATGACGACTTCACCACCGTTGACGTTGCCAAATTCAGCATTGGCGTTGGAGGCGATGACGCGCATTTCTTCAAGAGCGTCAGGGCTGGGGCTGTAGCCGATGGTGTTGTTGATGTTTTCGTTGATCTCCTGGCCGTCGAGGAGGAAGTTGTTGGATTGCTGGCGGCTGCCGTTGACGTTGGCTTCATTGCTGGCGTTGGTAGAGCGCTCAGAGGAGTTGGACGAGCTGCCGCTGACGGAGCCGTAGCCGCCGTAGCCAGTGGAAACCGCGCCGGGAGTGAAGACGGTTAACTGCGCAAAGTCGCGGCCGTTGAGCGGCATGGCGTTGATGGTGTTTTCGGTGAAGGTTTCGCCATTGGTGGGGTTCTCGGTTTGCAGGATTGGCTGTGCTTCGCTGCTGACTTCAACGGTGGTGCTGGATGCGCCAACCTTCAAAGGGATATCGACCTTGGCTACCTGGTCGATTTCGAGGGCGAACGGGCCGAAGTTCGTGGTTTGAAAGCCGGAGGCTTCCACGGTGACTTTGTACTGGCCGATCTGGAGGAAGCGGATGGAGTATTCGCCGGCCTGGTTGGTGATGGCTGGGGTTTGGACACCGGTGGCTACATTGATTGCTGTGACCTTGGCTCCTGGCACAATGGCGCCGGAGGGATCGGTAATGGTTCCCCGGATGGTTCCGGTAGTTGTTTGCGCCAGCGCGGGTAGTGTGCACAGTAACAGGCTACACAGTGCCAAGATGCAAAACGTAGTGATGCGCTTCATGCTCGCCTCCATAGAACTTCTTTCGGATTCAAGTGCTTTCGACGAACAACGTGCGGTCTGAGGAAAAAATAACCCTGTGGTCAACCTCAACGCGCCCGGCGTTTTTTTATCGTTCGGGGCGGGATAGCTTTTCCCCCACGATTTGTGGGCGCTATCAGGCTGACTATGGCTGTACCGGATTGGGGCAATTCACTATTTATTCCCCGCTCTGCAGTACCGCCAAGGCCAAGAGCTTTAGGTGACAATAGGATGATTTTTCAAAAAATTCAAGGGAAACTGAACGAATTGGACATAATCGATCAAAATATCAATATGTTTTGATGGTAAGTATCAGCTATCTGATTGAATTTGCTCAAAAAGCAGGGGAGTAGGCGCCCTTGTTCCGCCCTTCCGCAAAGAATGCAAAAAGAGCGGGGGCTGGCTGCTTGCCGATTCAGGCAAGAATTACTTCGATTCCCAGGCGGCGGAGGGGAGCCAAAGCTTCCGGCGATGCTGCGGTGTCCGTGATCAGGATGTGGATATCGTTGGCGGGGCAGAGGAAGGCTGGGCCTACGCGGCCGATTTTGCTGGAATCGGTTACAGCGATGACCTGCTTAGACTGCTTCATCATCTTGCGGAAGACGAGAGCTTCCTCTGGCTCGAGCTGGGTGACACCGCGCTCGGCGTCAATGCCGGTGATAGAGACGAAGAGACGGTCCATGTATACGTCGTCGAGGAAGGAGAGCGCGGCATGGCCAGTGAGCGAAAAGGACCATGTCCACGGAACCACGCCGCCGGTGAGAAAGGTGCGAATGCCGGGCTGGTTGCAGAGTTCCATGCCGATGTTGATGGCGTTGGTGATGACTTTAAGATTTTCGCGGTGGCGGAGGCTGCGGCCTACGAAAGTGGTTGTGGTGCCAGCTGTGAGACCGATGGTTTCATTGGCCTGGACGAGCTCGGCGCCGGCGAGGCCAATGCGGCGCTTTTCCGCGGCGTAGCGTTGTTCGCGCGCGAGGAAGGACGAGTCGAAGCGGAAGGGCTCGTAGAGGAGCGGCTCGACGAGGGTGGCTCCGCCATGGGTGCGGCGGATGAGTCCGCGATTTTCAAGGCGCGCGAGGTCACGGCGGATGCTGGGCGCAGAAGAGCCGGCGACGGCGAGAAGTTCTTCGATGGTGGCCGTTCCGGTGCGCAACAGGTGTTTCAGAATGAGTTCTGAGCGCGGGCTAAGAGCGTCGGACATTTGTCTCCAAGGGCGTTTCGGCGAAGTGTACGAGAAAATAGGTTCTTAATCAATTAAATTTACTCGAACTGCTCAGAAAATGCTTGTTGGCATGATTGATATTGCGAGATATGCTCATGGATAGCTTTCGCGGGTTATCTTTTGCAGCGGTATACGCGGGACGTATGTACCGCTAGATCTTCGTGGGGAGAGTGACATGGCTTCAGAGAAAAGGATGCGTGTGTGTCGGTCAAGGGGTTTGCAGGGAATGTTGGTGATTGCGGCGCTGTCGGCTGCATTTGTGCAGCCGGGGAATGCGCAGGAGGCCAGGCTGACGCTGATGCCGCTGCCGAAGAACATACAGATGGGGACGGGCGAGCTGAAGCTGGAGTCGCATTTTCGTGCGGGGTTTTCTGGCTCGCATGATGCGCGACTGGATGGGGCACTGGATAGATTTTTGATTCGGCTGGACCGGCAGTGCGGCGGGATTCGGCAGGCGCAGCATGATGCGAAGGATGGAGACCCGTTGACGCTGACGCTGCAGGTGGCCGGGCCGGGCGGTGTGATCCAGGGGTTGGATGAGGACGAGAGCTACAAGTTGAATGTGACGGTGAGTGGCGCAACGCTGACTGCGGCTACGGATGTGGGCGCGATGCATGGGCTGGAGACGCTGTTGCAACTGGCGAAGCTGGGCGCCGAGGGGTGCAGTGTGCCGGCAGTTTCGATTGACGATGCGCCGCGGTTTGCGTGGCGCGGGTTCGAGCTTGATGTTGTCAGGCATTTTGAACCGGTGAGTGTGATTGAGCGGACTCTGGATGGGATGGCGACGGCGAAGCTGAATGTTTTTCACTGGCATTTGAGCGACGACCAGGGGTTCCGTGCGGAGAGCAAGAAATTTCCGAAGCTGACGGAGGTTGCTTCGGCGGGGCAGTTCTACACACAAGACGAGATGCGGCATATTGTTGCCTATGCCCGGGCGCGGGGGATTCGCGTAATGCCAGAATTTGATGTGCCGGGTCATACGGTGAGCTGGGTGCTGGCGTATCCGGAACTGGGCGATGGGCGGACTGTGAAGCATTTGCCGCAGACCTTTCCGGAGTATGCGACGAACCTGGCGGAGATGGATCCGACGAAGGAGTCCACTTATAAGTTCCTCGACACGTTTATCGGGGAGATGGCGGAGATCTTCCCGGATGCTTACTTCCACATTGGCGGCGATGAGGTGGATGGTTCGGGGTGGAAGGCTAGTGCTTCGATTCAGGATTTTATGAAGAAGAAAGGTTTTAAGTCGAAGGATGAATTGCAGGCTTACTTCAACCAGCGTTTGCTGCCGATTGTAGAGAAGCATGGGAAGAAGATGGTGGGCTGGGACGAGATTCTGAACCCGGCGCTGCCGAAGGACATTATGGTGCAGAGCTGGCGTGGCGAGGAATCGCTTTCGGCCGGCGCGGCGCAGGGGTATACGGGGCTTCTTTCGGCTCCTTACTATCTCGACGGGCAGAAGCAGAGCGCGGAAATGTTCCTGGCCGATCCGATTCCGGCGGATACGAAGCTGACTCCCGAACAGCAGAAGAAGATTATCGGTGGCGAGGTCTGCATGTGGGCGGAGCAGATCAATGCGGAGACGGCGGATTCGCGCATCTGGCCGCGGACGATGGCGATTGCCGAGCGGTTCTGGAGCCCGCAGAGTGATCGTGATGTTGCCGACATGTATCGGCGGTTGCATTATGCTTCGCTGGAACTGGAAGGTTTGGGGTTGACGCATTTGAGCGGGCCGCAGAAGCTGCGCCGCGACATTCTGGACGCGGGGCGCGCGGAGACGTTCAATGCATTTGCATCGGTTCTGGAGCCGGTTAGCTTTGGAGAGCGCGAGGACGGGCAGAAGACGGATGGGTTGACTTCGCTGAACCGGCTTGTGGATGCGGTTGTGGCGGATCCGCCGACGCGGCAGGCGATTGCGCGCGATGTGGATACGGTTGTGGTGCACCGGAATACGAGCTCTACTGCCGCAGAGGTGCGGTTGTGGGAGCGGTTTGAGGAGTGGCAGAAGGTTGTGCCGCAAGTGATGATCTGGACCGAGACGAATGCGCGGCTTAACGATGCCGGAGCAAGAGTGAAGCAGCTGGCAGCGCTGGCGCAGGTTGGGCTGGAGTCGCTGGCTTATCTTGATGCTCGGACTACTGCGCCAGCGGGGTGGCTGGATAAGCAGAAGGCTGTGATTAAAGATGCGGAGCAGCCGAGTGCGCTGGTGCGGTTTGTGTTTTTGCCTTCGTTGGAGCAGCTGGCTGAGGCTGCTGCGAAATAGTCATTCGTTATCGGCTCTGAGTGTGGTGGTAGGAGAAGAGCACGCGAGAGTTCTATACCAGGCCTCCAAAAGAAGGAGGCCTAGGCACTCAGCGGGGCCTTCAATTCCCTTTTTAGTTACGCGTAGAATGATATAGCTATTTTTTTGTAAGAAAAATATTATGGACCCTCTGAATTGTTGTGCTGCGCTGAGTTCGCGCGGATAGAATAGCATCATTGTTGATAGAAGAAGAGAAGAGTTGCTTTCCCCGTTTTTCATTGTCAGTTGCTCTGGATTAATGCTTGTTTTAGGCATGGCAATTTGTGAATCAGTCGATCTATTCAAGAACAAAAAATGAACTAACGACTGGCTGCCGAAAAAAGATGACTTTCATCGCGGATTTTTTTCTGGCGCGCGGTTGCGCACCTTCCCGTCATCTTCATCCTTCGCGTGGTCTCGTATTCTTTCTGATCCTGGCCGGTTGCTTTTCTGCTGGCCTATGCGGCTGTGGCGGCGCGACATCTACTGCGTTGAAGAACCCGTCTGGCCCGTCTGAAAGTCAAGGAACACTGAGCGTATCTTCCAGCTCGATTAGCTTTGGTTCTGTGACAGTGAACAAAACAGCTACTGCTCAGCTCACGCTTGCGAATACGGGGTCTGCGTCTCTCCAAGTGACTGCGCTGAATGTCAGTGGCAGCGCCTTTTCTGTTGTGGGGCAGAACAGCCTGCCCATTGCTCTCGATGCGGGCGGCACATATCAACTGACAATTCAGTTTGCTCCCACGACAACCGGTGCGGCGTCTGGAACGTTATCCATCACGAGCAGCGGGTCAATCAATCCCACCGTGAATGTTTCTTTGGCCGGTACGGGAGAGAGCGCGAGCACAGCCACCCCTGTTCTTACGGTCGGTTCCAGCAGCATCGCTTTTGGCAACGTGACGGTTAATGCGACTGCGACGCAAACGCTCTTACTCAGCTCGACTGGAAGCTCGGCCGTGACGGTCAACTCGGTTACGGCCAGCGGAAGCGGCTTCGTTGTTTCGGGGGCCAGCTTTCCGCTTGTCCTCAACCCGCAGCAGACTGCGACGCTCGATGTGGCTTTTACTCCCACCGCGGCTGGCGCTGTTACGGGAAGCATGACGATTTCGAGCAACTCTTCTACGAATCCGACCGCTACTGTGAGCCTTACGGGAACGGGAGTTGCGGCCTCTACCAGCTCCTACCAGGTTCAGCTTACGTGGGATGCGCCGAGCAGCTCAGCTGATCCCGTGGTTGGCTATTACATCTATCGCTCTCCCAGCGGCGCCTCGAATTACCAGGTTCTGAATTCGTCTGTTGAGTACGGAACAAGTTACGAAGATGCAACAGTGGCGGATGGCCAGAGCTATGACTACATGGTTGAGAGTGTCGATGCTGTAGGCAATCTCAGCGTTCCGTCCAACGTGACGACTGTGGCCGTTCCTTAGAGCTATGGATTGACAGGTTACAGACTGCAGGGAAAAGCGGTGGCTCCGGATGGGGCTGCCGCTTTTGTTTTGTGGGATGCAGGTCGGCGGGTATGATTCTTCGTGTTTTTGTTTGGAGGGGAGAAGCGTAATGAACGGGATGAAGGGTCTGCCGACGCGGCGGAGAATGTTGGGAACGATGGCTGCGGCTGGGGCGGTGCTTTCTGGTTCGGCCTGGGCTGAGGGCAGTGTGAAAGAGCCGGAGATGCAGGGGGCTGGGAGCGGTGAGGAGCTGTTGGGGCTGGCGCGGCTGCGGAGTTATCAGACGCGGCGTTCTTCGAGCTGGGACAGGACAGGCGGGAATGGCGATTCGGTGCGCGTGTTGTCCGGGCAGACGGCTACGGTGCTTGATATTCAAGGCTCGGGAGTTGTGACACACCTGTGGTTCACGATTGCGTCGCCGGATCCACATCACTTGAAGAATCTTGTGCTGCGGGCATGGTGGGATGGCGAGGCGGAGCCTTCCGTTGAGACGCCAATTGGGGATTTCTTTGGGCTGGGGCTGGGGGAGTATTACACGTACCAGTCGGAGCTGCTGGCGGTGGCGCCGGTGAAGGCGCTGAACTCTTACTTCGAGATGCCGTTTACCAGGGGCGCGAAGATTACGGTGACGAATGAAGGGCCGGTAAGGACGGATGCGCTCTACTTTGCGGCGGATTATGTGACGCTCAGTTCCCTGCCCGAAAATGTGGGCCGGTTCCATGCGCAGTACCGGCAGGAGGCTCCTTGCAAGGGCATAGTAAATGATTGGGTGCATAACGGGGATGTGGACAGGCTCAAGAATCTGAATGGCGAGGGGAACTACGTTTTTCTTGAGGCTACGGGGCGCGGGCATTTTGTGGGGGTGACGCATGCCGTTTACCAGAACCAGGAGGGTTGGTTTGGCGAGGGCGACGACATGATTTTTATTGATGGCGATGCGCTGCCGACGATTAATGGGACGGGAACCGAAGACTATTACAACGGGGCGTGGGATTTTGGGAGCCAGGCGTTTGGGTTTGCTCATAATGGAGCGCCGTACGTGGTGGATGCGGAGCGGATTGGCGGGCGGTATTGCCTGTATCGCTGGCACACGGAGAGCCCGGTTACATTTGAGAAGTCGATTCGCGTGACGATGGAGCATGGGCATGCGAATTCGCGGTCGGATGATTTTTATTCGGTGGCGTATTGGTATCAGACGGAGCCTCATGCGAAGTTTCCGGCGCTGCCGAAGGCGGAGGATCGGATTCCGAAGCTGTTTGCTGTGGGTGGGCCGGGGGCGAAGAGCAGCTCTTAGCTGCTAGCTATTAGCTTTTAGCTTGATGGTAGGAGAGCTCGCGGGAGTGCAATCCCAGGCCTCCAAAAGAAGGAGACCTGGGGAACCCGATTGTTGTAGCTAGTTGGCAGGAAAAACAGTGGCGGCTCGTGATTGAGCCGCCGCTGTCGTTTGTTGGCGCCATAGGCGCAATTGCCTGGACGGCTAGTCCTAGAAGTTGACGCGGCCGCTGAACTGTAAGGTTCTTGCTCCGGCGGTGGGTGAGTAGGGCTGGCCGAAGCTGGTGATGTAGCCGAAGGTTCCGCCGCCTACGGTGGTGTTGGGGTTGGAGAACAGGAGCGCGTGGTTAAAGACGTTGAAGGCTTCAAAACGGACCTGGAACTCGCTCTCGTGGTAGATGTGGAAGGCGCGGAAGAGGCTGGCGTTGAAATTGGAGACGCCGGGTCCGCGGAACTGGTTGCGGCCAATGTTGGGGAAGACCGGCGAAACATTGCCGGGGTTGCCGGCGACGGTTGCGGAAGGCTCCGTGGGGTTGGCGAATGAGGTTGGATCGAACCACGACTTGCCGCCGCTGAGAGATGCGCCACCAGCCGCACCGCGGTTGTGGCCGCTGAACTGGTGATATGGCGCGACCAGTTCGGCATAGGTGGTGCCGATTCCAGGTGCGAAGCTGCCGAGCGTGTTGCTGGATGCGGCGACTGAGAAGGGCGTGCCGCTCCAGTGGCTGAACTGACCGTTGAGCGTGAAGCCGCCGATGATCCAGGCGGCGGGGCCGTGGTTAGCCCAGCGCTGACCGTAGCCGAAGGGCAGGTTGTAGACGGTGTAGACCTGCACGTTGTGCTTCTGGTCATATCCGGCGAGGCCGCGGTTGAGATAGTAGTAGCCGGGATAGTTGAAGGTTGTTCCACCGGAGCCGGAGCCCGCACCGTTGTCCTCAAAATCGATGGCCTTGGAGAAGGTGTAGGAGACGCCGATGGAGCTGTTCTTGCTGACGTTGCGGCTGAGCTGGCCCTGCAGGGCATTGTAGAAGGAGCGGAACTGCGGCGTGTTAAGGTTGATGCCGCCGGTGTTGTAGCAGGCAAGGTTGGCGGTTCCAGTGCACCACTGCTGGTTGATTGCGGTGTTGACCTGGAAGCTGCAGGGGCCGCTGAGTCCGGTGCTGGAGTTGTACTGACCGTTGGGCATGCATGGGCTGCTGGAAGTAGGCAGCGGCGCGGAGTTGTAGGGGGTGACGGTGGCGGGCTGGCGGACATACTCTGTGCCGACGTAACCGACGTTGGCGACCCACTGGCCGGGTAGCTCGCGCTGGAAGAAGAGGTTCCAGCTCATGATGTAGCCGCGTTTGTAGTCGAGAGGGACGGTCTGCGTGTTGGCGGCGACGGGTAGCGAGACGAAGCCGCTGGAGATGTCTGGATAGACGATCTTGGGGATGCCGTAGCTGAGTGTCATGGGCGCGTTGTTGTTGGCGGGATCCACGGCGATGGTGCCCGTGCCTGAGCCCGTATAACTGACGGTGACGGAACCGGGATAGGCATCACGGATGACGCGGTAGCTGTCGGGATCGGTGGTCATGCCGAAGCCGCCACGGACTACGGTTTTGTCATCGAGGCGATAGTTGAGGCCGACGCGCGGGACAAAGTTGCCCCAGCCAACTTTGAGTCCTGCCGCGTAGGGATTGCCGTTGACGCCACCGATCTCCACGTTGCCGGATTGCGGCAGCTCGGGGTGCACGATGTAGGGGCCGGTGTGGTCCTTGTACGGCGGCGGATAGTACTCATAGCGAACACCGAAGGTGAGGGTGAACTTGGGATTCACGGTCCACTGATCCTGTGCGTAGATGCCGATGGTGGTCCAGCGGAGAGAGTTGGGGTCGCGGGACTGCTCGGCCTTGGATACGGCGGAGTTGGTGGTGTTAATGCCGTTGTTGGGCAGGCCGAGGAGGAAGTCGGCGAGCGCGTTGTAGTTGTCGACGGGGCAGGATCCGCCGGTGCAGGTCATCTGCCCGCTGAAGATGAATCCGCCGCGGGGGTTGGAGACGCCGCTGCCGAGGTTGGGCTGGAAGTGGTTGAGGTCGAAGTGATAGTAAGTGAAGCCGTACTTGGTGGCGTGGCGGCCTTTGACCCAACTCAGGTTGACGTCGCCGGTGAACTGGTTATCGCGGAACTTGAAAGGGTTGGCGGTTTGCGAGTTGCCGAGTGTGGAGAAGGCGGAGCCTACGGAGGTGGGCGTGCTGGTGAAGGCGAAGATGGGTTGGCCGACGTAGTCGGAGCTACTACCGTTGGTGCCGGGGATTTTGAGGACGTCGAGACCGAAGTCGCCATCCGCAATATCAATCGCAGATTGTGCACCAGAGACCTGGCGGGTGTATCCGAAGTCGGCGTCCACCACAAGGTTGGAGTTGATGACGTGGCTCCAGCCGAGGCCTACGTTCTGGATGCGGCCGGCGGTGAGGCCGGGCTGGCCGCCATCGACGGGCGAGCCGCCGGCTGCGCCGAGAGGTTGCGGATCGAGAATGGTGAACGGCTCCTGGGAGTACTTGCCGAAGATGTGCGTGTTTTCGGTGGGGACGTAGTCGATCTTGGAGTCAGAGGTTTTGCGGGTGTAGGCGTAGGTGTTGGCGACGAGGACGTCATTTGCGAGCCCCTGCGCGTAGGAGGGAGTAGGTTGCCCGGAAGCGCCGACCATGGAGGAGATGGGCTTGAGCAACGCGAGCATGGTGGATGCGGCGTAGGACTGGCGCGAGGCCGGGATGCAGTTGCAGCCATACTCGGACAGGAAGGTAACGGTGCGGGCCGAGGGATCGAGATAGCCGTTCGATGTTCCAGCTCCCGTCTGCACCTGGCCACCGGGCTGCGGGTCATAGAGCAGCGGCAGGCCGGCGCCTGCGGCCTCAGTGAAATCGCCGCCGAGCATGTTGACCGTGGGCACGGTTACATTGCCGCTCTTGGCGACGCGCTGCGTGGTGCGCTCCCAGTTTTCGAAGAAGAAAAGTTTCTTCTTTCCGGTGAGGATGCGGGGAATGTAGACCGGGCCGCCGATGTTGAAGCCGAACTCGTGGAAGACGCTCTTGGGTACGGCGGTGGGCGCGGTGTAGGTGTAGGGACGCGCGTTGATGGCGGCGTCCTGGTAGTATTCCCAGCCGGAGCCGTGGAAGTGCGAAGTGCCGCTCTTGGTGGTGATCTTGATAGCTGCGCCGCCGGCCTGGCCCTGCTCGGCGAGGAAGGCGTTGGTGGTGAAGCTGACGTTTTCGATGTCGTCGGCGGGTGGGACGTAGGCGATGAGGTACGGCAGCCAGCCGTAGTAATTCACCGCGCCGTCAATGCGCGTGGTGTTGCCGTTGTAGGAGTTGCCGTTGATGTTGACGCTCATGGAGCGCGAGGGATTGGCAGAGGTTGAGTTCTTCTCCTGCACGGCGGATGCGCCAGGAATGATGGTGTAGAGCGCCTGATAGTTGCGGCCGGCGCTGGAGGTTGTTGGCAGCGCGTTGAGTTGCGTCTGGCTGATTTCGGAGTTGACTTCGGCCGTTTCGGTTTGCAGCGTGGCTGCCTGGCCGGTGACGGTGACTTCCGTGGTGACGGTGCCGGGCTCAAGCGTGATGTCTACGCGGACCTGGCGGTTGATTTCGACCTGTACGTTCTGGATGCGATAGGCGCCGAAATTGCCTGATGCGGGAACGGCGATGGTGTATGCGCCCGGCAGAACGTCGAGGACGTTGTAGGCGCCAACGTCGCTGGCTCTCACGCTGCGGGCCTGGCCTGTGTCCTGGCTGGTGATAGTGACGTTTGCATTAGGAACGACGGCGCCGGTTTTGTCGGTGACAGTGCCGGTAATGGAGCCGTAGAGAATCTGCGCATGTGCCGACCCGAGAGAGGCCAGCAGCGTGAGAATTGCCAGCCCTAAACAGAACGCAATCTTCCTGCAATGTAACTGTGCCCTATGCGTCATGATGCCTCCGTTGCATCTTCCTGAAAGACTTTGCTGCGCCGAATGCCGCTCATACACCGGGTAAGCAGCATTCCGTATGCTGCATCGCTTGTATGTCTGGCGCGAGTCTGCACAGGGTTTCCGTAATGCGCCCGCGCCTATTTAATTTGCGGGCCGAACTATATGCCCGTTTTGAAGCGATTGTCAAGAAGAGAAAGCGATTTAGTTTTGAGTATTCTGACGAGTTGGGAGCGGTTCAGGTGCGCTGCGGGCGGCGCTGGAAGACAAGCGCTGCGGCTCCGCGGAGGCGGGCCAGATCGCCGTCATGTGCGGGCAAAATGCGAGGCGGAGCGCCTGCCAGGGTGAGTTTGGCGGTAACACGCTCAAGGATGGGGCTGTAACGGTGCCATGCGGAGGTGATGTCACCGGCGATGAGGATGGTGCTGGGCGCCAGGGCAGCTATAACGGTGCGGAGGCCGCGGCCGATGGCGTGGGCTTGCTTCTCAACGGCGTGCGCGGCGTGCGTGTCGCCGCTTTCTGCGAGTTGGAGAAGTTGGGAGAACGGAATGGAGCGCGCCCCAGGTGCGAGATCCAGGTAGTAACGCACGGCGGCGCGGGTGGAGGCGAAGACTTCCCAGCACCCGGTGCGGCCGCAGGCGCACTTGGGACCGGATTCGTCGAGGACGATGTGGCCGAACTCTCCGGCCATGCCGTGATGACCGGTGATGATGCGGCCATTGGCAAAGACTCCGGCGCCAACGCCTTCCGAGACGGTGATGAGAACGACGTCGCGATTGCCGTCGAGGTTGCCGAAGGTGAGTTCTGCGAGCAGGCAGGCGGTGGCGGCGTTTTCCATGTGCACGGGGAGCTTCATTTTTTTCTGAAGCGTGGATTGCAGGTCAAAGTCGCGCCAGTGGAGATTGGGCGCGAAGATGAGGCGCGAAGTGAGCGTATCGATGCGGCCGGGAAGGCTTACGCCGATGCCTTCTGTGGATTTGCCGGGAGTGTCTTTCTGCAGGCGGAGCATGGCTTCCGCGATGAGCTGCGTGGAGCCGGCGGAGTCTCGGGTGAGCGGCACGGTGGTGCGGGCGAGCAGGCGGCCGTTGAGGTCAACGGTGGCGATGGTGGCGTGCTTGGGATGAATGTCCACGGCGAGGACGATGCGGTCTTCATTGAGATGGAGCAGCGTGGGGCGGCGGCCGCGCGCGGCCGAGGCTTGCGCACCTTCGCGAACCCATTTTTCGTGGATGAGCTGCTCGACGATTTGCGAGACGGTGCTGCGCTGCAGGCCGGAGAGACGCGCGAGGTCGGCGCGGGAGAGAGGCTGATTTTCACGGATAAATTCGAGAATGATGTCGCGGTTGATGCGGCGGGCGGTTTCGCTGGAAGCTGGTTGAACGTCCGTCAGATCAATGTGCCGAATCCCCCGTCCATGCGGACGTGTGTGCAAGGTTGTTCCTTTCTGCGTGGAAGCCCAGATATGTAACTGGCGGCGACTGGCTGCCGGAGTGCGCGTACAATAAAGTCCACGCAGCATAGTACGCCTAAAGTTGTGCTGTACAGCCCCATTTGTAGTCTAATTATTGCTATTTATTGCAAGATAGATTTCGAAACCGAGTGATCCTTATGGTCTTTCCAAGCAAAGTTGTGTTTTTTTCGTTGATGTTTTCCGTAGCCTCGATTGCAGCGGCGCAGTCTGCTCCCGTTCCTGCTAATGCTCAGTCTTCCACAAATGCGCAGGCTCCACAGGCTGCCGCTCCGGCTCCATCTACGGCGTATGCGGATATGCTTCAGCCCGCGGTGCAGTCACTGCATGACACGGTGATGGGGCTGCGCTTTGAGAAGTGGAAGGGCGGAAATGTGCGCGAAGAAGGCGGGCGCAATGCTGAGTCGGTGATCACGGATGTGAACCAGACACTGCCGGAGTTGATTAAGAATGCCGATGCTACTCCGCAAGGGTTGGGCGCGGCGTTGCAGCTCTCGCGAAATGTGAATGCGCTGTATGACGTGGCGCTGCGGTTGCTGGATGCGGCACGGATAGCGGCTCCGGCGGACCAGGCGAACAAGATGCAGGATGCGGTGAATACCCTGGCGGGAGCGAACAAAGCTCTCTACGACCATCTGCAGAAAACGACGGTTGTGCAAGAGACGCACATGGTCGATCTAGAGACGCGGGTGAAGACGCTGACCGCTACCGTGGCGCAGGCTCAAGCGCAGCCGGCGAAGACCGTGTCGGATTGCCCTGCTCCGACGGTGAAGAAGACCGTGCGGAAGAAGAAGCCGGCAACGAAGAGTACAACGACGCAGCCTTCGAACGGAACGGGTCAGAACAATGGGGCGCAGAAGCCCCCAGCGGGACAGCCGCAGCAAAAACAGTAGAGTGAATTTCCATTGCCGGATGCGAAAAGGATTCTTTTCGCGAGAGAAAGTGTGTGTTCACTAAGGCAGTCTTAAGACTGGTTACGCAATATTCATATTGTTGCGGTAGAACAGGTGCAACACTTGTCGTAATTGCGAAACCAGGAGATTCGTGATGGAGAGTCCGATCGTTTCCAGCCGCCGCAGATTTTTGCGGCAGACCTTTGCTTTTAGCGCGCTGACTGCGCTTGGATCGATGCCTGCTGTTGCGGCTCCGCATGTGGCGGATGGTAGCGACGCGGAGTTGCTGATGATTGGCGACTGGGGCTATGACAAACACCACGATGGCCAGGTGGCTGTGGCGACGGGCATGAAGAAGTATGCCGCGGACCATGCACTGAAGGCGCAGGCGATGCTGTTCCTGGGAGACAACTGGTATGGCGCGCTGGAGGGTGGTGCGAAGGCTGACCGGTGGAAGACGGACTTTGAGCAGATGTATCCAGCGGAGTCGTTTAACTGCCCTATCTATGGGATCCTGGGCAACCATGATTATCAGAAGTGGCCGGATAGCAAGGTGGATGCGGAGCTGGAGTATGCGCGCACAGCAAAGTCGCGCTGGACGATGCCGGCGAAGTGGTACACGTTTACGTTTCCGGAGAAGCATCCGCTGATTACGTTTATTGCGCTGGACAGCAATGTTCCGCATGAGGGCGGCAAGGCGAAAGAAGGCGGTAGGGATTTTACGCTGACCCCGGAAGAGCACACGGCGCAGGTGGCGTGGCTGGAGGGCGAGCTGAAGAAGCCGCGCATGACGCCGTTTCTCGTAGTGATGGGGCATCATCCGGTGTATTCCGATGGGCCGCATGGGGATCATCCGGTGCTGATTCGCGATTGGGATCCGCTGTTGAAGAAGTACAAGGCGGATTTGTACCTTGCGGGGCATGATCACGATTTGCAGCATCTGGAATTTGAGGGGCATCCGACGAGCTTCTTTTTATCGGGCGGCGGCGGGGCGGATCTTTACGATTTGAAGATCGATCCGTCGAAGCGTGGGCCGTATGCGCAGAAGGTGTATGGCTTCAGCCATCTCTCGGTGTCGAAGACGAAGATGACGCTGCGGCACCTGGATTCCGATGGGAAGCTGGTGCATGCGCTGACGAGGACTACGGATGGGAAGGTCGAGATTTTGACTGCGTAATTGTGTGGGCAAGAAAGGGCCCGTCCTGGTTGTAGGACGGGCTTTTTTGCGTTTTGTTTAGTGGCGGCTTTCAGTGGAGGCAGCGAACTGGATGGTTTCGTCGCCGAAGTGGAGCTTGCGGTGGAAGAGGTCGAGCGCTAGGCCGAAGCAGCTGCGGGCGAGCTCGGGATCGTAGCGCGGGCCTTCGTCACGTAGGAAGGCGTGGGCGCCGTTGACTTCGTGCCAGTTGAGGCGGATGCCCAGCTCGTTGAGGCGGGTGAGAACCTTCATGCGGCCTTCAAGCGGGATGTGCGGGTCCTGACGGCCCCAGACCATGAGCAGCTCGCCCTTGATTTCCTTGGCGCGCTCGAGGGAGTCGTCGTTCATGCCTTTGCCGAGGCCTTGTTTGTGGATGTCGGTGGCGTAAAAGCAGACGGTGCCGCGGACATCGGGCTGGAAGGCGGCGCGGAAGGCGAGGTGGCCGCCGATGCAGATGCCCATGGAGCCGAGCTGGCCGGTGCAGTCGGGGCGGGATTTGAGATAGTCGAGAACCGCGCGGGTGTCGGAGTCGTAGCTGGCTAGTTCTTTCGTCGTCTTGAGAGCGTTGCCGCGGTCGGAGCCGGTCTGATCATAGGGGAAGACAGTGCCGGGGGCTTCGAACTCGTGGTAGATTTCCGGCGCGGCGACGATGTAGCCGTGACCGGCGAGCGCGGCGGCAGTGCGGTGGATGGGTCCGGTGATCTGGAAGATTTCCGAGTAGAAAATGATGCCGGGGTACTTGCCCGGTGCTGCAGGACGCACGATGTGCGTGCGCATGGGGCCATATGAAGTGGCCAGTTCTGCAATTTCATCAACGACGATCATTGGGCTGCTCCTTCAGTGGCGGAGTGAGGTGTTATGCGTGGCTAAGCCTGCGTACGGGTGAAACGAGCTTCTGAGGCAGGACACTAGGGTGTATCGGCATGGCTTGTGCTGGAGCTGCCGTATGCCTGGAGTGTATCAACTGGGCCAAGTCAGCGAGGTCTGCGATGCCGGCCAGAACTTTTCTGAGGAAACAGAAGGACCCGGAGAACACGAAGGCTGGTGGCATGAGTACGCCTCAGTCTTCTCGAAGACACGTTGCGCCTGAAGAGCAGAGTGAGGCAGCCTCGGCTACGCTGGAGTCTTCCGGGAATTTTTCTGACATCCAGAGATTGGTGCAGAATGGGAACGGTGCTTCCCCGCACGACAATAAGGACAATTCGGCTTCGCCGGGCGCGAGCAATGCGGCGTTGGTGCCGTTGTTCCTGCAAGCGAAGCTGAAAGTCGGCGCTATCGATGATCCACTGGAGGCAGAAGCCGACCAGATAGCGGGAGAAGCGGTCGCTGCGTCAACTCCACCCAGTGGGGCGTATGCCGACGGACCGAGCGAGCCGTCAGTAAAGTCAATGCTTTCGCCGCAGGGAGGCTATTTCCAATCCCACTTCGGCGCATCGTTCGGCAACGTGAAGGTTCACACAGGTCCCGCCGCCGAACAGGCCGCCGCTGCGCTTCAGGCGCGTGCGTTCACCCAGGGCAACAACATCTTTTTTGGTCACGACGAATACCAGCCAGGCACCCAACGCGGTCAGTTCCTGCTTGCGCATGAGCTTGCGCACGTGGCGCAGCAAACCGGCCATGCCCAGCAGCCACTCCGGCGCAAACCTATCGATGCAACCTGTTCAGCAGAGCAATCGGCCTGCGAGGCGATACCCGAAAATCCGCTTGCCGACTATCCGTATCTGGCCATCGCGCTCGACTCTCAATCGCTTCAGTTACTGCAGGACGCGGCCTATCGTCGTGAGCATCTCCGCCAGAGTATCCCTTATGACGGCCCGCAAGGCCTATTCTTTGCCCAAGCCCAGCTTTCGAACTTCCTCGCCCCAGGCACCGAGTACGTTTCTCGCGAGGAACTGCTTGCCGCAATGATGCCGCCACTGCTCGATGCAGCCCGCAATCATACCGACCCCCAGCCATACATTGCCGAAGTTGCCCGCAACGAAGCCGCACGCCAGATGCTGGAACAGATTGGGAATCCGCTGGTCAACGTTGAGTTACCCGATCCTGACGGTTTGCTGCAGGATTTACCTACCGAGCTGACGTTCATTGTCAATTTCAAAAGGTTGCAGGACGACCATGGTGCCCTAGCACTTGCATCGCTAGATCCAATCTCCATGCGAAGTGCGTATCTGTGGACGATGGTCTCCCTGAACGACGCTGAACAACTTTCGAGTATCGCCTTGTTGAACGCGAGGGCCGAGTGGTTGTTCCAAAATGTTGCTGACTGTCTAAACGACATGGCTGCCGATCCAGCAGATTACACCCAAGACGAGGTGTACGAGTACGCCCATAAAATCATGCCCAATCTACTGACGACGGCAACTAATTTGGCCGGTGTGCTGACGCCCGCCAACCGGGACCAGACTGGCATCGTCACCAAAGCGGTCGGCATGGCGCAAGGGCTTTCGATCCGCGCGGACGCAGCGATGCAAGCGATGAATGACTTTCGCACGAAGAACATGCCGGACAAGACGGCCGGCGAAACCTGGGACGAGAACGCTGACGACATCCGCAATGCTGCTGAAAAAGACTGGGACGAAGGCGGTTGGAGCTATTTTGCGTGGTTTGGCAACAAGCTTGGCCTGGGCGCCAACAAGTTAATGCACGGCGCGGGCAACGTGGCGAGCGGATTCTCGATAGACATGCACGCCGCGCGTGCACACGCCTATCGACTGGGTCACATATCCTACAACGACTACAGCGGCTTCCATCCCATGGATATCGTCAAGGGGGCCGTCCTCGATCTGGCGGTTGCGCTGCCCTTCTTCGGTGAGGGCATCGGCGCGGGTGCCTCGGGACTTCTCGGCCTGGAAGGCGGCTCGACAGCCGCTACAGTCACTGAGGGCGCCGTCGGCGGTTTTTCCTCGAACTTCTTAGGCGCAGCCGCAAACGATGCGTCCAGCCTGCTGGCGTCGCATTTGTCCCTGTCTGAATCCGAGCGTCGATTCCAGGCTGCGCAGATCGGTGGCCCTTTGTCATGGGTCGAGTCGGGAGCATGGGGCGGCATGGTTGGAGGGGCAGGCGCTCTCGCAAAATTCATGCCGCGCCCCAGTAGCGCCCCCACTGTAGGATCGGTCGAGCCGCAAGTGACGCCCGCGGACGAAGCCGAAACTGGAGCGCCAGTTTCGACCTCTGGAGACGAGGTCTCTGCTGCGGACACCGACGTTTCCACTCCTGCCGGGACGGCATTTGGTCCGGCAAAGGGAATTAAGGGATTTCTCCAACGATCGCTGCTGAATCGTTTGCTGTCGACGGCTCTCGAGGGAGCAGAGCCGCTCAACACCATGCCAACGAGTAGCGGGCCAATTGGCGATCAACTCCTCTCAGGCGTCAACGATACTGGACCGATGGGTGTCTCCGACCCGATGTTCAGCGGGCCCTTCGATTTTGCCAATGCGCCCGATGTATCTACCTCTTCCGTGGCGGCACCTGTTGATGTGACTCCTGTCAATTCCATGGATTTACAAGCAGAAGTGACAGAGATGCCAGAGCTTTCTTCTTCCCCGGGCTCTTCTCCAACGCAATCCAGCCTGCCCGACATGGGCGGAGTGCGGCCGGGGCCCGGCGAAAGAACGACGACCTGGGCGCAATGGGCGGACCAGTATCGTGAGCAGCGAGTGGAACGTCGAATCGACGCTATCTTCGCCCAGCTTGAGCAGAGCGCCGGCCAACAAGTCGCACAAGGGGAACTGGCCCCTGCGATGGCCATCGACCTCCAGAGGGCGATACGGCAGGCGCTGACAAATCTTCGGACAAGCGGCAGGAGAGACGGAAATGCCGCTTTCGGCACGATGCTGCACGCCGAACTCGCGCGAGTGCTGCGAGCGGCGGGTTTCCCCCCGGACGCTATTGCACATGTTGAGCTAAGACTTGGAGCATTCAATACGCTGCCGGCATCAATACTTCAACAAACAGTCGACCAGTGGTTCCAGAACGAAGGCCAGGCGTACATGTGGTTGCGAGGATCTGTTCCGAGTTCGGTCTTGAACTCGCTTATTGCGGATATCAGACCAGACTTCGAAATCTCGATTGGAGGGAACAATATCGCATTCGATTTGACTTCCCGCGAGCGCGCTACGCACCTGGCTAAGACCATGCTCTACGCTGCCATCCTTGCCCGTGAAGGCCAAATGACCCGCGTACAGGAATACTATTGGGTACGCTACAGATGGCGGGGGCGATAGTTTGTGTTGACCCGAATAAATTAGCGAGACTCCCTAAATATTCGATCACTGCCGCCCAATTTTTGGGCAGTCTTTCTTCAAGTGTTGGCCGCCTGGGTAATGCTAGACGTTTAGTGCCGGTATCTGGTGGTGCATTCTTGTCCAGAGGCTGGAAGGACGCGCTGCGGGGCCAAGAAATATTGCGGAAGCACTGTGAGGCCATCTGTGACGGCTGGTGCGAGCAAAATCTGAAGAGCTCTATGACCTACGCTTGACGCACAAGCGTTGAGCGATAGCTCAAATCGTTTGTAAGTTATTGAAATGATTGGCGTCCCCGACGGGATTCGAACCCGTGTTATCGCCGTGAAAGTTGGGCTTAAACCAGCAGATTCAACAACATAAAGGCATCGGGTTGCACTGCAATGTACACGAAAGAACTGCAACGAACACCGGTTTGTGTGGACGGTGTGTACACAAATGGGGTGTTTGTTGATGAAGTTCCCTAGTTCGGCTCGCCTTGTGTAACCACACAATGAACGCCTGGGGGACCTTATTAGTCCACCTGCCATGCGCTTAAGGCTTCAGTGCATGGGGCCATGACTGTTTCGCCTACTTGCCCCGCAAGAACTTGAACTTCCTTGCACGTTGCGATCTGTGCGGAACGTGTGATGGGCCTGGCTGGAACGGTACCAAATGAAAGGTTAGTCTTTCGGCATAGCGAGGCCATGGAAAAGGCTTGGAGGGAAGATGCCGAAGAGGAAGTTTTCTGTAGAGCAGATTGTTGGAGTATTGAAGCAGGCTGAGGTTGGGACACCAGTAGCGGAGTTGATCCGCAAAACCGGAATCACGGAACAGACGTACTATCGGTGGAAGGCGAAGTACGCTGGCCTGGAAGTGGATCAGGTTCGACAGATCAGGCAGCTCAAGGAAGAGAACACAAAGTTGAAGCAGTTGGTGGCTGAGCTGACGCTGGACAAGACGATGTTGCAGGATGTTCTAAGAAAAAAGTTGTAAAGCCGTCACGGCGCCGCCCGCTGGTCGAGCACTTGAAGACCTGCTATCGAGTGAGCGAACGGCATGTGTGCAAAGTTCTGGAGATTGGGCGAACAACATACCGCTACGAAGGTCGCCAGGAGCAGTGGGTAGAGCTTCGCATGCGAATGCGGGAGATCGCGCAGACTCGAGTGCGCTACGGATACCGGAAGATCGGTGTGCTATTGAACCGCGAGGGCTGGCAGGTTGGCAAAGACTTGGTGTACCGGCTGTACAAGGAAGAAGGACTGGGGCTGCGCAAACGGCCCACTGGGCGGCGGTGCGCGGTAGTACATCATCAGGAGCGATTCCGTCCGACGGGGCCGAATCAGGTGTGGGCGATGGATTTCGTCGCCGATCAACTCAGCGATGGAAGGCGGTTTCGTTCGCTGACGGTAGTGGATATCTACACGAGGGAAAGCCTGGCGATCGAATGCGGGCAGAGCCTGCGGGGAGCAGACGTGGTGCGCGTGCTCAATCGAGTAAAAGAACAGCGTGGACTTCCGCAACTGCTGTTCTGTGATAACGGGAGCGAGTTCACAGGTCAGATGATGGATCTATGGGCTTATCGCAATGGCGTGAAGATCGACTTCTCCCGGCCCGGCAAACCGACTGACAACGCTTTCTGCGAATCGTTCAATGGAACCTTCCGGGCAGAATGCCTGGATACAAACTGGTTCCAGCCCCTGGCCGAAGCCAAGCAAGTAATCGAGGCTTGGCGAGAGGAATACAATGTGAGTCGTCCTCACAGAGCCCTGGCCGACAGGACGCCGGCCGAGTTCGCCAGTCATATCGCGCTTAAGCGCGATATGACTGAAACAAAAACAGGCCAGAGACTAACCCTCTAAGTGGTACTGTTTCTCCGGGCCCTTCACAAAGAAATTCTCTCTCTTCGCATTTGGTCCAAATCTAGGCAGGCACTCCACTCATGGCCAACCACAATAGTGATACCAGTACAGACGCTGAAAAAAGCAGCTGCCACCAACAAGATCAAAGCAAGTCTCCAATCAAAAACCGATGGGAACTGTGCATAGGAAGCATGCCTTAGTTTTTCTAGGTATGGAAGTCCCACTTCTTTAACGGGACTGCCAAAGAGCCAAGCCATGCTCGAGCAATTTACAAACATGCAAATCAAAGTTATGGATGAAGTGTGTTTTACATCGCGGCTAATTGACACTGATCCTCGCAGTATCTAGGTGTTCGTCTAGATTTGCCATCATAATGAATTTGTAGCATTTTGAGACGTGCTGAGACTGCAGAGCATTGTGACCGAATCTTGCCTTGAGCAGGTTGCGACGCACGGCAAGTGAGGAACTCGGGCTGTAGGAAAATGCTGCATCGAGCATAGTAGCCCCACTCCATTTCTTACGCTAGCGCGAGTATAGACCTCCACAAATGTAATCAACCTATATCCATCCCAAGTCAACTAACTGCCTGGAAAAGTAACACTGGATTAGGTAACTAAAGGGCATTAGACCTTAGTGTCTTGACGGCAGCCGAGAGAATACAACACACTCCGCATATTGCTTTCATCGGCAGAAGGAGTCACAAGTCTAGGAGGCTCTCCATCTGGAGAAACTAGAGCTGTGATTTATCAAAACAATGCTTGATAGAAAGCATACAGTGCAACACAACTCGTTCTTACCGTTATTTTGTTCGCCTTCGTTCACCTTGGGATGGCTCAATGTCGCGTATCGTTCCGGTTGTTTCTTTCTGTAGTTTCCTGCTGGCCTTACTAGTCGGCATCCTTCTGAGTGTTTCCTCTGTAACAGCTCAAGATACCTCAAATAGCGAACGCAGCGCTGCGGCTATCGCAGTATTGCGGCGCGTTCTCGACGCATCAGGTGGAATCTCTTCGATCGCGGCAATTCGTGATGCTGTAGCGACGGGAACACTTTCGACTGCCATGAGTTTGAAGGAAACCAAGGAAAGCTCTGTAACTATTTCTATGCGGGGACGCGAACAACTACGCATGGATTCGGAAGAACCCACGGGCACCCGATCTATGTTTTATAACCACGGCGGGGTATCGAGCAAAGATGAACATGGCGCTATTGCTTCGCTCGGCAGTAGAGATGCGATGAGCAGTATAAGCCACTTTTTTCCTTTGCAGCACTATGTGGCCGCGCTGAACGATCCCTCGTACTCGGTGATAGAGCTTGATCCTTCCATGGATGAACAAAGCGGCCATACTCTCTATCACCTTCGCTTGCAGCGTACTGAAACCGAAAACGTCGAATCTCTGCACCGCGCTCGGACATCTATTGCACTCGACTACTACATTGACGCAACAAGCGATTGCATCGTGCGGGTTCAGAATCGTCATAGCGACCGCGGAATGACGCCTACCAACAGAGATCCGTTCGAAATTTACCAATTCAGCGACTACCGTGCGGAACACGGCATTTTGTTGCCCCACCAGATTACGGTATGGCTAGAGAAGCGACTGATATCCACCATCAATATCACCGGTTATCAGCTAAACACCGGCCTTAATGAGAGTCACTTCACCCCAGCTCAAAAGTAGAAAAGGTAAACCAATTCCTGCCATGGACAACGCTGTGCGCGCCTTCTTGTCGCTACCTGTTTATCTTCGCTCTCGCTCCAATATTGTCCGTCCTGCCTGGCGCCGCGCCCAGAAATGGATACTTTGCCTTGTAACAGGTTTCATTGCACTCTGCACTTCAAGTCGAGCGCAAACCAGTTATTTATACGCTTGGGTGCCCCAGCCATATTCCAATAAGACTCCTGTGGAATATGGCTATGTTGAGCAGGCCAATGGACACTTGCATTTAGAGATCCCTCTCGGAGAGGCACGTCAAAATCGCAGTGGGAGCGGCGCAACCCAGGTACGTCTTGTCTATGACAGTAACTTTTGGTATCCCGACAACTTCGGTACAACCAGCTACAGTTGGCTGGCTGGAACGACCTGGCACCTGCTTCCGAATTTTACGGATTATTCGTGGTCTTTCGATTCCGCAGGCACGGAGGTCATTTCCGCAACTGACCAAGAAGGTGTAGAGCACAACTTCCCATGCTTTGATGGCTGCTACTCCGAAGAAGGGCAAGGCTATTGGGTCGATAAGTGGGGGGTATATGCCCCCAACGGATCAGACGTAGTCAACTTTTACACCGTAGGGTTTGGCGGCAAGGCTACCACGACGGATTCGAACGGTAATTACGTCGCATTGGAATCGGGCTATAATCTGCCACAAGTTAACGGGCAGCAGGGCGAAGCGGAATACTTTGACACATCGAATATTTCTTTTTTTCAATACTCGGAGGCGAATTTTTCCGACCAATCGATTGGGACTTCTGGGCCGGCGCACGATGACTTGTTCACTCTAACCAACATGAGTTCGGCAGGCGCAACTGCAAGCTATGTAGCGCATGAAGTCTACATCCAGGTAAACACAAATTTCAATTCCGAGCGCGTTGCCGTCGCTCAATGTCCAAGCGTCAATTCGACTCCGTGCTACGCACAGGTGATCTCGCAGATCGTTCTTCCAGACCAGACTTCATTCACATTCAAATATGATTGCGATCCCACGGTTGCCGGACAGGAATCGTATTGCAACTCTCCTAGCGGTCAATCTGCATACTATGGCGGGCTGACGGAGATGGTCACGCCGCAAGGTGGGGTTTATCAATATAGCTACGTTCCGTTCACGGATTCCTATGGAGACGCCTCACTTATTCTTCACTCCCGTTCCAATGGCTCAGGCTCCTGGAGTTATTCGCAGTCGGCGAAGCCGCTATCATGCAGCAGCGCCACAGCCGTCGGGTGCACACAGACAATGACAACGGTCGAGCCTAACGGGCGCACCACGACAACTACGAATACCATGAACAATGGCGCCTGGCCTACGAGCGTGCTGGTAACCGACGCTTCTGGAAACAAGCAGTCGTTGACGACGACACAGTGGGACTTCTCGCACAGTAACGCATACCTGGGGTATGCCGCTGCCTATATACAAAAACAATGGGAAACAGTAACGGTATGGGATAGCACGGGCGCGGCGGAGACTAAGAAGACAGCATATAGCTACGATAGCCCTCAGACTGGAAACGTCACAGCCTTGCAAGAGTGGGGATATCTTTCCGGAACGAGTCCCTCATTCCCTTCCATTGCTGACGTCACGACGTACACTGCGTATTACACCCCGACGAACAGCCCGATTACGGACAGCACGGAAAGTAACATTACTAAGGGCGGAATTAATGTCATTAACAAGCCCAGGTCGATTACTGTTTGCAATAATTCCGGCAGTGACTCGGCGTGTACCGGGGGTGGGACCAGAGTATCTCAACAGATCATTTCCTATGACCAGTACGGAGGCTCTGGACCGGCTTCAGTAACGGGCGTAACAAACCACGACGATCAGTCCTATGGGGGCAGTCAGCTGGTACGAGGAAATCCGACCTCGATATCGAGTTGGGTTGCGAATAGTCAATATGTGACAAAAAGCATTTCATATGACACAACGGGACAGGTTACATCGACGATTGACGGGAACGACAATACCACGACATATAGCTACGCGGATAGTTATTACGTAGACAATGGAACATCAAGCCCATCGGCCTACACGCCGTCTGCTCCAACGCACGCATATGCGACGACTGTAACCCTGCCGACAGTACATGGAAAGTCATACTCCACTACAAGCGGGTATTATTACGGCAATCAAAAGCCGGCCTTTCAAAAGGATAGCAACGGTAATGGCATTTACTACCACTACAGTGATTCTTTAGACCGGGTAACACAGGTCGTCTATCCGCTTGGATGGACTTTGAGCCAATACACCTCGCAGGTTCGGACGGACGTGTATCAGGGCGAGGCTGTGACCGGAACAACGCCATCCAGTCTATGCACAGGCTGCCTGCACACCGCAACTCTTTTTGACAGTTTGGGACGAGTCACCGAAACCATCGCCGCTGACGGCTCGAAGGTAGACACTTCCTATAATTCGATGGGGCTGGTCCAGTCCATATCAAATCGATATTTTGCTATCTCTGACTCCACCTATGGCGCGACGACTTATGCATACGATGTTCTGGGCCGCTTGTGCATGCAGAATAATCCTGATAATGTTCCTGCTCAAAGTGCCACATGCTCCTCAAAAGGAAGCAGCGCGCTGCAATTTACATATGTCGTAAATGGCGGCTCTAAGACGGACGAAAATGGAAATACCTGGAAGTACCTCAATGATCCATTGAACAGGCTCGCGTCCGTGACGGAACCAAACGGGACTGTCACGCAATACACGTACGATGTTGTTGGAAATTTATTGAGTGTTTCACAGCCGTTGAGGTCACGGAGCTTCACGTATGACGGTTTGTCTAGGCTTGTGACAGCTTCCAATCCTGAGTCTGGCAGCATATGCTACGGAACCTTGAGTGGGTCTACTTGTACAGGCTCTTATGACGGAAACGGCAACGTGCTCTCCAAGAGAGACGCGCGTGGAGTCGTAACAAGTTACACATATGACGCGTGGAATCGCTTAACAAGCAAGGGGTATTCCGATGGAGCGACACCCATCTCGTGCTATCAATATGACGCCTCCGGAATCACAGACAGCGTAGGACATCTGACAAGTGAATGGACACAGCCTGCCGGGACAACCTGTACGGGAAGCCAGCAGAGTGGTTACGCGCCTGTTGCCGGACAGTATCTAACGTTGAGAGCTATCACCGCTTATGACGCGATGGGGCGGAAGACATCAGAACAGCAGTGTACGCCGGCGAATTGTATCGGCACGACTTATTACTCGCTGGGATATGGGTATGATCTGGCCGGTAATCTTACTTCGCTGACAAATAGCGCGACTACTGTGCCGGGAGGCACGAATTCACTGGCACTGACCTATAGCTATGACAGCGGGGGTCGCCAGAACAGTTTGTCGAGCAACTGGCAGGATGCCACGCACCCCGCGACTCTCTTCAATGCCCAGTCATTTTACCCACAGGGCGCATGGCAGAACGCTACCTATGGCATGAATCTGAACCTGGTGCGCTCCTTCGATAATCGATTCCGTATCTTTTCCGAGACAGACACAGGGAGCGCACCAGGAAGCGCCACAGGCAGCTCCGCAACCGTCACGATTAGCGGATCGGAGCAAGTCCAATGAAGAGTCACAGGAACCGGCTTGAAATTCGGACAGGCCAAGTAATAAGAGAGCTTCGCAAAACTACGGACGCGCGCCATAGCGGGGAGTGTCAGGTGGAAGATTGTGTGCGAGAAACCTGGCAAGTCACCTTATTACGTCGAACTATTCGGCAGGGTTTTGCAGGCTCAGTATTACCTTGTGCTGGCAACGTAGGGTTCTTTACAGCGGTGCTGGTCCTTCTCCTTTCCTTGGTGCGTCCAGTTGATGCCCAGGGAGTGCAGCCGAACGTTACTGGCGGGCCCGGGGGAACGACCAATCCTGTCATGGCATTAACTTCATCGAGTTCTACTTCGACCTACGGCAATTCAGTGACGTTTACTGCCACTATCGTTCCCGCGACATGCGCAAATACTGCGGACTACGTCACTTTTTATGATGGATCGACGAGTATTGGGACAGCGTACTGGACCGGGTCCGCGCCGATCGAAGCGCAATTCACCACTTCCGGCCTTGCAGGCGGTTCCCACACGATTACAGCGTCCTTCCCGGGATATACTTCATCCACTATCGCGTGCAATAGCGCCACCTCCAACGGAATTACACAGACCGTGAATCCCGCGACGCCAACGATCAGCATTAGCAACATCCCATCGAGTGCCACGTACGGAGGGAGCTTTACGGCAGCATACAGCTACTCCGGAAACGGCTCGCCTACCGAATCAGTGTCTTCGAGCACAACAAGCGTATGCACTGCCTCGGGGAGTACGGTCAGCTACGTCGGCGTTGGCACCTGCACGCTCAAAGCTGCGGCCACAGCAACAACTGACTACACGGCTGTAACCGGGAATGCGCAGAGTTTTACGATTGGGCAGGCCACACCAAGCATCAGCATTAGCAATATCCCATCCAGTGCCAAGTACGGCGGAAACTTCACTGCAACGTATAGTTATTCGGGAACGGGCTCGCCGAGCGAATCTATTTCATCGAGCACGACCGGCGTGTGTACGGTATCGGGGAACACGGTCAGCTATGTTGGCGTTGGTACTTGCACCCTGAAAGCTGCTGCAACAGCCACGACGGATGATACGGCAGTAACCGGGAATGCGCAGAGCTTTACGGTTGGACAGGCCACGCCAACCATAAGCATCTCAAATATCCCCTCTGGGGCAATAGACGGCGGAAATTTCACTGTAGGCTATACATACTCCGGCACCGGGTTGCCGACTGAATCCGTGAGCTCAAGTACGACAAGCATCTGCACCGTATCGGGGAATGTTGTAAGTTACAAGGCAGCTGGCACGTGTACTCTAACCGGAGCTGCGACGGCTACAACTGACGATGTGGCGGTGAGCGGCAGTGCGCAGAGCTTTACGATTGGCAAGGCTACGCTGAGGATAACGGCGAATAATGCCAACCGGGCCTACGGAGCTGCCAATCCCACCTTTACCGATACGATCACCGGATACGTCAATGGCGATACTTCGTCTGTTGTTTCTGGCGCGGCAAGTTTGACCACCACGGCAACGACAACTTCCGCCCCTGGCACCTATGCAATCACGGTCGCGGCGGGCACACTTTCCGCGAATAACTATTCCTTCAGCTATGTCAACGGTACGCTTACCGTAACGCAAGCCACTCCTACTGTCCAGATTAGCAACATTCCCTCTGGAGCAATCTACGGCGGGAATTTAACTGTCACCTATACCTACTCTGGAACCGGTTCTCCGACTGAATCGGTGGTTTCCACTACGACGAGCATCTGCACGGTTTCAGGTAACACTGTGAGTTTCGTCGGAGTAGGAACTTGCACGTTGCAAGCGAGTGCCACGTCCACGACAGATGACGTAGCTGTCACAGGAAGCGCGCAAAGCTTTACGGTAGGCCAGACTACTCCGTCGATCAACATCAATAATCTTCCATCTACGCCGCTTTATCAGGGCAGCTTTACCGCGGCCTACACGTACTCTGGCACGGGGGCTCCAATGGAATCTGTAACATCCAGTACGACGAGCGTCTGCACTGCATCTGGCAGTATAGTGAGCTTCGTCGGGGTGGGGACCTGTACATTGCAGGCACATGCTACGTCCACGACAGATGACGTAGCTGTGACGGGCAGCGCGCAGAGCATCACCGTGATTGCCTATGATGTGGGCACCGTGGCGCTGAGCATCGGCGGAACGCAGGTGGCCAGCACAAGCTATGGCGAGACATCGACATCATCCTCCATCGCTGCCGCGCTTGCGGGGAGCTATTCGAGCGCCACGGTGAAAGCGGTTGACAACATCCTCTACATCGAGTCCTCAACCACGGGAACCGATCCGAGTTACTCGCTCAATGTAACCAGTTCCTATCCCACAATCTTTGGCACCCCCTCGTTTGCCGGCTCTCCCTCGTCTGGCACGCTGGAAGGTGGCTCCGCCTCGGGCGGGAGTGCGAAGACGGTGTATAGCTATTCCCTCAGCTACGATCCTGGGAGCCGTGTCAGTGGTTATTCTGATGCAGTCATGGGGACATGGAGCAGCATTAGCTACGACTCTCTGAACCGGTTGTTGAACATGCACAACACCGCAGTTTCGAGCGCCTCCAGCGCTTATTCGGGGATGTATCTCTGCTGGTCCTATGACATCTATGGCAACCGCACGGCCCAAAGCCTGCAGACGTCGGCGTGCCCGTCCAGCCTGACGGCTACAGCGAGTTACAACGCTAACAATCAAATAAGCTGGACGACGGTCAATGGCGCGGTCAACGGGTTCTCTTACGACGCTTCGGGCGACGTTACGAACGATAATGCCAGTCAGTATCTGTATGACGGCGAAGGCCGGGTATGCGCGGTTAAGAACCTTCTTGTTGGCGTGATGACGGGATATATTTATGATGCCGAAGGTAATCGAGTTTCTAAAGGTTCGATTACATCGATGAGCTGTAATCCTTCCAGCAATGGTTTTAAGCCTATGAGCGACTATGTCGTAGGGCCTTCCGGCGAGCAGGTCTCGGAGCTGGGCATGGACTCCAACGGTACAATGGCCTGGCAACACACCAACGTCTGGGCGGGAGGGCAGATGATCGGGACCTATGACCCCAATGGTCTGCATTTTTATGCCAACGATTGGCTGGGGTCGCGACGTGTGCAGACAGATTATGCGGGGGTGGCCGAACAGACTTGCACCAGCCTTCCTTTTGGAGACAGCCTCTCCTGTTCCGATTCAACTTCTACCCCAACGGAACATCACTTTACCGCCAAAGAAAGAGATACCGAATCAGGAAATGACTACTTCGGGGCCAGGTACTACAGCAGCACTATGGGACGGTTCCTCAGCCCCGATCCTTCCGGGCTCGTCTTTGCTGATCCTACGAATCCACAGAGCCTGAATCTTTATAGCTATGCCTGGAACAATCCGCTAAGGAATATCGATCCGAGCGGAATGGAATGCGTCTGGGATGACGGGAGTTACGACTCAGCAGACGATCCGGACACTGGAAGCTCGGATAAATGTTCTGGACAAGGCGGAACATGGATCGATCCTGACCTATTCGAGAACGCTCTCTTGACCAATGGTCAGAACGCGAACATTCAATATGGCTCATGGAGCGGCCAAGCCAACTCTACGATTGCATCTAGTTGGCTAGGCGCTTCAAGTACGACAATTGGCCCTACCGGGGCAGAGTTGGATGCCGTAGATAGCTACGTTAATGATGTGAACAATAACCTGGGTCTTCAAAGCGGTTTCACCGCTGTAGATGTCTGGACCTGGGCAGCGAAGCCAAGGACTCCAAATGGCCCCAGAAATTGGAAAGCCCTCCCCGCTTCTCTCTACTATCATGGCAATTACTGCGGAGCAGGTGGAACCGGTGACCCGGTGGACGGTCTCGACGCGAGTTGTATGGTTCACGATTTCTTTTATGACAAGTATGGCTACAGCATGGGCAGCAATTTTCAGAACCCATTCAGTGATCTTGATCCTGATCCGACATTGCAGAAAATCAACCAAGGTCTATGCGACGGCGCGTCGACAGCAGGAGGGTTTTCCGGTGGCGCGGTGCAGGGGTACTTCACATACGGCGTTACGCCAATCACCGGTGGAAGTGGTGTCGGATGTCATTAACCAAGCGGGAGTATTACAGCAGAACCGTACCAGTGATGGTATTGGCTGGCATTTTGTGTCTTTGTTTTTCTGCATGGGGGGCGATGACCGGAGGATGGTCTGCCCGCTACCAAGATTACCAATCGATTCTGCTGACGATCTACGGGTATGTGCTTGTGTGCTACATCCCCGCATTTCTCCTGATGCTGATCAAACTTCGTGCTGGAGTTATCGTTTTTTGGTGCCTCATAGCGGTCGGAGGAGTGCTGTTCTGCGCGAGCGGGTTCAAAGATGGGGCAATGATGGTGAGCGGGTATTCGATGGTTATTCCTCTCTTGGGTAGATACGTCCAAGGGCTGCGCGCTAGGCAATCCTCCACCGAGAAGGACGGCACCAACGACAGGGACGCACGTTTATGACGGAATTCGCCGTTTGTGCAACCGCAGTGTGTTTTCGCAATACCGTTCTACCGCCAAAGAACGGGATACAGAATCCGGCAACGACTACTTCGGGGCCAGGTACTACGCCTCAAGCATGGGAAGGTTCTTATCTCCGGATCCGTCAGGGCTCGATTTTGCGGACCTAACAAATCCACAAAGCTTCAATCTTTACTCTTATGTACTGAATAATCCATTGAAGTTTAGCGATCCCAATGGATTGTACTGTGCATGGGAGGATGGAACCTCTGACGATGATCCTAAGGATGGAGGAGCAACTAAGTCTGAATGTAATGCACAAGGCGGGCACTGGACGGATCAATCAAATCCATGCCATGGAGCAGACGGTTGCGTGGCCACGTTTGATTGGAATCCTCCATCAAAAACTTGTGTTGAAGCAGCACTCCGATCTGTTGTTGCAAGTGGTGAAGGAACAGACGTGCAACCAAATGGAGGTTATGGCACAGTTGTTCAAGGCACAGTCATATCTGCTCCACCACCATTCCAGAATCTTGTTGGAACTAAGAACGCTCAAATTGCTGATCCAAGTTCATTGACCGGACACCCAAATATATTAGTGCAGGTTGGTCCAGGCCTTAAGAGTACAGCGTTTGGACGTTACCAGATACTCAAAGGAACAGCGGATAGCAACGGATTTAAAGATTTTTCGCCTAAAGGACAAGATGCTGCCGCAAATACTCTCATGACCAACCGCGGAATGGTTACCCACGTTGCGTTGCATCGAAGTGTTCAGGAATCGTGGAACCGGACCTTGAAACGATCCAGAAATGTCGCGAGCCGCGCTTTCAAGTCCTTGTTCTCTGCCTCACGCGTTGCCTCAAGCTCGGCCAATTGGCGGTCATCCTCGCGCTACTCGGTGCGGAGCCGACGCTGGTTCAGTTCCCACTCGACCGTCCCCGGCTGCATTCCCTCGCCGAACCTCATCGGTTTATAGACTCTACGCTTTGGTTTGGGCTGTTCCATGGAAACAGCATACGGGAATGTCATGGACCGAATTCGTCTTCGAGAGGAACGTCAGCGGACAAGTGGCTCGAAGAGGACTGAGCTTCATTTCTTTTTGCTCTGATCCATTGCAAGTCTTTCGGCGTACGTCCAGAATTGACCGATTGACATTCCAAAATAGGAACTGACAGCAGCCATTACGTCACAACTGACGTAGGCTTTTCCGCGGTCAATTCTTCCGAAGCAACAGGTGCTATATCCGAGCGACATGGCCACAGATGCTTGCGGAAGGCGCGATGCTAAACGAATTTACTCGTGCCATTTGAGGAGATAAGCGAGCGTCTGGCGTGGGCCGCCAGCCATCTGCGTGGAGGATCTGCGCGGTCGGTGGTTGGCGACCGCGCGCACCCTCACCTTGTGAGGAATTCCTCTCTTACTTGCGCTACCACTTCTTCGTCTGCTGAGTTGACCTGCCTCGGCTTGTCCAGGCGCCCTCGGACGAAGGAAGAATCTGAAGTGATTATCTGAAAATAGAGAAAATTGCGTGATCTGTCTAGAAATAGTCAAAAGATGGCAAATTTTCTTCTAAAGCGCAAAGATTTAATTCAACTATTGACCATTATTTGCTTATATGGTCAAATTCCGTTACTTCGACTCGCTTTCTCATTCTAGCGTTCGAGCATCGACCCGGCATCCCCCTGGCATCTCGCTCAGCGCAAGCGAAATTCCGGTCGAATTGATTTCCCCACCACCATATGTGACGCAAACAACGCGAGGTCTCCTACCGTTCAGAGGCCGTTCCTGGGAGTCCTCCCCAAACTGTTGTTTTGGAGAACGAAATGACAAACGCATATTTCATTCGCCTGCTGAGGGTTGTATGTTCCGTCCTGATGCTGATTGTCGTTCCCATTAGCATGAAGGCGCAGAGCATTCCCGCGTGGCAGGTTGGGGTCGCCTATACGGTAGGCGAGGAAGTCAGTTACAACGGCGCCGATTACATCTGTCTGCAGGCAAACACATCGGAAGCAGGCTGGGATCCGGTTGATGCGCCAGCGCTTTGGCAACTCGTCAGTTCCAGCGGATCATGCTCGGCGACGCCCAGCGCCCCCACTGGTCTGGCAGCTTCAAGCATCACCAGCACCGGCACGACCCTGAGTTGGGGGGCGGTCACTCCACCGGCGAACTGTTCGATCTCCAGCTACACCGTTCTGAAGAATGGCGCCTCGATCGGCACCGCGACGGGAACCAGCCTCAGTGTCACCGGCCTTACAGCCTCCACCACCTACAGCTTCGCCGTTGAAGCCACCGATTCCCAAGGCACTTCTTCCGCCAGCTCGGCCCTGAACGTAACCACGACAAGCTCCGGCTCAGGAGGAAGTTGCGCGGCTGCATGGAACTCGACAACGGCCTATACCACCGGCCAACAGGTCAGCAGTAATGGCATGAATTACGTCGCGAACTGGTGGACCCAGGGACAGAATCCTGCGACGAATAGCGGCGCGAGCGGCAGCGGCCAGCCATGGACCGCAGTTGGCGCTTGCTCAAGCTGTTCGCAAGCCCCGTCCACCCCGGCAGGGCTGACTGCTACTCCCACCTACAACAGCGTCAGCCTATCGTGGGGAGCGGTAACACCCCCGGCCGCCTGCACCGTGAGCTACAGCGTGCAGTTGAGCGGACAGTCAGCTGTGACCACGAGCTCCACTTCCGACTCTTTCAGCGGACTGTCGCCCTCGACCGCCTACACCTATACTGTTGCGGCCACCGACTCGGCCGGTTCCTCGACCGCTGCCACAGGTAGCTTCACCACAGCAACTAATCCCTGCACCACAGTGCCGACGGCAGCACCAGCAAATCTGACAGCGGCCAACACCAATGGCTCCTCCACAGCATTGAGCTGGTCGGCCGTCACGGCGCCGGCAAACTGCACGGTGAGCTATTCCATCACCGGCGGTCCTTCAGCGCTGACCACCTCCAACACTACGGACACCGTCAATGGGCTCTCGTCCTCGACCGCCTATACTTTCTCGGTGGCGGCAACCGACTATGCTGGAACCGGCCCGGCCAGCACTGTTACTGTCACCACCACCAACGCGCCTGCGAACGGCTACTTTGTGGGCGGGTGGTTTGAAGAGTGGGGCACCTATTATGCCAACTCCAACGTGGCTGATCTGGAAAACAGCGGCGTGGTCAACTCGCTGACGCACGTGATTTACGCCTTTGCCAAGCCAGCCTCCAACGGCAGCAGTGTCACCTGTGCGGTCGCCGACTCCTACGCCGACTACCAGAAGGCAGTCCCGCAGGTGCCTGGCGCCACAGCGGCTACGGCTCCGCTACAGGGAAACTTCGGCGCCCTGGCGCAGCTCAAGCAACTCCATCCCAACCTGAAGGTTCTTATCTCGATTGGAGGATGGAATCCACCCACCTACAATCAACTCTTCGACACGGCTTCCAGTACGGCCGCCAATCGCCAGGCCTTTGTCAGCTCCTGCATCGACATGTTCATTCAGGGCAACATAGCTTCCGGCGTCACGGCTCCGAATCTCTTTGACGGCTTCGACATTGACTGGGAGTTTCCGAATGCCAACGAAACGGCTAACTTCACGGCCCTGATGACCGAATTCCGCAACGAGTTGAACACGCTGTCGACCACCACTGGAAAGACTTATCAGGTGATAGCTGATTTGGCTGCCGGTCCATCGACTCCCGGCGCCGCTGAGTTCTCGGGCAACGACGGCGGTTATGACACCATTGACATTCCCGGCCTGTCCGCGCAACTGGACTACCTGAATGTCGACGGCTATAACTACGCTGGCGATTGGTCGAACGCCACCAATGACGCTTCTTCCCTCTTCGACGAGGCAGCCGACCCGCTCTATGGTACCAGTTCTACCAAGGGATGCAACACCATCGACTGCACCGTGCAGTATTACCTGAACCACGGAGCGCCGGCGGCCAAGTACACCATGGGCTTCCCGCTCTACGGCGTGGGTTGGGCAGGTGGCCTTACCTCGGCAAACGGTGGGATGTATCAGAACGCCACCGGTACCACGGACGGCGCTGGCCAGGCTACGGCCAACGGCACCACACCTGTTCCACTAACCAACGGCACCGGGTTGTGCAGCACTGGCAACAATCAGTCCGGCCCGGCGGCAGGCTGCGATCCGCTGCTTACCGACGGCATGGCCACCTATGGCACGCTGACAAACATGATGAGCCACGGCTTCACGGTCAGTCACGACTCCGCCCGTTGTGCAACGCGGATGTACAACGCCTCCACCGCGCCCTTCAGTGACTGGGCATACAGCTTCGATGACGCCACGTCGGTGCAGTGCAAGGTGAATTACATCAAGCAGTACGGCCTGGGTGGCGCATACGTCTGGGCACTGAAGGATGATGATTCCTCCGGTGACCTGACCAAGACCATCGGCTCAGACCTTAACCCGTAAACGAGCTCTGGGTGCGAAGGGATGGAAATCCATCCCTTCGCACCCAGGCAGTTCTCGCTTCAGAACCAACCAGCCGGCAGCTTTGACTTTGCGGATGAAATTCATTTCAACCCGGCGGCGATGGCCTTGATGATGGTTGCGTCACGGTCGTCATCGTTCAGTGCCCAGACATAGGCTCCTCGCAGCTTGTGCTGGCGGATATAGGCGGTCTTAGTGTTCACCGAGCGCAGATTGTCAAAGACGTAGAAGGTGCGGCTGTCAGATAGATAGAGGGTGGCGTCCACGCGCTTGGAGTCATACCAGGAATGCGCATCCGGCCGGCGCAGAAGCTGCTTCAAGGTCGCATCGGTCGCAAACCCCGGAGTCAGAATGGTGTCGCAACCCGAAGCAGGTGCGGTCACGCTCTGCGTCGGGCAACGGTCGCTGCCATCCGCCAACAGCACCGGAGCCTCGCCCGCTGCGCTCTGATAGAGCCCATGATTCCGCTTCGCGACGCCGCTCCAGCCAACGCCATAGAGCGGCATCCCCATTGTGTATTTGCTGGCAGGCACTCCGGCCTTCAAATAAGCTTGCACCGTGTCATCAATCGCCCGCGCCTGATCACGCAACGGATCATCGGGACTGTTATAGAGCGCCGAATGTGCGTTGGTTGTCTTTTCCGAGGGGGCGGCGTAATCGTATCCGTCGATAGTGAGAAAGTCCACTTCTTTGGCAGCCGCCTTGAGATCGATATTTGCGTACTTCTGCGGGTTCGCTGGGGAATCGAACGTGAGAATGTAGTGATGGCCCGTGCTGCGGCCTAACTCATCCAACTGAGTACGAAACTCATGTAGCAGCGCAGTGAAGTTGTCCCGGTCGCCGGCCTGAGGAAACTCCCAGTCGACATTGAAGCCATCGAAGAGTCCCGGCGCATCCACGCCCGGGGCAAGGTGTCCCTGAATGAAGAGTCGAATGCACGAAGTTACCAAGGCATGCCGCGCCACCGGCGAAGCAGCCGCGGCCGTAAACCCCGAGACATCGCCCGCCTGCCCACCCAGCGAGATCAGCGTTTTCAGATGCGGATGCAGCGTTTTCAGTTCCAGCATCCCTGCGAAGTTGCCATACACGGGACCGGAAAAGGGCTTGCCGTTGATGCCGAGGATCGACGCATCCTGCCACGCTGCACTGGGATCGGCGATGGCGCAGGACGGAGAAGCGCCGGGAGTGACGTTGCCAAAGGCATAAATCAGATGGGTCATAAGGCTGGCAACATGACTTTTCTCCAGGTCGGCCATTGAGTAGCCAGCGTAGCGCACGCCCCACTCTTCGAAGTAGCCACTGAAGACACGTCCCTCCGCGCCATCCTGCGCGGGTTCAGAGAACAGGGAAGTGGAGAGGAACAGAACTAATACGATCAGACAAATACTGGAGACACGTCTTGCCACGAACAAAACCTCCACGCATGAAGTCCAGGGGCTGGCCCGGCATCTTCGTAGGCGCAAACACCGGAAGAATAACCGACAATAACGACGATCATATAAATATATATTTTGATCATGTGCCTTGCCTGCTGTTTTGAGCCAGTGAGGAGTGAGTGTAGCGCAGCCTTGAAGGGCCTGACAAAAACTGATCCGTGTAGACGGTTCGTCTTTGATCCACGATTGATTAAAAACTGAAGGCAGAAGTTGAGGTTTACGAAGGGCCCCAAGCGAAATCCAGGAGGGCAGGGAATGAATGGTGGGGCTTAGAGTGCTTCCGGTCCAGGTGCGTGTGGCTTCGGCAGATGTGTCGAGCACCATGTCGTAATAGACCTTGTATTCGCCGCCTCGATTCCAGCCTCCGGTGAAGCGTGCGGTGCCCTGGGCCTCGTGGTTGGAGATAAGGTGAATCTCCGCGCCAAGAAACTTCTGTGCCTGCCAATCCGTTCCCAGGCCAAGAGCATGAGCAATGTCGATGACGATATGCGCTTTCTGCGAAGCGGGAAACGTGTAGCGATGGAAGCCGACGCGGCGGCTGCTGGTCAGCTCAGCCTTGATGTTGTAGCGAGTGAGCTTCGCGGCATAGTAACCGACGCGATTGATCTCGTCCGTACGCGGGGACTTGATGTCATTCAGTGCGAGCGGCCCGGTGACGGGCATGACGAGGATGTTGCCGTACTTGCCTTGCGCCCCGCTGAGATGCAGATGGGAGAAGCGGAGAATGACATCGCTGCTGGAGTAGCCGAAGCCGGATTTACGGCCGTCGAAGGTCTGCATATCAGGACCGACCTTGACCATGCCATAAGGAATGGCGGAGCCGACGAAGGTGTTGCCGCCCCAGTCAACTCCGATGAACGGATCGACGTTACGCGTGTAGTCCTCAGATGCTTTGCCCATCGACTTCTGCGCGGTGATAAAAGCAGTAAGCAGGAGGATACCGATGGAGAAGTGCATCGAGCGCCGGAATGCGGACCTTATGTTCTTTTGCATAGAGAAGCTTTCCATGAGCGACCTTGTGGCGGCGATGAAGCAGTCCTCGCCTGACTGGTGACTAATCGTCATCTCTCTTGATCTCGTCGCCTGCATCGACGAGAGGACGGAAACGGTGTACCGGCGGTGGCATGGGCGAATCGGCGCCCTTGACGCTCCTCCAGATAATCTCGTTCAGCACGTGCATCGGAGCGCGATCCACGTCGGAGAAATCCATCTTCCCGCTTTCCTCCGATCCGTAGTCTCCATTTTTATTTTTAGCGTTGACATCGATCTTCGGCTGAATCACATCGAACGGAGTTACCTGCGCTCCCGTTCCGAAGGACGCGTACATCGGCATTGCCGCCGCGTCATACTGGCTCATGGGCGGCATGCCGAGCAGCAGCTCCATCGACCTGACCATCGAGCTTGTCGAGTACAGGGTGCTGTCAACGATGCCGCGTTTGACGTAAGGACTCAACACGAGTCCTACTGTGCGCCGCGCATCCACATGGTCCGGGCCATCCTGTCCGTCATCCTCGATGATGAAGATCGCCGTATTCGGCCAGTAGCGACTGTGGCTGACCGCGTCGACCAGTTGCCCGATTGCGTAATCGTTGTTCGCTACCATCGCCTGCGGCGTGAACGCGCCGGCAGCAGTGCCGCGGGTGTGATCTTCCGGCATGCTCATCACAACAAAGTTTGGGAGCTGTTGGTTCGGGTCGGGACTGTCGTAGTTCTTTTCGTACTCATGGAATTCTTTCAGGAAGACCGCTACATTGGCTGTATCGCGCTGGCGTGATCCGAGATAGTCGGCGGCAACGTGGCCTGCAAGTCCTGCCGCGCCGGGAGCGGCATCCATCGTCGTGCCAGTGCTGGCACGCGCGGCATACTCTCCGTAGGACCGATATGTGAGCCCTTTGCGTGCCGCCAAATCCCACAGATGCCCTGCCGAAGGGATATATGCACGCGTCGGTACCGCATTGCTGCGTCCCGCGTATGTAGGCGGCCAATACCGCTCGTTGAAGTCCGTTGCGTATGCTGAGTTTGACCACGAGTGGCCATCTACGCTGACCTCGCCATCGCAGTAGAGGTTGTCCAAAACCACGTATTGCCTGGCCAGCGCGTGTTGGTTGGGGGTCACATCCTCCCCAAAGATGGTCAGCCGGGAATCCCCGTTGGCTCCTTTGATATCTCCGAACTCCTGATCGTAGGTGCGATTCTCCTTGATGATGTAGATCACGTGCTTGATGGGAGTCTCAACGCCGACTTCGCGCGGAAGGATCGTCGGCGCGCTGGGCGGCCGCGCCTCCGACAACAGCGAATCGTTGTAAGGAGTATTCTCAATCACCTCGTGGGTCCACTTCGGCAGGTTCTGCCGCAGATTCGCTACCGGCAAAACTTCGATGCTGCTCTTCTGGAGGGTCTTGACGGTCTCATCGCCATTCCACTTTGATGCCAGCGGGCTGCCCACGCCCTTGAGGTCCGGATGCCCCTCTTCGCCTTTGCTGTTGCCGATGAAAAGCGTATTGCCGTCTTCCGCGAGCGCCAGCGCCGAGGGATACCACCCTGTCGGAATGAATCCGACCACAGCGCTGTGGCCGCGCACCGCTATCCGGATCACTGCAATCGAGTTGTTATCAGCGTTCGCCACATACAGAAGCTTGCGCTTGTTATCGATCTCGATGGCGTCCGGCGTCGAGCCTTCCGGTGTAAGCGGAGTCAATGTCGTCGAGAGCCGTTCGACAACTTCGAGCGTGTGCGTATCGATAACATGGATCGTATTGTCATTGGAACAAGCCACAAACAAGCGGCCGTCGTCTGCCAGCTTCATGTCATTCGGGTTCATCCCCACATGCAACGTGCGGATCACCTTGTTTGTCCCGGTATCGATAACGCTCACGCTCTCACTTGCCCAGTTCGAGACAAACAGCCTGCGCCCATCCTTGCTCAATACGGTTGCATAGGGATTAATTTCCACCGGAATCCTGGTCAGGATCTGCCGTGTTCGGGCATCGAAGACGACGACGTTGCTCGGTCCAGTGCCGGTCCCGCGATTGGCTGCGTAGATCAGGTGTTTGCCAGGCAGGTATGCCACACCTGACCACCACACCTTTTTCGCATCGATCGTTTCCACCAGGCCGCCTGAGGGCTTCTCGCTCAGTCGGCCGTCGTTATAAGTGAATTCATAAATAGGAGCCATGCTCGCGGCGATATTCTTGGCGCCTGTAGCATTGCCACCCGAAACATACAAAGTATGACCGTCCGGCGACCACGCGAGACCTAGCCAGGTTGTCTTCAGTGGGATCTGCTGGACGAGCTTGCGCGTCTTCACGTCGATCACATCGATGCCGTGCGGGAGGTAACCGGAATGTGACGCGACAATAATCTTTCCGTCCGGAGAGACCACGGTGTTCAGCACCAGGTCTTCAATAGTCGCGATGGCTTTTCCTGCCGGCGTGATGCGCCATCCGTTCGGCAAATCGAAGCCGCCCGGGATGTACTTTGGACTCTGCTGGGTCGCCTCGCCGATGACGCGCGCCGGGGCCTGTGCTGCGGAAGTGGCCGGTGCCTGGCTCGTGCCTCTCAGAGAAACACAGGCAAATAGCAGGACAATTGCCAGTCGTCGATTCATGATCATGTGTAATTGCCTATCCATGAGCTTCTGCGATGCCGAGCCGATGCTCTCAAGGTGGGATGTGCCTGGTTGGGCCCGTCTGTCAGAGTCTTCCTGCCTGGCAGACGGACACGATCCGATGCGCGTTTTCGTCAGAAGTTGAACTTGGCTCCGAACTCCATCGTGCGGTTTTCAGTGACCGTCGACGAAATTTTGCCGATAGAGGCAGGGTTGCTGATGGCTGCGCTGGGAACACCGAAGTTGGGATGATTAGCGATATTAAAAACCTCGCCCCGAAGCTGCACCCTGTAGCGCTCTGCAATGCTTATATTCTTCACAAGACTCATGTCCCAGTTCTGGGCATGCGGTCCCCATAGCATGTTGTAACCGGAGGTTCCGAAGGTGTATGCCGGCGGAGCGGTAAAAGCCGCGGGATTGAACCATTCCGCAAGGGATTTGTGCGCCGGATACAAAGGGACGCCCGGAACACGATTGGCACGGCCGCTGGCACCGTATACCTGTGACCCCGGCGCGGTGTAGGTCACCGAGAAGGGCTGACCGGTTTCGAAGGTTGTGACGCCGGCAAGCTGCCATCCGCTGATGATCTTGTCGGCTATACTGCTCGCGTTGCGAAAGAGCATCTTTCCCCGGCCCATAGGAAGCTCATAGGCATAGTTGACCTGGAGCACCTGCGGGGTATTGCCTGTGATGTTGCCGTAAGAATCGCCGATGGCGGTCGGGTTCTGGAAGTTTTCCACGCCCAAAATGCGAATCCACTGATACTCTGCGTTGATCATCAGGCCGTTCTTGTATCTTCTGTGCACGCCCACCTGCAAGGAATTAGTGCTGCTGTGGAAGATCGGATCGAAAGCCTCCGAAATGGTGTTGAAGGGCTGGTAAGGCCGTTTGGACTGCTCAGTGTAATCGCCGGGCGGCGCATAGTTAAGGTCCGGTTCCGTGTTGCCGGGACCGCCGGAATTATTCTGGTGAATAGTTCGCTGACCGATATAGCCGATACGTAGGTCAATCGCGCCGGGCAACTGCCGTTCAATCGCGAGGTTGTACTGCTCCGTGTAGGGAGCGATGGTTTTGTGCTGCGCGACAACGGAGGGATTGGCGGGTACAGTTGCACTGGCGGAGAAGGGCGCGTTCATGCTGATACTTGGCGTCTTCGCGGTGTTGCTATAGGTAAGCGTGGTGTCGAACGGAAGATTGGTGAAGCCGTTGTCGATATAAGACGAAGGCATCATATTGTAGTACTGACCCACCGCGCCGCGAATGACCGTTTTTGGGTTGATCTGGTAGGCAAACCCGAAGCGCGGAGCGATATTAGTCATGGCTTGTCCCAGGTAAGCAAACATGCTGTTGGGCAAACCCACGTTCGATGAAAGCACCGTATCAGCAATGTAGGCAGGGTTCGCAAGCGTGGGATAGGAGTTGCCGAAGACCACGACCTTGCCAACGCTGGGAACAAAGAGCGATTCGGTCCCATAGGGGTTGTCGTGGAATCTCTGCAGGTCGTAGCGCAGGCCGTAATTGAGTGTCAGGTTCCGAAACGGCTTCCAGTCGTCCTGGACATAAGCAGCGTACTGACTGGAGTTGAAGCGCACCACAAAGTCCAGCGGGGTTGCAGTTTGGGTAGTGGTGGGATAGCCAAGAAGGAAATCGGCGTAAGCAATGCCTGTATATTGTCCGTTGAACGTGAAGGCGCCATGCGAGACCGCGCTGTTCTGCCAGGAATCGTTATACAGGTAGGATAGGCCTGCTTTGATGGTGTGTTTTGCCAGAACCTTGGTGAGCGCGGTATTGCCCTGATAGGTTTGCTCGAGGTTCTTCGATCCGGCCTCGCTGAACGGGGTGATGTTGGTGATCGATATCGTCGGCGCGCCTTCCAGTGTCTGTGCGCCCAGGCCGGGGATGATGGAGGAGAAGTCGGTCTGGTAGTTTTGCGCGGTGCGATAGAGCGGCAGGTGCAGATAAGAGATATAGCTGTCCAGCAGCAAAGTGGGCGAGAAGGTGTGGGTCCAGCCTGCCACAAAGATATCGTTGTGTTCGCCGTCCTGTGCCACGCCGCCGGCCAGGCTGGACCCGGCGCCGTTGGAAGCCACGTCTTTGAATGGTCCGTAAAAGGCGCGAAGCCAGGTTCCGCGAAGCTGGTCTTGATCGCTGATCTTGTGATCGACGCGCAGGTTGAAGCGGCTGATATCTGTGGAGTGTGGAACCAGCTCAGTGGTGTTGATACCCGTGGTCTGCGTGGTTGACGGAGGCATGAGCAGCTTTTGCAACTGAACATCGACCGGATTGAAGTGAATGTTGATGACGTTGCCCGGGAACGGCTGACCGGTCAATGGATTTTTGATGATCGTGCCCGTCGGCGATGTGGCGCAACTGCCGCCTGCGAGGAAGCAACTGAAATCGCCATTCCGCTCTGCGGTGGTGGGCTGAGTGCTGGTGAGAGTAACGGACTGGGTCAGGTTGAAGCCTTCATAGCTGGCGAAGAAGAAGGTGCGATCCTTGCCGCTGTAGAGATGCGGAATGATGATCGGCCCACTGAGATTTCCCCCGTACTCATTGCGCTTGTAGGGCGGACGGGTCGGTGCAGGGCCCGGATACCATGCCTTGGCGGCAGTGCCGCGGCCGCGATTGAACTCCAATGCCTCGCCATGCAGCGCATTACCGCCGCTGGCGCTGACCACAATCACCTGGTTGGGCTGGCCGAACTCCGCCGGTGCGCCCTGGGTGACGACCTTGAATTCCGAGATGGCGTCGAGCGGCGGCACTTCGCCCTCACCGCGCTGCAGTTCGACCTCTTCGTTGGTCACACCGTCGAAGGTGAATCCAGCGTCGCCATAGGAGTTGCGCTGGTTGGAGCCGAAGGCCAGCGTCACGCCTCGGACCGGAACCGTGTCCTGTGCGGCGACGCCCTGCACGCCTGGCACCAGGCTGATGAGGCCAAGGATGCTGAGATGCCCGTTGAGCGGGGTGTTCTGGATGCTGGCGCTGTCGATAACGAGACCGACCGATGAGGTTTCGGTCTGGATCACCGGGGCGTCGCCCGACACGCTCACCGTCTGCACATCCGAGCCTGCGCTGAGCTTGACGTCGATCTGGGCTACCTGATCGATCGCCAGAGTAATCTTGTCCTGCCGGGAAATCTGGAAGCCGGCTTTTTCGGCTGTCACGCTGTAGTTTCCAGGTAACAGTTCAGGCACCCGATAGGACCCCACATTGGAGGTCGTCACAATACGGGTCGCATTCGTGTCCGTTTCGCGCACAGTCACAGTGGCTCCGGCAACTGCGGCACCGCTGGAATCGGTTACTGTTCCGGTGATCGATCCGGTGATGCCCTGGCCAAACGAAACCTGGCCGGCAAGGACCGCCAGCATGAACATTAAGCCGATGATGAAAACCGGGTGTAAGAAAGATTTGTTCCTTCCTGATCGCACTGCCTGCAAGACCGGGGGTGGCGTCTCCAATAACAAAGCCTTCATGCTTCTCCTTTTCGTTTTAGTGGAAGTGCATTCGATATGAGAGTGGGCTGCTCATCTGTCTCGATGTGGCCCGTTGGGATCGAGTATCTGGTGAAGACTGAACCTCGCGGTAGGGGTTTTCCTCGTGTTCAACGCAGTGAACACTACCCAATGCCGGTATCTTTAGCAAAATCATCAAAGCCTGTGTTGCAGAGGCATGAACGAACACATGTGTGCGAACACTGTGAGACACGTGGATTTACAAAGCGTTCATCAAGCGGCTTTAAACTCGGATTAAACGAACGAAAGGTCAAAAGCCATGCAGACCCTGAAGCCATTGCCCAAGGCCGCGCCAGGCTTTGCCTCCCGGCTGGATGGCGTTGCAGGTGCGGGACGGAATGGCGACGCGGATGACCCACGTTGGCAGCTTGCACTGCGCATAGCTGCAAGTGGATCGTTGGGGCGTTCGGGGCTGCTCTCCGATTTTCTGCTTTATGTTGTCGACCGGTGTATTCGATGTCGCACAGACGAGATCACGGAACAGCAGATTGGCGTCATCGTTTTTGGCAGAGCGGAAGGTTACGACCCGAACGATGACAACATTGTGCGCAGCTATGCGCGGAAGCTGCGCAAGCGCATCGATGAATACTTCATCACTGAGGGCAGGGGAGAACCTGTAAGGCTGGAGATTCCGCGCGGCGGATATGCGCCTGTTTTCTTCGACAACAACGTCCTGGTTTCATCTCATATCGATGAACACAGCGTTGCTCCGGTCGGAACCGATCCGCCGGAATACGGGATAACGAAACAGGCAGTGCCCGAGAGACCTGAGACTGTCTCCCCTGTGGTTCCAGGTGCCGGGTGGAACATCGCCGGGCGTTTCCGTGTCACTCCGGGCATGCTTCTTTCGCTTCTTTTAGGTGTTTTCCTGGGAGTCGATTGCATGCTCCTGGGGCACTCCCCGCTGTTCGTCTCTCAAAAAGAAGCGCTGTCTCACCTTCTCTGGAGGCAGCTCTTCAGTAGCGGTCGTGATACTTTCATCGTGCCTTCCGACGATGGTCTCGTCATCATGCAGCGGCTGATCGCACGGCCGGTGCCGCTTACCGCGTATGTCAATGGAAGCTATCGGACATCAATCAAAGCAGGCGGCGCGCAGGATGACGGCGAGATACTCAAGCTGGGCAGCCGCCGCTTCACCAATGTTGTCGATCTGGATTTCGCTGCGCATCTGGCTCAATTGAGAGAGGTCGTTCCCGAGCGGATGATGATCCGCTATGCACGCGACCTGCGCATGGACGATCTTCGTACCGGCAATGCCATTCTGATTGGATCGGACGAGTCGAATCCCTGGATTGAGCTCTTTCGTCCTCAGCTGCACTTCTGTTTTCGGTTCGAGCCCGACATGGATAAGCCATCGGGATTTGTGAACCTGTACCCGCGATCCGGCGAAGCTGCAATCTACACCACCAAGGGCCAGGAAGAGCAGACCTACGGAATCATCGCTTACTTGCCTAACCTCACCAACAGCGGCCATGTGCTGATTGTTGCCGGCCTGAATACTGCAGGAACGCAGGCGGCAACTGCGTTTCTATTGGACCCTTCCTTGATGATGCCATCCCTGAAGAGGGCGAGAACAGCACAGGGAGACCTGCAGCCGTTTGAATTGCTGGTGGGCGCTGGCAACGTGGCAACCAATGCCTCGACACCCTATGTTGTGCTGGAGCGAATTGGCCTGCCTCCCGGACGCTGAGAGAGCCTGACGTCGGAACGTTCAGGCAATGCTCAATTGGGAGTGGATTGCCCGGCTTGATTTGTACCAGGGAATAGGAGACGCAGTGGAACTTCTCCAATCATCAGCAGGTCGGCGGCAGACGGATCGGAGGCTTGCGGTGTAGCAAGAGAAGGTATCGAGCCGAACGCAGCAAGTGCATTGAAGACGAAGCTCCGTCGCAAAAAATTGTCGGCGAGTGATCATGGAATCCACTGGAGCGCTTCCTATTGCTTTGCCTTCTGAGCTGCCCCGCGTTCACCCGCCCCCATTTGGCTCCTCCTCACTTCGCCCCCAGCGCGCGCTTGATGTTCGCCTCAATCTTCCCCTCCGAGTCCGCGCCTTCCATTTCAGCGACAATCTTTCCGCTCCGGTCGATAAAGAACGACTCCGGCAAATCAGGCAGTCCGCCGTATGCCTGCGCAGCTCTGTGATTACACATCAGGATCGGATACTTCACGCCGTATTTCTGTCGGATGGTGGCAATTTTGTCGGCCGATGCATTATTGGTAAGGATGCCAAGGACCTCGAATCCCTGGGCCGCATACTTGCCCCGCAGCTGTGCCAGCCAAGGCATCTCCAACTTGCAGGCGCCACACCAAGTTGCCCAGAAGTTCACGATCAGGGCCTTGCCTTTGTAGTCGTCGAGAGAAACTTCTTTGCCATCCGTGGTCGTCACGACAAAGCTTGGAGCCGGCTTCCCAAGCAAACTGGCAGCCCGAGAGCCCTCTTGCCCAAGCACGGCCACCGTCTGCGCCGTCACTACCAGCAGGAGCCAGATCGAAACAGTTGCCCGTATTGGAAGCTTCATTTCTCTCCTACCCGTCAATCGCCCTGCCTCAGTTTGTCTAAGAAATCGCCGTATGCAGCCTCTACTGCTGCAGAATCGGGAGCTTTCTTCGCATAGTTCATGATCGGACGGATAAAGACATCCAGTGCACGGTCAATCGGCTGGCAGACCGCACGATTTACCGTGCAGAAAGAGCCGCCGCTCGCATTCTTCCACTCGCCCTGATCCCAGGTCCTTTCGAGGATGCGCGCCAGCTCGGCGGCAGTCGTATTGTCTCCTCTCTGGAAGGCTTGCAACGTAAGCTGTGCTAAAGCCCGGTAGGCGCCCATTCTGGAGTTGTCGACGCCTGCAGTTTGTGTGATCTTCGTCTGCTGGCTTATGCATGGCAGGATCCCGAGTGCAAAGGCAGCAATCAGAGCACACTTGCACCACCGCCGATGCACGGAATTCGTTTGCTTCATAAGCATCATTCCTCTGCTGTTTTTGTTACGGTGCGTTGGAGTCAAGCGGCGTCATGGCGATCAGCAATCCGTCCTTTTCACCCTTATTGCCCGGTGTTCCAGTGATGCGGAAAGCGGCGTAGCTGGCGTCGCTGTGTGTCGAGGGCAGAGGCAGCGTCCAAGTCTCGCCGCTCGCATGACTGCCGCCCTGCTGGTCGATGGCGTCGCCGTCGACCAGTAGAGCCTCGCGGACCATGTAAGTCACCGGATACCGGGTCTCATCGCGACTGCGGACGACAATCTTCCAGTTCCCGGCCTGCGGCTTGTCGACGGTAACCGTCTGGCCTGGCGTCGTGATTTCCTGCTGGGCCGCAACGTAGCAACCGTTCTTTCCGGAACAGTTCAACAAGTAAACATCCGCAGTGCCGGACGAAGCCGCGGCCGGGGTTACCCGCACTCGCCACTGCACGAGGTTCGGCGACAGATTCTCCGACATTTCGCCAGATGCATGAAGACCGGCGCCAGTCAGCTGAGAAGCTCGTAGCGTGGCGTCATACAGCTCCGCTTTGCCCTTGATATCCGCCAGCTTGTTGGTGATTCTCAGCGTGTCGCTTCCACTCTTCTGAACGGTGACTGCGTACTTCGTGACAGTCAGTTCTGCGTGGATAGGGACATTGGGAGCGGGCCCGTCGTACTGAGTCGCATACTCTGGTCGGCCGAAATTTTCCCAGTAGATCCCTTGGTTGCCCGGCTCATCATTTACTACCAGGGACTCCAGAGTTTCCATCGGTCCAACGTGGTGTGCGGCATCCACAGGTTCGCCAGGAGGTGTTGCGGAACAACTCCCCTAGCTCGCTCATCTGCACAATTAGGACACTGAATCACTAGCTCCGGTGGGACTGGACTCTGTCCTGAGCTCTCCTGCGCCTACGAGCAGTGGAAGTTCGCGCCCGGGAGACGGCCCGCGCAAAAAATTTTCGTTGTGAATCGCGCCATACGAGCCAGATTCTATCGGCCCCCGAGACGGCCCCGGCAGAATCTTGAAGGAAGGAGAAGCGGCGTAAGTTATTGATCTAATTGGCGTCCCCGACGGGATTCGAACCCGTGTTATCGCCGTGAAAGGGCGGTGTCCTAGGCCGGGCTAGACGACGGGGACGCATTTGGGAGGTGGCTTGCGGGGATTGCTGATCAAGGCTGTCCCGGGGCCAGAGCGCACTGCGTGGCCGCAGATGCCTATCTACAAAACTATCAATTTTATAGGGGTATGTCAAAAGACGGGAAACCGGATACAGGGTGCAGGGTACTCGCTACTGGGCGTTGGAAAACTTCTTTGGAGATTTGAAACTGGCAGGTGATGTTGCGCGTATCTCTGGGCATCCGTGGCCATGGCTTGTGGGCAGAGAAACGGGAATTTTGCGACAATGGACCGTCCCCGGAATCTGAGTTTCAACGTTGCTGAACCGGATCGACTTAACGACAGCGATAGCAGAGTGCAGTCCTGTCGGAAGTGATGAAGTGAGGGTATCTATTTGTTAAAGCACGATGGGAAGTTCCGCAGCATGGTTGTGCTGGGGGCGATGTTGGGAGTGGCTGTTGCCGGATGCAAAAAACAAGCCGCTGCGCCGCAAGCCCAGGCCGCGGGTCAGGCGATGCCGGTGCAGACGGTAGCTGTGTCGCTGGCTCCGGTAGCGCAGACGAGCGAGTACGTGGCGACGATTAAGTCGCGGCGCTCGGCGACACTGCAGCCGCAGGTGGATGGGCGGCTGACGGGGATTCGTTCGCATTCCGGCGACCGTGTGAACGCCGGACAGGTGCTGATGACGATTGATCCGCTGCACCAGCAGGCGACCGTGGATGCGCAAAAGGCGACGGAGCTGCAGAAGAAGGCTGTCTACGACTACAACACGCGCGAGATTGACCGGCAGAAGAAGCTGTTTGATGCCGGCATTACGAGCCGCGATGTGTATGAGCAGGCCGAGCAGTCGTATGAGAACTCGAAGGCTGACTATGAGAACGCTGTTGCACAGCGCAAGACAGCGGAAGAGCAGCTTGCTTACTACACGATTCGCGCGCCGTTTGATGGTGTGGTTGGCGATATCCCCGTGCATGTGGGCGACTATGTTTCGGCTTCGACCGTGTTGACGACGGTGGATGAGAACAAGGATCTGGAAGCCTACATTTATGTGCCGACCGAGCGGGCGACAGAGCTGCGGCAGGGGCTTGCGGTTGACCTGACGGATACCAATGGAAACCTGCTGGAGAAGACGAATATCAATTTTCTTTCGCCGCAGGTGGACTCGACGGTGCAGGGCGTGCTGGTAAAAGCTCCAGTGCACTCAAGCCTTGAGAAGGTTCGGACGGCGCAGCTGGTGAAGGCGCGTGTGATATGGCAGACGAAGCCGACGCCGGTAGTTCCGGTGCTGGCGGTGACGCGGCAGGGTGTGCAGAGCTTTGTATATGTGGCACGCCAGCAGCAGGGGCATTATGTTGCCACGCAGATTCCGGTGACGCTGGGCGAGACGGTGGGCAATAACTATGCCGTGACCAATGGCTTGAATGAAGGCGACAAGGTGATTGTCTCTGCCACACAGTTCCTTGTGAACGGAATGCCCGTGATGCTGCTGCCGCAGGGCAGCTAGCAGAGGCAGCGTGCGGCGCGGGCGGGGTTGGGCTCGCGACTGAAGCCGACAACGGAAGCAAGACACGAGAAAGTAGGCTCGTTTTGGTAGATTTTTTTATTCACAGGCCGGTGTTTGCTACGGTCTGCGCTCTGCTGATTATTCTTGCGGGTGCGGTGTGTATTCCAACACTTCCGATTGCAATGTATCCGCAACTGGCGCCGCCTCAGGTGACGGTGACGAGCAGCTATGTGGGCGCGAATGCGGACACGGTGGAGAAGGCTGTCACGATTCCTCTCGAAGAAGCGATTAACGGTGTTGAGGGAATGCGCTACATCGACTCGTCGAGCACGAACAGCGGCGTGAGCACGATTACGGTGACTTTCCAGACGGGATACAGCATGGACATTGGTGCGGTGGACGTACAGAACCGTGTATCCAGTGTTTCAGGGCGGTTGCCTTCGGCGGTGAACCAGGCGGGCATCACGATTACCAAGGCGAACAGCAATTTTGTTTTCGGTGCGGGATTCTTCACTCGTGATGGGCGATACTCTTCGGAGTTCTTGTCGAACTACCTTGATGTTTATGTGAAGGATGCACTGAAGCGCGTGCCCGGTGTGGGCGATGTGCAGATATTTGGCGAGCGCAAGTATGCGATGCGTGTGTGGCTGGATCCGACGAAGTTGGCTGCGCGGAATTTGACTGCGACGGATGTGGTGAATGCACTCTCCGAACAAAATGTTGAGATTCCTGCAGGTCAGTTGGGGCAGCCGCCTTCGGACAGCAAGCAGGCGTACCAGGTGCCGGTGCGCGTGGTGGGCAGGCTGAGCAGTCCGGAAGAGTTCGACAATATTATTGTGAAGAACTCTGCGAATGGGCTGGTGCTGCTGAGGGATGTGGGACACAGCGAGGTTGGCGCGGAGGATTACAGCTCGACGCTGAAGTTTATGGGCCACGATGCGATGGGCATCGGCGTGCAGCAGCTTGCGAGTGCGAATGCGCTGGAAGTGGATAAAGAGGCGCGGGCGGTGCTTGAAAACCTGAAGAAGAGTTTTCCACCGGGGCTGGAATATGCAATTGCGTTCGACGGCACGACGGTTGTCGGTGACTCGATTCACGAGGTGATCACGACGCTGGCCGAAGCGATTGTGATTGTTATCGTTGTTATCTTCATGTTCCTGCTGGACTGGAGAGCGACGATTATTCCGGCGGTGACGATCCCGGTTTCGCTGATTGGAACATTTGCGTTTATCAAGATGTTCGGGTTCTCGATTAATACGCTGACGTTGTTTGGAATCACGCTGGCGACGGGGCTTGTTGTCGATGATGCGATTGTGGTGATTGAGAATGTGCAGCGGCACATCCACCTGGAGCACTCGGATCCGCACCTGGCAGCTTCGCATGCGATGAGAGAGGTGACCAGCGCTGTGATTGCGACGTCGCTGGTGTTGATTGCGGTGTTTGTGCCGGTGTCATTCTTTCCGGGGACTACGGGCATTTTGTACCGGCAGTTCTCGTTGACGATTGCGTTTTCGATTGCGATTTCGGCATTTAATGCACTGACGCTTTCTCCGGCGCTTTCGGCGTTGTTCCTGCGTAGTGAGGAGGACAGGCCGAAGCAACTGGACTTTCTGCATATTGCACCGCTGTCAAAGGCGTTTGCTGTGTTTATTCATGGCGCCGATGCTTCGATTGACTGGTTGGGCCGCACGTATGCGCGCATGATTCATGTCGCGCTGCGGCTGCGGTACCTGTTGTTGCTGATCTTCTTTGTGGGATTGGGCGCGACGGTGTGGATGTACCGTGTGGTGCCGACAGGATTTATTCCGCAGGAGGACCAGGGCTACCTGATGGTGATTGTGCAAGCGCCGCCGGGTTCATCCCTGACGTATACGACGTCGCTTGCGGACCGCGCGAACGCAATCATTGCGCCAGACCCGGATGTTGCGGGTGCATTTTCGGTGATGGGCTTCAGCTTTTCTGGTGCTTCGTCGAATGCAGGCCTGATGTTTGTGGCGACAAAGCCGGCAGACCAGCGCAAGGCGAAGGGACACTCTGCGAGGGATATTGTGGCGCGGCTTGGACCGAAGCTGCAGATGCTGATGTTTGCTCCGGATGGCGGCCTGGTGGTGATGATTGAGCCACCGGCAGTGCAGGGTGTGGGCAGCGTGGGTGGGTTCCAGTTCATGCTGCAGGACCAGGGGCAGAATACGATTGCGGATCTCGACCGCGTGGCGCACCAGATTGTGAATGCAGCGGGCGCGCACAAAGAACTGACGAGTGTGCTGACGCAGTTCTCTGCGAATGATCCGCAGGTGCTGGTGACGATTGACCGCCAGAAAGCGAAGGCGTTGAATATTTCGCTTTCGCAGATTACGACTACCCTTGGCGTGTTCATGGGCTCGGAGTATGTGAACGACTTCAACTTCAACAACCGCACATATCGTGTATATGCGCAGGCGGATCAACCGTTCCGCATGAAGAGCAGCGACCTGCACTCGTTCTATGTGCGGTCGGATTCGGGAACGATGGTGCCACTGGACAACATCATGACGGTGGCGAACAGCGCGGGTCCGCCGGTTATCAGTCACTACAATCTTTTCCGCGCGGTGGAGATTGATGGATCGGCTGCTCCGGGGTACAGTTCGAGCGCGGGCATCGAGGCGATGCAGAACCTGGCGAAGCAGAACATGATGCCGGGGATGGCGTACCAGTGGACGGGGTTGACGCTGGATGAAATTGAGTCGAGCGGTAAGTCGATCATCATCTTCGGACTTGGCATCCTGGTTGTGTACCTGACACTTTCGGCGCAGTATGAGAGCTTTGCATTGCCGTTCATTATTTTGCTGGCTGTGCCGATGGCGGTGCTGGGCGCGCTAGGTCTGGTGTGGTGGCGTGGGCTGTCGAATGACGTGTATTGCCAGATTGGACTGGTGATGCTGATTGGCCTTTCGGCTAAGAACTCAATTCTGATCGTGGAATTTGCGGAGCAGTTGCGCAGGCAGGGGCGGTCGGTTGTGGAGGCGGCGATTGAAGCATCGGAACTGCGGTTGCGGCCGATTCTAATGACGTCGTTTGCGTTTATTCTTGGCGTGCTGCCGCTGGTGTTTGCGACTGGCGCAGGCTCGCTGGGACGGCAGTCCGTGGGCACGACGATTGTGGGCGGCATGCTGCTTTCGACCGTGCTGAACCTGTTCTTTATTCCCGTGCTGTATGTGATTTTGAGCAGGATTCTGGGAGTGAAGGCGGGCAAGGCGGAGACGGAACTGGCACATGCTTAGGAATGTGCACTGCTACTCGCGGTGCGCGATGATGTAGTCTTTAATGCGCTGATAGACATTTGCGGGGAGAATGCCGCGGTCTATCAGCTCATTTTTTGCATGGTAGGGACGGAAGCGCACAATGCGATCAGCCCAGACGCGTGTGAGGCCGGGAGCTTTCAGGAGCTGCTCAATGGTTGCGTGATTGATGTCGATGCGGTCTTCCGGCGGAATGCTGACGTGCGCAGGCGGTGTGTGTCGTGTTTGTGGCAGGGCGGAATGAGCCGTGCATAGAAGCATCAGCAGCAGGAAGAATTTGTGCACAGGTTTATTTTGCGTCAGGATGCGGCGGCCCGCAAGCTCGCAATGCGAGCAAGGATTTGTCGGTTGCCGTGCAAAATAGCTCTCCACGAATCTGCTCTGATCTGCAAAAATAACTGCATGGCGACTACACCGCACACTCCTGCGGCCGAGCCAGAGGTTCATGATCGGATTCTGACGCGGCCACGACTTATATCCATAGTTATTCTTTTACTTCTACTTATTCTTTGTATGGTGTTTGAGTGGTTGACACGGGATGCCATGCGCAGCGTGCCAAAACTTAGGGGCAATTCAAAAGGCGGAGTTTCCCTTGTAGACCAAAGCCCATGGCAAACAGCGCAGGCACTGGCACCGTTAGCTGTGAGTGCCGAGGAGATTCGGTATGCGCGCGAGGCGGAGCGGCTGGCAGATCACGCGGTAGATCAGGCGTTTGCCGCGGCGTTGCGTGGAGCTACGCTGAAGGCGCAGAGTCGTACGCTGACGGGAGAAGCGCTGGCGCTTTCGCAGAAGGTTACACAGCTGCAGCAGTCTGTAGCACAGGACCAGGCGCTGGTGAAGCAGTTGGCAGCTGCGCAAAGCTCGGCGGGCAGTGGAAACGCAACGGGAACATCGAGTCAGCAAAGCGGCCAGCAGAATAATGGAAGCGATCTGGATGTCGCGAAAGCACAGCTGGGACTCGATTCCGATGAACTGAGCGATGCGCAGGAAGACATGGACCGCGCATCGGGTGACTTGCGGCCACAGATTCAGGATGAGTTGGCTGCGCGTGAAGCGGCGATGAAGAAGTATGACGCCGAAGATCATGTGATCGGCGATACAGCGGTTCAAAATGCGGCAAAGTACGGCACGCTTGCGGGCCGGATTGGTGCATGGTTCAAGCAGAGCTCGCGGTTGGCGCTGATTCAGCAGGCAGCGAGTGATACGCGCGCTTCCATTCCTGCAATGATGGCGGCGCATAATGCGCTGGAAGCACAGTCTGGTGCGAGTTCGCAGGCCGATGCGCAGGGTAATGTAGACCGCTCGACGCACCTGGCGCACATTCGCAATGAAAGCCTGCAGCGGCAGTTGATGAGCATTTATGACGATCGCTCGCGTACGGCGCAGCAACTTGCGGATGTGTATGACAAGTGGGCCGCGCAGGTGCAGTTGCAACACCGCATTCTGCTGCATCTGATGCTGCAATCCTTTGCGTGGATTGTAGTGATTCTGATCTGCATGGTCGTGGCTGGGGGGCTAGTGGGACGCATGATGGAGTATCCCAAGCTGGAGTTTCGGCAGCGGGAGACGCTGCGTAGCATCCTGGATTTGATGATCCAGATTGTGGGCGTTGTGTGCATCTTGCTGGTGATTTTTGGCGCACCGCAACAGACAACCGAAATGATTGGGCTGGCAACGGCTGCTATCACGATCGCGTTGCAGGATTTTGTTCTCGCATTCTTCGGCTGGTTTGTGCTGATGGGTAAGAGAGGAATTCGCGTTGGTGATACGGTGGAGATTAATGGCGTAGGCGGAGAGGTGATTGAGATTGGCCTGATGTCTACGACGCTGCTGGAGACAGGCGCATTGGCTGGGAAAGGCTATCCGACAGGCCGCCGCATCAGCTTTATGAATGGCTTTGCGATTCGAGGGCAATACTTTAATTTCTCGACGGCTGGACAGTGGTTATGGGATCAGCTTTCCGTTGCCATTCCAGGAAACGTAGATACTCGCGTTGCCATGGAAAAAATTCTGAGTGTTGTGGAGGAAGAGACTCGCGACAGCGCGCATGCGGCGTCGCGCGAGTGGACGCGCACTGCACGTGGAGCGACTCTAAGCCGACAAGGCGCGCGGCCCTCGGTGAATCTGCAGCCTGCGGGTGGCGGCTTTGACGCGGAGGTGCGTTATGTGACGCGCGCCTCGCAGCGGGTGGAGACGCGCAACCGCTTGTATGAGCGCGTAGTAGAAGCACTGAAGGAAGTTTCGGCCCCGGCAGCATAGATTTGACAAAGTGCGGGCTCTGCTCGTAGGGTTTTAGACAGATGCAGAGCGTCCGCCATCATCGCCATCACCATCATCATGGACACCCCATGACGGCGGGATGCTGTGGCGTGATGTAAGCAGGACTAAGCCAAAGAATCCAAGGATCACCAGAAGCCCGCCGGCATAAGATGCCGGCGGGCTTTTCGTTTGTGCCACGCAAGATAACCTTAAGCGAGACAGGACAATGATTGACTTCGAGAAGATGGATGGACTGGTACCTGGCATTGTGCAGGATGCAAAGACGGGCGAAGTACTGATGCTGGGTTTTCTGAACCCGGCGAGCTATGCGAAGAGCATGGAGAGCGGATTTGTAACGTTCTGGAGCAGGACACGGCAGAAGCTGTGGATGAAGGGCGAAACGAGCGGCAATAGGTTGAAGATTGTTTCGGCTGCGACGGATTGCGATAACGACACACTACTGTTTCGCGTGGAAGTGGAGGGTGATGGGCTTGTGTGCCACGAGGGCACGGTGAGCTGTTTTACCAAACCTCTTACAAAGGATGCACAACAGACGGAGGCTGCAAGTGGCAAATAAGCTGAGACTCGGAATTCCCAAGGGAAGTTTGCAGGATGCGACGATTGCGCTGTTCAAGCGCGCAGGATGGAACATTTATGCGGATGGGCGCTCGTATTTTCCTTCGATCGATGACAGCGAGATTGAGTGCATGCTGATTCGCGCGCAGGAGATGGCGCGGTATGTGGATCATGGCGTGCTGGATGCGGGGCTCACGGGTATTGATTGGGTCGTCGAGAGCGGACTCGATGTTGAGAGTGTGACCTCGCTGACTTACTCGAAACAGACGCGGCGCAAGGTTCGCTGGGTACTGGCGGTACCGGAGAACTCGGGCTATGAGAAGGCTGAGGATCTGGAAGGCAAGATTATCGCCACCGAGCTTGTGGAGGTGAGCAAACGCTACTTTGCCAGCAGGGGCGTGAATGTGAAAGTGGAGTTCAGCTGGGGCGCAACAGAAGTGAAGCCGCCAACGCTGGCCGATGCGATTGTAGAAGTAACCGAGACGGGCAGCTCGCTGAAGGCGAATCACCTGAAAATTATTGACACGGTGATGGAGAGCGAGACGCGGCTGATTGCAGGCAAGGCCGTGCTGGCTAACCAGTGGAAGAAAGAGAAGATTGAACAAATTGCGTTGATGTTGCGCGGCGCGATTGATGCGCAGTCTCAGGTGGGCCTGATGCTGAATGTGAAGCGCGAGAACCTGGAGTCGGTGCTGGCAGTGTTGCCGGCGTTGAATTCGCCCACGGTTTCCCACCTGAGCAATTCGGAATGGGTTGCGGTGAATACGATTGTGGAAGAGCGTGTGGCTCGTGACGTGATTCCGCGGTTGAAGGCTGCGCAGGCTACGGGCATTGTGGAGTATCCGCTGAACAAAGTTGTTCTCTAAAACCGGAGGGACGATGAAGCTGATTCGCACCACGGGGCGCGGAGCAGGTAAGGCTGCGAACGTAATTGCGGCGCTGGAACGTAGGGGTGGCACGTCGCTGGAAGGCGTGCTGCCCGCGGTTCGGCGAATTATTGCCGATATGCGCAGAGGCGGCGATCGCGCATTGCTGCGGTATGCGAAACGGTTTGACGGACTTGCAAATGCGAAGCTGCTGTGCGTGAGCGAGGACGAGATGGAAGCAGCGTGGGAGGCGGCCGCACCGGAGATGCGGGATGCGCTGACTACAGCGGCAAAGCAGATCCAAGGATTTGCGGAGCGGCAGTTGCCGAAGGATTGGAGCGCGACTCCGGTTGCTGGATTGAAGACGAGGCAACTGGTGCGTGCAATTCCTTCTGTAGGCTGCTACGTACCAAGTGGGCGGCATCCGCTGCCTTCGACGCTTCTGATGACGGCGATTCCGGCGCAGGTGGCAGGTGTTGGGCGCGTCGTTGTTGTTTCCCCGAAACCCGCGCAGGAGACGCTAGCAGCGGCGCATCTGTTGGGGATTCGCGAATTCTATCGCGTGGGCGGAGCCCATGCGGTTGCGGCACTGGCGTATGGCACGGAGAGTTTGCCGCGCGTGGATAAGATTGTGGGGCCAGGAAGCTCGTATGTGACCGCGGCTAAGCGCGAGGTTGCATTTGACTGCGCTATCGACATGCTAGCTGGGCCAACGGAGATTGTGGTGACGAGCGAGCGCGGCAAGGCTGCGGATATCGCTTCCGATCTTGTGGCGCAGGCGGAGCATGATCCCGAAGCGCTGGCTATTTTTGTCACGACACGCGAGGATCTGGCGAAGGATGTGATTGCGGATGCCAAGGAGCGCGCACATGGAAATGCGGTGGCACGAGAGGCGCTGCGACGCAATGGACTGGTGATTGTTGCGGGTAGTACTGCTGAAGCTCGCGAGATTACGAATCGCATTGCTCCGGAGCATTTGACAGTGGACTCCGCTGCGGACCTGAAGTGGGTGCAGAATGCCGGATCAGTGTTTGTGGGCAAGTGGTCAGCCCAACCTCTGGGTGATTACATCTCAGGACCGAACCACACGCTGCCTACAGGAGCAATGGCATGTGTGCGTGGCGGGCTGAGCGTAAATGATTTTGTAAAGCTGATTACAGTGCAGGAGTATGGTGTGGAGGCCATCGCAGAATTGGGCCCGAAGGCTGTGCTGTTGGCAGAGGCTGAAGGATTGATCGCGCATGCAGAGGCAGTGCGCGTGCGGCTGAAGAACGCTTTGCGTGGGAGAAAGAAGAATGTCTGAATCGACTTCTGCTGTGTTTCCTGCGCCGCGTGCGCGGGTTCGCGCGATGAAGGAGTATCATCCGCCGCTCGGAAGCCGCGATGCACTGCGGCTGGATTTTAATGAGAATACGGTTGCGTGTTCGCCTGCGGTGAGCGAGGTACTGGCGGAGATATCCGCGGGCGCGTTGACGAAGTATCCGGAGCGCGAGCCGGTAGAAGCGATGGTTGCGGAGCACCTGGGCGTTGGCGCGGAGAATCTGGTGCTGACGAATGGCGTGGACGAAGCGATTCATGTGCTCTTCCAGGCGTTTCTGGATGCAGGCGATGAATTGCTCCTTCCGGTGCCAACATACACGATGTATGAGGTGTACGCTTCGGCGACCGATGCGAGTGTGGAGAAGGTGCAGGCAGATGCGACACTCGGGTTTCCTTATGAACGACTGCTGGCTGCGATTACACCGCGTACAAAGGTGGTTGCGATTGCGAATCCGAACAGCCCCGCGGGGTCAGTTGCGACGCGTGAACAAATTATTACGATTGCCGAACGCGCTCCGCATGCGATTGTGCTCGTAGATGAAGCTTATTTTCATTTTTATGGTGAAACAGTTCTCGATTTGATTGAAACGCTTCCAAATCTTGTCATAGCGCGCACGTTTTCGAAAGCATATGGACTGGCTGGGTTGCGGATTGGACTGCTGGCGAGCACGGTTGAGAATATGCAGTGGATTCGGCGCGTGCTTTCTCCATACAGCGTGAACCTTGTTGCGCTGGCTTGCCTTCCTGCTGCTCTGAAAGATACACAATTTCTTGAAGGGTATGTCGCAGAAGTATTAGCTGCTCGTACGGAATTTGAAGCAGTGCTGGATGAGCTTGGCTTGAAGCGCTGGCCGAGCAAGGCGAATTTTGTTCTCGTCGATATTGGAGCACAGCATGTGGAATTCGTGCGGCGCATGAACTCTGCAGATGTGCTGGTGCGCGACCGTTCCAGCGACCCGGGATGCGATGGATGTGTGCGCATTACGGTTGGGACACGCGCGCAGATGCGTGTGGCGGCGAAGGCGATTCGAGAGGCAGTGATAGCGCTGGAAATTAAGAGGGAGAATCGGTGAGCACAAAGAAGGCAAAGAAGAAAGCAGCAAAGAGCGTGAAGCCAAAGAGTGCGAAGACAGTTCAGCGCACTGCAGAGTTTGCGCGAAATACAACGGAGACGCGCATTGCGATTTGCCTGGTGATTGAGGGCGAGGGCAAGTACGAGGTTTCGACGGGGATTCGATTTTTCGACCACATGTTGGAGCTTTTTGCGCGGCATGGGGCATTCAATCTGAATCTGCAGTGTGTGGGTGATCTGGATGTGGATCAGCACCACACGGTTGAAGATGTGGGCATTGCGCTGGGTGAGGCCTTTGATAAGGCGCTGGGCGACAAGCGCGGGATATTGCGCGCGGGATATTTTGTGATGCCGATGGATGAGACGCTTGCGATTGCCGCGGTGGATATGAGCGGGCGTACAGCATATGCAGTGGATGCACAGGTGAAAACGAGGTTTGTCGGCGATTTGCAAAGCGAACTGGTGACGGACTTCTTCGAGGGCTTTGCGCGCGGCGCGCGGGCAAATGTGCATGTGAAGACGATGTACGGGCGCTCGAATCATCATAAGATTGAGGCGATCTTCAAGGCCTTTGCGCGGGCGCTGCGCGTGGCGTGCAGTAAGGATAAGCAGCTTGGTGAAATGCTGCCTTCGACGAAAGGATTGCTCTGATGCGTGTGACCGTCATTGATTACAAGGCGGGAAATCTTACCTCGGTGTTGAAAGCGCTGCGGCATTTGGGCGTTGACGTGACGGTGACGGATGCAGATCTTGCTCCGATTGAAAGCGCCGAGCGGATTGTGCTGCCGGGGGTGGGGCACTTTGCAGCGACACAGCGGCTGGACGCAACAGGCATGACACCGGCGATTCGCGCGGCAGTACAACGCGGCGTGCCGTTTCTGGGGATTTGCGTGGGAATGCAGTGGTTGTTTGCGGGCTCGACGGAGGCGCCGGGTCATGCAGGGCTTGGCTGGTTTGCGGAAGAGTGCACGCGCTTTCCGGAAGGCGGAGAAAAGGTTCCGCATGTGGGATGGAATTCTGTGACTCCCAAGGCGGATTCGCGATTGCTTGCAGGGGTTGAGCCGGGCGAGTTTGTTTACTTCACGCACTCGTATAAAGCGCCGGTGACAGCAGATACTGCGGCATCCACGGAGTACATGCAATTATTTGCTTCGGTAGTAGAACGCGGTAACGTTATGGGCGTGCAGTTTCATCCGGAGAAGTCAAGCGAGGCAGGTTTGAAGATTCTGCGCAACTTTCTGGAGATCCCGCGATGATTACGAAGCGCATTATTGCCTGCCTGGATGTGCATGCAGGCCGCGTGGTGAAGGGTGTGCAGTTTGTAGATCTTGTGGATGCAGGCGATCCAGCGGAGCTTGCTGCGCGACATGCACGTGAAGGCGCGGACGAGATTGTGCTGCTTGATATTACGGCGACGCATGAAGGAAGGCGGACGCTGCTCGACACCGTGAAGAGAACTGCAGAAGAATTGTTTGTGCCGTTTACGGTAGGTGGGGGAATTCGCACGGTCGAGGATGCGGAGCAGGTTTTTCTTGCCGGTGCGGATAAGGTGAGTATCAATTCGGCTGCATTGAAGAATCCGGAACTGATTAGCGAGATTGGCAAGATCTTCGGATCGCAAGCAGTAGTTGTAGCGATTGATGCGCGGCGCGATAAGGAAGCTGCCGATCCGGTGTGTGATGCGCAGGTATTTGTGCAAGGCGGGCGAAAGCCTGCTGGTCGGCGCGTTGTAGAGTGGGCTCGCGAGGCGGAAGAGCGCGGGGCAGGAGAGATTTTGCTGACTTCGATGGATTCCGATGGCACGCGTGCGGGATTTGATTGCGAGTTGACGGCTGCGGTGAGTAGGGCGGTGAGTATTCCTGTGATTGCTTCCGGCGGTGCGGGCACGGTGGATCATTTTGCTGATATTTTCAAGCGTGGTAAGGCTGACGCCGCTCTTGCCGCAAGTATTTTTCACTTCGGTGTTTCGAGTGCGCGCTCGCTGAAAGAGCAGCTTGCGCTCTCTGGAATTTCTGTGAGGCTTTCATGCTGATTCCTTCGATTGATTTGATGGGTGGGCGCATTGTGCAGCTGGTACAGGGAGAAAAACTGCGACTGGCATTCGACGATTTTGAGTATTGGATTGAAAAATTTTCTCGCTATCCGCTGGTGCAACTGATTGATCTGGATGCGGCGATGCGCCAGGGAGACAACACGGTGCTGGTCGAACAGATTTGCAAGCGGCTGCCGTGCCAGATAGGTGGTGGAGTTCGCGGCCAGGAGCGTGCAAAACAGATGCTGGATGCAGGTGCGAAACGTGTGATTGTTGGATCGGCCCTTTTCACGGAAGATGGCACGGTGAATGCGGAGTTTGCTGGTGAGATGGCTGCTGCAATTGGCACGGGGAAAATTGTTGCGGGCATCGATACGAAGAATGGGCGCATCGCGGTGAAGGGTTGGAAGGCGAATGTGGACTTGACGCCGGATGCGGCGATTCCGGTGCTTGATCCGTATGTGGCCGCGTTTCTCTACACGCATGTAGACGGCGAGGGGATGATGCAGGGCTTTCCGATTGCGACGGCCGAGCGGCTGCGCAAGCTGACGGCACGGCAGATGATTGTTGCGGGCGGGATTCGCTTGCAGCAGGAAATTGATGCATTGAGTTCGATTGGCGTGGACGCAGTGGTGGGGATGGCTGTATACACAGAATCGCTGGCCATATAGACAGAAAAGGCATGGAAAGCTACACCTGTCAGCTATGCTGAATGCGGCGTAAATTGCAGGAGGAACGAAGATGGGGACGATCGGGCAGAGCGGGATTCGGTTGGCGCGGCGTCTGGATGAGGTTGGATTTTCCGACATCGTGCAGATTCGTAATAAGGTAATGGCTCTGCGCGCTGCAGGCAATGCTGTGTACTCGCTGCATGGTGGCGAGCCCTTCTTTGAGACCCCGGATGAGATCAAGTTCGCGGCTGTGCGCGCGCTGGTGAAGAATCACACGCACTATGCGCCGTCATCGGGGATTTTGCCGCTTCGGGAGGCGCTGATCGAGAAACTGGTAACGAAAAACAAGATCGGAGTCACAACGGATGAAGTGATTGTGACGATGGGTGGAACGCAGGCGCTTTATGCGGCGTTTCAAACTGTGCTCGATCCGGGTGATGATGCGCTTGTGTTTTCACCATATTGGACGCCGATTGCAGACCTGGTTACGGGAGCACAAGCGCGGCCGCTGCTGGTGCCTTCTACGACGGCACGGCGCAATGGAATTCGCGCAACGCTGGAGCAGTTTTCTACGTCGAAGACGCGGGCGATCTACTACAACACGCCGCAGAATCCGAGCGGACTTGTCTTCACTAAAGCAGAAGCGGAAGAAGTTGCAGCGTTTGCAAAAGAGCGTGACCTGGTTGTGATTGCAGACGAAGCGTATGAAGATCTGGTGTATGACGGCGAGCATTTTTCCATTGCGTCGCTGCCGGGGATGTTGGAGCGCACGATCACCTGCTATACATTTTCCAAGACCTATGGAATGACGGGCTGGCGTGGTGGCTATGCAGTTGCGAAAGAGCCGTTCATGACTGGACTTAAGAAGATTATTCTTTATTCAACCAACGGCGTGACTACGTTTGTTCAGTATGCGATGGTTGAGGCGCTGAAGACGCCGGAAACGGAGATTGCCGCCAAGCTTGAGGAGTATCGCAAGCGGCGCGATCTGCTGGTGACGGGCTTAAATGAAGTGGGCTTGGAGTGTGAGCCGCCTGCGGGAGCATTTTATGCGTTTCCTAACGCAGAGAAGATCGCCAGGAACAGCCGCACGGCAGCGCAGATTTTGCTGGAGAATGCGCATATTGCAACGATTCCGGGTTCGGTCTTCGGTGCGCAGGGCGAAGGGCATCTGCGATTTGGTTATGCAATTCCGGTGAAAGAAATTGAGGACTGCGTCGAAGCGCTGAGAAAGTTTTTGAAGTAATTTGCGTAGCGATGCAGTAGTTGGCGCGAAGCGTATAGCTGGATTCTTCGGGAGTGATTATAGGTGATGCTGCGAGTTGGGTATCCGGCAAGGATTGATGCGAGTCTGATGAGCGTGATGCCCGCGGGCGTGGAGTTGGTGCCGCTGCCTGCAGAGCTGGATCATGATGTAGATCTGGATGTCTGGATTCCGGATGTGCTGACGCCGCGTGCAAAGGATAAATGGAAGCATTTGCGCGGCGTGAAGCTGGTGCACGCGCTGATGGCTGGTACCGAGTGGATTCCTGAAACCGTTGGCTCGCATGTGACGATTTGCAATGCCCGTGGGGCTCACAACGTTGCAACTGCGGAGTGGACGGTGGGAGCGATCTTTACATCGCTCAAGTATGTGCCGCTTTATCTGGAGATACAAGCTTCGGGCGATTGGAAGCGCAGAAAAGAGGCGACGGCGCAGTATGCGCGGCTGCATCCGGATGCGAGTACACCTTATCCGCCAGTAATGAATGAGGAACTGACGGGCAAGAAGATTCTGATGGTGGGGTATGGCTCCATTGGTCAGGAGATTGAGCGGATGCTTGCGCCTTTTCATGTGGAGATGACGCGCGTAGCGCGTTCGGCGCGGACTGAACCGCTGGTGCATCCCGTTTCTGAGTTGGAGAAGTTGCTGCCTGACGCTGAGATTGTGATTTTGATTCTGCCGTTGACGGCGGAATCGCAGGGATTGATTGGGGCGCGCGAGTTTAGTTTGATGCAACAGGGCGCATTGCTGGTGAATGCTGCGCGCGGGCCGATTGTGCAGACCGATGCGCTTGTCGCTGCGCTCAATTCCGGCAGGATTCGTGCGGCGCTCGATGTGACGGATCCAGAGCCGTTGCCGGAGGGGCATCCGTTGTGGAAATGTCCCAATCTTTACATTACGCCGCATATTGGCGGATCGAGTCCGCAATTTATGCGGCGCGCGCTGAAGGTGGTTGCGGCGGAGCTTGAGCGCTACATCAAGGGTGAGCCGCTGAAGAACGTGGTGCAGGCGGCGATTTAGACCTCGCTGGTTTTTGCCGCGCGAGACCAGTCGCGCAGGCCGAGGATGGCGAGGGCGACGAGCACTGCATATAGCACGGCGGTTGGCCAGAGATCTTTGTAGATGTATTCCCCGATGTACAGGAGATCGACGACGATCCAGAGCCACCAGTTGGCGATGTGCTTGCGTGCTCCCCACCAGCTTCCGACGAGGCTGTAGCTGGCGAGCGTTGCGTCGAGCCAGGGAAGAGCGGCGTGCAGGCGTTGCGCGATGAGGGCAAGAATGACGGTGCCAACGGCTCCAAGTCCGATTGCGATTGCGGCATCGCGTTTCTTGAGTGGAACGATTTTGACTTCTCCTTCTTCCTGCACGCCGCGGAGCCAGTGCCACCATCCATAGAGCGTGAAGGCTACGAAGAAGCCTTGCAGCAGTGTGTCTGAGAGCAGCTGCGCTTTATAAAAGACGACGAGATAGAGCACATCTGCGGCGAGCGTGATGGGCCAGCACCAGAGCGAACGGCGCGTGGTGAGCCATATGCCTAGAAGGGTTGTCGTCCAGCCTGTCCACTCTATCCAGTTTGTGAGGAGATAGTGGATCATTGCTGCTCTGCCTCGGCTTGGATTCCATCCCAGTTACGGATTACGTCGAGCAACTGCTTCCCTGCTCCGCGCCACCAGCGTGCGTGATCGAGCAGATAAGCAGGACAGGCATAGTAAGCCTCCTCTTCGGAATGTAGCACGCTGAGAAAATAGTCTGCTTCGGAAAGTGCGAACTCCGCATGGCATAGCGCGGTCATGGGGGCGAGCGCGGCACGTTCCGCGTTGGTGAGTGGACGGACGGATTCATATCCGTTGAGAAACGCGGAGAGATGATCAAAGTGAATTGCCACACGTTCGGGTTCGTCGGGCTGCTCGACAAGCGCGAGCCACTCCACCATGCTGCGCTCGATGGCATGTGCAAGGTCATGGACTGCATTGGTGCGGTCGCTCAGGCCGAAGTCAATCACGGCTGTTACCTGTGCCTGCGCGCTTTCGTTGCTCCAGAAAAGATTGGATGGGTGCAGGTCATTGTGCGTCCACAACGGTGAGAGCTGGGGCAGCAAAGGAAGAAGCTCGGAATGAAATGGCCGCAGCAGATCGAGCGCATCGCGCAGCCAGTTGTGGCTTGCGAGATAGCTTGCGAGCGCTGGCCGTGTGGCGAGATAGACCGGAACGGAATGCCCGGAATCTTTGGAGGCAAAGATGCTGAAGCTTGCGACGAGTGGGCGGCCTGTACGTGGCGGCGCATCGTATCCTTGCGCGGCACGATGCAGATGCGCCATTGCCTGGCCGGCGGAGTGGGCATGATCTGCATGGAAGAAGGGCGTCCATGAGATGGCGTCTCGATAAAGATCAATACCGTGTGGCAATTCGTGTACTTCGTAGGTCCAGCCGTTGATTTCAATCGCAGTATTGCCGTGCTTGTTCGCGAGAACTTGCGGAACGCTTGCGCCATGTGCGCGTAGATGCGCCATGAATGCGTGTTCTTCATAGAGGCTGGCTGCGCTGCGCACGGCGTGGGCGTGGCGTTTGATGAAGACACGGCGCTGGCCAATGCGTACTACACTTGCAGCCGAGAAGGGACGCGGGCTGGTGGTGAGCAGCTCTGGCTGGCCTGCGAGGCCGGGATAGAACGGCAGCACGTCACGGACTTCCTCAACCGTGAGCGGTGGCCAATACGGCGCTACCAGCGTTCCATCTTGCGCATGTGAGTGTGCGGTTGTGCTCATGTTACGTTGCGGTCGTCCTTGCTTTAGAAGGTGTAGTGTGCGCTTAAGCGTACGGTTGTGGGCGCGCCTAGATGGATGAAGGTATCTCCGAGGCTTGCGCCGGTGTCCTTCCAGTAGCGCTTGTCGGTGATGTTGTCGGCATAAAGACGCAGGGTAACATGGCCTTCTTCGCCATTCTGTCCTCCGCCGGGCGTCCAGCGCGCGCCGAGGTTGAAGAGGTTGTAGCCGGGTACGCTGACGGTGTCGTCGCGTGTGGCTTCGTTGCGGTCGGTGTAACTCCAGCCGGGCATCAGGTGCAGACCTCTCGCGTGGGGGATGAGTACGTCCGCAAAGACGGCGGTGCGGACGTGGGGTACGTTGATGACCTGCTTGTTGTCGAAGGAGGGTGTGCCGGTATCTTGCGAGTTGGCGCGAATGGCGGCGGCGGATGCGGTGAGCTGCAGCCAACGCGAAGCGCGGCCTTGTGCGTTGAGTTCGATGCCGTCGTGGGTTTCGTGGCCTTCCGAGGTAAACGTTAGCTCGTCATCGTTGTTGCCCATGGGATAAAAGAAGGGCGCGCGCAAGTGGAAGAGTGCGCCGGTGAGCAGGATGCGCTGTGCGGGCTCGTACTTGGCGCCGATTTCTGCCTGGCGCGTGAAGTAAGGGCTGAGGAACTGGTTGGCGTTGGTTGCCCACCATGGCGCCTGGGGGCCGAGTGAGAGCATGACGTTGTAGTTGGTGTAGAGAAGCAGTGGCTTGATAGGCGCGATGCTTGCTGCGAAGGTGGGCAGCCAAATGTTTTTGTCGGTGAGGAAGACTGCGGCGGCTGGGTTGGTGGCGTTGGCGGAGTAGTTGTGGTCGCGCAGGGAGACGAAGCGGCCGCCCGCTAGCAGGTCAATGTGCGCAGGAAGGTGGATACGGTCCTGCAGAATGAGCGACGGCTGGTGGTTGTTTTCATAGAGGCGGCGCGGTCCGGCTTGTTGCACTGGGTCTTCAATGGAGTACGGGACGTTGGGCTGGTAGATGTTTTCCGGGCCTAGGTAGGCGTAGACGGAGCCATCCTGGATGATGCCGTCGGGTGAGGAGGGGGTGTCTACGGTGTAGTAGCCGGGCATGCGGACGCTACGGGTAAAGAGGCTGCCGCCGATGGCGACTTCATGCGTGATGGAGCCGGTACGGAGATGGCCTAGCAGCAGTGCTTCGATTTGTGAGTTGATGCGGAGCTCGCCGGGGTTGCGGTAGTCGTAGACATCGTAGGTTCCGTCGGGAGCGAAAAAGTAGTAGGGATCGTTCTCGCTATTGCCATAGGCGTAGATGACGTTGTCATCAATGAGCGAGTGGCTTAACGATGCAGCGGCGAAGACATGCCAGTTGCGCGGCAGATCGTAGTCGAAGCGCGCGCCGGTGTTGTAGGTATCGAAGGTGTTGGGCTTGGCCCAAGGCTGATAGCCGAGCATGGTGGAGGGTGAAAGCTTGTCGATGTCGGGGACGGTTGTGCCGCCGAGGAGCTGGTAGCCGCAGACGGAGCGCTCGACCTTGTGCTGGTACTCGAAGTCGGTTTTGAGAATGGCTTCGGGAGAGAGGTGCCAGTCAGCCGCGCCTGCGCCCATGGCGCGCCAGCCGTTGGCGCCGTTGACATAGCTGGCGATGCGCTCGCCGACGAGGTTGACGCGCGCGCCGATTTGCTTTGCACTGCCGAAGAGGCGGCCGAGGTCGGTGGCTCCGTAGGCGGAGCCGCGGTGGTCGGTTGCGAGGTCCATTGCCTGAATCGGCGACTCGCCGAACGTGGGGCGTTTGGTGACGTAGTTGATGAGGCCGCCTGCGGAGGCGACACCGCTTTCGACGCCGGCGATGCCTTTGAGGAACTCGACGCGTTCCTTGTTTTCGAGGGGCACGTCCTGCTCGCCGGCGATAGTGAGGCCGTTGAGTTGGAGCCCTGTTGCCAGGTCGATGGGGAAGCCTCGGATTTCATAGTCGCCATAGTAGCCGACGGGGGCGTAGTCCTCCCCGATGGAGGCGTCGTTCTTGATGACGTCTGCTAAGGTGCGGGCGCCCTGGTCGAGGAGGAGCTGGCGAGTGACTACGGTTGCGGAGATGGGTGTTTCGCTTAAGGGTGCGCCGTTGAGTGTGCCGATGCTGACTACGTCAGGGTGATAGGCGTCCTTGGTGTCGGCGTGGACTTCGATGGTGGTCTGGACAGGTGCTACCGGCTGCTGTGGCTTGTCCTGATTTGTTGCAGAGGTAGCGGGAGTTTGCGCATGCGAAGCAGCTAGGCTGAGGGCAAGCGATGCAAGGAGGGTGGCTAGGGATTGAAGTGGCTTCATGGACACATCTCGTTTTCTGAAAAACAAGAGTGCCGAAGCTGAGTGCCGTTAAGAAGGCCGGTTGACTTGCCTCGAAAGGCCTAGCCGAAACTTCCCACGCCGGTATTATCCGGATCGGGTTCTAGGGTATTTCTCAGCCCCGCAATTACTCGGAGCACCCCTGTTTCTCTCACACGATTGAAACACTTTCCCGGCCGGAGAGCAAATGAGGGGTTGCGGAGGATGGGATGGGTAGGGATGAATGGCGAAGGACGACTGACGAACGTCGTACCCGGTGGTTTGTATTGGTGATTTTAGGAGATTTATTTTTAAGTGATTGAAAAATAAATATTTTATTTCTAATTTTAGTGTTTACCAGGTAGTTAGTAGAGTGGCGAAAAATGGGTACTTTCCAGAAAAAGTGCCTCGAAAACTTTTATCGCACGATACGTGTGTCCAAAATCGTTCTAATTCTGGCTATGCTCGCCATAAAGTGACTTGCTCAAATCAAACTCCGCGCGTGCCTTCTCTTGTTGTCCTGCAGCGCGGTACGCATGCCCTAGCTCAAAGTGAGCCTTGGGGTCGTTGGGAGCGAGACCAACCGCAAGCTGCAGCTCACGCACGCCGCGGTTCGGATCTCCATTTGCCACCAGAGCCATGCCCAACTTTTCATGCGCCCAAGCAGACTTAGGATCCAGCTCCACAGCCTTTTCAAGAAACGGCTGCGCGTCCGCCGCACGAGCCTGGTCAAGAAGAACAATTCCCAGGTCGAGATAAGGCCACGGATCCTTGAGACCGCGCTCCTTAGTCCACTGCGCAGCCCTGCGCAAAGCCTCCTCCGCCTTCTGCGGCTCATTCTGTGCATCATAGGTGAGCCCAAGATTCTCCTCCGCCTTCAGATGCGTGGGCTCCAGCGTCAGCAACCGCAGGTAAACCTTCTCAGCTTCCGGAAAGAGATTCTTCGCATAAAGGCAGCGCCCCAGGCTGTAAAGAACATCCTTGTTATCCGGTTCCATGCCAAGCGCAATACGCAGCCAGCGCACCGCATCGTCATAGTCGTTGAGCAGCACATAATTCAGCGCCACAGATCGAAGCTGCTCAGCATCAGGCGTCTGAATCTGCGCTGCACGAGTGTAGGTTTCCAGCGACTCACGTGGCTTGTTCAGTAGGCGCAGCACAAGCGCCAGCTCATAAAGCGTTTCGGCAGATTGCGGACCCTGCTGCAGGCTGGCGCGAAGCCGCGCCTCTTTCTCCGCTAGCGCAGGATCAGCCAGCGCAGCGGTTTCGTTTCCAAGCGAAATGCCTCCCGGCTGCGTTTTTGTCGGAGCCTGCTGCGCCCAGGCAGTATGCATTCCCGCCGCCAGCACAAGCGCCAGCCCGGCCTTGGCAAACCGCAGGGACCGCACTGTTGTCGCTTCATTCCATCGCATCGTTGATAGTTTCCGTGCCGATGATTATTTCAGATAAGACCATCTACCAGTATCGTCTGCAACATGGCGTAGTGTCTCGATTGGAAGGGTACGGGCTTTAGCCCGTACGTCTTGGTTCACTCGAAGAATAGGGGGCTTTAGCCCCTGAGGGAATGCATAGTACAAGCAGGTCAAGCGCATGCGGAATGGAGTAATATTTTCGAGAAGAAATCGTTTACCCAAATCGCCATTTCTATGGAAAGTGGCTGAAGAAAAACAGGAGAACTCCCGTGCGCGTACTGCCCCGGATTATTGCACCGCTAGCCACACTGATAGCATTAAGCGCGCCGGTACAAGCCGCGCATTCGCAGGAGCCAAAAGCCCTCGTACTCACCGGCGACTACGCCGGCACGCACGACCCATCCATCGGCCGCGAAGGCGACAACTATTACGTCTTCGCCACCGGCTTCGCGCCCGGCGGAGGCCAGTTCGCCATCCGCTGCTCCCACAACCTCACCGAGTGGAAGCTCTGCGGCCACGTTTTTGACGCAATCCCCGACTGGATTCACAAAACAAGCCCCGGCACCAAGGAGCTCTGGGCGCCCGACATCTCCTTCTTCAACGGAAAGTATCACCTCTACTACGCCTACTCGCTCTTCGGCGTAAACCTCTCCGGCATCGCTCTCGCAACCAACGAAACGCTCGACCCAACCAGCCCGAAATACCACTGGCAAGATGAAGGCCTCGTGCTGCAATCCACCAAGTCCGACGACTTCAACGCGATTGACCCCAACATCGTGCTCGATGAAAAAGGCCAGCCTTGGCTGAGCTTCGGCAGCTTCTGGTCCGGAATCAAGATGCGTCGCATCGATCCTGCAACCGGAAAACTATCCGCCGCAGACCTGCAACTCTATTCCCTGGCCACTCGCGCCAAGCCGGACAATGCAGCGCCAGCCAAGCCTGGCCTGCCGCCGGACTGGGAGGCAATCGAAGCGCCATTCCTCGTGCATCACGGCGGCTACTACTATCTCTTCGCCTCGTTTGATCTCTGCTGCCGCGGCACCCACAGCACCTATCACACCGTAGTAGGCCGTTCCCGCAAAGTCACCGGCCCCTACCTGGACCGCGAAGGCAGGGAACTGCTCAAAGGCGGCGGCAGTGACCTGCTTACCGCCAACAGCCGCTGGCTCGGTCCCGGTGGAGAATCCATACTGCAGCGCCCCGAAGGCGACATCATCGTCTTCCACGCCTATGATGCCGCAACCGGCAAGCCCGCACTGCAAATCTCCACCATCGCATGGAAGAACGGCTGGCCTGAAGCTGCGCTGGGCACCGTCGGCGAGGCAAAATAATCGCAGTGAGGATCAATCAACATTACCGCGCGGCCTGTCTGTATACGTTACTGGCCACCGTTTCCACATGCCTGCGCGCGCAAACAGCGCTCGCGCCAGCTGTGCCGGGCCACTTCGTAGACATCACAGCACAATCCGGCGTGCATTTTCTGCACCAGGCCCCGCACACCTCTCGCAAATACCTGCTGGAGACAATGGGCTCCGGCGTAGCGCTCTTTGACTGCGACGGCGACGGCCGTCTGGACCTCTTTCTCGTCAACGGCGCCCCCTATCCAGACCCCACGCCCAAAGGAACCATCCCGCAGAAAACCGGCCCCGAATACTGGAACCGCCTCTACCACCAGAAGAGCGACGGCACCTTCGAGGACATCACCGAAAAAGCGGGCCTAACCGGCGTAGGCTACGGCATGGGCGTAGCCGCTGCCGACTACGACAACGACGGCAACGAAGATTTATTCGTCACTGGTTATGGCGGCAATCATCTCTACCACAACAATGGCAACTGTACCTTCACCGATGTAACCGCAAAGGCAGGCGTAGCCGGCAGCGGCTGGTCATCAAGCGCGGCATGGGTCGATCTCGACAACGACGGCCGCCTCGACCTCGTAGTTCTGCGTTACATCACATGGGACTGGGCTGACAAGTGGTGCGGTCCTCCGGAAAATCGCGGCTACTGCCACCCTGACGTTTTTGACCCCATACCCATGCTCGTCTACCACAACGACGGCAATGGCCACTTCACCGAAGAGGCGCACAAACTCGGCCTCGACAAGCCCGGCAAAGCCCTCGGCATCGCCATCGGGGATTACGACCGCGACGGCCGCATCGATCTTTTCATCGCCAACGATTCCATGCCAGAATTCCTCTTCCACCAGAAGAAAGATGGCACCTTTGAAGAAGTAGGCCTTGAAGCCGCAGTAGCCGTAGATGGAGACGGCCGCACCTTCGCCGGCATGGGCGTAGATTTCGCCGACTATGACAACGACGGCTGGCCCGACCTTGTTGTAACCACACTCGCTAATCAAAAGTACGCGCTTTACCACAACGAACACGACGGCACCTTCGACTACACCAGCTACAAGACCGGCTTCGCGCGCATGACCCTGCTCCACTCCGGCTGGAGTCTCTTCTTCCTCGACTACGATAACGACGGCTGGAAGGACCTTCTAATCGCGCAGGGCCACGATCTCGATACCGTCGAAAAGAGCTACCCTCAATTGCATTACCGCGAGCCGATGATGCTGCTGCATAACGCAGCAGGCAAATTTACCGACGTAAGCGCAATCTCTGGCCCGGCACTGCAGCAGCCGTGGGTAGGCCGCGGTATGGCCATGGGCGACCTCGACAACGATGGCCGCGTCGATGCTGTTGTGACAACCAACGGTGGTGCAGCCCACATTCTGCATAACGAAACACCAACGAAAAACCATTGGCTCACGCTGAAGCTAGTTGGACACAAGAGCAACCGCGACGGCATCGGCGCCGTCATCCACGTGACCACCACCGCTGGCAGCCAGTGGGAAACAGTCACCACCTCAAGCGGCTATTTATCTTCAAGCGACCCACGCGCTCACTTCGGCCTCGGCAGCAGCGCCGTAGCACAGATCGTAGAAATTCGCTGGCCCAGTGGCATCGTGCAAACACTCAAGAATGTAGCCGCAGATCGCATTCTTCGCGTGGACGAACCGGAGACGGGGGCGCACTAATGCCAGTCGCGATGAGCGGCAGAATCGCTGCATGCCGCACAGCGTTCGCAGCCATATTTCTGTACGCGCTGATCTGCGGGCAAACAAATGCGCAATCCACGACAGCACAAAGCCCTGTCACCGCAGCAGGAGGAGTGGTAAAAAATGGCCCACTGGTTTTTCAGGATATCGCCGCGCAAGCAGGCCTCGCAAGCTGGCACAACCACACGGGAACCGCACAGAAGCGCCTGATTATTGAAGCGAAAGGTTCCGGCGTCTGCCTGATCGATTTCGACAAGGACGGCTGGCTCGATATTTATCTGGTCAACGGGTCAACGATGGAGGCTCTTGACGGAAAAGCCCCATCCCCCCACGCCGCGCTCTTTCGCAACAACCACGACGGCACATTCACGGACGTGACAGCGCAAGCCGGGGTAGCCAACGACCGCTGGGGCCTCGGCTGTGCAGTTGGCGACTACGACAAGGACGGCTGGCCCGATCTCTACGTAACAAATCTCGGCGTCAACCGCCTCTACCACAACAATCACAACGGCACATTTACAGACGTAGCTCTGAAAGCCGGCGTCGCGCTCGATGAGAAGGTGGGAACGGTCGTCACAGACCATACCGGCGCAACCTTCGGCGACTTCGATGGTGATGGCCTGCTCGATCTCTTCGTCGCAGGATACATCCGTTATGACTTCGGGGACCCCCCGCTAGCCGGCGCAAAATCCGTGCACACCGCCACCTGCCAATATCGCGGCAAAGATGTCATGTGCGGTCCCCGCGGGCTTAACGGCGCGGAGGACCATCTCTTCCACAACAATGGCGATGGCACTTTCACGGATGTGAGCCTCAAAGCCGGTGTGAATGATCCGAACAAGTACTACGGCCTTGGTGCACTGTTTGTGGATGTTAACGGTGATGGCCGTCCCGACCTCGTTGTTGCCAATGATTCCAGCCCCAATCTTTTCTACATCAACAAAGGCAACGGAACCTTCGAGGAAGACGGCTTCGCAAGCGGCTTCGCGTTCAACGGCGCAGGCCGTGAAGTAGCAAACATGGGCATCGCCGCGGGAGATTACGAAAACAACGGCCGCCTCGACCTGCTAAGCACCACCTTTTCCGACGACTACGACCTTCTCTTTCGCAATGATGGCAAGGGCGCATTCGAGGACGTCAGTTACAACGCCGGCATCGCCGCCGAAACCATGCCGTTTGTCAGCTTCGGCGACGGCTTTCTCGACTTCGACAATGATGGATGGAAGGACCTGCTCATCGCCAACGGTCATGTTTATCCCGGTGTCGATCAACAGCCCGGCTGGGGCATGAGCTTCGCTCAGCGCCCGCTCTTGTTTCGAAACCTGCATAACGGACACTTTGAAGTGGTCCCCGCAGTGGAAGGCACAGGCCTCGCAGAAACCTTTGTAGGCCGTGGCGCAGCCTTTGGAGATCTCTTCAACGACGGCAAAATCGATGTTGTCATCAACAACCTCGACGGCCCTCCAGTTCTATTGCGCAATGTCACTGCAAACCAGGATCATTGGATAGAACTGCAACTCATAGGAGGACCCAGAAGCCCACGCGATGCTGTTGGAGCTACCGTGTATCTCACCGCAGGTGGAATCCGCCAGCGCAACGACGTGCTGAGCGGCGGCAGCTATCTTTCTTCTAACGATCTGCGCGTTCACTTCGGCCTCGGCAGCGCGTCAAAGATAGACGCCATCGAAATTCACTGGCCCGACGGCACCCTGGAAAAGCTGCCGCCGCCTGCTGTAGACCACATCTACACTGTGGAGCAGGGGAAGGGTATTGCTGTTTCTTACGTAGGCAGGTGAATCCTCGGCAAGGAAGATATCGGCGTGGAATGTCTTGCGTACAGTTTGATATCTGATATATTAATCTGCATGAGGCGCATCCCTTTCATTTTCGCAGGTATCCAAGGCAGCCTGATGTGCGCTTCCGTTCGATGTCGTTGTTGTCGTGTGGTTCCCGCTGTGATGGCGTGATGGAACCCGCTGTGCCTGCCCGTTACCAGGAATTTTGATTGGATTCTGAAGCACGAGACTCGCAAGTTCAGGGCTCGGTGTATTCAAAATCAGCATGCATCCGTAACGCGCTAACGGCACAGCAGGACTGACGAATACAAACTCCATTCCCGCCTATCGCTGACTCAGATTTGCATCGATATCGACCTTGCATACATGTGTTTCTAAGATGCATTTGTGTAATCAGGATACGGGTGCGTAAGTGCAAGAAGGAATGTAGCCTTGTACCCACTCTTCGATGCGAGTATCACTGCTTCACTCCACTTGTTGACTGCGCGAAGGATGAAGATGAAGAGACTTGCTGCATTTGTATTGATTCTGTCCAGTGTCGCCCTTGCCGCACCGGCAAAGAAGATTACCTCGCCTACGGAAGCGTTTGGCTTTGAGCCCGGAACTGATCGCAAACTGGCGGATTGGAAAGAACTGACCGCTTATTTTCAGAAGATGGCTTCAGAATCCGATCGGATTCGCTATGAAGAGGTAGGGAAGACAACGGAAGGACGCCCGTTTGTTGCCGTCACAATTTCCTCCGCGGAGAACCTTGCGAAGCTGGAGCACTACAAAGAGATTCAGCGCAAGCTGGCTGACCCGCGTCTTACTTCTGCAGACGAAGCAAAGAAGCTCATTGCGGAAGGCAAGACCGTGCTGGTGGTGACATGCAATATCCACTCTACGGAGATTGCGAGCTCACAGAGCGCTTCAGAGTTTGCCTATAGGCTTGCAACGGGCAGCTCGCCGGAGATTCAGAACATTCTGCACAACGTGATTATTGTGCTTGTGCCATCGCTGAATCCGGACGGGCAGCAGCTGGTGGTGGACTGGTACAAGAAATACCTTGGCACTCCATACGAAGGAAGCAGCCCGGTGGTGCTGTGGCATCACTATACGGGCCACGATGACAACCGCGACTGGAGCTCGTTCACGCAGGTAGAGACGCGGCTTGCGGTAGAGAAGGTCATCAACCCGTGGCACCCGCAGATTCTCTACGACATTCACCAGATGGGCTCGAATGGTCCGCGCATCTATTTGCCGCCATGGGTCGACCCGATTGATCCAAACGTAGACCCGGTGCTGGTGGAATCGATGAATGCGCTGGGCGTAAACACGGCACTGGAGATTGGACAAACCGGTAAGCAGGGAGTGCTGGTACACGGTGTGTACGACTTCTGGTCGCCGCTGCGCGATTATATCTCGCTGCACAACGGGCTCCGCGTGTTAACGGAGTCAGCAAGCGTGAACATCGCAACACCAATTAACATCCCTTTTGAAAAGCTGGACCGTGGAATCGGCTACGACGCAAAGGTTGCGGCATGGAACTTTCCCGATCCCTGGAAGGGTGGATGGTGGCGACTGCACGACATTGTCAACTACCAGCTGGATGCGTTCTTTTCGATTGCTAATAACGCAGCAACCTTCCGCGAGCGATATCTGACGAACTTCTACGAAATTGGTAAGCGCGCCGTGAATCGCGAGTCAGGGCCGTATGCGTATGTAGTTCCGGCTGAGCAGGTAGATCCGGCAGCAGCAGCACGTCTGGTAAATACGCTGCGCATTGGCGCGGTGGATGTGGACCAGGCGACGGCTGATTTTGACGCTGGCGGCAAGCATTATGCTGCGGGAAGTTACATCATTCGCCTGGCACAGCCCTATGGAAATTTTGCGAAGACGCTGCTGGAGATTCAGCACTATCCAAATATTCCTGAGTATCCGGGTGGACCGCTGCAGAGGCCTTACGACGTGACGGCGCAAACGCTGCCGCTGCTGTTTGGGGTGGACGTGGATGAAGTGAATGACAAGTTCACCGCGACGACGGCGAAGGTAGAGCGCGCAAAAGCGCCGGCCGGTAAGTTTGAGAAGTCGAGCAGCGGAAGCGGTTATCTGCTGTCCGATAAGGCGAACAGTGATTTGTATGCGTTGTTTGCGCTACTGAAGGATGGCGTGGCTGCATATCGCCTGACAAACGGTGCTGACGCAGGCACGATCTACATTCCGCAGCAGGATGGGGTGGACACGCGGTTAGCGGCGATTGCGAAGGAGTTTCCGGTAGAGATTCGTGCGGCATCTTCCATACCCGCGGGCGGTGCGCTGCGGGTTAAGCTGCCGCGCATTGCGCTCTACCAGAGCTGGATTCCTTCCATGGATGAAGGCTGGACGCGATGGATCTTCGACCAGAACAAAATTCCGTACACGCGAGTCGTGGATGAGGACATTCGCAAGGGCGATTTGAACACGCGCTTCGATGTAATTGTGATTCCGGACAATGCGCCGCGTGCGATTACGACAGGGCGTGGCGGATTTGGAGACGAGAGCGCTACGCCTGCATCTGCAACAGGGCAGAGGCAGAACGCTGCAGGAGGTACGCGCACGACTCCTGCTGAAGATCCAAATCGTCCGAAGACTCCGCCGGAGTTTACGGGTGGACTCGGAGACGCCGGAGTTGCCAGCTTGAAATCGTTTACAGAAAACGGAGGCACGATTGTGACGCTGAACAAGGCATCCGACGTTTACACGAGCGACTCGGGCGATGTGAGCAATGCTCTTACGAAGGCAAACCGGAATAACTTCTACATCCCTGGTTCCATCCTGCAGGTAAAGGTAGATACCACGAATCCAATTGCTTTCGGTTCCGCGCCGACGGTGCCGATCTTCTTTGAGCAGAGCCCTGCATTCCATGTGAGCGGCAATGCCCACTCGGTTGCCTCATACACTTCTGACAATCCGCTGTTAAGCGGGTGGATTCTCGGAGGGAAATATTTGAATGGAGCTTCCGCGATTGCCGAAGAACCCGTGGGCAAAGGCCGCATTATCCTGTTCGGCTTCCGGCCGCAGTATCGTGCTCAGTCGGAAGTAACGTACAAATTTTTCTTCAACGCGCTACTCTACTCTTCTTCCACACCAGTTGAACATGCAACGGAGCTTTCCAATGGCCGTTAATGCAACTCGTTTGAAAGTACCGGTGAGCCGAAGCCGCTCGCACGCGCTGCGAGAAGTTTCAGCACGCAAGGGGAACACCACGCAACACCCCGCAATACTTCCCTCCTTCTGTTGTTGTTGACCATTCGGTTGACATACGCGCTTTTTGTTCGCGAAGTGTGACTTTGCCGATTGAATGGCAAGACACTTCCGCTTCGCAGAGCAGATTCGATTTTCCTTCATCCTCATTTCTTTCCTTACATGTGTATCGCGTGTGCAAGGGGACTTATCTGGCCGCGAATTTTTTGCGGCGCGGGCCCTCATTCTTTCAGGAGGCTGGTTTATGAAGCAGTTCCGACATCTTTCTTCATGGCATTACCGAATCTTCCCCATAGTTGTTTTCGCTCTTCTCCTTGTAATTCCGAAGCGTGGCTTGGCACAAACGTCGGCAGACGGAAATATCTATGGGCACATCTCGGACAAATCCGGTGCGGCACTGGTAGGTGTGCAGGTTTCGGTGCACAGCCCGGCGGTGGGCGGCACATTTAAGGCTGTCACCGATAGTTCGGGCGACTACCGGCTGAAGGAGCTTCCACCAGATGACAATTACACTCTGGAAATAGAGCAATCGGGTTTTGACAAAGTGGTGAGGCCGGGACTGGTCGTGCGCGCGGGCTTGAACGTGACGGTAGACGTTACGCTCGAGGTTGGCGCACAGACGCAGACGGTGGAAGTGAAAGGCGAGGCTCCGTTGCTGGAAACGCAGAGCGCGGAAAACGCCGTGAACCTGAGCGGCGAGCTGCTCAGGAATCTTCCTCTCTCTGGCCGGCATGAGTGGTCGGACGCACTACAGATTACGCCAGGCATCATCAGCGCATCAAGCGATGCTGAAGGTGGTCAGACCTACTTCTTGCGTGGCTCCGAAAATGAAAATCACGCAACGCTGATGGACGGAATGGACATCGGCAGCTTTGAGCAGAACTGGCCTTCAAATACGATCAGCATTGGCAACGAGGCACTGGGCGATATTCAGATCAAGACTGGCGCGAATGATGCGTCTTCCCCTGCCGCAATGGGAATGGTGATTAACATGGCCAGCCCCACGGGCGGTGACCAGTTCCATGGCGCGCTGCTGTATGTAATTGGGCCGACGGCACTGAATGCGAATAATGCACCGGGTGGCACGACGGCTTCAACAGAAGTGCAGCAACCAGACTTTGCGATAGGCGGACCGATCGTGAAGAAGCATGCATGGTTCTTCTTCTCTGGCCGCTATATCTATCGCAATGAAGGCATCAGCCAGACGAGCGATCAGCTTGCAGACCTGGCGGCGTTTGTTCCGGGATTCAAGCCGTTTCCGAATCAATCGCGTGGATTTATTTATTCCGGCAATGCGACGGCGCAGCTTAGTGACCGCCATAGACTGACGTTTATTGCGCAGCATGACAGCCGTGAGCAGGATGCCAATTATCAGTGGTACGCAGGCAACTATGCAATTAATCAGTATGGTGGCGGGGCCTATGGCCTGCGCCTGCTTTCGCAGTGGAATCAGAACCTGTCCACGCGCTTTCTGGTTTCGTATAACAACAAGGGAGTAAACCCCACAATAAGTTCTGCGGGTGGTATAGGCAAAAGTCCAGAACTGGATATTTACACCACAGCTACGCTCTCTGCGGGCAAGGTGATTGGGCAGGGATCGTCACTGGCGACACTGAATAATCTGCAATCAATCAGTTTGAATCCGGCAAGCAAGCCTACGCTCAGCGGTGACCTTACGTATTACATTCCCAAGGCGTGGGGCTCGCATGAGATTGAGGCGGGCTTCTATCTGCAGCCGCACGAAAGCAGCAAGGTGACGACGTACTATGCCAATGGTGGCACGCTTATCCAGGAAGATGCGGCGCTGAATAATCCCAACGATCCGACGCAAGGCTATACGGTCTTTCACAAAGAAGCCGTAAGCGCTCCAAGTGTTCTCAGCAGCTACATCACGGCTAACGATTATGCATGGTACATCCAGGATCACTGGCGACCCACTTCGCGTCTTTCCATCACAGGCGGTATTCGCCCGGACTGGATTCTGGGGCGGGATGCTCAATTCAAGGTCACTACGCAGCACTCATGGAACTATGCTCCGCGTATTGGTGCGGCGTACGTGCTGACGCATGACCAGAAGAATATCCTTCGCGCAAGCTGGTCAAAGATTACTGACATCACTAATGCGAGCTATATCGGTACAGCAGGCACAAGCACATTAACAGAAACGGACCAGTATCTTGTAAACGGAAACTGGTCGAGCTTTGTTACTCCGGGAAGCAGCGAGCTGAGCCTGGGCAAGGCTTTCGATCCGCATCGGCATCAGGGATATGTGCGTGAGTGGACGGTGGGTTATCGCAAGCAGCTGCCGGGAGAGGTGGTTGTAGACGCAAGCTACATTGAGCGCGAGTACCGGGATCGACCTGCGGAGTATGACACCAACCAGATTTATACGGCAACAGGCTCAGGCACGGTGTGGAGCGGACTGGTAAACCCGGCGCTGAACAACACCTACTATGTGACCAACAACAAATGGAACTGGTTTGTGTACCAGGGCATCGAGTTCAACGTAAGCAAACAGACGTCGAAGATTCGGCTATTCGGAACGTACAGCTATTCTCCGGATCATCTGGCAGGCACATGGCAGCCATATGATCCGGCAGCGATTATTGAGCCGACGAAGTTCGCCAATAACGCTGGCATCGGCTCGGTTCGCGGCAATGTAACCAATGACTACACAGGCGACACGCGCAACCGCATGTGGCAGCGGAACCAGTTGCGCACTGGTTTCAATTGGAATGCGCCGTTTAAGATTCGTGCGTCCACAACTTTTACGGCGCAGTCCGGCACTCCGGGCGGCCCGGTTATCACCACGCTCGCTGCACTGGGAGAAACCTATAACGGACAGTATGGACCGGCGACGGAGACGGTAACGTACAACGGCACAACGCGCACAGTCTCCAATCCTCTTGCCACAACGTACCGGTTTGCGTATGCAAATCGCGGGGAAGGGCAGATCTGGTGCCCATGGCTGTTTCAGTGGGATGCGCTGGCTGGGCGTGAGTTCCGTATTACAGAGCGGCAGTCAGTACAGGTGGATTTGAACGTCTTTAATCTTCTGAATGGCGGTGCAGCACAGCAATTTGTGAATGGCAATAACATTGCATCGAGCACCTTTGGCTCACTGCAGAACATTCAGCTTCCGCGTTCGGCGCAGTTCTCCGTTCGCTACAGCTTCTAAGGAGAGTTGAAATGAAGAGAGCAGATCGAAGAATTCGCATCCTTGGGTGGGCGCTGGCTGCGCTCATCCTGCAGGCTCCGGCCTTGGTTATGGCTGCGCCGGGCGCGCCCGTGCGACTGACACTGGAAGATCTGGTGGACACAACAGGCATTGGCACCGTAGCGCTTTCTCCAGACGGCAAACAGTTTGCCATTTCTCACCAGGGGCAGATTGCACTGGTGTCTGCTGGCGGAGGATGGCCCATAACGCTGACCAGTACACAAGGTGCAAAGCAGGGATTCAAGTGGTCACCGGACGGCAAATGGATTGCCTTTGTGAGTGAAGGCGCAATCTGGAAGGTTGCGATCACAGGCGGTCAGCCTGTGCGGCTGACAGAAGGCAGAAGAGGTCCAGGCGATCCACGTACAGCAACAGACCGCAATCCGGAATGGTCGCCAGATGGAAAATGGGTTCTATTCGAAACAGGTCGTCATGGCAATGCGGACCTCGGTATCGTGAGCAGCGATGGGCTGACAACCTCTCTGCTGACGACGTCTCCTGCCGATGAAGAAAACGCAACATGGTCCCCAGATGGTTCGCGCATCGCATACATTGCGCGTTCACCGGAATACTTCAGCGGCAGAGTCTATGTGGCAGACTTTGACGCAGCCAGCGGACGTCTGAAAGCAGAACCGAAAGCCATCTACACCGCAAAGGAAGACCGCGGCGGCGGTTGGTCGATTCGGCGTCCAGTGTGGACCCCCGATGGCAAGTCGCTCGCGTTACTTCTGCAGGACAGTGGATGGGACAAGATTTACCTGCTTCCCGCAGAGGGCGGCACACCGCGCGCAATCAGCAGCGGCGAATCCGAAGATGAAAGCCCTGTTTACTCACCGAATGGCAAGGAGTTTGCATTTGTATCGAACCGGGAAACGCCGGAGGAGCGGCACATCTGGATTACATCGACAGACGGAAGCAATATTCATCCACTTGCTTCTTTAGGCGCAGGAATTGATGGCGCGCCGGTGTGGTCACCTGATGGAAAGAAGGTTTACTTTCTGCATACATCGACATTCTCTCCGGCAAGCCTCGCTGTTGCACAGGTGGACGCAAAGGAAGCGCAGCTTGTGATCCCGACGCAGCCGGTCAACTTCGCGAATACCGGATTGGAAGCGCCGCAGGTAGTGCACTATAAGAGCAAAGATGGCCTGACGATTGCCGCGATTCTCTATAAGCCATTGCATTTTTCAGCGGACAAACGTTACCCGGCAGTGCTGTGGATTCACGGCGGACCAGAGGGACAGGACTCGCTGGGATGGGACCCATGGGCGCTCTACTTGGCGCAGCATGGATACGTGGTGCTGACACCAAACTATCGCGGAAGCAGCGGCTATGGAGAAAAGTTCCGCAACCTGAACGTGGAAGATAGCGGCGGCGGCGAAGTAGATGACGTAGCCGGTGGTGCAGAGTATCTCGTGGCGCAGGGCCTTGCGGATAAAGCCCGAATCGGCATTGGCGGAGGAAGCCACGGCGGCACGATGGTTGCGTATGAAGTAACCAAGCGCCCCGAGCTGTGGCATGCGGCCATTGAGTTGTACGGCGTGGTAGACCGCGCATCATTTATAGAGCGTACCAACCGCCCATCCGCGATTCGGTGGACAGCCAAGATGGGCGGAACTCCGGAGCAGAAGCCGGAGGTTTACCGCAAGGCGAATATCCTGGCGGATGTTCCGCGCATCACAGCGCCGTTGCTCATTCAGCATGGCGAGGATGATCCGCAGGTTCCACCTTACGAGTCGGTGCAGTTTACTGAGGCACTGAAAAAGGCGGGCAAGACTTATCTCTATTACACCTATCCCAAGGAGTTGCACGGGTTCGCGCAACGGGAGCACCGGCTGGACGCATGGCGCAAGCAACTGGCGTTCCTGGACCAGTTTCTGCAGCCGAAACCGGGACGCAGTATCACATCAACGCAGGAGATTGTTCTGGACGATACCTCTGTTCGATAGCGATCTTCTTTTAAGGGAAGAGGCGGCCCAACACGGCTGCCTCTTTGTCGTTTCTGCCTTCTATCCGCTGTTAATTAAATGTAAGGAGAGTTGATGTATATGTATATCTTGAAAAAGAGGACCAACTATGGGCTTGAATTATCCGTTGGCGAGCCATGCTGCTCGTTCCATCTTGTTTTGCATACTTACATGTTCCGTCGTGGTTTTCACACAGGCACAGTCTTCCAAGCCAAACAGCTCGGATTTTAACGTTGGTCCATCCAAGACCGCTCCAGAGGGAGCAACACCGGCCGGAAAGAGTGCTTCCACCTCGCAGGCAAATAGTCCTGAGCGCACCGTCGGCCTGCAACAGGATGGTTCGATCGTTGCGTCGGACAACCAGTTGCTCACGCCAGCTGGCAAGATCATTGATCTCGGCTCGCCCGTACGCGCCAAGGCGATTGCACTCAACCCAAATCCTGCCACGCACAGTGGCGCCGTGCTGCTTATGGGTTCGCCGCAGCCCATCATCGTATTTAATACCGCGACCGGAGAGGTTCTTCAGCGCTTCATCCCAACGGACGCCACGGGTGCCTCTCCGAAAGGAATGAGCACGGGGTCCTTCCAAGGTATTACGTATTCTTCTGACGGCTCGAAGCTGCTCTTCAGTCAGGACAATAACTACGTTGTCGTTACCAATGTGAACCCGCAAACAGGCCTCCTGACCAACGAGCAAAGGATCAGCCTGCCGGAACCGCCTGCGGACGGGCGGCCTTACCACAACGCAAAGTCGATCAATCCAGGCGGCATCGCATTCTCTGGAGACAACAAGCGCGCCTATGTTGCGCTGAATGTGGTGAACACGCTCGGTGTGATTGACCTGACAGCATCTCCGGCCAAGCTCATCGGCCAGATCCCTGTAGGCAATGTTCCAAACAGCGTGCTCATTCACGGTAAGTACGCCTACGTCAGCAATGAAGGCGGACGTCCAGCCACCAGTGATGACTTCACAAACTATTCCGATGGCACACGGATCGTCGTAGATCAGAAAGATGCATTCACCCTCACCGGCACGGTATCGGTTGTAGATCTCGCCGCAGGCAAAGAGGTGAAGTCCATCGAGGTAGGCTTGCATCCAGCCGGCATGGCGATCTCAGGCTCCAATCTGTACGTCGCAAACGCCTACGGCGACAGCCTCTCCATCATCGATCTCCATACTGAGAAGGTAGTCCGAACCATCAGTCTCAGCGTTCCTATTGCGAGTGGCGTCTTCGGCTCCGGTCCAAATGGAGTTGCCGTAACCGAAGACGGAAAGGCCTATGTCACACTGGGCCAGGCGAACGCTGTCGCCGTCGTTAACCTTCAAGGCCGTGATGCTCATCCGGTCATTGGCTATATTCCAACCGCCTACTTCCCAACCTCCATCGCCTTCGACAAGGCATACAAGCAACTGGTGATTGCCGATGACAAGGGCCTGGGAGCACGTGGCCGTACGAGCACAAAGAATGGCGTCACCGGCTACAACACCCACTCTGATACCGGCGTCGTGAACCTGATTTCAGAGCCGAATGTAAGCGAACTGGCAAAGTACAGTAAACAGGTCTTCGCCAATAATCATTGGGATCTGACCACGAACATCGAAGTTGGACCGCAGTACATTGATGCCAATGCTGCGCCAGTAGCAATTCCCAAACATATTGGCGAGCCTTCGCTCATCAAGTATGTCTTCCTCATCATTAAAGAGAACCGCACCTACGACGCGATGTTGGGAGATGTGTCCTGGGGGGATGGCGCGCCAGGGCTCGCAGTTTTTGCGTCAGCCGTACCGAATCAACATGCGTTGGTGAAGCGTTTCCCGCTGCTCGATAATGTGTACGCTCCAAGCCGTCAATCCGCAGATGGTCATCCGTGGATCGGCATGTCAGGATCGTTCTACTCCAACGACATCCTCTCACCCGACTGGATTCGCTCGTATCCCGGCGGAGATGCAGACGACGCGCTAACCTACACGCCCAAAGGCTTTCTATGGACATCTGCAGAAGCCAAGGGGCTTTCTGTCAGACTATATGGCGAGTGGAGCATAGACACAACCATTGACAAAAAAGCAGATGGCAGCACCTACACCTGGAGCGATTTCTACAACACTTCGCTCTGCAAGGAAGGAAAAGCCCCGGCATCCAGTTGTATCGTTCCGGACAATTCCGTCCACGTCTCCTCCGCCATTCCCTCAGCGGCCAGGATCATGGACCCGCACTATCCACCTTTCAACCTGATTATCCCGGACCAGTACCGCGCTGATTACTGGATCAAAGAATTTCAGCAGTTGGATACATCCAACCAGGTTCCCAATTTCACGATTCTGTGGCTGCCCGACGACCATACCGCTGGCACGACGAAAGGGCTGCCCTACCCCATCAATTACCAGGCAGACAACGATCTTGCACTTGGCCGCATGGTGGAAGCCATCAGTCATAGCAAAATCTGGGCGCAGTCGGCAATCTTTGTTGAGGAAGACGATTCGCAGGATGGCATCGATCATGTCGATGGTCATCGTCAGCCGGTGTTTATAATCAGCCCCTATACCGTAATGCCGCAGGCGCCCGGTCAGGGCAAGACGATCCACACCACTTACACGGCGGAAAACATCAACCGCACCATTGAGAACATCCTGGGTATGCAGCCGCTGACTCAGTTTGATCTCGTTGCCTCACCCATGTTCGATGCCTTCCAAAACACGCCGGACCTTTCACCCTACGATCATCTGAATGCGGTAATTCCGCTGGACGCAGGGCTGGGCCTGCCGAATGGAAAAGCCGCTGCCTATAACTCGATGCAGAAGGCCTGGCTCAAAGCTACTGCGGAAGTGATGAAGGGCAAATACGACAAGGCTGATTCTGTCGATCCGAACTTCCTGAATCACGTCACCTGGTATTCCGCAACAAATTGGACGCGCCCATATCCGGGAGAGGACAAAGTGCTGATGCCCGGACGATTTGTCAAAGCTGCTAAAAAGTACAGTAGTGATGATGATGACTAGCACGGCCATCATTCCATGCTGCTGAGCTGCTAGCTTGCTGTGACATAATCAACCGGCTGGGACAGTGCCTACTGTCCCAGCCGGTTGTTTCTTTCGTTTTTCTGTAATTTTGCGCAGGCAATTTTCTTACTCCAATCAGAAGTCCTCCGGCAACTGCAATTTGACGCCATCTATACTGTTCGAGAATTATGTTCAGGAAATCCAGTCAATATGCGTGGCTCCTGTGGGTATGGAAAAGCGCTAATCGGTGTATCGGTGGCCTTGGTGCAATGCCAGCGCGTCTGCGCAACGGGTGCGGACTTGCAGTTCTTCTGACTTGGATGATTGCTACTAGTTCCTTCGCTCTTTCTTCCGCGGATAATGAGGCTCCGCAAAATATAACCAGTGCCGCACAAAAGCAAGCCGCCGCAAATGGCGCAGCGCAGGAAAGCCGCATCAGCTTTGAAGACCTGGTAGGAAAGTCGGGCATCAGGTTTCAGCTCAAGAACAGTATTAGCCCGCAGCGTTATTCCATCGAAACCATGTTGGGCGGTGTAGCGGTCTTCGACTACAACAACGATGGGCTGCTGGACATCTTTTTCACCAACGGAGCTGCGATTCCCTCGCTTGAAAAGACAGACCCGAGCTACTGGAACCGGCTTTATCGCAACAATGGCGATGGAACATTTACGGATATCACCGTGCAGGCGGGCGTGCAGGGCGTAGGCTACTCGATGGGCGTGGCTGCAGCTGACTATAACAATGATGGATTTGTAGACCTGTACGTGGCAGGCGTAAATCGCAATCAGTTATTGCGCAACAATGGCGACGGAACATTCACCGATGTAACAGAGAAGGCAGGAGTGGCGGGCTCTGTGCCTGGCTATGGCAAGCCGTGGGCAGTTGCGGCGGGTTGGTTCGACTACAACAACGACGGGCACCTGGACCTGCTGGTCATTGATTACCTCGATTACAACATTGCAACGGCGAAGCTCTGTTCACTCGGAGATGTGCGAACGTATTGTGCGCCCGGAAACTTCAAAGGGACGCAGAACATTCTCTATCGCAACAATGGGGATGGCACATTTACGGATGTGTCGAAGCAGTCGCATATTGCGCAATATGTGGGCAAGGGCATGGGGCTGGCATTTGCCGATTACGATAACGACGGATATATGGACGTGTTTGTTTCAAATGATACGTTTCAGAATTTTCTGCTGCACAACAATGGCGATGGAACTTTTAAAGATGTAGCACTTGAAGAAGGTGTGGCATATACCGCAAACGGTTCCGTGGTGGCTGGCATGGGCGCAGAATTTCGCGATCTGAACAACGATGGCCTGGCAGACATTTTTCATACGGCAATGTTCGGTAACACATTTCCTCTGTACAAGAATGAGGGTTCGCAGTTCGAAGAGGTAACGGACACCGCGGGTGTTACAAGCTTCAGCCGCCGTATGACTGCATGGAGCACTGGCGCATTCGATTTCGATAACGACGGGTGGAAAGATCTGTATGTGGGCGGTGGAGCTATCTTGGATAACGAGCAGGAGGTGCTGCATCGGCCGACATTGCAGCCCAACGGGCTGCTGCGCAATAACGGAAACTTTACATTTACAGACGTAAGCGCGAATGCCGGAGCTGCATTTATGGAACTGCAGTCGCACCGTGGCGCAGCATTCGGTGACCTCAACAACGATGGCGCGATAGACATCGTTACAAGCTCGATTAACGACCGACCGCAGATCCTGATAAACCGGACAGCGAGCGGCAATCACTGGATACTTTTGAAGCTGGTTGGAACGAAGGATAACCGCGATGGTCTGGGGACAAAGGTGAAAATTACGACCACCGAAGGAGTGCAATACAACCAGGCGACTACCGCAGTTGGTTACAACTCATCGAGCGATAAACGAGTGCATTTCGGATTGGGCAAGGCGACAGTAATTGATCGGATCGAACTGGCATGGCCGACGGGAGTGAAGCAGGTTCTGACGAATATTAAAGTAGACCAGGTGCTGACAGTTGTCGAACCGAGATAGCTACATAGGTTCCTCGACTTTGAGAATCTGATCAACAGCCGGATGGGCTATATGCTGAACAATCCCACTGGGCCAGCGAATCTCTACGCGGTCGATCTTGGTTTCCGTGCCGAGACCGAAATGTGTACGGCGGTCGCTCGATGACATAAAGCCGATACTCGTGGAGACATGGCCATACAGCGATCGGCCTGAGGCGGTGACCACCTGGATGCGCGCGCCGATACCGTTGCGATTGCTCTTCCGTCCGCGCAGATCAAAAGTGATCCAGTGATTTTTAACGAGTGCGTTGTTGATCAGAATGCGCGGCCGTTCGCCGAGCGATGTAACAACGAGATCCATGAAGCCGTCATTGTTCAGATCAACAAATGCTGATCCTCTCTGGTAACCGGCAACGGTAAAGTCTGGCCCCATCTGCTCGGTAACGTCGACAAGTTTTTTCCCGTCTAAGTTTTGAAACATGGTGTCGTGCTGCCTGGATGTTGCCGACAAGTTATCAACGTCGCCATTCGCAGAGTAAATGTCCTTCCATCCGTCATTGTTGTAGTCGATAAACCCGATGCTCCAACCGGAAAGATTGCGGGTAAGCGTGCCGAATTTGCTGCTCCACGTGATATCGGTAAAGGACTTTTCATTTTCATTGCGAAGTAGCCCGAAGACCTGGCCTGAGAGATCGTTGTAGACAACGTCATCCAACCCATCATTATCGAAATCCTGCGCATCGCAGCCCATGCCGGAGACAGTAGAGCCCTGGGCATTGTAGGCCGCGTTGTATTCCAGGCCAACTTCCTTGAATGTGCCATCGCCTTGGTTAAGGAAGAGAAAATTGGGCTCAGTATCGTTGGCAATAAAGATATCCATACGGCCGTCGTTATTGAAGTCGGCAATGGAGATGCCCATGCCTTTGCCAAGTACTTTGCCCATTCCACTGGATTCGGTGATATCTTCGAAACGGCCGCCGCCCAGGTTGCGATAGAGGCGTGAAGGAACACTCTTATAGACCGTCGGACTGCAATATTCATCGCGCTTGTCATCCATCTGGCAGCGTATGTCAGTTTCAGGTGTCCACACGGTATAGTTCGTGACGATAAGGTCGAGCAGGCCATCATTGTTGTAATCAAACCAGGCCGCGCCGACGCTGATCACGTTTTGTGGCTTATGTTCGAGACCTGAGCCCATGGTGACATCGGTGAATGTGCCGTCGCCGTTATTGTGATAAAGCGCGTTACGGCCCGCAGTGCAAATAAAGAGATCGTCAAAACCGTCGTTGTCATAATCAGCGGCGGCTACACCGAAGCTGAAGCCAAGCGAAGCGCCTGCCAGCCCTGCTTTAGCCGTAACATCTTCAAAGGTGCCATCGCCGCGGTTGTGCAGCAGGCAGTTGTCAAACGCGTGAGAGGTTTTGGTCAAGCTAGGCAGGGGAGCACCGTTGGTAAAAAACAGGTCCATGCGGCCGTCGTTGTTGTAGTCAATTGCAGCAACGCCTCCGCACATTGGCTGCGGAAAATACTTTCTGCTTGTGAAGTCGTTGTTGGTGCGATAAGGAAAGCTGGAACGTTTCGCTACGTCTGTGAACCAGAAACGCGGCGGCTCCGAAGTCGCAGGCAGAGCGGGTTGCTGTTGAGCAAAGAGAGATGGGGAGGGAACAGCGCCGCGCAGCATGCGATTCCCAATGCTGGCTGCAAGCCCAGTAAGCAGAGAACGGCGGGTAAAGGACGTCATAAACAATTCCGCGTGAAATGAGTTAGAGATAGGCCGCCGTCAACTATCCGTATTGAAGCTGCTGAAGATGGATTTTGTAAAGAGAATGTCTTGGAGTACCAGGAAAAAGACCGGTCATAAACAATCCACGAAGCCGAATATTTGAGACGGATACGCAGGGATTTTTACTGCAAAAATACTCCCAGTAAAACGTATTGACAGCGCGATTTTCAATCGAGTAGACTTTCTGCCGCTACTGAAAACGTTTCCATATCCCCCTCATCTTTCAGCACGTTACGCGTCGTTGGAGATGAAATGAAATCGTTACGCAGAGCGGGCCCACAGAGGAACGGCGTGCTGGAAGGCGCCGGAGTAATAAAAAAATCCCGGTGAAGATACAGGTTCTGCCAAGTCCGTTAGCGGAGGGATCGCAAGACACATTGGCTACGGACAGAGCCGCACAATGAAAACGTTTCACTCGGGATCACTTGTGAATGCATTGAACAGGAGACGCTATGAGATGCAAGTTTAAATTTGTGACGCGCAGTCTGCTGCTCGTCCTGCTGGGAGTGTTTTTCTCGGCCGCATGCCAAACAGGCTACGGTCAGGATACGAACGCTTCTCTCGGCGGTACGGTGACAGACCAGAATGGCGCTGCGATTCCGGGGGCGAAGCTGACGCTGACCAACTTGGCGACAGGCTTCACGCTGAATTTTGTTTCTGATACCAACGGTGAGTTTTCCTTCCGCAACCTTACGCCCGGCAAATACGATTTGGCGTCGGAGGCGACGGGGTTCAAGTCTGCCACCCAAAAGGGAATCGAGCTGGCCGTGAATCAATCGGCTCGCGTCGATGTTCACCTGGCGGTTGGTAACGCAAACGAGACAGTGACCGTTATTGGGGATGCCTCGCTCATCAACTATGACAACCCAACGCTGGAAGGCGGAATTAACCCGGAGACGTTGCAGTCGTTTCCGCTGACGATCTCCGGCGCTCCGCGCTCCTCGGCCACAGTTGCGGTCTTTCTTCCGGGTGTGACTACGGGCGGCGGCGGCAATGCATATAACGTGCGTGTAAACGGCGGCCTAGTTTCTGGCGACGAAGCCATTGTGGACGGCGCGACCACGATGGAAGGTTACATGAACCAGAGCGGCATGGTTGCTCTGCAGACCGACTTTGGCATGTCGCCGGATATTACGAGCGAAGTGCACGTGCTGACGGCGGACTACGACGCGCAGTACGGCAACACGACCTCGGGCCAGATCATCATCCAGACCAAGAGCGGCGGCGAGCAGTTCCATGGCGCGGCATATGAGTACCTTCGCAACGACATGTTCAACGCGACTCCGTACGGCGGTACCAAGCCTCCGGACAAGGAGAACGACTTCGGCGCGAACATCGGCGGCCCAATTCTGCTGCCGAAGTTGCATGGGCGGAACTCCTTCCTGAAAGGGTACTTCTACTTCAACTGGGAAGGCTTCCAGGATCACGGCGCTTCGAACTCGTCAACGCTGTCCATTGCATCGGTGAATGCCCGCAATGGTAACTTCGGCGCCTGGCCGACTCAGCTCTATTACCCGCTCGATGCCGCGAAATACGGGGCCGATGCTGGAACGGCGGTCGCTTACAACGGCGTGAGGAACCAGATCAACCCGGCTTATGAGGATCCGATTGCCAAGGCGTGGATTGCGGCAATGCCGACGCCCACGAATGGCAATGAGTTCAACAACTACTACATTCCGAAGTCGGGTCAGGGCTCGCTGACGGCTAGCGAAAATGTGTACTTCTGGCGCACGGACTTCAGCGTTGGCAGCAAGGATCACCTGTACTACACCTACTGGTGGCAATACGCCGGCGCGAACACGTCGAGCGACCTTCCGATCGCGATCTCGACCGCCAGCCCGGCAAACCCGGAGAATGCGCCGATTCAACGTCTGAACTGGGAGCATAACTTCTCTGATGTCATGACCAACCACATGACGTTTGGCTACCTGAACCGTAACGAAGGCTACTATGCACTGAACGGCAACTCCAACCTGCCCAAGGTGCCTGGTGCGCCGGATCCGACCCGCTTGCCGGCGATGGCCTTCGGCAGCACCTACAGCGGCCTTGGAAGTTCCAATCCGCCGAACGGCAACCTGGGCAAGACGACTCGCGGCACATACGCATTCAACGACGTTCTGACGCGCGTGATCGGCAGGCACACGCTGAAGGCCGGTTTTGAGTGGCGCCGTGCAGGAACCTCCATCCATAGCGCAGGCAATGAGGGCGGTACGTTTACCTTCAATGCTGATACGACCGGCACCACGGACACGACTCTGTGCCCCGGCGGCTGCCCCGGTGACTCGATGGCCAGCTTCTACCTGGGTGCGGTTGGCGGCGCTTCCGCCACGTGGTACAACGTGGGCGCAACGTATCCGCGGCAGGATGGTTTTGCGGCGCACCTTGGCGACTCGTGGCGCGTGAATCCCAAGCTGACTGTGAACTACAGCCTGCGCTGGGACTACATTGCTCCGTTCCGGGAGAAGTTCAACAACATGGCGTTCTTCGATCCCAACGGCGACAATCCCGGTGCAGTTACGACCACGGGTACAGAGCTGAAGGGCAGGCTGGCGTATGCCGGAACCAAGTGGGGAGCGGCCAGCTATGGCGCGGAATTCCCTGAAGTTGCGCAGCATGTCAATCTGGCTCCGCGCGTGGGCTTTGCTTACACGCTGAACGAGAAGACTGTAATCCGCGCCGGCTACGGCATCTACTTCGGGCAGGCCTTCTATCCCGGTTGGGGTGGTGGCATGAACCTGGATGGATTCAACAAGAACCTGAGCCTGAATGAGGCTCCGAGCGGCAACTTCAGGGTTCCGGCGCTTTACTTGCAGAGTGGTATCGCTGCCTCGCAGGTCGGATCGACGGCGAGCGATATCAATTCCGCTTACGACAACGGGTTGAGCCCGAACTTTCGTCCGCTGGATGGAAACAAGAGGCCTTACTCGTCGCAGTGGAACCTGACGATTGAACGGCAGATGCCACACAACTTCTTCGTCGCTGTCTCCTACGTGGGCACGAAGGGCACGCATCTTCCTTCGGCTCTTAACCCGGTCAACATTCTCAACCCATTGGATCCGAGGTTGCAGGCGATGGGCGCAGATCTGAATGTGAACTACAACGATGCGAACGGACCAGCGACCTTTGCCAAGTACGGTGTAAGCGTGCCTTACGTTGACTGGGTAAGCCAGTTGAACACAGCGGGCTCGTGCTCGCCCACGCTGCAGCAGGCGCTCGTGCCATATCCGCAGTATTGCGGCTCGCTGCAGGGCGGCAACGAGGGACATGGCAACTCCATCTACAACTCGTTCCAGGGCCGTGTCGAACGCCACATTACGAATGGCCTGTACACGCTGGGCTCGCTGACGGTGCAGAAGCTATACACCAATGCGGCTTATTCAACGCAGTCCGCTTCGGGCGGCATTGGCACCGGGGCGTACTTCTCGCCCTACAACAACAGCCGTGCGTGGGCGATTGCTCCGGACAACGTTCCGATTACCGGACAGATCGCCATTGTGTACGATCTGCCTTTCGGCAAAGGAAAGCAATTCCTAAGCGACGCAGGAGCTGCAAGCAGGCTGGTAAGCGGATGGCAGGTGAGTCCGATCTACCGCTACGAGTTCGGAACACCGTTCTCGTTTAGTTCGTCAACTTGCCAAACGTCGGCCGTGACGGGCGCATTCCATGAGAACTGCGTGCCGGGCGTGATTTCGGGTCAACTGGTACAGCCTCACGGCCGCAACGGTTTCAACCCTGCCAAGGACGACGTCTACTTCAACCTTAATGCATTCGAGCCGGCCTCTGCGTTCACATCCCTTGGATACACGGGCGTGGGCAAAGCGGTTTCGACAATCTACGGTCCGACATATCAGAACTTTGATATCTCGCTCACCAAGAACACGAGGATCGTGGAGAAGGCGAACTTCAAGTTCTCGGCGAACTTCTTCAACGCATTCAATATGCATGCGCTGATCTCGCAAGGTAATGGTCCGGGTGGCTCGTTCAATAACGACATTGCTGATCCGACCAACTTCGGCAAATGGAATGGCAATGCGTCTGCACCGCGTACGATTCAGTTCGCGGGACGTATTGAGTTCTAAAAAGGCTGCTTGCTGGTAGTTGCTCTTCCGGCGCCATCTGGTTCTGATGATTGATCCAGATGGCGCTCTTTTTCTGCGCGATGCGCGACTTGGTGCTTGTGCGGATGGAGAAGGAAGGGTGAATGGGAAGCTACGGTGCGGGGTGTAGCGAACGAAGCTTCTGGTAGGTTTCTGCTTCACTGCGCGCATCCTGTTCCTGGCCCAGCTTGTGATAGATGCGCGAAAGAATGATGTGCGGTTCAGGATAATCAGGATTCAGACGGGCCGCTTCACGAAGTTCCACAACAGCCTCATTCAGCCGGTTGAGTCCTTCAAGAACTGTGCCGAGCTGCAGACGAGCAGGCGCGAGGGATGGGTCGATGTGCAGCGCTTTATGCAGATTGGCTTCGGCATTGGAGAGCTGGCCGAGGAACTGCTGCGTGATGGCGAGATTGAGATAGGACCACGGGGAAGGATGTTGTGAGCCGCGGTCCAGTTCTATCGCTTTGTTGTAGTTGGCAATGGCAAGTTCGTTTTGATTTTCGTAGTAGTAGCAGAGGCCGAGGTTGTCGTAGGCGCGCGCCATGGATGGGTCGAGCTCAATGGCATGTTGGAAGTGGTGGATTGCTTCTTCGTAACGATGCGTGTCGTAGTCAAGGCGGCCAAGCCAGTAGGGGTAGAGAGCACTGCGCGGGGATTGCTGCGCGAGGGATTCAAGCACGGAGCGAGCCCAGTCGGGATGAGCGATGCGGACGTAGGCCATTGCAAGCGAGAAGCGGAGACTGGGATCGAGAGGAGTAATGGCGTCAGATTTTTTCCATGCAATGGCGGCGTTCAAGTAGTCATGGTTGAGAAAGTACACACTTCCAGCAAGAGCAAGCAAGCGTGCCGCAGAGGGCGAATGGGGATCGCGGTCAATTTCAGTGAGGAGAATTTTCTCGGCGGTAAGATAGTCGCGCGCATCGATGGATTGTTGCAGCTCCGCAGCGCGCGGGGCGGGCAATCCGAGCGAGGTGATTGCGGAGAGATGCGGGGTTGTTTCCTCTTGAGGCTGGCCGGATTGAGCGTAAATGGAGCTATAGAGTGATGTTCGTGCAAGAGATGCGGCCGTCAATAAGGATGCGAGGAGCAACGCACGCCGAACGCTCATGGAGATCAGTATAGTGGAGTGCAGTATGCCGATAGCCATGAGTTCCGCAAGGTGGAGTGCATGCCGCAGAGCGCTGTTGCTGGCGGTTATTTGTAGTGCAGTGACTACGGCTGAAGCGCAGAAGCGCGGGGCTGCGTATACGCAGTCTGTGCTGGCGATTCAGAAGCAGATTGAGTCGGGTGACTTGGATGGAGCGCGTGCTGCAATTGTTTCGGCGGCGAAGCAGTATCCGGCAGATGGCGGACTTGAAAATCTGCTTGGCGTGGTCGAGATTCAGCAGGGACATTTGAGCGCAGCGAGGCAGGCGTTTCTTGCCGCGGTGCGGCATGATCCGCAATTGACGGGAGCGTATCTCAACCTGAGCCGCGTTGATATGCAAACGGCAGCGAAAGATGCTGCAGCGCGCGCGGAGGCTCTGCGGATGAGCGAGAAGGTTGTGCAGATGGATGGCGCGAATGACGAGGCGCGCTACCAGATTGCAACGATTGATGCGTGGGGGAAGAATTATGCGCGGTCGCTAGCGGAGCTTGAGAGGCTGAGCGCGCAGGCGCAGGGTGCGATTGGGGCGCAGGTGCTTGGATGCGAAGTGCATGCTTCGCTTGGGCATGGCGAGGCTGCTGACAAGGCTGTGCATGCGCTTGCGGCGAATCCGGATTTGAGTGAGCAGGATGCGAGTGTGTGCGCGGCGGCGCTGCGCACTGCGCACAAACCGGCGTTGATTGTGGAGCTGCTCACGGCCTCTGCAGCGCGGCAGCCTTTGTCGCCGGCAGGATTGCGATTGCTGGGGCTTGCGCAGGAGGCGGATGGGAAGCTTGACCAGGCGCGGGCTACGCTGGAGCAGGCGTTTGCGGCGGACAGCACTTCTGTTGTGGTTTTGATTGATTTGACGCGCGTGGCCAGGGCTGCAGGCGATAACCAGGGCGCGTTGGGCTATCTTGCGCATGCGCGCGATCTGCAGCCGAAGGATGCTTCGCTGCCTTATGAGTTCGGCGTGATCTGTCTGCAGATGGGGCTGTATGCGGAGGCGCGCAAGGCGATTGGCGAGGCGCTTGCGATTGAGCCTGACAATGCGGAGTACAACCTTGGGATGGGGATGGTTGTGTCGTTCTCCGAGGACCCGGGGCAGGCTATGCCTTATCTCGAGAAGTACCACAAGATGCGGCCCGAGGATGCGGAAGGGTTGCTGGCGCTGGGCGGCTCTTTGTATCGCGCAAAGGATTATGACAACGCCATCTCGTGGCTGAAGCAGGCTGCGGTGCATCCGTCTACAGCTGCGGAGGCGCATTTTTACCTGGGGCGCGTGGCTCGGCAGGAAGGCCATGTGAGTGAGGCGATTAGTGAGTTGAAGGAATCGCTGCACCTGCAGCCGGATCAGCCGAGCGTGTTGGCGGAGCTGGGGCAGATTGCGATTTCGCAGCAGAACAATGCGGAGGCTGCGGCGTATCTTGATCGCGCTGTGAAGATTGATCCGGACAACTATGCCGGCAACTTTGGATTGCTGCAGTTGTATGCGCGTACGAATGATCCGCGCAGGGAGCAACAGGCGAAACGGTTTGAGGAAGTGAAGGGCAAGAGGGATGCGCAGGACTTGCAGATGACGCGCTCGTTTGAAATTCGCCGCGATGGGGAATCGAATCATCCGGCAGAACAAAAACAGAAACAGTGAAGGCTGATTACGGAGACAACAATGAATGAGAAGCTGCAGTTGAGGAGATCGACCCGCGTACTGATGGCAGCGGGCGTGATGGCGGTTGCTTTGTGCCCGGCATGGAGCGGAATGACTGCGCAGGATTCAAGCCTGACTGGCCGCTGGGCGTTTACGGGCCATACGCTTTATAACGGCGAGCAGGAAAAGACGCTGTTTGACCTGAAGCAGGATGGAGCGAATGTGACCGGCAGCGTTCGCGGGCTTGGCTACATTGTGAAGGTCAAGGGCACGGTGAAGGGAAACCACTTTGAGCTTTATGGCGGGGACTGGCCTGACAAGCCAATGGTTGTAGGCGACCTGGTTGGGAAAGACCTGCGGCTGAAGCAGTGGGGGAATTCCGTCACTGCGCATCCGGCGACGGCTGCGGATGCATTTACGGAAGAGAAGTACATTGAGCCTCCGGCGCTGCATGATGTGGCGTATAACGGGCTGACGAAGACGCCTCCGATGGGATGGAACAGCTGGAACCTCTTTGCTGAAAAGATTGACGACAAGACGGTGCGCACTATGGCGGATGCCATGGTGCGCAGCGGGATGCGGGATGCTGGCTACATCTATGTGAACATCGACGACACGTGGGAAGGGTTGCGCGATGCGAATGGTGTGCTGCACGCGAATTCGAAGTTTCCGGATATGAAGGCGCTTGCGGATTATGTGCATTCGAAGGGGTTGAAGATCGGCATCTATTCGTCGCCTGGGCCGCGGACTTGCGGGTCGTATCCGGCGAGCTATGGGTACGAGGCACAGGATGCAAAGATGTTTGCGGAGTGGGGCATTGACTATCTGAAGTACGACTGGTGCAGCGCGGCTGCGATTTATTCCGACGACAAGCTACAGCCGGTCTACCAGAAGATGGGCGATGCCTTGCAGGCGACCGGGCGGCCCATTGTGTACAGCTTGTGCGAGTACGGGATGGGCAAGGTGGAGACGTGGGGGCCGAAGGTTGGCGGCAATCTGTGGCGCACTACGGATGACATCCGCGATGAATGGTCGAGCATGATCTTTAACATCGAAAAGCAGGTTCCGACTGCGCCGTATGCTGGGCCCGGGCACTGGAATGACCCGGACATGCTGGAAGTGGGCAACGGGCACATGACGCCGGATGAGTACCGGACGCACATGGGGCTGTGGGCGCTGACTGCTGCTCCGCTGCTGGCGGGGAATGATATTCGCACGATGACGGATGTGACGAAGTCGATTCTGCTGAACAAGGAAGTGATTGCGATTGATCAGGACACGCTGGGCAAGCAGGCGTCGCCGGTGAAGAATGGCGAGCTGGAGACGTGGGTGAAGCCGCTGGCTGATGGCGGCGTGGCTGTTGGCGTGGTGAATCTTGGCGCTTCGGCAGCGACGACAACGGTGAAGGCCGAGGACCTGCTGCCGGGCAAGAAGGTGAGCGCGGCGCGTGATCTGTGGGCGCATAAGAACGTGAAGTTTGAGAATGGCGCTTATTCAAGCACGGTGCCTTCGCACGGCATCCTGATGCTGCGTGTTTCGGGTAAATAGACGAACGTCTGCTGGAATTATGCCGGGGCCTGTCCATATATATGGATGGGCCTCAGTTTTTGGGGTGGAGGCCTGATATTTTCTGCCCGGCTGGAATGCTGTGGGAGAATTTGAGATTGATGAGAGATGAGAAGATTGGCTCCGTGCTGGTGGTGAATTGCGGGCAACTGCTGACGCTGGCTGGTCCGGCGCGGGCGCGTGTGGGCTCGGAGTTGAGTGAGCTGGGCGTGCTGCGTGATGCCGCGATGCATGTTGTGGATGGGCGCATTGCTGCGGTGGGCGGCTATCCGGAGCTGAAGGCGCAGGTTACGGCTAATGCCGTGCTGGTGGATGCGGGTGGGCGCGTGGTGATGCCGGGGTTTGTGGATGCGCATACGCACCTGGTCTTTGGCGGCAATCGCATTGGGGATTTTGAGCTGCGAGTTGGCGGGAAGACCTACTCCGAGATTGCCGCGGCGGGCGGCGGGATTGTTTCCACGATTCGGCAGACGCGGGATGCGAGCGAGGAAGATTTACTTCGGGCGGCGGGGCGATATGCGGAGTGGTTTCTGCGCGGCGGCACGACGACGATTGAGGCGAAGTCGGGATATGGGCTGAGCGAAGAGGCGGAGCTGAAGATTCTCCGCGTGCTGCGACGGTTGAGCGCAGAGACGCCGCTCGAGATTGTGCCGACGCTGCTTGCGGCGCATACAGTTCCGCCGGAGTTTCGCGAGAATCGTGCGGAGTATGTGCGGCTGATTGTGGAGAAGATTCTGCCGAAGGTGGCGGAAGAGAGGCTTGCGCGGTATTGCGATGCGTTTTGCGATGAGCATGCGTTTACGCTCGACGAAACGCGGGAAGTCTTGAGTGCGGCGAAGCGGCATGGGCTGGAGCTGCGCGTGCATGTGGAGCAGTTTGCCGCGGATGGCGGTGCGGCGCTTGCGGCAGAGCTGGGAGCGAAGACGGCGGATCATCTGGAGTGCACGCGGGAGGATGGTATTGCGGCGCTGAAGCGCGCGGGAGTGCAGCCGGTTTTGTTGCCGGCTTCAGTGTTTGCGTTGAGCCGGTCGGAGTATCCCAATGCGCGGGCGATGATTGCGGCGGGGCTTGCGCCGGTGATTGCTACGGACTTTAATCCGGGCTCGTCGCCCACGGTTTCCATGCCGTTGATTCTTTCGCTCGCGGCGCTTTATATGCGCATGCTGCCTGCGGAGTGTATTGTTGCTTCCACTTTCAACGCGGCATGCAGCCTGGGGCTTGAGCGCGGGATTGGCTCGCTTGAAGCGGGCAAGCGCGCAAACTTTGTGATTCACGAGTGCGAGGATTATCGCGAGCTTTGCTATTTTCTTGCTACACCGGCGCAGCCGCGGGTGTTTGTGGATGGAAGGGAACTGGTTTGAGCGCGATTGCCATGCCTGTTGTGGAGATCCTGGAAAAGCTGGTGGCGATTCCCAGTGTTTCCTCGATGTCGAATTTCGCCTTGCTGGATGCGATTGCCGCAATGCTGGAGCCGCGTGGGTGGTTTACGGTTCGGCAAGCTTATATAGCTGCTGATGGTATTGAGAAGGCGAATATGCTGGCGGTTCCTGAGCGGTTTAAGGATGCGCTGCAGCATGTGGAGCTGCTGTTTGTGTGCCATACCGACACGGTTCCATATCAACCGGGCTGGGCGGATGCAACGCATTTGCGCGAAGTGGATGGGCAACTGCATGGATGCGGCGCGTGCGATGTGAAGGGCGCGATGGCGGGGATGCTGGCTGCGGCGTTTGAGACTGATCCCACCGCGCTGCATGCGCCAGTGGCTTATGCGTTCACAGCAGAGGAAGAGATTGGGTGCATTGGTGCAACGAGGCTGGTTGCGAGCGGGAGGATTCATCCGCGACGCGTGATTGTTTGCGAGCCTACTTCGCTGCATCCTGCAACGGCTGGCAAAGGCTATGGGCTGGCGGAGGTGCGTGTGCGCGGGCATGAGGCGCACTCGGCCTTCCCGGCGCAGGGTGTTTCGGCGATTCATGTTGCGGCGCAGTTGATTGCAAGCCTGGAGCGGAAGCTTGCGGTGGGCGGTGTGGCGGATGCGCTGTTTACGCCGCCGCATACTACGGCGAACGTTGGCGTGATTCACGGTGGAACGGCGAAGAATATCCTTGCCGGCTCGTGCGAGTTTCTTTTTGAGTGGCGCGCTGTGCCGGGCGAGGACCCGAGGCGCGGAGGTGAGGTGTTGAAGCGTGTTGCCGAGGAGATGGCTGCAAAATCCAGATGCGTGATTGAAGTGGATGTGAAGCGCGCCGATGGAGGCTTTCGGAATGCGGCTTCTGTGCGGCTGGGGGCTGCGCTTGAGCGTTTGCTGGCGCGGCCGCAGACGGGAATCTCCTTTGGATCAGAGGCTACACGCTTTGCCGCGCTGGCAGAGGAGGCCGTGGTGATTGGGCCGGGCAATATGGAGACGGCGCACAGTGAGCGCGAGTGCGTGCCTGTCGCAGAGCTGGAAGAATGGACGGCAACTGTCCGCGAGCTGCTGCAGCATGGTGTGCCGCTAACATAACAGGAAGCGAAAGGAATGGGATGGCGACGCTCTATCTGCCGGAGTTGATGTATGTGGATGACGCCTTTCAGGCGGGCATGCGGCGGTTGCGGCGGGTGTTGGGTTTTCGTTTGGGTCGGATAGCCAGGCGACGATCAACCTGCTCGAAGATGCGCGGGAGCTTGATTACCATTTGCGGCTGAAGACGGAGCGTCGTGTTCCGCTGGATGCTATTGATGGAGTGGATTTATCGGCGCGGTTGTTTGGCTTTGCTACGAAGGGCGGCGCGCGAAGCTTGGGGTTGCCTGTTGGTGAGTTGGCTGTGGGGCGCGCGGCGGATTTTTTTGCGATTGATCTGCATGATGTTGCGATTGCCGGCGTGACGGCGAAGGAGCTGCTGCCGATGATTGTGTTTTCTCTTGATCGCGCGGCTGTGACGGATGTGTTTGTTGGCGGCAAGGCCGTGGTGAGTGAGCGGCGGCATGCGCTTGCGGGCGAGATTGTTGCGCGGTATGAAGAGACGGCGCAGCTTGTGCAGAATCACGAAATGCAGCAGTAAGATTGACTTCAACATTTTTGGTTTTTTCTATGAGGTGCATTCCATGTCTGTTTCCGTGGAAGTTGCCGGTGTAACGCCACGTTTTGATCCTTCGCGCAAGGTTCGCGCGCCGCGCGGCACGGAGTTGAGCTGCAAGAACTGGCTGACGGAAGCTGCCTTCCGGATGATTCAGAACAATCTTGATGCGGAGGTTGCCGAGGCGCCGGAGAGCTTGGTTGTCTATGGCGGCATTGGACGCGCGGCGCGCAACTGGGAGTGCTTTGACGCGATTCTGGATTGCCTGAAGAAACTGGAGCCGAATGAGACGCTGCTGGTGCAGTCGGGCAAACCGGTGGGCGTTTTTGAGACGCATGAGAATGCGCCGCGCGTGTTGATTGCGAACTCAAACCTTGTGCCAGCGTGGGCCAACTGGAAGCACTTTCATGAGCTGGACCGCAAGGGGCTGATGATGTACGGCCAGATGACGGCGGGGAGCTGGATTTATATCGGTTCGCAGGGGATTGTGCAGGGAACGTACGAGACCTTCAACGAAGCGGGGCGGCAACACTATGGCGGCGACCTGAGCGGGCGCTGGATTTTGACAGCGGGTTTGGGCGGCATGGGTGGTGAGCAGCCGCTGGCGGCTACGTTTGCGGGCGCGGTTTCTCTCACGATTGAATGCCAACAGTCGCGGATTGATTTCCGTTTGCGGTCAGGATATCTGGATAAGCAGGCGAAGGATCTTGACGATGCGCTGGAGCTGGTGAAGCATCATACAGCGCGGAGAGAGGCTGTTTCGATTGGGCTGCTGGGCAATGCGGCGGAGGTTCTGCCGGAGCTTGTGCGTCGTGCGGAGGCGGGTGGGCTGAAGCCTGACCTCGTGACGGATCAGACTTCGGCGCACGATCTGATTCACGGCTATCTGCCCGCGGGCTGGACGGTGGAGGAGTGGAAGGCTGCCTCGGCGGACGCTGCGCAGCATGAGAGATTGCGCAAGGCCGCGGCGGAGAGCTGCGCCGCGCATGTGCGCGCCATGCTGGCCTTTCACAAGATGGGGATTTCGACGGTGGATTACGGGAACAACATCCGGCAGGTGGCGCTGGAGCAGGGCGTAACGGATGCGTTTGATTTCCCCGGCTTTGTCCCCGCTTACATCCGGCCGCTCTTTTGCGAGGGCAAAGGGCCGTTCCGCTGGGTTGCGCTCTCGGGGGATCCGGAAGATATCTATAAGACCGATGCGAAGGTGAAGGAGCTGTTTCCTGAGGAGCAGCATGTGCATCGGTGGCTGGATATGGCGAGAGAGCGGATTCGCTTCCAGGGGCTGCCGGCTCGCATCTGCTGGCTGGGACTGGGGCAGCGGCATCTTGCAGCGCTGGCGTTCAATGAGATGGTGCGCAAGGGCGAGCTGAAAGCGCCGGTGGTGATTGGGCGCGATCATCTGGATACGGGCTCTGTGGCAAGCCCGAACCGCGAGACGGAAGGCATGCGTGATGGGTCGGATGCCGTATCCGACTGGGCATTTTTGAATGCATTGCTCAATACGGCTGGCGGAGCGACGTGGGTGAGTCTGCATCACGGCGGCGGCGTGGGGATGGGGTATTCGCAGCACGCGGGTGTAGTGATTGTTTGCGACGGGACGGCGGAAGCAGATGCGCGGCTGCGGCGGGTGTTGTGGAACGATCCGGCAACGGGAGTGATGCGGCATGCGGATGCCGGGTATGAGCTGGCGAATGAGACCGCGAAGAAGCAGGGGCTCAAGCTGCCGGGCCTTGCGAATGTTGCTCCCTAGATACGCGGAGAAAGATTCACGAAGAACGCCCGGGTTGTTTCGGCCTGGGCGTTCTCGTGGTGCGTGTCACAAAGTTATTTGGCGGAGCGGACGGCCAGGACTTCGATTTCGACCAGTGCCCATGGAGCTGCGAGCGCTGCTACCTGCATCGCGCTGCGTGCAGGCTTGTTAGGCTGGTCGGGTGTGCCGAAGAACTTGTTGTAGGAAGTCATCATGCCGGCGAAGTCAAGCTTATCGCCCTTGGCGGGGTCGCCTGCAAGAAAGACGTGCATCATGACGACGTCGCCCATGGTGAGGCCCTGCGCTTTCAGGATGGCCTGAATCTTAGTGAGCGCGCTCAGGGATTGGGCTTCGGTGTCGCCGTAAACGGCGGCTGTGCCTTTGGCGGGATCTGCGGGTGTGGTGGGCGAGGCCAGCTGGCCGCTCACATAGAGCGTATCGCCGGCCCAGACGGCGGAGGCGATGGGGCTGGTAGGCGTCTGGATGTGCGTGACTTTTTCCTGCGCTACGCCGAGTGAAGCGGAGATGAGAAGTGCAACTGTTGCGGCGCAGATGCGAAGTGAGTGCATGAAGGTCTCCTGTTGAAAATGAGTTGAGTGCGCGGTTGGACTGCTTGCAGTTTTATTCCGGGGAAAGTTGGCGTACGTGGAACTATGTGTGTAGAACTGTGCAGAGCTTTTAACTGGATGCGTGTGGTTTGCTGCGCTTGACGTCTTCCATGAGGATGATGGCTTCGGCAATTTCGCGGAGCGGCTTTCGTTTTTGACGGCTTTGTTTTTGCAGCAGCAGGTAGGCGGCTTCTTCGTCAATGCCGAGGTCGCGCTGCAGAACGCCCTTGGCTCGCTCCATCAATTTGCGCGTTGCCAGCTGATCGGCCAGCTGGGATTTTTCATCTTCAATGCGGGCGAGCTCAAGCTCCGCACCAACAAGATAGCCGATTAAGGTGATGAGGCGGATTTCGCCCTGGGTGTGCTGGTGGGGCTCGCGGTGTTGCAGATTAATGACGCCGACGACTTTGCCGCGGCAGAGGATGGGAACGGAGAGGAAGGCTTCAAAGCGGTCTTCGGGTAAACATCGAACGCGGGTGAAGCGCGGGTCCATCCATGCTTTGCTGGGGAGGGCTACTGTTTTGCAATGTTCGGCAACCCAGCCGGTTACGCCCTGGCCGACTTCAATCTCGAGCTGATCGACAACGTTGGCGTGCGGGTTTTTGGAGGCGCGAAGGACAAGCTTATTTTTATCGAGAACATAAATAAAACAGGAGTCGCACGCGATGGCCTCTGTGACCATGTCCATGATCCACGCGAGCACTTCATGCAGCGAGTCGTCGGCATCTCTATGCGTTCCAATCTGATGCAAGAGATCAATGCTGAAGGACTCACCGCGAATAGGAGTCGAGTTGCCCAAGGAGACGCCTCCGCGTTTTTCGGATACCGTTTTTTGCTATGTCAGTTTCTTGACTTTATTCAGGCTGTGTGAGTAATGTAGGACAACTTAAGCTTTGTGACAAGTTTGTTAAGCTGTGAGACAAGCTTAAGCTTTCCCCGCGGATTTCATGGTGCTTTTCCCTGTCCGAAAGGCATGTCCTGCGGCCATCTTCACCGTCGAAGATTTCCTCATAGCAATTCCAGACCTTGCAAGACAGGTGCGCCATTTTGCGGCGCCCGCTCGAAAGCATTTCCATCCAGGCGCAGTTCAAGTTGAGAGGAGATTTCTTCATGGGCATGGAGCAACTTCATACCGCCGTATCCCGCCGTAGCTTTGTGCGCTTGTTTGGCGCCGGGGTTACCGTCGCCGCAACGCTACCCGGTCTTGCACAACAGGCACAGCAGGCAGCCGCTCCCGTTGCCGCACCGCGGCGCAGAATGGGCATGGGCGCCGACATGGGAGAATTTCGGCAGCTTGCACCGGACACCGTCATCATCAGCCAGAACGAAAATCCGCTGGGCCCCGCGGCCTCCGCGCTGCAGGCAATGACAGAAACGGCCCCGACGGGCGGCCGCTATGACAAGTTCGGCGTTGCGCGCGGAACGATCAAGACGATTTCGGATCAGTTCAGCCTGAAGCCGGGCTATGTGGAGCTCTATCCCGGCTCGGGCGGCCCGCTCGATATGGCGCTGATGTCGAACATCGGTCCGGATCGATGTCTTGTCTGCGCAGATCCAAGCTATGAGCAGGGTCCTCGCGCCGCGGACGCCTGCAAGGCTCCGCTGAAGATGGTGCCGCTCACCAGCACCTATGCGCATGATGTGAAAGCAATGCTTGCCGCAGGCGGTCCCAACGCCGGCGCTTACTACATCGTCAATCCCAACAATCCCACCGGCACCATCACCCCCCGCGAAGACATTTTGTGGCTGCTCAAAAACAAGCCCAAGGGCGCTGTGGTGATTGTGGATGAGGCCTATCACCACTTCTCCACGGAGGATTCAGTTATCGACCAGGTAGCGGCGGACCAGGACATTATTGTTCTGCGCACCTTCTCGAAGATCTACGGCATGGCGGGCATTCGCGCGGGCTTTGCCTTTGCGCGGCCTGATTTGCTGGAAAAGTTCCAGTCAATCTCGCCTGAGATTCGCCTGCGCAACGTCGCATCGGTTTCTCTGATTACCGCGGCGATGGCCGGAGCCAGCCTGCGCGATCCCAATCTTGTTCCCACGCGCCGCAAGCTCAACACGGATGTTCGTGAGTCCACGCTCGAGTTCCTTGAGAAGAAGGGCTACAAGATTGTTCCCGGTTCGCATGCCAATATGTTCATGGTTGACGTAGGCCGCCCGGGCCGCGAGTTCCAGGCGAACATGATGAAGGAAAAGGTTGCCATTGGCCGCACGTGGAAAGCGCTGCCGACGTACGTTCGTGTAACGGTTGGCACGGCGGATGAGATGGCGAAGTTCCAGGCGGCCTTCGTCAAGTGCATGGATATGCCGCCTGCGCCGGTGACGGCGTTCCTCGATCATCCTTCGGGGCTGTATGTGCCCTCGGAGCTCGACCGGGTATAAGTTGCAACTTCATTGTGAAGCGAGCCCCAGCGGGCTCGCTTCGTATATCTCGCTCCACTATTCGTCTCGATTTCTTTCACTCACCAACAAGCTTGAAGATGCGTGCGGCAGGCAGTGCGATTTCTGCCGGCGCGAGGAAGAACTTTCCCCACTATGTGATAGCAGGGGAGAGTCTGGAAGCATTTCCGGAGCATGTTGTTAAAGCAGGTTTGCACCACTCGTTGTTTTTGCTGAAGCAGGGGAATTTTTATACAGGGGAGAAGCTCAATGGGAATTTCAAGACGTGATTTCATCACGCGTGTGGGGCAGGCTGGGGGGTACAGCGCCGCCTTTGCGGTGATGCAGAACCTTGGGCTGCTGCCGGTTGCGGCCTCAACGGTGAAAGAGATTTCGGCTGAAGCGGGCGTTGGGAAAGGAATCAAGCTGGTTGTGATTGGCGGCGGCGTGGCCGGTCTGAGCACGGCCTATGAAGCACGCAAGCTGGGATATGACGTGACGCTGCTCGAAGCGAGGCATCGCCCTGGAGGCCGCGCGTGGAGCGCGAAAAACGGTGATGTGGTGGAGTTTGTGGATGGCACGCAGCAGCACATTACGTGGAGCGAGGGGCTCTATCAGAACATGGGCCCGGCGCGGCTGCCTTCTGTGCATGCAACCATGCTCAATTACTGCCGCGAGCTGAAGGTTCCGCTCGAAGTGGAGATCAATACTTCGCGATCCACCCTGCTGCAAAATGACAAGGTGAATGGCGGCAAGGCGTATGTGCAGCGCAAGGTCGTCTGCGATACGCGCGGCATTGTCAGCGAGCTGCTGGCCAAGGCTGTGTCAAAGGGCGCGCTGGACGACGAGATTTCCGCGGAAGACCGTACAAGGCTGATGGATGCGCTGAGCCGCTACGGTGCTCTCGATAAGACGGGCAAATATAAAGGCTCCGATCGCGGAAATATCCTTCGTTATCCCGGCGCCGGAACACAGACGATGGTTGTGGATGCCGATCCGATTCCTCTCCATGCCCTGCTGGATGGAAACTTCTGGAGCTCGGAGATGTATGAGGAGGCGTGGGACTGGCAGGCGACGATGATGCAGCCTGTTGGCGGCATGCAGCAGATCTCGAATGCGCTTGCGAGGGCGCTGGGGCCAATCATTGTTTATTCCGCTCCGGTGACGGAGATTGCGAAGACTGCGAAGGGTGTGCGCGTGAGCTATACGAAGGCCGGAGCTGCGCACACGATTGACGCGGATTACGCAGTCTGCGCCATGCCGCTTTCAGTGTTGCGCAAGATCAAGGCGGATCTCGATCCCGACCATCGCCGCGTTGTGCAATCAATTCAGTACCGCTCATCATTCAAAATCCCATGGGAGTCGAAGCGCTTCTGGGAGACGGATTACAACATCTACGGCGGCCTGTCGTTCCTGTCGCAAGGGCCAAGCCCGGTTTGGTATCCGAGCGCGGGGCTTATGTCCGAGCGCGGCATCATCGTTGCGGGCTACATGGACGAGTTCAACGAGGGCTTCGACAAGCTGACGATGGAGCAGAAGTTTGCGGCTTCGCGTGCGCAGATTGAAAAGCTGCATCCCGGCCACGGCAAGGAGCTTGAGAAGCCTGTCTTCTGCGGCTGGCGGCACATCCAGTGGAATGAGGGGTCGTGGATTGGCGGCATTTCGCAGCAGGATTACGACACGATTACCACTCCCGATGGGCCGATTTATTTCGCGGGCGACCACACCAGCCATCTTGTCGGATGGCAGGAAGGCGCGGCGCTCAGCGGCAGGCGTGCCGTGCAGTTGATTAGCGACAAGGTGAAGGCGGCTCACGCTTAAAGCTTGTCTGATTGGAAAATAGAAAAGGTGAGATGCCATTGTGCTGGTGTCTCACCTTTTTGTTTCGAGTGTTGCGGCGGAGTTATTTCTTCAACCCCAATGCCCACTCAATGCCGCCGAGCAGATGCTTCTGATAGAGATGGGCGCTTTCCACGGAGTTAACGCGGTTGGGAAGGTTCGGGTCGGTGTCGCTCATGTCTTCGCGATGGCCAAACGAAGTATAGAAGACGCGGCCCTTGCCGTAGCTCTTTTCCCAGGAGACGGGGTAGAGGCCGGGCGCGTGCGTCTGCGGATGCTTGTCCATGATCAGCAGGTTGTGCACCTTCGCAGGGTCGTAGTTCTTGAACTCGTAGATCTCTTCCTGCGTGATGGTCCAGGTCTTCGGAAGGTTCTTCGTTGCCGGATTCTTCGGGTCCTGGTTGAGAGCATCTACGCTGACCTGTTTGCCGTGCTCGAGGAACTCGCCGCCGATCATGTCGATGTATTCGGGCCAGTGGTGGAAGGTGTCACTTGCGGCGTGGATACCGATGAAGGCGTGGCCTGCTTTGATCCAGTCGAGGAAGCCCTGCTTGTCCGGGATGGGAAGGTCGCCAGTGGTGCTGTCAAAGAGCACACCGTCATAGTTCTTGAGCGATTCGGGCGAGAGCTTTTGCAGTACCGGCGCAAGAGTATTCTTTTCCCAATCAGCCTCAGCTTGTTGATAGGTAGCTTTGTCCGCATCGCTGGCGTTAGGGCCGGGCTGCGCGGGCCTGCCGTCGGGCTGGCGGACAAAGTCCAGCGTGAACTCGCCGCTGGACTGCGCGAGCTGGGTCAGCACCTTTTCAATGGTGGGAATGGAGCTGTGGCGGAAGCCGGTGGTGGTCTCGACAACCAGCAGCTTCTTGGGCGCGGCGTGGAGAGCCGCAACGCAAGAGACAAGCATGAGAAGCGAAGCAATCTTTTTCATAGTCCCCATCATCAACAGCGAATTCGATGTTGTAGTTCAAGCACACTCTAAATGCTGTTTCCCCAGCAAATTATCAAAAGCAGGAAAAATTCCGCCGGGGCCTTGCGCATTGTCCGAGCCATGATATATCAGCTTACGTATGTCCGGACATAATCCTCCCAACCACTTTTTCGGCTCGGTGAGCCGTCGCAGCTTTTTGAAGACAGCGGGTTCCGCCGCCATTCTTCCTGCGCTTCCAGGCCTTGCGCAACAGAGCAAGAGCTCAAGCGCCGCTTCTACCGCGGCAAACGGCAAGATCAATCTCGGCTGCATCGGCATGGGGTGGCAGGGGCCGGGCAACACCGAGGGCTTTCTGGCAAGCGACGACTGCCAGGTGATTGCGGTCTGCGACCTCGACAAGAACCATCTCGCTGCCGCGGCGAAGAAGGTGAATGAACATTACGGCACAGAGGATTGCAAGACCTATCATGATTTCCGCGAGCTGATTGCGAATCCTGAAATTGATGCAGTGATGATTGCCGTGCCTGACCATTGGCATTCGCTGGTGGCGATTGAAGCGGCGCGCGCCAAGAAGGATATTTACTGCGAAAAGCCACTTGGCAAGACGATTGCCGAACAGCAGGCAATGGTTCGTGCCGTGGAGGCCAACAATGTTATCTGGCAGATGGGCTCATGGCAGCGCTCCCAAGCCAACTTCCAGAAAGCGGCGGAGATTGTTCGCAACGGGCTCATCGGCAATGTAACGCGAGTTGAGGTTGGACTGCCAGGCGGCAATGGCGATTTCGACGGCTTTGCAAAGGAGGCGCTTGCCAAGCTGGCCTCCATGCCGGGCAATACGGCTACCGACCTGATGCATGTGCTGACCGGAACGCCTGCCTACGAAAAGCTGATTGAGCAGCCGCCGCCGGAGCTGGATTACGAGATGTGGGTTGGTCCCTCGCAGATGACGCCTTACATCAAAGCGCAGACGCACAAGGTCTGGCGCTGGAATTACAACACCGGCGGCGGCGAGCTGCTCGATTGGATCGGCCATCACTGCGACATCGCGCACTGGGGCCTTGGCTTTGACCGCGTTGGGCCGCTGGAAGTGGAAGGCACTGGTGATCTGCCTCCGCATAACGCTGTCTGGAATACAGCGGAAAAATATCGCTTCGAACTGAAGTATCCCAACGGCATCACGATGGTGATCGGCGGCGGTCAGCCGGATATCAAGATGGGCGTGAAGTGGACCGGCAGCGAGGGCTGGGTCTATGTTGACCGCGGCGGCTTTGATGCTTCCAATCCTGACTGGAAGCAGGGCAAGATGCTGGCGCGTGAATTGCGCAAGGTGAAGCTCTATACCTCGCGCAATCACCAGCAGAATTTCCTGGACTGCATCAAGACGCGCCAGGAGACCATTACGCCGATCCAGACCGGGCACAACTCGGCCCTCCCTGGCCATCTTTGCCTGATTTCCATGCTGCTCGGAGGCCGCAAGATACACTGGGACCATAAGGAAGAGAAGATTCTCGGGGATGCGGCGGCAACCAAGCTGATGAGCCGGGAATTTCGCGGGCCGTGGAAGTTGAGCTAATTGGGGCAGCGAGCGCATTTATATTGGTTGCGTACGGTTTTTCGCTCCGAACATGTAGCGAAAAACCGTGCTGACCGAGAGGCACGCACATTTTTCTGGAGTTAGAGAATACAGATGAGCAATTTCACTGAAAAAGCCGGCACTGCCGGCAATTTCGATTTCTCTTTGGCATTTCTGGTGTTGCGGCTTTGGCTCGGCGTTCGAGCGCTCTTTGCCGGCGTTGAGAAATTCGGCGCATACCAATCGTTGGCTGTGCCGGTGATCGATCCGGCCACAGGTCAGCCGGATGCCAGCGGCGTGATGGTGAATGTAAACGTCAAACACTATGCCTTCTCAAGCTATGCAGGCATCCCTGCCGGGCTCCGCGACAAGTTTCTACATGAGGCGTTGCTGCCAAAGTTCGCGCTCCCGATCTTTGATCATGTTCTCGGCCCTGCGCTGATACTGGCGGGAGTGATGCTGCTCATTGGTCTTGGCACGCGCATCTCCCTGCTGATGCAGGCGTTAATCTATGTGGCGCTCACCTTTGGCCTCATTCTCATCAACCAGCCGGATGGCATCGCCTACCTCGGCATCCACATTGGGCTGATTGCCGCCGCGCTTGTGCTGGCAAAAAGCAACAAATTTACAATTCTTAAGAAATGGTAAAACCCTTCAATCGCCGCGAATTTTTGGAAGCGACGGCTGTGGCCGGCGCTGGCATGCTCTTGTCTGCTTGCAAAGACGATGCTGCGTCGAAACAGGCCGCTGCGAGCACTTCTTCCGCTAACAAGCTCAACATTGCCCTCATTGGCTACGGTGAAGAAGGCAAGGTTCTTCTGGAGTCGCTGTTGAATATTCCCAGCGTGCGCGTGGTTGCGCTCTGCGATATCTGGGACTATCACCGCGAAGAGGGCGAGCGTTACCTCAAGAAGATTGGCAACGAGGTCCGCGCGTACGAGAATTACGAGGACCTGCTCGCCAAGGAAAAAGACCTCCAGGCTGTTGTCATTGCCGTGCCGGACTTCTGGCATGCGCCAATGACCAACACATGCCTGAAGGCTGGCCTTCATGTCTATTGCGAAAAGATGATGAGCAATACGATTGACGGCGCGCGCTCCATGGTGCAAACCATGCGCGAGACCGGCAAGCTGTTGCAGATTGGTCATCAGCGGCGCAGTAATCCGCGCTATCTCTTCACACTCAATCGCCTTCTGAAGGGCGCCGACTTCTGCGGCCGCATCACGGCGGCGCAGGCGCAATGGAATCGCGCCGTAAAGGAAGATTTTGGTTGGCCCAAGAAGTACGAGATGTCTCAGGCGCAGCTCACTAAGTATGGCTACAAGGACATGCACCAGTTCCGCAACTGGCGCTGGTTCAAGGGCCTTGGCGGTGGCATGCTCTCGGACCTTGGTGCGCACCAGATCGACATCTTTAACTGGTGGCTCGGAACCACCGCAAGCTCGGTGATGGCCAGCGGCGGTCTGGATTACTACAAGAATCATGACTGGTACGACAACGCAATGGTGATCTACGAGTTCAAGCTGCCGCAGGGAACGGCCCGCGCCTTCTACCAGGTGCAGACCACCACCAGCGCTGGCGGCGGATACTTTGAGATGTTCATGGGCGACGACGGCACCATCAAAATGTCGGAAGACCCATCGCTCTGCGCCATTTATCGCGAAGCCCGCGCTACCGGTGGCTCATGGGACGACCTGATTCAAAAGGGACTTGTGGCAGCCAAGGAAACTCCTGCGACAGATGCCTCCAAGGTGGATGTGCGTGAGACAGCGCAGCTTGCGCAGTACGAGATTCCTGTCTTCTTCAACAAGCCGCCGCACCAGCCTCATCTTGAGAACTTCTTCAATGCGATTCGCGGCACGGCAAAGTTGAACTGCCCGGCCGATGAGGCCTTCAGCAGCGAATACATTATTCATAAGGCGAATGACTCCATCGCCCAACAGGCAAGAATCGTTATCACAGAAGAAGAGGTAAAGGCTTGAGCGCAGTCATGAACAAAATTACTCTCGCAATCCTGCCCACAATCATGGCAGTCCCGTTTGTTGCGGCTGTCGCGTCCGCCCAGAATGTTCCGTTGAAGATCACGCTGCCGCCGCCCAACATGGTCGGCACTCCGGCTCCTATCAACGTGCCCAACCTTGAGCCTCCCATTCGCGGCAAGCGGCCTGACATGATGGTTCCCGCTGGCACGGTGAACCTTGCCAAGGGTAAGAAGGTCACCTCTAGCGACAGCAGCCCGAACACTGGCGATCTCAGCATGATCACCGACGGCGACAAGGCCGGTGATGAGGGTTCCTGGGTCGAGCTTGGACCGGGCAAGCAGTGGGTCCAGATTGACTTGGCGCGCGATGCGAACATCTACGCGCTTGTCGTGTGGCATTTTCATTCGCAGGCGCGTGTGTATCGCGATGTTGTGGTGCAGGTCTCGGATGATCCCTCGTTCAGCCACGGTGTTACCACCATTTTCAATAACGACAACAGCAATCAGCTTGGGCTTGGCGCGGGCAAGGACCAGAACTACATTGACACCTACCAGGGCAAGCTCATCGATGCCAAGGGCGTGAAGGGCCGCTACGTGCGCCTCTACAGCAATGGCAACACGGCCAACAAGCTGAACCACTACATTGAGGTAGAGGTGTTTGGCAAACCAGCCTAAGCTGCGCTGGGGAGTCTTCCTCGTAGTTGCGCTGGCCGCACTTATGCTTCGCCTTCCGGAGCTTGGCGCCCGGCCAATGCACACGGATGAATCAGTCAACGCCTATATCGTTGGGCAAATGCTGGCCGGCGCTGCATTCCATTACGATCCTGTCGATCGTCATGGCCCCGCGCTGGCCGCACTTGCTTTACCGCTGGTGCGGCTTGAGGGCGCAAAGGACTTTCCCAGCCTCACCGAATCCGGTCTGCGTCTCACCTCAGTCATCATGGGCTCGGCAACAGTTCTGTTCTTTGCGGCCGCTGTTGAGCCGTTCGGATTTCTTCCCTGTCTTGTGGCTGCGCTGCTCTTCGCCTTTGCGCCGCTTTCCGTTTACTACAGCCGCGACTTCATCCACGAAACAATTTTTGTCGCCGCAACGCTAGGGCTTTTCTGTGCCGGTTGGCGTGCCGTGCGGCGAGCCTCGATGCCTGCAGCAATCGCAGCAGGAGCCTGTGCCGCACTCATGCTGGCAACCAAGGAAACCGCAGCCCTGCACTTCGCCGCCATCGCAATGGCGGCGATTGTCGCATGGTTCGTTTCGCGCAAACCCTCTGCTGCACTAAGCCGCTTGCCGTTCCGGGTATTTGCTGCGACTCTTGTGTCTTTTCTGTTGGTCGCGCTGCTGCTCTTCACATGGTTCGGCCAAAACTGGAAAGTCTTTTCCGACCTTGTGCAGGCTGCACCCGATGCGATGGCTCGCGCTGGCGGACAGGGGCATGAAAAGCCGTTCTGGTATTACTTCCAACTTTTTGCGGGTGAAATGTCAGCGAAATGGTTCGCAAAATCATCCGGCAACTGGTCAGGCGCGGTACTCACCGTGCTCGCACTCGCTGGATTCGTAGTTGCGTTCCTTGATAAAACACGCCGCACGAATCGCTGGCTTGCACTGTACTTTTTGCTCATCACGGTTATCTATTGCGCAATTCCATACAAAACACCGTGGCTCGCGCTGAACCTGTTCCTGCCCGCTGCACTACTTATCGGCCTTGTTATCGGGCGACTCTGGCAAGCATCTGCTCGACCTGCATTCCGCACGTTGCTTCTCGTCTTTTGTGCGGTTCTCGGCATTCTCATCGCGCATGACACGCGCCAACGGGTCTTCATCAATCCCACGGATGAAACCAACTCCTATGCGTACGTGCAGACGTCGGAGGACTTGCTTGGCTTGCCCGACCGCCTCAACGAACTTGTGCAGCAGCGCCATCTCGTCAATCCGCGCATTGCTGTTATTGCTGCTGACCCGTGGCCCTTGCCATGGTATCTGCGCAAGTACTCGCAGACGGGCTTCTGGCAGCCCGGCCAGCAAACCGGCACTACAGATTTCTTCATTACCTCCACCGATGCTGCGGACCAATATCAGGAGCAGCTCAAAGATTTCCGTCCGGAATTCTTTGGCCTTCGTCCGAATGTCTTAATCATCCTCTGGGTTCGAGCGGAAAATTAAGCATGAGCGAGATTCACACCTTTCGGCACAACGCGATGGCAACACACTATGAAGTGCGTATTGCCGAACAGGAGCGGACCTACGCTGCGCAGGCCGCACAGGCTGCTTTTGATCTGCTCGATCAGCTTGAGTCGCAGTTGAGCCGCTTCCGCAAGAGCAGCATGATTTCGCAAATTGCCTTGCTTGCTCCCGGTGAACAGATGCGCCTTCCCGAACGCGTGTTTGACTGCCTTACTATCGCGAAGAAAATGGAGCTGGCTACGCATGGAGCCTTTTCCATCTCTGCGGCAGCATTGAAGACCCAGCCTGCAATGCCGCAGTGGAGCCTTCTTGTTCGCGAATCCTCCATCCGCTGTGAGAGCGGCAAACTTGAGTTTGATCTCGGTGCTGTCGGCAAGGGATTTGCATTGGATCGCATGGCGGAGCTTCTGCGTGATTGGGAGTGTAATGCTTTCCTGCTTGTTGCTGGAGGCAGCAGTATTCTCGCCGGTGCGCCGCCTGCTGACCGCATGGGGTGGTCCTGTGGATTAGGTGAAGACAATGCGCCGCAGCGGCTTCTTCTTGAGAGTGTTTCGTTGAGTGGTTCGGGGTTGGCGGTAAAGGGAAGCCATATTTTCGATCCACGCAGCGGTCAGTCGGCTCAGCGCCAGAGCCGGGCATGGGCGCTGGCAGATACAGCAGCCGAGTCTGACGCGCTCTCCACGGCATGCATGGTGCTCACCCAGGACGAGATCAAGGCAGTTGTGGAGCAGGAGTCATCCTGGCTGGTCTTTCTGGAAGATGGATTACTCGATCGACCATTGGGATGCCGTGCATTGCCGGTTCGGGAAACATAAAAAGGCGCTGTGGTTTTGCTCTAGGATGATGGCGATTCATGCGAGTTGAGGAAGGCCTCGACTTCTTCCAAAGACGGCATGGAGGATTGAGCACCGGCTCTAGTGACGGAGATCGCGGCCACGGCGGAGGCAAAGACTACGCTTTCTTTAGGTGATTTGTCCAGCATGAACGCGACTGCGAAGCCGCCGTTGAATGCATCACCTGCGGCTGTGGTGTCGATTACTTTGACGGAGAATGCCGGGAGCGTTTCATGAGAGCCGGTAGAGGATGCGAGATAGACGCCATCGGAGCCGCGCTTGAGGATTACATTACTGCTTCCATTCTTGAGAAGTGCCTCGGCGATTGTTGCGGGTTCTGCGTTCGGCGTGCCCGGATTCATATAGAACGCTGCTTCCGTTTCATTGGGAGTGAACCAGGTGACACGTTGAATGAGACTCGGGGGAAGCTCGCGAGCAGGAGCCGGGTCGAGCATGAATGGCACATTTTCTTTTTCGCATACGGACGCTAGGAACTCGACTGTTTCAAGCGGGATTTCAAGCTGCGCAAGAACCATGCCTGCGCTTTGAATGAGTCCGAGATTGCTGGTGATGTCATGCGGAGTAACCTGTGCGTTTGCGCCGGAGGCTACAACGATGCTGTTCTCGCCTTTTTCTGAGACGACGATGACGGCTACGCCTGAGGAGCCTTCTGTGGCAATTACGCTGCTGGTGTTGACGCCGGTGCTTTCAAGATGCGTCCGCAGTTCAGTGCCGAATGCGTCTGTGCCTACGCGGCCAATCATGTGCACGGGATAACCGAGGCGCGCAACGGCGACTGCCTGATTGGCGCCCTTGCCGCCTGGGTTGGTTTGGAAGCCGGTGCCGAGGATGGTTTCCCCAACTGCAGGAATTCGCTGCGCATGGGCTACCAGGTCCATATTGATACTGCCGACGACGACGATGGGTTTGCGAACGGGCAATGCGTGGCTCCTAGGCAGAGAATGGGATTGTGCCGGTTATCCGAAGAGCGGCGCGACGGCAATCGAAGCAAGGCCGCATAGAAAGAGGATAAACATCCAGCCGAGGAATGCTTTGGAGCGAACAGGCGCGGATGCAAATTCCTCCCAAACAAAGACCCCCCAACAGGCGGAGATCATAGTTGCACCCTGGCCGATGGAGTAGGAGACGGCTGGGCCGACTTTGTGCGCCTCGGACGCAACAAAGTTCAAGACTGCGCCGGTGCACCAGATGCCGCCGCCGAGAATGCCCCAGAGATGGAAGAGCGTTGGCGCCTTGATGTAGCCCGCGAAGGAGACCGGCTCACGCCCGTCAAGCGGCTTGCGCATGAGCAGCCAGTTAAAGGGAATGGCGGATGCGCCGACGCCGATAGCAAAGAAGAAGACAGCAGCGTAAGGGCCGAGCGCGCCTGTGCCTGTCATGGATGCAGAGACGAAGGGATAGAAGCAGCCCATGAGCACGCCGGCGATGAGACTGATGATGATTCCTCTACGGCTCATGGCGGCGGTGTTGGTTTCGCGGAGGCGGTAGGCGATAGCGTCGAAGACGATGGCCGCGACGACGAGTGCGATGCCGCCGAAGAGGAGCAGCGGGTTTCCTTTGGGCGCAATCATGTAGCTGCTGATGGCGCCAACGATGAGTGCGAGCCCGATGCCGATGGGGAAGGCTACGGCCAGGCCCGCGATATCAATGGCTGCAACGAGAAGCAGGTTGGCTATATTGAATAGGACACCGCCGGCAAAGGCCAGCAGAGCGAAGTGCGCAGTTGTGCTGGCGATATCAGCGCGGAAGGATGTGCCCGTGCTGCCGAAGCTGCCGAGCGTGAGGCCCCACACACAGGCTCCGAGAAAGAGGCCGATAACGTAATCCCAGTAAAAGAGCTGGAAGCGAAAGCCGGGGCAGAGCTTTAAGGTGTTGGCCCATGAACCCCAACAGAGCATGCTGATAATCATGAACAAGAGGACGATGATGTAGCTTTCCGGTTGGTACATTCGTAGCTGCTACTCCTGCGGATTTTGAGGGTATGTATCCTTGCGAGAATGGACGATTCGCTGGGCTTGAATGGTTTCAATTGCTGACGAAGGGACTCTATTCTGCGGGTTTCGCAAAGTCAATCATTTTTGTTCGGCATGCTCGTTACGAAATGAGAATGCCGCGTGATTGACGTGCGAAATAATAGTGCATGGAATACTTGCAAGATGACAATGCCTAAGCACGGCTGAGGAGCGGGAGGGATTAGATGAAGGCGCTTGTGCTTTTGGAGTATAAGCAGCTCGACATGGTAGAGATGGAGAAGCCGGAGCCTGCGGAAGATGAATTGCTGATTCGCGTGCAGGCCTGCGGGATTTGCGGGAGCGATGTGCACGGATTTGACGGTAGCACGGGGCGCAGGATTCCTCCGGTGGTGATGGGGCATGAGGCTGCTGGAGTCGTGGAAGCTGTGGGTGACGCGGTTTCCGGTTTTCATGCGGGTGACAGGGTTACGTTTGATTCCACGGTTTACTGCGGGAAGTGTTTCTTTTGCCAGCGCGGGCAGGTGAATCTTTGTGATCATCGCGAGGTGATTGGCGTTTCTACGCCGGCGTTTCGGCGCATGGGGGCGTTTGCGGAGTTCATTGTTGTGCCGGCGCGCATTGCATATCATCTGCCGTCCAATCTTCCCTTTGAACATGCTTCGATGATTGAGGCGGTTTCTGTTGCATATCATGCTGTTGCGCTTACTCCGATTACGCAAGGAGATTCTGTCGTGGTAGTTGGAGCCGGCATGATTGGGCTGCTGACGCTGCAATGCGTGTTGCATGCGGGTGCGGGGAAGGCGATTGTGATGGATGTGGATGATTCCCGGCTGGCGTTGGCGCGCAGCATGGGCGCTACGCATACGTTGAATTCGCGGGAGAGCGGCGCTGCTGCTGATGTGCTCAAGATGACGGAAGGGCGCGGCGCGGATGCTGCGCTTGAATGCGTAGGGATATCGGCGACAGTGGGACTTGCAGTGGAGAGCGTGCGCAAAGGTGGTGCCGTTACACTGGTCGGCAATGTTGCGCCTATGGTTGAGCTGGGTTTGCAGTCGGTAGTGACGCGGCAGATTCGCTTGCAGGGATCGTGCGCTTCTTCCGGGGAATATCCGGAGTGCATTGCCCTGATGTCGCAGGGAGCAATTCAGGTTGCTCCGCTTATTTCCGCCGTCGCTCCACTAGAAGATGGCGCGGCATGGTTTCAGCGTTTGTATAACCACGAACTAGGATTGCTGAAGGTTGTCCTTCAGCCTTGAAAGATGCTTATGGCGAATCCGTTATTTGATTTATCCGGCAAAGTTGCGTTGGTGACGGGAACAAGCCGTGGGCTTGGGCAATACTTTGCGAGAGCACTGGCGCGGGCCGGTGCAGATATTGCGATGACCAGCCGCGATAAGAAGACGCTGGCGCCGTTTGCGGAGGAGATTCACGCGCTGGGGCGCAGGGCGTTTTCTGCGGATCTGGATGTTCGGGATTTCGACAGCATTCAGAAGGCTGTTGTCGCTGTCGAGGAGCACTTTGGGAAGATTGACATCCTGGTGAACAACGCGGGATGCAACATACGCAAGCCTGCGCTGGATGTGACCTGGGATGACTGGAACACGATTCTCGATACGAATTTGCGCGGGTCGTTCTTTGTGGCGCAGGCGGTTGCACGGGGAATGGTTCAGCGCGGCTATGGGCGCATTATCAATATCGGCTCGGTGACAAGCGTGGCTGGTTATGCGGGGCTAGCTCCCTATGGTGCGAGCCGCGGCGGGATTCGTCAGTTGACGATGAGCCTGGCGGATGATTGGGGCAGCCACGGAGTGACGGTGAACTGTCTGGCGCCGGGATGGTTTCGTACGAATCAGAACACAGCGCTTTATGAGAATGAGGCATGGGTGAAGTATCTGACGGATCGCATTCCAGTGAAGAGGCCCGGCATGCCGGATGATCTGGATGGGGCCGTTGTTTTTCTTGCTTCGGAATCGAGCCGCTACATTACAGGGCAGACGCTGCTGGTGGATGGAGGAATTTCTACGGGAGCTACGAAGATTACTGCTTGATTAGCGGAGTGTATGCAGGATTTGCGCGGCTTCTGATAGCGAGGAGAATGGAAGCGCGAATGCCGGGACGTTTTGCAGCATGTGTAGAAAGGCTTCAAAGGTTTTGCGCGTGCTGCCGGGCGCGAGCAGCATTCCTCCTGTATCAAGCAGGATGAGTGTGCGCAGAGGAGAGAGGCGCTCGGGTTGTGCCACAGGAGATGGGGTGTAGCTGGGAAAGAGGATGTGCGTCAGCTTCTGGGCATTGCGGGAGATGTGTTGTTCGGGCGGGAGCAGGAGGCGGATAGGCATGCCATCGGAGCGCTTGTGGAGTTGTGAGTCTGTGAGAGCCGGGCAGATTGGTGCGATGTGAGGCCAGCTCCCTGATTTCAGGCTGATGGGTAGAGGAAGCGGCTGAACGGAGCCTGTGTCGAGTTGCAGCAGGGCGGGTTCATCGGCGAGAAAATCGAAGCCGGTAGCCGTCAGGTATGCAGTGAGCGTGCTCTTGCCGCTTTCGCGTGGGGCACAGAGCAGGATACCGCGATCCTGCTGCGCGACCATGGCAGCGTGGAAGGCGATGTTGTAGTTGGCAAGCTGGTAGAGCATGGCGCGCGCGGCATGCAGGAAGCCTAAGCCGAGTTGTTCTTCTTTTTCTATTGGCATCCATGGTTGGTCATTTACGAAGATGGACCAGCCGTGCTTTGTATGGCGTGCGGAGAGGTGACATTGCGGCGGGAGAGTTGTGGGTTGGCAGCCGCGAAAGGGATCGCGGCATAGTTTTTCGAGTGGTCCGGCGGGGAATTGGACGGATGCGGGAACGCTTCCGATCTCGATGGTTTCTCCGCTTAGATTTGGGGTGAATGCGGGCCATTCGTGCTGCGGTTCAGTGGGTGGGAAGATTCCCATGGCCAGCGCACGGATAGATTCGATGACGTTGTCGGGTGCGTGGATGGAAGCTTGTGCCGCGTGGAGATCTGTGTCGAAGCTGAGATATGCAACTACCCCGGCAGCATCGAGGCCGGCAAAGCGATTGTGTATTTCGGAGTACACGATGCCGCCTTCGCTGCCGAAGAGATACAGCCATTGATGTGGTTGAGCGCAGGGAATGCGCTCGATGCTGGAATCGCTGGGGGATAAGTCATTGCGAAGCTGCACTCAAGGCTCCGGGGATTTTAGTTGATGCGGCTAATTTAACAGGCGAGTGTGCTGCGGAGATCGTGTCCGGCTTTATTTCTGTGGGAAGAAGGTATGGAAGGCGCGTCGAATGCCGTGTCTCTCGATTATGCGAAATGGGCGGAGAGCAAACATAAGCGCTGTGGGAATGTGGTGGCTGCTTGCCCACTTACGATCATAGGGAGACAGGGCAAAATAGCCTGCGATGTATCGCAATCGCTTCCATGGGCTTGGCTCAATTTGCAGGTAAAGACCGCGGTAATCATTGATGCCCGTCTTCGCATCCCCGGAAAACATTCGCGCAACTGTGCATTCTGCGCGCTTGTTGATAGCGGAGGAAGAAAGTATTGCATCGAGTGCATCGGGAAGGCGATGGGGAAAGATTGCGCGCAGAACTGCGCATGCGAGGAAGAGCCATGGCGCTAGATCGTGTCGCTCTGCCAGGCTCAGCAGGGATTCGTATTCAGAAGTGCTCCATCCCTGAATGGATTGCGCAAAATCAAGAGTCCAGATGAGACGCGAAAATCTGTGCTTGGAGCCGTGGCAGCAGAGGTAGAGAGCAAGATCCTCCCGGGACATGACGCATGTAGGTTGGCCGCAAAATTCGGTGGTTTGAGCGCGGCTCCAGATGCTTTCCATGTCTAGTGGGAGATAGCACTTCTCGCTGAGGTCGAGGTGCAGCTCGACCAGGAGAGCACCGCGGGAAAAAGGTTTGTGATATCCAGCAAGCGGGCCTGCTGGGAGAAAGCTTTGACTCACCAGCAATGCCTCGGCACGAGAAAAGTCCTTGCGGCGGACAAGAAGATCAAGATCATTCGAAGAGCGCATGCTTGCATCGCCGTAGAGCGCGAGGCTAAGTGCGGGGCCCTTGAGTGGAAGGACGTCGATGTTGTGTCGCGCGAAGAGAGCCAGAAGGGAATGGAGCTCCATTGCTAGACGCATGTTGGCGGCTTCGCTGTCTCTGGCTGACTTAGCGAAGGAGTCGGGGATACTGGTGCCTGATGCTACCAGCGATTGGAAGGCATGAGCGAGAACGCCATTTTCTGTTGCGATGTGGCGAAGAAGATTCCAGTTTGTGCTTGGCGCGGGTTGCGGCGCGCCTCCACCAATGAGGTCAATCAACAGAGCGGCCTCGTAGAGAGGTGTTTCTGGCGCGGACTTCATGGCCGGAAGTGGTGCGATAGCCGGATTCGTGAACGGCTCTTCAACTGCAATCATCTGGTTCCTTCGCTAATTGTGATCCGGAGAGCGGGATGCTCTCCGATTGTGCGATTAAAGATGCCGGCATTTTACGGCGCGCTGTGGATGGCGTGCGCCTTGGAGACAAACAACAGCATGGGGCCGGCGACCAGGGCATATTTCACATAGCGCTGAATGAGCTCGCGGCGCGTGGAGGTGTCTGTTTGCTGAGCCTCCGCGTTTGGCGATTCCGGCGGCACTTCTGGGGTTGTCGATGGTTTCTGCATTTTAGGTCCCTCATTCATGTCTGGTGGTTTTCCTTGATTTTTGAACTCCATTGCTCAACAGGGAGCGTGAGAGCGCAGCTGGAGCAGCGGCCGTCGAGGAGCTGCTGTCGGCGTATTGGCTGTTGCCGTTGTGCGTGTAGGCGGCTTGGACGGAGTCGCCTGTGGTGAGAGAGAGCCCCGTGAGAGGTGTCGAAATCTGGACTCCGCTCAACAAGGTTCCGGTTGAGTTGCTGAAGCAGTTGGAGGTGACGATGTCCGGTGTGCCGTCAAGATCGATATCGCCAACTGCGGCCGAGTAAGGATTTTTGCCGACGGCGAAGGAGCCAAGGTTGGTGTAGCTTCCGCCGCTTTGTGCCAGCAGCAAGGTGACGGTGCTGTCGGTGTAGTTGGAGACGACCAGGTCTGGCAGGCTATCGCCGTTCAGGTCTGTGAAGCTCACATCGTCAGGCCCCTTGCCAACGGAGACGATGGTCTGCGTGCCGAAGGCTCCGCTGCCGTTGCTTTGCATCACGCTGACAGTGTTGTCGAGGTAGTTGGCTGTGGCCAGTTTGAGGTTGGCGCCTGTGCCGGTGATGGCAAGGGCTTGCGGACCGGAATCTGCTCCGCTGCCTACGCTGATTGCGCTGGCGGTGAAGGTACCATCCAGGTTGTTTAGAAGCGTGGTGACGGTGCCGTCCTCATAGTTGACGGTGGCTAGGTCGGAGTAGCCGTCTGCGTTGAAGTCACCGGAGCGGATTGCCTCCGGATCCTTGCCGACAGCGATCGGAGAACCGGCTGCTGTGAGGGCGCCGGAGCCATTGCCATAGAAGATGCTGATCGTGTTGTCGCCGGTGTTGGCTGTGGCAACATCAAGGTTGCCGTCATGGTTGAAGTCACCGGTGGTGAGCGACGAGGGCCAGTTGTTTGCGGAGCCGACGGTGTAGAAGACGGGGCTTTGGAAGGTGCCGTTTCCATTACCGAGCAGCACGGCGATCTGGTTGATGTTGAAGCTGCCGACAATCAGGTCCAGGATGCCGTTCCCACGCAGGCTTACGAGATGGGATTCTGCAGGGCCAAAACCGGAGGCAATCAGGGTAGTGGTCGCGGTTTGGAAGGTGCCGTCGCCATTACCCAGTTGCACACTTATGGAGTCTGTTTCGTAGAGCGAGGTAATCAGGTCTGGCTTGCCGTCTCCGTTGATGTCGGCGATCTCTGTCCAGTCGGGCAGCGTGTTGGTGCCGGTGGAGACGGAGGTCATGGGTTGCAGTGTGGGTGCGGCGTTGGCCGTGTTGAGCGTGATGGGCGCCACGATGGGGTTGCCCGTGGTGATGTCCGTGAAGGACAACTGGCCAGATGGCGCGGCAAAGCCGAATCCGAAGACGTTCAAGGTTGTTGAGGTGGCGGTGAGATTGGAGATGCTGGTGAGGCTGCGCCGGAGATTGGTGACCTGGAAGTTGTTGGCGAGCGAGTTGAGGCTGACCTGGACGTTGTAAGGTCCGCCGGCGACGCTGTTGGCAGTGATGGTACCGGAGCTGGCCTGGCCTGCGCCGTTAGTCACTACGCTCTCCGTGGTGGACGCGTTCGAGAATACCAGTGACGCGGTGAGGCCTGACGGAGCCGTGAAGATTACTGTGACGCCGGCAACAGGGTTGCTTGCAGCATCCGTGACGGTTGCAACCAAGGGATTGGGAAATGCGGTGCCGATGAGCGTGCCTTCACCGCTGCCGCTGGTGAGAGCGATACTCGCGGGTACCTGCGCTACGGTTGCGGTGTCTGTGTTGGACGAAGCGGCTGTTGCCGGGCTTGAGTGCACCAGGTCGCCGCCGCCCCATACTTGTGCGATGTTGCTGACCGATATCGGCGAGTTTGCCGGCACGTTGACGGTGAGCGTGATGGTGGCGGTGGTTCCGGCTGAGAGGCCAGGAGATGCCGTGCAAGTGACGGCGGACGTGCCCGAGCAGGTCCACAGGCTTCCGGTGGAGCTGTACGAGTTGAGGGTGTAACCGGTGGGCAGCGGGTCGCTGACGGTGATGGTTCCGCTGGTCGTGCCGTTGGCTGCGATGTTGGAAACCTGGAGTGTCCATTGCGCGGTGGCGCCCTGCGTGAATGTGCCGGTGTGCGACTTCACGATAGAGAGAACGGGCGCCGCGTCTACCTTGATTGTGTCGGAGGCGGTGACTTGTGCAGCACCTGCACCGCTAGCGGTGATGCTGTTGGTGATGTTGCCGGTGAAACTTGTCGAGACGTTGACGTTGATTGTGAGCGCGGGATATGCGCTGCTTTGCGCTACTGCGCTGTCATTGGTGCAGGTGACTGTCTGTCCCGATGTTGAGCACGACCATCCCGAACCGGAGAAGCCGGTATAGGTCAATGCGGAATTGAGCGTGTCCGTTACCTTGAGAGGATTTGTGCCGGTGGGATCTCCGGTAGGTCCGTTGCCGGTGTTGGTGACCGTGGTGATGAGCTGCGCGTTGGTCTCGCCCTGAATGAAATCGTTGCTGACGCCGGTGCCACTGTGATTTTCCGAAGCGGCGACCGTCGGGGCGTTTTCAGTGAAGTTCAGGCACCATCCGTTGGTAGCGCCGGTTACGTTCTGCGCGACGCTCATGTTGAAGAAGAGGCTCCATGTGCCGTTGGGATTGGTGTTACCAAAGGTGCTGGTAAATGTGCCGGAGCCCTGTGGCGCGGAGTATTGGAACGAAGGCGGCGTGTTATAGAAGCCGCTTGCGCTGGACGTGAAAGCATCGTTGCTCAGGTAGCTTGTGGGCTTGTAAGTTCCAGGGCCGAAGCTGCTGCTGGGCACGCTGGAGCCGGCGCTGTCAGAGAAGGTGTAGTTGCCCGTGGTGACTGCGCCTGGAGTGCTGCCGCCGGTGCCGGAGAAGAAGTCGAGAGCAGCCTTGGTTGGGCCTTCCACCATGGACTCCACGTCATTTACAACGTCGGCAGTGTTGGTATAGAAGTTGCCCAGCGTAAGAGAGACAGTGTTGATGGTTCCGGGCAGATTGCTGACGAAAATATTCGAGGGGTTCGGCGTGAACGGCCCCTTATTGCCCTGGCTCGAATAAATCGGGCCGGCATTGCAGGCGCTGAATGCGTTGGTTCCGGTGCTGGTGAGCGTGGTTGCGTTGTCGATACGCTCAACAAGGGTGCCTTCACTCGGGTTGTCGGAGGTCGAGCCGCTGTAGGAGCCGGATATCGTGTGGTCGCCTTCGTAGACCTTGGTGTAATTCTCGGTATCGTTGGTGGCGCCGATATCAATCTGGTCATAGAGCGAGCTGGAGCTGAAGGTAGCGGTACCCGTGACGCCTAGGTTCACCACGTTGTTGCCGCTCGTAGTTCCACCGGGCGTCAGGTCGTTGTCCAGAAATGTGACAGTACCGCCGGACGTGACCGGAGATCCGCCGCTGGTCACCGCAGCCGTGTAGGTAATGCTTGTATTGGGCTGCGTTGGATTCTGAGTTGAGGTTATCTTCGTGGCTGTTCCCACACCGGTATTCGGCGTCAGGTCGATGCACCATCCGCCGCTTGCAATTTGCGTGCCCTGGGAATTAGCGGAGGTTGCGTACAGTGCCCAGACGCCGTTGGCTGCCGCTCCATTGAAGGAGTTGGCGAAGGTGTTAGAGGAGCTGCCAGTCGGGGCGGGGTGATTGATGGTTCCGGGGATAGCCGGAATGTTTGCGCCAGACGGCAGGGACGCCGGCGATGGGAAGTTATCGCCAACGAGAAGGTTGTTGTCATACGGCAGGTAGCTGCCGCTGGATGCGTTCCCTGTTGGTTGTTGACCACCGTCATCTTCGATAGTCAGATTCACAGGTCCCTGGCTGGAAGCGTTGAAGGCGTCGTCCATGAAGTCGAGGTTCTTGCCATCCGGTGAGACGAGCAGATACTGCCCGTTGATGCCCTGGCTGCCCTGCAGGGTGGAAAGGGAGACGGAGACATCGCTCACGGTTGTGCCGGCAGCATATCCAGAGACGGTAATGTAGGAGGGATAAGTGATACTGGTGCCGTTGTTGAGCAACGTGAGGGCACTGGTACTGCACCATTGATTGCCGGAGTGAGTCTGCGTGCTGGGAACCACCAGTGCGAGATCCCCGCTGGTGCTGGCCGCAATGTTTGCACCCGAGTCGCCGTTATAAACGGCGTAGACAGTCTGGTTGCCGGGGCAGACAGTGGGGTACGCAGGCAATGTCTGCGAAGCGGATGAGCCCGTAACAATCGTGGTGCAGGTAGAGCCGGAAGCAAGGCTGAGCGTCTTGGTGCAGGCGGCCTGGCCACTGGCGTTTACTGCCACTCCGGTGCATCCGGCGATGGTGCTGGCGCTTCCGCTGGTGCTGTTGAGGTAATAGAAGTCCACGGTTCCGCCGGGGACTGCAGCGCCTCCAGTTGTGGTTGTTGAGGTGAGCGTAACGGAGCTGCCGCCTGCGGCCGGGTTGGCGTTGGAAGAAACCGTGGTTGTGCTGGCGGCGACAGCCTTGGTCCAGACATGCAGTTTCCAGCCGGTCACCGAAACCGGATCGCCATAAAAGTCCGCCATGTACAGCTTCCACGTTCCTGCAGCCGTCCCGTTGTTGAAGACGCTTGCCATGGTGGCAGTTCCGTCCGTGGTGGGAAGGGTATTATTCGACGAACTGAACGATTGCGGCGCACCACCCTGATTCGGAACGACTAGGTAGTTGCCGAGCAGGAGATAGGATTGCGGCCCAAGAGAGGTGCAGAGAGCGCCGGAGTTGCAACTGGTGGTGGTAAAGTCATTGCCTGTATTGGCATTCCCAAGAACGGTGTAGCCGTCACCGATGGTCATATCGAGATTGGAAATTGCGTCCGGCTGGCCGACGCCGCCATACACCATCAGGTAGCTTCCATTGGGAGCTACAAGGATGAGCTCCATGTTGTATAAGCTTTGGCCGTTATTGCCGCCAGATGAGGTCACTCCGGTTATGCCGTCAAGCTCGATCTGGACGCATCCCACCGTGCCGGTAACGGTGCTGGGAACCGTGATGGAGGAAGGATAAAGCGACGCCGGGTCACTCTGGCCGTAATTTCCATTTACCTGGTTCGCGGTGCTGAAAGCGCCGTCTGCATTCGAGTAGCTCGACTCCGTTCCGTTGGACGAAGAGCATTGCGCATTGGCCGATTGCAGAGGCGCAAAGAGAGCAAGCACGGCTGCAGCTGTGATGGCGAGGCAGGATTGAAGCAGGGTGGAACGTACGTGCGTGATCGCAAGAATACGGCAAGGCATGGCAACAGTCCTTTTGTTTCGCGTTAGTGCACCGCGCTCGGAGTTGCGGGGCCCTTCATTACGAGGCCAGATTCGAAATGTTATGTGACCTGTTTGTTTGCTCAGCTTGGCATTGGGAAGTGCCGCACTGAAGCTTCTTCAAGCGTGAAAAACAAACATGGGGAGCTATAAGAAATAGCGACAAGTGGCAGCTTTTTCTCTCATTCTGTGTGGTCCATACACACAAATGTTTTGGTCCAGCACTGGTGTGCCGGGTCAAAACCTGAGACGGCAGCATCTCTACGTCTGGTTTTCTTCTGTTGGCTGCTCGGTACACAAGCATAACCAAAACGCCGAGCAATGCAATAAAAAATTCTTATAAAAGTGCTTGTCATGTCGAACTAAAGAGTGTTACTTGTGGTTTCGGACATTCCCATCTAGTAAATCTGATCGTTCGTTTTCTCTCATCAGCGAAGGAGAAGTGCGTTATGAGTCAGCCGTATGTCGGTGAAGTCAGGCTGGTTGGGTTTAATTTTGCTCCCGTTGGGTGGGCGTTCTGCGCAGGTCAGCTCCTTTCCATCGCGGAGAATGACGCCTTGTATGCGCTGCTAGGCACCACCTTTGGAGGAGATGGCCAGAATACGTTTGGGCTGCCAGATCTTCGTGGACGCGTGCCGGTTCACCAGGGAACCGGTGTTGACCAGCCGTATATCATGGGCCAGATTGGGGGCGCTGAGGTGGTGACACTCACCCTCAACAACTATCCGTCCCATAACCATGTGATCCAGGAATCCACCACCAATGGTGGCGCCACTGCGAACCCGCTAAACAGCACGGTTGCTGGTGGTCTGGACATCTACACCAACCAGACCCCGAGCACGCCAATGCAAAGCGGAATGATTGGCGCGGCGCCCGGTAACAGCCAACCGCATGACAACATGCAACCGTACCTTACGCTGAATTGGATCATCTCGCTGTACGGGATATTCCCCAGCCAAAACTAAGATGCGTTGCTATAACCGCGCTGTCACGCGGGAAGGAGGAAGGTATGTCAGAGCCATTTATCGGACAGCTGACACTTGGTGCCTGGAGTTTCGCTCCCAAGGGATGGGCATTGAGCAATGGTCAGTTGTTGCCGATTAATCAGTACCAGGCGCTGTTTTCGCTGCTTGGCACGTATTTTGGCGGTAACGGAACGACGAACTTCGGGCTGCCGAATCTGCAGGGGCGGACGCCGATTGGCATCAGCAGCCAGTTCCCGATTGGGAGCGTTGGAGGCGAGCCGCAGCATACGCTTACTCTCAATGAAGTGCCTCCGCATATGCATAAGGTGAACGCAACTTCGGCCACGGCAAACGCCAGTTCACCCTCCAACGCTCTTTTGGCTGCCGGAGGATTGGCTGCGTATGTTCCTCCGTCCAGCCTGGCGGCCATGAATGCTCAGGTGATTGGACCAGCCGGTGGCAGCCAGCCGCATGAGAACAGGCAGCCGTTCCTGGTAATGAACTGGTGCATTGCACTGAACGGAATTTTCCCGTCGCGCAGTTAAGCGCGGAGATGAGGAGAAATACGATGGCAAATCCATTTGTAGGACAGATTACGCTTGCGGGATTTAATTTTGCGCCGTATGGATGGGCGCAATGTACGGGTCAGCTTATAGCGATCTCGTCGAACACCGCCTTGTTTTCTCTGCTGGGCACGTATTATGGCGGCGACGGGAAGTCGAACTTTGCTCTGCCGAATCTGCAAGGGAACTGTGCAGTTGGAATGGGGCAGGGGCCTGGGCTCAATCAGTATGACATTGGGCAAACGGGCGGCGAGCCGTCGGTGACGTTGTTGCAGACCGAGGTGCCTCCACATAGCCATATTGCGAATGCGAGGTCTGTTCGCAGCGACGAGAAATCTCCCGCGGGAAATTCCTTTTCGGATTCTGTCGGAGGGGGTTTATACAACAACACAACCAGCCCGGCGCTACCGCTTGTCGCCATGAACACGGTTACCAACACCGTTGGCGGCAGCCAGCCGCATAACAACATGATGCCGTACCTGGCGCTGAACTGGATTATTGCGCTGCAGGGTGTCTATCCGTCGCGCTCGTAAGGCGGTGGGGTGGTTCCCGGCGAACGTTCTTTGTTCGCTGGGGTGGGTGAGGGAAGCTTTTTCACTCTTGACCGATGCACGAACGATTCGTCAGACACTACCTGGCTTGGTTGGTTCTCTCTTATGCCGCATGGATTTGATGTTTCCCGCGTATTTGTTTCGGCGCCTGGCGATCTGGAAATGGATCGCCAAGCCTGCCATGACGTGATTGCTGAAGTGAATGAAGCCACGGCAATGCCGGAAAAGATTCTCCTGGCCGAAGTTGCTTTGCGCGATAATGCACATCTTGAGAACTTCCGTTCCGCAATCTCTGACAATGTGCGATGGAGTACATACTTCATCCAGGTATTTGAGGACGACTGGGGGCCGCGCAGTCTTTTTCGTAAGTTGTTTCTGCTGGCGGAGGAATGCCGGTCCAATGCGGAGATGCCAATGCGGGGGCTGGTCGTCTGCCTCAAAGACGCTCCGCACGAAACCGATGCACAGGTTCTTGCATTCCGCAGCGAGCTGGAGGGCTGGAAGAGCGCGCAGATCATCCGCTACAAGACAGTGGATGAGATGAAGGCGCAGCTGGCGGGAGTCCTCAACGAATGGGTACAGACGTTGATTGCGGAGAAGACTGCTGTACGTGCCTGATCTCCGCAAGGCATCTCGCCTTATCCGTCCCTGTGGAAAACTCTTGTCAAGCCCTCACCTCGAAAATATTTTCTAACCTCTTTTGTATCAACAAAAGATTTTCCAAAACCTTTGCGGTCAATTAGCTCCTTCTATGCCAAACTAAAAATGAGCAGAAAAACGGCCCGATTGCGTCAGCAATCGGGCCGTTCTGTTTTCGGCAAATATCTCAGAAGAGCAAGGCAGGGTTTCAAGTCGGAGGGAACAGGGGCCTTTAGGCCCCTGAGATCATCGCGAAGAAACAAGAGGGGCTTTAACCCCGGGCCTCGGTCTGCTGCTATCTCCTCGTACTTGCCCCATTGGGATATTGCCTCTGTTTTTTACCTCAAAGAAAGGATCAGGCAATGCAATCAGCAACCGGCACAATCCACTGCCCCCTGTACCCGGTCCCCTGCACCCTGCCTTTCGCACAGTTGCACAAATCAAAAATAAAGAAACTGCACAGTCCCTGTGCAATAGCCTCTAACCATCACAAAACAAACAGCCCCGGAATCTACCCCACTGTGCCGAACGCGCGCAACCATCCAGAAACGGTTCCATGCGTACTACACGAACAACGGAACGGATTTCCATTCCATGAAGTAGTGCATGGGCTCTTCCCGCACAATGGTGAAGCCAAGGCGCTGGTGAAAATGCAGGGAGCCGGGATTAAAGCGGTTGACCGTAGAGGAGATTGGAAGCCGGGACGTAGTAGCTTCCTGCTGCAGGCGTTGGACCAGTGCGGTTCCGATGCCTTTCTTTTGCTGCGAGGGATGCACGCCGATATCTACGAGGTGGAATTCACGCCGTGTCTGCGCAACCCACAGGCGGCCGACTGGTTTTCCATCGAGCAGAACAATGTGGTAGCACGAGTTGGGATAGGTTTGCGTGTATGCCGCAAGCTGTCCCTGGAACTGCATGCGGATGAGATATTCTCTCTGATCGGCGGGGATGGAAGCGGATGCAAACTCCGGGCCGCGAATGGCCGCGTAGAGCTCATACATGAAAATCTCGTCCTGCGGAAGCGCAGGACGAACTGCAATGGTGGACATACAGGAAGACTAACTCGATTGCCGCGAGTATGGATGTCTTTTATGCAGTCCCGGTATTCGATAGAGATCGAATACCGGCACCGAGGTTATGCGAAGTTAAGTGCGCGTGCGCCACTTGGACGACAGGGTCGCGAGTTTGTCGTTCATGGTGGCGGGTGGTGGCGGCGAAGCCTGCTTTCTGGGAGCGGGCTTATTGGCGCTGGGAGCCATGAGCGCTTTGATGGAGAGCGCGATGCGCTTGGCTTTGGCTTCTACACCGAGAACCTTTACCTTGACGATCTGCCCGGTTTTGACTGCTTCCGACGGATCTTTGATGAAGCGATTGGAGAGCTCGCTGATGTGAACGAGTCCGTCCTGGTGCACGCCGATATCAACAAAGGCTCCAAACTTGGTGACGTTGGTGACGACACCTTCGAGGATCATACCGGGCTCAACGTCTTCGAGTTTGTGTACGCCTTCGCGGAATTGCGGCGCGACGAACTTGTCGCGCGGATCGCGGCCTGGCTTGCGCAACTCGGCAAGAATATCTTCGAGCGTGTAGGAGCCTGCGGCGAGGTTGGACTTGTCCACCTTTTCGAGAAGCTGCGGCTGGCGAATGATTTCACTGACCGAGGTTTGGAGCGAGGTGGCGATTTGCTCGACGACCTTGTAGGACTCGGGGTGCACGGCAGTCATATCGAGCGGGTTTTCGCCGTTGCGAATGCGAAGAAATCCAGCGGCCTGCTCAAAAATCTTCGGACCAATACCAGGAACATCAAGCACCTGCATGCGTGAGCGGAAGCTGCCGTTTTCGTTGCGGTACTGCACGATGCTGAGCGCGGTGCGCTCGGTGATGCCAGCAACGTGGCGCAGCAGCGTCCATGAGGATGTGTTGAGATCGACGCCGACGCGGTTGACGCAGCTTTCGACGACGCTCTTGAGGGATTCAGCGAGTTGGCGTTGATCTACATCATGCTGGTATTGACCGACTCCGATAGATTTGGGATCGACTTTGACGAGCTCGGAGAGCGGGTCTTGCAGGCGGCGCGCGATGGAGATGGCTCCGCGGACAGTGAGGTCGAGGTCAGGGAATTCCTGGCGTGCAACTTCCGATGCGGAGTAGACGCTGGCACCGGCTTCGCTGACGGTGATGGAGAAGATTTCAGAGATGCCCTTATCGCGCAGGAAGTCACGAACGAAGGAATCGGTTTCGCGCGAGGCGGTACCGTTACCGATAGCAATGGCGCGGATGGTGTGTTTGCGTAGAAGTGCTTCGAGTTTGGCTGTAGCTTCGTCGGTACCATGCTTCGAGGTGTGGAGATAGAAGACGTCATTGGCGAGGAGCTTGCCGGTTTCATCCACGACGGCGACTTTGCAGCCAGTGCGCAGGCCGGGATCGATGCCGAGAACGGAGATGGGACCGGCGGGCGCGGCCAGCAGCAGGTTATAGAGGTTGTCGCGGAAGACCTGGATGGCTTCCGTGTCAGAGCGACGCTTCAGTTCGAGACGGATTTCGCCCTGGATGGACGAGTTCAGGAGACGCTTCCATGCGTCGTCGATGGCGAGTTCGAGCTGCGGAGTCCAATCGCCGCGCTGGAGCAGGATATGGTGGCGCATGATTGCGAGGGCGCGCTCTGGCTCGATTTCGATGAGGAAGTAGAGGACGTTTTCGATTTCGCCGCGACGGATGGCGAGCATGCGATGCGAGGGGATGGTCTTCACCGGCTCGCGATACTCGTAATACATTTTGAATTTTTCCTGCTCGTCTACGGCGTCGATGGATTTGCGGCTGGTGACGACGCCTTCGTCGAAGACAAGCTGGCGGAGGGCCTTGCGCAGGTCGGCATTTTCGCTGATCCATTCGGCGACGATGTGGCGTGCTCCTTCCAGAGCTTCATCGATGTTGGCTACGCCTAGCTCGGCATTGATAAAGGTGGCAGCCAAATCACTGAGAGATTGTGCGGCAGGCTCCTGTGCCCAGAGATAGGTTGCGAGTGGCTCGAGGCCCTTGTCGCGTGCGATGGTGGCCTTGGTGCGGCGCTTGGGCTTGTAAGGGAGATAGAGGTCTTCCAGCTCGTTGCGGTCAAGCGTGGTTTCGATGCGAGCCTTCAGCTCGTCGGTCAGCTTGCCCTGCTCGGTGATGGAGGCAAGAATGGTGACGCGGCGGTCTTCTAGCTCGCGAAAGTAGGCGAGCTTTTCTTCGATGGAGCGAATCTGAACTTCGTCGAGGTTGCCGGTGGCTTCCTTGCGGTAGCGGGCGATGAAGGGGACGGTGCCGCCGTCGTCAAGCAGCTCGATTACGGCGGTGATTCCGCGCAGCGGTAGGTTGAGAATTTGGGCGATATGAGAAAGAACTGCAGGAGGGAGAGTTTTCTTATCCGACATAAAGGTTCTTTGAACATCCTAAAGGAGCCCGCAGCGCGGGGCTGTGCAAAACAGAGCGTGTGTTTCCGGGTGTCTATAAATTCTGGTTGTAACAAATGGGCCCGAAGACAGAGTATTCTGGCTTCCGGTCATACTTTTTGCGAGGGATATTTCTTCATGTTTCGCTATGTGCGATTTGCCGTTTTGATTATTTGCGTTGCATGCCTGCATCTTCTTCATGCGCAGCATTTGCAGGGGCCGGGTACGCGGACCGTGACGGATGCGCATAACTGTTATCCCTACGATGGCCGGTGGAATGACCGCATCGATCGCGCGCTTTCCACAGGCTTTCCTGTGGCGATTGAGCAGGATCTTGGCTGGTATACGGATGCGAAGACTGGCAAGAGCTGGTCGGTTGTGACGCATGGAGGGCAATTGACTGGGCAGGAGCCCACGATGGAGCAGTACTTTTTTGAACGAGTGCGGCCGATTGTGGAGAATGCTCTCAAGAATGGCAATCGCGGTGATTGGCCGCTCATTACGCTCAACCTGGATTTCAAGGACAACAAGCCAGAGCACCTGGCGGCTGTGCTGGCGCTGTTGAAGAGATATCAATCGTGGCTTACTACGGCAGTTAAGACCGATGACATCAATAAGGTGCAGCCGCTCGATTGGAAGCCTGTCCTGGTGCTTACCGGCGAGAATGATGCGCAGCAGACGGTGTTTTATGACGAACTGAAGGTGGGGGAGCGCGTGCTGCTCTTTGGCGCGATTCATGCGGAGGATAAAAATTTGCAGGCCGCGCCGGAAGTGATTGCGGCGGAGAAGGCCAGCAATTACCGACGTTGGTGGAACAATCCCTGGGCTGTGGTGGAGCATGGCGGACAAACGCACGCCGGCGCGTGGACGCCTGAGAAGATGGCTCGTCTTGAAGCTCTGGTCAATCACGCTCATGCGAATGGTTTGTGGATTCGCTTCTATACGCTGGATGGGGCTACGGATAAGGAGCTGCTGGATAACGGCTGGTTCCGCATGTATAACTTTGGTTCGTTGGATGCGGCGAAAGTGCGCTGGCGGGCTGCGATTGCCGCACATGTTGATTACATTGCTTCAGACGAGTATGAGCTTCTGGGTAGTGAAATCCATCCTGCGCATTGAACTGATTTTTATTTGAAAAAGATAGACCGCACTTTGGATGTTTCACGCCGAGGCCGTGGCGTAAAACATCAAAAAGTGCGGTCAGCGTTTTGGCTGAAACTCGCCAAAACGCTACTTAACAAAGCGCGGATCAATCGCGCTTTTGAGCGCCTGCTCAAATCCATTCCATGTGCATGCGCCGTTGGACTGGCCGCATCCGGGCAGGAAGACCGGGACGCGCTCTGGCGGAGCGGCAAGGCTGAGTGGCGTGCCGTTGCGCATCTGGTCGAGTGTTTGTGCGGTGTACCAGGTCCGTACGGAGAGTTCGCCGGTTTTGCGGTTCTTCCACAGCTCAAAGACAAGCGCACCGCCGGGAGGGGTGTCATCGCGGCGTCCGTCTTCCAGCCAGTTGATGTTGAGATTGCCGGCGATGTTGGCGAGGTTGTTATCGTGGCCCACGAGAATCAGCAGGCGGTCATCGGGCTTGCTGAGTGCGCCCGTCTCCGGACTGCCAGTTGCGGCCTGGCGCATAGAACGGAGCATGTGGTCGAGAGTATTGGAAGATTGTGAGCGCGCAATGTAGGTGGTGCGCTGCGCAATGTCTTCGCTGGCGACGTGCAATTGAAGCAACTCGCGCAGCTTGGTGAGGTCTACGCGGCCCCAACCTACGTTCTGCTTATCCATGCCTTCGGTGTATTCGAGCAGAAAATTTTCTGTCATGGTGGAGGCAAGAGAAAGCGGCGAACTAAAGTCTGCTGTATGGTCTCCCTTGCCCGATGTGGTGGATGCTGGAATATTGAAGAGCGATTGGGGCGCGGCTGCATTTTTGTTGCCGCTGCTAAGCAGCACTTCTTCAAGTGCATTGAGCTGAGCGCGATATGCTTCGGCGATACCTTGCACGTTGCCGCCGATGCGTCCGGTAAGCGCGGCGGTGGCGAGTGCTTTGTCCGGTTCACCAACTCCCGCGGAGAGCGGGTGAAAGAGTGGGTCCGGGGTTCCTTCGGGTAGCCCTGTCACTGCAATGCCGCATCCGGGAGCGAGTCCTTCGGCGAGTGCCCTACCTGTTTCTTGCGTGCGCTGGTCTGAGTCGGCAACAATGCGAATGTGTGCGGCGTCCGCGCAGCCTGTTGCGGCAAGCAAACCCTGTGAGGCGAACAGCTCGCGGTCATACTTACCGAAGAGGGTCATTAACTGTGCACCATGCGCAGTGAGATGGCCGGGAGGCACGCTCCACTGTGGCCATGGCTCCTGCGAGTAGAGATTGAGGGTATCCGTTTTGCCGGTTGGCGAACGCACTCCGTGGCGTGTGAACACCATTACGAACTTCAGCTGATTGTTAGTGCCAGCATCTTGTGGCATGGCAGAGGTCGCGGTCTGAGCGGGAGCCAGAAGCGAGCCTGCTAAGAGGCAGGCGGCAAGAAAAATCTTCATCCCCAGAGTCATCCTTTAAATATTGAAAAAGAGGAAGGCCATGCACGCTTTCGTTTGTACCGAAAGCATGCATGGCCGCATGGTTACTTGTGGTGGAAGGCTGGCGTCCAACGGATGCCGCCTGTGTAGGTCGGTTTGTAGTATTCGCGCTGGTTTACGAACTGATCGCTGCCGGTGTAGTAGCCGAAAACCTCGTTATTGAGATTGAGGCCGCTGACGAGGAAGCTGAATCCGCGCCAGAAGCGATAGGTAGCCTGCGCGTCCACCTGCATATGAGGCAGGGTCCACACATCGCCAGAAGGACCTTTGGGGCCGAGATTGCTGGGATCGGTGCCTGCGCCCGGAGCCAGCGCTGGCGAGATCCAGTTATAGGAGAAGAGGCTCTTGCCGTTGTACGTCATGCCGACACGCAGCGAGAAGCGGCTAGTGTCGTATGTCGGGCTGATGTTCCAGGTGTTGGCAGACTGATCGATCAGAGCTGGATGATCGGTGCGCAGCGGAACACCTTTTTCCTGCGAGTTGGTGTAGCTGTAGTTGGCGGTAATGCCGAGTCCGTGCATCACGCCGGGCAGGTAGCTTAGATGTTGCTGGTAGCTGAGCTCGAAGCCATAGAGCCACGCATTTTCCCCGTTGATGAACTGCGAAACCTGCGAGAGGCCGAGCTGCGAGTTCTGGTACTGCTCAATGGTTGCAAGCAGCGACGGAGGCAGAGAGCCTGCGGGCAGCTTGGAGACATCCACGCCGGCGGGAATTGTGAACTGGAGCTGCGGTGCAGTGAGCTGTTTGAAGAAGACACCGGCCTGGATCATGCCGAGCGGATGAAGGAAGTTTTCATAGAGCAGATCATAGTTATTGGCGCGTTCCGGACGAAGATCCGGGTTGCCGATGCTGATAGTGGCAGGGTTGGACGAATCGTCTTCGGTGACATAGGGAACGAGCTGGTACGGATCAGAGCGGGCAACCCCGCGCGCGTAGACGAGACGCAGGTTCTGGTCCGGTGTGAGGTGGTAGCGCAACTGCACACTGGGCAGTACGTCGAGATAGCTCGGCTTGGTGGAGACAGCGTTGACAGTCCAGCAGTCGGTTTGTGCGCCATTGCACTCCTGCGTAGGAGTATCTGGGCCGTAGAAGGTGAGGTTGTAACCGGCGGCAGTCATGCGCGTGTCTTCAAAGCGCAATCCGGTCTGGATGTGCAGCTTGCCGAAGTCGATGGTGTTCATGATGTACCAGGCAGGAATTTGCTCGATGGTATGGAAGAGGTTGGGGTAGGTGTCCGTTGCCGTCTTATACGGGTCAAGATAGCTGGTCAGGTTGGCGAGCGTGTAGTCCTGCACCTTGTAGAAGTCAGAAACAGGGCCGAATTGGCCGCCGAAGTAAGTTCCGTCGTAGAAGTTGGAGCCGCGGAAACCGCTCTGCAGCTGGCTCATGAGAACCGCCTTGCCGGCCTTGGTGGACCATCCGTCGTAGACGTTCTCGGTGGAGTCTTGCGAGAGATGGGCATTCGAGAATTTGAAGCCTGCTTCGAAGATGCCGAAGTGACCGTTCACCGTGTAGTTCTTCGCGTAAGAGGCCTGTGCCGTGAGGTTGAGCTGCGCGCTAAGGCCGGTGGAGATGGTGATGTCCTTGAAGGCCCAATCATCAGCGTTCTGCAGCACGGAGTTTGCCCCATCGCAGCTGCCGAATACCGGACGGTACTTATCGAACTGCGAGGTTGGGTCGTAGTTGCAATAAGTGCTCGGACCTAGCCAGGAGAAGTCTGCCTTCGGGTTGCCGGCGGAATCCACTTCATAGGAACGAGCGGCGGAGACTTGCCACGTGAGCCACGAGTTGTTGTAGATGTGGTTGCCGCCGAGCACAACGCTTCCTGCGGATGCGTTAGGACGCTTGCTGGATGTGTAGAACTTGGGTGCGGGCGATGCGGCGCTGGTATCGGGCAGAACGCCAGTATCTGAAAGCGGCGTGGAGACTGGCTCGTAGTACCACTTGTCGCCCCAGTCCTTCAGATCAGAATAGATTCCGTGTACAAAAAAGTTGGTTGTATCGCTCAACTTGTAGTCTGCGCTGCCGGCAAAACCGTAGCGATAACGGTAGTAGCGGTATTCGCGGATGGTGTTGTTGTCGTAGAAGGGCTGCGCGAAGGTCGAGAGTGGATCGAGCGAGGGTTGAATGTTGTCGATACCGCGGCCATTGTAATCATAGGAGCCATTGACCAGCAGACCGAAACGCCTGGAGGCGCCGAAGCGCTGTCCCCATGTGCCGCCGGACTCCTGCGCGGCGCGTCCGCCGAGAATCGGTGTGTAGCCGCCCTTGGTGAAGAGGTTGATCGCCGGTTGTTCTCCAGCGGTCTTGGTGCGCAGATTGACGGAGCCGCCGATACCGTTGGCGTCCATGTTTGCGGATAGCGTTTTGTTGATTTCGACTGCTTCGACGAGCTCTGCTGGCAGGACGTCGAGGCGGACCTGGCGCACGGTTGGTTCCGGTGCGGGCAGCGTGATGCCGTCCACGGTAACGTTGGTTAGGCGAGGCTCGGTACCACGCACCTGAATGTATACGCCTTCGCCTTCAATGCGGTAGAGCGTGACGGAAGGCAGGCGGCCAATGGCGTCTGCAACGTTGGCGTTGGGAAGACTGGTGATGACCTCTGCCGGGAGGACCTGTTTGATGTTGTCGGCGACGCGCGTTTCATTGATGGCGTCGGCTTCACCATGGGCGCGCTCGGCGGTGACTAGAACTTCTTCGCCTTTGGAGGCGACAGAAAGACTGAGCGGAAGGTTCAGAGGTTGTCCTGCGGTGACGTCAATCTCTTTGCTGAACGGCGCAAAGCCGACAAACGAAACAGAGACGGTGTAGTGTCCGGGGGCAATGTTGAGCAGGGTAAATGCGCCCTGCTCGTCTGAGACTGTGGACATTCCTCCGGGTGCCAATTTAATGCTGGCGCCTTTGAGCAGCGCGCCTGCGCTGTCCGTGACCGTTCCAGAAATCAGGCTCTTACCGGTCTGCGCAATGGCGATGGATGCAAATAAGATGAGGCAGAATAGCAAGCCCACAGTGCGGGCGAGCAAAGTCTTTCGGATGGTGGGCATCCTGTTTTCTCCTGAGTCATTCCTGCGTTCGTGGGGCAGGGGGTATGCGAGGAGTATGTCGAGGCTATCTAAGCTGAATCTGAGGATGAGCCTTGAAGCGGGCGTTTTTACGGATAATTCACAATTGGCGAATAGGATCCTTTCAGGATTCATTGATGCAGGTTCTGATTGTGGAAGACAAACGCAGCCTCGCGGGCCATCTTGGCCGTGCGCTTGAGAGCGAGGGTTATTCCGTAACGCTGGCGTATGACGGGGAAGAGGCGTTGCGCCTGGGGCGCACGAATGATTTTGACGTGATGCTGCTGGATGTGATGCTGCCGCGCGTGGATGGCGTTACGGTTATCCGCAAGCTGCGCGAGGCGCGGACGCGGACGCAGGCGATCATGGTTTCTGCTCGCGACTCGATGGCGGACATTGTGCTCGGGCTGGATGCGGGTGCGGATGATTACCTGACTAAGCCGTTTGCTCTTGATGTACTGCTGGCGAAGGTGCGTGCGGCTGCGCGGCGCGTTCCTGCACCGGAGCCGAAGGTGCTTCAATTTGAGAATCTGATTCTGCGGCCGCAGGAGTATGAGCTGCAGCGCGGAGAACGTGTTGCTTCGTTGACTAAGACAGAGTGTGCGCTGCTGGCAGTGCTGATACGACGCGCGAATTCAGTTGTGCCGCATGGCGTGCTGATTGAAGAAGGCTGGAGCAGCGATGCGGATGCAAGCTTTGATTCGCTTTACGTGTTCATTCGCGCGCTGCGGTCGAAGATTACGCAGGTGGGTGAGCCGGAGATGCTGCACACGGTGCGCGGCGTGGGCTACTCGCTACGGAGCGCGGCATGTTTTTGAGCCGTGCTTCCATCTCGCTGCGGCTGACCTTCTGGTTTGGCTGCATCTTCTTTGCCGGATGGGTGTTGTTTGGCGCGGCGATGTGGTTCAACCTAAAGCACACGCTGACGAAAGATCGGTATACAACGCTGAGCCGGCGCATTGATCGATTGCAGAGTTTGCTTGTGGCTACGCAAAAAGAGCCGGCGAGCGACCGGGTACAGGACTTCCGCGATTTTGCGCATGCAACGGGCAATGGGCTTTCGGAGGTCTTTCGTGCAGACGGCTCGCGGCTTTATCCTTCGCCGTCTGCTGCCGCTGCTGCGTTTCCGTGGCCGGTTTTTTCGAGTAATCCGGGTGAACAGTTTGCGCATGTGCAGGCGGATGGCGGACCTTACTGGGTGCTGGTGCGTCCGTTTACGTTGGGCTCGGAGCAACTTTATCTCTATGCCGCTGCGCCGGAGGCGGGGAACCTGGTTGTGTTGGAGCAGTTTTGGAAGGGGCTGCTGGCCTCGGCTCCGTTGCTGCTGCTGATCTCTTCCGTCGGCGGCTACTGGTTGAGCAGGCGCGCGTTGAAACCGGTGGATCGGATTACGGCTACGGCGCGGGCGATCAGTATTCGCAATCTATCGGAGCGCGTGCCGGAGACACAGACCGGCGATGAGCTGCAGCGGCTTGTAGAGACTTGCAATGCGATGCTGGCGCGGCTGGAGTCTGCGGTGAACCAGATTAAGCAGTTTACGGCGGATGCTTCGCATGAGCTGCGCGGGCCGCTCTCATTTGTACGTACCGTTGCCGAAGTGGCGTTGCGGAATCCGCAGGCAGATGTGCTGAGCAGGGAGTCGTTTGAAGAGATTGTGGCGGAGACGGCGAAGGCTTCCGCGCTGTTGGAAGAGATGTTGACGCTGGCGCGCGCGGATGCGGGTGGCACGGATGCGGTGCTTGAGCCACAGAACCTTGCGGATGTGATCCAGGCGGCGTGTGAGATTGCGCGGCCGATTGCCACAGAGCGGAGCTTGAGGCTTTCGGTGTTGCTGGCGGATGAGAAGCCGGTGCTGGTGCTGGGAGACTTTTCGGCGCTGCGGCGGCTGCTCTGGATTCTGCTGGACAATGCGCTGAAGTTCACGCAGCCGGATGGCGAGATTGAAGTGGCGATGCAGGCATCAGGCGGACAGGCGACTGTGATGGTGCGCGACAGTGGAACGGGGATCTCGGAAGAGGACCTGCCGCACATATTTGACCGCTTCTATCGTGCCGATCCTTCGCGCAGCGATGTAGAAGGCTCGGGACTGGGGCTCGCGATTGCCAAGTGGATTGCGGACCTGCACCATGCGGACCTTTCCGTGGCCAGCCAGGTGCAGAAAGGGACCGTGGTTCGATTGGCGATTCCGGTGTATGCCGGGAATGAAGTGCTGATCTAGGCGAGTCACATAATGCTATGTAAGTTATTCATAATTAATCATGTTATTGGCTAGTTTTTATGTTTACTTATTGATAATGGTAATCATAAAGATGCATAAGGGTTTTGAGAAATCGCGATTTATGTCTTTTCTGCTCTTGCGGGCTGAATTGGCGACGTGGGCTTGAGGCCCACAGAAATACAGATTCTGTGGTTATAAGGGGGGGAGGGGGTGTCTTTTCCGCCCGGAAATGAAACGGCCCGATTCGCTTGGAATCAGGCCGTTTCTTCTGCTCATTGTTAGTGTGGCATAAAGGGGTGTAATTCACCGCAAAATTTTTCCACAGATTGGAAATTTTGGCGAGTATCCACGTGCAACGAGCATGCAGATTAGACGTCGGGTTAAGGCCCGGGGCTAAAGCCCCCTTTCTTCGTTTCGCTTCTCTTCAGGGGCCGGATGGCCCCTGCTCCTTCTGATAACGTCCTCTGCTGCTTCCGATAAGGCACCCTGCTCTCGCCGTGCCGAATACTTCCTTCTTGTGAACGTACAATTCTGGGAGCGGGATGAGGCTATCACCGCGGCTATTTTTTGGCTTTCAGGGAGATGCTCATGTTTTCGGCAAGTGCTCTACGGTGTGGTGTGGCGTTGAGTTTTGTACTGGTTTGTCTTGGCGTTGCATCGGCGCAGACTGCTTCGTTTGCGCGGGTTACATCGGCTGAGGCGCTGCCGAATGGCGTGGAGCTTCGCGATGGCGAGATGAGGATGCGCATTACGGCGCTGCGTGGGGATGTGTTGCGGATTCGTGCTTCGCGCAATGGAATGCTGCCGGAGGATGCGTCGTGGGCTGTGTTGACGGAGGCGCGTACGGCCTCTGCGCAGGTTACGCAGGATAACGAGAGCTGCTGCGTGGGGTTTCATACGCAAAGTTTGCGGGTTTCCGTGGAGCGCGCGACGGGATTGCTGACGGTGCGCGATGGCGCGGGGCATGTGGTGGAGCAGGATGCGCAACCGCTTACTTGGACCGGCGCGGAGTTTCGCCTGCGCAAGGTGATGCCGGAGGATGAGCACTACTTTGGACTGGGAGACAAGACAGGATCGTTTGACCGGCGCAGCCATGCCTTCAGCCTTTGGAATACGGATGCGTATCGCTTCCAGGAATCGACGGATCCGATTTATAAGAGCATTCCGTTTTTCCTTGCGTACCGGGCGGGTGTGACGGTTGGCACGTTGATGGACAATACGTGGCGGTCGAGTTTTGATTTTGGAACGCAGAGCCCGACGAGCTACTCGTTTGGCGCGGTGGATGGGCCGGTGGATTATTACATTTTTCTTGGGCCAACGCCGCGGCAGGCTGTGGAGACATATGCGTGGCTGACGGGGAAGGCTCCGTTGCCGCCGTTGTGGACGCTGGGTTTTCAACAGTCGCGGTATAGCTATATGACGGCGGCGCGGGTGATGGAAGTGGCGGAGCGTTTTCGCACGGATCACATTCCGGCGGATGCGATTTATCTCGATATTGATTACCAGGACAGGAATCGGCCGTTCACGGTAAATACGCAGACGTTTCCGGATATTGCGGGGATGCTGGCGAAGCTGCGCGCAATGCACTTCCGCGTGGTGGCGATTACGGACCTGCATATTGCGAAGGCTCCGGGCGAGAACTATGCGCCGTATGAGAGCGGCATTGCAGGGAACGAGTTTGTGCATAATCCCGATGGAAGCGTTTATACCGGCGCGGTGTGGCCGGGACCGGCAGTGTTTCCTGACTTTACGCGAGCGAAAACGCGCGAGTGGTGGGGCACGCTGTACAAGGATTTCACCCAGAAGGGCTTCAGCGGGTTCTGGAATGACATGAATGAGCCAGCGGTCTTTAATGTTGCGTCGAAGACGATGCCGCTGGATGTGGTGCATCGGATTGATGAGCCGGGGTTCAAAGTGCGTACGGCTACGCATGCGGAGATTCATGATGTATTTGGGATGGAGAACTCACGTGCGACGTATGAAGGACTGCGGAAGCTGCAGCCGGATGTGAGGCCGTTTGTACTGACGCGTGCGAGCTATGCAGGCGGGCAGCGTTATGCGGCTACGTGGACGGGAGACAACAGCAGCAGCTGGAACCATCTGCGCTTGACGGCGCCGATGTTGAAGAACCTTGGGCTGAGTGGGTTTTCGATGAGCGGCGCGGATGTGGGCGGCTTTGCGGGGTCGGCAACGCCGGAGTTGTTAACGAAGTGGCTGGAGATTGCGGCGTTTCATCCGATTGACCGCGACCATACGGAGAAGGGATCGAACGACCAGGAGCCTTGGGTGGGCGGACAGGCCGCGGAAGAGGTGCGGAAGAAATTTATTGAGACGCGCTACCGGCTGATGCCGTACATCTATACGGTTGCCGAGGAGAACTCACGCACGGGGCTGCCGATGATGCGGCCACTGTTCCTGGATTATCCCGATGCCGCGCCGGATAAGCATGCGCTGGATCTGGATGTTGAGAGCGAGTTTCTGCTGGGGCATGATTTGCTGATTGCGCCGCCGCCGTATCCGGAGGATCCGGGTGTGTATATGGTGGAGTTTCCAACGGATGAGTGGTATGACTTCTGGACTGGCGAGAAGGTTGCGAGCCGCGTGGAACAGAAGACGCCGGGGAATAATGCTCCGGTGGATGCGAGTGCGCTGCTGCCGCTGACGGCGCAGGTGACTCCAGCGCTGGATACGTTGCCGGTGTATGTGCGCGGCGGGGCGATTGTGCCGATGGAGCCGCTTGTGCAGAGTACCGAGGAGAAGCCGAATGGGCCGCTGACGCTGCGTGTGTATGCGGGGAAGAATTGCAGCGGTGCGTTGTATGTGGATGATGGCATCAGCTATGCGTATCAGCATGGCGAGTATCTGCGCGAGAGTTTCCGTTGCACGGTGGATGCGGATGGAGTGCATGTGGAGGTTTCTCCGCGCGAGGGTGCGTATGTGCCGTGGTGGAAGCAGGTGCGGATTGAAGTGTATGGATGGCAGCCTGTGCGGCGGAGTGTGGAGCTAGAGGGTGGAGCTTCGGTTTCGCTGGAGACGGGAGAGCACTTTGTTAGCGCTACGGTTGAGGATAACGGGAAGGGTGCCTCGGTGCTGTTTCGGTAGTGCGGAATGGCCTCACCCTTGTGCTGGAAATACGACACAAGGGTGAGGTGTTGACATTATTGTTGAATGCCGATTTCGTTCAGTAGTTTCGGGTTTGCTTCGTCTACTGCTAACAGGTTGTGGCAGGCGGAGCAGTCGTTGGTGATGCTGGCGTTGCCGGTTTTGGTGTTGTGGTCGCCGTCGTGGCAGCGGAAGCAGCCAGGGTAGTTCATGTGTCCGATGTTGTTGGGATGCGTGCCCCACTCAACCTTCATGAATGGGAAGACGTTCTGGCTGTAGATGGTGACAAGCTGATCAGCGGCTGCTTTTACCTGAGCGCTTTGGGAAGAGAGTACTTCAGGATGCTGGCTGCGATAGAAGGCGGTGAGCTGCTCGGGGATTTTGGCGCGGGCTTCTTCCTGGCTCGAGTACTTTGCCTTGAGAAGTACGAGGCTTTCTTTGTGAATCCACGGCAGGTCGGGGTTGATGGCTCCGGCACTCATGGAAGAGTTGATGGCTTCTTCCGGCGTGGTGAACTGGTGCGCGGCGCGGTTGTGGCAGTCGATGCAATCCATGGTGCGGCGCTCGCCTTGCGGGATGCCATTGCCAGCGTCCTTGGTTGCGTAGACGGTTTCTGTGCCGTCGGGGTTGCGGCGTGAGACCCAGGGGATGGTGCTGCGGGTCTTGTCCGTGGCGACGTATTCGATGTGGCCGAGATGCACGCCGTGAATGCCGGTGAGGTGATCGAGCGAGTCGCGGCCGCCGAGATGCAGAAGCACTACGGTTTGTGTTCTGGTGTTGTGCTCATCGTCGGCGTAGCTGGTTTTGACAAGGAATTTTTCTCCAGCGAATTTTGCGGGGGTGTGGCAGCTCTCGCAGATTTCACGTGCTGGGCGCAGAGTGGTAACGGGCGACTCGATGGGCGTGGGATAGGTATGGAAGATGGTGTTGACGAGCTGCTTGGTGCCGTTGGCCTTGGCGCGGATGTAGGAACCGACGCCGCTGCCGACATGGCATTCGGTGCAGGCTACGTGCGAGTGGGGACCGAGCTGATAGGCGGTGTGCTCGGGATACATGACGTGGCAGGCCTGGCCGCAGAAGTTGGGCGAGTCCATGTAAGCAACGCCGCGATAGCTGGCTGTGCCGACGAGGATGAAGTTGACGAAGGTGGCGGCGAGAACAAACTCGATGCCGCGACGGAAGACGGGATCGGCAAGGTTGATCTGCGGGTACTCGGAGGGAAGCGCACCGGCTGCGCGCATGCGGCGGCGATGGAGCCACATGCCGAGGGGGATGAGCAGGAGACCGAGGATGAAGACGCCGGGGAGCAGCAGATCAACGAGGATGCCGAGGTAGGGGTTGGTGCTGCCGTGACGGCCGAAGATATCGATGATCCAGAAGCCGACGAGCGTCATGCCGGCAGCGGTGGTGAGCGCGCCGCCGATGAGGCTGATGGGATTGTTGCCGAAGAAAAGCGCCGGGCGTAGCCAGCCTTCGCGAAATTTTTGAAATTGTGACACGGTACCTCCATGCGCAGAGCTAAAGGCCCGCGTTGCCGCGGGCCTTATTTGCGGCGATCCAGCGATGCGTTACTTCAGGGTGCGGAAGTATTCCACAGCTGCTTTGATCTGATCGTCTGACAACTTGCCGGCGAAGGGCTTCATCTTGTTCTTACCGTTCTTCACGGAGTCGATTTGCTCCTTCTCGCTGGTTTTGTATTCGGAGGCTGCCTTGACGCTCATCATCTTGGCCATGCCGGCGCTTGGTGTGCCGGTGGCGCCATGACAGCTCTGGCAGTTGGCTTTGTAAAGTGCTGCGCCATCTTCGGCGAAGCTCGCAGTGCTGGCTGCGACGAGCAGTGCGGCCAGCACCAGGTGGGGACGGTGTACGAGTTTCATCGTGTGTCTCCTTCAGGTTCAAAATTCGTAGTGCACGCCGAGTGTTACGTGGTTGGCGTGGAAGTTGCGTGGAGCGGTCAGTCCGGCAGACGATTCGGTCATGCCTGTTGGATACGGAAACGAGGAGCATGGCGCCACGGTTGATGCTGTGGTCGAAGAAGTGCTGCAATACTCCGCACCCGATGGGCCGCCTTCTCCGTAGCCGTAGAAGTCGTATCCTGCCTTCCAGGTCCACGACTTGTGGAATGTCCAGGCGAGGCTCATGTAGGGCGACTGGTAGGTGGAGTTAAGCGAGCCGTTGACATCGCGGGCGTTGTCAAAGAAGCGGGTTCCGTTGACGTCGCTGATGCGGTAACCGAGGCTGGCACGCACGGTCTTGGTGGGCACGAGCGTGATGGCCGCGGAGCCGAAGTTCGTGGGCGCGCTCTGAAAGTCACGCGAATACCACTCATACTGTGTTGGGCTTGAGCCACGGACGCTTTGCGGACAGATGTTTGGCACGCCGCTGCTGGTAAGGGTTGCCGTACCGGGCAGGCCGGCCTCAGCGCCGCTGGTGTAGCAGCTATTCGTGGCCGTATAGACATTCGAATAAGCATAGCTGAGGTCGAACTCATAGCGCTCGTTGGGAGCAACTACGGCACCGATGCCGAAGATGCGGCTGTGATCGACGTGATCGAGCGGTCCGAAGTACTTGGCGCCTGCGGTTGGATTGTTGGTGTTGTTGTGGCGCTCCAGGTCGTTGTACGAGGCGCTGATGCTTGCCCAGGTGCGCGGCTTGTACATGGTGCGGATCTTGTAGTGCCATGCTTGGCGCGGCGCAACGGCCGTCAGCACGTCATCGTAGTAGGCGCCTTCGATGGTTCCGTTGACGCTCCAGTTATTGGCGGGGCGAAGGGCCGCGTTGAAGATGCCGGCGTTCTCATTGATGTTCACCGTGATGGGCGTGTACGTGGCCGAAGATGTAGATGTGTTGTAGGTCGTGTCGTGCTCGCGATGGCGCCAGCCGAAGGAGAAGGTTGTGCGTGATGTAGCGTCCCATGTGGCGATCAGAGTATTCGTAAGGAATTTCTGGCCGAAGTAGTTCGGCTCATTTACGCCTGCAGTGTCGCCAGCAATGGAGCCACCCGTGACGGAAGTCAGCGTGCCGGTGTAGTTGATGGTTTCGTTTGTTTTCGGCATGGTGAGTTCCTGACCGCCGTTCCAAGTCAGCAGCGCGGGCTGGTGGGCGAGGTTATAGTTCACCTGCTCGGAGAGTGTGAAGTCCTTCGCTACCTGCCAGACCAATCCATAGTCTGCGGAGAAGACGTCGCGTTTGGCGGAGGAAGAGCCGGTAAACGTGAGGTCGCGAACATTCCCTGCAAGGCCCTGGAAGTTCTCATAGTAGTTTGGCAGATTCATGTTCGCCTGCGTATAGCGAACATCGCCGGTCATGGTCAGGTGAGGAATGCTGGAGCTCTGCAGGCGCAGCATCTCCGTAGGATAGAGGTAGCGCGTGGGCTGCGAGCGAAGATAGCTGCTGGCCACGTTGCAGGCGGGATCGATGATGGGTAATCCGCCGGATGTCTGCGCCGGGTACAGAATCGTATTCGGATTCTGCATGTTGGCGGTGTTGCAACTGATGACCGGGAACTCTGAGGTGAAGTCGCCTGCGGCCGCCACCCTGGCACCGTTGGCTTCCTGCACGATCAGGCTGCTGGGCGCGAGCGAGAAGAACGAGTCGGACTTGATGTGGTCCACGATCTCTTCAAAGGTGATGTGCGTCTGCGGGAGCGGCTTCCACTCGATGGAGCCGTTCCATGTATCGCTGCTTTGACGCATGTACTCCTGAAGCAGCGAGGTTTCGAGGTAGGTTTCTCCGCCTGCGATCTCAAAGCCTGGGCTCAAGGTAGGTCCTTCAAAGACATTCTGCGAGTAACCAACGCGGAAAGTCACCTTGGAGAGCGGCAGGATGGTGAGATTGGTGTCCGTCATGCGGCGAACCGTGTTGAACAGGAACGGCGACTGCAAAACCTGCGGCCATGCGAACTGCCCGACAGGCGCGGTTGAAGGTCCAATCGGAATCGTTCCGCCGGGCGGAATGTTCGGATTGCCGAGCAGGTCATAGTCGAAGTACTGGCGGTCGCGGCGAAAGAGGCCGGAGAACTCGTAGTCTTTGCCCTTGTAAAAGTTGAGCTTGGTGGAGAGGTTTGGATCGCCGCCGAAGCCGTTGCTGAAGAGCGTCAGTGAGTCTACCAGCGTATGCCTGGTGCCGGGCAGAGCACGCAGCTCAAAGGTTTCCCCCTGCACACGCGGACCGGATTGGAGATTGACCAGCGTGGAGTACATGGCGCTGCTGCCCGAGTTTTCTGCGATGCGGCCTCCAAGGTCAATTGAGTTGTGAACGCTGTAGCCCTTTGGTACAGACATTGTGGTAGCCGGCGCTGGAATCGTTCCCGGCACGGGATTTTGCGCCATGGCCGTTGCCGACAGCAGCGCAGCCCCTAAGCCTACGGCAATGCTTGCCATTGCCAGTGCGGGATGTTGCGTGCGAAGTTGCGAAAATCTGAATAAGTGCGTCATAGCATCAAGCCTCTTTTGCTTAAAAGCCGTTCTGTCTGCGTCAGCGAATGAACGCCGGGTTCACATTCGAGCCATGAATGAAGGTGTGGCATGTCACGCATGGGTGCGACTCCTGGGAACCTGTGCCCGCGCCGTGAATCGTGCCCGCTGCAACCGGGCTGTGGCACTGGTTGCAGAGCGTGTTGATGCTGGGCATATTCAGCAGGCGCGCATTCTGTGAGCCGTGCGGAGTGTGGCAGCCTACGCAACCCTCCGACTTAACCGGGGCATGCTCGAAGACAAACGGGCCACGGGTTTCCGTGTGGCACTTGGTGCACACAGCGTTCTGGTCCGCGGTGGAGCGCAGATTTGACTTCTCCATTGTGCCGTGCGTGTCATGGCAATCGCTGCACTTGATCAGGCCTTCATTGACCTTGTGATGGAAGGGCATGTTGAAGGCCGGCTTCACATCGTTGTGGCACTGGAAGCAGAGCTTGGGCTGGTCAACCTTGAGCAGCGCGGCTTCTCCTGTGCTGGAGTGCACGCTATGGCAGGTTGTGCAGCCTATATTGGCCTTCGCGTGCGGCGAGCGGTCAAAGTTGGCATGCTGGCCGGAGTGGCAGCTGAGGCACTGGGCATCCGCCTGCTTAGGCGAGGCTTTGGCAGGGTTGAAGATTTTTGCTGCGTCACCGTCCTCAGAATGAGCCTTGCCGGCGCCGTGGCAGTTCTCGCAGGTTATGCCATTTTTGCCGTGCGCGAGCGCGAGCTTGCTGTGTGGGTTTTCAGAGAATTTTTTCGCTTGGTCGTCGTGGCAATTTGCGCACGTTTCATTGCCGACGAAATGGGCGGGGTTCGTGTCGATTGTACGCAGCGGTGTGACGTTGCTTTTTTGTGCGCAAGCTACGCTGCTTGCGAGGATCATCGCCGCTGCAAAAACTGCCAGGCCTAAATAGCGCCGCATCATGACCACCTCAGTCTGGTAGCTGATGGGCTGAATTTGAAACCTTGTGTATTGCCAAGCCCCCTGCTGCCAGTCAGGAAATTTTCAATTGCAGAGTAGTCTTGAATACGGGCAATTCACTGTGATACTCATCACCCTCTGCTCAAGGTATTTCCGGGGCAAAAGATACGGGATTGTGATGGGGAGCCAGTATATACATCTGTGCATAACCTGCAGTTACGCACAGATGTAATAGAGTTCGCTCTAAGAAGCGGAAATAGTTACGAAGGATGATTTTGGCTCATACAGGCACAAGGGGTCGCTGGCGAGCGGGTCGCCGGTGGCCGCGTAAGCGCGTGAGCGTGAGCCGCCGCAGAGGACGCTGAATTCGCATTGGCCGCATTTGCCCTTGAATGTGCCAGGCGTATGCAGGGACTGGAAGAGCGGGGAGTTGCGGTAGATATCGACGAGATTATCGCGGCGCACGTTGCCGGCGATGAGCGGCAGGAAGCCCGCGGGGTAGATGTAGCCTTCGCTGGAAACGAAGACGATGCCGTGTCCGTCACGTATGCCGAAGCCGCGATGGACGGGGGTTTTCTGGATTTTGCCGGTGTAGCGGCCTTCTGCCTGCATGCGCTGCAATGCGACGCGGCGATAGGAGGGCGCTTCGGTTGTTCCGATGGCGAAGGGCGATTGTTGTGAGAGATCAAATATCCATTGCATGCAGGTTTCGGCCTGTTCGGGAGAGATGGCTTGCAGCGTCTGGCCGCGGCCGACGGAGATGAGGAAAAAGAGGCTCCAGCGCGTGATGGTGTGTGTTTTGAGCAGCTCGTAGATGCGCGGAAGATCGTCCAGTGTTTCCTGCGCGACGAGCGTGTTGACCTGGATGGGAAGGCCGAGCGAGGCGGCGTTGCGCAGGGCAGCCATGGTCCATTCAAAGCAGCCGGCGACTCCGCGCACGGCTTCATGACGCTCTGAGCAAGAGCCATCGAGACTGATGCCGAGGGCTTCAATGCCATGCTGCTTGAGCCTGGTGAGCGTTTCCAGGGTAAGCGTGGGGGTGACGCTGGGCGTGATGGAGACGGTGAGGCCGCGCCGGCGGGCTTCGTCAATCAGCTCGAAGATGTCGGGCCGACGGAGCGGATCACCACCGGTGAGAATGAGCTGCGGGCACGGGTCTCCGGGCTTGCCCCCAAACCTGGAAATCTGAGAGATAAGGTCTTTGCCTTCGGCGTGTGTCAGCTCGGTGGGGAGTGGATTGGGAACAGCTTCCGCACGGCAGTGGCGGCATGCGAGGGCACAGGCTTGGGTGGTTTCCCAGTAGACATTGATGGGAGTGCGCGAGTAGTCGTGCTTGCCGCTGTGTGCATGCGCGTGTCCGTGTGCGCGAGATGCAGGAAGCATGGTTCTTATGTCATTGGGGTACATTGCGCCGACCTCCTGAACGCGGCCGGCGATGTTTTGCCTGCGCGTATTCTCAAGCTACTTGGGAAGTGAACGGCGCTCAGTGACTGACGTCACAAAAGAGGTGTGCGGTTGGTGTGGGCGTATGCGCTGCGTGAGGCGGAGGATCTGCCAGGCGTGGGGTGGAAACGTTCTTGATGGTTCAGGAAGGCGAATGGGACGCGTAAGTGTTGCACATTCAGCTGCTTTTCGAGGATATTAGGATGCTGTGCAGAAGAAGAGCCGGAGGGAAGCTCAATATGGACGATATGCGTGAGAAGCTGGATGAGAGCGGGGCAGCGCTGGACGCACTGGACCGCCGGGATTTCCTGCGGCTTGGGAGTGCGGCGGCCGCCATCTCTGTGCTGGAGCAAAAGGGAGCGTACGGGCAGATGAACGGTGTTCCACGCGAGAACTGGAGCGGCACTTACCACTTTCACACGGACCATGTTTTCCAGCCGGAAGATGTGGCGGCGGTGGTGAAAGATGTCGGGTCAACCGCGAAGCTGCGCGCGCTGGGGACGCGGCACTCGTTCAACGGGATTGCGGATTCCGACTCGGCGCAGGTTTCGATGCTGGGTCTGAAGACGGTTGAGGTGAATGCCGGTGCGCATACGGTGAGGGCGGGCGCGGGGATTCGGCTGGGCGACCTGGCGATTGCGATCGACAAGCAGGGATGGGCGTTGCATAACCTGCCGTCGCTGCCCCATATCTCGCTGGCGGGATGCATTTCGACGGGGACGCATGGGTCGGGGATTCATAACGGGAACATATCGACGGCGGTGCGCGCGGTGGAGTTTGTTGGTGCGGATGGAAAGCTGCACAAGCTCTCACGCGAGCAGGATGCGGCAACGTTTCCGGGTGCAGTTGTGGCGCTGGGCGCGCTGGGCGTGATTACGCACCTCACCGTGGATGTGCAGCCCAGGTTTGACGTGGCGCAGGTGCTTTACGAGAATCTTTCTTTCGATATGCTGGAGTCGCACCTGGCAGAGGTTATGGGAGCGGCGTATAGCGTTTCGCTGTTCACGCACTGGCAAGGTAACAAGGCTGACCAGGTGTGGCTGAAGCATCGCGTGGCGCAGGGAGCGAAGCCGCCGATGCCTGCTACGTTTCATGGCGCAACTCTGGCAGATAAGAAACTGCACCCGGTGGGCAGGGACGTGGATGCGACTCCGTGCACGGAGCAGGGAGGGACGAGTGGGCCATGGTATGAGCAGCTGCCGCACTTCAAGCTGGCGTTTACGCCGTCCGTTGGGCATGAGATTCAGACGGAGTATTTTGTTCCGCTCGACAAGGGGTATGAAGCGATTCGTGCGGTGGAGACGCTGCGGGATCGTATTACGCCCCACCTGCTTGTAACGGAGCTTCGGACGGTGGCCGCGGATGATCTCTGGCTCAGCATGGCGTATCAGCGGCCTTCGCTGGCGATTCATTTCACATGGAAGCCGGAAGAGGATGCGGTGCGGGAACTGACCCCGCAGATTGAAGCGAAGCTGGCGCCGTTTGGTCCAAGGCCGCACTGGGCGAAGGTTTTCTCGGTTCCGAAGGAAGAATTGGAACAGCGCTATGTGCGTGCGAAGGATTTCCGGAAGCTGGTTGCGACGTATGACCCGAATGGAAAGTTTACGAATGAATTTCTGCGGCGTGTGATTCTCTGAGGGAAACGTATCTCGATGGATGCTTTCAATGAAAGGCGGGGGCGCTTGTAGCGTCCCCGCTTTTCGTTGTTCCGAGGTGACCTCATGCGAGAGGGTTTGTTGGTTCTGCGTAGGATTCGATGAGATGTCAGAATAGAAAGTCCCGTTCCACCATGATTTAATTTGCTGAGTTGGAGATTTCGAGCGCCTTGCGAATCATCTCGCTTGCCTGATCTCCCTGCATTTTGGCTCCAGCTTCGTTGTAATGAATCGCGTCTTCATGGAGGTCCTGATGTGCCTGCATCAGAACAAATTGATCGTCCAGGGGAATGTCAGCGGCTTGCACAAACGATAAGGCAATTCGATTGCGCTCCTGAATGCGTGCATTTGTCGCGCCATTGTCAGCGTCAGGCCGCACAGGTGTTGTGCTTGCCCAGATCAAAGCGCCATTCTTCGCCATGACACTGCGCACTGCGCGAAGATATCCCGGGAATTCTGCCTTGTATTGCGCCTCGGTATAAGCCCAGCCATGCATCCCGTTATTGAAGTGAACCACCTTGAAACGAACGTGCTCGGCGGCTGCAAACTCGGAGATCTGATGTTCAATGCGAGGATCGCCCACGGAAGTGGAAGACGCCATGAGATAGACGTTCGCGACTCCATGGAGATTTTTCTCTACCTCAGGGTAGTAGTTGCGGGTGATCGAATCGCCGAGCAGTAATACGTTCGGTAGTCCCGCGACGGGATTGTCCGGTCTCACCTCCCAGGTCCATTCAATCTTTTCAGGGATCGTGGCGGGCTTTTGAGCGATGGATCGGAATGAGAATGCGCACATCGCAAATAGAATCATGTGCGCTATCAAGCGCGCGTAAGGTGCAGGTCCTGATCCGAGTTTCTGAATGCCAGTTATCTTCATATCGATTGGGTATCTTCCATAGAAGCGTTTAAGCCACGCCGTGTGCTGATCTCTCTTGCCAGGTTGTTGAGGATAGATGCTTGCTTTCTCCCCGCTGAAAATGCTGTGTAACCACCTGGTGACCGTAACGGACTTGCGCGCTACCGCCATGGTGGCTGAAGATTACGGCCGAACGCAGCTGTCCGGCATTCCAGACGATGTCCACTACGAATCCACCCCTTGCACAGAGGCCGCGTATCGATCCGGTTGGCCAGGCAGCGGGCAGCGCGGGCAGCAGCACGATCTCGCCTTCTTGCGATTGCAGCAGCATTTCGGCAATGCCTGCTGTTCCCGCTGTATTTCCATCGACAGCGAAGATGTTCTGCGTGGCGCCAGCGACGCCTCCACTCGAAAACGTTAGCAGACTTGCATCGGCTGCCTTCGCCAGCAAGCCGACCAAGTACTTATGCGCATCGTCTCCCTTTAGCAGGCGCGCGTGGTAGGCCACCAGGTTCGCACGTCCCCACTCACTCTGTTCCCAGCGTGGGGAGGCCATGCGGCGTTGGATCGTTACCTCTGCAGCGTGTGCAAGTTCGGGTGTTTTTGTCGGTGAAATTTCATTCAGCGGGTAAAGACCGACGAGATGCGACGTGTGGCGATGATTAGGGTCCGCATCTTCGAAGTCTTCGAGCCATTCCTGCAGTTGCCCATATCGGCCAATCTGAAAGGGCGGCAACTTGGCACGAGCATCTTCGAGTTGCTTCCGTAATTCTGTGTCTGTAGAGAGTGTCTGCGAAGCTTCGATGCACATGGTGTAGAGAGCATGCACAAACGTGCGGTCGCAGGTGTTTCCCATGGACTCGCTTGCATGGCTACCCGAGGGCGTCAGGTACCAGTTCTCTGGAGAATCCGAAGGGCCGGTAACGAGCCAGCCGTGTTTCGGTTCCTGAACCATGTAGGCGAGAAAGAATTCTGCCGCTTCTCGTAAGACGGGGTAGACGCGAATACGCAGAAACTCGATATCGCCGCTGAAGGTCCAGTGATCCCATAACTGCAAAGCGATCCAGATGCCGGCGGAGACGAAGATGCCCCATCCAACGCTTCCCGGTGCTGTGTAGCCCCATGGATTCGTCACCGTGTGAACCACCCATCCGGGACTGCCATACATTTCGCGGGCTGTGTCGCGGCCGCGTTTGCGCATAAGGTCAATCAGGCTGAACAGAGGAGCCTGGCATTCGCCAAGATTGCAGACTTCGGCCGGCCAGTAATTTTGCTCGGTATTGATGTCGAGATGGAAGTCGTCGGTCCATCCCATGCTGCTGGCGAGGCCGTCGTTCCAGATGCCCTGCAGGGCGAGTGGCAGCGGGGAGTCCGCACGCGATCCGGCGATTGTCAGATAACGGCCATATTGAAAGAAAAGCGCCAGCAATTCGGGATCGTTGCCACCATCCTCCAAGGCTTTGCGCCGCGCATCGGTCGGCTGCGCGCGGATAGCAGATGCGGTTCGGCCGAGATCGATGCTCATGCGGCGATAGAGTGTCTGATGGTCCTGAATGTGGGCTTGCTTGAGTTGTTCAAAGGTTTTGTGGCTGGTACGGTCAATCGCATTGCGGCAGATTGTTTCCGGATCTCCGTTGTGGAAGCTGGTGCCGATTGCTATCAGGATCGTGGCTGCATTGGCGCTTTGCACCTGGATGGATTCAGCGCCAGATGCCGTGTGACCACCGGAGGCAATTACCGCGGCGCGAATCTGTAAAGCCACGCCATCGTGACCGGTGCTATGCATCGTTTCCCAGGCATGACCATTGAGGATGAGTGTGTTTGTGCCATCCGTGCTGATGGTGGACGGCAGAATGTTGTTGCCGAAACTCATGCGAAAGCTGATTTGTCCGGGTTTACTGCTGGTCAGGCGAATGGCGAGAATTTTGTCCGGGTGAGACGCAAAGACTTCCCGCTGGAAACTACTGCTGCCGGAACGGAAATGTACCTGCGCAACTGCATCATCCAGATTGAGGAAGCGCCGATACTCGGTCGGAGTGGCCAGATTGTCGAAGGCAATCTGAAGTTCTGGCAATGGCAGGTTGGTGCCAAAGTTTTTCGAATGGCCGACGAGATACTTTCCGCACAGCGCCTGCGCCTCATCGTACTTGCCCTGAAAGAATAGTTCGCGAATCTCATGCAGGTGTTGCAGCGCGCCGGGATTTACCTCTCCCGTGGCCGGTGCTCCGGACCATGCGGTGGATTCAGAGAGCGCAATGCGTTCCTTCTGCATTCCGCCATAGATCATGCCTCCCAGGAAGCCGTTTCCAATGGGAAGAGCTTCGAGCCATCGCTCTGCCGGATGGTCATACCATAACTCGTTGAGGGACGCCTCGGGCAAAGCGTGTTGTGCATGGATGCGCGGAAGCGCACCGAAGGCGAGTGCTCCCTGGACGAAAGTGCGGCGCGTAACAGACACAAGTTTTCCTTTCGCTCAATGACGCGTGTGCGTGCCTGCGTTGATGGCCGAATCCGAATCAAGTTCGAGCAGTTTCGACTGTGCAGGTTGCAAGTGAATGGTGATGGTGCCGTGGGCTGGATCGCTCTTCTGCCCTGTCTCGACATCTGTTACGTTAACCGATGAGGCCTTCGCTAAAGACGAAGCGATACGGTCGAAAGATATGGTCACATCCTGTGGCTTTGTATCGTCGTAGTTGAACGCGGCAAGGTAAAAACCCCTGGACGAGGCGGCGATAAATGCGGCTGTGGCCTTATCCCCGGTATCACCTTCAATGGGACGGAAAGTCTTGCCTTCGTTTGCTACCGCAAAGAGGTTTCGATTGTTGTAGACCTTCTGGGCCAGTTCGCGCCCCTGCGGATCATCGGCGAGGCGGCTGCTATCGAGGATCATTCCGCTGGTGATGATTGCTGACAAGAGGCGGGACTTTCCTTCCTCCACGCTTCGTGCGCCCTGGTCAGCCTTCTCGCCAAGGACCACATGATCCGGATCGGCAATGTACAGGTTTTTGTTGGTCCACCAGCCGTAGGTGAGCGAGTTCAGCATGTATTCGGTGGATTGGTCGCCGCCACCGATATGTCCCTTGGTGTCGCACGAAAGACGCCGTGCGTGGCCGTAGCCGGAAGGAAACAGCGGTGCAATCGACAGGCTGAGAAACATGCGGTTGGCATTCTCGTCGACGATTTGCTTCATGCCTTGGTTGTAGGCCTGAATGCCGGTTTGAATTTTCGGGTCGTAGTGCACTCCCTCGAGTGCGCCGTGCGAGAGGAAGTCCAGCTTCAGATAGGAGAAGCCCATCTCCTGAAACTTCTTGAGGAAGTAACTTGTGCGCGCCTTCGTGCCGGGATGCGATGGATCGATGGGGCGGCCTCCATCAACTTTAGGGAGATAGGAGCCATCGGGCGCTTTCAGCAGAATGTCGCGATAGCGGTATTTCATGCCGGTACCTTCGACCCAGGCATCGAGGTCATCGGACCAGTACGCAAACGGCGTCCAGTAGATTCCGGGCTCGAATCGTGTGCCGTCTTCCGTGTGCATCGCCTTGATGTTTTCGACCGCGTCGGCGAGTTGCACTGCATCGAGCCGTGACCAGAATGCATCGAGGTTAACGTAAAGAACCTTGTTGCGCGTGAATCCTTGCGGCGCCAGTGCATCGTGCAAGAATTTTGCGGCGCCAAGGTAGCGCTGGTAGTCGATCTTTTCAGCGTAGGCTGCCCAGCTATTCCAACCCATGGGGACGCCGCCCGCCCAACGCAATGGGGGCTGCAGCTGCGCGTTGGCTTCTCCGTAGGCTTCCAAGCCATCGCGCCAGTCAGAATACGCGCCAATGAAGATGCGGGGCGATATGACGCGATTGCCATGCACGACTCCGTGCGGAACGGTGTCATGCGTGTCGGTGCGCACGCCGGTGGGCGAAGAGATTCCGCCGTAGACATTGAGGCTGGTAATTGCTCCCTCATCTGCATGCGCTTCAATGGCGGTCTTCCATGTGGTGTGATCGATTGAGCCAAGAACGATGGCTTCTCGCGTTGTGTTGTCGTAAATTGCCGTTACTTCTTCGCTGGCGAAGAGCTCATTGGCTTTGATCTGGCTTACGGGTTCGCTCTTGTAGCGGAACCACATATCGTTGTCGAAAGGAACATGAAGCAAACGCAGGTCTGTGCCGTGCGGGAGTTGAATGGCATCCTTTCCGTTCAGGATGACGGCATCGAAGTGCCTGGTTCCGATTGCGCTTGCATCGGGATCGAGTTCGGCAACGATCGAGAACCATGGGGCGTGTTCGGAAAGAAAGATGTGCTGCAGCAGCGTCGGTTTGCCGGGGGACGTACTGGTGATGGTGAAAGCATGTTCGCCGTTCTCGCCGGTCCTGATCCGCTGTTCTTCGAGACGGTGAGCCGCATAACCGGAGGTCAGGAGGGATTGACCGTTCGCGAGTTGAACGCCGCTCTCAACGCCGCTGAGCTTGCTGCCATTGCGCCATGTGGCGTCCATCTTACCGGTGGTTGCGTGATAAACAATCCGGACTTGTGGAGATTGCAGCGTGATTTCAGAGCCATGAACGGATGACGTGAGTTGTGCCATTGCGATTTCTTCCGCACATCCTAATGAAAAGCCGACGAATGCGGCCAGTTTGATAACCAGGCAAATCGATTTCATCCCCAGTGTCCCCAAAAGAGATTGTTTTATTGACTCAGAGATACGCCATCATGCACATCAAGGCACTGTAGACAAAGATAAAGGAGCGAGGACGATCCTCGCTCCCCTTGGTGAAGCTCCTTAGAACGAATACTTCAGCGAGAGCTGAAGAAAGCGTGCGTCGGGAGTGTTGTTCTGGAAGAATTTGGTACCCGTGATCTGCCCGCCTTGTGGTCCGAGCCCCGTGTTGGAGGGATTGCCCCAGGTGGGATGGTTCAGCAGGTTGAAGGCATCGGCGCGGAACTGCAGAGACTGCTCGCGGAAGGTGGCGAAGCTCTTGAAGAGCGACATATCCACTCGCGAGTATCCCGGCCCGTAGATGATGTTCGAGCGTCCGCCCAGATAAGCAATGGCTGAGGCTTCGTCCGTGACAATGTTGGAGCCCGTGATGAGGTTTCCGGGCAATGGATTTTTAAAGGCGCAAGGGTTGTACCAGTTGGCCAGTGTCTTGACCTGCGTGGGGCAAGACGTGAGGCTCGGATTGTTGGTGGTGTCCGGAGTGCCTCCCGGGGCGAACGGATTGCCAACCATGATGGCCCTGGCGCTGCCGCCGTTGGCAGTCCCGATGCTGGGAGACACGGTGAACGGAGTGCCGGTCTGTATTGCAGCGACAAGACTGGCCGACCATCCGCCTACGAACTCGTCCAGCAGGCGAGATTTGTTCAGGAATGCGCGGCCCATACCGAACGGAAGCTGGTAATTGCCGTTGAACGTGAAACGGTGGCGAATGTCATAAGGAGAGTTGGTGTATTCCTGGTTCCAGGGGATGAGCGCCATGTTGCGGTCACCGATAGCGGTGGAGAGACCGCCTGCGTCGCTGGTGTCATCCAGAGCGTGCGCCCAGGTATACGTTGTGAGATAGCTGAAGCCGTGCGATGTTCTCATCTCCAGCTTGGCCTGCAGGGAGTTGTAGCTGCTGAAACCGCCAAAATGGATTGTGCCGATTCCGCCGAGGTCGGGGAAGGGCTGATATTGCTGGGTGGAGACACCCGGAGCAAAGAGGCCGCGGATGGTGTTGGGGTCGTAATAGAGCGTCAGATGTCGCGACTGGTTGCCGACATAGCTGATGGTGGCGGAGAGATTCTGTGTGAGAGACTCCTGCACCGACAGACTGTAGTTGGTCGTGTACGGTGTTTTGATGTTCGGGTCGATCGCGTGAAGGCTGGGAGTGGAAACAAAGTTTTGTAGCCCGACGCTGGTCTTTGCCGACAGACCGTTTTCCAGATTGATGCCTTCCGATGCAAGGGAGGGACAGTTTCCAGTTGCGCAGTTCGGCGCGTACAGATAAACATCGTTTGCCCACGGGAAGTTGGTGCCGAGGTTGGTGTTGCCCTGGCTCTGCAATCCGCCGTAAAAGATACCGGCTCCTGCGCGGAACACGGTCTTCGGGTCGGCCTGGAAGGAGATGCCGATACGCGGAGCGAAGTTCCAGTCCTGCGCATTTGCAAGCCGTTCGTTATTGTCGTACTGCACGGTGACGTTGTCTTTGGCGAGGGCAGCCAGAAACGGCGCACCGAGGTCCTGGCTGCGCGAGCGACTGGGAAGCTCGTAGATACCTGTTCCAGTGCCGATGCCGAGGTTGCCGGTGGCGATGAAGTTTGCCTGGTTGCCGGCGACTTCTTTGTAGGGCTGGTAATGGTCATACCGTACGCCGAGATTGAATGTCAGGCGCGGAGAGAATTTCCAATCGTCCTGAATGTAGGCGGCGTTGTACCACTGCGCGTCGTTGATGTTGGGGCTGGTCCAGATGTCAGCTTGATGCATCTGGCCGATCAGGAAGTCCGCTGTTCCGGCGCCGGTGGTGATAGAGCTGCCAACCTTGCCTGTGAACTGGCCATTGAAGAAATACTGGCCGAGCGGAGCCGCGGCGTAGCGGTCAAACACGCGGAGAGCCTGGAAGGACACGCCCGCTTTGAGGGAATGATTGCCGATGGTGTGCGTTACGTTGTCGAGGATCTGGTAAACGTTTTGCGCTTCGTTCTGGGTGCCGACTGAACCCCACTGATTGATTCCGATGGTTCCGTCGAAGTAGCCCAGCGGAAGTCCACCAAGGCCGGGACCGTTATTGGGAAGTCCGCCCAATCCCAGGGAAGCGGCCAGAGAGTAGTCGTTTTCGTTTGGCTGGTGATACTGCGAGGCGATCCAGTTGTAGCCGAAGCGGAATTCGTTGGCGAGCGTTGGAGAGAAGATATGGGTTTCGCTCAGCATGAAGTTCTGTGCCAGGTTGGTATCGAACTTTCCGCCGAAACCACTACCGTCGAGAACCGGGCCAAGCGGGAGGCCATGCTCGATGATTTCATGGGCGTAGCTGTAGCGAACGTAGGCCTGATCGCGCTGGTTGATGTTCCAGTCGACACGCTGATCCCACTGGATGGTGTCGTCCGCGCGGCCCACGTTGACGCGGTAGTTGTTGTAGGTCAATCCCTGAACACCGAGATTCGGCTGCGGATATAGCTTGATGATGTTCTGGGCGACAGGATCGATCTGTCCCTGGCAGAAGACGTTGTTTGCATTGTTGCATTGCTGCGTCTCGGCCCCGCCCGAGTTTGGCTGGTAAAGCTGAACTGGCACACCCTGGTTGTTCAGGCTGGTGTCCAACAGTTCGGAAAAGTCGCCGGTCCGCATCAGCGCAGTGGGAACGGTGGTGGTGGTCGGATTGGCAATGGAGATGCGGTTCGCTTCGATGTCGCCGAAGTAGAAGAGACGATTTCTCCAGAACGGCAGGCCGAGTGTAGCGCCGAACTGGTTCTGGTGGTACGGAGGAATCGTGGTCGCATCCCAGTCGCGTGAGTCGAGATTGGTATTGCGCAGATACTCCCACACATTGCCGTGAATTGCGTTAGTGCCGGACTTGATGCTGGCGTTCATCACGGCGCCGGCGGAGTGCCCAAATTCAGCGCTGAAGTTGCTTGTCTGGATACTGAATTCCGCCAGAGCATCCGGTGGAGGGCGCATCACGAAGCTGGATCCGTTGAGGAAGTCGATCAGGTTGGTGTTGTTGTCTACGCCATCGAGGATGAAGTTGTTTTGCTCGGCGCGCTGACCATTGGCGACGAAGTCGCCGGTGCCACTGCCACGCGTATTTCCGAAGGGTGGCGCAACGCCGGACGTCAGTTGGGCGATATACACCCAGTTGCGGCCGTTCAGGGGAGTGTTGTTGATCGTCTCTGTGCTGATTACCTGGCCTACCCCTGCATCCTGCGTCTGTAGCAGCGGCGGCTCTCCGGAAATTGTGATCGTTTCCGAGACCGCTCCGGGGTGCAGCTCCAGATCGACGTTGAGGCGCTGTTGAATGTCAACGTGCAGATTCTCCTGCGATGTAGTCTGGAACCCAGACGCGGTCGCGCTGACCTTGTAGTTGCCGATTTTGACCGGTGAAAAAATATACACGCCGCTGGCGTTGCTGTTCCGCTGCAACACGAGACCGCTGTCCGTGTTTGTGAGTGTCACCTGTGCATTCGGAATGACCGCTCCGGAGGTATCATGTACCACACCCGTAATCGCTCCCTGGTCTACCTGTGCCCTTCCTGCGAGGGGAAACAAGAGCAGCAAGAGCAGCCAGGAGACTTGCCGCAATTTCGAAAGCATGACGAGGGGATTTTGTAAGCGTTTAGATGAGTTTTTGACCTGCATCACATTTGCCTCATGAACCGGGCGTATCAGGCCCGGTGTAGTTTGCGTTTGATACGTCTCAAATTTGAGCGCTTGAAGTAGTTGAGCAAGCTTGAACCCTGTAGAGGCTTCGTATATTTGAGCGCTCATTACGATCAGAAACGGTAAGCCCACAAAATATGGGTTGTCAAATGCAATTTTTTCAAAACATTGAAATTGAGAACAGAGATTTGCCTTTGAGCGTGTAGATTGTGAGATTTACGCTTTGTGGGATTTCGAGATAAAAGCGCTCATTTGAACCTGAGATCGGAGGTAGCTCCTTTTAGATAAGCGCTTGAATTTCATTGACTCTCATCCATCTCTCCGGTAAGCTTTGGGGCAAATAAAGAGGCAAAAATGGCAATCGAAAATTCTGCGGGCCCCTTGGTGAAACACACGGTTGCCGAAAGACTCCGCGTGGAAATTGCGAGCGGACGGCTCCGGCCCGGCATGCGGATTGTGGAGGGCACATGGGCGCGCAACTTCGGCGTAGCGCAGGCCTCCATCCGTGAAGCGATCAACCTGCTTGCGCAGGAAGGATTTGTCACCAAAGCAGCCGGGCGAAGTGCTCGCGTAGTGAAGTTGAGCGAGCAGGATGTAGTCGGCATGTATGAGCTGCGCGCGGTCGTTGAGGGATTGGCTGCGCGGCTCACTACGCAGCACTCCGCCGACATTTCTACCCTGGAAGGAGCCTTGGAGAAGATGCGAAAGGCTCTCACGGAGGGTCGTCCCGAAGACATGATCGACGGTGATCTGGAGTTTCACCTGGAGCTTTGCCGGCTATCAGCAAATGCCTTTGTTCTCGAACATGCGCGCAAGATTCTTCTTCCCTTGTTTGCTTTTGCGCGGATCCGAGTCCTAGCCTCCGGACAGGAGGCCTCAGTGTGGGGAAAGGACATGGAAGCTCATCAGCGCATTGTGGACCTAATTAAGGATGGGCAACCGGACATCACTGAGCAGTATGTCCGGTATGCGATGTCGCGATTTGCCCGGAGCGCCTACGACAACTGGGAGAAGCGGCCGCCGGCGACGGCAAAGAATGTGGGCCGGGCAGGGAAGTCATCTCCAGTCCTCAAGGTCTCGCCATCCGCACCGGAGACAGGGCAGCCCGGAACGGATGAGCGGGGTACCGGGCTCGAAGCTTGACTCAGGACCGATTCGCGGCGGTCAAGAGCACAGTGGCCACAATCAGTAATGACATGCCTGCAGCAAGCGTTATGCGTGCTCGCACCGAAGCGGTTCTCCACTCTCCCGTGAGCAGCCCGGAGAGGTTTGCAGCCAGGATCATGAAGATCTGAAACAGCCCCCAGCCAATCGAAGTACCCAGCGTGCCGAGCAAAGCGGCACTCATGCCATACACGGAAAAAGCTCCCATCCACAGCACGGCCATTGCGCAGGAGAGCAGAAGGTCAGGAGAAGGCCGATTGAACTCCCGCCAGCTTCCTCGCCGCCAGAGGAGATAAAGCGCGTAGCCGGCATTGGGTACAAAACCACCGGCCAATCCAATGGGCCATACTGCGTAAGATGCCAGGAGAGTTGAATTCCCAGCGGCGACACTCTGTTTCGCAATCTCCTGCCCGAATGCGAAGGAAAAGTTCAGCATCGGCGCCAGCAGTCCACACACAATCGCCAGCAGAATCGAAGCACGGTATCCGCGGCGCGGGGGAATTCCAGCACGGTTTGTACCATCGCGTAAGCGCCCGCTCCACGTCGTGAGCGCAATCCCTGCGGCCATGAGGACAATGCCCAGCAAGACAGCAACGAGTGTCCTTCGACTGAATGCACCTCCGCCTATCGTTAGCATCGGGACCAGTGTGCCCAGTGCGGCTCCCATTCCGACGATGATGGCGTAAGCCAGACCCAGCCCAAGACGATCGACGGAGATGCCGAACAGAATCTGCGCCACGCCCCAACACATGCCAAACCCGATGGGCGCTACCAATTGTGCGACAGACAATGATTCGTATATTTCCGGCAGGTGATGAACGAGTCCCAGTGCTAGACCGCACGGAAGCACAATGAGTGAGACCAGGCTGAAGACAGCCCACATGTTCTCCCATCGCCATGCGCGCAGGAACTTCGACGGGAGCATGCAGTTGCCGGACATAAGCCCGGCAAGGACAGCGAGCCCGACTCCTGCCGAGGTTGAGGTCGTCATGCAGGACCCAAAGGCAGGTTGACGAGATCGGAAGAGGCTCCCGGCTCCTGGGCAGTCTTGTAGATGCCATCCTCGACAATCGCGGGATGTGCAAAGTGCCGTCGCAGATGGGGAATGTACTCCAGAAAATGCACCTCGTGGCCCAGGGCGATGTGATTGAACAGGACCAGGTGCTGATGCAACTGCCCCATGTCCCCTACATGCGGAACTATCGGAAGGCCGACCTTCCGTGCCAGCAGGCTTACGGTGAGAAACTCACTGATGCCCGCCAGGCGAGTTGCATCTGCCTGCACAAAGTGAATCGCACCGGATCGAAGGAAGTTTTTGAACAGAACACGATTGGGAATGTGCTCACCCGCAGCCAGCTTGGAAGGCGCAATGATGGACGCAAGTTCCGCGTGTGCGCTCACGTCATCCGGATGTGTCGGCTCTTCGATCCACAAGGGACGTAAGCGGGCAAGTTCGCCGCACATCTCGATTGCCGTAGGCAGATCCCACTGCTGGTTGGCATCGAACATCAAAGTTGCGGATTCTCCAGCACACTCCCGCAGCATATGCGCTCGCCGAATATCGCGCGCCCGGTCCGCGGAACCCACCTTCAGCTTGAAGGCGGAAAAACCCCGCTCCATGGCGCGTTTGGTCAGCTCACGCACCTTGTCGTCGTCATACGCCATCCAGCCGACAGAGGTGTCATAGCCGGGATAACCCTGCCCGAGAATGCATTCCCGCTCTGTCCTGCTCGACACCTTCGAACGGATAAGCTCCAGAGCAGCTTCCCGTGGAAGAACGTCCTCGAGGTAGCTCAGGTCAAGAAGAGCGACGAGCGCTTCAGGGTCCAGATCAAGCAACAGCTTCCACAGCGGAACACCTCGGCTCTTCGCCCACAGATCGAAGCATCCGTTGGTGATTGAAGCGAGCGCCAGATGTACGACACCTTTGTGCGGACCAAGCCAGCGCATCGCCGGATCATTCGCCAACTGCCGGGAGACTTGCCCGAACTCCGCCATCACTTCTTCGATATCTCTGCCCAGCAAAGGTCGGGCGAGAATCTCGATTGCATTGCATACCAGCCGGTTCCCCTCTCCGAGGGTGAGGGTGATCCCCGTGCCGGACCATGCATTGTTTGTGTTCAGTCGTGTGACCGCAAGACTGTATTCAGGATTCGTATGTACCGCATCGGTACCGGCTCCCGGCGGAAGCCCATATCTCATGTCGAATGCTTGGACGGACGTGATCACTGTACTTGGCAAGAAAGGCTCCTAGCTTGAACGCCTGTAACCCAGCTCAGCGCCCCCGCTGACGGGCAAGATACATCCGGTCATAAACCGGGAACGATGCGAAAGGAGAAAGACCGCGACATCGGCGATCACATCGCCACGCGGAGACGGACCGAGAAGATGAATCGTGTCCAGGAAATTTCGTGTGGCCGCCGGATCTGGCTGTTCGTTGCACCAGCGCTCAAGCAAGGGTGTCCAAACCGCGGCCGGACATATGGCATTCACACGGATCGAGTGCGGCGCGTAGTCGACGGCCATGGCTTTGGTCAGAGAGATCAAAGCTCCCTTAGTGGCGACATACGCTGCATGGTCGTTCTGGCCAATCAGTCCCACCATGCTCGCTGTGTTCAGAATCGCCCCCTTCGACTCGGCCAAAGCCGGGAATGCAAAGCGGGTCGTCCAGTAGACAGATTTCACATTCACCAGGAAAAGGTGATCCCAATCCGGCTCACTGGTAGCGTGGACGGGCAGTGAGGGACTGGCCACGCCGGCGTTGTTGTGGACCGCATCGATGCACCCGCAACGCCGAAGGATTTCCGCGACGGCTGACTCTACCTGCTCTCCCTCCGCCACATCCGTCTTCAGGGCAAACGAACCCGGTCCGCAACGCGCAGCCACCTGCTGCGCCGCCTCCCAGTTTCGGTCCAGGATCGCAACCTTCGCCCCCTCACGTGCATAGGCCAGGGCACACTCCGCCCCAATCCCATCTCCGCCACCTGTTAACATGACCACCTTGTCCGCGAGGTCTCCCGGCATTTCCATATCCTAACCAGCGCGCTCATTTTAGGCGCTCAAAATTGTTACGAAAGAATAATTAGCAAAAGATATCAACGTCAATCCTAAATATAAGCGCTCATATTGGGGTTTCCGTTCAAACTCCCAATCGTCGGTAATCATTCCCGGCCTTTGATCTACCAAACCTCTGCTCTGACTCTCGATGATATAAATGAGCGCTCATTTTAACTTGACAGCTATCAATTCGTATGGCTATGATCCGGTCCCGAGTTCGATTTACTGTTTGTTTATTCGCGGATTTATTGCATTTTTCTGCATTACGCTTATCGTGCAAGAGGAAATTTTGAGAAAAATTTAAGCGCCTATTTTTGTTTCACTCCTCCGGAACTGTCTTGTTTCTTTTGCACTTCCAAGGTGGCTTTAAAACTACCGCATCATGAGGTGAATTATGCAAACGGCAATTCCTCCTTCGTTCGCGGCGTCGGACAATACCGGACCGTCGAATCGTACCTGGCTGAAGCTCCAATCCGTGGTCCTGTTGGCCGCCGCGTTACTCCTGCTGCCGCAAGTTGCCCGGGCGCAGGTCAACGGAATCGGTCAGGAACCATATTTCGGATGGAGCACATACAGCCAGCAGACCATAGCAAGCAATGTAATGAACGAGCAGAACATCCTGGCGCAGTCGGACGCGATGCGCGACTCTGGTCTTGAGGAGCATGGCTTTCGCTACATCAACCTGGATGCCGGCTGGAGCGGAGACAGCGATGCCTACGGGCGTACTCTCTGGAACACGACGGCTTTCCCGCACTTCCTGGATGTGATCCAGCATATCCATGCCAATGGGCAGAAGGTCGGTATCTATCTCCTGCCGGGCATCGGCTCGTCGGTGGTTACGGCAAATCTGCCTATCTATGGAACCTCTTACCATGCGCAAGATATTGTGGCCCAGCCTCTCACCATTGGTAACGGCTTTGGTTACGGCTATAAGATCGACTTCACCAAGCCCGGAGCGCAGGAGTACATCAACTCCCTCGTCAATCTCTACGCCTCATGGGGCATCGACTTTATCAAGATGGATTCGGTCACACCCGGTTCTTATAACGACAATCTGAATATCGACAACATCCCCGATGTGATCGCCATGCGTAAGGCGATTGCACAAAGCGGCCGTCCTATCTGGCTTACGCTCTCCTGGGCACTCGACGAAGACTATCTGAGTGATTGGCAACAGAACAGCAACGCACGCCGAATTGAGGGCGACGTGGAGTGCGAAGGCGATTGCCCGAACCTGACAGAATGGCAGAGGGTGCTGCTCCGTTTTTACGATCTGATCGGCTGGGAAAATGCCTCCGGCCCGAAGCTCGGCTGGAACGATCTCGATTCTCTCGAAGTGGGTAACGGCGCGGTCGATGGCATTACAGATACGGAACAGAAAACTGCAATGACGCTCTGGAGCATGGCCAACGCGCCTCTCTCTCTCGGAGGTGACCTGACCAAGCTCACCAGCTACGGCAAGAAATTGCTTTTTAACGACGAGGTCCTGGCAGTCGATCAGTCAGGCCATCCGGCAAAGCAGGTCAACGGAGGCTATACGCCTGTGTGGGTTTCGGACCTGGGCAATGGCAGCTATTATGTTGCACTCTTCAACCTCAATGCCTTCCCCACGAATGTAGCGTTGAACTGGAAGGATCTCGGCATCTCGGGCGCACTTTCTATGCGCGACCTTTGGGAACATGCGAATCTGGGCCCCAGTTTCTCTGCCTATTCCACTGTCCTTCCGGGGCACGGCGCGCGTCTATTCAAGGTCATCGCTGCTGGCCGCACACCTGCTCTTCCTTCACAAGTTTATGGCGCGCAAACCGCAACCCTCTATGGTGGCGCTCAGCTCTCTGCCTGCTCCACCTGTGCAAGCGGCAATAAGCTTACCTATCTGGGAATCGGCGCCGCCAATTATGCGGTATTCAACGTGACTGTGAAAAATGCGGGCGTTTACCGGATGGAGGTGGACAGCATGACCAACGGGACCCGCTCTTTCATCATCAACGTCAACAGCGGCCCCGACATCACGCTGAACCTGAGCGGCGGAAGCGGCAACCTTCCATTCCCGACGACAATTCCGGTAATTTTGCAGGCCGGGGCAAACACCATACAGTTCGGGAATCCCACCAGCTACCCGCCGGATATCGACCAGATAGTGATCAGCGGCAACGGCCATGAACCGTATCCTGACTTCTCGGTGTACGAGGCGGAGAACGCCACGCTGAGTGGCTCGGCTAGTGCCGGCTTCTGCGGAAATTGTTCTGGTCTGGCGTCGGTCGGCAACCTCGGCGGCCTGCAAAGCACCGTCACCTTCACCAATGTCAATGTGCCGGCCACGGGCACCTACCTCATGGAAGTTGACTACATGACGCAAGGAGCGCGATCGTTCTTCGTCTCTGTTAACGGAAATTCCCCGACGGAATTGGACCTGAACGGCTATAGTTTCGGCACGCCGACAAGTACAGTTGTCCCTGTGCAGCTACAAGCTGGCGCGAATCAGATCGAGTTCGGCAATCCAACCGATTATGCACCCAACCTGGACTCCATCACGATAACTCCGCTTCGCTACTAAGCAGCTTCCACACTGTTATCGCTGCTGCACATGCTGCTTCCGGTATTTCTGAACAGAGATACCGGAAGAGGCATTTCTTTTTGATGGCCCTGAATAATCAGCATGGGGCCGTCATCCCACATATCATGCGACTGGACTCCCGCGGATTCTTCGTACGGAGGGTTTTATCCCATGATGCAGAGCGCATTCGAACACCCGCTTGCCGGCAAGGCAGGATTATGCCAAGGACGCAACATCTGATCTTTTTGGTTCGCGGTGTGCAAATCTTTCTACCAACAAGTACGTTTTATTGCACTAAAGTGGAAAGCTTTCGCGCCGACCTATTAGAACCATTGACAATGGCGCGCAGATTCAATGGAGCCTATATGCCACGATCTGGGATTGAGATGCGCTGCCATTGAGGCTTTGTGATTCGAGCAGAATCTCGAAGTGCGGCAACGAGCTGTCTTTCCCTGCGATCTTTTCGAGGAAGGGTTCGAGCTTGCGGTCCTCGAAGAGAAAGTCGCTGATAGCTTCGGTCCCAGCTATGGAAGTTCCTTCGACGAGCAGGACGTTGCCGGCGCCGCTCAGATTTGGAAGATAGGCGAGCACACCGTATTCATATTGAGCAGAGTTGTAGAGAGATAATTCACCCTGATGCGGACTTCGGTTCACGAAAGCGCGCTGGCTATGTTGCAGATCATCTTGAAGGACGAAGTTCATCTGCGGCTCAAAGAGCTCTATCCAGGGGTTCGCATCCTGGGAGCCGGAAAGAATTACGTTGGCCATCTTCAGGTCGTTGGCGTGAATATCGCGCGCATAGCGAATGCTGTAGTTGGAGGGAACCGCTTCGGGTAGATGCGTGAGCCGGTCAAACAGCTCAATATCGACGAAAGAAGTGTAACGACGGTTGGCTACATCTTGAATGACCCACTGTGGAACGTTTGTCGTCGAGTTTATCTCCTTGTGAAAGTCGCGAGACATGTACTCGGAGAGGGTGCTGTTTTGATTCGTGAGCCCATGCAGCATGACCACACCGCTATCCGCAGCCACAAGCAGCGTGGGCGGGTTTGCGCTGAAAAGATTTGTCCACAACTGGTGTTTCCGGAATCCTTCGGAGGACAGGGAATGCGGTTGCGGGCTTGTTCTCACGAGAAGCAACACCAGCAGCACGATGCACAGAGTTCCCAACACAATATTGATGGCCACAAGCCAGCGGCGGCCGACTTGTGACTGCGGAGGCGCAATAGTCTCGGCAGCAGCGGGCTGAGGAGTCTCAACGGCATGCGGCGTGAGCGTTGTTTCGGTGGGATGCAGGAACTCGAAGGCTGGGGCGTAGCCACCGCGCGGAATAGTGATGCGCATCGTCTCATGCGCACCCTCCTCATTAAAGTAGGTCTCAAGTTTCTGGCGCAGCCGCAGCATGTGGGATCGCACGATGGTATCGGCTGCGGGGTCGAAGTTGGCCCTTCGCTCGAAAACATCGGCAGCGATCTTCTGCTCGGTCAGCGGCACACCGCTTTGGCTCAGGTGGTACTCACAGAGGTAGAGCAACAGTTGCGAGAGACGTGCGGAACGGGAAAGCGTTGTGGAGGCCGCGACGCGTGTTGCCAGCATCCAGCGATCATCCCCGGACAAAGCCGGAGAGCCGTGGTTTTCCGTGAACTCGGAAGCGAGACGGTCTAGGCCGGATGAAGACATGGGGAGCACCTTGCTGGGAGATAACGGATAGATTCAGTAGAGCGCATCGGGGTTAAATTCTGATAAACACCCAATCACGCATCGAGAAACAACCCCTCTGTAATCACATATGTGCATGAATGTCTAAGGATGTGCTTTGACAGGTTTTCACGCGTGAATTGACCACTGTTTTTCTTCGCCTCCTGCTACTTGTGGGCTTGTCACCCTTTCAATCAGGCTCGATCCCGATGCCCGAATACCACCGGGTGGCAGGAAAAGGAATCATGCGATACACAAAGTCTGGAGTAGGCAGGTGGCGTCTCGTCACGTGCCTGGTCGCCATGTTCTTCCTGGCAATGCCGCTGCTGCATGCACAGGAGTTTCGCGCAACACTTACCGGGCAGGTCACTGATGAGGCAGGCGCGGTCATGACGAAGGCTACCGTCACGGCCGTCAACAACGACACCAAGCAATCTTATGTAAGCAAGACCACCAAGGAAGGCACCTACTATATTCCGTATGTTCTTCCTGGCACTTATACCGTTACGGTGACGGCAGAGGGCTTCCGGACCGAGGTGCAAGACGGCGTGCTGATTCAGACCAGCGGTTATCGCGGGGTGAATTTCACCATGCACGTCGGCAGCGTATCGGACAGCATCACGGTCAGTGACGAGACCCCGCTGCTTGAGACAGCAAACGGTTCCGGCGGCACGGTTCTCACAGAGCGCGAGCTGGAAAATGCCCCGCTCAATGGCCGCCAAGTCTACATGCTGCTCGGAACAACTCCGGGCTCGCAGTTCACCACCACGACCTTCGGCTCGAGCGGCAACTCGGGCACGCGCGGCTGGGACGTGAGCAACTCGTATGTGGTGGGCGGCGGTGTGCAGGGCTACCAGCAGTTCACCCTGAACGGCACCAACGTTACCGAACAGAGCACAGGCGGCAAAGGTACCTGGGAGATTGCCCCGAACGTGGACGCGCTACAGGGGGTCAATGTGATGACCTCGACCTACGACGCGCGTTATGGCCGCACCGGCGCGGGCACCATCAACATGGTCGTCAAGTCGGGCACCAACAATTATCACGGCACGCTCTATGAATACATCGAAAACAGCGTTTTCAACGCCAACAACTTCGAGAACAACCTGAATGGCACCAAGCGTCAAAACATGGTGCAGAATCAGTTCGGAGCCACCTTTGGCGGTCCCATTCTCCGCGACAAGATTTTCTTCTTCACCAGCTATGAGGGCTACCGCGAGTCGCTGGCTTTCTCCACTCTGACCAGTGTGCCGCCTTCGTTCCTGCGTCCCACAAATGGCGGCGACGTGGACTTCACCTCGTCCGGCTTCACCGTCTATGATCCGCTGACCACGCGCTGCTCGGACCCAACAGGCAGCATCGGCAACTGCAGCGGTACCTACGTGCGCGACGAGTTTCCGAATAACACCATTCCGGCCTCACGCATTAATTCCATCGGCGCTGCGGTGTTGAACCTTTATCCGTTGCCCAACATCAATGCCACCTCACTGCAGAATAACTACCTGGCCAACACACCCGACCTGTACGCCTATGACCAGGAGATGATGCGCGTGGACTACAACACTTCTCCCAACATCCGCTGGTACAGCCTGTTCGCCACCCAGAGCGGCTCGGAATACCGTAACACCAGCGGTTTTCCAGCGCCTGCCGAGAACGGCAACATTGGCGTGACACACTTGCAGGTAACGGCTTCGCAGGACATGACCTGGACCATCTCGCCGACGTTGCTGCTCGACGCGAAGGCTTCGTTCTCCCGCTACTTCATGTCCTCGCCCAACGGTGATTTTTCCAAGGCGGTCGATCCCACCACCATTGGGCTCACCATGCCGCAGATTCCTACAACCACACTCAAGCAACTGCCGCAGTTCACCACTTCGCAGTACTATCCGCAGGTGGTTGGCAACACGCTGACCTCGGGCACCTACAACGACATCTCCTTCAGCGTCGATCTCACTAAGGAACTGGGCCGTCACGCGCTGCACTTCGGCGGAGAAGCACACAACTTTAATCACGGCACTCCAGGACAGGCTGGAGATGCTAACGGCACCTTCAACTTCAGCAGTTTCGCCACGCAATACAATCCGTTTACGCGCAACAGCCAGCCGGGTATCAATGACGGCTTTGATGTCGGCGATATGCTTCTCGGCGCTCCTTCGAGCGGCAATGTTGCCTACAACCAGAACACGGTTTCCTACTTTTCGTTCTGGGATGTCTACGTGCAGGATGACTGGCGCGCGACTAAAAACCTGACGCTGAATCTTGGTCTTCGCTATGACGTGCAGTACGGTGTGAAGGCCTGGCACAACGCCGTCAATCGCGGCATGTGCCTCACTTGCGTGAACACCGCGGTTACCAACAACTCCACCTACCAGGCAAACCTGGCTGCGGATTCCTCTGCGCTGCAGGCTGCAGGCGTCGATCCTTCGTCTCTATCCACTGTCTATGGCGCCCTTGAGTTTGCCGGAGCCAATGGCCAACCCGACGCAGCCTATGACACCGACTACGGCAACATCGCCCCGCGTCTCGGCTTTGCCTACCAGGTGAGTCCCAAGACGGTCATACGCGGCGGCTACGGCCTCATGTATTCTTTTGGCCTCGAGAACGGAACCTACTCCGGCTTCTCTCAAACCACCAACTACACCGAATCGCTGAACGGCGACATCACGCCTTCGAATTACTTCTCCTCGGGTACGCCGTTCCCCAATGGAGTGCAGCAGCCTACTGGCGCTTCCGGCTATCCGCTTACCGGCATCGGTAACTCACAGTCGCTCGACTTCCCGCAGCGTAAGATTCCTTACTCGCATATGGCTTCCATTGGTATCCAGCAAGAACTGCCTGACCAGATGACACTCGACGTGCGCTACTCGGGCAACTTTGCCTACAAGCTGCGCACAGGCACTACGCTCAACCCCATCAGCTACTCCCTGTTGCAGGAGGGCATTCAAAACCCAAACCTCTTCGATCGCCAGGTTGCGAACCCCTATTACGGCGTTCTGCCGGCTTCGTCTACCATCGGCCAGTCGAAGACGATTAAGGCCCTGACGCTCATGATGCCGTACTCGGCTTTTGGCCAGGTATCCTGGGACGCAGCGCCTCTCGGACGCAACATGTACGATGCGCTCGAAGTGAAGCTGAATAAGCGCCTCGGCGGTCCAGATGCTCTTAGCTTCCAGCTCGCCTACACCTGGTCGAAAACAATGAACGGTACCGGCTACCAGAACTCGTATCCGTACCAGGATCCGATCGTGAAATACGAGATTTCGCCCTACGACCGCACGCACATGTTCACGCTATCTGACCAGTGGAACCTTCCATTTGGACAAGGGAAGCGGTTCCTGAGCAATCCGGGACGGATACTGGGCGCATTCGTTAATCAGTGGCAGTTCGACTCCATCCTCTCCGCGCAGGCTGGTTTCCCGGTTTCAATGAACACCAGCTACTACTACAACTGCTCGCACAGCTTCACGCCGGACGGTGGCCCGTCTCTGAGCCACTATCTCTACAACGACTACAGCAACGGCACCAAGCTTGGCTGCTTCACGGCAATTCCGGAATATCAGTTGAAGAACCTGCCGGACCGCCTGGGTACGTTGCGCCAGCCCACCGCGCCGAACCTGGATGCAACGCTGCAGAAGACATTCCCTATCACGGAGCGTTATAACCTGACCTTCCGCGCGGATGCCTTCAATCTTACGAACAGCGTAGTCTTCCCCGGACCGGACTCCAACCCGAACGACGGCCCGCCGACCTGCAACGGCCAGTCCTGCACGGGGTATGGAACGGTCACGCTTAACCAGCAAAACTTCCCGCGTATTCTGCAGTTCGCGTTGAAAGTCGCTTTCTAATACTGCCCGGTCGAGCCTTGGTTCGGTCGGAATCCCAAAAACGAACATAAACACTGCTGCCCGGCGCGAAATCCGCCGGGCAGCAGCGCTTGCAGATGACCAAATTTCTCTCGGGTTATTTTGAATGTTGAAAATCCGGCTGGGTTGTTCTTGCCTTCCGGGGCCAATTTCGACACCCGGAAGGCGTTCTACCAGGATAGTGATTCTGGTTGGAGGGCTTTACTAAAGCTTATGTGGGATAGGCTTACTTTTCGGTCAGAACCGTCACACCTTCGGTGCCTGAAACGTACACTGTTTGCGTGCCCATGTTCACGGCAACATACCGCGCCGAAACGCCGGTCACCGAGGTCTTAAATGTATTTGTGGAGCCATCGATCACGTCGATCTCGTTCTGCGATGTGCTAGCTACAAAAGCCAGATTCGTGAGTGGATCCACATCTACGCCCAGCGGATCATCGCCCACCGAAACGCTCGTTGTCACTGTGCCATTTGCCTGCAATACACCTGCTGCTGATGGGCCACTCGTCTCGCGGTCCGTGATGAACACATTACCAGTAAACGGATTCGCTGCTGCGCCCACCGTGTCGGATCCGAAGGTTGCCGTTGTTACGACCTTCTGTTTCCATGCGTCGACCACCCCAATCTGGTTGGTTCCATACGGAACATAGAGAAGATTCAGAACCGGATTCAGAGCGATTGCGGAGGGTGCATTGCCGTTGAGGCTGATTGAGCCTACGAGCGTATTTTTCCAGCCATTGATGATATCGATCACTTTGTCGCTGGCATTGGCCACATATACCAGCCCGGTTAGAGGATTCACGGTGATGCCGGTCAGGCCACGGCCTACGGTAGTCGTGACTGGAATCGTAGCGACAACCGCATCCGTGTTGCCATCCACTACCGTTACCGAGCATGCAACGGGCTGTACCTGATTATTGCAGCCGGTTACATAGATCTTGTTGGCAAAGTAGTCCACCGTCGGGTAAAACGCACCCGTGGTAAGAGGAACAGTCGTGGTTACAGTGTTGGCACTCCCGTCGATTACGGCAAGACCCACCGTGAGTCCGCCCGGCTCCGGGGCCACTACGTATACCTTGTTTCGGATCGGATCGGTGGCAATACCGCGCGTCGCGGCATCAAAGGGGATGAGGGTCGACACCGTTTGTGCACCTGCAATAGCTGATGCCGCCGCGGTCAACATGCTCGCTACTGCGAGTTTGCTGAATAGATTCTGCATGAAAATCTCCTTTGTTCGGTTGAAACTTTGAGGTGAGTATTAGTTCAATCGTTTCTGTTGGTAATACCGCATCGCGGATAATCTGCTAGAGGCCTTTACCTGTTTTTCAGAAACGGGTCGCCACATCCACACACTGGGGGAGCGTTACGCCAGTTCGAGGATCGATCGGGAGCAACGGGAGTTCTATATTCAGTGACCGCGAAGCAGGCTGCATCTCAACGCCGCTGCCATTAAGTGTTGGTAAATCCATGCGCGCATGGGGAGCGCATATGAGAGATGTGAAAGCAGAACAATACGAGGTCGCCTTCCGGACGACGAGCAAATGGTCTATGGATGTTGCAGCATGACTTTTGAGGACTCGCAAGGAAAACACAGGGCAGGCTTGAAGCCTGCCCTGTGTCTCTTGCGAAAGAGAGTACGGAATACGCTGGAGATTTAGTTGCGCAGTCCGGTCTGACCGTTCGTGTTATTGCCAGTGGTAGAGCACCAGTCGTTGTCGTCTTCGTGGCCGTTGAAGGGATTGGGGCTATAGATGGAGAGGATTACACCACCTACGTCGCCGCCGCTCTCAGGAAGGTTGCTGCAAGCGGACAGTCCGTCGTTCAACTGCGAATCGCCGTTGATGAGTGTGGCGGTAAAACCGATGCCGGGAGGAGTGAAGTGAGAGCGGACTACGTTCATGTTAACGGGGGTCACGAAGTCGGGCCGGGAGTTAGTTGAACCGAAGCTGACGAAATCATCGGTGGCGGATGCCAGGTTCTCAGCCGCCGTGGTGGCCGCAGAGGTGACGGTTACCAGACGAAGTAACGACCAGATGGGATAGGTTCCATCCGCGGTAGTGTGGAGGTCGACATCAGATAGTTCGGTCGTTCCTGAGACAGGAATCGTGCCGGTATAGGCAACGCCGCTCTTTAGAAGCGGATCGACGCCTCCGATTTCAAGGTATTTGGCGTGGGGCGCAGCTGCCGCAGTAAAGCCAGCGAAGTTGGCGACACTCCAGAAGCCATAACCCAGAGAGTTGCTGTTTGCATTCGTCACTATGGCTTTCAGCTCTGCACCGGTACCGATTTGACGCTGCCGCGCGCCGCCGCTCGTTGTGGAAATGTTCAGGTCATAAGCGGCAGGGCTGGATCCGGCGACGAGGCCTTTCGGAACCGTGCCGCTGCAGTTGACCTGTGCGGAGGGTTGGTTCACTCCTACGTCTTGCGAGGTTTTGGCCGTCGTGGTGTTAGGGATGTTGTACTCCATCGTGTTATAGGTTCCGGAGAGCGGCTCACGCAGATAGACCCATAGCGCCGAGCCCGTGGGTGCGGGAGAGGAAGAAACCTGCCCAGTGTAGGAATAGGTTCCGTCCAGCAAGTCGGCCAGTGTCTGGGCGCTGATGTTACCGGCCGAGATACCAGTCCCATTCGCTGCAACCACAATCGGCGTTGCTCCGACAATAGTTACGCTGAAGCTCGAAGGAAGAGTGAACTTCACCACGTTAAAGTAGCTGCCAGTGCCAGCTTGGTTGTAGTTGTAGCTGCCGATCTGGTTGCCATTGGAGTAACCAAGTCCCCGATACTGTGAGCCCGTCACAATGGCTGTATTGCAGGCAGTGGTTGCACGGGTAATTGCGAATTCGGCATCTTCCGGCCGGATGTCCGAGCCTGCGAAGTTCACCGTTGCTGCATTCAGCAGATTAGCAACCGCCGTGGGAAGATTGACTTCCGAGCTCGTTCCGAGGATTAGACCTGCCGACGCTGGGTCGGTATTCGGATATGTGATTTTGCACGTGCTGCTATTGAACAGGCAGCGGTTGCCTACTACGGAGTCCGTCTGCAAGTATGCATAGATCTTCGAATCCGAAGCCGGGGCTGCGCAAGAGCCACCTGTTCCTGTCGTCCATGCCACCCAGGCGTTGCCCGTGTCGGTCGCTGCAGGGCTGACGCTGGTATCTTTCGCGGTGACGGTGCTGGTGTTCTCGCTCCACACGCACGAGGCCTTGATGAGCCCGCTGCTGTAGTTCGCACCCAAGCCCGACTCAAGGAAGTATGCAGAAGAGCCCAAGCCAGTGAGTACGACGGTCTGTGCCTTGGCCTGCATTGATATTGCTGCAATCACTGCAAAAACAGCGACTGCCACCTTTAGCAGATGCTTCATGATTTTGCTCCTTCGATGCTGCGCTGGTTAGGGGATGGCTTGGTCTTGCGCATGCCTAAGCAAGCACAAGCCGGAGCCGTATACTCAGGTCGCGCTCGGATAGAGGGGAGGCTAACTGAGTGCTTTACGACTTCACAGAAGTCGGGATGTTGTTTTTGATCCACACGACAAAAAGCGCGACACTCCAAATTGGTGCGCTTCTATCGACGTAGACAATGGCAGGGGTAAGCTTTCAACGGAGCATACGAGAATTTATCGGAATGCAATTATCAATTCACCGCACTACAACAAGAATCACCGCACCACAACAAGAACCCGTGCATCCGGGTGGCTCTGCTAAGCTCGCACTACTCATCGCGGCGATGTTCCCTACAGGCAAAGTAAAAAACACATTTGCCGTGCATGCGCCAAAGATTAGTTGCCTATTTGCATCCTTCATGAATAAGCCAGGGATGCTTGCAGGTTGCAAGCTGTCTGAACAGCTAGAGATTTTCTGCCATCCAGGAACGCGGCACCAGTAGACAGATACATGGTTTTCACTGCGCCTATGCGGACGCCTCTAATTCATGCCAGATTTATTGTCTTTTAATACGGTGCCATCATCGTCCTATGTAGTATTTCTTCAGAAAATCCAGAGTCTGGTGCTCTTGTGTTTTCTCCCTGCCCCTTTGCCTGCGGCTCCAGGTGAAATTTCTCCCAAAAATAAACTGACAAATTTTCCTGTCGGCGTGTGTTGAGAACACAGCTTCTCGATTGTCATTTGAGTAGGACTCATTACATGCTCCCTTGTGTTCGAGGGGACGCTTGCGGCTAGCTGCGCTTTCCGTAAGCCGAAAGAAACCAGTTAGATTTTGCGGAGGCTCGGCGAGGTATGTTGTATCGATTTAAGCAGTGGATGGCGACCAGTGGCCTGCTCATGGTATTTGCGGGGCTGATAGCAGGATGCGGGGGCAATTCCCCTTCTACTGCGAACAATCAAACTGCGGCCCCCACTTTTAGCCCAGGCGGGGGAACTTACACAACATCGAAGACGGTGACCATTAGCAGTGCGACATCCGGCGCGGTACTCTATTGCACCACTGATGGAACGACACCGACGACATCTTCGCCACAATGCGCTGAGCCAACGACGGTCTATAAAACAGAGTTCCTGCAAGCGATTGCTGTTGCACCTGGCATGAAGGCAAGTTCTGTAGCCTCGGCCGGGTATGTCATTACTCTCCAATCAGTCGATACGCCGACATTCAACCCAACAGGCGGGACGTACACTGGCGCGCAGCAGGTTACCATTAGCGATTCGCTTTCTGGTGCGAATATCTATTACACCCTTGATGGAACGACGCCAACCACGAGTTCGCAGCTTTATTCAGGCGCAATCACAATTTCGCAAAGCACAACCTTGAATGCCTTTGCCACTGCAAGTGGTTATTCAGACAGCGGCGTAACCAGTGCGGCGTACACGATCCAATCTGTGCTCCCGGTGCCAGCGATCACCAGCCTTTCTCCGTCATCAGCGGTAGCCGGCGGAGGTGCATTCATGCTGACAGTGAATGGAGCCAACTTCACCCCAGGCGCGAGCGTGCTGTGGAATGGTGTGTCACTAACGACCACTTATCTGAGTGCGGCACAACTAACAGCCGCTGTTCCAGCCAGCCTGATTGCATCCGCTGGCTCTGCGAATGTTACGGTCGTGACTGCCAGCGGTGCCTCGTCCGCATCGACCTTCACCATTAATTCTGCTGCTCCAGTGATTTCCAACATTAGTCCGGCATCGGGAGTTGTCGGTTCTTCTGTGACCATCTCGGGGACGAACTTCGGAACGTCGCAGGGCGCCAGCACCGTGACCTTCAACGGTGCGCCGGCTACGTCGATTACAAGCTGGAGCTCGACTTCGATTACAGCAACGGTCCCGACTGGTGCGACGACGGGCAATGTAGTCGTGACGGTGAATGGCATGGCAAGCGCAGGTCACTCCTTCACGGTTCTTCCCACGCCAACAATTACTAACCTTAGTCCGGCATCGGGAGCTGTCGGTTCTTCTGTGATCATCTCGGGGACGAACTTCGGAGCGTCGCAGGGCACCAGCACTGTGACCTTCAACGGAGTCGCAGCTTCGGTTTCAAGCTGGAGCTCGACTTCAATTACTGCAATTGTCCCGACTGGTACGGCTACCGGCAATGTGGTGGTTACAGTAAACGGCGTGGCCAGCAGTGGAGTGCAATTTAATGTTCTGGGCACTCCAGCCATTACCAGTCTCAGCTCAACGTCCGGTCTGGTGGGCTCTTCTGTGACCATTTCAGGAACCAACTTCGGTGCATCGCAGGGTACCAGTACCGTGACCTTCAACGGTACGCCGGCTACGTCGATCACAAGCTGGAGTTCAACTTCGATTACGGCCGTAGTTCCGACAGGTGCAACTACGGGTAATGTGGTGGTCACGGTCAATGGCTTGGCCAGTAACGGAGAGGCTTTCACCGTCCAGCCCAGCGGACCGCAGATTGGCGGAAGAGTGGTAAGCGGAACAGGCACTGCGCTTGTGCCCATTAGCGCCAGTGTGCAACTGTACTCGGCAGGATCAACAGGATATGGGCAGGGCGCGACGGCAATCGACAGCGCTGTCTCTACGGATCCCACGACGGGGGCATTCTCCGGAATCTCCTATGACTGCTCGACCCTGACGGCGCCGAATGACCAGTTGTACCTGGTAGCGACTGGAACCAACTCCGGCGTGGTCCTGATGGCGGCACTCGGTACGTGCGGCAGTCTTAACACATCCGGCGTGACTGTCACCATCAATGAAGTGACTACCATTGCTTCGGCCTACGCTTTGTCTGGCTTTGCCTCCATGAATTCGAGTGGTGGCATCAACATCGGCGCGCCGGGCGTCATCACGTCCAAGGCCACTACCTGCAATGCAACAAATAACTGGGCAAGCTCTGGTCCGAATACCTGCAATTACCTGGGGCTGGTGAATGCCTTCAATACCGCCAATAACATCGTGAACGTGGCGCAGGGCGCAGTATGGGCAGCGCCTTCATCGGCCGCTTGGCATACCTCCTCCGCGGGGATGACGCCAGCCTACGCTAACAGCAAAGCGCCAGTGCAATACCTGAACGACAGCACCATCCCCACGGCGCGCGTCAACGCTCTTGCGGATATGCTGGCTACCTGCGTGCAGAACCTTGGCTCCGGGTGCAGCGGATTATTCTCCGCGGCTGCGACCACAGGGACAGGCGGCGTTACGCCTGCTGACACGCTGCAAGCTGCGCTGAATATCGCGCTCAACCCAGGTAATAACGTCACAACGCTGCTTGGGCTGGTTCCGACGTCCAATCCGCCTTATGCTACGGCAACGCTTGATCTGAGCAACGATGGCAACGGGCCGACAGACCTGACTCTGGCTCTCACCTTTACCGGAGCTGGCCTGGGTCTGCCGCCGGGAACCTCTGGTACCGCTACAGTGAACGGCACCTCATATACCAGTGGCCCGGTTACCGAAACGGTTATGGCGGTTGACGGTTCGGGCAATCTCTGGGTTGCGGGTTTTGACGCCGCCAATTACGGCACCTCAAACCTCACTCAAGCCAATGTACCTGTGCTTGCCGGATTCAGCGGCCTTGGTGCGCCCCTCACTCCGGCAACCACCTTCGATGCCACTACTTCTACGATCACTCTGGGCGGAATTAACCCTATCCAGGCAACGGCAGGGGCCGGGCTTTCCGCGATTGCCATTGACCAGACAGGCAACCTGTGGGTCGGCTCAGCCAACCCAGGTGGTGGTGGAGACATCTTCGAGATTTCGAATCCGTCCTCCAGCCCATCCATACCTCTCCAGTTTTCAGCATCGGGCAGAGTCTACAACTTGGCCATTGACACTGCCGGCGACCTGTGGGTAGGGGACAGTGATCTCATTTCGGAGTACTCAAACACCGGGACCGCTTTCAATCTAAGCCAAGAATCTCCCGGCCCGAACGGGATCACTTATCTGCTCTTTGACTCGAACCTGAACTTATGGGTGGAAACATCGAGAGATGCTAGTCCGATCGGAAACAATAGCCGCAATGTCGACCAGATCAGCACCTCGGACGGGTCTGTTCTTTTCGCAGCATTCCCGAGTGCAGGTGCCGCTGGCGCTACGCTAGTGGCCGATAACTCAGGCAATGTTTACGGATGCTCTGACTCTTCTAAACACCTGGATCAATTCCAGGCCGGCGTGTGGGTCAACAACGGCAACGCACCAGCAATCGCCAGCGGAACCGGAGCTGGAAGAGCCTGCGGCAACTTATTACTCATGGATGGGCTTGGGCGTCTGTTTGCAATCAGCAACGCTACAGCGCAAGCCATTGACGAGTTCACCACTGCAGGCACGCTCATCTCGCCAGCCCTAACTGGTTACACCGGGACCAGCAGCACGGAGCCTGTTGCGCTGAATCGGTGGTCGCCGTTATCCGCATACGGCAGCGCGGCCATCGACGGTTCAGGCAATCTCTGGGTTCTGAACCAGAGTACTCAGGGCGAGAACAGCGTTTCGGGCAACGTCCTCGTCGAGTTCGTCGGTATCGGCGCTCCAGTAGTGACGCCTCAATCGGCTGCTCTTACGAATGGGGCGCTGGGAGCACGTCCATGAGAATAGCCGCGTCAGACAGGAATTGGCCGGAGAAAAACATGGATGTAACAGTAGTTTCGGAGAACTATGTAAACCTCGAATCTGCTCTCGTCACACTCCGTATCCAAGGCGTGCGCTGCGGATACAGAAGAGGTACGACATCTGTCTACGCAATTCAATGCGGAGGCTCAATCTCAAGTTGCGTCCTAAGGGTGGGAGAAGGAGCAGCGAGGATGCAGATGGGTCGGCAAACAGTAGCAGGTTTCTCCGAAGTGCGTAATTCAAACGCCATCGCCTATGACCTACCGGAAGATTCATTCCAGCAGGAGCAGACGTTGCTCGAAAACCATGATCTATCCGGGCACGAAAAGACTCAGATTGAAAATCAAGCGCTGCAAGATGATGCGCGCGAGAAGCTCATTCTCGCGCTGTATGACGAGTATCGCCCCAGGCTCTACCGTTACATGCACAGCATGCAACTGGGGCGCCATCATGCGGAAGAGATCATTCAGGAAACATTCATGCGTCTGACTATGGAATTTATGAAAGAAGGTGAATTCGAGAATGTGCAGGGGTGGATCGTCCGTGTCGCGCACAATCTCGCCATTAACCTCTTAAAGAAGGAGCGCGGGCCTGTTGTGTACATGGAATCGCACGCATCTCTAATGGAGAATCGGGCAGATCCGGCTTCGAACCCCGAAGAGGCTTACTCCAAGGAGGAGCGCTCCAGACTTATGTATTCCGCTCTCTTAAAACTGAAGCCGCAACATCGTCAGTGTTTTCAAATGCGCGCGCAAGGCTTCCGTTACAAAGACATCGGCCTCGCCCTTGGAATCAGTGAACAGAGAGTGGCTTTTCTGGTGAAGCAGGTGGCGGTGCGGCTGGCAGCGATTTGTGGATAAAGGAATGATGAATCGAGTTATGAATACGTTACTGTGGTTTCTTCCAGACACAGATAGCCATCTCTCTGACATGCAGTTGGCAGACCTGTTCTGCTCTGAGCTTCCGCTTCTGAAGAGTTGGGCGGCGCGACGGCATTTGGCCAAGTGCGCTGCATGCCGTGTGCGCAAGCAGCAACTGGAAGGATCACGCGCTGAGCACATGCTCGAGATGTATCGAGAGAGCATGGATGATGCAGATATAACCCTGCCGGAATGGCCTCGCACGGCGTTTTCTCTACAACTCAAACTGCTACGGCGTGATGTTCCATTCAATAAATCGAATTCTCCCGTTCATAGCGGATGGATATCTTGGCCTTCATCCTCGACTCCTGTTGTGCTGACGGGAGCATTGGCAGGGGTAGTGGTGGGAGTGTCCACCTTCTCGCTCTTATCGTGGCAGCGTGGGCCCGATATCACCGCAAATACATTGCTGGTACGTGCCGAAAAGTGGGATGTTCCGGGCGCAGCGGCTGGACCCGGCGTTGCGCATCAGACGATAGAAATCAGGAACTCGAAACAGACATTCAAGAGATCGATCTATTGGGATGTGCAGGGGAAACGACATCCAAAACGAGCTGGTCTGTCTGCCTCCGAAGAAAAGCTTCGTTCTGTGTTTGGCCAGGCCGGAATTGACTGGAATCAGCCGATTTCTGCGTCAGCGTATCAGGACTGGCATGATCACCAGCATGTTCGCGCTGACCATATTGCCCGCAGCGGTGCTCACCTGCTGACACTCACAACAACTGTGCCGAATGGCATCGTATCCGACGAATCACTTACCGTGCGGGACACGGATTTTCATCCCATTAAGCGAAAAGTAAATTTTCGTGATCACGAGACTGTAGAAATTGCCGAACTCGATTTTGCAATCCTCCCTTGGAATGCAGTCGATGCCAGTGTCTTCGAGCCAGAAGAGGGAATCGTAGGTCATACAGTGGTTTCCTCGCCGAGTATCCTTCCGTCTCCGCATGCGTTAGAAACACCAACGCCTGAACAGCTTGACGAAACCGAATTATCCGCCAGGCTCATTCTTAATCAACATCAGGCCGATAGCGGCGAGCAGATTGAGATTCGACGGCTTCCCCAGGCTATCGAAGTTAACGGCTTAGTCGAAACCGATGACCGCAAGCGCGAGTTAATTGCGCAATTGATGACTGTTCCAAGATTGAAGGTTTCTATCCAGAGCGTGACGCATTTGAATGAGAATCCGCATCCTGGCTCAGAAACAAAGACGACCAGTGTTGAAATGGCAATGCTCCCCGATCAACCTTCGTCGCTTGAGATCTATCTGCGTGCGCATGGACAAACACTGAAAAGCATCAATACGTCCGCTGAGCAGGTGTTTACCTGTGCGCTCACCATCAGCCAGGAAAGCAGCTCGATTAGTGATCTCAAGACACGCTTTGGTCCTGACAAGCGTATGCCGATACTAACTGCGGCCACGCTTGCGGAACTCTTGTATAGCCATCGAGAACGCCTTGAAAATGCCCTGCGCCAGGAACGTGCCTTGTTAGCGGAAATGAAAGTGATTAACGCCCCGGAGGATCTGCAGTCCACGTCGGCTTCTCGTTCGCTCACTGATGAGGCATCCAGGAATTTGAGTCTTGCCAGGGAACTGACCCAGACAGGCGTTCTGAAGCCGCGCGGAGCCGAAGTGATTGTTGCCGAAATGTTCACAACAGTGGATCGCATCGCGCGTGTAGAAGACCAGGAATATGGTACGTCTCAGCAGGCCCCAAAAACCTCGATGAACAAAGCGGGAAGCGTCCAGTGATGCAGGCCATCATTGTTTCAAGCTCTAGATATGGGCCAATTCGGAAAGCTTGGCAGAAGTCTTATGGCCGAGTAGCCACAAGCTTGCTTCTCTCTGTACTCGCTTTGGCGCTGGCCGCGGAGATATGCGGATGCGGAAAGAGTGCTGCTTCTAACCCAACCGCAGGTCCTATTTTGATCACTACATCTACCGGAGCAGCTATGAGTACGAGCACGGTTGCTGTCTCCTCTTCGGTGAATCTCAGCATGACGCCGACTAATGACTCCAGAGATGCCGGCATTGATTGGACCACGACTTGTCAGGGGAATCCTGTTACAGGCAGCATCTCCAACGGCGCTTGTGGCACGCTGGTTCCCGCTCACACCGCCGATGGCGGAACAACCGTCTATACTGCGCCATCGGTTGTCCCGGTCAACAGCACTGTCACTATCACAGCTACAGTTACCAGCAATCCTTCGCAGACAAGCACCACTACCTTCAGCATCGTTTCGCTGCCGATCGCGGTCGAGTTTATTAACACCACGGTGCCGGCATCTCTGACGGTCAATACAACTCAGCATTTGGCCGCACAAGTAACTAACGATCCGGGAGATGCGGGCGTCATCTGGACTGCGGTCTGTAACGGCAGCGCGTGTGGTTCCTTCAATCCAACGGTCACTGCGTCGCAAGGCTCGACCACTTACACTGCTCCTTCGGTCGTGCCGGCCGGGGGAACAGTGACGCTCAAAGCCACTTCGCTCACCGACACGACCAAGTCTGCCAGCGCAACACTGAAGGTCACTACGCTTGCTGCGTCCGCACCGGTTACGGTCAGTGTCCTGCCATCGACCCTATATGCCGAAACCACTGGTTCGGCTCATACTACGACTCTCGAGGCCATCGTCGGCAACGATTCCGCAGATGCCGGGGTCGACTGGTCTCTCAGTTGCGGTGCATCGAACTGCGGAACGATTACGTCGCATACCGCCAGCGGAGCCGCTGCCACTTATGTTGCGCCTTCGAGCGTTCCTTCCGGCGGTGCCGTTACTATTACGGCCAAATCGACAACCAATCCAACCGTATCCGCTACGGCCCATGCCAACATTGTCACTACCTCGCCCATTGTTGTGAAATCCACTTCCACTCCACCGGCTACGCTCCTTGCCGGATCGCAAGCTACGCTTGCAGCAACCGTCACCGGCGACCCGAACAACCTGGGCATAAACTGGACCGCGACCTGCGGCAGTGCTGGCGCCTGCGGAACGTTCAATCTTTCTCCGGCTCACACCACCAGCGGCGGAAATATTATCTACACTGCGCCGGCTACCGTTCCCACTGGCAATGTAGTTGTTATCACTGCCTCCTCAGCCGCCTCTACGCCATCCAACCCAGCTATTGATCTCACCAGCATCGCCGCGCAGCCTCCATCGCTGTCTTTCACCGCGATGCCTCCGTCTACCATGGCATCTCTTGCCCAAGCCTCTGTCAGCGCCACGGTTGCCAATGATGTCCCACCGGGAGGCGTCAATTGGTCGGTGCAGTGTGGCAGCACGGTTCCCGGCGGATGTGGATGGGTCCTGCCTGTCCACACGGCAAGCGATGCAGCGGCTGTGTACACTGCGCCTCCGGTTACGTCAGCTGGAACCTCGGTGACCATTACGGCAACCTCGGCAGCCGATTCCAGCGTGACCCTCAGCTCCACTTCGATTGCCATCACGCCATCCACAACGCTCGCCGTCGATTTCGTTCCTTCTCTGCCGGCGCAAGTGCAGCCGGACGCCACCGTCAACCTGACCGCATCGGTTTCGAACGACGCCACCAGTGCCGGCGTTGACTGGCAGGTATGTGCCAGCGGCTGCGGCTTCTTCACGGTCAAGCCCGCTATTCCGGCTATTCCTGCCACTCCCACAACACCCTACATTCCCGCGGTTCCGGCCGTCACTGCCACCAGTGTTTCCGGCTGGTCCAACGGCCTTCCAATTCCTTACACGGCGCCTTCGGACGCGCCTTCTTCCGGAAACGTTGCTGTGGCTGCCTTTGCCCACGCTAATCATGCTGCGGCTATCTCGGGAACAATCTCTGTCACCGCAAGCGCAACGGGCACGGCGCTTCATGGCCTGGCTCAGGCCGGATCGCAGCCGGTCGTGGGCGCTTCCATCGCTCTGTATGCTGCAGGAACCGGTGGCTATGCATCTGCCGCCTCGAAGGTCGCCGTGTCGTCCACAGCCAAGGATGGCAGCTTTACCATCCCGGCGGGCTATACCTGTCCCTCATCTGGCAGCCAGATGTATCTGGTGGCGACCGGGGGCAGTGTGGGCAGCAACTCCGCCAATCCAAACATCGCTATGATGAGCGCTCTCGGAAGCTGTGCCAATCTTCCATCTGCAGCCATCGTCGTCAATGAAGTCACCACCATTGCTTCGGTCTATGCTACGGCTCCCTTTTCAGCTAACGACGCGCTTACTGGAAACAGCAGCTATCTCTACCTGGGCACCAGCAGCGGAAACCTCACAGGTCTCGCCAATGCTTTCGCGGCTGTGAACAATCTGGTCGACATCTCCACCGGCCAGGCAAAATTCTTTACCTCTGCGGCCAATGCGGCCGTGCCTTTCGTCCTGATCAATACCCTGGCCGATGCACTCAATGCCTGCACCGCGACCTCAGGCGGCGTCGAAGGAGACGGAAGCGCCTGCTCCAACCTATTCACTGCTACGGATCTGCTTGCAGCGGCTTCTGGAACAAATGGCTACAGCGGATCCATTGGGCCTTCCGACACTCTTCAGGCGGCATTTAATATCGCCCAGCACCCGCTTCAGGTTTACTACGGCTATCAACTGAACACAGGATTGGTGATGAGCCTGGCCACCACCAGTTCTCCGTTCCAACCCATTCTCTCCTCGCTGGGGAACGGGGACTTTTCCGTTTCGCTCAATTACACCGGTGGCGGCGGCCTCTCCTCGTCAAGCGTAGTTGGCTCGTTCGCTATCGATTCAAGCGGGGATCTCTGGATTACCGATACCGCCGCGGGCAGCGTCATTGAATGGAATTCCACCGCCGCCGCGCTTTCTCCTTCCACTGGGTTCGCTGCGAGTGGAGGTCCGGTTGCGATCGATGCAAGTGGCAACGTATGGATCTCCGGCAAAGGTGTCCTCAATGAGTTGACAAGTTTCGGCGCGACGGTCGAAGGAAGTCCTTATGCAGGCGTAACTGGAGGCGGAACTGACATTGCCATTGACGCTCAGAACAATATATGGATCGCCAATGGTGGAGGTATAAGCGAGTTCGACAGCCTGGGCTCGACGCTATCTCCTTCCGGTGGGTATGTCTTTAACGGGCTTTCAGACATTACAGCCGTAGGAATTGATAGCTCCAACAATGTCTGGATCGGAGATCAAAATAGCGTTGGCGGAAATTCAGAGCAAGGCAATTTCACTGAGTTGAGCAATCCGGGTGCTCAATTCATTGTGAACGGCTCAAGCGGCGTTGGTGGTTCTGTCCTACCGGAAACTGCAACGGATGGCTCCGGCAACGTATGGGCAATCATCTCCAGTGGTAATGTCTGCCAGGTCCCACCCTATGGCGGCAATGGATCGAATCTCTCTGCATCCATCAATTGCTATAGCGATACATCAGGGGACTTTCCATTTTTCAGTCCTGCAGGACTCGCATTGGATGGCGCCGGAATTGTATGGATTGCCAGCGCGGGCGGTACAAATTCGAACAATACTGTCATACCGCCCAGCATTTTCCCCCTGTCAGTGAGCCTCAGCAAAGGCAATAACGGAGCAGGCACAACAAATCTTTCCTCTCCCAGCTTGGCTGCCAGGCCCCAGCGGCTTGCGGTCGACGGCTCAGGGAATGTGTGGGTCCTGCTCGCAAACAATACAGTCACCGAATATATCGGCGTGGCCACACCGGCTGTGACTCCGACGGCCTTGGCAGTCAAGAACAAGAAGCTGGGGGCGAAACCATGAGCGTCTTCATCGGTTGTCGGCGGCCTTACGAAACGGTTTTCCAGAAAGGAATGAACGTTCCCGCGCTTATGCTGAATCCAATCTCGCGTTCTTTTCTCCGCACCCTTTGGGGCTATGGTGTAGCCGCTGTGCTGGCCGCAGGTCTGAGCGTTGTTTCCGGGTGTGCGTCCGGCAGTTCGGTGTCCGGTGTGAAGGTAGGGGCCATCACCTTTACTGATGTCAATGGAAATTCTCTGAAGACTGCGCCGACCTCGATGACCGTAGGGCAGGGAGCTTATGTCGATGTCACATTAACCAACGATTCTCAGCTTCTCGGGGCCAACTGGAGTGTCTACTGTGGTAGCGCGTTAGCTCCCGGCGCGCCTTTGCCACCCGGCCAAACCGAAGATGAATCCTGCGGAACCTTTGTGCCCGCACACACCATGAGCGGTCCTATTCCGAGCTATCTCACCAGTGCTTCGGGCTATGTGGCGCTTTACACCGCGCCCGCCGCTACCCCCAAGAACGGTATTGTCACGCTCTATGCCTCCTCTGCCAGCAATCCAAGCAAATACTCCAGCGTGACTCTCACCATTGGAGGCCTTCCTATCTCGGTCGGTTTCGCGCCTGCGCCGCCATCGTCCATGCATACGGACACCAGCGCGCAGTTCCGGGTCGTGCTCAACAATGACACGACCAATGCAGGAGTGAGCTGGAGCATTCTATGCGGTTCCAGTGATTGCGGTTCTTTTGATCCAACACAAACAACAAGCGGCCAAGCAACGACGTATACGACACCTGCCACCGCGCCCACTGGAGGCACGGTCAAGGTCACAGCCACCTCGATTGCAGATCCAACCAAAGCTGTAAGCGCCACAATTTCGATTCAGTAGCGATGCGTTTTTCAAACGATCGGAGAGTGATTCAAGGAGAATCCATGCACCCAATGAAAACCATCTTGGCCGCGGCGCTCATAACCGCTTCTCTGTCTGCGCTGGCGCAGAGTTCCCCAAATACGCGCTCCTCCGTTCCGGCAAAGCAGAAGACCGTTAAGGCCCGTCCGAAGACCCAGGAGCAGATTCTTCTTGAGCAGCTTAACGACAAGTTTCAAAAGCTCGATGAGCTGAATCAAAAATATGACAACCTGCAGCAGAAGTACGACGCACTTGAGAAGCACATGGCGGCTCGCGATGGGCAACTGGAGCAGGCTCAGAAGAGTGCGACTGCAGCGCAGGCCGATGCTGCCGAGGCGCGGCAAAAACTTGAAGAGACGCAGCAGGCGATTGGTCCCAATGGAACAGCGGTGACCAAGTTGCAGAATGAGGTTGCCGACCTGAAATCGACGTCGAGCTCGCTTTCCTCGCGGGTGGATACCACGGAGCAGGCAACCAAGAAGCTTGAAAATCCTGAGACGCTTCATTTCAGAGGTGTATCTCTCACGCCGGGCGGCTTCATGGCGGCCGAAACTGTTGATCGGCAGCGAGCTGTCGGAGCCGATGTGAACACGCAGTTTTCTGGTATCCCGTTCACTGGCCAAACAGCAGGAAAGCTTTCAGAGTTCAATGCAAGCGGTCGTCAATCGCGTATTTCTCTATTGGCAGAAGGAAAGGCGCCGGCGGGCACGCTACGCGGTTATATCGAGACGGATTTTCTTTCGGCAGGAACCACTTCCAATGACAATCAGAGCAACAGCTACACGTTGCGGGTGCGCCAGGCCTGGGGGCAGGTCGTTCTCAATAATCGATGGACACTGACCGGCGGCCAGATGTGGTCACTCGCTACCGAATATAAGCACGGCCTGGACAACAATTCCGAGGCTATTCCGTTAACTATTGACGCTCAATATAACGTTGGCTTTACCTGGGAGCGGCAATACGGCTTTCGCGCTGTAAAAGCGATAGGACAAAGGTTCTGGATCGGAGGCGCTGTTGAGGAAGCGCAGACGCTGAATATCGGCGGCCACAACCTGCCCACGATCCTGTATCAACAGGCCGGCAATGCGGGTGGACTCTACAATCCCACTGCAAACTACAGTTACAACTATGCTCCTGACCTGGTGGCCAAGGCGGCTTATGAAACGGGCTGGGGGCACTTTGAGCTTTTTGGCATTGGGCGGTTCTTTCGCGACCGGGTCTATCCCAACGGACCTACGCCGCCTGGCGCCACGCAGCCTTCGACGACTTCTGCGCTCGGAGCCTTTACATCGAAAACTGCGGGAGGTGGTGCGGGCGCGAATGCGCGAGTCTCGCTATTCGCGAACAAACTTGATATCGGTGCGCATGCGCTGGTCGGCAATGGCATCGGACGCTACAGCACTACGACATTGCCCGACGCCACCGCGCATCCGGATGGTTCTCTTGAGCTGTTAACGGGCGGTTCGGCGCTCGGTTCAGCAGAGTGGCATGCTACACGCCGCTTCGATATGTATGCCTACTACGGCGGCGAATATGCCAAGCGCGCTTGGTACAACACAGGCTATACAAACACAACAGCCGGTCCGACATACGGACAGCCAATCCTGGGCGGTTACGGCGCTCCTACCAATATTGTTTCCGGCTGCTATGTCGAAGTATTACCGGTTACCTCTCCGAATGGTGGGGGAAACGTGCCAGGCAGCGCGTCCAACTGCAACGCAGATACACGCAACTTCCAAGAAGGAACTCTCGGTTACTGGTTTCGCCTTTATAAAGGCATCCACGGGACCTTACAACAAGGCATTCAGTACTCCTACGCCGAACGCCGCACGTGGACAGGCATTGGCGACCCTGCGGCCGGTTTAACGAACTCGCCCAAGGCTATCGACAACATGTGGTTTACATCGTTTCGCTATTACCTGCCGCAATAGTGAGCCGAGAGAAAACTGAAGCAGGAGTTTTTCCGAAGATGTTTCGATCGTTTTCAAGACTGCTGTTTGCGATGGCGCTCGCCGTTACGTTGGGTATTCCGATCCTAATTGGGCAAGCGGGCACCGGAGGTTTCTCCGGCCAGGTGACTGACCCGGATGGTGCTGCCATCCCCGGAGCGACTGTACAAATCATCAATCAGGACAGCCTGGTACGCCGTGAAGCAAAAACGGATGAGACAGGCAGATATACCGTGCCTGGGCTTCCTGCAGGACGTTATCTGATCATTGTCGAGGCAGAGGGATTCAGCCGTCGGTCGAGTAATGTCGTTACACTTGCGGCCGGACAGTCAGCCGTTTTCAACGCACAGATTGCTGTCAATGCAGTCAGTCAAGAGGTCAATGTCAGTGCCGGCGCACCCACTACAGTTGAAACGAATACTGGAACGATTTCGACTACCTTGAACAGCCAGGAAGTACAAGGCTATGGGCTCAATGGCCGCAACTTCTTGTCGCTTACCGCCCTGGCGCCCGGCGTGAGCAACCAGACAGGTCAGGATGAGGCCAAGGTTGGCGTATCTGGAAGCGCGAAGTTCAGCGTGAATGGAGGCCGCGTTGAGTACAACACATTCGAGGTGGACGGCAGCGATGTGCTCAACACCAGCATTAATACAAGCCGCGGACAGGGTGAACCGCTGGTGGTCTATCCGAGCATCGACGCAATTCAGGATATGAAGATTATTACCTCTGACTACAGTGCGTTATATGGTAAAAGCGCCTCGGGAAGCATCGTGGTCAGCACCAAATCGGGCACCAGTAAATTTCGCGGTTCGGGTTACGGTTTTCTCCGCAACGAGATGTTCAATGCCCGCAACTTTTTTGATCAACCTAATTCCGAGCCGGAGGGCTATCAGGGAAGGCCTGTCTACCGCACGCCTCTCTACCGGCGGCTCGACTTCGGCGGAACTCTCGGCGGCCCGCTCTTCATTCCTCGCGTCTACAACACCGGCAAGACCAAGACCTTCTTCTTCTTTTCGGAAGAGGTCCGCCGCGAAAAAACTCCTGTCGATTACAATCAGGCGGTGCCATCGGTGGCGGAGCGCTCCGGAGACTTCTCCGACGTCTGCCCGACGCTCGGTCCCGGTTCGCCTACAACTTTGAGCGCGTCTCTGCGGGCCCAGTATCCAGACTGCCCGACTGACTCTAGTAGCAACATTGGCCGTCAGCTCGTAGTCGATACGATGAGCGCATCCATTCTTAACTCCGGTCTGATTCCCGAGCCCAACTCTGCCAGCGGTTGCAACAGTACCAATACCTCGCCGCTTTTCCATTGCTATGTTGGCGCGATTTCGCCGGCCACGCACTGGCGCGATGAGCTGTTTCGCGTTGACCATAATCTGACTGATCATGAACGCTTGTCCTACCGTTTTGTCCATGACGCATGGGACACAGTGACTCTGGCTCCGCAGTGGGGAGTGGTCCAGAATAGCTTTCCCACTGTCCAAAACCAGCTTAATGGCCCAGGCCTCGATATGGTTGCTATCCTGGCGCAAGCTCTGCCGCATAGCTTCAGCAATCTGATTACAGCTGGTTACGAGGTCGAGCACATCACGCTGATTCCGCAACCCGGGCCTGGAGTCACATCTCTGGCCAGGCCTGCCAATCTTGACAATCCAGCCTCGCAGGGAGGAACGCCCATCTCCGTAGGCTCGCCTTGCGCGGTGTTTTCGGCTCCTAACGCTGCCTATCAACCGCAGTTGCTCACCGAATGCCCAATGGGCTACATCTTCAGCAATGGCTACGGCGGCAATAAGATGCCAGGCATAGTTTTCCAGGGCAATAATGGCGCATACGGCGGCCACGGATTCGCTGCTGACACCGGCTATGCGCCTTGGAGGCAGGACAACCCAACCTTCACGCTGCGCGACGATGCCAGCAAGACGATCGGCAAGCACTTCCTTCAGTGGGGATTCTGGGGCGTCTATGTTCAGCAGAACGAGCTGAGCGCCGTTACCGGAGCAAACTCCGGCGATCTGCAAGGCCTGCTTACCTTCAGTAATCAGCAATCCACCTACACCTCTGGCAATGCATTCGCCGATTTCCTCGCCGGTTCCGGCTTTGCCAATCAGGCTTCCAACGCATTGGACGGGTTTCGCGGCGCTATCAAGAGTTACACCCAGGACAGCGGCCAATCCGAATACAATGACCGCTACAAGACCGCCGATCTCTATCTTCAGGACGACTGGCGCGTCTTACCGAACCTCACCATTAATGCAGGGCTCCGCGTCAGTCTCTTCGGCGCCTGGTATAACCCCAAAGGCACAGCCTATAACTGGCTGCCTCAGTCATTCAATCAATCGCTTGGAGCGTCGATCTATATTGACCGCGCTCTCGGCAACCTCGTCGACAAGAACACCGGAGCCGCTATCTCACTTAGCCGGACTGGCCCTTATAGCCTAACTTCTCTCGATCCCACTATCGCCAATGGCCTGACCCAGTGCGGCGTCAACGGCGTTCCGAATTCCTGCATGTCGAACACTGTCTTCCATCCCTCGCCGCGCCTCGGCTTTGCTTGGGATCCTTGGGGTGACGGCAAAACCGCTATCCGCGGCGGCTACGGCTTCTTCTGGGAGCACGGCACCGGTTATGAGGCCAACGTCGGTTCCTTGATCGGCAGCGCGCCTCTCGTGCTGAGCGAAACCCAGTCCAACCTGCAGGGGAGTGCTAGCCCAAGCCTCTCTACAGCGCCTCAGAATGATGCCTACAATCTCATTGGACTTTCTTGCCAGGGGGGCGCGGCGCAGTGCGGTCAATACACCATTCCTACAGGTGGTGCGACCTTTCCGCTCAATGTCACTTCGATTCCAACCAAGGCTGTTTACTCCTACACCCAGCAATGGAGCCTGAGCATTCAGCGCGAGCTGCACAGAGCGTTGGTCGGCCAGGTTGCTTATGTGGGCACTAAAGGCACGCATCTTACAGCGGTCAGTGATCTCAATCAACTCCAGCCGCTTGCCAACGGCCTGAATCCCTTTCCGGCTGGCTATCCCATCACCACTGACGTATGCAAAAGCGGTGCCTACGGTGGCCCCTTTTCCGTAAACGGGTTAAATCCCGGCGGTAACTCCGGCACCACCATCCCAAGTTCTCCGGGCATCGGCCCGAATGATCCCGGCTACACCAACATGCTCATCACATGTGTCGGCAATCCTGGTTTTGTTGCCAGTGCCGGGCTTAGCCCCGATGCCGTAAGATCCTATCTCGGCTTCAGCAATATCATCGCGGTTCGCAATGTCGCCGACTCCGAGTACAACGCCTTCCAGGCTACCCTCCGCGAGACCACCGGGCCGATCACCGTCGGTGTCGCGTATACCTTCAGCCATTCGTTTGACGACTCTTCGGACCGCGCTTCCGCAAACTTCGCCAACTCTCTCGACATTCACTCCAACCACGCCAGCTCGGACTTCGATCAGCGGCACTTGCTCAACGTTAGCTACATCTATGACCTTCCGTTCTTGCACCTGCTCTATGGTTTCACCCACCTGTTTGGCACGGGTGATGATTCGGACAACAGCAAGGCATCGACTCCCGCGGTCGCGCCATCGGAGTATTCCTCTTCCCTTCTCAAAACAGCTCTTGGCGGCTGGCAGATCAGCGGCATTACCACCTTCGCCACCGGAACGCCATTTAGCGTGATCAATGCAGGCGCTGGCGATGGCACAGGCTCGGCGGACAATGCCGGTGTTGCCGACGGCCTCGGCGTGGGTTCCTATCCCGATGTCATTGGCAAAGTTCATTCTGGCACACCATTCGTACAGCAATCCGCCAACAACGTCGGCCCACTCTTGCTCAATCCCAACGCCTTCGCTGCGCCACGCGGCCTCACCTTTGGCAACGCCGGCCGCAATTATCTGAACAACCCCTCGCGAATCAACTTCAACATATCGCTCTTCAAGCACTTCAAGCCTATCCATGAGCGCTTCGACATCGAGTTTCGCGCTGAAGCTTTCAATATCTTTAATCACACCCAGTTCCGCATAACAGATCCCTCGCATCCCGGCAACACCGGCAACAACGTCATCAACTGCTACGGCAGTCAGGCCGAACTCTACGCTGCTGGTGCATCAGGGTGCCTGGTGGGCAACTCCTTCCTGCACCCTGTCGACGCGCACGATCCCCGCATCTTGCAATTCGGACTTAAAGGCAACTTTTAACCACGGAGAATGAGATATGCGGTACGGTAATCATCGGCTTCCCGGGCTTGTGCGGAAGGCTCTTTGGCTGGGTGCGGTTACTTTCCTCGGTTCGATCACCGCGTGCTCGAGTGCCTCTTCCTCTGGTTCTTCCGGTCAGTCTTCGACAACCTCCGGCCTGCAGACTTACTTCGCACCTCCGGCTGCAGGTGCCACGTATAACGTTGTAGGAAATAACGGTTCTCCGCCAGTTCCCGGGGGAGGGCTTACACTTCCACAAACCTATACCATTGACGATCAGGGGGGCTTTTCGCAGACGGTCTTCGGTATCCAGAAGTTGACCGGTCCGCAGGTTCTCAACGCCGGCAACGTCACCGTCCTTCAGCGTAGTCTGCGCGGTCTGAGTATTACCACCAACTACGCCTATAACTCCAATGATGGCACCCCCACTCTGATATCGCCATTCGATGCGTACAAATATGATCCTTCTGAATCCGGCAGCTACGCTGTAGAACTCGCCAGTCAGGCGGGCGGCCTGGTGCAGATGCTCGGCCAGCCGGCCGTACCCGTAGTCGCTGCCACCCAATGCCCCAGCTTTTCCTCCGCATACACCTACCAGTTCATCACCATTCCTGCAGGGTTCTATGCAGGCTCCGGTACGCAGTTCTATTACAATTGGACCCCCGCTGCTGAAACCGCCTATGGCAGCGTCGACATTGTCACCAGCGGCAGCGCCGTCACCTTCCAGAACATCCAGCAACACACCTTGCCCTCGGTAGGCGGCTCAGGCTTCCCGGTCCAGCCAAGTGCCTCATCGGTGACCGGCTCCTGCGGGCCCACCGTCTTCGGCTATACCACCGTCGTCCCAGCCCAGTTGGTTATCACAGACCCGGGCGGGACCAACAGCACTCCTCCCCAGGCAAGCGTCGGTATCGGCCCCTCTGGCCTTCTGGTAGAGCACAACGGAGTCACTATCCCCCTAACCGGCAATGCTGATCCCATGCCTAACACCTCTCCTGCGCTTTACTACAACAATGTTCTCGGCGCTGGCACCGGAGCTGTCGGCCTGCCCAAGCCTTCCAGCCCACTCAGCACAAGCGATGTGGTTGGCGCACAGTATCTTGGCTTCATTTATAACGCGGGTGTCTTCAACATTCTCGGCAGCTCTCCCACCGGCTGGTCTTCCTATACCGCTTCTTTCGGCTTTTCCAGTCGGCCGCCCAGTTGCGATTCGCTCACACCCGCCACAGCTACGCTCATCTACGGCGGAGACTTCTCCAACAACAACCCAGCCAGCTCTTCTACTGGCTATGGCAACTGCGACTTCGCTATTGATCTAGGAACACAGGACTCCTCCAACAACGGCCTCTATCCTCACGCCACCGTCTGGGTCGGCGCCGGGTACGCAGCCAACACCACTGGAGCCACCTACTCATTCTCCGCAGTGGCTGTTGCCGGGCAGTTAGGTGGCAAATACGCCATCTTTCTGATAGGTGTCGATTCCTCCCAACCCTGGGCCGTTTACCTCTTGCAATCCAACTGAGACATGACCAAGAGAAAGAACTGTGGTAACCCAGGCAATCCATAGGAGATTTGTCATGAAGACTTTGCTGAAAGTGGCGCTCCTCGCTGGCTTAGCTATTTTGATGGGATCGGCGCATGCCAAAGCACAAGCCGTGGGTCTTACTGGCTCTAACTCTTCCACTGGATCGCCCACTCCCGGTCTATCTTCTACCAATGCTCGTCAAGCTGCGCCGCCGGTATCGGGCTCCTCGCAAACGCCGACCTACGAAGATTGGAGCACCATCTCGCTCGCTAAAAGTGGTCTGAGCCTTGAGGCGGTTGGAGGAGTGGTGCTGGGCAAATCCGATGCCAATGGCTGTACCCGCGAACGGCTGCGCGTACAGTGGCGCATCAACGATCCGATTGATCTCTTCCTGATCCGGCCAAGTGGCACGGAGAAAATACCGGCTGTTCTGTTCCTTTACAACTTCAATTTTGATGAAGCAGTCTTCCGGAAAGATCACTGGTGTAATATCGCCATCCGCAATGGCTTTGCAGTAGTTGGTGTTCCTTCCGCGCTTTCCTGGTCGCGCATCCGCCCTCCGCGTCCTATGAAGGAGTGGTTTGTCGGCGATCTTCAGGAGGCTCTGGCAACCTCTACACATGACGTACAGATGGTCATAAATTCTCTCGCATCCCGCAGCGATATCGATACCCAGCACGTAGGCGTCTTTGGTGAGGGATCTGGAGGCGCTATCGCCATCCTCGCTGCAGCAGCTGATCCCCGCATATGCGTCCTCGACCTCATGAACCCATGGGGCGATTGGCCCGATTGGTTAAAAGGCTCGCTACAGATTCCAGAAAACGAGCGGCCCGATTACCTCAAGTCCAAATTCCTGGCGAGTGTCTCTACTCTCGACCCCATCGACTACCTCCCCCGCCTCAAAGACCGCGCCATTCGCATCCAGCAAGTGCTTACCGACCCTGTTACACCTCCTGCTGCAAGAGACAAGATTGCCGCCGCGGCACCGCAACCCAACGCCATCGCGCGCTATAACACCATCTCAGACGAAGCCAAAGTTCTCGGCTCCGACGGCATTGTCGGATGGATAGCTGGGCAGCTTCATTCCTCCCGTCCTGCAAACCTGCAAGACTCTCAACCCAAGCCTGAAAACATATCGAAGTAAATCCAGCTTTTGGTGGTGTAAGCATCAAGCGATCGAATTTCTCAAGTGATGACTCGATTCATCGGAGTTGCATTTCGAGGATCTACCAGTAAGGAAGGGCTACTGACACCGAAGAAGGAAGATGTACTTTTTGCCAGCTTCCAATGTGGCCCAACCATCGCCACAGCCCGCCAATAAACGCTATTCAGCGCTTCAGCATATTTAACTGCAAATGAAAATATCTGGAAGCTAAGCATATTTCAGCTTATGCTTCCAGATATTTCACTTTATGCGCTCGCCAGCAACACTACTGTAGGGCGTCACAATTACTGCAAACACCTTCACTGATTTCACAGCACTTACAAAGCTCCTGCGACACATATACTGCAAATTGGCGTCGCAATTAGTGCAAATATCCTACATTGCGACAGGATTATTGAAATTTTCCTCAATACAGCATGGTCTTTCGGCGCGGTATAGTGTTAGCTTTCGATCACGAGATGCCGACATATCGGGACTGATCCTATATTCGAAGCGTCTTCCGTCCGATTCGAGCGCAGGTTTGCGCAAAACTCTCGTTCGTTGAGTTCCACATGCCGCTTTCAATCGTCGCTTACCGAGTCAGATTAGTGCGTCCAGCAGGAGCAAAGGCTTCAAGCAAATCTATGAAGTCGCGTTCCTTTTCTATCACAGCCTCTATTCTTGCGAACATTTCTTTCGCGAATTCAGGTTCCACTGAGTGGGCGAACTGAATCAGGCCACCCAAATGATCTAAATAAGACAACGGATGCTTCGACCGCATCCAATTCGCACAATCCGCGATTCCACGGTTTTCAAGTTGATAGAGTGCTGCTGAGAGATGAACCTTAAAACCACGAGGCAAGCGTGGGGACGCGGAATTGACCAGTAATCCGGTCACGATCTTTCTTGCGCCCGGACCGAGTATACGTGTTTTCTTTCGGTTGAGGGCGAATCCGTGCTCCCCGAGAATTCGACGAAGTGTAGTCAGTATTTGTTCGATCCGTTCTTTCGGACCGCTCGAAAATGACAAGGCGAGATCATCTGCGTAACGTGTGTATACAGCGCCATGCGAATCCGCAACAGCCTGTATCTGTTTATCAATCGGTGCGGCTATGAGATTTGAGAGCATTGGGCTGGTTGGAGCGCCCTGCGGAAGGTGGCCGATTTGAGTAGTTGGATACGGTCCAACATCTCGCGCGCTTCGTTTCTCTTGCCATCTCGCCTGAATTTCGCGTCTATGTTGCTTTTCAGGATTCGATGGAATAACTCTCGTGCAGATACGTGCCATTTCGAAGCTTAGAAGTGCGTTGTAACCGAGCGCCCTAAAAGCGTGATAGACCTGTCTCTCGGAAACAGATTCGAAGAAGCTCTGGATGTCTATTCTCAATATCCAAGGAGCACCAGCGTGTGGCTGCGCATTCTTAAGGATTGTAGATCCCTTTGAATATGCCGTTGCAGCTGGATGTACCTTGGCCATGGCTCCAGCTGAACTCAGGATTGTGTGAGCAATCCAATTTTGAACTACCTGCAATTGGGGAGCCGGAACGGTGATCCAGCGCGTGCCACCCGACCTCTTCCTCTTTGGATATACCTTATAGTCGGCACCTGGATTAAGCCGTTTTACAACGGAACGAAGCACATCCCACTCCACACCGGAAAGCACGCTCAGGTGCATTAGTGTGAAGACGACCGGCACAGATTGAGCGCTGAGGGTGCGATACTGACTTTCGAGCGTCGTTATGTAGTCTGGTGCGAAGTCTCGGCGTACGAGTTCTGAGCGAAAGACGTGAGGAGCTGGACCTAGCATTACTTTGATTTCGCCGCGCGGAGCGCGGTCTGTGTTCCATCCAGAGATTTAAGGCGCTTCTTCGGAGCTCTGGATGGAAGACAAACTGCGATGAACAGCTACCATTTTCTCGGCGAGAAGCACATGCCCTCGCCACTGCTCCTTGTAACAACTAGGAGAGTGCACTATCGTGCATTGCTAATGCTGTGCCAGCCCCTCACAAGAATGAGGATAATATAACGCCTCCAGCGCCAATTGTCTTCTAAATTTTTGTTTTGCTTGTTCCGCGGCTCCGGCTCGAATGAGTTCCAAGAACGCCCTGCCAAAAGCTGTGACTTCTCTGGACCCCGCCTCAAGGGTTCCGATAGAAACGGCGACCTCCCGCAAGCGTTCGACATTTATCAGAGGTTTACCGATTGCCTTCGCAATATACTTGTCATCCCACTTACTTCGAGACGCTAGACCAAGCGCAACCGGTAGGGGCCAAAGTCCGCTCTGACGTCCCTCACGTTTTTCTTGTAGAAGCGACAGGGCGAGGCGATACTGGCCCGCCTTCCAAAGAATCTCAGGTCCAACTTCTGGAGTAGGCATGCCAAATGCCGGCCGCAGTTCAGTCGGAATGCCCCGGTTCGGAAATAGGGGCTGGAACCTCTCGCCTCGAGGCTGGATTCTCTTACCCGGTGACCATAGAACAACCGGGGCGTTGTTGGGGCAGCCGTGCTCGAAGATGAGGTTTGTGGCACCATTCCCAAAGCCTAGGGGGATCTTCGACCGATTCGTCCGCCAAGAATTACGAACACAGAATTCCAGCATTGCTTCGTCGAAATTTGCTCTGCTATAGCTTGGCGGCATGACGAAGCGGAAGCTATCCTCGGTTAGCTTGTAACCGCATCGGCTGATCGCCCAGACGCCACCACTGAGACCGCTGTATGCGACGATCCATAGCTTTATCCAACCGTAGGATATCCAGCTCTTGATCGACGGGTGCATTCTTTTCTGGAGAAACGACGATATCCTGTCACCCGAACCGATGAAGTCTTCAACGAGGACCATGTGTTTTATACGCTCAGCTCTCATGCTCTCGATGGTCTGATGTGTCCGAACGCGCTGGTTCCTGACTCTCGCGAAGTTCTCGAGGTAATGGCGAATTCGATCAGAGCTGTTTCCTGCCTGTCTGAACGTCTTTTGGGGGTTCCGCTTCAGACGTTCTTCGGAGATCATTTCAGGTACGCTGAAAAGGGACACAACCTTGTCTCCCAAATCGATGAGCAACCTGTCGAGAACCTCGTCAAGATGCCGTTCGAAGTCCGAATTAGAGATCAAGCGAAGAGAACGAAGTAAGCGACGACCAATTTGCTGGTCCACCAAGGGAAATTGCGATAGCCATTTCTGGGAGAGAGAATACTCATCAAGCATGGATGTCCCCCAAAGTGATGATAACCGTCGGCGAAATCATTCGGAGTTCATCATATTGAATCATCACCCTTAGCACAACGGCGGTTGCCGAGGAATATAAAGTTCGGCCAAGTTTTGAATCCGTTCGGACAAGCATTGATACCGATAAATGGGCTTGCGGTGAGCAATAGGCAATTTGTAAGCACCCTGTCGAGTCTCCTACTTTCTCTTTCCGCAAAAATCCGACAATTTTCAGCGGTTACCTCTGCCGAGCACCAGCACCGATTCTCGGCTCAATACTTTTTTCATCCCAATTTGGCTCTGATGCTTTTGCGGTTTCTGCGGATTAGCTAGGTAGCTCGCACTACTTGATATTAGGGAGATCAGGTGCTGTGCTGCTATCTGCGGCCAATTTTCGAGCCGCTTCCTGCTTGTCGTAATGAACTGTCAAAGCTACGTAGTTCTCAGTGGTTTCAAGTTCACTAAGTCGCCTGTAGTATTCCGCTCCAAATTTTTCCTCACTGGCCAAGCTCTTCAACTCTGGGTCGAGAGACTCCATGAATTCATAGAAGGCCATTGGATTATATTGGCGCAAACTTTCCCATTCTTCCGCATCTGGAGGGTTTGACGGATAATTGGCTTCCAGAATCATTACTGCTTCATCGAAGTCGATTTCACCTGTCAAAATGCGTTGTTTCAGGTCATAGTACAGTTGGTATGGTTCCATCCCCGGCAGGCGCAGAGATGCCTCTGCTTCCATAAAGGCTCGCACCTGTTTCTCCCTGTTGTGCGGCTCGCGATTTGATTCCTGCAACTGAGGCATTGATGTACATTCCTCTTTTCTATTACCTATTTCAGTCTGAACTCAGGTCAAAGTTTTAGCAATCGGGCATGCGAAGGGGGTGATTTTCTACATACAAGCTCGTGCGCGATTTGCTGCCGGTATCTCTATGCCCGCTACATCAATCCGTTTGGCGAAGAGTTTTTTGCCCTTTCCGGGAAGGCCAATAACGAGAACCTGTACGCCTTGTGAATGTAAGTATCGCGCAACCCATTCGCTACGCGTCTTGTAGCGGTCAGCGAGTGACTGGATACAAATATAGGTTCGCGCGAACGAATCGACATCAATTGATGACACAATTCGACAACGGTTGAATAGCTCCGGTGGAGAGTACAGAATCTTTCCTGCCGCGAGATTCCGAACCACTTCTGTATTGGTGTGAAGCTTACGCGCAGCTTTTGTGTATGTGATAAAGCCAGCCGGAAGAGATTTCCATTCGATCGGTCTTATATATTTGTTGAGGTCTTTACGTCGAAACACTAAGCTATTGAAGAGATGCTCGCAATTTGAATCGAGTGTATGCCCAAGCGGAACCAAAAGCCCACTGAGCATGTCGCTGACGACACTCGATAATGTTCCTCGACCGCCGAGGACGCTCCGCCGCGCAGCTTCGAGCGAGATAAGACTTTGATCATCTTCGACATTTAAACATTCGTCGAATGCACGGCACAAGGAACGCAGTCGCTCTACATCATGCTTTCTGCAGTAGATCCCATTTGGAAGATGTTTCTCATAGCCACTAACGAACGGGAGCACCCCAGAGTGGCACAATTCATCTAGCGAAGCCACGGACAGACCAAGCCTTGAGGCGGCTCCTTGACGCGATATGTATTGTTGACGGTCCTCATCTCGTTGGAACACCAGTCTCTCAAGGGAGGGCCGAAGAATCCAACATTCAGTGCGTCCGTTGCCTCGCTGAGGTGAAACGAATTTCCCCTCAAGTGTACCTGAGCGGACTAGCGCAACCAGCCGTGTAACGGCAATATGGGACGTTCGCATTGCTTCTTGCGCCGTAATCCACGGATATTCAGAGTGAAGTGATTCGGAAAATGAACGATGCTGTCCACGCACAACTCCTGACCATTTCACCAATACGAATTGCTCAAACTCTGTTCGGATAAAACTAAAGTCTTCCCCGAGGCCGAGCAATTCCTCGAAGTGGTGTCCAAATGCGTCCTTGAACGTGACTGCAGTTGTGAACCGTGAACTGTGCTCCTGCAACCTCGATAGCGAGTCGTGAAACCCCTCGGGCCAATTTGCAAGGAGCTTTCCAGCAGTCTGCACCACTTGTGTGGTACTTGCGATGCTGGTAGGTGTATATGCGGTCTGTTTTACATGCCGGCCTCGCCCCATCGCGCCAAGAAACGAGATCAGGACTACCAATGAATTCAACCCAAGCCGATCCAGCTCGGATGGGAATCGGAAGATGCTATTGCAAGTAGTCTGATCATTCTCATGAGGATTGACTGCCCGTAACAGTGCGGCGCTCATTGAATCAACATAGGCATTTGCGGGTAATCCGGTGCCGCACCTCAGATCCGCGCCACACTTGCATTGAGTGACAGAGAGGCGCGACCATCGAATCGGTCTATTGCATTTCCAGCAATCCGCAACAAGTTCCCGGTGGTGCTTTGGACAGGACGCAAAGATGGCAAGATCCCAGATGGCAGGGCACACTTCGTCTTCACGAAGACAGTCAGGGCAGATCCTCGGTCGCGTCAAATTGAGCCTATCGAGACGAATACGCTGACTAAGGAAGCGACAGTATGTTGCTCGCGCCTCTTCGCGCAATTCTTCATAGCACAGCTCCTTCCACTCTCCCGGCTGCAGCCGCAGAGCACTGGAAATGGTCAGAGCATCACGGCCCTTGATGGCATCTAGGAGAGAGAGATGATGTCCGACCAGATCACCCAACCAATTTCCCTTTTCATATCGGAGCTGACCAGCGACTCTGCGCAGATAACCCAGCGGGCTTTCATTTGCAATGGGATCAGTGCGAGACAGCAAACGGCAACTGGGCTGATTGAAATGATCACTCTTTACGGTTTGTTCGCATTGGGAGATCATGCATGAAGCTCAATCAGCCGTTTTTGGGCGCGACTGAGTGGTATCGGTGGGTCCGCCTGGGGCACTTTGATTGGTGGGGCAGTATCAGGATCGAAATCCTCAGTGAAGGGATTAGGATTACTCATTTGATTGATCCAGACATGTTGAGAAAACGACTCAGACAGAATTTCAAGCGAGATGTTCCGATGTCTGCGACCCGCGGCGATTCTCGAAGCGCCTCGAATGATCTTCATGGTATATCCAATGAGCCCGTAGGAAGCATAGTACATCCGAAATGCCATTCCAACGTCCCGTAAATTCGGCATTGCATAATCGGTCACTCGTTCCTGAACGGCATGGAGAAAGGCACGATATGCTATCCGGTCATCCTCCCGTTCCCAGCAAAATGCTCCAACTCGTACGGTTGCTCCAAACCGCCGCCTGAGCTGCTCATTCTGTTTCAATACTTCAAGACAACGTTCGAGACCTAGCACCACGATGGGCATCTTCGCCTCCTCGACCTGTTCCTTTAGCCGGTCTGCAACTTCGTTTGGGATGCTTGCCCTGCGCACATCAACGAAGTGTTGAAATTCATCAAGCGCGAGGAGGCGAACGCGGCAGCGCTTGAAAAGTTCGCGCAGGCGGATGCTCTTACTCACGGTATTGCCACGCAGCCACAGCGGATCGCCTAGTGCATAAAGGAGTGTTTCGGCGAGGCTCTTTACTGTAGGACGGGAGGGGATCTTTGCTACCAAGACTGGCACTTCCATGCCCCAAGCATGGTCGATTCTGGGGTGCAGGCCCTCGAAATGATCGATGATAGTCGTTTTACCCCCTCCGCTTTCTCCAACAATCGGGCAGCAAAGTGGTTCGGCAGACCGGCCAAAGCTATCGAAACAGTCCTGAATACGTCTTATGGCGGCCTGGAAAACCGGATACTTGACCACAACTTCTTCCGCGATATTCATTTGATCGATCAGCATTCGCCATCTCCGGGAGAGTTCGCTTGGTTACGCAATGGGCTCGAGAAAGGAGAGCGGGGAAAGCGGAGGTCTGTCTCGTAGATTGGCAAATCTGCATCATCTGGATCGTGACCGAAGGGATTCACCAACCTTCTAGACGCCGCCTGCTGCGCGGGAGGAGTCTTCACTTCATCATCATGCTTCTCCTGAAAGCGTGCATGCCGTTTGTGCAGGCGTAGCGATTTGCGATTCAGATCCCGGTCTATGAGTTCTCTCAACTCTGCTTTGACCTGGGCGAGAGCCGCAATATCCGTACGTTCAAGCAGCCGCAGGGCATTCCTGCGCACAACCTGATGCTGCCAGAGTGTGAGCCCTGTACTGTATTCCCGATCGACGCAGGGAACCTGCAAGTATGTCTGATTCTTTGGGTCAAGCATATGGATGTGGCCAAGATTGCCGGGATCAAAGGTGATCGTAGCCTTCAGAGTCTTACCCACGCGACGACGGATTTCGCCGAGTTCCAAGCTGTTGTATTTCAAGCCATGCAGCTCCACGCCGTAGTGAAAGACAGTTCTTTGAACGGTCATTCCTAGAATTACATCGAGGTCTGCTGCGGATGGAGGCAACGGTAGGGGAAATCCGTGGGACTCAACGAGCCATTTGTGGGCCGGTGTATCGTGAATGCCACGATGCGGACTTTGATGATAGTCATCGACTATCCAACGATGGAGAAGCTCTCGAAATGTGCTGAGCAGAACGACCGCATTCTTCGTCGGGTCATAGTCATCGCGTTCGAGGATATTGCTAAAAGTCGTGCCAGGGTTTCCGTGTAGGGAGTCGCGGTTGAGTGTGCCTTGCCAGCGCTCAATTTTGGCTTTGTACCAAGGAATACTGACTTTTGAATATTGAATGTCACAGCCAAGTTGAAGACATGCCCGTTCGAAATGAGTGGAGTGGAACTCCATGGCATTGTCCACAACGAGAAGTTCCGGCACTCCGTGACAATCCCATGGATTCTTAACCTCGGGATATTCTTGGGTAACATAGCTTTTAGGCAGAATTGCGTTCTTGAGGCAGCGCATCACTGACAATACGCTCGGCGGTTCGAAGCCGGCGTAAAAGCCCAGCACGCAGCGCGTATGTGTATCCAGGGCCGATGTGATAGTGGGCCGTCCAAGAGGCATCATAGTGCGTTCGTCAACGACGATCAGGTCTGCCGGTGTGTGGTCGATTTCCACGCGGTGCAACGGACGAGAAGTTCGGGGGCCTGCCATAGCCACACGGAAATCCATTTCTGCACGGCGCTTTCCATAGCGAGCTTTTATGATCTCGTATATTGGCTGACGGCCAATCTCTCTACGGATGGAACACTGGGCAGGAATCGGGAGTCTGTCAGCAGGGACTCGGAATTGATTTTCTAGCGTAAGCCGTCGATGGATCTCCGCGTGTACGTCGGACATCCGCTTCCGTTCCGGCGTCATATACAGATCTTTTATTGATTCATCGATCACCGCTGAGACTTCTGACGGCCAACGCTTAGTCCGATTTCCCCGGCCCGTGTAGTTGGGGATCATGGCACGTATGTCTTTAGCCGTCGCGATCCACTTGCGGTAATTTCGATATACAGTAGAGAAGCTTGGCGGATGATGGTCCCCGATGCGCTCCGCGACGGTGGTGATTATAGGGCACACCATCGATGGCGATATCGATATGGGCTGGGCTGCCTCGATAGCTCTCAGGTAATGGAGGCACCTTTGGGCGTGTTCAACAAGCTCTGCAGGATATGTGCTGAGATCGCGGTTTAGTTTGTCAATTGCCTTCCTATCCGAAGGGTAAGCGTTGATCTCAAGCACTGAGAATGTCAGGTCACCCTTGGCAAAGAGCGCTAAAAGTTCCTTCTCAGACGAACTGCGAAGCTCACCTGTAGCATGATTTTCGAGTTGCCAGTTCTGATTAGGCAGCTTTCTCAAGACCGCGAAGGCATTGCCATTGATGACGACATTCTGATGTGGTATGAAACGCATGAGTGCCATGACGCTCCTTTGGCAATTGCGCTTGCCGCTATTTCTCTTTAGAACACAGCCTCATGGGACATCCCGAGTGCTCTTGATAAAAGAGAGGGAGGACATGGCCATGTCTGCTGACCAATTGGAAAGCTGCTAATTTGCGAGGTCCGGGTTAGCTGTTCCCACCAATTAATGTGCAGTGTTCCGTCCAACACCAAACGCAACGTACTCTGAATCGATGCGCCTGAAATCCTCGCGAGGGCGCTGATGGTCAATTTCTGATGCTCAGCCAGCGTTCGACGAATTCTCTCGCGTTCCAGAGTGGATGGGCAGACAGCGCGGTAGCGTAGCACTAAAACTGAATTAGATATGCGTGGCTCTGCCAGGATTTCGGACTTGCGCCATACGCGGAACTCGTATCCGTGGCCAGCGAGAGCTTCCTTGACTGCCACGAATCGCTCTTGGTTCTCCGGAAGTTCAGCATCGGCGTCGTCTTTGATCTCCACTAGCTCGCGGTAAGTTCCCCACGCAAGAAGGACATCAGGTGTATAGCGGTGGCGCTGACCCGCGTAGTGGAATTCCAGCACGCATGGTTGTTCCTGACACAAGTCAACGCGAGCACATGCGAGAATGATCCGGAAAGCTGCTAGTTCGTTGAGAGATTCGGCGTGTAACGATTTTCCGGTAGCCACGTCTGCCACTTTGCCCTGTACGCCTGCTTTTGATCGACTGACAGCTTTCCGGACACGGGTGAGTTGGGATTCGCCCTGAAAGTCAGGGCCAACGACGAAACGCAGCTTGCTGAGAGGACGAGCAACCGAGAGCATTGGACACTCCTGACGCCGAATTTGTCCTTTATTAGGACTACAATATCCTAATAAAAAGAATACTGCAACAAAAAAGGTGCAATATTTATGTCTTAATGGCTGCCCATAGGAATCCTAGTCGATAATATCGGTATATTGCGTTGTATCCTCTTTGTCGAGGTTAAAGAGAAATGTCGGACATTTACGAGAGGGTTGGCGAGAGAATTCGCGCATTGAGGACTGCGTTCAATGGAAAGGGCATCAGTCAAGAGGCCCTAGCAATGCACCTCAAAACGACTGCGAACACAGTCTCTCGATGGGAGACGGCTGTCTACAAACCGTCGATCTCCGACCTTGAGCAAATGGCGAGGTTTTTTGGAGTCCCCATCACGGAATTCTTTCCGCAACCTATAGCGACCGCCCAAACTGGCGCACTGCTCAGCGCTGCTCGCGATCTTCAGGACTCTGATTTGGAAGAAGTGATCCGATACGCACTATTCCGGCGAGCAACTGCGTACTCTCAAAGATGAGGAGAGAAGCATCTATGGCCGATAGACCCGTGAAATAGTTAAAGCGCTGTGATCCAACCGCCACCACATCTGAGCTGAGCGGTGAAGACATACTGTTCTGAGACGGTAGAATTGGGTCTATCAATTCATCAAAGCGGAAGAGACACTATGAGTCTATAGACTCGCGAGACGCGCTGTGACGGCGAAGTAGAATCGTCACCGTACCGCGAGGCGCATCGAAAAGCTGCTTTTTTACCTTAAGTAACTCTGTATAGAACGGCTACATATTTTCGGCCTTCTGATTTGAGGTATGCTGTTGTACGTCAAATGCTTGAAAAATACTGGGATGATTAGGGAGCTTCGTAGATGGCTGCTTCTGGTTCTGCTGTTGCGAATTTGCCTTTAGGCTTGAGACAAGCACTGGAAAGTGGTGATTGTGTACTCTTCTTGGGGGCCGGAGTGGGTTGTCACTACACTAGGTCTTCCGGAAAACCGGCACCAGACGGAAAGATATTGGCAGAAGATTTAATCTCGCATTTCAAATTGGATATTCCGACTACGACGGATCTTGCCCGCACTGCATCGGTCGTTGAATTGAGACACGGTCGAAAAGAGCTCGACGGCTTCGTAAAGAACTCTTTGAAAGAGCTAGAGCCGGATGAGCATATCAAATGGCTGACGTCATTTCGATGGAGAGCAATCTATACAACGAACTATGATATGGGACTGGAAAAGGCGTATGAGTTAAACACATGCCCTTTGCAAAATCCTAAACCGATCTCAATTACCGCTGATCTCGTTTACACGGATACACATGTTGACGTGCCCATTTTTCATCTGCATGGCACACCGTTTGAACCGTGTCCATCACCGATGGTAATCACGGTCAATGATTATACGAAATATCAACAGGATCGGAAAATGGTGTGGGACAGGCTGCGAAATGACTGCGCTACCTCAGTCATGCTTTACATCGGATATTCGGGAAGAGACCCAAATTGGAACTTGGTTCTTGAAGAAGTAGCGCGTGAATTTTCGCCGGGCTTGCCGCCAGCGGGATATCGTATTGATCCTTTCGCGGATAAGGTAGACTCGGAAATCCTCCTTGGCAGCAGGCGGATCGAGACGCTGGTCATAAGTCTTCCGCAATTTCATGATCTGGTTGATCAGCAAATTGGGAATTATAGGCCTCTTCCCGATGTTATCAGCAAATATAAAGACAAAATTCCTCCTCATCTTCGCGAAGATTTTGAGAAAAATCCTGCTGCAATGAGGAGGCTGCTTGATTCTTGGGTCTACGTGAACAACGAACCGACAACTCTCGACCCCAACATCAAGGACTTTCTTCTTGGAACAAAACCGAACTGGTCGTTAATCGCACAGAAGCGGCGCTTCATTCGCGATATTGAGGAACCGCTTTGGTTTAAGACGCTGAGCTTTATCACCAATTCCAAAGCGAAGAGTACATCGATCCTCGTTACCGGTTCTGCAGGTTACGGAATAACCACAATTCTTATGTCCTTGGCTTTGCAAATAGTCGAAGCAAAGAACGGCCCCGTGTTTCTTTTGAAGGAGGGGGCGGAAATCAAGGAGGGAGACATTGGATACGCTGCATCGCTTCATCCAAACGTACCTTGCTATTTTGTGGTCGATCAAGCTCAGGAACATGCAGCGGATCTGCTAACGGCGATCACAGAGCGTCGAAAGAGTAAAGAGAATTGTCTTTTTCTTCTTGGAAGCCGCAGAAACGAGTGGCTCTCTGCAGGAGTGTCGGTCCCCGGAGACACTTTAGAAATCGAACCGCTTTCAGACGAAGAAATCGAACGAATGCTTGCGTTTCTTGAATCTGAAAACGCCTTGGGTGATTTGAGGCATCTCGATCCAGCGTTTCGCTTCACAATCGTTAAGAAGAAGCATGAGCAACAGCTACTCGTTGCGATGAGGGAGGCAACCGAGGGCAATGGCGTTGGTTTCGATGCCATTATTGAGAGCGAGTTTCGACATATACCCCAAGCTGGAGGCTCCGCGGCAGCACGACAATTTTATCTGCTAGTGTGCTGCTTCTATCAACACGGCATTTTGATCCGTGACAAGCTATGCGAAAGCGTATTGGGAATTAAGCTGGAAAATCTCTATGACGATATTGGAGCGTCGCTCGAGGGATTGATTGAATATATAGAAGCAAAATTTGCGAGCGGCGAGTTTGCGGCGCGTGCGCGACATAGGATTATCGCTGAAATTGTCTGGAAAAAATGTGGAGCACCCGATCTCAAAGAGCAAACACTCCAAAAAGCAATTGAGAGAATCAACTTTACCTATCGACTCGACAAAACTGCCTTCGATCTTTTCATCCGCTCAGACGATATCGTAAATACATTTAGAACGCTAGATGGTAAAACAAAGTTCTTCGAAGCTGCCGTTCGCCAAGACCCCGAGAACATTTATGTTTTGCAACACTTCGCTCGGATGCTTCTACGCGAAGGCCAATTGACACTAGCGTTATCGCAAATAGACAGTGCGATTACGAAGGATGGTAATCGATCAACTCGTTCTTTACATCACACACGCGGGTTGATACTTGAGGAATTAGCGGTGACGGTTGAAAATCTGGATGTTGGAAGGAACTGGCTACTGAAAGGCGAGCATGAGTTCAAGTTCTGTATAGCGTCGAATCAATTGGACGATTATGGTCATACAGGTCTAGCCAATCTGTATTTGGCTTGGGCGAGGCGATCTAAGCTACAAGAAGTTGAAGCGGCGGATTATCTGCAGAAAGCTGAACAAGCTGTGGCAGATGGATTGAAGGTTGTGAGAGATCGCTCATCGCTTTTGATTACGTCGGCAAATATTAATGAGGAGCTAGGAAACAAACCTGGTCAACTGGAAAAGTTGCGGGAAGCTGTTGCTTCTAATTCAGCCAACGCTGTTGGCAGATATCTATTAGGAAGGGCATATAGAGATCGGAATTTGCCGGATAAGGCAATTGAAGTCTTGGAGCCTATAGTGAGAAATGATTTCAAAAACGTACGGTCTTACCTTGAATATGTTCGTGCGATGGTCGCACTTGGAGAGCCATTGCAAAAGTGTGCTTCAACGCTAGTGCAATGTAAATTGGATGGCGAATCTGAACCCGCCTATGTTGGACTCTACGCAGGGTTGCTCTATATGGATGGGCGGTACGCCGAAGCGAGCGTCGTTTGGGACACTGCGAAGAATCAGCATTTTTCATTCGACGAATCTACCAGATCGCGCTTTAGGCCCATGGACCCAAGTGATCCGAAGGTCGCGAGAACTTTCGAAGGAACGGTTAAATCCACAAAACAAAATTTTGCTGTGATACAGCCGGCTTCGGGCGGCCCCACGGTAATTAGCCCAGCCACAATCGTGGGGGGGAGAATCATCACAAAGGGAATGAAACTGCGATATGAACTAAGTTTTTCTGCGCGAAACGTCATTGCTGATCGGTTGCAGATTGTGTCTTGACAGCGCGTATTCTTCTGGCAGATATCCCATGATTGGTGTTCTGCATGAACCTAGGTATTCCATCTCTCGCTTTTGAGATTTGTGAAACCTCGAAATCCTCGGTGATGCACGATTGCCCCTCAAAAGTCGGCTTCTCAGAAGTGATGATTGAAAATGCCCGTCAGCGACGTATACAAGCGAGCAGCCCCTACATTTTTATCATTTCTGTAAGAACAAGAATTACGTCTTCGAATCATCGGCGATATAATCACAGCCAGCATTAGATCCTACGATGCAGATGCTGGAGTTGCCCTTACAGCTTGACTTGGCCGCCTGATACAGCGAGGAAGCTCATGTATCGCATAACATCTTCCTCCCCTCCAAAAAATCCAGCGTGGCATCCTGCACTTGCTGCAAACCCTTCGAGCGATGAGCCCGGTCTATCTAGTTAGTGTCACTATAAGCATTGTGCAGCTAGGGCTTTCCCAAGCAGGAGCATCTAGAGACCAGATTCAACTTTTAGGGGTACTGCAAACCATCTGGCTGAGACATACGATCTACCCCTCCAGGTCATCGGGAACGCCTAGTTTATGAATTGTCATACGTCTCACTGAAAGATCGGTCACCCACGGTGACCGATGTCAATTTTCACTTTATGTGCTCGGAAATTTCGTTTTATGCGTTCGGAATTTCACTTTATGCGCTCGCCTACAACTACATCGGTTTAGATGTCGAGGTTCTTCACATCCAATGCATTGTCTTCGATGAACTTGCGGCGGGCTTCGACGTCTTCTCCCATCAGGGTGGTGAAGATGGTCTCGGTTTCCGCAATGTCTTCGAGCTTGACCTGCAGCAGTGTGCGGCGCTCGGGGTCCATGGTGGTTTCCCATAGCTGCGGCGCGGTCATTTCGCCGAGGCCCTTGTAGCGCTGCACCTGGTACTCTTTCTTGCCCTGTTCGACGATGTACTCGAAGAGCTCGCGGGCCGTCTGCTTTTCAACCGGGTCGCGCGGGATGCGTGAGGTGCGGGCTGCCTTTGTTTCGGCTGTGGCTTCTTCACCTTCGGCTTCCTCGTCGGAGGCGTCCTTGGCAGCGTTGGCCTTGGTGACGAACTCGATGAGGAACGGCGGCTCGAGATACTCCTTGATCAGTGAGTACTTGGCCATCATCTGGCGGAACTCGGGGCTGCTGGCGAGCGCCGTGTCGATGGTGCGATGTGCGCCTTGCGCATCCGTGAAGGAGACGGACCATGCGCGGTGCTCTTCATCTTGCATGGGCTCAGAGACCTTGATCTGGAACTCATCGGAGCTGTTCTTGAGCTCCTTATAGAGTTCGGCGACTTTGGCCGGGACTTCGTTCTTGTCCGTGGTAGAGAGGAAGTCAGCGCGTTGCGTGAACTCCTTGCGCGCGAGCAGCTCGACAAGGCGCTCGTTGCGAATGCGCTTGTCGACCTTTTCGATGAAGCTGAGGTATTCGCCGAGCGTGCTCATGAAGCGCGTGCGGTCGGCACCTTCAATCTTCTGCGCATTTTCGCCGTGGCGGATGGTGGTGCCTTCAGCGGCGCGCTTCACCATGACCTTCACGAACTCGCGGTCGTCCTTGATGTACTGCTCAAAACGGCCCTTCTTGATCTTGTAGAGCGGAGGCTGTGCGATGAAGACGTGGCCGCGCTTGATGAGCTCCGTCATGTGGCGGAAGAAGAAGGTCAGCAGGAGTGTGCGGATGTGCGAGCCGTCGACGTCGGCATCGGTCATGAGGATGATCTTGCCGTAACGCAGCTTGGCGGGGTCGAAGTCGTCCTTGCCAATGCCGGTTCCGAGCGCCGTAATCATGGCGCGGATTTCCTCGTGGCCCAGCATCTTGTCGTAGCGCGCCTTTTCCACGTTGAGAATCTTGCCCTTCAGCGGCAGAATCGCCTGGAACTTACGATCACGTCCCTGCTTTGCCGTTCCGCCTGCGCTTTCGCCCTCGACGAGATACAGTTCGCAACGCTCGGGGTTGCGTTCGCTGCAATCGGCGAGCTTGCCGGGCAGACCGCCGGAGTCGAGTGCGCCCTTGCGGCGGGTAAGGTCGCGGGCCTTGCGGGCTGCTTCGCGGGCGCGGGCTGCGTCAATTGCCTTGTTGATGATGCGTTTAGCGACGGGCGGGTTCTGTTCGAGGAATGCGCCGAGGCGCTCATTGACGAAAGCCTGCACGATGCCGGCGATGTCGGAGTTGAGCTTGCCCTTGGTCTGGCCTTCAAACTGCGGCTGCGAAAGCTTGACGCTGACAACAGCTACGAGGCCTTCGCGGACGTCGTCGCCAGAGAGCGACTCCTTCAGGTCCTTGAAGAGGCCGAGCTGCTGGCCGATGGCATTAATGGTGCGCGTGAGCGCAGTGCGGAAGCCGGAGAGGTGCGAGCCGCCGTCCACGGTGTTGATGTTGTTGGCGAAGCTGAAGACCGTGTCCGAGTAGCTGTCGTTATACTGCAACGCAATGTCGATGGCCACGTTATTGCGCTCGGCCTCCATCGTGATCGGCTTGTCGTGCAGGACCTGCTTGCCACGGTTGAGGTGCTTGACGAACTCGGCAATGCCGCCGGCGTAGTGAAACTCGGTGCGCTTGGCTTCGCCGGTCTTGGCGTCGGTGGTGCGCTCGTCGGTGAGCGTGATTTCGAGGCCCTTGTTCAGGAAGGCGAGCTCGCGCAGGCGCTGGGCCAGCGTGTCGTAGTTGTACTCGGTGGCGGTGAAGATGGTCTTGTCCGGCAGGAAGTGAATCTTGGTGCCGCGCTTCTTGCTGGTGCCGGTCTCCTGCAGTTTGCTGGTAGGGTCGCCGCAGCTGAAGTCCATTTCATAGGTGTGGCCGTCGCGCCAGATCTCGACGTTGAATTCCTGCGAGAGCGCGTTGACGCAGCTGACGCCGACGCCGTGGAGGCCGCCCGAGACCTTGTAGGTGGAGGAGTCGAACTTGCCGCCGGCGTGGAGCTTGGTGAGAACAACCTGCACGGTGGGCATTTTTTCGCCGTTGGGCAGAGTCTTCATGTCGACAGGGATGCCGCGGCCGTCATCGATAACGGTGATGGAGTTGTCGATATGGATGATGACGTCGATCCTGGTAGCGAATCCTGCGAGAGCTTCGTCGACGGAGTTGTCGACGACTTCATAGACCAGGTGGTGCAGGCCCATTTCGCCGGTGGAGCCGATGTACATGGCCGGGCGTAGACGAACGGCTTCCAATCCCTCAAGAATCTTGATGTTATCGCCGGTATAGCTGGCGGTGGTCTTGGGGGTCTGGGCTGGGGTCGAGGCCGGATTCGAGTCGGGGGACAAGGGGGTGCTCTCAGTCGCCATAAGGTTCCATTCGGTATTCGTTCCGCAAGTTTCCGCTCATGCGATTAAGCCCAGAGTTTTCCGACGGTTCGGAGGGGTTTAACCGATTGAAAAAACGGGCACTTTTAGACAAATTCACCTGAGATTATTTTATCACGCGGATGGATGAACAAGGGGGATTTTCCTGTCTTCCCCGGAGAGGGAATCAAGGCATTTTTCCGGAGCAATTCTGACTAACGTTACGGCTGGGAAAGGGTGCCGATTTTGGGCGAAAATCTGCGAAATGGCCAGAAAATACCAGTTCGCGTAGACAGTACCTGAGTTACCATCCAAGGTAACAGGAGAATATCTCCTACACGCATTTTCAGATTCTTCAAGGAGCTATCCAAGTTATGAAACTTGCTATCCGCGCTTTTGCCCTGACCGTTGTTCTCGCCGGTGCTGCCGCTGCTGTTTCTTCTTCTTCTTCCGCACACATTGTGCCGAGCCACCAGGCTGTCTCCGCCAGTCTGCCTGGCCCCATCTGTGGCCCTGGCGTTCCCGGCTGCCCTGCTAAGCCTGCCTCCCTTAAATAAGTAAGCAGTCCCATTTTGACATCCGGGCAAGGAAGGCGCCCAGCAGGCAAAAAGTCCAACTATTTCGTTGGTATATAGAACTTTTCGCGTTATCCTGAGAGCACCTCAGATTAGCGGACGGGTTTCTATGCCTATAAATCCTACAATGTGGGCCATGACTCTAGCCGAGCTTGGACTCTGGATCGCGCTAAGCATTTTGTTCCGGAAGAAAAAACTGCACCAACGATTTCCAATGGTGAACAGGTATCTGGTTCTGCATGCAATTTCGTCCCCCATACTCCTGGCAATCTTATATGTCCAGACGTATTCATGGGCTCGTCTTTGGTATGCAGGTTATTTCTTCGGCTACTACGCTGTTTACATCGCCAGTTCGGTTCTTCTCTTCTTAGGCGCGACCGAGGTTTTTCGCTCGGCGCTTGCTGGGTTTTCCGGGCTCATGCGCTTTGGCTCAGTTATCTTCCGCTGGGTAGCCGCGGTCTCGATTATTATCAGCGTCTCCACCATCAGCATTGCCCATCTCAACATGATGCTTTTGCCCGATATCGCTTTTAGGTTGATGCGCTCGGTCAATATCATTGAGCTATGCCTGCTTGCTTTCCTCTGCCTCAGTATGAACGCGCTGCGTCTTTCACCGCGTGACTTGGGTTTTGGAATTGCGCTTGGCATGGGGGTTTTCTCCGCTTCAGACTTTATCCTTTCCGCCTTCCAATCCGTGAATGGGACACTTAACGACCCAACGCAGTTCGTGAGCGAGGGAATTACTTTGCTGGCTTTGGGCATTTGGGGCGTGTACGCCGCGCTACCCGAACCGGAACGTGCCCCGGTTGTGGTTTCGGCCAGTTCGACGATCTACCGCTGGAACGAGATTGCCTCGGCTCTTGGACACAAGGGTACACACGTGGCTGTACAGCAGCCCGCCAACAGCTTCTTCCTGACGGATGTGGAGAAGGTGGTGGAGAAGGTGCTGACGCGCGCGTTGCATGAGCGCGAGTCGAACTCCTAAAAAGCGGGGAGTATAGGGGATAGGAAGTAGAAAAACAAAGGCCGCTGCAAGTGCAGCGGCCTTTTATGTTTTGTGGAACCGATGGGGATCTATGCAGAAACAGCAAGGGGTCGCGGCAACCGCCGCGACCCCTTGCTGCATTCAGGAAACCCTTGTTACTCGGCCGCTACGGGATCAATCGAAGCGAAGCGACCGCGATTGCCGTGATCGGAGAACTTCACGCGCCCATCGACCTTGGCGAAGAGTGTGTCGTCCTTGCCGATGCCCACATTCAGGCCTGGCTTGATGCGGGTGCCGCGCTGGCGAACGATGATTGAGCCGCCGGTGACAAGCTCACCGCCGAAGGCCTTCACGCCGAGGCGCTGTGCATTTGAATCGCGTCCGTTTGTGGAGCTGCCTCCACCTTTTTTATGTGCCATTGCTGAATTCCTCTCTCAAAAACAGCTATTAGCTTTTAGTCGTTAGCTCTTAGCTGGTTTTTCTCAAAATCAACGCTCTTGCCTTCGCACGAAATAGCTAAAAGCTAAAGGCTAAGAGCTGAAATCTGTCTTACGCGGTGTAGGTCACGCCGTCGGCCTCAATGGCCTTGATGCGAACCTCGGTGAAGTTCTGGCGGTGTCCCTGCAGCTTCTTGTACTGCTTCTTCCGCTTCAGGTGGAAGACCAGGATCTTGTTGCCGCGGCCCTCGCCGATAACCTCGGCCGTAACCTTCGCCGCGCCGGGCTTTACAATGCCAGCATCGCCGGAGACAGCGAGCACGTCGCTGAACTCGATGGTGTTGTCCGCCTCGGGCGTCACCGTCTCAATTTTCAAAACGTCGCCGGGAGCGACACGATACTGCTTTCCACCGGTGCGAAGAACCGCGTACATAAACCCTCCGGAGCCTGGGCGCGAAAACGCGCCTGCTCCCACAAAAAATCCACAAACTAGCTCGGGCGGAAACTTGCGCGCCGGGTACCGTTCGTTTCAACGCTTCGAGCTCCGGAGATACTCTCAGAGCGAGCGCACGGCTCCACGACGACTGGCATGAATCGCCAAACTAAGGTAGTTTACCTTCTTTGCTCCCCCAAGGTCAACCATTGCTCAATCATTCATTGCATGGAGCCGCTGCGGCCTTTCCACCCCATCATGACAAATCATGTGTTGGGGACCCCGGTTTGGCCGCCACATAGTTTTCAGGTGCTCCCAGTTGGTCGCATGCCGGTCTTTCTGCGGACCGGGGTTCAAGACAATATGCCTGACGGCGGACATTTCCCGTTGCACAAAACCCAATTACCGATATAGGATTCCGCACGGTAACCGTTTTCATTTTCAGGAGAGTGATTTATGTGCCGTGCTGCCTGCCGTGTGTCTCTGGCCTTGTTTGCCATGTTTTGTTGTGGATTGCTGTCTGCTGCCGCGCAGGTGGCCCAAACCCCGCCCATGGGCTGGAATAGTTGGAATTATTTCGCCGGCAAGGTGACGGATAAGGACATTCGCGACTCTGCGGACCAGATTGTGTCGAGCGGGATGAAAGACGCGGGCTACATCTACGTGAATATCGACGATACGTGGGAAGGCAAGCGCGACGAGAATGGCGTGCTGCATACGAATGAGAAGTTTCCGGATATGAAGGCGCTGGCCGACTATGTCCACTCGAAGGGATTGAAGATCGGCATTTATTCTTCGCCTGGGCCGAAGACCTGCGCGGGATATGAGGGCTCCTATGGGCACGAGGAGCAGGACGCGAAGCTGTATGCCGAGTGGGGCATCGATTATCTGAAGTACGATCTGTGCAGCTTTATTCCCGAGGTCATGCAAAAACAGGCTCCGAACGATCACGCGGAACAGATGCGTATCATGATTGCCGCATACGACAAGATGTCGAAGGCGCTGAAGGCGACAGGGCGGCCGATTGTTCTTTCGCTGTGCCAGTACGGTTGGGATGCTGTGTGGGAGTGGGCTCCGGCGTTGGGTGGCAACGTGTGGCGTACGACGGGCGATATCCAGGCCAACTGGAATAGCATCTACACCATCTTGAGCCAGCAGGAAGGGTTGCAAAAATATGCGGGGCCCGGACACTGGAATGATCCGGACATGCTGGAAGTGGGCAACGGCAGGCTTTCGCTCAAGGAGAACCGTTCGCACTTTTCCATGTGGGCCATGCTTTCGGCTCCGCTGCTGGCCGGCAATGATCTCCCGCACATGAAGCCGGAGATTCACGACATTCTGACGAACCGCGACGTTATCGCTCTTGACCAAGACAAGCTTGGCAAGCAGGCTGATCGCGTTTACAGCGAAGGCGAAGTGGATGTATGGAAGAAGCAGCTTTCTGGCGGTGCGGTGGCGATTGCCGTGCTGAATGCGGGCAGCGATCGCTACTCTACACATCCGTTTCACTTGAGCCTTACAAAACTGGGACTGCACGGCACGCAGAACGGTAAAGATCTGTGGACTGGCAAGGAGATCGAGCTGAAGAACGATATGCCGATTGAGCTGGCTGGCCGCGATGTTCTGCTGGTGCGCATTGCCAACCCGAAATAAGTAGAGGCGTGAACTGCAACAAAGCCCGCGGCGAGGATTGCCGCGGGCCTTGTTTTTTCGGGTGAGAATTTATGCTGCCTGAGCGAGGCAGACGGAGAACCAGCCTTGCTTGTCCGTCCATGTGCGCCTGGGCGTAAAGCCGCAGGTCTTCAACATGGTTTCCGCCTGGCCGGGCTTGTACTTGTAGCTGTTTTCCGTGTGGATGGTTTCGCCACGCTCAAACTCGACCAGTACATCGATGCTGGGATGCAGGCCGGGGATGGTGACGATCTGCCGGAGAAGGCTTTCAAGGTGCATCTCGACACGCGATTTCTTTGCGTTCCAGATGGCGCGATGCGCAAACATTTCCGGCTTGAAGTTGGCGCCGAGCTCGCGATTCAGCCGGTGCAGGATATTGCAGTTGAAGGCCGCGGTAATACCGGCGGCGTCATTATAAGCGGCGTGAAGGTGCGACTCGTTTTTCACGAGATCTACGCCGAGCAGCAGCATATCGTCTGGCGCGAGCGTGGCACGAACGCTCGACAGCAGCGCGTGTGCTTCTGCCGGGTCAAAGTTGCCGATGCTGGAGCCGATGTAAAGCACAAGCCGGCGTTCGCCGCAGAGCGGGGCGTCGAGAGCAAGCTCGCGAGTGTAGTCCTGCACGCGCGGAGAAACCAGCACGCCGGGGATTTCCGCTTCGATGACTCCGCGCGCGGCTTCAAGCGGAGTCGGAGAAACATCGACGGGCTCATAGAGCACGGTGTCCTGCCGGTCAACGGCGGCGCGGAGAAGAACCTGTGTCTTATCGCAGGACCCTGCGCCGAGTTCAATGATTTGTAATGCGTGGGAGCCTGCGGCTAAGGCAATAATCTCGGCGGCATACGCAGAAAAAATTGCGCGCTCAGTGCGTGTCAGGTAGTACTCGGGCAGTTCGGTTATCTGGTCGAAGAGACGCGAGCCTGCTTCATCGTAGAACAACCATGCGGGGAGAGTTTTGGGGGTGGAAAATAATCCGTCATTTACAGCCGCTGCAACAAGAGATGCGGCCAAAGTACTGCTATGGGGGAACGTCAAAGTTGTCATGCAGACCCTTAAGATGCGGTTAGGCGTGAAAGGTTTTATCTGCTTACCAGTCTGATCCCGGAAAATTGCCATCGTGTTTCCGGAGCGAAAAAATTGCGATAACTGGCCCGAATGTGTGCGGAAGGGGTACAACACGATCCGCCACGCAAAACCATTTGTCCACTCATGAACTTGCCGTTGTACTCACCCAAGGAACCGGGCAGCGGCTCGAATCCGGGATAGGGCAGATACGCGCTTCCTGTCCACTCCCAGCAATCTCCGTATAACTGCGTTGCGCCTTCTGTGGGCTCTGTAACGCATTCGCCTTGGACGTATGTTGTTTGAGGAAGTGGGCGGAGTTTTTGTTCATCGAGTAGATTCCCTCCCACTGGTTGAGATTCCGCAACGGACTCCCATTCCAACTCTGTTGCCAATCTGTAACCTGCCCAGCGCGCATAGGCATCGGCTTCATACAAACTCACGTGGCTGACAGGCACCTGCGCAACCTGCGCAAACGGAAGCTCGCCACGCAGAGTAAAGACGGACCAATTGTCCTGCCCGCTCGTGTGTTGTCCATCCCAGTAAAGTGGCGCGCGCCAGTGATTCGTTTCCACGGCCTTCCAGCCGTCAGAGAGCCACAGCTCCGGTCTCTTGTAGCCTCCGTCGGCGATAAACTCCGCATATTCAGCACAGGTCACTAGTCTGTCACCCAGCGCAAAGGGCTCAAGCCACACCTTGTGGCGCGGCAACTCGTTGTCGAAGGAGAAACCGTTGCCGTGGTGGCCCGCTTCATGCAGTCCGCCTGCAAAGGAAAGAAACTGCAGCGGTTTTGCAGACGCAATAATCGACTCTTCTCCAACCGCCTGGTACGCAGGCCGCAGCGGATTGGTGTAGAAGGCGTGCAAAATATCCGTGAGCAACAACTCCTGGTGTTGCTCTTCATGATTGACGCCAAGCTCAATGCGTTTGAGTACTTCGGCATGCGGATTGCTTTCGAAAAGACGCTCAATGCCCTCTTCAACATGCGTGCGGAAGCGTAGGATCTCATCGATTCCGGGGCGCGAAAAAGAGGAGCGGAGCCTCTTTTCCGGAAAGGCCGCAAACGACTGGTAGTAGCTGTTGAAGAGCCACGCAAAGTCGGCGTTGAAGATGCGATAGCCTGGCAGGAACTCGCGCAGAATGAAGGACTCAAAGAACCACGAGGTATGCGCCAGGTGCCATTTGACCGGCGAGGCCTCCGGGCAGGACTGCACCATCATGTCTTCCGGCGTGAGTGGTGCGACGAGCGTGAGCGTTTGCCGGCGCGCGGACTGGAAGCGCTGGCGCAGGCGCTCAACTAGCGTGGCGAGTTCCACTGAGGGAGCCGCAGTGACGATGGTATGCCTCCATGTGGACCGGTCTCAATAAACCACCTGTAATGTCCTGATAACGTCCGGGACATTTACGAGACCGGCTGTCCGGAAAAGTCTACTCCAGCAGCAGATGCCTGTGGGTGAAGAAAGTTGCGGCAAAGGTAACGAATTCGGGACTATAATTGCGACCGTTCCTTCGGCTGGATTGGAGGGAATTATGAATAGCGACACGGCTAAGCGCATCGAGACAGTGCTGCTCCTGGCAGCATCCGTTGGCGGAGCGTCATTTGTGGGCCTTTGCCAATCTCCCGACAATACAACCAACGAAACGCAGACTTCGATTCGTGTGCCTGCTCCGCAGGGGCAGGGCGCGAATCCGGTGGTGGTAGTGAACCAGAATGTTACTCCGACACAGATTACGCCGGAGGACGAAGGCGATGCCCTGCTTGCGCGTCAACGCTACCAGGCTGCGATTGAGGCATATCAGCGCGCGCAACAGGACAAGGCTGCGGTGTGGAACAAGATGGGGGTGGCATATCAGCTATTGATGGATCCTGATGATGCATCACGCTGCTACCAGATGGCGCACCGCCTGGAGCCGAAGAATGCCACGGCGATCAACAACATGGGCTCGCTGGCAATGGGGACGAAGAAGTATGGCACGGCGGAGAAGCTTTACAGAAAGGCAGTGAAGCTGGATCCGCATAATGCTCTTTACACGAAGAATCTTGGCACGGCATATCTTGCAGACAAACGCTACAAGCAAGGGTGGGAGGCGTATCGCGCTGCGCTTACCATCGACCCGAATATCTTTATGCGTTCGGCGGGCGTGCGTGTGGAGAATCCTTCCAGCGTGCAGGAACGCGGCGCGCTGAACTACTACATGGCGAAGGGCTGTGTGCTGGCGGGCAAGCCGCAGCAGGCGATTGAGTACCTGCGGCTGGCGCTGAATGAAGGATTCATTACGCCGAAGAAGGTTATTGGTGATAATGAGTTTGCCGCGCTGCGCGATATACCGGCCTTCCAGGAGCTGATGGAAGCCAATCTTGAACATCACTGATTTTCTCTGCTGTGAAGTTGGCGGTTGCGCGCGGTGTCGTCCGCGGTGTGAGGGTATACGTCTATTCTCAATGGGGGAGATTGTGTGTCTCTCCAGGGAGATGGGTGATGAAGGCTCGTTGGGCAAGTGTGTTGGTTATGGTGCTGGCGTTCTGTTCGGCTGCGGCGATGGCGCAGCAGCAGGGCGGCGGGGTTCCGCAGGGCCGCGGTGGTCGCGGCATGGGCATGGGGCCCATGGGACGCGGCATCGGCGGCACGGTGACGGCGGTGAATGCGGATTCGCTCACGGTGAAGACGGAGCAAGGCGAAACGTATACCGTGCACTTCAGCGCGAATACTCGGATTGTGAAGCAGGCGCCGCGGCCGGCTGGCGCTGCGAACAATGCACCGAATGATAACCAGGGCGCTGCGCGTGGTGATGGCCAGGGACGCATGCGGATGGATCCTCCTGTGGCGATCAAGATTTCTGACATTCATGTCGGCGATGCGGTAATGGCTGGCGGCGAAGTGGATGATGCCGGTAAGTCCGTCGGTGCTGTGATGATCATGCAGCTTGATCCCGAGCGTGCGAAGCAGATGCGCGAGATGGAAGCGAACTTTGGCAAGACGTGGCTGATGGGTAAAGTTACCGCCGTGAATGAGACGAAGGTGACGCTCGATAGCAACAACATCGACAAGTCTACGCATACGTTTGTTGCCGATGAGAATACGACGTTTCGCAAGCGCCGCGATCCGATTACGCTGGCCGATGTTCAGGTTGGCGATATGGTGCGTGTTGAGGGCGCCGTTAAAGGCGGAACGTTTGTGGCTACGAGTGTTTCCGTGATGGGGCAGCCGGGCGGCCAGAGGCCGCAAGGAGCGCAGCCTCAGCAGTAGTAAGGAAGGGGACAAAAGCAAAAAGCCGCGAATCTCAACTCAGATTCGCGGCCTTTGTTTCAATGGTTTTAGTCTTCCCACTCTTGTGACAAAAAAAGTCGCAAGAGTGGGGCACGGGATTTTCGCGGGAGAACGGGGATGGGAGAACGAATCGTTTCGGTATCCCATCCCCAAATGCGAGGGACCTGGGGCACCCGGCCGCATCGAAACGATGCGGCCGGTTTTTTTCTGTCCCCTGTACCCGGCACCCTGTGCCCTGTATTAACTCATGAACATTCCGCCATTCACATCCAGCACGTGGCCTGTGATGTATGAAGCTGCGTCTGATGCGAGGAAGGCTACGGCCTGTGCGATGTCGGTGCTGGTGCCGGGGCGGCCCAGGGGGATTTGCGTCAGCATGGTCTCGCGGAGTTTTTCGTCGAGAACTTCGGTCATTGCTGTCTCGATGTAACCGGGCGCGACGGCGTTGACGGTGATGCCGCGGGAGGCTACTTCACGGGCGAGCGAGCGTGTCATGCCGATCATTCCGGCTTTTGAGGCAGCGTAGTTGACCTGGCCGGCCTGGCCGGTGCGGCCGACGACGCTGGTGATGTTGATGATGCGGCCCCAGCGGTTCTTGAGCATCTGGCTGAGGAGCGTTTGCGTGAGCAGGAAGGCGCCGGTGAGGTTGGTCGAGAGGACGTCGTCCCAGTCAGGGCGCTTCATGCGGAGAACCAGCCCGTCCTTGGTGATGCCAGCGTTGTTGACGAGGATTTCGACCTTGCCGAAGCGTTCGAGGACGGCCTTGGCGCCGGACTTGATGGAGTCTTCGCTGGCGACGTCGAGCGAGAAGGCTGCAGCGATGCCTCCGGCGGCTTCGATTTCGGCTACGGCTTCCGCGAGTTTGGTCTCGTTGCGAGCGGCGAGGGCGACATTGGCACCCTGTTTGGCTAATTCGAGCGCTACGGCACGGCCGATTCCCTGTGATGCGCCGGTGACGAGCGCGGTTTTTCCCTGCAGATTGGACATTGGTTCGACTTTCCTTGAGTTCAGGTTCCGATGGCCATTATATGGATGCGGGGACCAGGGGACTAAGGGGCCGGATTGGTTTTGCTTTTTGTTTGCTACCGTGTGTTGTTTGCATCCTGCGAGGAAGATTTCTATCTAACCTATTTCGATTGTTTTATTTGGTGTCTTTATCAGGTGTTTACTGATTAGTAATAGAAAGATTACTTTAGTGTACTTTTCCGGAGTTGACGCGAATTTTTTTCGAGAAGCTGGAGGAGAAATTACTACGGCCCGATTCTCTGGGAATCGGGCCGTTCTTTCTGCTTATTTTGAGTTTGGCATAAAAGAGGGTAATTCACCGCAAAGTTTTTCCACCGATTTGAGGTTTATTTTGCGGCGTGGTGATGGAAGTGCTTTCCATTTGTCCCTTGATCGCCGGGGATAAATCCCCGGCCTACCCATGGCGCTCTAACAGTCCTTGCCTGTGCAGGCTTGTTGGCTGGGTAGATAAATTTCGGCAGCAAAAATTGGTTATAGTGATATAGTTCATATGAACTATATGAGTGAACAGGCAAACAAAACGGAGCTGGGAGTTTGGGAGATTGCGGTGCTGGCGATGCTGCGTGAGGAGCCGATGCACCCTTACCAGATGCGGCGGCTGCTGAAGGCGCGGCACAAGGACGCAATGCTGGCGCTGAAGCATGGCTCGCTGTACCACGCGATTCGCAGGCTTGAGCAGGGTGGGTTGATTGCGGTAGAGGCTACGGGGCGCGATGGGAAGCGTCCGGAGAGGACGACGTACCGGCTGACGGCTGAGGGGGAGCGGGCGCTGCTCGGGAGTTTGCGCAGGATGGTTGCGGGGCCGCGGCGGGAGTCTTCCGAGTTTATGGCGGGGATGAGTTTTCTTGTCCATTTGCCGCCGGAGGAGGCTGTGGCACAGCTGCGGGAGCGGGTGACGGCGCTGCGGACGGAGATTGCGGCGCTGGAGGGTGGGCTTGAGGCGGTGCGGGGGCGGGTGGCACGGGTGCACCTGATTGAGAGCGAGTACCTGGGGGCGGTGCTAAGGGCGGAGCTCGAGTGGGTTGAGGGACTGCTGGGGGACGTGGAAACGGGCAGGCTGGGGTGGGATTTTGCGGAGGTGCTACGCGAGGCGGAGGCGGACCGTGAGAAGGCGCGTGGGAAGGAGTAAGGGCATGACGAGTGGGGATGTGGTTCGGTATCGCGGAGCGATTTGGATGTTGTTGATCCTGGCGCCGGTGATTGCGGAGGTGGTGAGCGGATCGACGCGGTTGAGCTTTTTGTTTGTGCTGGCGCCGGAGATTCTGGTGTGGGGGATTGGCGCGCTGTTTTGCCGGGAGCTGGCGAAGCGATGGTATGCAGGCTGGCCGAGTTTGGTGTTGCTGGGCGGAGCGCTGGCTGTTGCTGAGGAATTTCTGATTCAGCAGACGTCGATTGCGCCGCTGCCGTTTCCGGGGGTGAATGCGGCCTTTGGGCGATGGGGCGGGGTGAACTGGGTCTACTTCCTCTTCATGCTGGTCTTTGAAAGCTTGTGGGTGGTGGTGATTCCGGTACGGCTAACGGAGATGGTGTTTCCACGGTTTGCTGACGCGCCGTGGTTGCGGGTGCGCGGGGCAATTGTTTGCGCGGTTGGATTTCTGATTGGGTGCCGGGTGGCGTGGTTTGGATGGACGCAGGTGGCGAGGCCTCGGTTGGGAGCGACTGCTTATCATCCGCCGATGGGGTTGCTGGCGGCTGGGGTTGCGGCGATTGTTTTGTTGATTGGGTTGGCCTGGGTGTTGCGTGGGGTGGGACAGCACAAAGCAGAACGCAGGATTGTGCCGGCGTGGTTTGCAGGAGTGTGGGCGGCTGTGGCTGGTGCTGCCGGATTTTATTTGCTGGGGATGATTTTTCAGACGCGGCCTGCGCTGAGTGACGTGCAGACGTTGCTTTGCGAGATAGGGTTAGCGGTGGTTTCGCTGGTGTTTTTTGTGTGGTGGGTTGGGGCTGAGAAATGGACGGCGATGTATGCATGGGCGGCTTGCCTGGGTGCGGTGATTGGGGAGGCGGCGATTACTTCGGTCAGTGTGGCGGGGTATTCGGCTGCGGATTTTGTTTTTAAGTGTGTGGTGGATGTTCTGGCGGTGGTGGGGATGGTTTGGGTGAGACAGGGAATAAAGGAATACCACCCCAGCGAGCACAAACCGCTCGTTGGGGATCCCGGCCGGGAATACATGGGGGAATAGAAAAGAACGGCAAAAGCTCAGGGCCGGCTTTTGTGGTATCCCACGTCCCTAACTGCAGGGACATGGGGCACCCGGATTTTGTGGGGGAGCCTGGAGAGAACAACTGCAAAAGCAACTGCGGATCCTTAGACTCACCACCCCCGAACTGAAAGACCTTCGAGGCCCCGTTCGCTCAGGATGACAGGCCTATGGGGAGAACGCAGTTCAGGTAGACGGCACTGCTGTCGCCGGGATGCGCTGGGTGCCGTGGCTGCGATGCATGCGTTCGAGCTGCCAGACGTAGACAGCCATGCGGCGGGAGTAGTGCAGCACGGGCTGAGTTTTGGGCAGGCGGATGCCTAGGGCGGCTGCCAGGTCGTTGCGCTCGATTTCGGCTTCGGCGTCTTCGAGCGGCCACGGAACATGATGAATGCTGGCGCGGGCCAGTTCGCCGTCGCGGTCGCGGGTGAAAAGGCAGTAGCGCTCGGTGAGGAAGAATTCGAGGGAGCCGGGACGGACGTCGACGAGCTTGCGGCTGGGGCCTAGGCCGCGGTAACGGGCTTTGAAGATGACCTCGTTGGGGGCGAAGCGGCGGCGGGAGTAGAAGGCGAACTCGCGCTCGGTGCGCTGTTCGTGGCGCATCTCTGCCCAGTGGCAGGGCAGGTTGTAAAGGATGCGGGCGGCGGCGGAGCCAAAGAGGTTGTTGGCGTCGATGGAGAGGAAAAAGACGCCGGGCATGCCGGAGCGCGGGTCGCGGACGTAAGTGCGGAGGTTGACCTCGGGGAAGTGGCGTGCGCCGGGGATGGAAGGCAGAGCGCGGAGCTTGACGCGGTCCATCCAGAAGGGGACGATGCCGATCCAGGCGGAGCCCTGGCAGGTGTCGAGCTGGAGTCCTTCAGGGATGAATGGGGAGAGTGCGGAGGGGGTGAGGGGCCAGTGGGCAAATAGGAGATCGTTGAGGCGCTGCGTCATTACCCAGCGGCCCGAGGGGAGAGGCCTCGGTTTGTGCGACGTTCGGATCTGGAATTCACGCATGACCCGTTACTCAACTGGCACTTTGACTGGTTAGACGAAAGCACCGGTGGAAATCGTTACCAGTCCCTGTGCAGTATTCTGGTCGCGAGAATACTTGTATGTCCAGTGAAACTTTGATTCCCTCCGTACCTCATGCCGCCGCCAGCAACCAGACCGATGTTTACGCAGTCCACGGGGCTGACCCGGAGGTGCTGGCTTATGCGATGGCCAAGTACTCGCGGTCGGCGCTTTCGATGAAGGAGTCGCTGGCTGAGATCAGCTCGCAGAGGGCTGAGCAGTTTCTTAACACCTTTTATTTTCAATACGGGCACCGGTCGATTGCCGATTTGGCGCATATTGCGTTTGCGGTGGAGCGGCTGAGTCTGCTGGCGGCGATTGTGCTGGTGGATGAGCAGCGATGGGATGGGCAGGAACGGTCGACGCGGTATCAGAATTTTTTGAAATCCGGTTGGTATTTTCCAGATTTTGGGACGGACGCGGGGTCGGCGAAGTTGTATTCCGACACGGTGGATGGATTGTTTACCGCGTATGAGAAGACGACGGCGGCGGTGCTAGGCGCGCTGCGAGAGCGTGTGGCGAAGCCGGAGGAGATGAAGACCGAGGCGTATGAGCGGACGCTGAAGGCGAGGGCGTTTGATGTGGCGCGGTATCTGCTGCCGCTGGCGACGAATACTTCGCTGGGGCAGATTGTGAATGCGCGCACGCTGGAGACGCAGGTTTCGCGGCTGCTTTCGAGTCCTGTTGCCGAGGTGCGGGAGCTGGGGCAGAAGCTGCGCCTTGCGGCGAGCGGCGCTGCGTATAACGTTGCTCAGGATGGCAGGGAAGTGAAGACGGCGCCGACGCTGGTGAAGTATGCGGAGTCGAATGCTTACCAGATTGAGACTAAGAAAGAGCTGGCTCTTGTTGCGCGCGAGATTTTAGGTGAGCTGCCAATCGCAGATTCGCCGGTTGTGGATCTGGTTGAGCGGACGGAGACGCTGGAAGTTGAGTTGGCGGCTACGCTGCTTTATTCGGCTAGTCATTATCCGTATCGCCAAGTGCGGGATGTTGTGGCCTCGCTGCCTGAAGCTCGGGTGCTGGAGATTATTGAGCTTGGGTTGAAGCATCGCGGGCGGCATGATGAGGCTCTGCGGGCGTTTCATGCGGGGGCAGCGCTGCGGTTCGACATCCTGATGGATATTGGCGGGTTTCGCGATATGCATCGGCATCGGCGCGTGACGCAGATCATGCAGGATTTTACGGCGCTGCATGGGTATGAGGTGCCGGAGAGTGGCGATGCTGCGGGGCTGGCTGAGGCGGGGATTCTAGAGGACTACAAAGCCACGGTGGATGGGGCGCTGGCGGCTTCTGCTCGCATTGCCGCGGGGAGTGCGCCTGAGGCAGAGCAGTCCGCGCTCTATCTTTTGCCGCTGGCTACGCGGGTGCGGTGTTTGTTCAAGATGGATTTTGCGGAGGCGCAGTATATCTCTGAGCTGCGTAGCGGGCCGGCGGGGCACTTCAGCTATCGCAAAGTTGCGTGGGAGATGTTTGTGGAACTGCAGAAACAGCATCCGGCACTGGCGAAGTATGTGCGGGTTACGGATTTTCGCGAGCCGATTGATTTGTTGAAGAGATAGGGACCGATGAAAGCAGGTCCTTCCCTCCGCCTGAAATACTGCTGCGCTCAGGATGATAACGCTTCAATTGGTGGGGAAACTTGGATAGGGAGAGCTGGCGGGAGTGCTGTCCCAGGTCCCCAAATGCGAGGGACCCGGGACACCCGGCGTCCTGCGGGAGCGATCGATGGGCTCTACAGCTCGTCGATCGCTTTTGCTGCCTGGTTGACGATCTCGGCAAGTTTCTGAATCTTCTCCGGCGCGATGTTGCCGCGGACTAGCCGCGCCGCGATCGCGCTGCGCAGATTCATGAAGGCTTTCATCAGCTCAGGGGAGCGGCCGCGCTTGAACTCCTCGCTGACCTCTTCCATACGCATAAACAGCTCGCCGATGCGCTGCTTGTTGGCTTCCAGGAACTCCAGGCCTTGCTGGGTGATGGAGTAGACCTTCTTGTTGCCTTCGGAAGTTGTTGCTGAAATCAGGCCTTCTTCCTCCAGCATGGTGAGCGTGGGATAGATTACCCCGGCGCTAGGCGTGTAGCCGCCAGCGAGGCGCTCCTCCATGGTCTTCATCAGCTGGTAGCCGTAGCTGGGCTCTTCGGAGAGGAGCTTCAGGATGACCAGCTTGATGTCGCCGGCATCGAAGATGCGCTCGCGACCGCCGCCGCGGCCAAAACCGCGCCAGGGGCCGCGGTGTCCGAATCCGGGTCCGCCAAAACCGCGCGCGCCGAAATCGGCTTCTCCAAAGTCAGGTCCGCGTCTGTGTCCATGACGCTCCTCGCGTCCTTCTCCCCAGCCGCCGCGTCCGGCACAGTGCCGGTTGTGCTCCATAAATGCTGCAAATCGATGTTCTCTCATATTCGTTCTCCTTTCGTTATGTCGAAAGATATATCTTGTCGAAATCGATGTCAATATGTTTTGAGATATATCTTTCATGAAATGAAAAATCTGTATAGTGCAGCGTGGGGACGACTATTGGGGCTGGATCGTGGTCGCTTTGTCGTTGGCGAAGGTTACGGCTGTTTTCTTGCCGTTGACGTCGTAGGTGATGGTGCGGTCGCCTTTGGTTTGGCTGTCGGTGGTGAGGTTCATGCCTAACGCCAGGCTCATTTGAAGCTCGTTCATGCCTTGTTTGGGTTGATGAGCGTCGATGGCTGCCCAGGTGTCCTTCGGCCAGTGCGAATAGATGGTGTGCGGGTCGTCGTAGAAGAAGAGCAGGTCGTCGAAGTACTGCTCCTCCTGGCCTTCGAGAGCTCCTACGGGGGTGGCGTATTGCGCGTCACTGCCAGGGAGTGTGAAGACTACAAGAGCCTGGTGGTCGCCGTGGGCCATTTTGTCGTTGAGGCTGGCGGGGACGGTGGCTTTGATGGCCTTCTTGATGTCGAGCTTCTGGGCGGGGGGAAGGAGGCCGGCTTGTTTCGCGAAGTTGACCTTGCCACCTTCGTAGGGGAAGTAGGGCATGGTGTTGCCGTTGCGCATCCAGACGGATTTGCCGGCCAGGTCCTCGACGTCGTTGAAGTGCGCGGGGAACTCCTGCTTGTCGATGGCGATGTCGTCGGCGGAGAGGTGCTGCGCGGCGGCTTGTTTTTGGGCTTCGCTGGGCTCGTTGCGGTGCTTGAAGACGAAGAAGAGGTAGATGGCGCCGAGGGCGGCGATGATGAGGAACGGGTAGACGACGGCTTTCCAGTTCATGAGAACAGGGTACAGAAAGACAGGGAGTAGGGAACAGGGGGTAGGGAGTAGAAAGCAAAAGCAAATGCCTAGAGCTGGCTTTTGTGGTTTCCCATGTCTCCAACTTCGGGGATGTGGGGTAGCCGCTTATTCGGAGCCGGATGGCGCCGAAGGCGCAGTTGCCTGGACGGCCAGTCCTGCGGTTTGCGGGCGGCGCAGGGCTTCGCTGCTTAGCTCGTCTACGTTGCGGAGGGCGGGGAAGATGACCGACCAGAGGCCGGCGACTCCTAATGCTCCGATGCCGCCGAGGACTACGGCTCGGACGGTGCCGAAGAGATGGGCGGTGAGGCCGGATTCGAATTCGCCTAGCTCGTTGGAGGCTCCGAGGAAGAGAGAGTTCACGGCGCTGACGCGACCGCGCATTTCTGGCGGAGTGGCTAGTTGAAGAAGGGAGCCGCGGACGATTACGGAGATCATGTCGGACGCTCCGCTGAGGACGAGTGCGGCGAGCGAGAGCCAGAGATTGCGCGAGAGTCCGAAGAGGACGATGGATGCGCCGAAGATGGCGACGGCGATGAAGAGGCGGTGGCCGGCGCCGCGCCTGAGCGGATGGCGGGCGAGGATGAGCGAGACGGTGACGGCTCCGACCGCGGGTGCTGCGCGCAGGAGGCCGAGACCCTGCGGGCCGGTATGCAGGATTTCGTTGGCGAAGATGGGCATGAGGGCGCTGGCTCCGCCGAGGAGGACTACGAAGAGGTCGAGCGAGAAGGCTCCGAGGAGGATGGGCATGCGGCGTACGTACTGAAAGCCCGCGAAGACGACGGCGAGCGAGGCGGCGCGGGTTTCCATGCGGCCGGGGCGGACGCGGAGCATGGTGATGAGGACGACGAACCAGATTAAGGTGAGGAGGGTGAAGAGGTAGACGAGGCCGGCTCCGGCGAGGTCGTGTGTGACTTCCGGATGACGCGGGAGAAGATGCACGAGCGGGAGAGTGAAGAGGATGCCGCCTATGGCGGGGCCAGTGACGTTGGCAAACTGGAAGCCCGCTGAACCCCAGGTGATGGCGTTGACGAAATGCTCTTCCGGGACGAGGTGCGGGATGAGGGCGGAGCTGGCGGGACCTGAAAATGCGCGGCCAAGACCGATGATGAAGAGGATGGAGTAGATGGGGAGCGTATTGTGGACTCCGGCGAGCGTGATACCGAGCAGTGCCGCGGTGCAGAGGATCTGCAGGCCGTAAAAGAGGAGGATGATTTTGCGGCGGTCGAAGCGGTCGGCTACGTGGCCTGCCGGAAGTAAGAAAAGCAGCGCAGGGAGGAAGAGTGCGAGGCCGGTGTAACCGAGGTCGAGGGCGCTGTGGGTGATGGAGTAGACCTGCCAGGCTACGGCTACGGATTGTGCTTCTGCGCCGATGATTACGGCTACGCGGGCGAGCTGATAGAGGCGGAAGTCGCGTGAGGCAAAGGCTTCCAAGCCGCGGTGAGAGGAAGGCTGACTGGGAGGTTCCATCTGTGGATAGGGTAACGGAGAAAGGCAGGGAGCAGGGAATAGGGAGTAGGGAATAGAAATAACGGCAAAAGCTTAGGGCTGCTTTTGTGGTATCTCACATCCCTAACTGCAGGGACATGGGCACCCAAGTTTGTGGGAGAACTTATAAAACCTCAGGGGCTAAAGCCCAGTGCTCTTTTCTAACTTTTGCGGCAGTGCTATCCCGCCCTAGCGACAAAAACAAAAACATCGCGAGGGTGGGGCATCCCTATCCAGCACGGAGGTTTTGTTTTCTACTTTCTACTCCCTGCTTCTAGATGTTCTGGCGCTTGATTTCTTCGGCTAAATGCTCGCTGGCTCGCATGGAGAGCGAGAGGATGGTCATTGTCGGATTTTGCCAGCCGGCGCTGGTGAAGCTGGCTCCGTCGACTACGAAGAGATTTTTGTGGTCGTGGGACTGGTTCCACTTGTTGAGCACGCTTGTTTTTGGGTTGTCGCCCATGCGGGCGGTGCCTAGCTCGTGGATGCTGTAACCGGGCGGGTTGGGGACGGGGTTGGTCGAGAGGACTTCGAAGCCTGCGTCATGGGCTAGCGTGGAGGCTTGTTCTACGGCGTCTTTGCCCATGTTGTATTCGTTATCGGTGTACTTGGCTTCGATGTGGAGGACGGGAATACCCCATGCGTCAGTTACGGTGGGGTCGATGGTGACGTGGTTTTCGTAGCGGGCGAGGACTTCTCCCATGATGCCGAAGCCGATGCCGCTGCCGTAGTACTCCTGCATTTTCTTTTCGAGCTCGGCGCCGTAGGCGGCGAAGTTGCGCGGGCCTACCTGGCCGGGGCTGGAGTAGACGTTGAAGGCGTAGCCGCGCAGGAAGCCTGGCGCCTTGTCGGTGATGTTACGGAAGCGGGGTATGATGGCTCCGCCGCCCATGATGCCTTTGGATTTGCCACCGCGTGCTTCGGGCACGGAGCAGGAGACGCCGGCGCCGTAGATCTGGTCGCAGAGGTAGTGGCCGAGGATCCCGCTGGAGTTAGCGAGACCTGAGTTGAGCAGGAGGCGCGTGGATTCAAGCGTGCCGGCGGCGAGGACTACGATGCGGGCCTGGACGCTCATTTCGCGGCCGGTGAGGCGATCTACGAACTCACAGCCATTGGGGAGGCCGGTGTTTTTATCGACCGTGATTTTGCGGGCTACGGCGTTGGCGATGGACGTCAAGTTGCCGGTTTTTTCGGCGTCGGGGAGGAGGAGATTGACCGAACTGGCGAGGCCGTCACGACCGTTGGCGCGGCGCTGGCGGCAGACGAAGATGTTGCGCGGCTGGCCGGCGGCTTTGAGGCGCAGGAGCGAGGTGGACCACTCTTCGGGGTCGGGGATGAAGTTGCCGTCGGGCATTTGCGGGAGATTGTTCGGCTCGCCGGAGACCTGGAAGATTTCTTCTACGCGGGAGTAGTAGGGGGCGAGATCGGCGTGGGAGATGGGCCAGTCTTCTCCGAAGCCGTCGCGGGAGTGGGCTTTGAATTCGTAGTCGGAGAGGCGGAAGGACTGGCGGGACCAGAAGAGCGAGCGGCCGCCGAAGAGGCGCACACGGACCCAGTTGTAGGGGGCGTCGGGCGGGATGGTGTAGGGGACTTCGTGCTCGTCGACCCAGACGTTTGAGTTGAACTCGTCGGCCTGGAAGACGTGGGGAACCTGCTGGGGCGGGCGGAAGCCGCGGTAGGGAAGATCCCAGGAACGCTTGCGCTGGGCGTCGCGGGTGATGTCGGCGACGGGGCCGGCGTTGAGCATGAGGCATTTTGCGCCGGATTCAGTGAGGATTTTGGCGGCCATTCCGCCAGCGTGGCCGGAGCCGATGATGAGGACGTCGAAGAGTTCGGGATTGACGATGAGCATGGGTGGACCTTTTAGCGCTTGTACGTTGGCATGGAGTTGGGGAGGCGCGGATTGGCGGCGACGTGCGGAGGCTCGTAGGCCAGCTCGGGCTCGATGGGGGACCAGTAGAGGCCTTCGGCGCCGTGTTGCTGGATGCCGGTGAAGGGCGTGGCGTTCCATGCGCGGGAGTTGATGGTGGCGGTGCGGATTTCGTCGTGCGCGATGTTGAGGAAGCTGGCGTGTGGCTCGGCGGGGGGATGGTCGTTCATCCAAGTGCGGAGCCAGGGTTGGATGAGCACGCCGGCTTGTTCGTCGGTGAGTTTCGAGAAAGGCGATTTGAATTTGCGCTGGGATTCGGATTCGAGCCAGTCGAGGCCGGTGGTGTAGAGATTCTGGCGGGCTTGCGCGGAGGTGGAGAGAAGGAAGTCGAGGAATTCAGGAACGTGGGCTTCGACGGCGCCGGGTTTGCCACCGAGCGGGGGCATGAGGACGTCGGCGAGGCGTGAAAGCGTTTGCACTTGGAGCGGAGAGAAGAAATGCAGCTCGGGAGTGGCGACTTCTGCGGCCGGCTCAGTGCGGGGGAGCGGGGTGCGGGAGTTGAGACCGGTGTACCACGGGAGGGGCGCGGCGGCGGGGAACTGCTGCTTGGCTTGTTGCGAGAAAAGCAGGCGCGGCGCGGTGAGAAGGGCAGTGAGGGTGCGCACAAAATTTCGGCGCTGCATGGGCGCTCCTTGTGTTCAGGGGATTGTCGAGCTGGTTTTTCGAGCGCATTCACGGTATCGCGTGAGGTGGGGAGTAGTAAAGCGGGGTACAGGTGCGGGGTGCAGGGGCAGGGGAAAAGCAAAGGCTTCGGGGCTGGCTTTTGTGGTTTCCTATCCATCGAACAAAATGCGCTCGAAGGGTGGGCACGGGGTTTTGGTGGAATGCTTCAGAATCTGTGAAGCTGGCGATACGGGTGGTGAATCTAAAATCGTATTGCCGGGAGTTTCGGCGTATTGATTGAAAACTAAGTATTTTCGTTCTAATTTTTTCTTGTTGAATGTGATTTTTAACTACGCTTTTGATTGAGGAGCCGTTTTGTCCGCATCTGATGCAGCGCTGCCGGCACCTGCCGGGGCTACGAAGACTGTTGTGAATCCTGCAGCGAGCCATGCTGGGTGGAAGCCGCGGACGAATCCGTGGCTGATTGCTGCGACGGTGGCGCTGGCTGCATTTATGGAGGTGCTGGACACCTCGATTGCCAACGTGGCGCTGCCGCATATTGCCGGCAACCTGGGAGCCAGCACTGACCAGGGTACCTGGGTGCTCACCAGCTACCTGGTTTCGAATGCGATTGTGCTGCCGCTGGGCGCGTGGGCTTCGAGCGTGATGGGGCGGCGCAACTTCTTCCTCTTCTGCATCGTGGTTTTCACCATTGCCAGCTTTCTCTGCGGCGCGGCACCAACTTTGCCTCTATTGCTGCTCTTCCGCGTGCTGCAGGGAGCGGGAGGCGGCGGTTTGCAGCCCATGGCTCAGGCCATTATGGCGGATAGCTTTGAGCCGCATAAGCGCGGGCAGGCGTTTGCCCTCTATGGGCTGGTGGCTGTGCTTGCGCCTTCGATTGGGCCGACGCTGGGCGGCTGGATTACGGACAACTTCAGTTGGCGCTGGATTTTCTTCATCAACATTCCCGTGGGCATTCTTGCCTTCATCCTGGTCACGCGCCTGGTTGAGGATCCGCCGTGGATCAAGCCCGACCGCAAGCTGCTGGGCAAGATGGACTACCTGGGCCTGACCTTCCTTACGCTGGCGATGGGAGGTTTGCAGATCATGCTCGACAAGGGCGAGGAGAATGACTGGTTCGCGTCCAGCTTCATCCGCTTTTTTGCTGTCATGTTCATTGGTGGCATGGTTGGCCTCGTTATCTGGGAGTTGCGCGCAAAGAATCCCATCATCAATTTGCGCGTCTTTCGATTTAAGAACTTCGCGATATGTTGTTTCCTGATGGCGCTGGTGGGGGGTGTGCTGAATGCAAACACCGTGCTGCAGCCGCAGTTCATGCAGGCGCTGTTGGGTTATGACGCGACGACCGCGGGCCTGGCGTTGACTGCGGGCGGCATTGCGCTGGTGATCGTGATGCCGCTGGCGGGTTTTGCCACCGGCAAAATCTCCGCGCGCACACTGGCCGTTTGTGGCTTCATCATGTTCACCTTCACCTTCCGCTACGCCGCGATGGTGACGACCCAGACGATGACCTTTGAGCAGGCATCGTGGCTACGCGTCATTCAGATGCTGCCGCTGCCCTTCTGCTTCATCTCCATTACCAACGCCGCATACGTGGGCATGCCGAAGGAGGAGAGCAACCAGGTTTCCGGTCTCATCAACTTTGCGCGTAATATCGGCGGCAGCATCCTCATCGCTATTACCGGTGCGCAGGTGACCAACCGTTCCCTTTTCCACCAGCAGCTTCTGCAGAGCCACATGCATAGCAGCAATCCGGGCTACCAGCAATGGCTGAATGGGCTGACGGGTGTTTTCGGCGGCGGTGGGGCAAACGGCTTTGGCGGGTCCGACGCTGCGAGCCGTGCACTGGGAACGATATACAACCAGCTCAACTCACAGGCGCTGACGCAGGGATATCAGGATGTTTATATCGAGCTTTCGTGGATGTCCGTGGTGTTGGTCCTGCTTGCCTTCCTGCTGAGCAAAAACAAGCCAGGAGAAGGGCCGAAGGCGGAAGCGGTGCATTAAAAGGCAGAGCGTAGAAAAAACGGATGCCCACGTTGCGGTTGCGATGTGGGCATTTGTTTTTCGGGAGCGAAGGGTCTTGCGAGATTTTTCCTCCGCAAGGAGGAACCAAAGCAACCAGGTCCGGGGACAATGGCGTTTAGAGCGCCGCAATGTTCAACATTATATAGAGAAAACGCCAGGGGCCTTGCGGCCTCTGGCGCTCTCTGGGTAGCCCATAAAGATTCAGCTTCCAAACACCATCCACGTGACGCGGACGATGAGTTTTCGGTTTCTGCCTTCTGATACGTCCCAGCTCTGCTTGCTTCCGGCGGATGACTAGGGACCGTTTGCCTGGCCTTGGCTTGCGCCTCGGACTTGCTTGCGATCTTGCTCAACGGCTTTCTGCGGCATTGCCAGCGCTGAACTTGGCCATTTGCTGCCGAAGACAGGTTGCGCAGCCCATCTTCACATTTCGCCTGGCTGTTCCTCTCCTGCTGAACCGGCTTGCAGCTTGCCTGCCTCCACCTGCGATCACCCTTGCGGGTCCGCGGGCTTAGGCTTCTGGGCTGCCGCCCCTTTCAACCGGCGACGAACCTTAAAACTTTTTCCGAACATCCATCGCCCTGCCAAGGTGGAGGATGAGTTTCCGAATTCCTGCGCTTCGTCGCGCTCTTGAGGCTCACGCATTGGGGCTTGCGCCTTGCTGCGCCGGGCTCGCTGACTGAAGGCTTGCGCCGTCAGCTTTTGAGTCCGCGGAAGGGGCGGTTCGGCTTGCGCTTCCCCGCTCACTCCCGGATTGAGTCCGGCTTGGCTTGCGCCTTGCCGGGCTGCGATTGGGCTTGCGCCGTTTTCGCATAAGAGGTTTTGGCTTGCGCCTCTACCCTCTCGCCTCATGAGCGGAATCCCCGCTCTCCATCGGCCTTTGCATCTTCCTGCGTGGCAGGAAATGTTGGCTTCCGATTCCTACTGGCGACCAACTGTGTGGAGGATGCTCCTAGTCGATCTGTGAATGCAAGTGGAAAACTTAGTTAAATTCTGTGGATTTCACTGAGAGTGGTGCAGATGAAAGAAAAACTTTGAGGACGCAGGAGGATTTGTGTGTTTTGTATGCGTGGAGGTGGCTTGTTGCGCGTGGAATTTTGGCGTAGTCCTGCTGGAAAGATGTTGGATATCTACGCAGGAGAAAGGCCCGGGGCTAAAGCCCCGTTTTTCTTGCAGGCGATTTCAGGGGCCTGAAGGCCCCTGCTCCCTCCGAGGAAAGACGCTGCTCCCTGAGAAAAAATTCTGCACCAGCCGGGCGGGTGTGCTTTCGACCGGGCATGCTTCTTCCAGGCGGATATGCCGCCTTGTCTTGTTGTGATGTTTGCGTTTTGTCTTTTGTTATTGCCTTGTGGCAATTCCGCTGATGAGGCCTTTGCCGTCTGCTTCCATGAGGTGGAGGGACTGGCTGTATAGCCCGGCCTGCATGATGAATTGAACGGGGCCGGACCATTTGCAATTGGAATCTGAGGTGCCGTTGGTTCCTTTGGATGCGACCGTGAAGGTTGTTGTTCCGGTGGGGTTGCCGGGAAGGGTGTATGTGCCGGTAAAGGTTACGGTGCAGGCGATGGCGGAGTTTTCATTTGCTCCGAACTGCGTCAGCGTGCCGGAGTCGATGTTGCCGTTGCCGTCGGCTTTGAAGGAACCTATGAACGTGGATAGCTCGGCTGCCGCACTGTCGATCTGGGTTGGGTTGTTGAGATTGATTTGCTGAGTACTGGTGAGTCCGGAGAGGTTGATGGAGTAGGTCCCTTCCACGGTTGCGTTGGTGTAACTGGTTTGGGCGCTTACAACGGGAATCGCATTGCTGCTCTGGGAGCAACCTGCGGCTATGAAGGCGAAGAGGGAGATCAGCGCAATTGCTGCGGTTCGCATAGTTCAGTCTCCTGGTATTCAGAGGATGAATATCTGGCTCGGAGACAACGAGATGATTTTTGGGGAAGGTTTTCTTATGAAGCCAGGTTTAAGCCGGTCTTGCTAAGCCAATATGTAACGTATCCAGCGAGTGTATGGGCCCCGTCTTATTGGCCGGTTCATGGTGTGCTGGTGAATGCTGATGTAGGAACGGAACCGGCCCTATCGTCTTCCGAAGAAGATGCAGTCATCATATCGCAAATGCGGTGAATTCCGTATGAACACAGGGGATGCGGGGGATAGCGCTCGCCGGATTTGAAGCTGAGGGCTATCCCTTGGAGAACATCTGCTTGATGCCGCGGAGGGCTTGTCTTGTGCGCTCTTCGTTTTCGATCAGCGAGAAGCGGACGTGGGTGTCGCCGTATTCGCCGAAGCCTATGCCGGGGCTTACGGCTACTTTGGCTTCCGTTAACAGCTTCTTGGAGAATTCGAGGGAGCCTAGCTTGGCGTAGGCCTCGGGGATTTTGGCCCAGACGAACATGGTTGCTTTCGGCGAGATTACGGGCCAGCCTAGTTTGTTGAGGCCTTCTACTAATACGTCGCGGCGCTTGCGGTAGGTTTCGCAGATTTCTGTTACGCAGTCTTGTGGACCTTCTAAGGCCAGGATGCTGGCGACTTGAATCGGCGTGAAGGTGCCGTAGTCGAAGTAGCTCTTGAGGCGGCCGAGAGCATTGACCAGTACTGGATTGCCTACCATGAAGCCTACGCGCCAGCCGGGCATGTTGTAGCTCTTCGACAAGGTGAAGAATTCGACTGCTACGTCCTTGGCGCCGGGGACTTGCAGGACCGACGGCGGCTTGTAGCCGTCGAAGGCGATGTCGGCGTAGGCGAGGTCGTGGATGAGATGGAAGCCGTATTGGCGGGCCAGCTCGACGAGGCGTGCGAGGAAAGGGAGCTCTACTGTTTCGGTTGTGGGGTTCGACGGGAAGTTGACGATGAGCGCCTTGGGGCGCGGGGTCATGCGGGGGATCAGGTCTTCGAGCTGGCCGAGGAATTGTTCGCGATCTACGATGGGGACGCTCACGACATGAGCGCCGGCGATGACGGGGCCGTAGATGTGAATGGGGTAGCTCGGATTGGGCACGAGTACTGTGTCGCGCGAGTCGAGGATGGCGAGGCAGAGGTGCGAGATGCCTTCCTTGGAGCCGATGGTGACGATGGCTTCGGTGTCGGGGTTCAGGTCGACGTCGTAGCGCGATTTGTACCAGTTGCAGATGGCGCGGCGCAGGCGCGGGATGCCTTTCGAAACCGAGTAGCGGTGCGTGACGGGCTTGAGAGCCGATTCGATGAGCTTGTCTACGATGTGTTTTGGGGTTGCGCCGTCGGGGTTGCCCATGCCGAAGTCGATGATGTCTTCGCCGCGGCGGCGCGCGGAGACTTTCATCTCGCCGGTGATGTTGAAGACATAGGGCGGGAGGCGCTGGATTCTACTGAACTCTTCCATGAAGTTAGTTTACCGGGTACCGGGTACCGGGTACCGGGTACGGGGTACGGGGTACGGGGTGCCGGGTGCCGGGTACAGAGTCAGTTCGCGATAGAACGTAAGGAGGCAATCAACCGGAACAACATTTGGCCGATTTTATGCGACTGTGCATGGGCTTCGCGAAGTTTGTCTGGCTCGCAAAAACTTAATCCCTGTGCAATCTCAATCAATGTTTGAATCTCACAGTTGGAACCGCGGGCAATACCGAGAAACTGCACGTACTCTTTCCGGTTGAGTCTTCCGTAACCTTCCGCAATATTTGCAGGTACTGAAACTGCAGCACGGCGGAGTTGACTGGTCAGGCCGAACTGTTCTTCGCGCGGAAATTGCTGGGTGATGCGATAGACAAGAAGCGTTAAGGCCATGGATTGCTGCCATACCTCCAAATCGCGGTAGGACTGCATCTTCAATTTTTTGTCTGTCATTTGTGCTCCACTATGAAGCACGTTCGGCCCATCTGTCCACTACGCGTCTGTACCCGGCACCCGGTACCCGGTCCCCTGTTTTTAGTGGTGATGATGGTGGCTGTGGCCTGACTCTGTGCCAACCATTTCTTCGGGAGGGACTACGCAGCCTTCGAGGACTTCGCAGCTTTGGTTTTCAAACTGGATGGTGGTGTGGCAGATGTCGAAGTGGTCGCGGAGAAGATGCTGGATCTGGTCGAGGATGGGGGCGCTTTCGCTGGTGCGGATGTCCTCAATGGTGACGTGGCAGGCGAGGGCGCGGGATTGCGAGCCGATGTTCCAGCAGTGAAGGTCGTGCACGTTGAGGATGCCGGGGATTTCGGCCATGTGCTCGCGGATCTCTGCGAGGTTGACGCCGCGGGGGGTGCCTTCGAGAAGGATGTTCAGCGTTTCACGGACGATGCCCAGCGACGACCAGAGAATGAGCGCGGCGATGAGGATGGAGAGGGCCGGGTCGATCCAGTTTTGACCGGTGAAAAGGATGCCGAGACCGCCGGCGATGACGGCTGCCGTTGAAAGTGTGTCGCCGGCCATGTGGATGAAGGCGGAGCGCATGTTGACGTCGCGGGCTACTCCCCAGAGGAGCGCGGCGATGACGCCGTTCATGAGGACTCCGGCGGCGGCTACGTACATCATGAGGCGCGGTTGGACTTCAACGGGCGCGCTGAGGCGGTGGATGGCTTCTACGCCGATCCAGAGGGAGATGACGACGAGGGTGGCCGCGTTGAGGAAGGCGGCGAGGACGCCGGCGCGCTGGTAGCCGAAGGTGCGAAGGTCGTCGGCGGGGCGGGATTGGAAGTAGACGGCGGCGAAGCTGAGGAGCAGGGCCAGGAAATCGGAGATGTTGTGGCCGGCTTCTGAGAGCAGGGCCAGCGAGTGCGCGCGCAGGCCTGCGATGAAAGTGACGACTACGTAGGCAAGCGTGAGCACCAGGGAGACGCGGAGCACGGATTGGGTCCGTGCGGCGGCTTTGCCGGAAGCGGCCGTGGGTGCATGGACGTGCATAAGAACAGGGTACAGGGTTCGGGGTGCAGGGTACAGGGGGATAGATAAAGGGCGAAAGCTCAGGAGCTGTAAAAGACTGTAGATATCTCCACCCACGACTCAAAAAGCGCGTCGTGAGTGGGGTACGCACTTCAGGTTGATTGCACCAAGGCTTTACCCTGCACCCTGTTTACTGTCCGTGATTCACCTGGAGGCCCTGGTTGTCGCTTTCTTCGATTTCCGGGGAGTCGTTGGGGACGATGAAAGGGATGTTGGAGCGGAGGCCGGACCAGGTTTCGGCGACTACGATACTGTTTTGCGCGTTGCCGGGCTGGTAGCGGACGGAGCAGGGGTAGCCGGCGCGGACTAATTCCGCGTTGACGGTGCCCTGCATCTGGCTGATGTCCTGCGAGCACTCATAGTCAACGCCGCCGATGCGGTACTCGTAGATGAGCAGGGTGATGATGCGGCCGTCTTCGCCGCTGACCTGCTGGACGTCGAGGAGGGTTCCGTCGACGATGCGGCCGGATTGGGTGAGGAAGGCGCGGCGGGCGAGTTCGAGCTCGTCGGCTGTGGGCTGCTTTTTGAAGAAGAGCCACGCACCAAAGGCCGCGACGCCTGCCACAACGGCGGCTCCGGCGGCAATTTCCAGGAGTTTGGAGTTCTCGAGGCTCATCGGTTACGAACCGGGGGGAGAACACCCCGATTCAAGCATAGCTCAGCGGGAAAGCTTGTGTATCCCTGTGAGGAAATGATTGAAAGTTAAAAATTCCCGCATCTGGTTGGATTTAGCATTCGTCCCATGACTTGGAGGCGTTTATGAAGGTTGGCGTTTTAGGTTCGGGTGATGTGGCCAGGGTGCTGGCTAGCGGGTTTTTGAAGCATGGGCATGCGGTGACACTGGGATCGAGGACGCCGGAGAAGCTGGCGGATTGGAAGGATAAGAATCCGGGAGGGTTAACGGGGGATTTTGCCGAGGCGGCGGCCTTTGGCGAGGCGGTGGTGCTGGCGGTGAAAGGCACCGCGGCGCTGGAAGTGTTGCAACTTGCCGGCGCGAAGAACCTGGCGGGGAAGACGGTGATGGATGCTACGAATCCGATTGCCGATGCGCCGCCGGTGAACGGGGTGCTGCAGTTTTTTACCGGGCCGAATGAGTCGCTGATGGAGAAGCTGCAGGCGGAGTTTCCGGAGGCGAAGCTGGTGAAGGTATTCAACTCGGTGGGAAATATTTTGATGATTAACCCGCAGTTGGAGGGCGGCGTGCGGCCGACGATGTTTATTTGCGGGAATGATGAGGCGGCGAAGAAGCAGGTGAGCGGAGTCCTGGACCAGTTTGGGTGGGAGACGGATGACCGGGGCAAGATTGAGGCAGCGCGGGCGATTGAGCCGCTTTGCATGCTTTGGTGCATTCCGGGATTTCAACGGAATGACTGGGTGCATGCGTTTAAGGTGTTGCGGCAAAGGTAGGGACGAAGGATAAGAGACGAGAGTTTATAGATAAATGGCGAAAGCTGTAGAAGGCTGCCAATATCCCAGTCATGCGCCAAATCCCCCATCAAGCGATTTTCGCTTGATGGGGGATTTGGCGCTGCGTATGAGTGGGGGTACCGGCACCCAGATTTCTGGCAGCAATGGATGGCGCACGAAGCGCGCTGTTGCCTGGACGGTCAGTCCTTAGCGGCTGCGGCGAGCGCGGAGGTACTGCTTGGGCCAGTTGATTTCTTTGTGCAGGGCCTCGGCGGCGTGGAGCGGCCAGTAGGGGTTGCGGAGAAGCTCGCGGGCGAGAAGGACGAGGTCAGCCTGGCCGGTGCGGATGATCTGGTCGGCTTGCGCGGGGTCGGTGATCATGCCGACGGCTGCGGTGGGGATTTGTGCTTCGCGGCGGATGGTTTCCGCATGATGGACCTGGTAGCCGGGGCCGACGGGGATTTGCTGTAACGGTGTGTTGCCGCCGGTGGAAGTGTCGATCAGGTCTACGCCTTCCGCCTTGAGGAGCCTGGCGAATTCTACGGACTGTTCGAGGGTCCACGAGGCGCCGAGGGATTCGGGTGCCCAGTCGGTGGCGGAGATGCGGACGAAGAGCGGCTTGTCGGCGGGCCAGATTTCGCGGACGGTGCGTACGACAGCGAGGGGCAGGCGGGTGCGGTTTTCGAAGGTGCCGCCATACTCGTCGGTACGGTAGTTGGTGAGCGGGGAGAGGAATTCGTGGAGCAGGTAGCCGTGGGCGGCATGGATTTCCAGGACGTCGAAGCCGGCTGCGAGGGCGCGGCGAGTGGCGGAGGTGAAGTCGGCGAGGATTTTTTCAATGCCGGTTTTGTCGAGCTCAGCGGGGGTGCTGTAGTTATCGGCAAAAGCTATGGGCGAGGGGGCTACGGGCTGCCAGCCACCTTCTGACGCGGGGATGAGGCGCTCTTTTTCCCACGGGACGGACATGCTGGCCTTGCGGCCTGCGTGGGCGATCTGGATGCCGGCTTTGGAGCCGTGCTCGTGGAGGAAATCGACAATGCGCTTGAGGCCGGTGACGTGGTCATTGGACCAGATCCCGAGGTCGGCGGGAGTGATGCGGCCTTCCGGGCTTACGGCTGCGGCTTCTGTAATGACAAGGGCCGCTCCGCCGATGGCGCGGCTGCCTAGATGGACGAAGTGCCAGTCGTTGGCGAAGCCGTCGGTCGAGGAGTACTCGCACATGGGCGAGACGGCGATGCGGTGGGGGAGTTCAAGGCTACGGAGCTTAAGCGACGCGAAGAGATGGTTGGTTGACATGGCAGTTTGTTGGATGCGGGAGAAGAGTGAACGACGCAAACGGTGAAACTGGCGGGAGTACTGTCGCAAGGACGGGGCATGGAGTTTGTGCGCGCTTCAAACAGTGTGGATGCGCCAGTGAGCTATACTTTGGGTTGCGTATTGAGAGGTTTTTCTTCACTTTGAGCAAGAATTCTGTTACTTCGCAGCGTCCCCGTATTCGCTCGACAACCGTAATCTGCGTGCGCCGCAATGGGCAGGTGGTGATGGCCGCCGATGGGCAGGTGACGCTGGGCGATCATGTGTTGAAACATTCGGCGAAAAAGATTCGGCGGCTCTATCAGGACAAGATTCTGGCGGGGTTTGCGGGATCAACTGCCGACGCTTTCAACCTGTTTACTCGCTTTGAGTCGAAGCTGGAGCAGTATGCGGGGAATCTGCATCGCTCTGCCGTTGAGCTGGCCAAGGACTGGCGCACGGATAAGATGTTGCGCAACCTTGAGGCTCTGCTGGTGGTGGCTGACAAGGGGCAGACGTTCATTATCTCGGGCTCGGGCGATGTGATTGATCCGGATGAGCCGATTGCGGCGATTGGGAGTGGCGGGAGCTATGCCACGGCTGCGGCGCGGGCGCTGATGGAGAATACCGAGCTGAGTGCGCTGGAAGTTGCGCAGAAGGCGATGAAGATTGCCGGGGATATCTGCATCTATACGAATGACCGGATCACCATCGAAGAACTGAAGTAAGACAGGCTCAGGCTCGCTTCGGCAGGAAAGACCATGGCAGGGTATTCTGGCACGCCACTTTTACGGAAACTCGGCATCCAAGAAAGACATCGTGTGCTTTTGCACAATGCGCCTGCTGAATTACCAGAAGAGCTGAAGGGGTATGCGGGCAGGCGGCTGAACAGCAATCTGGATGTTGTGGTGTTGTTTGTGAAGTCTGCGGCGGCACTGCATGGTGAGTTTGCGAGGGTGATGAACTCGATCAACGTGGACGGCATGATCTGGATTGCATGGCCGAAGAAGGCTTCGGGAATACCGACTGATCTGACGGACAATGTGATTCGAGATGAGATTCTTAAGACGCCGTTTGTTGACGTGAAGGTATGTGCGATTGATGAAACGTGGTCGGGATTGAAATTTGTGATTCGCAAAGAACACCGGGCGGCGATTGCCGCAAAAGCGAATTGACCACCGAGAAGGACTATTGGAGAAAGAATGGCTATTTATTTGCCAGCATCCGCGGAAGAAACCGATCTCGCAATTGACGAGCTGACGCCGCGCGAAATTGTGGTTGAGCTTGATAAGCATGTTGTAGGCCAGAAGGCTGCGAAGCGTGCTGTGGCGATTGCGCTGCGTAACCGCCAGCGCAGGCAGAAGCTTCCGCCTGATTTGGCCGACGACATCATGCCCAAGAACATCATCATGATTGGGCCTACGGGCGTGGGCAAGACCGAGATTGCACGGCGGCTGGCGAAGTTGACCAATTCGCCGTTTCTGAAGGTGGAAGCGTCGAAGTTTACGGAAGTCGGCTATGTGGGGCGCGACGTGGAGTCGATGATTCGCGACCTGGCTGAGATTGCGATCGACATGGTGCGCGAAGAGCGGCTTGAGGAAGTGGAAGACAAGGCCGAGATGAATGCGGAGGAGCGTTTGCTCGACTTGTTGCTGCCGCCTCCGCCTGCGCCGCCGCAGGGGCAGGAAGGGCAGTTGACGCTGCCGGGCGCGGAGAGCCATCAGAGGTCGCGTGAGAAGTTAAGGCAGCAGTTCCGCGAAGGTAAGCTAGACGACCGCACGGTGGAAGTGGATGTGCGAGAGCGGTCGGCGCCGCAGTTTGGGATTATTAGCAGCCAGAACCTTGAGGAGATGGAGATGAACCTCAAGGATATGCTGCCGAGTTTGTTTGGCGGTGGCAGCTCGCGGAAGCGCAAGATGAAGGTGACAGAAGCCTTCGATTATTTAGTGCAGGAAGAAGAGAGCCGGCTGATTGATATGGACCAGGTGACGCGTGCTGCGGTAGAGCGCGTGGAGTCGAGCGGCATTATCTTCCTGGATGAGATCGACAAGATTGCCGGGCGCGAAGGCGGGCATGGCCCTGACGTTTCGCGCGAGGGCGTGCAGCGCGATATTTTGCCGATTGTAGAGGGTACGACGGTGAATACGCGCTATGGAATGATTCGGACGGATCATATTTTGTTTATTGCTGCGGGTGCGTTCCATGTTTCGAAGCCGAGCGATCTGATTCCAGAGTTGCAGGGACGTTTTCCGATTCGCGTGGAGTTGCAGTCGCTGACGGTGGAAGACTTCTTGCGGATTTTGACGGAGCCTAAGGCTTCGCTGACGAAGCAGTATTCGGCACTGTTGGAAACGGAAGGCGTAAGGCTGGAGTTTTCGCCGGAGGCTCTGCGCGAGATGGCGGAGTTTGCCTTCAAGGTGAATGAGACTACCGAAAACATTGGCGCGCGGCGGCTGCATACGATTATGGAGCGCGTGCTTGAGGATGTGAGTTTCCTTGCGCCGGATGTGGCGCGGAGGACGCAGGATGCGGAACAGGCTGAGGCGTTGAAGGCTGCGATTCAGAATGAGGCGAGCGCGGAGTTGCCTTACGAGGAACGCGTGACGACTACAGGGCCTGAGAAGGTGTTTCTGATTTCCGACGCGTATGTGAAGCAGATGGTAGCGGGAATTGTGAAGGACCAGGATTTGAGCCGGTATATTCTTTAGTTATTTTTCGATAATTCAATTTAGACAATCAAGCCTCGACAAAAGGGCAAAAAAGCAGGGAGGGCAATCATGAGCGGTTGCGCCCTCCCTGACCCCTGTTGGAGGATCTTTTTTACTCGCCGCGCAGAACGCGAACGGTGGAAGGTTCAGACTTGTGCTTGTCGATGTTCGGTGCGGTGAGGGCGTGGTACTGGATGCTGTGAAGCTCGTACTCATCGCCAATCTTGGTGAAGCTGACCTTGACGTCGCTGGAGGTTGGAGCGGCATCGCCCGGCTCAAGGGTCCAGGTGTAGTGCATGTTGGACTGCCGGTCTTCGAGGCTCACAAAGCTGTTGAGGCCATTACGGTGCACGATGTATTCGCCGGCGGGCATGGTCTTGCCCTTGACTTTGAAATCGAAGGGAACATGCACGGTTTCTGCGACTGCCGTGTGCGCGGTGAAAGCTGCGGCCACCATGACTGCTGAGGCCAGAACGAGGGAACGAGGGGTGATGCGCATAAGTGTTTCCTCCTACGTTGACAACCTTAGTCACGGGGAAAAACAAATGCGTCAAGTTCCCGTGGAGAAGTTGTCAAGCCTTTGTGGGGTGTTTACGGGTTAGTTTCTTGCTTACGAAAAACAAAACTGGATAAGCAAAAAAGCAGGGAGAGCAAGTGAGACTTGAGCGCCCTCCCTGTTTTCAATGGACGTCGATGAATACGCGCTATTGACCGCTCACGTAACGCACGGTAGAGTGCTTGGATTTGTTCTTGTCGAGTGCGAACGTTGTGTAGGCGCGGTACTGGATTGTATGCAGCGCGTACTGCGAACCGTCTTTGGTGAAGCTCATCTTGACTGCATTCGAGGATGGATTGGCATCGCCGGGCACGAGCATCCAGGTGAAGATCTCGTGCCTCTCCGGACCTTCCATGGTGATAAGCTCTGCGCCAATGTCACGATGCACATTGTAGAGACCTGCGGGCAGGGTTTTGCCGTACAACGTGAACTCGAAGGGGACGCGCAGGGTTTCTGCGGTCGCTGTGCGCGTAGTAAAAGCTGCTGCCGCTATGAATGCTGATGTAAGCAAGAGGGAACGAAGTGTGATCCGCATAGGGATTACCTCCTATGCAGATCACATTAGCGAGGGTGACAAGCAAAAGGTGTCAAGCTCTCGTGCAGTTCCTGTGTAGTAGTTGTCAAGTCTTCTGGAGCTGTTTACGCTTCGGGTTCTTTTCTTTGGCTGCGCTGGATGGAGCAGACAGGGCTTGAAGGGAAAGACCCTGTAACAGCGCGTGCAGCTCGAGCTCAGTTGTTGCGCGCTCGCTGCCTGGCAGATTGGCGGCGATGCGCACAGCACGATGCAGGAACTCTTCCGCAAGGGGGCGGGAGATGCGAACGGCGGGCACAGATGCGGCTTCGCGCAGCACTTCAATAGCTCGCTGCCAGTTGCCGGCTGCTTCAAGATGCATGGCCATCTCATGCGCGACGCTGAACTCGCGGCCCGCGAAGAGCTGAGCGAGGCGATTGGCGACGCGTGTGTGGCGGCGCGCACGCGTCGCTGCAGACTGGCGCTGGTAGAGCACGTCGCGATAGAGACGATGCGCGAAGGCGTAGAAGGCGGAGCGCGCGCCGTCGGGGAGCTCGTCATGGCCTGCGCGATGAAGGAAGGGAACCGTGCGCGAGAGATTGTCGAAGGCTTCTTCAGTTTCGGTGATCTCTTCTTCAAGCGCGGCGGCTACGGCCCATGCAGGGAAGGCTACGTTGATGAGGCTTGCGGCTTCGAGCAATCGCTGCTCGGGTTGCGAGAGACGGCTGATTTCAAGCTCGATGCGTTGCGCGAGTTCATCAGGAATGCCGGCTTCCATTTGCTGGAAGGGAGTGCGTTGTTCCCAGCGGGCAAGGCCATCGACGCCTTTGCGGATGAGGAAGCGCTCGGCGATGAGGTGCTCGAGGATGGCAAAGACGAAGAGGGGATTGCCTTCGGAGTGTTCATGCACGAAGGCGTCAAGGCCCTGCGGCAGGTCGTCCTGCTCGAGACGCATCTGCAGCAGCGTGGATACGTGCTCGCGGCGAAGCGGGTGTAGCGTGATCTCCTCGCAGAGATGGCGCATACGCAGATCCTGACGCAAAGAGCGTAAGGGATGGTCCTGCAGCATGTGATGCGGGCTGAAGGTGGCGAGGATCATGAGCTGCGCGGGGACACGGCGGCGCGCCAGGGCAGAGATGGCTTCGAGCGTGGAGGAGTCGGCCCAGTGAATGTCTTCGAGAATGAGAATGAGCGGCAACTCGGCAGAGAGCTCTTCGAGCGCGGAGCAGAGATCGCCGATGGAGCCGGTGTGATGGCCGTTGCCGTTGCCATTGGATGTGCTGCGGGCGTACGTGGGCAGCCACTCTGGGGCGATACGGGCGAGCTCTGCGCAGGCGCGCTCGCTGTGTGCGGAGGCGCAAAGCTGGGCAAGCGCTTCAACGATGGGGTAGTACTGTTCGCGGGCGCCGATACCTTCCACGCATTGGCCGCGCGCTACAACGACCGAGGAGGGGCTGGGCCACTGGTTGCTGAATGCATCGACGAGCGTGGTTTTGCCCATGCCAGGGTCGCCGCTGAGGAGAACGACCTGGCGTGTGCCTTCTGCGAGACGGCTGAAGTGCGCGTTGCAGGCATGTAACTCTTTGTCGCGGCCTATGAGGACACTGGATGTGGCGTGGTTCGGGGTTTCGAGCTGCTGGTGCGTGTGTGGCTGTGGGGCGTGATTATGATTGCGCTCGTGTTCGTGAACGGAAGCGACAAAGACGTAGCCGCGCTTGGGCTGCGAGCGGATGAAGCGGGGCTGGCGGGCGTCATCGCCGAGGACTTTGCGCAGCTCAAGCATGTAGGTGCGCAGGACCTGCGGCTGCACGTAGGTGTCGGGCCACAGCTTGTCGAGCAGCTCATCATGGCTGATCAGGCGGCCGGGATTTTCGACGAGATAACGCAGTACGGCGAAGGTACGCGGCGGGAGCGTGATCTGCACACCGTTCCGCCAGAGACATTCATTTTGTACGTCGAGCCCGAATGATTCGAAATGCTTCATTGAGATTGCTTCAATCGGAGTGGTTTCAGGCCGAACTTCCCCTGTTGTTTGTGCTAGGGATTTGAAAGCAATCCTTATTCCACTTGCAACCCCGGTGAAGGACGCTCATTTTGCAACTAAATGATCCATAGCAGCGAGTTGGACTGAGGGTGTTAGTTATCCGTTAGCGAACACAGGTGTTCGCTTGCGGACACAGGGTGCGCATTGGTGTATTTGTGCGGGTTGGGGTGTGCTTCGTTTCATGCCGCGTATCTGTGGATTGCATACGCAAATGGGTGATGCTAAGTTCGATGTGTACCTCGGCAGCCCGCTTCAGTTTTTGCCGCATTTTAATTTGCGGGCTCTACCTGCACTCTCCCGCTTCTGAGGGCGTGTGGATGGAGGCGTATCGGAAGCGCATCGGGAAAGGTGCGCCTTTTCTGCGAGTCTCTATTTCCAACCATGAGGAGAATGCGTTATGAGCCAGAGTCAGAATCACCACGCCATTAATTATGTTGAGTTTGCCGCTACGGATGTTGCGGCGGCTAAGAAGTTCTACTCGGCTGTTTTCGGGTGGAGCTTTGTCGACTACGGGCCGGAGTATGCGAGCTTTGATCCGAGTGCTGCTGGAGTTGCGGGTGGGTTTTATAAGACTGATCCGCATGAAGAGCCGCCGAAGACAGCTCCGCTGGTTGTGATTTATTCGGCGGATTTGAGTGGGACGGAGGCTGCGATCAAGGCCGCCGGTGGGACGGTGGTTGTGCCTACGTTTGAGTTTCCGGGAGGCCGCAGATTCCACTTCTCGGACGGGGTTGGCAACGTACTAGCGGTGTGGTCCGAATAGAACGGAAACAAAGCCTGTACATGAGGCCTGGACTACCTGGCAAACCTTGCTATGCGCCGGTTTTTCCCTTAGTCTGGGCCTCATGGAAGTGCACTTTACACCTGAGCAGGAAGCGAAACTGATGCAGTCCGCTGCTGAGCATGGCAGCAATCCTGACGAGTTTGTGCAGCAGATCATGGCGCGGTATTTCGACGAGGAACACCGCTTTATTGATGCGGTGAGGCGCGGCGAGGAAGCGCTGGAACACGGCGAGTATCTTACCCATGAGCAAGTGGGGCAGCGTCTCGAACGGTTGCTGCGGTTCTGATGCAGGTCCGCTGGTCTGTGCCCGCGGTCGAGGATCTGGAGCATATCTGCGAGTGGATCGAACGGGACAATCCTGAAGCGGCACGTCGGATTGCGCGAACTATCTATGACGGAACCGCTCGCCTGAAAGATTTTCCTAACCTTGGACGAGCTAGCCGCCGCATGCCCGGACGACGTGAACTTACGTTTGCTCCCTTGCCTTACATCGTTGTCTATCAGGTTAAGCCGGCTGCGATTGAGATTTCACGCATCTTCCATGGAGCGCAGGACTGGCCTTGAGGCCGAGTCCGGTTGTTACTGCACGGGTGGCATCAGCAGGGGCTTGCGGTTGCCCAGTTCTTCGCGAACTAATGTGAGGCCGAGGATGCAGCGCTCGAACCAGTCGGAGAGGCGGGCGAAGAGTGGGGCTTCGTGTTCGTATTCGAAGAGGTTGAACTGGCTGACGATGTAGTAGCTCTCTTTGCCGGCGTGGACGAGATCGGAGTAGCTGGCGCCGAGCTGGCGGCGTGTCTGGCTGCGGATTTCAGAGGACTCGGGATACATGCCGGCGACGAAGAGGGCGTAGTCGCCGATGTGCTTGCGGATGCGGCGCTCGGCGTCAAAATTGGGCGCGGTGCCGTTAATGGGATCAGCAGCGGCCATCATCTGCTCAAGCTCGGAGACGGGGTGGCCTTCCGTGTCGCGCAACTCGTAGAGCTTGTCGGAGCGGGTGAAGTCGCAGAGCAGTTGCGAGACATAGCCGGTGACAGTGGGGTCGTTGAGGCCGAGGCGGCCTTCATAACTGTTGCGCACGGCTTGGAGAAAGAACGCGGCAAGGGGATGGGAGTCAGATTGCAAAACGGGTTGGGATTCAGACCGCACGGCGCCCTCCTTGTGTGGCGCTGGGAGAGCCCGCCTGTATGCGCATCGGATACGTGCTGGATGCGCTTAGGGAGCAGCCGGACTTGCTCCAGCCACTAACCTTCTTATGGTGTTCCGGGAGCTGCGCTCCGTTTCCACCACGTTACATTCTGTTGACACGAGTGTTATCGGAAAAGTCGTGGAGTTCAAGGGGACGGCTGGCGGTTTTTGTGTGTGGGGAATCCGGATTGGTACGCATGCGCAGGGATGTGCGGGATTGGGAATCTCGGCTGATGAAATGAGAAATGGGTGAAAATCTGTAAGAATAGAAAGTATGACGACTGTAGCCGCTCCCACGAAGGTGTTTGCCGACCGCATTGGCCGGATTGAGGTGTCCGCAACCATGGCCGTGGCCGCTGAGGCCGCGAAACTGCGCGCCGGTGGCGCGAACCTGGTGGACTTTGGCGCGGGGGAACCGCATTTTCCCACGCCGCAGCACATTAAGGACGCTGCGATTGCCGCGATTGACGCGAATTTTACGCGCTATACGGTGGTGCCGGGCATTCCCGATGTTCGCAAGGCGATTGTGGACCGCCATGCGGCGGATTTTGGTTCCGACTACGGGATTGATGAGGCGATTTTTACAGTTGGCGAGAAGCACGCGTTGTTTAACGCTATCCAGATTCTTGTGGACCATGGCGACGAGGTGATTCTGCCGGTTCCGTACTGGGTGAGCTTCAAGGATATTGTGCAGTACGCGGGCGGCAAGGTGATCTTCCTCGAGACGAAGGAAGAGGAGAACTTCCGCATTACAGCCGACGCGATTGAGAAGGCGATTACACCAAAGACGAAGGCGATTATTTTGAACTCGCCGTCGAATCCGGCTGGCTCGATTGTGAGCGAGGAAGACCTGAAACGCATTGTGCAGCTTGCCGTTGAGCGCAACATTTTCTTGCTTTTGGACGAGTGTTACGTTTATCTCAACTATGACGGGAAGCCGGTTTCCGCGGGGTCGTTTACGTGGGCGAAGGAGCACATGGTGGTGCTTGGATCGCTCTCAAAGACGTATGCGATGACGGGTTGGCGCGGCGGCTATGCGTTGGCTCCGAAGTCGATTATCTCGAATTTGTCGAAGCTGCAGTCGCAGCAGACGTCAAACGCGACGAGCATTGTGCAGAAGGCGGCGATTGCAGCGCTGGCTGGACCGCAGGAGTGCGTGAAGCAGTTCCGTGAAGAGTTTATTGAGCTGCGCGACTACATGCTGGCGAAGCTTACGGTGATTCCGGGTGTGACGTGCACGAAGCCGGAAGGCGCGTTTTATGTGTATCCGAACATTGGCTCGTTTATCGGCAAGGGGGGCATCAAGTCGGCGACCGAGCTGGCTACGCGGCTGTTGCATGAGGCGCACGTGGTGACGGTTCCGGGCGAGGCCTTTGGAACGAGCGAGCATATCCGGCTTTCGTACCCGGTGACCAAGCAGAGCATCGACGAAGGCACACGCCGCATGGCGGAGTTCCTAAGCAAACTGGGCTAAGTGCTGGTTGTTCAGATAACTGCGCTTTCTGCGCGCGGAGTATGCCTGATCCCGCCCTTGCGGAAAAATAATCTGCAAGGGCGTGTTGTATAACAAAAGAAAAATTTAATTCCTGTAGTTTGTAATTGCTGGACAAGTCTGTAAATACCCATAGAGAATGTCTCTTCCATGCCCGATAAGATTGATTTCCGACCTGTAATCCTGGCTGGCGGCAGCGGTACCCGCTTCTGGCCTCGCTCCCGCCGTGCGCGTGCCAAGCAGGTGTTGGCGCTGGATGGCGAGCGTTCCATGATTCAACAGACAGTGGAGCGGCTGAAGCCTTTAAGCGGAGCTGAACATACGTGGGTAATCACGAACGAACTGCTTGCTCCTGAGATTGCGGATCAGCTTCGCGGGGTTCCCGCGGGGCAGATTATTGAGGAGCCGGCAGCCCGCAATACTGCTCCGGCGTGCGGGCTGGCGGCGTTTCTGATGGAACGAGAGAATCCCAATGCGGTGCTGGGGGTTTTTCCTTCGGACCACGTGATTGGCGATGAGCCGCGCTTTCTGAAGATTCTGCAGAAGGGAATTGCGTTGGCTGCTGCCGGGGAGAATATCGTCGTGCTGGGCATTGAGCCGACGAGGCCTGAGACGGGGTATGGCTACATCGAGACCGGCGACCTGACGGACAACGGAGATGCGCTGCGCGTGCGGCGGTTTACCGAGAAGCCGAATCTGATGAAGGCTGAAGAGTTTATTGCGGCAGGGAATTACTACTGGAACTCGGGCATGTTTCTGTGGTCGGCGCGGACGCTGGCGAATGCGGTGCGCGAGCATTTGCCTGAGACGGCGCCGCTGCTCGAAGAGATTGCAGCGGCTTACGGTACGCCACAGTTTGAAAAGGTTTTCGCGGAGCTTTATCCAAAGTGCGAGAACATTTCAGTGGATTATGCGGTCTTGGAGCCACGGTCTGCGAAGGGCGAGCACAAGTCGAATTTGTTTTGCCTGACGGCGGAGTTTGACTGGAATGATCTTGGGTCGTGGGCTTCGCTTTACGAATATCAACTGGATACGCGACATCGCGGGGATGGCGACGGGAATGTTGCCGACTCCGATGGGCACCTGACGATTCACGGCGCGAATAACTATGTCTACAGCCCAAAGAAGTTTGTGGCTCTGGTGGGCGTGGAGAATCTTGTGATTGTGGATACGGAGGATGCACTGCTGATTGCGCATCGGGATCATTCGCAGGATGTGGGCAAGATTGTGAAGGAGCTGGGGCAGTCGGGCAGGACTGAGTTGATTTAAAACTTGACCTGGTTGCGATAGATATAGCCCGGCTTGCCGTTGCAGACATCGGTTACATACCAATTGCCTTCGGCTCTGAGGATGTGGATTGTCGTCTTCTCTGTTACGGAGCAGAGGATGTTGCTCGAGGCAGAGGCGCTTTCTCGAATGTTGGAGGGAGGGTCGAAGACGATTGCTGCTCCCATGGGCGAGGTGGGTTGCGGAGCGGGTTCCGCATTTGCCTGGCCGGGGGAAGCGGCGGGAATCTGAGGCGCATCGCTGGAATGAGGGGATTGTGAGCTGGAAACGCCCTGTTTCTTCTCGTGCTCATGTGGCGCCGGCGTGCGGATGGTGAGTGCTGCGACAACCAGAATGATGCCGATGAGGCCGGAGATCAACCGCACCGGCTTGCTGGAGACGGGCGAGTCGACTTCCGCGGCAAATATCTTGAATTTGCCACCGGTAATTGCAACCAGCAGCAACACTCCACCTAAGACCAGGGCGGCAATGGAAAGGCTTTGTGGCATGGGATGTGCTCTGGCTTACTATCCTGCACTATTTCTGTGCGACATGCCATAGATTTTGCGGGGTGCGGCGAAGAGGATTTGTTTCATGAAGAATCTGTGCGCAAAAAGCGGCCAGCGTTTCGCTGGCCGCTTTTGTTTTGGCGTGTTCTTGCGATTTATACCGGCTGGGGAACGTATTCCTCTTCCTCTTCCATGCCGTAGCGGCGGAGGAGGTTGGGGAGCGACTGCGAAAAGGCCGAGCGCGGCATGACGGTATCGCAGCCGGCTTCCGTGGCCTTGAGCTTCAGGTCGCCTTGCAGGTGCGAGAGAAAGCCGATGATCGACGTGGCCTTCTTGAACTTGGTCTTGAACTTCGGAATCAGCGTCAGCGGCTTGGCGTTGGCGTTGTTGAGGTCAAAAACCACGAGGCGCGGAAGTTCGTCGAGGCCGGTGAGGCGTGTGACTGCTTCCTTGTCGCCGCCTTTGAGGAATTCGACTTTTACGCCGAGCTTGCGGGCGGTCTCCTGAATCTTGGCGAGGAAGAAGAGATCCTCGATGAAGCAGAAGATGCGCGTGGGCGCGTCCTCTTTTACCTTCGGCGTAGGGGTGTGGTCGAAGAGGTCGGGATAGTGGTTGCTGCCGCCATTCGTGATCTGAATGGTGGAGGCGGGACCGTCTGCGACGTTGCCGTTGACGGCGCGGTAGCTGTGGTCCATGGGACCGACAAACTCGCGCGGGCCGCGCTGCTTGTTCTTGCGCTTGCCCTGGCCGCCCTGCGGGACGATGCTGTTGCCGGGCTCGGGGCGCGGCTTACCGCCTTCGAAGAACTTTTTCTTCTTTTTCTTGCGACGACCGCCGCCGCCACCTTCGCCCTGCTGGCCCTGCGACGGGTTCTGGGTAAAAGGTTTGGGCGACTGCTGTGCGGGCTGGCCCTGCTGAGCCTGCTGCTGAGGAGCGGCGGCGTGGCTGGACTTGTTCTTGCGGCGGCGCCGACGGCGCCGATGCCCTTGCGACTGACCCGGGCCTGCTGCGGCCGGGTTTGGCCCCGCTTCCATCGGGGTCTGCGTCGATTCTGTTGTCATGCGTGTACTTCCTGGCACTTTGTTGTTGATGTCGTTGGCTCTATCACGCTGAGCGAAGCGCCTGCGGAGCAACTCCGCCGGCAAGGAAACAAGCAAGCGTGGTGCTGCATGGGGAGAAATGGGCGCGATCCGGGCCGTGTGTGGGATGCTGCTCCACACCGTACCATGACGGTTCCATTCCGGGCGTAATCGTAGATAAAACCCCTGTTCTTGCCGGGACCGATGCGCTCCGTGCGCTACCGGTTCCTGTAAGGTTGTGAAACTTTCGTTGCCTTCGCCTTGCGGCGCGACACATGCTCACAGCGGCCTTTTTAAGCCATGCACTGCCCTCATGGTGCCACCGGGCCTGCCATGGCGCTGGGCAGAGGCGGTTCCCGCCGCACAACTGCCACCTTCCACTCAGGAATGCCTTTCTGATGGGGAGATTTCGTCATTCCTGCCGATTGGCGGCTTTATGGGAGTGGCGAAGTTTCCTTAATTCAGCGCTGGGCTGGCTCTACCCATAAGAGGAGGCAGCCATCAGACGCTGTGATCGGCAAATCTGATACTACTCCGGGGGCGCGTTGGTTGCAAGTGGGGAAAAAGAGGGTACCGGGGGCGGGGTGCAGGGGACTGGGTTTGTAGATAAAAAGCGAAGGCTACAAAGGCTGCTATAGATATTGATTGCCATCAATGTGAAAGCGCCACTCCTGATTGGAGTGGCGCGTGTCACTGGCCTCCCGAATTGCGCTTCTTAGAGCCTTTGGCTCTCTTCTCTTACGGGTTTCCCGCCGGTGCTCGGTCTTTGCCGGCGCTCTTGCGGGTCCCGTGTCTTTCGGCGCTCGGAAGCTCACCCCCGATTGCCTTTCATCACTGGCGCCCTATATATAGCAATTGCCGTGCCGTTTCGGTTACGTAGTAATTTCAATAAGTTACAGCGGATGAAGCTTAAACCTTACTTAAATTATGGAGAATTCCAATCAGAATATTTCAAAAAATCATAGATTCTTTATGCCGCTCACTTCTGGCACTGGGGGCAGAAGTGGGTTCCGCGGCCGGCGAGGACGATTTTGCGGATGAGGGTACCGCACTGGTGGCAAGGCTGGTTTTCGCGGGAGTAGACGTGGTGGTTGAGCTGGTAGAAGCCGCGGACGCCGTTGGCGTCTACGTAATCTGAAACAGAAGAGCCACCGCGGGCGATGGAATCGCGGAGAACCTGCTGAAGGGCGGCGTGGAGGCGGTCGAGCTGGGCGCGGGTGAGGCGGCCAGCCGGGCGGCGGGGGCGGATGCCGGCATGGAAGAGGCTTTCGTCGGCGTAGATGTTGCCGACGCCGGTGAGGAGAGATTGATTGAGCAGTGCGGCTTTGATGGCAAGCTTGCGGCTGCGGAAGAGGGCGGCAAATTCTTCGGTGGAGATGGTGAGGGGTTCGAAACCGGCGGGGGTGAAGGATTTTTCACGGGCGAGGTCGCGGAATTCGAGGCGGCCGAAGCGGCGAGGGTCTACGAAGCGGAGCTCTTTGCCGCTTTGGAGACGGAGGCGGGCGTGGGTGTGCGGGGCGATTTCGGCGTGAGGCGTGGTAACGAGCAGGCGGCCGGTCATGCCGAGGTGGACGATCCATTGGGCACAGACGGGGTGAGCAGTTATTTTTGCTTCAGACGGGTTCTTCTCGCTGGCATTCTGCAGCGCGTCTGTCAGTTCGCAGACGATGTGTTTGCCGGTGCGGTGAATGGAGTAAAGGATTTTGCCTTCGAGGCCCTTGGCTTGCTTGATGGGGCTGGTTTTGAAGGGCTCTTTGTGGCTGCCAAACCAGGCTTCTACGATTTTGTCGCCCTGGACTCGCTGATGGACGCTGTTGGCGACGGTTTCTACTTCGGGGAGCTCGGGCATGAGTTCATTTTAGAAGACAGCTTTTAGTCGTTAACTTTTAGCTCGATGACGGGAGAACGAACGGTTGAGGTATCCCAGGCGCGGTGGTGAAATGGGCTGCTTGAGACTTCTGGCCTCCCGGTGGAATTTACCGGGAAATGAGCCAAAAGCTAACAGCGGAGAGCTATTTTTCTCTATTTATGGTCTTCGGTGTTGCGGATGCGGCTGGCTTCGAAGCTGACGACCTTCCAGATGCCTTTGCTGTCGCGGACGTAGACGCGGGTGTAGCGGAAGCTGCCGGCAAGGGGGCCGTTGGGGGTGGTGCCGGTGACTTCAGCGCGGCTGGTGACGAGGGCCGTTTTATCGTAGAAGCGCACTTTGCGGTCGGAGAGGTCGATCTGGGTGAACTGCGTGGTGCCGGTACGGAGGCCAACCAGCATCTCATCCTTGGATTGCAGAGTTCCGTTGGCGCTGATGCCGATGTAATCGTCAGAGAGGAGAGCAGACATGGCGGTGGCATCGTGGTGGAGTGCGGCGTTGCGCCAGGTTTCTTCGAGGCGATCGATCTCATGCTTGCTCTCGTGACGCTCGGAGCGGGGCATGTCCGACTTGGGGGGCTTGGGTTTGGAGGGTTGCGCGTGGGTTGAGACTGCAGAAACAAGGATGAGTGCCGTCAGGCAACTCCACTGCAGCAGAGGATGGGCAGGCTTCCAGAGCATAAGCGCGTACCGGATAGTAGCGTTGAATCGCGTAAGGGGTCAATGAAGTTCTTTTGACCATGCGCGAGGACGCTATTTCTTTTCCGCGAGTTGGACGGTAGAAGGGCGGAAAGGACAGCTATTCACCCTTAGCTCTTAGCTTTTAGCCGGGTTGCGGGAGGACGGGGCGCTCGTTAATCCCACGTCCGAAAACACGGACGCGGAGCCCCGATTTTGTGGTGGGCTCTGCTTTGGCTGGGCTAGAGCAAGGCTACGAGATCTTCGCGGACACGCTCGCGCATCTTCTGGTAGAGGCCGCCGACAGCGTACTTCTTGAAATGGTCGGAGCTGCCGTGGGCATCGAGGGCCGCCTGGTCCTTGTACTGCTCGTAGATGATGACGGTGTCGGGGTCGCCGGAGATGGTGTGGGGAATGTAGCTGACGCAGCCGGGCTCCTGGCGGCTGGCGGTGGTCAAGGCACGCAGGATTTCCGCGATTTCAGTGCGGTCTTCCGGAGAAAAAGTGAGGCGAACAGTAAAGCTGATCATGGGCGTACGTGTCCTTTTCGAATGCGCGGCCGGTGATTCGGTTTTGGGGCCTGGATGCAAGTGTAAAGGCAGGGAGTAGGGAATAGGGAGCAGGGAGTAGGAAAACAACGGCAAAAACAAACACGAAAGAAGTTTCGTTGCTTAGCTTGAAATGCAATGGGGAATCTGAGGGGATGCGGCTTTTGCGGGAGATCTGAAATGGGAGAACAGGCGGGAGTGCTTCCCATGTCTCCGAAAGCAGGAGACATGGGGCACCCGATTTGTGGGGATAGCGGAACTAGCGGTGGAGTTCTTTGAGGACGCTGGCGAACTCGGGGAGGATCATCGTCTGGTCGCGGTCTGGGCCGGTGGAGACCATGCCGATTTTTGCGCCGCTCTCTCTCTCTTGGAAACGAAGGTACTCTTGAGCTGCCTTCGGCAGGCGTTCGAAGTCGGTGATGCCTTCGGTGGAGGACTGCCAGCCTTTGAGTTTTGTGTAGACAGGCTGGATGGATTCAAGGCCTTGCACATCGGCGGGAATTTCGTCGGTGACTTTGCCGTTGATCTCGTAGCCGGTGCAGACGGGGATTTCATCGAGCTGGTCGAGGACGTCCATCTTGGTGACGACGAGCCACTCGGCGCCGTTGATGGTGTTGGAGTAGCGGAGGAGCGGGATGTCGAGCCAGCCGCAGCGGCGCGGGCGACCAGTGACAGCGCCGTACTCGTTGCCACGGTCGCGGAGATGATCGCCGATGGGGTCGAAGATTTCTGTCGGGAATGGGCCTTCGCCTACGCGGGTGACGTACGCCTTCGTCACGGCGATTACGGTGCCGATGTTCGTGGGGCCTACACCGGTTCCCGTGGCTGCGCCGCCGGCGGTTGCCGAAGACGACGTGACGAACGGATACGTTCCGTGGTCGATGTCGAGCATGGTGCCCTGCGCGCCTTCAAACATGATGCTGCCGCCATCCTTGAGGATCTGGTTGAGCAGGCGGCCACCGTCGAGGACGAATGGGCGGACCTTTTCGGCGGCTTCGGCGTATTCGTCGAACATCTTCTGCGGGTCGAGCGGGTCGGTGCCATAGAGCGCGTGGACGATGGCGTTCTTTTCGGCGCAGGCAGATTCGATGTGGGTTTTGAGGATCGTGGGGTTGAGGAGATCGACGACGCGGAGGCCGCTGCGGGCCATCTTGTCTTCGTAAGCAGGGCCGATGCCGCGGCTGGTGGTGCCGATCTTCTGGCGGCCCGGCGCGCTCTCGGCCGCGAGCTCGATCTGACGGTGGTAGGGCAGGATGACCTGGGCGCGATTGGAGACGCGGAGCTGGTTGTCGACGTCGATGCCTAGCTCGCGGATGCGGGAGACTTCCTTGAGGAAGGCGATGGGGTCGAGGACCACGCCGTTGCCGATGACTCCGACGCACTGCGGGCGCAGAACACCGCAGGGGATGAGCTGGAGGACGAACTTCTGGCCGCCGATGATGACGGTATGTCCGGCGTTGTGACCGCCGGCGTAACGCGCTACGGCGCTGAAGCCATCGCTCAGCACGTCTACAATTTTGCCCTTGCCCTCATCGCCCCACTGGGCGCCCAGAACGACTGCCGTCTTTGCTCGCATCACTTGAAAACCGCACTTTCACAGATTATTGGCACACAAATTTCCGGCCCGCGCAGAGGTTGAGTGGTTCTGCACGCACCGGTCGTTATCTCAGATGCACCCGGAAGGGCACACGCCATCTCCGATTCTAAACCCTGTGAGGATTTGGGGTGTGATGTTAACCACAGGGGCGGGCGGTTCGTTGAGGAAGTGAAGATCTTCGCAACGGTTTCGAATTTTTGGAGTGCTGAGGACGAGAGTATGCGGATACAACGGAATTTGCTTGCTGGATGCTTGGTTTTGACGGCGTGTGTGACTGTTTTCGAGCAAGGAGCGCTGGCTGTGCAGGCGCATCCTGCGAAAACTGCAGTTGTTCTGCAGGCTGTGCCGGTTGAGAATGCGCCTGCGCCGAGTGACAAAGAAGTGGCCTCGACGCAGCGGCAGTTGATTGAGCTGCTAAGGCTGAGCCCGACGCTGACGACGGTGGTTTCGCATGATCCATCGCTGCTGGCGAACCAGGAGTATGTTAGTCGTAACAATCCACAGCTGGCGCAGTTTCTGGCGGCACATCCGGAGGTGGGCCGCAACCCGGATTTCTATCTGTTTACACATTTGCATGCAGAAAATGGCAGCCCGGATGAGGCACTGGAGCGGGCGGTTTGGCCTGAGGTCTACCGCATGCAGGCTCCGCGCTCGGGTTTCGATGATCTTCTAAGCAATATGCCGCCACTTTTGGCATTTGCTGGGGGACTGATTGCGCTGGCGTGGATCGTGCGCCTGGTGATCGAGAATCGCCGCTGGAGCCGGACCTTCAAACTGCAGAGCGAGGTGCATGGACGCATCATCGACAAATTTGCTTCGACGCAGGAACTGGGTGGGTATATGGAAACGGAGGCGGGTAAGCGGTTCCTGGAGGCTGCGCCGATTCCGCTGCGCACGGAGCAGGAGCAGATGCCGAATGCGGTGGCGCGGGTGCTGACTCCGCTGCAGATTGGCGTGGTGATGGTGCTGCTGGGGATTGGGTTTCTGCTGCTGCGGAACGTTCGCGCGGATTACCACACGCCGATGCTGGCGCTGGGAGTGGTGACGCTGATGCCGGGGATCGGGTTTATTCTTTCCTCGGGGATTACGTGGGCGCTGGCGGGAAGGCTGGGATTGATGCCTTCGCGGGACGGCCGGACTGGGTCTGGCTATGGGCGCGGATTTGGTGATGAGAAGTAAGCGTCGTGGATTGTCACCATGGCGCAGACTGGAAAGAAGCAGGGGCCGATGAATCCGGATTCTATGAGACTGGAATCGATGAATCTAGACTCGACCATTTCGAATGTGCTGGCGGGCGATGCTGCGCAGCTCGGCGCGACCGCCATGCACAATGATGCCTTTGCCGCGTTTTATGAGCGCTCGGCGCGGCCATTGTGGGCTTACCTGGCCAGGGTGTCTGGCAATACGGCGTTGGCGGATGATTTGCTGCAGGAGAGCTATGTGCGGTTTCTCTGCGCCGAGGTGGAACTGGACGGCGAAGTCTCGGCACGGCGGTACCTGTTTCGCATTGCTTCCAACTTGATGAAGGACCACTGGCGGCGGCCTCGGGCCACTTCGATGGATGAGGTGCCGGAAGAGTACTTTCGCGTAGAGGGAAGCGCGGGGCATGTGGAGTCCGTGGCGATGCTGGGGCCGGCGCTCAAGCAGATGAAGCCGAGAGAGCGGCAGCTGCTTTGGCTGGCGTATGCGGAGGGGTATTCACATCGCGAGATTGCCGAGGTGACGGGGCTGGCTTCGGCCAGCATCCGGCTGCTGTTGTTTCGGGCGCGGCACAAGGTGGCCCGGCTGATGACGGGGCAGGCCAACAGGGGGACGCGATGAGGTTGGGTGCGTGCCAATGCGAGAAGGATGTGGCCGAGTTGGTGAAGCGCGGGCAGTGGCCGGGGCTGGCTTCGGCGGAGCTGCGCGCGCATGTGGCGGAGTGTGCGGCTTGCCGCGACCTGGTTGCGGTGACGGAGGCCTTTCAGCGGGAGCGGGTGGTTGCTTCGGCTGAGGTCCGGCTGGAGGCTCCGGGTGTGTTGTGGTGGCGGGCGCAGTTGAGGAAACGGAATGCGGTGCTGCGGCAGGTGGGACGGCCACTGGTGGCGGCGCACGTATTTGCGGTGGTGTTGGGAGCAGTAGCGGCTGTGCTTTGCTTTGTGTTTGCGGCGCGGTATGGCACCGATTGGATGGGGTTGGTGACGGGGCTGCCTTCGGCGCTCCATATTCAAGAGATGTTGCCGGTAGAGTGGCAGAATACGCAGGCGCCTTGGGTGGTGTTGTTGACGATTGTGGTGGCTGGGCTGATGGGCGGGGTAGTTGTTTATCGGGCTTCGGAAGATAGGTGAAAGGGATTGGCATCGCGGAAGATTAAGATTGTGTGTTTTTGGAATCTTCCACAGGGGCTCTACAATCCAAAACACTGCCGGTTATTTCGATACCGAAGCATTTTTTGAGGAGCGAATTCCCCGATGACTCTTTCGGCGACAGAAGTGAACAAGCTGAAGGTGGCCCATGCGGCCGAGACCAACATTATTCCCGCGGTGCTGCACCGCTGGAGCCCGCGCGCGTTTGCTGACAAGCCGGTGAGCGATGCCGACCTGAAGACGATTTTTGACGCGGTACGGTGGACGGCTTCCTCGAATAACGAGCAGCCCTGGCGCTTTCTTGTGGGCAAACAGGGCTCGGAGGCTTACGGGAAGATTCTCAACTCGCTGGTCGAGTTTAATCAGATGTGGGCGGGCAAGGCACCGGTGCTGATCCTGGGCACTACGCTGACGAAGTTTACGCACAACGGCAATCCCAATGGCTCGGCGTTGTATGACCTGGGCGCGGCGGCGTTTACCTTGGTGCTGCAGGCGACGGCGCTGGGGCTGGCGACGCACCAGATGGCCGGCTTTGACCACAACAAAGCTCGCGAGGCCTTTGGCGTTCCGGAGGAGTATCACTTTGGCGCAGTGATTGCGCTTGGTTACCAGGGTGAGCCCTCGTCGCTGCCGAACGAGCGTATGTTGAACCAGGAAGTAAGCCCGCGTACGCGCAAGGAGCTGAATGAGTTTGTGCTTTCGGCGTGGGGCGAATCGCTGAACCTGTAAACGGGGTGCAGTTGCTGCCTTTCGCCGGTATGAACATGAGCTGTTAATACGGCCTCTTTCTTCTGCGCGGTAAAGTGGAGAGGAAAGAGGCTATTGATTTTGAGTGCTGCGCTTAGACAATTAGAGAAGCAGAGGCCCCGCCGTCGTGTGCCGTCGCGTTCGTCGCGAGGTGGCCTGCGGCTGCGATGGATTGCGTTGGCTGTGGCCGTGGTGGTGCTGTTTGTGGTTTGGGCGGTGCTCGCGCGGGCGTTTGCTCCTACGGGTAGCACGGACGCGGCGCGGCTGGATTCTACGAGGCTCGACGCGATTATTGTGCTGGGGTATCCCTCGGACAGTGACGGCAACCCTACGCCGGAGCAGCTGGCGCGGGTGAGCGAGGGAGTGAAGGAGTATGAGCGCGGGGTGGCTCCGCGGCTGATTATGACGGGCGCGGCGGCGCATAACCACTTTGTTGAGGCGGAGTCGATGGCTCGGGTGGCGCGGGCGCAGGGGGTGCCAAGCTCGGCGATTTTTGTGGAGCCGCAGGCGCAAGACACGATTCAGAATGCCTGTTACTCGGTGCGGATTATGAAGCAGCACGGGTGGGGCTCGGCGGAGGTGGTGACGAGCCAGTACCACTTGCCGCGGGCGGGGATGATTTTCAGTCATTTGCCGGTTGAATGGCGGGGGCATGCGGCTCCTTCGCTTGGGCCGGATGTTGCGCCGGGGTGGGCAGTGGCTGTAGTTGAGGTGCTGAAGACTACGCGGTATCTGCTGTATGCGCGGTGGACGGAGTCGTGTACGCCTTAAAAGCAGGGGACAGGGTGCAGGGTACAGAGGGGTATAGATAAAAGGCAAAAGCTATAAAAGGCTCTCTACATATCCCGCCATTGGCGACACAAACAAAGATGTCGTGAGATAGGCACTGACATCCCGCACCCTGCACCCCGTCCCCTATACCCTCTGCACCCGATTTTGTTCTCTCGCTCACTTGAGGGGTGCTGGGGCGTCTGAATGCCATGTCTGAAAACTCTTTGCCGCGCATTGTCCGGCCTCGGCGCGGTCTTGTAAGCTTGAAGGTGATGCGTTTCCGAGTAAGTTGTTCTGCTTTTACCTTCGCCGCCCTGGCGCTGGTCGCCACGGTTGCGGCCTCCGGCCAGTCGTCTTCCTCTTCTTCCCCGGTTCAAACCGCTCCGAGCCAGGCGCCGGCGACTCCGCAGTATGTGCAGGTGGATCCGCTGGCGGGCGTGACGTATGACAACCGCTTCGACCTTTCGCTGGGCGCTGCGTACCAGCACATCAAGGCCGGACCGACGTTGCGCGAAGGCGCGAACCTTGGCGGGCTGGATGTGAGTGGCTCGTACTGGTTCTCCAAGCGCTTTGGCGCGGAAGGCACCTTCCGGCCGACCGTGGGCACGAGCGGCGCGGCACCGAATACAGAGAACATCCAGGGGCCGTTTGTGGCGCAGTACCTGTTTGCCGGCGGCGTGGAGTGGCTGGGGCCGCATAACAAGCATGGCGCGCTGATTGCACATGCTCTTGTTGGCGGCGCGTATGGCGACTTTGAAAAGGACCTGCGCGGGAACCCGCCTTCGGTGGTGGACTTCTACAACAACCAGGTTGCTCCGGCGGGGATTTTTGGCGGCCACTTTGACCTGAACCGGTCGCCGCGGTGGGTCTTCCGCGTAACTACGGATGCGGTGTGGACGCGGTACTCGACGGATTACTCGACGAATATTTCGCCTTCCGGCGGACGGAACAACTGGAACTACGGCATGTCTGTGGGGATGGAGTACAAGTTCAAAAAGAAGCGGAGATAAGGACTGGCCGTCCAGGCAACTGCGCGTTTCCCGCGCCATTCATATAAACGCCGTGAGCATGGGTTGCTTGCGGCGTTTGTGTTTTTGAGGCGGCTGCTTTGACGTTGACGCCAGTTGTTATCTTCGTATGGTATTGTAAGCCGTTCAGCGCCTTGTCGCGGCTGCGCCGGGCTTGAGCGTTGAGTGGAAAACACGACGGAGATGGGTAGAGATGAAGGATACGCTTGGAGTTTTGCTTGCGGGGGGAGCTGGCGAAAGGCTCTTTCCTCTGACCCGGGATCGCGCTAAACCGGCTGTTCCGTTCGGCGGCCACTATCGCATCATCGATATCACACTTTCCAACTGCATTAATTCCGGGCTCCGGAAGGTCTTTATTCTTACGCAGTACAAGGCTCTGTCGCTGAACCGGCATATCCGCGAAGGGTGGTCAGGCGCGGTGGCGCAGGAGCTGGGCGAGTTCTTTGAGCTGATGCCGCCGATGCAGCGTACGGGCGCCAACTGGTACATGGGCACGGCCGATGCGGTGTATCAGAACATCTATTCGATTGGCTCGGAGCAGCCGAAGTACATCATCATCCTGTCGGGCGACCACATTTACAAGATGGACTACAGCAGGATGCTGGAGTACCACCAGAAGATGAATGCCGATGTGACGCTGGCGACACTGCCAATTGCGCCGGATGAGGTTTCGCGGTTTGGCGTGGTGGAAGTGGGCGCGAATGCCGAGGTGCAGGGCTTCCAGGAAAAGCCGAAGGAGACGAGCTTCCGGTCGCCGTTTAATCCGAATGCCGTGGATGCGTCGATGGGAATTTACATCTTCAGTACGGATGTGCTGCTGAAGGCGCTGATTGCGGATGCGGAAGACCCGGATTCGAAGCACGACTTTGGGCACAATATTCTGCCGGCGATGCTGGGCAAAAAGAAGATGGTGGCCTACAGCTTTGTGGATGAGAACAAGCAGCAGGCTCTTTACTGGCGCGATGTGGGAACGCTCGACGCCTACTACGACGCGAATATGGATTTGTGCTCGGTTTCGCCGACGTTCAACTTGTATGACGTGGACTGGCCGATACGTACGCGGGTGAGGCAGTATCCGCCGGCGAAGTTCGTCTTTGGCGAACCGGGGAGAACTGGTTCCGCCGTTAATTCGATTATTACGGCGGGCGTGATTATCTCAGGTGCTTCGGTGTCGAACAGTATTGTGTCGCAAGATGTGAAGGTGAACTCCTATTCGCAGGTGGATTCGAGCATTATCTTCTCGCATGTGAATATTGGGCGGCACTGCCGGATTCGGAAGGCGATTATCGACCGCAATGTGACGATTCCCGAGGGGACCGTGATTGGCTATGATCCGGTGGAGGATAAGAAGCGGTATTTTGTTACTCCGTCGGGGCTGACGATTGTGACGAGAGACGCGAGCCTGTTTGAGAATCCGGTAGATCCGGAGTTCTTCCAGCGGCATTGAGGACTGACCGTCCGGGCAACTGCGCGCTACTCGTACAAACGCCGTGAGCATTGCGCTTGCGGCGTTTGCCTTTGGCGTTAGCGGGGGATTTGGAAAGCCGGATTCAGAAGCGGCTTGAGACTGTCCCAGCTTATGGTGAAAGACGGAGGCGTGCAGGCATAGCAGGCTACCTCGTAGGGCTCGAAGTCGATGGTGATGCCTTCTTTATCGATCTGCCAGCGGTGCGGGTCGATGACGAGTGCCTGCACGGTTTTCTTCATCTCGCCGGGCTGCGCGAAGCTTTCATAGCTTTCTCCATCGCTGTCGAGCTTTTTGTGCAGGTACTGGTTGGTGCGCTTGTAGAGCTCGGTGCTCCAGTTGCTTTGCGGGAGGAAGAGGTCGGCAGGCTTGAGCTCGCGTTTCTCCTTGAGCAGCCAGTTGAATTGGCTGATGCCGTGGTTGGGATGGGCGGCGCCGTGGCCGTAGAAATAGCTTTGGATAGCGGTGGATACGAGGTTATCGGTGACGGAGTTGAAGGTTACGGCGACATCGACATCCTGGTCGACAGCGGATTCCCGGGTATAAGCGGGCTTGGGTTTTTCGCCGGAGTAGTCGGTCTGCGCAATGGCGGCAATGGCCTTGTTCCATGCGACCCATTCGGGTGTGGTGGACTTTGCCTGCGGCCAGGAAACGGTGACGGTGCCGAAATCTGGCCGTCCGTCTTCATGCATCATTTGGGCTACTTCCGCACTGTCGGGCGCGGTGAGGGTGAGAGGCTGCCAGACGAAGAGAGTGCCGCTGCGGTGCTCGATCATTCCCGCGAGGTCTTTGGTACGGGATTGGTCAGAGCTGAGCAGACACTTCGCTAGCGGGGTGTCTGCATCGCCGGGTTTGCAGGAGACGGTTCGTGTGCGGAGCCAGAGACGCTGGCTCTGGCGGATTGCTTCCTGCGAACCGGCGGGCGCAGCTGCGAGCCAAGCCTTGTAAGCGGCGGTCATTTCGGCGTCGGCTTTGCTCAGCTCGGGGGAGGCGCAGATGGCTTTTTCCTGCGGGGTAGCGGCTTTGGAGCAGTCGAATCCGGGTTGGGGGCTGGGGGATTGGGCGGCCAAGGGAGCGGCCAGAATGGCGAAGAGCAGGACGGCGGGCAGTGGCTTGGGCATGAGCTGGGCTCCGGGGCTCATTCTAAACAGGCATCCGTGTCGGATCTGCGAAAATCGTTACAACAGGCAGGGAACTATTTCTATATTGGTTGCGTATAGCCCCCCATGCAGTGCATTGGTACATTAAATTGGAGCGATTCCTGGACGGCTCCCACGACACCGGCGAAACGGGCGGTTGAGCCTGCGGCGGTGAAGGGGCGGTTCGGGATTGGGCGGGGGGCGAAGAAGGTTTCGCCGGGCGCACAGGATCGCTCGGATGCCGGCACTGGCTTAGGTGGAGTGAGGCCGGATGCCCGCCGCAGAGGCGGGGAGGTGAGAGCTCTGGAGATCGATTGGGCGCAAACCGTCCGCCGCTGTCTCGATGGCGACTCGGGCGCGTGGGCTGATTTGGTGCGGGAGCACCACAGACGCGTCTATGGGATTTGCTATCGCTTTACCGGCTCGTCGGTGGACGCCGAGGATCTGACGCAGGACGTGTTTCTGAAGATTTACTCGAACCTGGGTGCGTTTGACTGCACACGCGGCAGTCTGCAGGTTTGGATTACCACGATGACGCGCAACCTGCTGGTGGATAACTTCCGGCGGACTAAGAACTTGCGCGCGACCGGGTCTCTGGATGAAGGTTGGAATGAGGCGGAAGAGCTGAAGCCGGTGGACCGGCTGGTCAGCGCGGACCGCTCTCCGCATGAGCACGCGGCACAGAAGGAGCTCGAAAAGATGGTGCAGGCAGCGCTGGCGAAGGTTTCGACGGAACTGCGTGAGGCGGTAATTCTGCGCGACCTGCAAGATATGGATTACAAAGAGATTGCACAGGTTCTTGGAATTCCCGAGGGAACGGTCAAGAGCCGCATCAGCCGTGGACGGGCAGAACTTGCGCGGCTGCTGGAACGTAATCAAAGGGAGGTGATGTAAATGCCGGACCAGATTCACACTTCGGCGAACATTCCGGCCTCCCCGGCCTGCGGGCAGTGGGAGACGCTGCTGGCCGACGCACTCGACGGCCTGCTGCGGCCTGAGGACGAGGCATTTTTCCAGGACCACATGGCGACCTGCCCGACATGCACGGAGCTTTACGAAGAGGCGAAGCGCGGGCGCGAGTGGCTGGACTTTCTGTCGACGGAACCGGAGATGCCGGAGGGATTGCTCGAAAAGATTCTGGCCCAGACCGGCGCGGGACAGGTGGCAGGCTTTGGGGTTTTGCCGGGGCAGATGCAGCCGGTGGCGGCGGGCGCGATGGCGTATCCGCGCATGCAGGCGTGGCAGAAGCCGGGCTTTCTGGGATTTGTGCGGCGCTTTGCCGAGCCGCGGTTGATGATGACGGTGGCAATGGCGTTCTTCTCGATTTTCCTGACACTGAACCTGACGGGCGTGAAGCTGAAGGACCTGAAGCTGGCGAATCTGCGGCCCCAGGCGGTTCGCTCTTACATGGAGCGGCAGATTGCAGTGGCTTCGACGCCGATTATCCGTTACTACGATCACCTGCGCCTGGTGTACGAGGTGCAGACGCGGATGAAGGAGCTGCGCCGCTCAACAGAAAGCGGGCAACAGTCGGCTCCGAATGGCGAATCGCAACAACAGCCTGGGCGCAAGGATGGAGGGTCGAGACTCGGCAATGGCGTGGACCCTAGGCTGGACGCTCCGCAGCAGTCGGTTACACCGGCTTACGACGACGTGGATTATCTGGAGACATCTCTTGAACTGCATGGGACACCTGCGCATTCCGGTGACTCCGCAAAGAAAGAGGAAAGGAGCGCAAAATGGATTGCGTAAACCATAGCGGCGTACCTGCCGCTGCCTATTGCCAGAACTGCGGCAAACCGCTCTGCACGCAGTGCGTGAGAAGGGGGCCTGCCGGGCAGATTCTTTGTGAGCAGGATTTTGCCGCGTGGCAGGCGGTGCCTCCTGTGCCGCCGTTTGCGGCTCCCGGGGGCACGCCGAATCCGGTGCTGGCCGCTGTGCTGGGCATAATTCCCGGCGTGGGCGCCATGTACAACGGGCAGTTTTTCAAGGGCCTGATTCACGTGGTGATCTTCGCGGTGCTGATCAGCATTACGGACCACTTCGGTATCTTTGGGATTTTTATTGCGGCATGGGTCTTGTACCAGTCGTTTGAGGCGTACCACACGGCAAGAGCGCGGCGGGATGGGCTGCCGCTGCCGGATCCGTTGGGTCTGAATGAGGTGGGGAACTGGCTGAATATGGGGCCGCCGAATCAGCCGCCGCATGCGGGAGCGGGTCCAGGTGCGAATCCGAGCGCGAATCCGTTTCAGGCGGGTATGAATCCGGGAGTGAATCCCGGACCGTTTCAGACTGGTGTGAATCCGGGCGCAGAGTCTCCGAATCCTGCGCCAGGAACGGGAGCGTGGACGCCGTATCAGCAGGTCCCGTATGAGCCTCATCCGGGGTTTGGCGTGCCGCCTCAGCCGCCGATTCCTCCTGTGCCGCCGCCGATGTGGCGACGCAGGGAGCCGGTTGGCGCAGTGATCCTGATTGCGCTGGGGTTGCTGTTTCTGCTGAACCAGCTTGGGTATGTGACGGAGCGGATCCTGCACTACAGCTGGCCGTTGATTTTGATTGCACTGGGTGCGTGGCTTATCGTTCGCCGCGTAAATGACACGAAGGGAGGCCCTCAATGAATCGCTGGTTTATGATTAGCCGGCTCCGCTGGCCGATGTTTCTGCTTCTCACGGGTGTCATTGCTCTGCTGGACCAGGCGCATCTTCTGAGCTGGGGCCATGCGTGGCCGCTCTACCTGATTCTTTGGGGCGTGCTGGCGCTGGCCGAGCGCGCGGCGATTGCGCAGGATGATCTTCCGCCGTATCCGCCAGCCGGGTATCCGGGCTCGTATGCGGGTGGGCCGGTGCCGGCTGGTCCTGCTTCGCCTGCGGCGCCGACGACGGAGCAGAGCACTTCGATTGTGCCTGTGGTGCATGGGGATGAAATCAATCATCCGGGTTCGAATGGGGGAGGCCAGTCATGAGCACCCCACAGCAGCCACCAATTGATCCGAGAACGCAGTGGCGTGCCTACCGCGAGCAGCAGAAGGCTGCATGGCGCGCACAGCGGGATGCGTGGAGGGCGCAGCGCCATGCTTATAAGGCCGGATACCGGGGCGGTGGTTATTACGGGCCGCGTGTGCCTTCGATTGTGGGGCCGCTGATCCTGGTGGCGATTGGCGTGATTGCGCTGCTGATTATGTGGGGGCGCATTGACGCCGGCACGTTCTGGAGCTGGTACGGCAAGTGGTGGCCGTTGCTGCTGATTGGCGCGGGCATTGCGTTGCTGGTGGAGTGGGCGATTGATCAGCGGCGCGAGGTTCCGGTGCGCCGTGGCGGCGGGTTTGTTGGTGTGCTGGTCCTGCTGGCGTTTATCGGTGTCTTTGCGGCGATGGTGAATCGCCACTGGGATGGATGGAATAACAACTGGGACAACGACCACAGTGATTTCTTCAATGCCTTTGGTCGCCAGCAGCATGACCAGGATCAGCAGGTTTTGAATTCGGCTGTGCCGGCCAATGCGGTGATCCAGATTCAGAACCCGCGCGGGGATGTGAGCATTACAGCCGGCGATACAGCAAGCGTGCAGGTACAGGCGCACCAGGTTGCCTATGCGAACACGGATGATGAGGCGAGGAAGATTTTTAACGCCGAAACCACGCATGTGACAGTGAGCGGCGGCAACGTGGTGGTGAAGTCCGATGGACACGATCAGGGACGTGTGAACCTGACGGTGGTGGTGCCGAAGGGTGCGGCGGTGAATGTGGATGCGGGCCGCGGAGATGTGACGGCTGCAGGGCTGGGCGCAGGCGCGACGGTTACAGCGGGGCATGGCGATGTGCACCTGAGCACGATTAAGGGATCGGTGCAGGTACATTTCTCGTCGGATAAGGGCGATTTTTCCGCGCACGATGTAACGGGCGATATCACCGCCGATGGGCGCTGCAATGACCTGACGCTTTCCGAGGTGCACGGCAAGATTGCGGTGAATGGGGATATCTTTGGCGAGGCGCATCTCGAAAACCTGACAGGCGGCGTGCATCTGCATACTTCGAAGACGGATGTGCAGTTTGGCGACCTGCCGGGCGACATGACGCTGAATGATGACGACCTGAATGTGACGGAGGCGCATGGCGGCGTGCGCATCTCAACGCGGTCGAAGAATATTGACCTGACGCAGATTACGGGCGATACATACGTGGATGACCGCGACGGCAATATTACGATTGAGCCGACTGGGAACTATAGCGTGGAGGCGCACAACAACAGCGGCCATGGCGACGTGGTGCTGACGCTTCCGGAGAATGCATCAGCCGCGGTGAGCGCGCATACGCACAATGGTGATATCCTTTCCGATTTTCCGATGCCGTCGCTTAGCGATGAGGATGAGAAGTCCGCGGTTTTTAACGTTGGCGGCGGGCAGGTGAAGGTGACGCTGACGACGGATGTGGGCGATGTGCATATCAAGAAGGGGTCGGCGAATGCGGTGGTTCCTGCTCCGCCCAAGCCGCCTGCTCCGCCGAATGTGCCGCATTTGAAGCCGTCAAGAACGCCTGCGGAGGCGGTAACGCAATAGGTTGAAGTTGCTATAAAAACAGATTTTGGCGCGGCGCCGGTCGAACATGACCGGCGCCGCGTTTTGATTGCGCGAAAAAAATCTCTGGGAATCCGGATGCGTTTCGTTGTATTCTCCCGTCGCAAAGGAGGAGGCGCTATGAACGAGCAACCTGTCCGTGTGATTACGGTGGAACGCGAGTATGGTTCGCGCGGCGGCGAGTTTGCGCATGACCTTGCGGAGCGGCTGGGATGGCGGCTGCTCGATGAGGATCTGCTGGCGAGCGCGGCCAGGGCGGGAGGGGTGACGGAAAAAGCCGCCGCCGAGTTCGACGACAGGGTGGATCCGTGGTACTACCGCTACGGGCGCATCTTCTGGCAGGAGTCGATGTATTCGAGCACGGCTCCGTGCGATGAGCAGGTGTTTGATTGCGCGCGGATGTATGCGCTGGTGAAGAAGCAGATGGAGCAGGAGGCGCAGCAGGGGAATTGCGTGCTGGTGGGCAGGGGTTCGGCATGCGTGCTGGCGAATATGCCGGGAGCCTTTCATATTTTTGTGTATGCGACGGCAGCGGCGAAGCGGGAGTGGTTTGCGCAGAAGTTTCCGGCAGAGGCGCAGCATGCGGAGCAGCGGCTGGCCGCGCACGACAAGCGGCGCGCGGCGGCGATACGGCAGTTCTTTGGGCAGGACTGGGCGGCGCGCGGGCTGTATCACCTGATGCTGAATTCTTCGATTGGCATGGATGCAATGATTGCTGCGGCCTGCTCGGGCGCGGGGATTGAGAGGCTTTTAGCTGTTAGCTCTTAGCTGTGGCCACTCAGTCAAAAGGCGAAGATAACTCTCGCGCAGCTCTCCATGCCCAGATGGCGCAAATCGGGAACACGATCAGAATGCTTGCGCTCCCAAAAAGCCAGTTGAAGATGAAGAAGACAATCAGCATAACGATCGTGCCGGTTGTTGTGCAGTAGAGCAAGCCAAAGGGGCCAAGCATCAGCGCAAATAGAATCGCAGCCCAGACCTTCTTTTGCCCCACTTCAGGCAGTCCGGCTAGACTAATTGCAGCAGGCAAGTTTGACAACGGCGATACTTGATTACTTGCTGCATGTTTTGCTTCGCCAGCAACTTTTGCCAGAGGCCACGGCTTACCGCATCCGCCGCAAAATCCATCTTTGTCGCGGGAGCCTGAGCCGCATTGTTCACAGAAGTTCATTGCCCGCCGCAATTTTAGCAACCACTCAATTAAATCGCTATACGTTCGACGCGTGGGGCGATGCTGGTGAAGATCTCCCAGGGGATGGTGCCGGCGGCGTCAGCGTGGTCGTAGGCGGAGATGGTTTCTTCGCCTTGCTTTCCTAGAATTACTACTTCGTCGCCGAATTCTACGGCGGGGATTTCTGTTACATCGAGAACAACCTGGTCCATGCTGACGCGGCCTACGAGTGGTGCGCGCTGGCCGCGGACGAGCAGGCTGAAGTGGTTGCCTAGCTTGCGGCTGAGGCCGTCGGCATAGCCGATGGGGAGGAGCGCTAGCTTCATCGGCTCGGTAGCGGTGAAAGTGCCGTTATAGCCGATCTCCGTGCCAGCGGGGATGGTGCGCAAGTCGGCGACGCGGGTTTTCCATGTGAGGGCAGGCTCGAGGTGTGGGTGCGGTGCGGAGTCGATAGGCGGAGTGATGCGTGGCTCAACGCCATAGAGCGCCAGACCGAGGCGGAACATGGGTTGCAGGTGGAACTCTTCCGCAAGTGTGACGATGGGATGGGCGTCATTGCCGAGCAATGCTGCCGATGCTCCGGCGCTCAAATACTTGAGCTGAGTGGCGTGCGTAGCGGTGACGATGCGCAGGGCTTCGTGGAGTTTGTGGAGCTGTCCGGCAGATTTGACGCTGTTCGATTCATCGCTGGCGTAGAGGTGCGTCATGACGGCTTCAATGAAGAGCGGCGAGTCGGGCGTGAAGCGGGCGAGGATGGCGGGGATGGCTTCAAGGTCTGCACCCTGGCGGCTCATGCCGGTGTCGATCTCCAGATGCACGGCGAAGGATTGCGGCTTGAGATTGGCGACGTGTGCGGCTGCTTCGAGTTCGTCGATGTGCTGCGCAGTCCAGATGACGGGTGTGAGGTTATTTTCAATAACGGTTACGCCGTGCGCGGGAAGAACGCCGCCGATGGCCAGAATGCGTGTGTTGCCATGTGCGGTGGGGCAGTAGCCGCGTGTTTCCGCGGCCTCTTCCACGCTGGTGACGCCGAGCCATTGCGCCCCAGCGCGGACGGCGGCGGGCGCGCAGAGTGCGAGCGAGTGGCCATAGGCGTTGGCCTTGATAATAGCCATGCATTCAGCTTGCGCAGGGGCGAGTGAGCGGAGTTGGCGGTAGTTGTCTTCGAGGGCGCGGGTGTTGATTTCGACCCAGCTTGGGCGTGTGGTCAGGCTCATAGGGGTAAGGTCTAGTTTATCGGGTTGGCAGGAGCACGAAGGCTACTACGGTTTCAGTGGTGTTTTGCATGTCTTCGAGGATTTCAAATTCGAGATCATGCGGGACTTGCATCTCGCAGGCGGCGATGGTTTTGTCTGGCGCGCCAATGAAGCAGAGCTCGCAGCAACCGAGTATCCCCTCACCTGGTCCGCCGTCCTCCATGCGGACGGGTGGCCCGAAGACACGGCATGTCATGGGACGGAATTCGTAGATGTCGCAAAGGCCGGTTTGCGGGTTGAGCGCGGGGCAGGGGGCTTCGTTGGCGAAGTCTTCGAACGCTTTCTGTTCGGCTTCGGATGTGCCGAGTGTGCCGGTGGCAAGATTGCCTGGAAAATCGGCGGCGTATTCGGCGATCCAGTGTTGGGCGCGGTGTTCGATGTGCGTGGCGAGCGTGGGATTGGTGCTGCGTAATGCTTCCATGCCGGTGCGGAGACGCGCGGCGTCGAGCGCGTTGATGGCGAAGGCCCCGTGGCAGCATTGCGTGCAGCCGGGCTTGCAGGCCAGCCATGCGCCGGCGCGCCGGGCGGCGTCGGCGAAGGAGGCGTCCATGATTTGGATGAGCTCGGAGTTGCGCGGCGGCAGCGGCATGATTTCAGGATAAGCTGCGAGACACTGACAAATCTCCGGCGGGATGGTGTTATAACGGGCACGAGGGAGCTGTGATCTACCTGGAGCACAAACCCGCGCCGCCGCTCAGCCGGTTTGTCCGTATGGTTTGGTATGCGCGGGCTCCGCAGCCAGCGCACCGGCGCGAACGCATTCTGCCGAATGGCTGTGTGCATGTGATTTTGAACCTGGCGCACGATTTTCTGCATGACTGCCCGGAAGGACAGCCGGAGATCCAGTCTGCGCCGTCGCTGGTGGTGGGATCGCGGTCGATTTACGAGATTGTGAATACCTCCGATATGGCGGACCTGATCGGCGTGATTTTTGAGCCGGGAGGTTTTCCGCTTTTTGCTGCGGATGCGGCGGACCTGTTCAGCAATCGCAGCGTGAACCTTGGAGAGGTGTGGGGAATGCGTGCAGCGGGTTTGCGCGACAGGTTGCGCGAGCTCACCGCGCCTGAAGAGCGGATGCGCTGCTTTGAGACGTTCTTGATAGAGATGCTGAGTCTGCGGAAAGACGGCCTGAATGCAGCACGCGTGCCTGCGATTGAGTTTGCGCTGGACCACTTTCAGCAGGCTCCATGTGCGGCTTCCGTGCGTGAAGTGGCGCGTTTGGTTGGATGGAGCGAGCGGCGGTTCTCGCAGGTGTTTCGGGAGCAGGTGGGGCTTACGCCGAAGGTGTGGTGCCGGGTGCAGCGTTTTCAGCGCGTGGTGCGGCAGTTGCATGCAGGCGTGGAGATTCCATGGCCGGAGCTGGCGTTGGAGTGCGGCTATTATGACCAATCGCATTTTGCGAATGAGTTTCGAGCGTTTTCCGGGATTGACGCGACAACTTATACCCGCGTGCATGGGACTCCGTGGGCGAACCATGTGGTCGCGGATTAAACGCGCGATTTCCGAAATTTCCAAGACGCAGTTTGGCGGGAATGCCATGCTCGAATGTGCCGCTTCGATATGATTTCGACCGGCATGATTTCGAGATGGAGGAGAGTTTATGGGTGAGGTTACGAAGTCCACAGTTATTCCCTCGCTGCGTTACAAGGATGCACCGGCGGCGATTGAGTGGTTCTGCAATGTGCTTGGCTTTACGCGGCATGCGGTGTTTGCGAATGAAGACAGCACGATTGCCCATGCGGAGCTTGTGCTGGATGGCGGCATGATTATGCTTGGCTCCGCGAGGGACGATGAGTATGGGAAGCGTTTCAAATCGCCGGGTGAGCTGGGCAATGTGGAGACGCGCTCCAGCTACGTAGTGGTAACGGATGCAGATGCCGTGTATGCGAAGGTGCAGGCGGCGGGCGCAACAATTGTGCAGACAATCTACGATACGCACTACGGCAGCCGCGATTTTACGGTGAAAGACCCGGAGGGGAATAGCTGGAGCGTGGGCACTTACGATCCCTGGAAGACGCATTCCTAGGCTGTCATTGGCCAGCTTCGGTGGCGGCGAGTATGCTGGTGTGCATCTCGCCGTTCCACGGAGGATTGCTGCTGTGATGCTGAAGGTGCGTTTGTGCTCGGTTGGTTTTGTGTTGGTTGCTGCTGCAGTGGGCGCTTGTGCGCAGCAGGGGCATTTGCTGATTGCGCAGAAGGGCGATTCGAGCCTGGGCATTGCGGACCCGGAGGCAGGCAAGGTGATTGCTTCCGTACCGGAGGGCGGTGTTACGGGGCATGAAGTTGTTGCTTCGCCGGATGGGCGGCTGGCGTATGTGCCGATTTATGGCAACTCCGGCGTGGGCAAGCCGGGGACCGACGGCAGCAAGATGGTGGTGATCGATATTGCTTCGCAGCGCGTGGTGGGGACGCTGGATTTCGGGCGCGGCGTAAGGCCGCATATGCCGATCTTCGGGCCGAAGGATGGGCTGCTTTACGTTACGACGGAGCTGGATAAGAGCATCGCGTTGATTGATCCGAAGACGCTGAAGATTGTGGGATCGATTCCGACGGGGCAGGAGCAGAGCCACATGCTGGCGCTGTCACATGATGGGAAGCGCGGGTATACGGCGAATGTGGGTCCGGGGACGGTTTCGGTGCTCGACATTCCGGCGCGGAAGGTGTTGACGATTATTCCGGTTTCGAAGACGACGCAGCGGATTTCGATTACGCCGGATGACAAGTGGGTGTTTACGGCGGACCAGACGAAGCCGCAGCTTGCGGTGATTGATACGGCGGCGAACAAGGTGACGAATTGGGTTGCGTTGAGCGGGATTGGGTATGGCTCGACGGTGAGCGTGGACGGGCGCTGGGTGATGGTGGCGCTGCCGACAAGCAACAAGGTAGACGTGGTGGATGTGAAGACGATGAAGGTAGTGCGGACGCTCGATACGCCGCGCGATCCGGAAGAGGTGTTGATGCGGCCGGATGGCAAGGTGGCTTACGTTTCGTGCATGGCTTCGCACACGATTGCGGAGGTGGATCTGGGCACGTGGAAGATTACGCGCACGATTGATGACGGTGCAAATTCCGATGGCGTGGCGTGGGCGGGGCAGTAACCCCGCCGCTTAGACGATTGGCTGATTCCAGTTTTCTAGTGTGTCTTTGAGCACGGTCATGAACTTGCCTGCGTCGGCGCCGTCGATGAGGCGGTGGTCGAAGCCGAGGCAGTAGGTTTGCATAGAGCGGATGGCGATGGTGTCGTTACCTTCTGCGTCTGTGAGGACCACGGGCTCTTTTTTGAGGCCGCCGATGGCCAGGATGGCCGACTCGGGCTGGTTGAGGATGGGCGTGCCGTACTCGCCCCCGAAGACACCGGAGTTGGTAAGCGTGAAGGTCGAGCCGGAGGCTTCCTCCGGCTTCAGCTTTTTGGTGCGGGCACGCTCGGCCAGGTCGGCGATGGTGCGAGCGAGATCGGCGAAGTTACGGGTTTCGGCTTCGCGGACTACGGGGACGATGAGGCCCCACTCGAGAGCAACGGCGATGCCGAGATGGATGTTCGCGTGGTAGCGGATGGAACTGCCACCATCCTTGGACTCAATCGATGCGTTGACGATGGGGAATTTGCGCACCGCTTCAATGGCTGCAGCTGCGATGAACGGCATATAGGTGAGCTTGATGCCGTGGGTCTTTTCAAAGGCGGACTTCGAACGCTCGCGCAGCCTGGCGATGCGCGTCATGTCGATCTTGTAGATGGAATAGGCGTGCGGGCTGGTGCGATGGCTTTCCACCATGCGCTCGGCGATGATGGCGCGCATGCGGCTCATCGGAACTAGCTCGCCTTTGAGCGGCTGGGCTGCCGGTGTGGAAGCGGCCGTGCCTCCCTCTGCAATGTAGCGAAGGATGTCTTCCTTGGTGATGCGGCCAGCGGAGCCTGTGCCGCGGACCTGGCGCAGGTCAAGGTTCTTTTCGCGCGCGATTTTGCGGACCAGCGGCGAGGAACGTACTTCGTCGTTATTGACGAGGACTGGCCGTCCAGGCGACGGCACCTGCGGCGCGGTTTGTGCCATGTTGACGGAAGCTTGTGCCGCGGGCGTTTGCTGTGCGGGTGCGGCTACTGGTGTTGCAGGTGCAGAGGTAACTGGTGCTGCGGATGCACCGCCGATGATGGCGACGACCGTGTTGATTTCAACTGTTGCGCCTTCTGCGATTTTGATCTCCGTGAGCACTCCGGAAACCGGTGCGGGAATCTCCGCATCCACCTTGTCTGTCGAAATCTCGAAGAGCGGTTCGTCTTTTTCGACTGTGTCGCCGGGCTTTTTGAACCACTTGGTGATGGTGCCTTCAAAGATGGACTCGCCCATCTGCGGCATGACCACCGGCGTTCCTGCTACTTCTCCACTGGCTGCCGCAGGGGACGCGGGCGTAGACGCTGGCTCGGGTGCCTTTGCCGGAGCGGCTGGGGCTTTGGGAGAAGGAGCAGAGGGCTTGACTGCTGTACCGCTTTCCGCGAGTACGGCGACGACGGAGTTGACGGCGACGGTTGCGCCTTCAGGAAACTTGATTTCGGAGAGGATGCCGGAGACTTCGGCGGTGATCTCGGCGTCGACCTTGTCGGTGGAGATTTCGAAGAGCGGCTCGTCTTTCTCGACGGTGTCACCGGGCTTTTTGAGCCACTTGGTAATGGTGCCCTCAAAGATTGATTCGCCCATCTGGGGCATTACGACGTCTGTCGGCATGGATTCTGGCTCCGCAATTCAAAGACACGCAAAATGCACGTCTCCATTGGGGATTATAAAGGGCGGAGCTTTGCGGAATCAGGCCGTGTCTATGCTCGGATAGGACGCGGAGGGTGGCCTAGGAGATGCTCGATGTCGGTGGGTGGCTGCATCGGCATGTCCTCTGCGGGGAATTCCTGTTTTCCGGCTTCAGCTGCCTGTGCGCGCAGGGTCTCGATGTTTTCAATGGCGAGGATGGGTTGCTCGAAGACTATGCCGAACTGGCGGGCGGCTTCATGCGCGGCGGCTTCGAAGGAAGGCAGGCGCGTGGGGTCGGTGATTTCGAGGTTGAGGCTGGCTACGGGCTTGTCGGTGATGCCGCAGGGGTTGATGAGCAGAAAGTCGCGCAGGTCGGTGGTGAGGTTGAAAGCGAAGCCGTGCGAGGTGATGCCGCGCGAGACGTGGATGCCGATGGCGGCGATTTTCCCAGCTGTTCCCTGTACCTGGCCACTGGCGTCCAACCCGCCGCTGCCCGCAGGGCACCAGACGCCGGTAAGGCCGGCAATGCGGCCTGTGCGGACGCCATAGGTTCCACACAGGCGGATGAGGGCTTCTTCCATGCGGCGGACAAAGTCTACGGGACCCATACGCGTGCCGCTGGCGTTGCGCAGGCTGCGGAGGTCGAAGATGGGGTAGCCGACAAGCTGGCCGGGGCCGTGGTAGGTTACGTCGCCGCCGCGGTTGATGTGGTGCAGCGTGACGCCGCGCGCGGCGAGGAGTTCGTCGGATGCGATGACGTTAGAGCGGTCGCCGTTGCGGCCGAGCGTGAGCACGGGCGGATGCTCCAGCAGCAGCAGCGTATTGCCGATGCGGTTCTGGCGGCGCAGCTCCACCAGCTCGTTCTGGAGGACGAGGGCTTCGTCATAACCAATGCGACCGAGATAGAGGTACGTGATCATCGCTTGTCTCTATTGTAGAGGCCTGGATTGTAGAGAACTGGCGACGATCGCGGAGGCGGCTACTCGACCGTGGATTGGAAGATGCCTTTGAGCGCGGGGAAGACGCGCCAGAAGACGAGGAACCAGCAGACGGCTGCAAACGCGCCGGGGCCGATGGAGCCGGGCGCCATGAGAACGTGCACCACGAGGATGTTGAAGATCATGGGGCCAAGGAGCGTGACGGCGAGAGGCACGTAGCGGTTGATAAGCAGGAGCACGGCGGGGACGACCTGGAAGAAGCCGATGACGTAGACGTATCCCGATGTGAAAAGCGCACCGGAGAACTGGCCCATTACGCCGCCGGGCATGGGGCCCATGGGGATGAAGTGGAAAAACGCGTTGGAGCCAAAGATCAGGAAGAGCAGACCCAGCAGGTAGCGGGCCACGGTTGCGACAATCTTCATTTGTCACCCCTTGCAGAGAAGATAAAGCGCGACTGCGCGAGAACGCGGCAAGTATACCGCGTTCTCAGGATGAGGTTCTGGATGAGGTCGCCGAATGCCAATCGAGATTTCAGCAGGACTGGAGGAACGTGTCGACGATGGTTTTGGCTTGAACCACTCCTGCACATGGATTTTGCCAGCCATTGTTGATGTTCTCGATCTGGGTGGGCATAAGGTGCCAGGAGAGCGGGGCATCTTTATCCGAGAGCTCAAAGTTGGCGGGAGTGATGGTGATGCCGTGCGCCTTCCATTTCTCGATCAGGAGTTTCAACTCGATGTTGCGGTGCGAGACCTGGCCGGCGGTGCGGACGCTCATGAGGATAAGAATGGGGGCGATGAGCTGCTTGATCCATCCGCCGCGGGTTTTGGCGGGGGATAAGACCGCGTCATCGTTGGGCGGAAAGCCGTTGATCTCGATGACCAGGATATCTGTCACCTGCGGCTCCTGTTGCGCGGCGAGAGCGATATCTTCCTGCGTTTGGAGAGCCTGGTCCAGCCACTCGGTGAGCGTGGCCATGCCGTAGTTGTCGTAGAAGCCGCCGTCCATCATGTGCGGCTGCTCTTTCGCATTGGCAGGTTTGGCCGCCGGCGTAACAAAGGGGAATGTGGCGGAGAGGCGCGCGGCACGCACTACGGGAATGTCCTGCAGAGTGCCATCAGGAAGCACATGCAGGTCTTCGCCATCTATCCATGAGCTCTGCCTGCCAGGGTTGCTTAGAGCAGCCTGGCCGGGTATGGACCTGGGCGTGACTCGCGAAGTGCCCAGGAGGAGCGGGCCGCCGGTTTCGACGATAGTGGAGTTCATGATGAGCGCCGGTAAATTGCCCTTGGCGACCGGCCCGTTCCAGTTGCTGAGCGGAGCGTTGAGGCCGACGTCGTCGTTTTGATTGGAGCCTTTGCTGGTTGCGTTGCCCAGCCAGGCCCGCTCAAGAGCGTGGGCGCGATCGATGACGCAGCCGAACGGCCAGGGGAGAAAGAGGCGGAGAAGATCAGGCCAGGCCAGGCCCCATGCGGCTTCATCAAGTGAGCTCGAGTATGCGGCCTTATAGGGCGACGGCGCAATGATGCCTTGATTCCTTTGATCGAGAAAGTTCACAAAACTGGCCGCGCCCATGCTGCCGCCGGAGATGGAGCTGAGGAGCGTGAGATACTTTTGAAATTTTCCCGGGTATTGTTTGTCAAGCTCTTCGAGCACCTTTGCAGTCCATGCGGCAGCCTGGATGCCGCCGCCGGCCGCGGCCACCAGGATGGCGCAGTGCCTGCCGCCAGCGGTCAGGACTTCATAAGGGTCCGGCTTGGGGTGCGCGTCCGGGCTTCGATCGATCATTTCATAGGTGTGATCGGCGTAGGGAATCCAGGTGTTGACGATGCCGCCAACGATGATTGCGGCCACCAGTGGGATAGGACCGCCATCGAGAAAGAACTGCGCCGCCGCGGCCCACCAGCCAAGGACAAGCACGGACATGAGCGGTCCGCCAAGCGCGGAAACCGTGTGTGCCGTGCCGAGGCGCTTGTATCCGGCCCAGCCGAGGCCGAAATAGAGCGCGAGCGAGAGAAGAGCTACCAGCATGGCGAATCCATGGTCTGCCCAGTGGTTTTCATATCCATGGCCCAGAAACTTGATAACGGGCGCCAGCCACAACGGCGGGGTATTGGCGGTGCTGATCCACCAGTGCGCGAACTGGAGCGCGCCGTATTCGACCAGCACGCCGAGCGCGAGTGCCGCCAGGACTCCGATGACCATGTTGGCCAGCGGACGGGGCTTTTCAGCTGCGGGAGATTTGCCCTGCTTCCACGAGACCGTCACGGCGAAGGACGCGAAAAATGCGGCCAGCAGGAGCGGAGGAAGGATGGCAAAGGCGAACTTGCCGGGCGTGAAGGGATCTTTGAGGTTGGTGAGGGATTGGATGCACGGCCAGTCGAGGACATGAATTCCGGTTCTGTCTGGCCGGGCCACAATGATGAGGCGAAAGATGCACCATGCGGACCCAGAAACGGCAAAGGCGCCCAGCGTTATCAGAAAATGACGCACCGGGAAACGTTTCTTGGGCGAGAGGTCAAGATCAAACAATCCATGGAAGAGCGAGCTGTTGAAGCAGACCGTCCAGATGGGAAAGAACACGAGAAACAGGCACATCACGGAGGGAACCCAGAGCGCTTCCACGGCCCGGGAGAGCGCACCGAAAGGCTCCAGCAAAACAAGCAGCAGGATGCATGCTCCAAGCAGGAGCAGGTAAAGAAAAAGGGTGAGCCGCATAGGACGCCTCTCCGCCTGACAGGATTTTTCAATTGGCCCGGTGATCTGCAACGAGAGTAACGCAACTTTATCTGGTGTCAAGCGGAGAAAGAGCGTTGCACAGAATGCGGAATTGCGCAGGTGCAGCGCGGTCCTAGGACGGTCTCATAATTATCCGCGCCGCCTGGGTGATTGCGAGTGTGGCCCGTTTTAAGGCGGGTCACAGGCACTTTTGTGACTCGTGAAAACTGATTATGAGACCGCCTGTGGGAGAATCGAAACCATGATTGCTCACTTGCGCGGGAAATTGATTGATAAGCAGCCGGGACAGGCGATTGTGGAGGCCGGCGGAGTCGGCTATGACGTTACGATCTCGGTGCCTACGTTTACAGGCCTTCCGGGCGTGGGAGCGGAGGCTGCGCTATTTATTCATACGCAGGTGAGTGAGGATGCAATTGCGCTGTTCGGATTCCTGGATCGCGAGGAGAAGCGGCTGTTTGAGCGGCTGATTACGGTTTCAGGCGTGGGGCCTAAGCTGGCGATCAAGATGTTGAGCGGACTGGAACCGGAGCGGGCGGTGCAGGCGATCAAATCGTCCGATCATGCGCAACTGACGAGGATTCCAGGCGTGGGGAAGAAACTGGCGGAGCGGTTGGTTGTTGAGCTTAAGGATAAGCTGGATGACTTTGCTGTGGCTCCGGTAGCTGTTACAGGCGTGAAGGGCGCGGCGGTGGACGATGTGCTGTCGGCGCTGGTGAATCTTGGCTATCAGCGGCCCGCTGCGGAGAAGGCGATTGAGCAGGCGGTGAGCAAGGATGCGGCACTGGCAGGGGATTTTGATGGGTTGTTTCGAGGCGCGTTGAAGGTGATTCGGTAAACTTGGGGCGATATGGCAACTGCAAAGAAAACTTCTTCTGTTCAGACTGTTGTGCCGTATTTCCGGCCTGAAGCTCTTACGTTTTTGCGCAACCTGGCGCGGCATAATGACCGCGAATGGTTTCAGCCGCGCAAGGCTGTTTTTGACGCCGAACTGAAAGAGCCGATGCTGGCAATTGTGCGGAAGGTTACCGACGCGATGATGGACTTTGCGCCGAATCATGTGCGGCCTGCGGAGAAGAGCTTGTTCCGCATTTATCGCGATACGCGCTTCTCGAATGACAAGCGGCCTTACAAGACACATATTGCGGCTTGGTGGTCGCACCAGGGGATGGAGAAGACCTGGGGCGCAGGGTACTACTTTCATGTGAGCGCGAAGGAGATGGTGATTGCTGCCGGGGCCTATATGCCGGAGAAGGAGCAACTGGTTGCGATCCGGCATTGGCTGCTCGATAATCACGAAGAGTTTCGTAAGCTGCTTACGAAGCCTGCAGTGCGGAAGTCTTATACGGAATTTGATGGAAATGCGCTGACGCGGCCGCCGAAGGGTTTTCCGGCGGAGCATCCGGCGATGGATTTGATCAAGTGCCGGCAGTGGGGGCTTGCGGCGACGCTGCCTGCTTCGGTCGCTTTGGATAAGAAGATTGCGGATACCGTGATCAAGTACTTCAAGCTGGCCGCTCCTGTGGTGGATGCCTTGAATACACCGATTGTGGCGGCGCAACAGCCGAAGAAGAAGGTACTTTTCGGATTGCGGTAAGCGGGGGAAGAGAGCGTTTTTGAAGCTTGAGTCTGTCACAAAAACAGCCAAAATCGGGCAAAAACCGCTAAATTTCGGCAAAATACCCATAAAAGCCAATAAAACTTGTGGAAAAGCCTACATTTTGCCTTGACTTTATACGCCGGAAAGCCGCATTGTGGGGAACGGTAGGGTTCTCCGGAACCGCATGAATACAGGGGTTTCGTGCACACGTTGCCTCAGTCGACTCCCTCCATGCGGTAAGGCGTGAGATGGACTTTGAACCGAAAGTCCGGCGCGGCCTCAGGAAACCCAAAGGCAACATTTTTGATTTAAGGAGAACACGCATGGCAACTGGACTGACCAAGACCGCTCTTACGCGCCTTCTGGCCGAGAAGCTCGAACTGACCAACAAGCAGGCTGCGGCCTTCCTGGACCTGCTCGCGGAAACCGCCATCAAGGAAACGAAGAAGCACGGCGTTTTCGTGATCCCCGGCATCGGCCGCCTGGTAAAGGCGGAGCGCAAGGCCCGCATTGGCCGCAACCCGCAGACCGGCGAAGCTATCAAGATCAAGGCGAAGACGGTTGTAAAGTTCCGCGTGGCCAAGGCCGCGAAGGACACCATTGCGCCGCCGAAGAAGTAGTTTCGGTTCGCATCTGGCAGGAGGGAGAGGCTGATAACCTCTCCCTCTTAGCTTTTTGTGCGGAGAATTTATTGAACTCGGCTTGGGCATTACCCATCTAACAGGGCATGAGCGACTCGACGTTTGCGGAAATGGAAGAGATTGCAGCGCGCTCGGGTGTCCGGCGCATTCTGCGGCTGGAAGGGGCAGTAGTTGCGGTTTTGACTGCTGTACTTTATGCGCACACAGGCGCAAGCTGGTGGCTGTTTGCCGCGCTTTGGCTGGCGCCGGATCTTTCGATGCTGGGCTACCTGAGGAGCCCGTGCTGGGGTGCGCGTGTTTATAACGGCATTCATTCGTACGCTGCGCCGGTGGCGCTGGCTGCATGCGCGGTACTTCTGCATGCCAATCCGCTCTTGCCATTTGCGCTTATCTGGATCAATCACATTGCCGTGGACAGGATGATGGGCTATGGGCTCAAGTATCCGCAGGGATTTGCCTGGACGCACCTGGGGCGGGCTAATAGCCTTGCGGGGCGTGTGTTTACTCCGCGGGTGTGACGGCAGCGGCGGGGATGAATGCGCGGACTATGATCGCGATGCCGAAGTTGATCAGGAAGGCGCGGTCCACGAGGCCGCTGTCATAGCGCCACCAGAGGATTGCGGTGATCAGCAGGACGCCGACCGGGAGAATCTCTGCAATGAGCGAGGGGAGCCAGTGTGGGGTTTGCGTGCCGGTGGGCAGCGTGGAGCGCAGACGCGGGATGAGGCGCGGCACGGCGCGGAGATAGGCATGATAGGGCTCGCCGAGTTTGCCGCCGAGGAAATTTTCTTCGCCGAGAATGAGGCGTAGGTCGAAGAGCGGAACGAGGATGAGTGCGAAGACAGCTCCGCTGACAGGCATGGCGAAGGCCATGGCGGCGGCCATGAGGATGGTGCCAAGGTAGAGCGGATTGCGTACGTAGCGGTAAGGACCGCTGGCCATGACGGCGCCGGCATTCATGCTGGAGGCGTGGACGATGTTGGGGTCGAGATAGGCGGTGCCCCATACCCGCAGCCACGCGCTAAGCGCAGCGATGAGCGAGGCGAGCACAATGACGATGGGCGTGGCGTAGGCGAAGCTTACGAGACCGAGGCGGCTGAGCTCAAGCGCGAGCCACTCGAGCAGCGAGATGCGCCGGCCGAAGTGCAGCCACTCAATCCACGGCGCCCAGAAGCCGAGGATGATGATGGCTGCGTGGATAAAGACGCGTAGGCGAAATTCAAGAGCGGATGCGCGCATAACTTTCTACAGGTTATACGCGCAGGGCTGGTTTTCGGTTCATTCGGCGCGCAGGGCGGCGATCGGATCGATGGCTGCGGCGCGGCGGGCGGGAATCCAGCAGGAGAGCAAGGCAATGCAGCACAGGAATACCGCTGCGGCTGCATAAATCAGCGGGTCCGTACTACTGTCGCCAAGAAGGCTGGCGCTTGTGCCCATTGCTGAAGTTGTATAGGAGACACTGGAGATGACGCGTGCCAGAGCAAATGCACAGATCATGCCGATAGCCACGCCTGCTGCGGTAACCGCAAGCCCTTTGCCTATCACCATGCGCAGCACGTGTGCCGGTTGTGCTCCCAGGGCGATGCGCACGCCAATCTCCTGCGTGCGCATGGCTACCCAGTACGCCATCACGCTGTAGAGTCCCACGGCAGCCAGCAGAATTGCGATTCCGCCCATTACCGCCATCAGGCTCGCAGCCACCTTTTGCGGGTAAAGGGATGCTCCGATGAACTCTTTGAGTGGAGCGGCATCAAAAATCGTCACGTTGGGGTCGATGTCGCGCGCCTGTGTCCGCAGCGTGGAGAGAATGCTGTCCGGGTCGCCCTGCATGCGGACGTAGATAGCCAGGTTCATGTCCGCGCGATAAACCTGCCGGAAGGGCACATAGAAGTACGGTGTCGCAGCTTCGCCCAGGTAGTGGTATTTGGAATCTTTTGCCACGCCCACGATGCGGAACCAGCTTCCCCAGCCTTGCACTTTTTTGCCGATGGGATCGCGGCCGGGAAAGAAGCGCCGCGCAAAGGACTCATTGACAATCATCGACCCCACATCCGGGACTTCATTGTCAGCCTCGGTGAAGTTACGCCCTTCCACGATGGGAATGCGCATCAGTGGAAGATAGCCGGGCGAAATCACGTTGCGAAAGATGTTCATGTCTTCGTGCGGCTGCGGAGTATATCCTTCGACGCTTAGTTCTTCCCACCAGCTCGGCTCGAAGCCCAGGGGTATGCCATCCGAGTAGGCGAAGTCCGTCACACCCGGTTCCGCAGCCATGCGCTCTTCGAGTCTGCGGCAGAACTCCTTACGCTGTTCCAGTGAATAACCATTGGTGGAAAGATAAAGCTGGCTTAACAGCACATGGTTCGGGTCGAATCCGGGATCGATGCCCATGGTCTGCTGAAATCCGCGTGCAAACAGCCCCGCGCCTACAAGCGTGACCAGCGCCAGCGCGACTTCGGCAGCCACCAGCGCGGAGCGCAGCTTGTTGCGCCGTCGTCCCGCCATGCCGCTGCGGCCGCCGTCATTGAGATGCGCGCTCAGATTCAGGCGGCTTACGTGCAACGCGGGAAACACACCTGCCGCCAGCGCGGCCAGCACGCAGATGCCGGCTGTAAATCCAAGAACGGCAAGGTCCGGCCGCGAATTTCCGCCAACCAGCAACTGCATTGGCCCTGGCGGCATGAGCAGCTTCAATGCGCGGCTCAGCGCGGGAGTGGCCGCAATACCAAGCACCGCGCCGCACGCAGCGAGCAAAAGGCTTTCCGTAAGCACCTGCTGCATGAGCCGTGTCTTGCCTGCTCCGAGAGCGAGACGGGCGGTAAACTCCTTCTCGCGGCTTGTTGCCCGGGCCATCAAAAGATTGGCGACGTTGACGCACACTATGAGCAGTACAAGAATGCTTACGCACATCAGGATGCGCAGAGGTCCGGCAAGCAATCCCTGCGGACCATGGGGTGACTGGTCAAACGACAGCAGCGTGGCGCTCATGTTCGCGCTCACATCTGCATTGGCTATTGCCATTCGGTCTGCCAGCGCTTTCAATTCCTGCCGTGCCTGCGCCATGGTGACGCCCTGCTTGATGCGTCCGATGCCCAGCATGTTGCGGTTGTGCCGGTCGCGAAGCAGCCGCGTTGGCACGCCGTTCAGCACCGGTTGTTGCATGTAGGGAATCCACAGATCAAATGAGGTGGCGGGCAAGGATCCATGAAATGCGGGCGCGGCTACGCCAACAATGGTCAGGTCATGTTGATTGACATGCAGCGTTTTGCCCACGATATTCGCATCAGCGCCAAGATGCGTTCGCCAGTAGCGGTCGCTGATGACTGCGATGGGATATTTGCCCGGCGCATCGCCGTATTCCTCTGGCAGAAATATGCGGCCAATCTCCGGTTTCACGCCGAGGACTGCGAAAAAGTTGCCGCTGACGAGCTCACCCCACACGCGCTCGGAATGCTCTTCTGAACCCACGCTGAAGGCTGCTGGGCGTGTGACGGCAATGCCGTCAAAGAGTTTGAGATGATCGCGAAAATCCTGGAAGTCGGGGTAGGAGTTGGGTACGAATGATCCGACTGCAGTGACTGTTTCAACGATTGCGAGGCGCGAGGGATCGGCGACCCCGCTCAATGGCTGTAACAGCACCGCGTTGACCCAGGTGAACACGGTTGCAGTCGTGCCGATGCCAATGGCGAGCGTCAGGATTGCGACTATTGTCAATCCCGCGTTATGTGTCATCTGGCGCAGGGCGAAACGAATGTCGCGCAGGATGTTTTCGAGAATGGGCAGAGTAACGCGATCACGGTAGGCTTGGCGAGTCTGTTCAATTCCTCCCAACTGGAGAACTGCCTGGCGGCGTGCTTCCTCCGCGCTCAGGCCGTTGCGCATGCCCGCGTTGACAGCGATTGCAATATGGCTATCGAGCTCGGCCTCAAAGTCGTCCGCTTTGCGGTTCAACCTCAACATGCCAAGGATGCGCAGCCAGAAAGCTTTCAGTTTTTGCATTTTTTCTCCTAATCCGCGCGGAGCGCGACGATGGGGTCGATGGCTGCGGCGCGGCGGGCGGGGATGAATGCGGCGGCCAGCGCGACGGCGAGCATGAGCAGCGGCACGCCGATGAGCGTGAAGGGATCGAATACGCCGACCTCGAAGAGGAAGCTGCGCAGCACGTGGCTGAGTGCGAGGGTTGCAGCGATGCCAAACGCGCATCCGCTGCCCGCCAGCAGGAGGCTCTGGCGGACAACGGAGAGGACGATTTGCCATCGCTGCGCGCCGAGAGCGAGGCGCAGGCCAATTTCGGTCACTCGCCAGCTCACGATGTAAGCAATAAGGCTGTAGACGCCGACCGCGCCGATGATAAGCGCAAGCGCGCCGAAGCCGAGAAGCAGGACGGCGAGTGCGTGAGGGGCGGCTACGGAGTTTGCGACCACTTCATTCAAAGTCTGGACGCGGGTGACGGGGACGAGCGAGTCGATGCTCGCAACGGTGCGGCGGAGGCCCGCGGCGGCTTCCGCAGGTGTGGCGGGGCCGCGCATGAGCGCGAAGAGCACCGGCTGCGCATTGTTAGGCGTGATGGGCAGGTAGACCTGGTTGAAGTAATCGTCTCCGAGGCTTTCGTCGCGCGTGTTGCGAACGACGCCAACAACTTCGACAGCTTTGACGGAATTCCAGGTGGCGGGAATGTCCTCGTCCTTGACGTTGAGCAGGTGCTTGCCGATGGGATTTTCGTTGGGCCAGAGGCTCTGGGCCATGTGCTCGTTGATGACGGCGGCGCGCGTGGTGCCGGAGGAGTCCTGCGCGTCGAGCAGCCGTCCACGCACTAGCTTGAGGTCGAGAAGGTCGAAGTATTCGGGCGTTACGTTGCGGCTGGTTGCAAACATTGCGCTGGTTTGCGTGTTGCGCGGATGGTTTTCGGCGTCGAAGGCGTAGTTGCTGTAACTTCCATTGAGCGGCAGCGCGTCGGTGAGCGCGGCCTTTTCGACGCCGGGGATGCCGCTCATGCGGGAGGCAAGCGCGGTGAAGAAGGCGCTGCAGCGGCCTCCGGTTGCAAGCATGGTCGAGTCTTCCGTCCAGTGCTGCGGCATATCGGGCGTTGCACAGGCGCTGGAGTCGAGCGAGACCTCAGCGGAGACGATGCGGTCGGTGTGGAAGCCGGGATCGACTTGCGAGAGCTTGTAGAGACTGTGGAGGATGAGTCCGGCGGCGCTGACGACCATGACGGAGAGCGCGATTTGCGCGATGACGAGCATGGTGGATGCGCCGAAGCGCGAGCGCTTGCCGACGAGGCCATGGCCGCCTGAGCGCAGGGTCAGGAGCAGGTTGATGGATGCCGTGCGGATGGCTGGGATGAGTCCGAAGAGAAGGCCGGTGAGGATGGATGCGGTGAGGGTGAAGAGAATGTCGGAAGGATGAAGCGAGATGGTTTCGACCCGCGGCGTTCCGGCGGGGAGCAGGCGCACGAAGAGGCGCAGGCTGAGGAATGCGGCGAAAAGACCGACGCCGCCGGCGGCTAGGCCGAGGACGATGCTTTCCGAGAGAAACTGCTGAATGAGGCGGCGGCTGGATGCGCCCAGCGCACCGCGTATAGCGATTTCTCGCTCGCGTGCGGTGGCGCGAGCAAGCATCATGTTGGCGACATTGGCGCAGGCGATGAGGAGAATGAGCCCGACGGCGCCGAAGAGAAGCAGAAGACGCGGGCGCATGGCTCCGGTTTCGGATTCGAGCAGCGGGACGACGGTCATGTCGGAGGCCCACACATCCGGCATCGGCCATGGGAGCTGATGCACGAGGATCCCGCGGAGGCGGCGCAACTCAGCCTGCGCCTGTGCTGGTGCGACACCATTGGCGAGGCGGCCAAAGAGGTGCAGCGTGAAGGGACGCCAGGGATCGTAGACGTCGGCACGGTTGAACGAGGCGGGGATCAGGAACTCGGTGTCTGCATAGGGGAAGCGGACGCCGGCGGGAAGCACGCCGACGATGCGGCGCGAGATGCCATCGATGCGCAGCGTGCGGCCGATGGCGGAGGGCGAGCTGGCGAAGTGGCGCTGCCAGTAGCCGTAGCTGAGGATGACGTCGTGATCCTGGCCGAAGACCTCGTCGTCTTTGGAGAAGAACTGGCCGAGCGCGGGATGGATGCCGAGAGTGTCGAGCGCGTTGACGGTGACAGATGCGCCGAAGACGCGCTCGGGAATGTCAGAGCCGGTGATATTGGATTCGATGCCGTCTCCGAAACCGGCGATGGAGGAGAATGCGCGGGATTGCTCGCCGAGGGCGCGGATCAGGCCTTTGGGCAGGACGACGAAGGTGGTTCCAACGACGCGCATGATGCGGTCCTGCTGCGCATAGGGCAGTGGGCGCAGCAGGATGGAGTCGACGAGCGTGTAGATGACGGCGTTGGCGCCAATGCCAAGCGCGAGCGTGAGGACGGCGGTGAATGTGAAGCCCGGCGCTTTGCGCATCTGGCGCAGGGCGAAGCGAATGTCCTGCAGGATGCCTTCAACGATGGGCAGCGTGGCGCGGTCGCGATAGGCCTGGCGGGCCTGTTCTTCTCCGCCAAGCTGGATGAGGGCCTGGCGGCGGGCTTCTTCGCTGCTCATGCCAGCACGAAGATTATCTGCGATGTGCATGGCGATGTGCTCGGAGAGCTCGGTGTCGATTTCGGCGCGTGTGTGTTGCATTCGCAGTGTGCCGAAGAGGCGGAGGAACAAGGCACGGAGTTGGCGCATGGGTTAGTCCTCGGCAGGCGCAAGGAAACGCGCCAGGATTGCGGTTGTCTGTTCCCACTCGGCGGCGGCCTTGCGAAGCTGGCGCTGGCCGGCTTTTGTGAGCTCGTAGAACTTGGCTTTACGGTTGTTGTCGGATGCGCCCCACTCGGAGCGGATGTAGCCTTCCTGTTCGAGCTTGAGCAGGGCGGGGTAGAGCGTGCCGTAGTTGAGCTGGATCTTGTCGCCACTGGTCTGCTCGATGCGGCGCGCGAGGCCATAGCCGTGCTGCGGGCCCATGGTTTCCAGCGTTTTCAGCACCATCAGAGCGAGTGTTCCCTGCCATACATCGGTTTTTCCGCTCATTGCGTTTCTCCTATGGCAAAACCATAGAAGAGAAGGTACACCCGCTCCCTATGGGAATGCAATAGGGAAATTTTTGAAGATTTGTAAAGCACCAAGCGCCCGCTTCAAGCGGGCGCTTGAGAAGATTGGTTTTTGCCGGGTTTATTTCGACGGATCGACTAACGCTTGATTGACGGCGGTGTGGGCCTTGTATTCGAGCGGATGATTGTCCGGGCTGGACATGCGCTGGATCATGCCGACGAAGACGATGTCATTAGTGGGATCGACCCAGAACCATGTGCCGGCCGCGCCGTCCCAGAAGAATGTTCCTTTGCCGTCGGTGAGATTAGCGGTGGGCGGATCATACATCACGGCGACGTTGTAACCGTAGCCAAAGCCGGGGCGCATCTGCGAAAGGCCGATGCCCCACTGTCTTTCTGTGCCGTTAATGACAGACTCGGCGACGTGGTTGGTGGACATGAGCTTAACCGACGATGGCGCGAGGATACGCGTCGAGCCGATTGCTCCGCCTTTCGAGAGCATGAGTGCGAAGCGGTAGTAGTCGTCGAGCGTGGAGACGAGGCCTCCACCCCCGGAGGGCATGGTGGGTTGCGTGGTGTAGTCGGTGGGAATGCCATTTTCCGTGGGATTGGCGTCGAGCTGCTTGGTCTCTGCCTTCCATGTGTAGTTGGTTGCGAAGCGGTTGCGCTTGTCGGCAGGCACGTAGAAGCCGGTGTCCTTCATACCGAGCGGGGCGAAGATGTGATCGTGCATGAAGTCGGGGAGCGACTGTCCGGAGAGCTTTTCGATGAGATAACCTTCAATGTCCATGGAGAGTGAGTACATCCAGCCTTTGCCGGGCTGGTAGTTGAGAGGAATGGTGGAGACTTTGTCGATCATCTCCTGGAGATTTTTTGACTGCATGACTTGCTTGTCGCGATAGATGGCATCGACTTCGGGGCGTCCAAAGTTGCCGAAGCCGTAGGAGAAGCCAGCGGTGTGGCTCATCAGCTCGCCGATTGTTGGTGGGTGATCAGGATCGACGAGGATGAGTTTGCCGCTGGCGTCGGTGCCTTTGTAGACCTTGAGGTTGGCGAACTCTGGGATGTACTTCGAAAGAGGGTCGCTGGGCAGCCATTTTCCCTGTTCGTAGAGAATCATCATGGCGACGCCGGTGATGGGCTTGGACATGGAGTAAGCGCGGAAGATGGTGTCGCGTGTCATGGGGGTGCCGGTTTCCATGTTGCGCTTGCCGTAGATGTGGTAGTCCACGACTTTGCCGTGACGCGCGAGGAGCGTGATGGCGCCGGAGAGCTGCTTCTGATTAACTTCGTCTTGTACAAGCTTGTGGAGGCGCTCAAGACGCTCGGTAGAGAAGCCCACGGTCTCGGGCTTGACGACGGTGAGGTCGATGTTCGGAGATGCGGGCGTCGGCGCTTGTGCGGCGATAGAGATAGGAGCGGCGAGCAGTGCGCAGGCTGCGATTGTGGACCGGATGTGTTTCATCATTTCTCTCACGATGCCCGCTCGCGAGGGCCAAACGGGCGGAACCTTTATACCAGAGGCGATATTGAAGTTGCGGAATAGCTTGGAGTACGCGCGAAGAGTGTGCCGTACTTGCCTACAATTGAATCTGCATGAGTGAGCTGGAAGAAATAGAGACGCCGGTAGCCGCGGTCGATACGATTGCGGCGATTTCCACGCCGCCTGGACGTGGCGGAATTGGCATTGTGCGGCTGAGCGGGCCGCAGGCAGCGGAGATTGCGAAGCAGCTGGTGCGGCTGCGGCAACCGCTGGAACATGCGCGGGCGCGCGTGGCGGATGTGCTGGATCCTTCGCAACCGGCCGAGAGCGGCGATTCAGAAAGAATCGACGAAGCGGTGGTGACGTACTTTGCCGCGCCGAACTCGTATACCGCCGATAAGCTGGTGGAGATTGCGGCACATGGTTCGCCGGTTGTGCTGGAGATGTTGCTGCGACGGGCAATGGAGCTTGGGGCAAGGTTGGCGGAGCCGGGTGAGTTTACGCAGCGGGCGTTTCTGGCGGGGAAGCTGGATTTGACGCAGGCCGAAGCCGTGCGCGATCTGATTGATGCGCAGACACTGACGCAGGCCCGGCAGGCGGCGAGCCAGATGGGCGGCGCGCTGAGCCGCCGCGTGGCTCCGGTGAAGCAGGAGCTTGTGGAGTTGATTGCATTGCTTGAGGCGGGAATTGATTTCGCGGAAGACGATGTGGACGTGACGGGCTCTGAGGAGATTGCGCGGCGTATTGGAAAGTTGAGCCCGCCGTTGGAGAAGCTGGCGGCATCATTTGCGCGCGGCCGAGTGGTGCATGACGGACTGACGCTGGCGATTGTGGGTCGGCCAAATGCAGGGAAGAGCTCGCTGTTCAACCGGCTGATTGAACGCGACCGCGCAATTGTGACGGCGACGCCGGGGACGACACGCGATACGGTGAGCGAACGGATTGCGCTGGATGGGATTCCGCTGGAGTTGGTGGATACAGCGGGGTTGCGCGAGGCGCATGAGGAAGCAGAGCAGTTGGGGATTGCACGCAGCCGCGAGGCAATGGCAGATGCGGCGCTAGTGCTGGTCGTCCTGGACTCGACGCAGGCTTTGAATGAGGAAGAGCGAGAGTTGTTGCACTCCGTGGAGGGACGGACTGCATTAATTGCACTGAATAAGAGTGATTTGGCGACGCCGCCGAACGGCATAGAGCCTGCTGCGGCTCCAGCAGTGCGTACATCGGCGCTCACAGGCGAAGGGATTGCGGAGCTGCGCGAAAAGATTGTCGCCATGGCGACGGGCGGCGCAACGAGTGAGCCGGGGATGCTGACCAGCTTGCGGCATCACCAGGCGGTGGCTACGGCTATCTCTGCGCTTGGCGATGCGGCGAAGGCAAACCAGGAAAATATTCCGCACGAGATGATTCTGCTCGATCTCTACCGCGCGCTGTGGGCGCTGGATTCGCTGACCGGGCAAACTACACCCGATGACATTTTGAACCTGATCTTCTCAACGTTCTGCATCGGGAAGTAATGTGCGCCATTCACTGATAGTATTGTCGTGCGATTTCACACACATGGGCCCTTCTGTGCAAAGCAAATGGGAGGAAGCCATTGGCGCACGCGATTTTTATCAGCTATCGCCGGGATGACAGCGAAGGGGAGGCCGGGCGGCTATATGACGACCTGGCGCGAGCTTTCGGCAATGACGCGATTTTCATGGATGTTTCCGGGATTGACCCGGGAATGGATTTTCGCAAGGCAATTGATGCAAACGTGGGCGGATGCCACGTGCTGTTGGCAATGATTGGGCCAACATGGGCAACGATTGCGGGAACTGATGGACAGCGGCGTCTCGACAATGACAACGATTATGTGCGGCTGGAGATTGCATCTGGCCTTGCGCGCAATATTGCCGTGATTCCCGTGCTGGTGCATGACGCGAAGATGCCTCATGTGGACCAGCTGCCGGACAATCTGAAGGACATGGCATACCGCAACAGCGTTGAGATTACGCATGCGCGATGGGATTCCGACGTGCAACTGCTGGTGCAGGCGCTTGCGCATTATGTGCATCCCGATGCGGCAACGGAAACCGAGACTGTGCATGCGACGATTCCGGCGCAACTGCCTCCGTTGCGCGGGCAGGCTGAGACTTTACCGGCAAAATCGAAGCGGCCACTTTGGATAGGAATCGGAATTACAGCGCTTGTGCTGATTTTGGCTGCAGGTTATTTGGCCTTGCGGGGATCATGGTCGGCTTCCATCAGCGGCTCGGTCAAAGACGCGAATGGCGCAACGACGACTGCGGGTGGTATGACTACGGTCTCTCGCGGACCTGCTGTGGCCGGTCAACCGTTGGGTGTGCAGGCCAACTTGTTGGCGGGGCGATGGGCAAATCCGGAAGCGAATGCCAAGGGTGCGCTTACGCAGTTGGATATAACAGGCACCAACGGCCAGCTTACGATGCATGCCTGGGCGTTGTGTCATCCGGCCAACTGCGACTGGGGAACGCAGACGGCTCAATTCGACGGCCAGAAGGCCAGGGCGACATGGAGCCTGTTGAACGAGGCAGACGGAGACGAGCGGGGCCGTGTGGCAACGGTGACTGTCTCTCCGGGCGGAGTGGGCAAACTGACCGTGCAGGTAGAGAATACCTACGCGAAGCACAAGGGAAACGTGCGCCAGTTTGAGTTTGTTCCGGCGAGCTAGCGGTACATTGTCAAAAGGCGCAGGTACGGATCAGGTATTGGTGGTGCCACCGTTTCCTGCCGCCTGTGCTTGCGTGAACAAGGCTTCTTCGGCCTGGCGTCTGCGGAGCAGCCCGGCAACAACCTGTCCACCTGCATGATCCCAGAGCTCAAACTGCGATGCAGCTGCGTTGAAGTTGCTGGTGTTGATGTCCTTGAGAAGCGTGGAGCCAGCGAATGCGCCGCGGCCGAGATTGAAGACAAAATCTACGAGTGCATCAAACTCGTCCTGCATGAGCTCGACAGTTACCACCTGGTTGACGAAGGTCGCGGAGGCCGCGACATCGCTCGCGAGAAGCGCATCTGCCTGGTTGAGAGTGATAGCAAGCCCCGGATATACGTCTTTGCCTGTGTGTCCGTAGCCGATGGTCCAGACGCCGACCTGATCTTGGTAAGCGTTCAGGTTGCAGCCTTCAAACTGCTCTGTAAGCGCAAGGCCATTTTTGCTGTACGTCAGATTATTGACCGCCATTTAGCAATCCTTGGAGGCCCGATTTAGGGGAGCGCAGAAAGCATAGCACGGGATGTGCCATGTGGCACGGGCCAACTAACCGATTAGTGCAGTTGGATGCCCGAACCGTTTCTAAATTGCGATGGGCGAGCTGAGAACGGAACGCTTGGTGCGCATGAGGCGGTTGACGATCTTGTAGCGGTCGCCGCGGTAGGTGGATTTCACATGCTCGATGGGTCTTCCGTCTTCCGCAAAAGAAACGCGGGTAAAGAGAAAGACCGGACTCTGGCGGGGAATCTGGAGCAGACGCGCCTCCTCGGCGTTGGCTTTACCCACTTCGATGACTTCTTCCGTGATGGTGAGCTGGATACCATAGTGATTGGCGAGCTTTTCGTAGAGCGAGGTGTCGGGATCGAAGGTTTCCATCAGGTTGGGGCAGGCATTGACAGCGATGCAGCTTAGCTCGATGCCGATGGGAAGAGAGTCTTCATAACGGACGCGGTGCAGGCGGAAGATTTTCTCGGATTCGCTAAGCGCGAGGGAGGATTGCGTCTCTGGTGTGGGCGCCTGGATGCGGAACGAGAGCAATCGGGAGTGCGGCGTAGCTCCATGCGCGCGTGCTTCTTCGCTGAAGGAGAGAACGTGGCGGAATTCCTTTTCCAGCTTCACGCCGGAGATAAAAGTGCCCTTGCCCTGGCGGCTGTAGATGAGCCCCAGCTCGCAAAGCGATTTGACGGCTTGTCTGACAGTCATCTGGCTGACTCCCATCTGGGCGGCAATCTTCTGGATGGAAGGCAGAGGCTCGGAAGGCTTGTAGACGCCAGTCTGAATCTGGTGGGCGAGACGCTGCTGAATTTGCTGGTATAGCGGAAGGCCCGCTCCGCGATGCAATGGGAGCGATTGTTGTGTTCTGACAGCGTTCATTTGCCTCTCAGATATACCACGCGTGGATGAGAAAGGAAATTCCTGTGTTGGAGAGAGGTCGGGGGAAGCCCGTTCTGCAGACATTCAGCAGGGCGAAGACCGGACCGATTCCTCAGGATATTTATGCGTTTTTCATTGACTTTCGAATTGAGGCCAGTATACGGTCGTGTCATCCAGTCCTCTAGATGACTAGCCCGGCCGGGTGGATTGGCTTGGTCCACAGGAAAGATTCCCCCAGTAGCGTGAGAAGTTAGGGCGGTATTATGGCCGCCGTTTCCTCATGTAAAGCTGCAGGCGAGCACGTCTGGAATGAAGCAGCGGGAGAAAGAGCCCGCGCATGTATCAGTAGCACCAACGCATTTTCGGAGGCTAACGAACAACCATGTCGCGCAGACTTACACAATGTATCTTCGCCCTGTTGGTGGTAATGGGGCTGACATTCTGCGTGCCCGGCACAGGCGCTCAGAGCAGCGTTTCGGGCAGCATCAGCGGAACGGTAACAGATTCGACGGGTGCGGTGATTTCCGGCGCCACGGTGACGGTGACGAACACCGACCGAGGCGAGAAGATTCGCGTGCTGAAGACGAATTCGGCAGGTTTTTATACGGCCGGGTCACTGCCGCTGGGCACATACGAGGTGACGATTTCAGCGAACGGCTTTAAGACCGAGACGGTGAAGGGGCTGATACTGCACGCGAACGATACATTGACAGTGAATCGTCCCCTGGCACCAGGAGCGGTGACGGACGTGGTTGAGGTGAACGCATCGCAGGTTGGCATTAACCTGGAGAGCGCTTCTTCGGAAGGACTGATCGACAGCGTGCAGATGAATGAGATGCCGCTCGTCACCCGTAACTATGAAACCCTCATGAACCTGCAGCCTGGCGTCTCGTATGGCGGTAGCACGGACGATCTGACGCGCGGTCCTTCGGGCCTGAGCGGCTCATCGAGCACAGTGAGTTTTTCGGTGAACGGCGGTCGCAACACCTCCAACAGCTGGACCATTGACGGCGCCGACAACCTAGACCGCGGCGCGAACTTGACGCTCTACAACTATCCCAGCCCCGACGCCATTGCCGAGTTCAAAACCTTGCGCGGCCAGTACAGCGCGGCCTTCGGGCGCAATGCCTCGGGCCAGATTGACGTGGTTACCAAGTCTGGCACGAACTCGATTCACGGGAGTGCCTACGAGTACCTCCGCAACAATGCTTTCGACGCCAATGGCTATGCCAACAACTATCTAGGCGCCAAGATTGCACCATACCAATACAACGTCTTTGGTTTCTCGTTCGGCGGCCCGGTTTACATTCCCAAGGTGTACAACGGCAGGAACAAGACCTTCTTCTTCGTTTCGCAGGAGTGGCAACGCATCATTGATACGCTGTCGCAGGCCACGGCAACGGTACCCTTGCCGTCGGAAGTGAGCGGCGACTTTAGCCAGTCCTATAGCTACAATGGCGTTACCAAAACCTATACACAGGCTCCGGTGACGGTCTGCACCGCGTTTACGACGAATACCGCAACCCAGAAGAACACCTGTACCGCAACAGGAACGTCGGTAACAAATCTCAGCCCGACGGCCCAGCAGTATCTGAAGGACATCTATAGCAAGATGCCTGCCCCGGATGCGGCCAAAGCCATCGCGCTCGGGTTCGATCCGCACACCATCTTCACAAACTTCAAGAACACGTTCGACAATTCCGACACGGTGGTTCGCGTCGACCAGCAGGTCGGCCAGAAGCTGAGCGTCTTCTATCGCTACATGCATGACACCTTCCCGATTTTCTATCCGGCAGGACAGTTCACCTCGGTTTATATCGCGGGGATGAATCCTACCAGCGTGCAGAATCCGGGGACACAGCACCTTGGACACGGCACTTATATCATCAGCCCGACACTGGTGCTGGATGCCGGTTATGCATACTCAAACGGCAACATCCTGAGCCAGTCCACGGGATATCTGTCTGCGTCGCAGTCGCCAGACGTGCAGCCTTCACTCGCTTACACGAATACGTCCGGTGTGGTTCCGACGATTGCTGTCAGCGGCATGACCTCGCTGAACGGAAGCCTGGCCTATGTCGACCATGGCACCAACCACCAGATTTTTGCCAATCTGACAAAGACGCTGCACAATCACACGCTCACTTTCGGATTCTCCTATAACCACTACCAGAAGATTGAGAACAACACTGTCAGCACGCAGGGGTCGTTCGGATTTGCGAACGATTCGGCGCAGGCTTGCACGGCCGCTTCGTGCAAGTTCGCGCCACCCGCCGACTCGAGCTCGGCTATATCACAGGCATTTGCCAACTTCCTGATCGGCAACGCCAGCAACGGGTTCAGCCAGCTCTCGCAGGACCCGCTCGCGGATATCAAGGAATCGCTCTACGAGGGCTTTGTGCAGGACGATTGGAAAGTTACGCCGCGTCTTACGCTCAATCTCGGCGTCCGTTATTCCCTGTACGGCCAGCCATGGGATGCGCGGGGACTGCTGAGTAACTTCGATCCAGATAAGTACAGCGCATCAGCTGCGCCAACTATCGATGCTTCGGGCTTGATGTGCGTGAGCGGAACATGCAACCAGACGGGCAGCAACGCTGGCCAGTCGATTACACCCAATCCCAACGCTGACATTGTCGGTATCAACTACATCAACGGCATGATCTTCAACAAGCCCGGCGCAGCCAACAACAACCAGGCCTCGCCGTGGGGAAACAAGGTGGGTGAAGGGGATAAGGCCAACTTTGCGCCCCGCATCGGCTTCGCGCTCGACGTCTTCGGCAACGGCAAAACGGCGCTTCGCGGCGGCTATGGAATTGCTTACGACGATGTCGAAGTGAGCTACTATGAGACGGCGGACTGGAACAATCCGCCGGCGGTGGCCACCTACAGCGTGGGCCAGACCTCTTTAGACAGCCCGACGGGCGGAGCTACGACCCCGTTCTCCAAAACCCCGGGATGGCTTCGCGCACTTCCGCTCAAATACAACTCACCTTACGTGCAGCAGTTCTCGCTCGATCTGCAACAGCTGATCACGCCAAGCTTTATGTTCGATCTCGGCTACTTTGGCGATCACGGCACGCACCTGATGGGCGCATTAAACATCAACCAGAACGTGCCAGGCTCCTGGGTAGGCAAGGTATCACCAGTGAGCACCTGCATCGATCCCGACACCAACACGCCTGCATTCCTGAATGGCACATGCAGCGTCATGCTTAACCAGATCAAGCCCTATCTTGGCTACTTCGCGATAGATGCGATGCGCACCATTTTCAGCTCGAACTACAACGCGCTGCAGCTCAAGGTGACGAAGCGCTTCAAAGGAAAGAGCTACATCGATGCCAACTATACCTGGGCGAAGGATCTGACCAACTCGCAGGCCAATGAATACGGAGCTGCGCAACCCCAGAACATCTACAACATCAATGGCGACTACGGACGCGCCGCTTTGGACCGCAAGCAAGTGCTGACCATCGACGGCGTTGCGGAGGAGCCATGGTTCCGCGAGCAGAAGGGGCTGGTTGGCCGCATGCTTGGCGGCTGGGAGCTCACCGGCATCTACACGGCCAACACCGGCCTGCCGCTCACGGCCACGTCCAGCAGCTTTACCCTCGGGCAATATAACCTGCCCAACGGCATGACCAGCATTTACAACAATCGCACCAACACCGGTTATGCGACCGATAATGCAGGCCTCAGCATTCTCGGAAACACCTACGCCGGCATGCGGCCGGACCAGATTGGCGATCCCAACAGCGGCCACGGCGTGAAAATCCACAACAAGGGCTACCACCAGTTGTGGTTCTACGGCGGTGCGTTTGCGAACCCCAATCCAGCCACTAACACCTCTGCACCGGGCGATGAAAAGCGCGGAGTGATCAACGGTCCGGGATTCGGCAAGGTCGATCTTGGCGTCTATCGCAACTTCCGCATCTATAACCGACTGAACTTCCAGTTCCGTGCGGAAGCGTTCAATGCAACGAACCATACCAACGTGAACTCCGTAACTACCGCCGAGGGAACGTACTTTGGCGAAGTTACCGGCTATCGCGATGCTCGTATCATGCAGTTCGCGGGCAAGTTCACCTTCTAACCTTGGCTATGCTTGTTACGAGCCGCCTGTTTTCGCAAGGAAGCAGGCGGCTCAATAGCGTTTAAGCATGATTTTGATACGCTTCACCTGCGTGACTAATACTCTTACCGTTGTCTGCGATCATTTTTTCTGAGGGAAGCTTTGCCATGGGATTGAACACGCCCGGCTTGAATGTGTTGGACCTGGGAGTGATTGCGGTTTACCTTGCCGGCGTGACGCTCTTCGGGCTGCGCTTTCGTGGACAGCAGCGCACACTGAAGAGCTATTTTCTAGCGGGAAATACGATTCCGTGGTGGGCAATTTCGCTTTCGATTGTTGCCGCGGAAACAAGCACGCTCACCATCATCAGTGTTCCTGGCCTTGCATACGAGAAAGACTTTCGCTTTCTGCAGTTGGTCATTGGCTATCTTGTTGGTCGCGCGGTGGTGAGCTTTTTGCTGATTCCGCATTATTTTCGCGGCGAGTTGGTCACGGCGTATCAGTTAATTGATCGGCGTTTTGGGAAAACGCTTCATCTGCTGGTCTCGGGGATTTTTCTGGCAACGCGCGCGGCTGCGGAAGGTGTACGTGTCTTTGCTGTGGCGATTGTGGTGCGCGCCGCGCTGGGCGCAATGCTGGCTGGCTTCAGCGACTTTGGACGAGACCTGTGCGCGATTGCCGTGGTGACGGTGCTGACGCTGCTCTATACGTTTGAGGGCGGGCTGGCAGCGGTCATCTGGACCGATGTGATACAGCTTGCGATTTACGTTGCGGGAACAGTTACGGCGTTTTTTACGATTCTGCACCTGGTTCCGGGTGGGTGGGATACCGTTGCGCATGTTGCAGGCGCGGCGGGAAAGTTCCGGCTGTGGGATTTTTCGTTCAGTTCGTCAGCTACCTATACGGTTTGGTCGGGGATTATCGGCGGCGCGTTTTTGACGACGGCTAGCCATGGCACGGATCAGTTGATTGTGCAGCGGCTGCTGGCAGCACGAAGCGAGCGGCAATCGAAGACGGCGCTGCTCTCGAGCGGTGTGGTGATCCTGGTACAGTTCTCGCTGTTTCTGCTGATTGGCGCGATGCTGTTTGTGTATTACAAAAGGAATCCGCCAACGGCGGCATTTGCGCGAACGGATATGATTTTTCCCACGTTTGTTGTGACGAAGATGCCGCACGGTGTGGGGGGATTGCTGATTGCGGCGATCCTGGCGGCGGCGATGTCAAATCTGAGCGCGGCGCTAAATGCGCTTTCTTCTACGACAGTGGTGGACTTTTATGGACGCATACGGCCGGATGCGAGTGAAGAGCAGCGCATCGGGCTTTCACGGAAATCCACGATTGTTTGGGGCGTGATTTTGTTTGTATTGGCGCTGGCGGCACGTAACGGCGGCAAGGTGATCGAGGTGGGTTTGTCGATTGCTTCGGTTGCGTATGGCGGTCTGCTCGGTGTGTTTTTGCTCAGCGTGCTCACAAAGCGTGCCACGGAGCGTGGTGCAATTGTGGGATTGATTGCGGGTCTTGGGATTGACCTTTATCTATGGCTGGGTACGACGGTTTCGTTTACGTGGTATGTGGTGATTGGCAGTGTGGTCACATTTGTTGTGGGCTATGGTGCCAGCCTGGCTTTGCCTGCGCGCGCTGAGCACGCTTTAAATTGAGAGGAACGAAATGAAGTTGCAGCAGTTGACGACGGAGCAGCGCAATCGGGCGACAGAGAAGCTTGATTCGATGACTGCGCTGGAGATGGTAGAAGTGATGAACCGCGAGGACGCGATTGTGCCTCGTGCGATTAAGAAGGTTCTGCCGAGGATTGCAGAGGCCGTGGATGTCATCGCCGCGGCGCTGGAGCAGGGCGGGCGGTTGATTTATGTAGGCACTGGAACAAGCGGACGGATTGGCGCGCTGGATGCGACCGAGGCGCAGCCAACCTTCGGCATCAGCCCGGAGATGGTGCAGTTTGTGATTGCGGGTGGCGAGGCTGCATTGGTCCGGGCAGTGGAAGCGAGCGAAGACTCAGTGGAACTGGGGCGCAAGGATATTGCGAAGCGCAAGCCTGGAAAGCGCGACGTGGTGGTGGGTATTGCGGCCAGCGGACGCACGCCATATACCATCAGCGCTCTCGAGTATGCCAAGAGCAAGGGCGCAAAGACGGTTGCGATTGCGAGCAATCTTGATTCGGAGATTGGCAAGGTTGCTGATCTGAGTATTGAAGTGGATGTAGGGCCGGAGGTTTTGACAGGTTCGTCGCGGCTGAAGTCGGGAACGGCGCAGAAGCTGATCTGCAACATGCTGACGACCTGCGCAATGGCACGGGTGGGTTATGTATATAGCAATCTGATGGTGAACCTGATTCTGAAGAACGAAAAGCTGCTGGAGCGTGGAATTGGAATTGTAGAGACACTCGCAAAAGTGGACAGAGCAACAGCGATTGCGACACTCGAAAAGGCGGGCATGAGCCTGCCACTTGCGCTGGTGATGCTGCAGGCAGGTGTGAGCAAGACCGAGGCGCAAAAACGGCTGCGCAAGACGAAGGGCAATGTGCGCAAGGCGATTGAAGGCTGAGATGAGGAGATTCGAAACGATGCGTTTTGCGATGCGGAGTTTAGTGCTGCTTGCGGCAATGGCGCCGGCCGCTGTTGTGCCATGGTTTGCGGCAGAGCAGAGTGGTGCTCAACAGCAGTCCACGGGCTCTGCCGCGGCCCGTTTTGCAGAAATTGACGCGATGATGCAGGACGCTGTAGCAAAGGGAGCGATTCCCGGTGGCGTGGTTCTCATCGGCCATGATGGCAAGGTTGTGTATCGCAAGGCGTTTGGTCAGCGGTCGCTTGAGCCTACGCGCGAACCGATGACCGTGGATACGATTTTTGACATGGCTTCGCTGACCAAGTGCGTGGCTACAACTTCGGCGATGATGCAGCTGATGCAGGAAGGCCGAGTAAGGTTGAATGCGCCAGTGGCCGAGTATCTGCCGGAGTTTGCGCAGAACGGCAAGGGCGATATCACAATTCGCGAGCTGATGACGCACTACTCAGGGTTGGCTCCGGATCTGGATCTGAAGATTCCCTGGGAAGGACGAGCGACGGCTTACCAGATGGTGATGCAGTCGAAGCCGGTGAATCCGCCGGGGACGAAGTTCGTCTACAGCGACATTAACTTTGAGACGTTGGGTTTTGTCGTTGAGAAGCTGACGGGGATGACGCTCGATGAGTACACGCGGAAGCATGTGTTCGAACCGCTGGGGATGAAGGAGACGCGGTTCTTGCCGCCGGCTGAGTGGAAGGCACGCATTGCGCCAACGCAGTATGACGAGCATGAGCAGATGTTGCGTGGTGTGGTGCATGATCCTACGGCACGGCGCATGGGCGGCATTGCCGGGCATGCGGGGTTATTTTCGACGGCGGATGATATGTCAATCTTTGCAGAAGAGCTGCTGCATGGGACGAAGCTCTGGAGCCGCGCGATTGTGGAGAAGATGACAACGCCGCAGACGCCGGCAGTACGCGAGCATCTGCGTGGCCTTGGCTGGGATATTGACTCGTCGTTCTCAACAAATCGTGGCGAACTTCTGCCGGTTGGATCATTCGGGCATACCGGATTTACCGGGACCTCGTTGTGGGTGGATCCGACGACGAATACGTATGTGATTTTGTTGACGAATCGCGTGCACCCACGCGGAGGCAACGGCGCGATTGTGGATTTGCGCGCGAGGCTGGCAACAGCCGTGGCAAGTGTACTGAATCTTTCGCCGAGCGAGAATGAGAAGCTGCGGCTGGCGCGGATTACGGGCTACAACGAATCCATCATGGCGGCGCGGCGATTTGTAGTGCGTAATGGAGATGTGAAGGCAGGCATTGATGTTCTTGAAGCGGATGGATTCCGCGAGCTGCAGCCGGATGCGCCAAAACCGGTGCGTGTGGGGCTGGTGACGAATCAGACTGGCGTGGATGCGCAAGGGCAACGCACTGTCGATGTGCTGGCGCACGCGCCGGGGATTCAGTTGACAGCAATCTTCAGTCCTGAGCATGGCATTGCCGGGAAGCTCGACACGACAAAGATTGGCGACTCACGCGATGAAGCTACCGGCGTGACAGTTTACAGCGTATACGGCGACAGCGATGCGAAGCGCAGGCCGACAGCGGAAGAGCTTGCAGGCCTCGATGCGATCGTCTACGACATTCAAGACATAGGCGTGCCGTTCTACACGTACGAGAGCACGCTGGGCTATTTCCTGGAGGCTGCCGCAAAGGCTGGCAAGCCAATCTATGTGCTGGACAGGCCAAATCCGATTGGCGGTGCGTATGTGCAGGGGCCGGTTGCCGATGCTGGGCACGAGTCGTTTGTGGGCTACTGGAAGACCCCTATTCGGCACGGCATGACGATTGGCGAGCTGGCGAAGATGTGGAATGCCGAGCGTGGGATTGACGCAAAGCTTACAGTTGTGACGATGCAGGGATGGCAGCGCGGCGACTGGTTTGATTCGACAGGACGCGTATGGGTGAACCCTTCCCCGAATATGCGGAGCCTGACAGAGGCGGCGCTTTATCCCGGCATCGGCATGATTGAGACGACAAATATCTCTGTGGGGCGCGGAACGGATACTCCGTTTGAGCTGGTGGGCGCGCCCTGGATTGATGCGGCAAAGCTGGCTCATTACCTGAATGCGCGGGAGATGAGCGGAGTGCGGTTTGTGCCTGTTAGCTTTACGCCCAGTTCATCTGTTTACGCGAATCAGAAGTGTGGTGGTGTGAACATTCTGCTCACTGATCGCTATGCATTGGATGCGCCCGCGCTTGGGCTTGAGGTTGCCTCGGCGCTGCATAAACTTTATCCAAATGACTACAAGCTGGATAAGCTCGACACGCTGATGCGCAGCAAAGTGACGGAAGATGCGATTGCGGCCGGCAAGGATCCGAACCGGATTGAAGAAGAGTGGCAGGATGCGATGGATGCGTTTATGAAGACGCGGGCGAAGTATCTGCTCTATTGAGAGAGGGCTTGGGATGCGGAAGAGGTTGGTTTGGAAGACTTGGCTGGCGGTTGGACTTTGCATGATGAATGCAGCAGGTGTGTCTGCTGCTGAGCCGGTGCATCTGGATCGTAAGGGTGAACGCTGGGCGGACGCAACGCTGCGGAAAATGACGCTGGAAGAAAAGATCGGCCAGATGATGATGGTCTGGGCGAAGGTCGAGTTTTTGAATGTGAAGAGCCCGGAGTTCACGCAGCTTGTAGATGAAATTCATAAGTACCACGTGGGCGGGTTTGGTGTGACTTCTCCAGTGGAGAGTGGGTTGCTGGTGAAGGGCGATCCGTTCGAGGCGGCGTTTTTAACGAATGCTCTGCAAAAAGAGTCGAAGGTGCCGCTGATGATGGCGGCGGACTTTGAGCGCGGGGCCTCCATGCGGCTGACTGGTGCAACGGATCTGCCGGCAGCGATGGCCTTTGGCGCGGCGCATGATCCGGAGCTGGCGCGCGAGTTTGGGCGTGTTTCTGCGCTTGAAGCACGGGCAATTGGTGTGGAGTGGAACTGGGCTCCTGTCTCAGATGTGAACTCGAATCCTGCGAATCCGATTATCAATACGCGTTCGTTTGGTGAGGATCCGGCGCAGGTGGGTGCAATGGTGAGTGCGTATATTGAAGGCGCCCGGAGTGTGGGATTGCTGACGACTGCGAAACACTTTCCGGGGCATGGCGATACGGACACCGATTCGCACCTGGCATTGGCACGGATTTCGGGCTCGATGGAACAGTTGAATTCGCTGGAACTTGTGCCGTTTAAACAGGCGATTGCGGCCGGTGTGGATTCGGTGATGATTGGGCATCTTGTTGTTCCCGCAATTGAACCCGATCCGAACAAACCAGCCAGCATTTCGTCGAAAGTGGTGACAGGGTTGCTGAAAGATCAGCTTGGCTTCAAGGGCATTGTGGTGACGGATGGACTGGGGATGGCGGGGCTTACGCACATTTTCTCTGGTCCGAATGGCTCTGCCTCGGATGCGCAGGTTTCAGCGCAGGAGGCGGTTGCGGCGGTTGAGGCTGGTGATGATGTGTTGTGCGTACCGCCGGATCTGGATGGCGCTTACAATGGGCTGCTCCAGGCAGTGAAGCAGGGAAAGATCAGCGAGCAGCGGATTGATGCAAGTGTGCGGAAGATTCTTCGTATGAAGGCTTCTGTTGGCTTAAATCGGAACCGCTTTGTTTCCCTTGAGAATGTTGCGCATGTAGTTGCGGATCCGGCCAGTGAGGCGCTGGCTGCCAAGGTTTCGGAGAAGGCGATTACATTGGTTGAGGATAAGGGTAGTTTGATGCCGGTGCATTCGCCGAAAGGAATCGTTGCGGTTGAGTTTACGGATACGGCGCGGGGAACGGACGGAAGCAGAGCCTTCACGGCAGAGTTGCTTGCGAGGGTTCCGGAGGCGAAGGTGCTGCATGTCGATGGGGCGAATGCGCGGTTCCAGGCCGATGTAGTATTGGATGCAGTGCGTGGAGCTTCGACCGTGATTATTGTTGCCGAGTCTGTGCCGAGCGCTGGGCGTGTGGCGCAGGGCAAGGCCACTGGTTCCGTTGGATTGAATGCAGGATCTGCGCAGGTCCTGGCGAACATCCTGAAGGCAGCAGGCGATAAGACAATTGTGGCGGCTTTCGGGAATCCGTATGCCGGCATGGGACTGGCAGGCTTGCAGACGTACGTTTGTACCTTCACCAATACGACGACTTCTGCGAAAAGCCTGGTGAAAGCGCTCTTTGGAGAGATTCCGCTGCAGGGGAGATTGCCAATTACGCTGCCAGGGCTTGCGGCTCGAGGAGCGGGATTGGATCGTGTGGCTGTAGCGGTTCAGGCAGCGAAGTAGGAAATTACTATGAGGCCGCCGATTTCTTGATGGGGCGTTCGAGCCCTTGTGCTTCTTTGGCCATGCGGAGATGTTGCTCCATCAGCTTTTGGGCTTCGACGGTTTTGTGGCCGCGGATGGCGCGATAGATTTCGCGATGCATGGCGGCGGATTCGCGGAGATCGATGGAGCGCTCAACGGTTTTGCGGCGGTGGTCATACATGGAGGAGACAATGGTCTCCATGATGGCAGCGAGGATGGGGTTGCCGGAGGCCTGCGCGATGATGCGGTGAAAGGCTACGTCGTGAATAAGATATTCCGTGGGGTTGTCGACCGAGGCATACATTTCAGCGACTTCTTCAGCAAGAGCGGTAATGTGTTCGTCTTTGCCACGTTCGGCGGCAAGGGCAGCAAGACCGGTTTCGAGCAGCATGCGGGCTTCAAACATTTGCCATGATTGAAAGCCATGCAGCGCGCCAATGAAAGAGAGCGAGTCCTGGCCGAAGTCGGGCGGGCCATCTGCAATAAAAGTGCCGACACCATGCTTGATTTTCATGATACCGAGAGCGGCGAGGTAACCTATGCCTGTACGCAGGCTGGCACGGCTGATCTGCAGCGTGCGTGCAAGGTCGCGCTCGGGCGGAATCTTATCGCCAGGCTTGAGAGTTCCGTTTTCAATCAATGCCCGCACGTGGTTGACCACTTGCATGGTGCGATGTGATTCTTGCTGTTCCTGTTTTATCCGGGCCATTAACAGAAATTACTCTCGCGGGTGCATTTGATGACGTGGAACAAATCGAGAGTATCACCAAGTACACTGCAAGGCGAAGATTTTTTCGCAGCCGCTTTCATGCGGTCTGTAGCGATATGTATACTGTGGTCTGACCACTTAAAGCGCGCACAAAGGGAGCTCTGACGCCATGCTCATTTACCCAAACCGTCTGTTTCCGGCTGATCCTGACACGCGGAAAATTGCTCGCTCGCTCTATGAGCATGTAAAGGATTATCCGATTATCAGCCCACATGGGCATACGCAGGCTGCGTGGTTTGTGGACGATCAGCCGTTTCCGGACCCAGCCAAGCTATTTGTGCAGCCGGACCATTATGTGTACCGGATGCTGTACAGCCAGGGCGTCTCACTGGATGAGTTGGAGATTGGCAAGGAGGTAATTGAGAATCCGCGGGCGGTTTGGAAGAAGTTTGCGGAGAACTATTATCTGTTTCGCGGAACGCCGACGCGGATGTGGCTGGATTGGGAGTTTGCGGAGTTGTTTGGACTGGAGGAGCCGCTTTCCGAGAAGACGGCAGATCTCTATTTCGATAAGATTTCGGAAAAGCTGGCAACACCGGAGTTTCGGCCGCGGGCGCTGTATGAGCGATTCAATATTGAAGTGTTGGCCACGACCGATTCGCCTCTTGATTCACTCGATGGCCACAAAACGCTGAAGGAGTCAGGATGGAAGGGGCGCGTAATTCCGACCTTCCGGCCGGACTCGGTAGTGGACGCGGATTTTGTTGGTTTTGCGCAGAACATCGTGAAGCTGGGGGAACTGACAGGTGAGGATACAACGAAGTGGGATGGCTATCTGAACGCACTGCGCGCGGCCCGGAAGCGTTTTAAGGAGCTTGGCGCTACAGCGACCGACCATGGACATCCGACTCCGCAGACGGCAGATCTGTCGAAGGCCGATGCTGCGGCTTTATTTGAGCGTGTGCGTGAAGGGAAAGGCCCCAAGGCGGATGAGGAACTCTTCCGGGCGCAGATGCTGACGGAGTTTGCGGGCATGAGTGTAGAGGATGGATTGGTGATGCAGATCCATCCAGGCTCCGTTCGCAACCATAATCGTTTGGTATACGAACAATATGGCCGTGATGCTGGCGCGGACATTCCCCAGGCGGTGAATTACGTCCATGGCTTGAGGCCGCTCCTTGAACGCTACGGCAATGAGCGTGAGCTGCGGATTGTGTTGTTTACGTTGGATGAAACGACGTACAGCCGTGAGCTTGCGCCGCTGGCGGGGCACTATCCTTGCTTGCGGCTTGGGCCGCCGTGGTGGTTCCATGACAGCCCGGAAGGAATGATGCGCTTCCGCGAGCAGGTGACAGAGACGGCGGGCTTTTATAACACAACGGGATTTATTGACGACACGCGGGCATTTCTCTCGATTCCTTCCCGGCATGATGTGGCACGAAGGATTGATTCCGCGTTTTTGGCGAAACTGGTGGTGGAGCATCGGTTGCGTGAAGAAGATGCGTATGAAGTGGCTCGCGATTTGACGTATACGCTGGCGAAGAAGGCTTTCAAACTTTAAAGAAGGGCGCAAACGAATATGAGTGTAGCGCCGGATCAAATGCCGATGGATGAAGAACTTGTACCAGGGGCGCGGATTGGACGCGTGCGCTGGACGATTTGCGCCATGCTGTTTGCCGCCACGTCGATCAATTACATGGATCGCCAGGTCATTTCGATACTTAAGCCGACGCTTGAGCATAGTATCGGGATGACCGAGGTGAACTACAGCTATGTGGTGAATGCGTTCCAGATTGCCTATGCCGTGGGACTGCTGATGGCGGGGCGGTTTGTGGACAAGGTGGGCACGCGCATTGGCTACATGACAATCATGGCCATCTGGAGCCTGTCTGCGATGGCTCACTCATTGGCCAGCACGGTATTTGAGTTTGCTATAGCTCGGTTTGCATTGGGTATTGGCGAGAGCGGTAACTTTCCCGCAGCCATTAAGACCGTCGCTGAGTGGTTTCCGCAGAGCGAGCGGTCGCTGGCCACGGGCATCTTTAACTCCGGCACAAATCTCGGCGCGATTCTTGCGCCGCTGATTGTTCCGTGGGTGACGATTCACTATGGATGGCACGCGGCATTCCTGGCCACGGGCACATTCAGCGCATTGTGGATCGTGTGGTGGTGGCGAAACTACCGCAAGCCTGCGGATCATCCCACGCTGACGGGTGCTGAGCTGCGATTTATTTACAACGAAGCAGCGGCACAGATGGGGCCTTCCGTTCCGTGGCTGAAGCTGCTGCGTTATCGGCAGACCTGGGCCTTCGCAGTGGGAAAATTTCTAACGGACCCGATCTGGTGGTTCTATCTCTTCTGGTTGCCATCGTACTTCAGCTCGCGTTTTGGGCTGGACTTGAAGCATTTGGGACTACCGCTGATTCTTGTCTACAACGCGTCGGCCGTTGGCAGCATCGGCGGCGGATGGCTGCCTGCGCTCTTCCGGAAGTTCAACGTCTCTCCTGCGTATTCGCGCTTGGGCGCAATGTTGCTGTGCGCATTGTCTGTCGTACCCATCTTTGTGCTCCCGCATTTGAATTCGATGTGGGGAGCGATTGGGATTCTTGGACTCGCGGCAGCGGCGCACCAGGGCTGGTCCGCGAATATCTTTACAACTCCCTCTGATATGTTTCCTCGCAGCGCTGTTGGCTCAGTGACGGGTATTGGCGGCATGGCCGGTTCCGTGGGCGGCGCGCTGCTGTCTACTTTTGCCGGACAAATTCTGGAGCGGACGCATAGCTACAACAGCTTGTTTTTGATCGCGGGCAGTGTGTATCTGCTGGCGCTGGTCATGATTCAACTTCTTGCGCCGGGGTTGAGGAAGGCGGAGTTGGCAGTATGAGTTTGTATCTGGCAGTGGGCGGCGAGGATGTCGCATTTGACTCGGCGAAGTTGAAAGAGTTGTTGGCGGAGACGCTGGCGAAGCTGGGAGAACGCAAACGTGTGCTGGTATTGCCACCGGATCAGACGCGGGCTCATTCGCATGCGGGCGAGCTGACGCGGTATGCGTGGGAGTACTACGGCGACGGGCTTGAGGCAATTCTGCCGGCGCTCGGGACGCATGCGCCGATGCAGGAAAAGACTCTGAAGCACATGTTTGGTGAAATTCCGCTCGATTTATTTCGTGTGCACAACTGGCGCACGGATATTGAGACGCTGGGCGAGGTACCGGGCGAGTATGTGCGCGAGCAGTCAGAAGGATTGCTGAACTATGCGTGGCCCGCGCAGGTGAACAAACTGGTTTCGCGCGGTGGGTTTGATCTGATTCTTTCGATTGGGCAGGTTGTGCCGCATGAAGTGATTGGCATGGCCAATTACAACAAGAATGTTCTTGTTGGCACAGGCGGGCGCGAGGGGATTAATCGTAGCCACTATCTCGGCGCAGTGTATGGAATGGAGCGCATCCTTGGGCGTGCCGAAAATCCGGTACGCAATGTGCTGAATTATGCGTCAGACCATTTCCTCAAGCACCTTCCGATTGTGTATGTGCTGACCGTGGTGCGCCGCACGGAAAATGGCGAGCTTGCAGTATGCGGCTTGTTTGTTGGCGATGATGTGGAGTGTTTTCATCGTGCAGCGGAGCTGAGCCTCAAAGTGAATTTTGAGATTGTTGCGGAGCCGCTCAAGAAAGCTGTCGTCTATCTCGATCCGCACGAGTTTCATTCCACGTGGCTGGGAAATAAGGCGGTGTACCGTACGCGGATGGCGCTCGCGGATAATGCGGAGTTGGTGATTCTTGCGCCGGGCGTGCAGGAGTTCGGCGAGGACAAAATTATCGATAAGCTGATCCGCAAGTATGGATATCGGGGAACGCCTGCGACGCTGAAGGCTGTGGAAAGTGATCCCGAGCTTGCGAATGATTTAAGCGCGGCTGCGCACTTGATTCATGGATCATCGGAAGGCCGGTTCCGCATTACGTGGTGTCCGGGGCATTTAACGCGCGAGGAAGTAGAAGGCGTGGGATATGCGTATGGCGAACTGAACGCGATGCTCGCAAAGTACGATCCGGCGAAGTTGCAGCATGGATGGAACCGCGTGGATGGAGAAGAGATTTTCTTTATTGCTAATCCGGGCCTTGGGCTCTGGGCGCATTCGAGCCGCTTATAGAAGGGGTGCATGGGATGGGTAGTGGATTAACGTTACCGAAGTATTCGGTGGGAACAGGTGATCGGTTTGCGCATCAGGCAAAGGCTCAACTGGCGGCGTGCGCGAAGGCGCTTGATGCAGGCTTGGAGATTGCGCCTGTATGGAACAAGTCGAACCGCGAGCACACGATTATTGGTTCCGAACCGGCGAGCGCGCGCAAAGCCGCAGACGAAGCGGTGAAGGAGCTTGGGTGGAAGTTGTCGTATTTTGTAGACGCGGATCACATCGGGCTTGCGACTGTGGAGCGCTTTATTGGTGTTTGCGATTTCTACACGATTGACGTAGCGGACTTCATCGGCAAGGCTGCGCCGGCAGGGGACATTGACGCGTTTGTTGCAGCGCATCGAGGTCTTGTGGGTACGTTGAAACTCAAAGGAATCGTGGAAGCCTTTGTTATTACTGAAAAGGACCTGCACGAGACTGCGGAAAAGTTTCTATTCGCAGTAAAGACGGCAGGCGAGGTGTACCGCAAAATTGCACCGGTGAAGGGTGCTGGCAATTTCATTCCGGAGATTTCGATGGATGAGACCGACCGTGCACAGAGTCCGGTGGAACTGTTGATCATCCTGGCGGCAGTGGCGGCGGAGAAAATTCCGATTCAGACAATTGCGCCAAAGTTTAGCGGCCGGTTTAACAAGGGCGTGGACTACGTTGGCGATGTGGCCCAATTTGCACGCGAGTTTGAGCTGGATGTTGCGGCGATTGCTTACGCAGTGGAACACTTTGGACTACCGAAGAATCTGAAGCTCAGTGTGCATTCGGGGAGCGACAAGTTTTCCATTTATCCGGCGATTCATGCCGCGCTGAAAAAGTTTGATGCAGGTGTGCATTTGAAAACGGCCGGGACAACCTGGCTTGAAGAACTGATCGGACTTGCGGAAGCGGGCGGCGATGGCCTGAAGCTTGCTCAGGAAATTTATGCCGAAGCATTTGCACATCGTGAAGAGCTTTGCGGCCCTTATGCGACAGTGATTGATATTGATGTTGCGAAGCTCCCGGCTCCGGAAATCGTTGCAGGATGGACTTCGGAACAGTACACATCAGCGCTGCGTCATGTGCAGGCGGATCCGGCTTATAACGCAAGCCTGCGGCAGTTGCTGCATGTGGGCTTTAAGGTTGCGGCGAAGATGGGTCCACGCTATCTGAATCTGCTTGAGGCCAATGAGGCGGTGATTGCGAAGAATGTGACGGAGAATCTCTATGCACGGCATATTGTTCCGGTGTTCTTTGGCAGTGTGGTACAGGTAGAGCTCGCGGGGCATGTTGCTGGCAAGGAGGCTAGATGAGCGCGGAGGTTCTCAGTTTGAAAGATAAAGTTGTTGTTATCACCGGCGGCACGTCGGGAATTGGACGAGCATTGAGCCTGGGATTCGCAGAGGCGGGCGCGGATGTGGTAGCGACAGCGCGGCGCAAAGAGCAGGTGGAAGAGACGGCCACTGCGATTGAATCACTGGGACGCAAGACGTTGCGCGTGACTTCGGATGTAACGGACCGGGCATCATTGATTGCATTGAAGGATGCGGTGCAGAGCACATTTGGCAAGGTGGATGTGCTGATTAACTGCGCGGGGCGCATCAAGCGTGTGCCAACAATGGATGTGAGCGAGGAAGACTGGAATGCGATTCTCGACACCAATCTGACAGGGACTCTGCGTGCTTGCCAGGTATTTGGCAAAGGCATGCTGGAACGCGGATACGGACGCATCATCAACATCACTTCGCTGAACAGCTATGTGGCTCTGCATGAAGTGGCTGCTTATGCGGCCAGTAAGTCGGCGGTTTCTTCGTTGACTCGGTCGTTGGCTGTGGAGTGGTCGCGGAAGGGTATTACTGTGAATGCGATTGCGCCGGGTGTGTTTAAGACAGAGTTAAATGCGGCACTGCTCGAAGGGACTCCGCGTGGGCATGAATTGCTGATGAGAACGCCGATGGGACGGTTTGGAAAAACCGAAGAGCTGATTGGAGCGGCTTTGTATCTGGCTTCTGACGCGGCTTCGTTTGTTACGGGGCAGACTATCGTTGTGGATGGCGGGTTCCTGGCTAGTGGCGTAAATCAGTAACTGCTTTCGCGCATAAGAAAAGGCCACGTCTATCGTGGCCTTTTCTTATGTGCTCCAGCATTGGCTAGTGCAGGTTGAGTTTTGCTCCCACCTGCTGTTGGATGGCTGGAAGCTGTGTGGCAGTTACGATTACACCTTTGCCAGAGATCTCTGCGTAGCCGACGATGAGCGGTTTTTGTGCGCTGATTTTTACGTTGTTGAGAATAACGCCGAGAACAGGTGACTCAGGGAGTCCTACGATGGCTCCAGCGGAGGCGCTATCGGCGGTTACATTTTCTAGTGTGATGTTGTGGAAGTGCGGCGTAAGGCGCGTGACGGGTTGTGGCGCTTCACCGCTTTCAGGCAATACCTTCGGGTAGTATTCGCTGATGATGAGCGCGTTTTTCACGTTCTTCATCTCAATATTGCGAAAGGTAATGTCGCTGACGTCGTTGCCGCGGTCTCGGTTGGCCTTGATACGGATACCGTTGTCTGTACCGTCGAAGTGGATGCGCTCGGCGTGGATATTCTCGGCTCCGCCTGCGATTTCACTGCCGATGGAGAGGCCGTGGCCGTGGAGGAAAGTACAGTCGGTGATGGTGATGTCGTGGCTGGGAGAATCTGGGCCAGGTGAGTTGATCATGCCGGATTTGATAGCGATGTCGTCGTCGCCCACGTCAGCGTAGAGATGGTCGATGACAACATGGCTGGAGGAAAAAGGATCGACAGCGTCTGTATTGGGAGAGTGCGCTGGCGCCAGTACTTTGACGTTGCGTATTACGATGTCATCTGTGTAATACGGCACGAGCTGCCACATGGGCGAGTTCTGGATGGTGATGCCTTCGATGCGGATATGTTTTGCGTGATCGAAGACAACGAGGCGCGGGCGTGAGTGTTCGGAGCCGAGAATCCCGCTGTCCTTGGTCTTGCGCGCTTCCTCCCACCAACTTTCACCGTTTCCGTCAATGACGCCTTCCCCGGTGATGGAGATGTTTTCAGCATTCGTGGCGCTGACGAGTGCCTGATAACCTGGGCCACGAAATTCAGTTTTGGCGGGGTAGTCAGCGTGGTCAGGCGAGCCAAGGAGCGTGGCGCCTTTGTCGAGCTGGAGCGTGATGTTGCTCTTAAGGGTGATGGGCGCGCTAAGGTAGGTGCCTGAGGTGAGGCGAACGGTACCTCCGCCTTTGCTGGCGCACGCGTCGATAGCGGCTTGTAATGCAGCCGTGTCCTTGGTTGTGCCGTCGGCCTTAGCTCCGTAGGCATGAGCATCACAGACTTGTGCTGCATGAAGAGCTGAGAGGCCGAACAAAAGTGGCGCCGCTGCGAAAAGCGACGCGTGGCGAAGGATGCGGTTCATGGAAATCCTCTGTGTGATTTACCGCTGAATGCGGGCCGTGCCACCTGCGGCAAGAGCACGGACCTGGTCGAGCGTGGCCATGGTGGTGTCGCCAGGAAAGGTTGTGAGCAGTGCGCCGTGCGCCCAGCCGAGGCGGAGTGCCTGCTCGGCGGACTCACCATTGAGCAGGCCATAGATAAAGCCTGCGGCGAAGCCATCACCGCTGCCTACACGGTCATAGATGTCCAGCTCCATTTCGGGTGTTTGGATAAGCTGGCTGGTCTGCGCTTGAATCCATGCGAGAGCACGCCACGTGTGGTGATTGGCGGAGTGAACTTCGCGATAGGTGGCGGCGATGGCTTGGATGTGTGGGAAATGTTCGGCAGTCCGATGGATGAGCTCGATGAGGGCTTCGTTGCCGTGTTCAGTGTTGCTGTTTTTCCCGTTCTCGGGGAAGAGCATGTCATCGACGCCGATGATCACGTCGGCGTATCCAATGATGTCGGAAAAGACTTCCCGTGCTTTGGCTGTGCCGCCATTGTTCTTCCATAGCTTTTCACGGTAGTTGAGGTCGAAGGAGACGATAGCGCCGGCCTTGCGGGCGGCTTGCATCGCTTCAATCGTGAGATCAGCCGCGGAGTGTGAGAGCGAGGCAAAGATACCGCCGGAGTGGAACCAGCGCACACCTCCCGAAAAAATAGCGGGCCAGTCGAAATCACCAGGCTTGAGAAGTGCGGCCGCTTCATTGGCGCGGTTGTAGAAGACGATGGGGCCGCGTACGCCAAAGCCGCGGTCGCTGAAGACAGTGGCCATGTTGGGGCCATGTACGCCGTCGTGCTCAAAGGTGCGGTAGATGGGGCGTACGCCCATAGCGCGGACGCGTTCATCGATGAGGTCGCCGATGGGGTAGTTGACCATGGCGGAAGCGATGGCGGTGCGGAGTCCAAAGCAATCAGAGATGTTGGCCGCTACATTGAACTCGCCGCCCGAGACATGAATTTTTGCTTCGGTCGCTTTACGGAACGGGATGATGCCGGGGTCGATGCGGTGAACCAGCGCGCCGAGAGAGAGCAGATCAATTGCGCCTTGTGGCGGGATGGCGAGGCCGTGGGACATCGGAAACGTTCTCCTGGCTGAAAGATATTGGCGCCTGCCTGCTGGCAGGGAAAACGCCTGCCTCTATGCTTGCAAACCGGGGCGGGGTTGCACGGACATCTTTCAGGAACAGAGGAATTGTATCGTTTAAGAGGTCTGACCAACAATAGGTATCTTCTGTCAAAATAATTACATAGGACGGATTAAATAAGGAAACCCGAGATAGTGGTCTGTCCTCTCGGATGCACAAAATGGAAGCGGGGAGTTATGCGTAATTTTTTTTGCAGCTTATTTTTCGGAGCTCTGGGCCTGCTTTGGATGCGCTATACGCCTGCGCAGGACACGCGGCATGTGGTGGAGCCGAAGATTCCGGCGGCTTGCGTGATGCTTGATGCTCAGTTGGAAGCGCATGATGGTGTGCTGAATGATGCCGATGAGCAGCGGCTCGACACGAAGCGAATTCAGGATGCGCTGGACCACTGCGTGGCGGGTAAGGCAGTGGTACTGCGTGCGAGTGGGAGCAAACACATTTTTCTGACGGGACCGCTGGAGTTGCGCAGCGGTGTGACGCTCGTAGTTGCAGAGAAGACAGTACTGGCAGCTTCACGTGATCCGCGTTTGTATGATTTGACACCCGGAAGCTGCGGTGTAGTGAGCGAAAAGGGACACGGGTGCAAGCCTGTCATTTCAGGCGATCATGCGACGAACAGTGGCATCATGGGAGACGGCGAGATTGATGGGCGTGGCGGCGCACAGCTTCTTGGACAAAAAGTTACATGGTGGGATCTGGCGCATGAAGCCAAGGTTACAGATAAAGCGCAGAGCGTGCCGTTCCTGATAGTGCTCCAACACGCGGACAACTTCACTCTATATCGAATTACCTTGCGCAACTCACCTATGTTCCACGTTTCGGCAATCCAGACCGATGGGTTTACCGCGTGGGGTGTGAAAATTTTTTCTCCAAAGACGTCGCGGAATACGGATGGAATCGATCCGAGCAACTCGCGCAATGTGACGATCGCGTACTCGTACATCCACACGGGTGATGACAATATGGCGGTAAAGGGCGGAGGCAACGGCTCGTCAGCGAACATCTCCGTGCTGCACAATCATTTTTACTCTGGACACGGAATGTCGATTGGGAGCGAAACCAACGGCGGCGTGGATCACATGCTTGTGGACGATCTGACGATAGACGGCGCGGATAACGGAATTCGGGTTAAGAGCGATCGCAGCCGCGGCGGGCTTGTGCATGACATTGTGTATCGCAATGTCTGCATGCGCGAGGTGAAGAACCCGCTGGTATTTACACCGCTGTATACAACGATCAGCGGGAACTTATTGCCTGTGTATCGAGACATTGTGCTGCGCGATGTGCGGATTGAGACGGCGGGACACTACACGCTCACAGGGCTGGATACGGAGCACAAGCTTGGGTTGACGCTCGATAACGTCTTTGCAGATGAGGTTGAGAAGTCGAAGATCGACGCGAGTAATGCGGAGATTCGCATTGGGCCACGCCGTGGAAATTTCGTGCCATCAGGGGATGGTGTTTCGGTTGCTGTTGCGCAGCATGGACCGGCGGGCAGTGCAATTGCCTGCGATGGCCGCTATGCCGAGTTCCCAAAGGAGGATACTGCACTGGAGATGGCAGGTGCTGCTCCAAAGGAAGACACAACACTGTATGTAGCGGCGGATGGGACGGGCGAATACTCGTCCGTGCAGGAGGCCCTGGATGCCGCACCTGCGACGGGTGCGACGATCATGGTTGCACCGGGAACTTATCGCGAAGTGATTACGGTGGATAAACCAAACATTACGTTGCGAGGCGCAGGCAAGGATGCTTCCCAGACGGTGATTGTGAATGACCTGAGCGCGGGTACGAGTGGCGGAACGCTGCATTCGGCGACGGTGAATGTAGTTGCGGATGATTTTTTTGCGACCAACATTACCTTGGCGAATGATTTCAACAAGACGCATCCGCAGTTGTCTGCTGGCTCGCAGGCATTGGCGCTGCGGGCAATTGGCGACCGCGGGGTTTATCGCAATGTGTGGTTCTTAGGCAATCAGGATACGTTGTATGCCGGCAGCAGGAACTGTACGCCGGACGGAGCGAATTGCATCGCTACTCGCAACTATTTTGCGGATTGCTATGTTGAGGGAAATGTTGATTTCATCTTCGGTGATGGCAAAGCAGTCTTTGACCGATGCGAGATTCATTCCACAGCGCACAAGGGGGGCTATTTGACGGCGCAGTCGAAGCACTATCCGGAAGAAGATTCGGGATATGTGCTGAATCATTGCAAGCTGACGGCGGATCAAGACGCAGCTGCGCCAATTTACCTGGGGCGGCCATGGCGTCCGTATTCCTTCGTTGTGTTTTTGCATACGGAGATGGGTGCGCATATTGATCCGGTGGGATGGAGAGAGTGGCATCCAGGCGACACGCATTCGCTGGATACTTCGTTTTATGCGGAGTTTGATTCGACCGGGCCAGGCGGCGCGAAGGAAGGGCGCGATCCGCATACGCATTTTCTAACCGCCGAGGAGGCGAAGAAATATGCACCGGATGTTTGGTTAGCAGGCAGTGACGGGTGGAATCCCACGGCAGTGAAGTAAAGCGCAACGCAAATAAAATGCAAAAAATCAGGCGCGAACCTTTTGGGTTCGCGCTTTTTTAGCGAAGCGAGACCATGCTTCGGAATTAGAAGACGATGCGGCCGCCAAGCTGGATCTGGCGCGGCAGTGAGTTGGAGATGGTTGAGGTGATCTGACCGAAGTTACTGGAAGTTGCACTCGATACGTTTGGCGCAGCAAAGACGGCGTGGTTGAGAGTATTGAAGGTTTCAAAGCGCAGCTGGAAGTAGGACGATTCCGTGAAGTGGAAGTTCTTGGAGATCGACGCGTCTAGGTTGTTGAAACCGTCCGAGCGGACCCACGACATGGTCTGCGGAAGCGTGCGGTAGTGGTCAACATATTGACCATTAAAGAAGGACGAACCATCGCAGGCCGAAGCGCTACCGGTGCACTTGGTAGTGTTGCCGGTCACAAAGTCGGCAATGGAGAGCGAGGGGCTTGGTCCGCCATTGGCGCCAGGGTTGGGATTGGTGTTGCGCGGATGGCTCTTGATCTGGCGAAGCGTTACGCCGGACTGTAGCGGAATATCGGACGAGAACTCAATGGGAGCGCCGGTCTGAAACTGGTAGATGGCGTTGAGCGTGTAGCCGCCAAAAATTTCATCCATCAGCCTGCTGTTGCCCAGGCTATACTTCTGGCCTTTGCCGGAGGGTAGTTGATAAATGCCGCCAACGGTGAAGTGGTGAACGTGGTCGAAAGGAGAGATGCGCCGTTCAGGCACGGTATCCTCGTCGTTGAGAAAGGTGTCGGCCTCAATCAACTTGGAGAACATGTAGTTGCCGGTGACCATGAGGCCGCTCGACATGCGTTTTTCCACGTGGATGATACCGGCATTGAACCACGACTGACCGACGGTATTGTTCTGCTCGGTTACGGCGCTGGTGCTGAACTGCGGAAAGGGATAGAGGAAGGTTGAGAAGGCCTCTGTCTTTGCTGTGTTCAGCGAGGTGGTGTTGGTGGTGCCTAGCGTGCCTTTGAAGGCGTTGGTAAAGGTCTGTCCGTAGGCCGAGTTCAGCACGTTGTTGCGGTACAGATTATAGGAGAGGTACTGCGGCAGCATCGCGTTGAGATTCTGCGAGGCGATGGGCAGGTGCACACTGTGGTTGCCGACGTACATGGCTTCCACCATAAGGTTGTTGGTGACAGCACGTTGCAGTCCCAGGTTCCAGCGTTCTGAGTACGGGTCGTGCTGGTACGGCGCAAGGAAGCTGATGGACTGGCCGAGGAAAGTGCTCGCACCGAGCGAAGAGCCATATGGCTGTGTAAAGCCGCTCGGAAACGGATTGCTCAACGTGGTGGCTGCGGTGAGGTAGTTGTTGTTGGTCGCCACATAGCTGGTGGAAGCGCTGAAGCCTTCCTGGTTGGAGAGCGCGCTGGAAGAATAAGTACCGGTTGCGGCAAGCGTGGCCAGTGTTTCCGGCTGCACAAAGATGCCGAAGCCGCCGTGGAGAACCGTGAGCGGCGTCAGACTGTAGCTGAAGCCAAAGCGCGGACTGAAGAAGCCGCTGTTGTTTTTGTAGACTGTGCCGTCGGTCGGATAAGTGAGTCCGCCATTGGTGTTAATGCTGTTGACGGAGTAAGTGACGCCATCAACGGAAGTAGTGGTGATGGGCTTGAAGTTGACCGCGCTGGCATAGTTGACAATCGCCGCCGGGTTGAAGCCGTTGACAGTGCGGTTGAGCTTCTCGGTGAATGGTGTGTCGATGTCGAAACGCAAGCCCAGATTCAGCGTAAGGCGGTTGTTGACCTTCCAGTCATCCTGGATGAAGGTGCCGATGTAGTACTGATGGAAGTCGCCACGGGCGTTGAGATCGTACTCACCGGATGAGGGCAGACCCATGAGAAAGGCCGCGAGGTCGCCGCCGAAGGTCTGCGAGGCGCCGGTGGTGCCGGAGTCATCCCAGTTTGAGTTGAAGGTGAAGCTTCCGGAGGAGTCACCGTAGTTTGTGATGCTCATGAGATAGCGGCGTCCATCAAAGCCAATCTTCAACGTATGCGTGCCGATGATCTTTACCATGTCTACGAAGGCCTGGTAGCTGGTGGTGGGATCGATGGCTGAGCCAGTGTCACCAAAGCAGGTGTAGCTGGTGAAACTACCACAGCTTCCGCCAGTGCCGAAATTGATGTATGGCAGTTGCAGCAGGTTGCTGGAGGAGTTCATGCCTTGCGGAAAGCCCATCTGTGCCGGGTTAAATGCCTGCGAAGGCGCGCCGTGAACTTCATTGAACTTGATCCAGCTGAAGCGCGTGTCAAAGAAGGTGGTGGGGTTGAGGGTGAAGACATTGTCGGCCATGGCGCGGTAGTTCTCGCGCGTGAGCGTAGTGCCGGTGGCGTTATTGGCAAAGTAGTTGTTCTTAATCTGCGTACGGTCGTTGTGGCTGATGTTGAAGAAGACGTGGTCGCGGTCGCTGACGTTATAGTCGAGACGGCCGAACTCGTTGTCGTAGTTGTCAATGCTGGGCGCGTTGGAAACGTAGTTGTCCTGCCCCGCCGGTGTGACCCCAACGGTGGTGTTAGGTTCAGGAAAGAGCTTCATGTAAGCCAACGCGATGGGATTCAAAGCCTGGCCGGTAGTGGAGAGCTGGTTGCCAACAATGGGCGAGCGGTTCACGTTGTTGCCGCTCTGCGTGGCTGTGAAGGGATTGAAGAGCTGGTTAGGATCAGGGTTACCGTTGTCTGATCCGCCGCTGCAAACAGCGCCGCCATCCGTTCCGATGGTGTAGTTGCCGGTGGAGCAGCCGGAGGCCAGCGTCTGCGAGAAGTCGCCGCCTTTTTCCGCATCGGTGGGAACGGTCATAACGGTCGTTGCCGGCGTGGAGTCTTTCAGACCTTCCCACGCAAAGAAGAAGAAGAGCTTGTTTTTGCCGTGGTAGAGCTTGGGAACCCAGATGGGACCGCCGACAGTGAGGCCGTACTGGTTGTAGTGGAAGACGGGTAGCGGTTGCTGCTTGTAGTTGTTAAACCAGGTGTTGGCGTCAATGCCGGAGATCTGGCCGAACTCGTATGCCGTACCGTGGAGACGGTTAGTGCCACTCTTGGTGGTCTGGTTGATAACGCCGCCAATGGTGTGACCGAAACTGGCGTCAGTATCGAAGGGGCGAACGGAGACTTCCGCAACAGTATCCTGCGAGGGAGCGTAGGCGAGCGCGCCGAGCAGTGTGAGGTCCGGTGCGCCGTCAAGCAGAACTTCCGAGACCTGGTTTGGCGTGCCGCCCATGGACCAGGAATTGCCTGCGTTATTGTCGAATGGATGAATGAGCTGCGGCGCGGCAGTAGTGATGACGCCAGCGGCAAGCTGCGTAAGCGTCGTCGGTGTGCGGCCGTTGAGAGGCAGGTTGTCAACAGATTCAGTGGTGATGACCTGGCCCACGGACCCGCTGGTGACATTGAGTTGCGGCGGCTCTCCGGTGACAGTAACGGAGACGGTATTGGCTCCGACCTTTAGCTGCAGATTGATGGCGAGCTTGGCCTGTGCTTCGAGTGTGACGCCGATGCGATCAAGCTCTTCAAAGCCGTTGGCCGTAGCGACGATCTTATAGGTGCCGGGTAGCAGAAATGGCACGACATACTGGCCGGCGGAATCAGAGACGGTGCGATTGACCGTGCCGGTGCTAACTTCGGTGACGACGATGCTGGCGCCGGGAACAGCCGCGCCGGACGAATCGGTGACGGAGCCGGAGATAGTTCCGCGGAATTCCTGCGCTGTGCCGCGTACGGACATGAGGAGAAGCACGAATGCGAGGAGTGGGAAGAGTCTGAGACAGGTGCTGCGAAGCGGTTGAAGCGCCTTCCGATGGGAAGTGGATTGGTGTTTCACTGGATTGACCGATGGAGAGGGAAGACTGTCAAGTGGTCCTACCAGTTCGTTTTCAAACTTATAGTTTGTGTGCATTGCACTGGCATCCTTTTCGTTCAAATGTCGTTAAAGTGTTTTGATTGTGAACGCCGAAAATTCTCGCTCTGCTTGATAACAATTGTCAAACGCGATTTTTTACGCCTCGCGGAAAGGAGTAGATCCGGGCGGAAGAGGGGAATTCCCGCAATAGACGGATTATTTAAAAAGAAGTTTACTGGTCCGACCACTTGGGCGCTGGAAAGCACTAAATCCAGACTTTTCAAGAAGAGAGGGCATAAAAATAGCGCCCTCGTCGGACGCTATTTTTATGGGGCTGGTTGAGAGTTATTCGACGGAGATACCGACTTTGACGCCTTCGAGATCGGTGACGGTTTCGGCGGGGCCATGCACCAGTTCCGCTGTGCGCACGGCGGCACGGATGGAGCCTAGCATCTGCTCGACAGTGGCCTTGGTTTCTGTGCTTGCTGCGTCTACGTCAAGCGTGACCTTTGCGAGGCGGCGGGTCTGCGAAACCTTCGCCGTGGTGCGCAGGCCGCGTACCGCGCGCAGGATTGCCTGCAGCACTTCCATCTCCGGTACTGTAACCTTCCACTCAGCATTCTCCACCGGCCATTGCGACTTATGCAGGGAAGCCGCCGTCTCATGGCTCTTGTAGAACTGCTGGTATAGATACTCGGTCACAAACGGCAGAAACGGCGCATAGAGCCCAAGAACAATGCGCAGGCTTTCATAAAGGGTAGTGCGAGCTGAAGCACGCGTCTGCTCGGAATAGTTCTCCGGCGTCCAGAAGCGGTCCTTAATCAGCTCAAGGTAATCATCGCAGAAGACGGACCAGAAGAAGCTGTCAGTAGCTTCGCGGGCTTCGTGATACGAATAGCCTTCAAATGCCTTTTTCGCGCGCGGCAGAACGTTGTTCAGTTCCGCAAGCAGCCAGCGATCTTCCGGCGTGCGTTCGGCAAACGGCACAAAGTCCTTCACCGGATCGTAGGCACCCATCTGTAGATCAGCAAACCGCGCCGCATTCCACAGCTTGACGACAAGCTTGCGCCCAATCTGCACGTCTTTTTCGTTGTAGCGCAGATCATGCCCCAGCGAACCGCCCGAAGCCCAGTAACGCACAGAATCTGCGCCGAACTTCTGAATCACGGCGTAAGGGTCGTAGCGGTTGTAGCCGTTCGCGTCCGTGTACTGCTCCAGGTCGCGTTTCGAAATCTTCTTGCCGTTCTCGTTCAATCCCCAGCCAGAGATCATCACGTTCTGCCACGGCAGGCTGTTGGTGTGCAGGTGCGACTTCACCAGCGTGTAAAACAGCCACGTACGGATAATTTCAAACGCCTGCACGCGAACCGTCATCGGATAAACGCTCGCGTCGCCAATGCGTCCCGGCGTCTGTGCCCAGTTTGAATTGATAAGCGGCGAGACGGACGAAGTCATCCACGTATCGAGCACGTCGGCATCAGGCGTGAATTCAGCTGAGCCGCACTTGGGACAGGCAGCCACAGGCGCCTTCGATTCCGTAGGATCAACCGGCAGCGCCGTCTCATCCGCCAGCACAACCTCGCCGCACTTCGAGCAGAACCACACCGGCACCGGCACACCATAAAAACGCTGCCGCGAGATATTCCAGTCGTACTTAAGGCCCTTGATCCAGTCTTCCAGCCGAATCTGCATCCACTCCGGAAACCACGTAAGCTCCTTGGCGCGTTCCAGCAGCTCATCTTTCATGTCCATCACGCGGATAAACCACTGCGGAGCCATAACGAATTCAACCGGTGCGTCGGAGCGGTCAGAAACGCTGACAACTTGGTCCACAACCTTCGAGCCAGTCAAAGCACCGGCTTCCGTAAGCGCGGCAACAACCTTGCCGCGAGCCTCATCGCTCTTCAGCCCTGCAAACTGCCCCGCAATCTCTGTCATGCGCCCATTGGAAGCAATCGCAATGCGAAGCTGCAAACCATCGCGCTTCCACCGTCGAACGTCTTCCGAATCGCCGAAGGTACAAACCATCATCAAGCCAGTACCAAAGGCCGGGTCCACATCATCGTCCGCAAGAATCGGCACCGTCTGCCCAAACAGCGGCACAGTAGCCGTCTGCCCCAGCAGGTGCGTGTAGCGAGCATCCTTCGAGTTGCAGTAAAGCGCAACGCAGGCAGGCAGCAGCTCCGGCCGCGTCGTTGAAATCGTCAACGGCGAGCCATCCACTCCCTTGAATTGGATGTCGTGCAGCTTGCCTTTGCGCTCAATGGTTTCAAGATCAGCCTGCGCAAGCGAAGTTTCAAGCACCGGGTCCCACAGCACCGGTTCGTTGGAGCGATAGATGCGGCCCATCTTGAAAAGCTCAAGAAACGACTTCTGCGAAGTGCGCTGGCAATGGTCGTCAATCGTCGAGTAGCGCAGCCGCCAGTCCACACTCAACCCCAGCGACCGCCACAGCTTCTCGTATTCCTTCGCGCCATCGGTCGTCACCTGCAGGCACAGCGCGCGAAACTCGCTGCGCGTGGTCTTCGACTTATTGATCTTGAAGGTCTTTTCAACGTAGCGCTCGGTGGGCAGGCCGTTGTCGTCAAAGCCCATCGGGTAAAAAATCTTGCGGCCATTCATGCGGTGGTAGCGCACAATGAACTCGGCCTGCGCATAGCTCATCGCGTGGCCCACGTGCAGGTGCGACGCCGAGACATACGGCGGCGGCGTGTCGATCGAAAAGGTTTCGCCCGGCTGGTTGGGGTCGTAGGAGTAGATGCCCAGCTCATCCCACAGCTTTTGGCAGTAGGCCTCTACTTCGGCCGTATCGATTTCCTTGGGGAGCCGGCTCTCGGTTTCCAGTTGCATATTTTTCGGGTTCGCTTCCATCACCCTGCCGGAAATTCAGCGGTTTTCGGCTTTGACCCGGCACGGAGCACGGGGAAAACTGCGAGACAGAGCTAAGAATTTGATTATAAAGGAGCGTGGTTCCCTATAAGAAACATGTCTTACCGGCTGCGTACGCGGACAAACGCCGCCGCAGGTTTCCCCAGCCATTGCGTCAGGAACATCACGCGGGGAAAGCCGATCAGCGGGCCGCTGGAGAGATTCGTCAGCATGTTTTCCGTAAATACGGGAATCTCCCGCGCAACCTGTTTCCACGTGAGTCCGCGTTCCAGGCGCTGCACATTCACGGCTTCATATAAAGCGAGCGTGTCCAAGCGAAGCACATGCGCCGGACCGGTATCCGGCAGACGTTCTTCCTCGGCAGGCTCTCGCGGAGGCGTTAGAAAACTCTCCGGCGTGCGGCCAAGCCATGCGAGAACCTGCAAAACCACCGCGCTTGTCACCGAATGTTTCGCCGTCATGCCGCGCAGGGTGCTCACGCTGATCGGTATAGATGGCGTGCCTTCAAAAGGATGGTTGATCTGCACCGCTGTCTCCGCCCAGGTCAGGCCAAGGGCTGTCCGCTTGGCATCGAGCGCCGCCTGAAGCGCGTGCATATCGAAGTAGCGCATTAGACCGCTCATGGATTGACGAAGACGGGCTTCTCGTCCGGCGCGCCGGGGATGCGGAAGTTGACCACGGTGTAGGTCACAGGCGCGGCGGAGTCGTTGCGTGCGGCGTGGGGAACGTTCGAGCCCATATAAAAGATGGAGCCGGGGCCTGCAGTAGTCCACTTGCCGTTGATAAGAACCGTAGCCTGACCTTCCTTGATGATGAGAATCTCTTCGTTGGGGTGCTTATGCGGCTGGTGCGAAGCCTCATGCGGGTTGAGTGTAGTTACGTGGATGTCGAGGTCGGCGAGCGTGGCCGTGGGACCTTTGAAGAAGGTGCGCAGCATGCCGACGTTGGTGGTTTTGGCGGGAACGTTGTTCCAGTCGATTACCCAGGATTTGCCCACCGGGAAGGATTGCTGGGCGAGTGCGAAAGAGCCGGCTATAAATGCGGAAGCAGTGAGTGTAGCGGTGGTTAAGGCAATCAGGCAGTCTCTACGGGTGAACATTGTGCCTCCTGAGGGAACGAAAACAATGTACGCCAGCATGTGTGAGGTTTGCTACACGGCTCAGGTATTCTGAGTGCATTCATGATGATGAAACGAACCTTTCTTCCTCTTGCAATTGGGTCTTGTGTTCTTGCGTCTTCCCTGGCGACAGTTGCCCAGGAAGCTCCCACCAATGTGCTCGCTTACAAGGGCGAGCAGCCTGTGCACGCGCAGCATGGCATGGTGGTGAGTGTGCATCACCTTGCTTCCGATGCGGGCGTGGAGATTCTGCAGGCAGGCGGCAATGCTGTGGATGCGGCCGTAGCTACTGCGTTTGCGCTGGCAGTGACGCATCCCATTGCGGGCAACCTTGGCGGCGGCGGCTTTTTGCTGCTGCGGAAGAAGCACGGCAAGAGCACATTTATCGACTTCCGTGAGAAGGCTCCGCTGGCGGCGACGGAGACCATGTACCAGGATGCGCAAGGGAACATTATTCCCGGCGCGAGCGTGACGGGGTACAAGGCGATTGCCGTTCCCGGCTCGGTGAAAGGGCTGGTGTATGCGGAGAAGAAGTACGGCAAGCTGGGATTGAAGAAAGTGATGGAGCCGGCGATCAAGCTGGCCAGCGATGGCTTTGAGCTTTCGGCGGAAGAAGCGCATGAGCTGGCTACGCCGGGACTCGCGGACTTTGCCGATACGAGGCGCATCTTTCAGCGCGATGGCAACTTATATAAGGAAGGCGAGATCTTCAAACAGCCGGAGCTGGCGCGGACTTTAACGCGCATCTCGGACGACCCGGAAGACTTTTACCACGGTAAGCTGGCGCAGGAGCTTGTGGACGATTTGAAGAAGGGCGGCGCGCTGCTGACGACGGACGATATGGCGCAGTACACCGTAGCCGAGCGCAAGCCCGTCGTGGGCAAGTTTCATCAATATAAGGTCATCAGCGCGCCACCGCCGTCTTCCGGCGGCATTGTGATGATTTCAGCGCTGAACATTCTGTCGAAGTATGACCTGGGCAAACTGGGCGACCGCTCGCCTGCGGAGCTGCATCTGATTACGGAAGCTTACCGGCGCGCGTTCATGGACCGCTCGGATTACCTGGGCGACCCGGATTACAACACGATTCCGGTGAAGCAACTGATTGCGAAAAAGTATGCCGATGCCTGGCGGGCCTCCATAGATGAGACGAAGGCCACGCCCAGTGCGGATCTGAAGCGGCCTGCAGGCTTTCTTCCGGATGCGCCAAAGACGGCGGGGCAGCGGCATGAGTCGAACAACACCACGCACTACTCGGTGGTGGATAAGGACGGCAACGCCGTCAGCGTGACGACTACGCTGAACAACAGCTTCGGGTCGTACGTGACGAGCGGAACACTCGGGTTCCTGCTCAACGACGAGATGGATGACTTTGCCTCCAGGATGAATACGCCGAATATGTACGGGCTGATTCAGGGCCCGGCGAATGCAATCGCTCCGGGCAAGCGGCCACTCTCAGCGATGACGCCGACGATTGTGCTCGAAAACGGCAAGCTGCGCTATGTGCTGGGCTCGCCGGGCGGGCCGCGCATCATTACTACGGTTGCGAATATCTTTCTCTCCGTCAGCGAGGGCGGACTGAACATTCAGGAGGCGGTGGATGCGCCGCGCTTCCATCACCAATATCTGCCGGACACGCTGTATCTTGAGCCGGGCTTTCCGCAGGAGACCATCGACGGGCTGAAGGCGATGGGGTACAACGTTTCAGTCAGCAAGGGACACTGGTCGAATGGCGAGTGCATTGCCGTGGATCCGAAGACCGGTGAGCTGACAGGCGGACAGGACCATCGGAGCCACTTCGGAAAAGCGGCTGGGTACTAAACAACGAAGCGTTGCCGGAGTGTTATCGCCGCAGGGAGTCACGCGCAGATTTCAGGGTGAATTCGAGAGACTCCCGCGGCACGCTCTCAACGTAAGGCTTAATCGCCCAACCGAGCCCTGTCGGAATCGACCGTGTCAGTGTCACGCTTTCAATCTGCATATAGAGTCCGCCATCGGCCTCTTCATAACTCCAGTAGGTGTTCAGGCGCCATAGGAAGCCGTGTTCCTCGCTGTCTCCCAGGGTGCGCTCTTTGCTGGTTCCCGCAGAGTCGATCTCTCGAACCTGCGTGGTCCGCGAGGTACTGTAGCCATGTTGAGCGTCCAGCCGGGCAAAAGCGATGTCGTAAGTCATATCCATGACGACGGTGAGGACATGCTTCTGGCGAACTCGCATGGATGCCGTGATGCGGTCCACGCCGTTGTCATTGTGTTCTCCCAGCAGCTTGGCTTGGAGCACCTCCGGCGAAAAATGCCGGGGATAGGAGCCAAAGTCCTTCATCAGCCGATCGAAGTCTTCCATTCGCGCTTCGGGTACAAAGGCTGTTCCGCGCCAGTGGTGCAGCATGGCTCCGTGGTTGTTGGCGTGCGAATCTGGGCTGAGGTTTTCGATCACGAGTTCCCCACGGCGCAGGCGGTCGCGGGTTGCACGATTACTGTCCAGTTCCGCCAGGAAGCCGGTCTGAGACTGATGCTGGTGGGACAGCCGCGACTCTACTCCCTCGATATAGGTATTGAAATCCGTGCTTGCGGCTGGCTGCGGAGGCGGCGCGACGGCTCCGGCGGGAGCACAAGGGAGCGGTTGCAGAAAAATCAGGCCAGCCAAAAGCCAGGATGCTTTCAAAAGGGAATGCCCGCGCGGATTCATAAAGGTATATTGCCTAATCGTACTTTCCATACACAGCTGCCGGGCGGCAGCGTTTTCGCCCACTTGCGCACTTCTTTTACTCCGATGGCATTGGAGCGGGTCTTACCGTTGCCACGACGGGCTAGAAATTCTGCCGAAACTGATTCGTACCCGTTGGATTGATCCATCGGCCCATCATTCCATAGCTTCAAAGACGCCTGGCAAAAATAAACTCCGAATCTGTGGAAAAACTTTGCGGTGAATTACGCTCGTTTATGCCACACTCAAAATAAGCAGAAAGAACGGCCCGATTGCGTCAGCAATCGGGCCGTTCTGTTTTTACCCCAAAGGCCAAAGAAAGGATCAGGCAATGCAATCAGCAACCGGCACAATCCACTGTCTCCTCTACCCGGTCCCCTGCACCCTGCCTTTCGCACAGTTGCACAAATCAAAAATAAAGAAACTGCACAGTCCCTGTGCTATCGTCTCTAACCATCACAAAACAAAAAGCCCCGGAATCTACCCTACTGTGCCGAACGTCGTGAGGCATAAATTTTCTCTAAGCAGACTTCACCGGCTTCAGCGTTCCGCGTGCCGCAGCGGGAAGATGGTAGCTCTCCGCGTCGGATGGGAAGGCGCGGTGTTCTACATCTTCGCGGTATTGCTCGATGGCCGTGCGGAAGAGCGTGGCTGCGTCGGCGTAGCGGCGGACGAACTTGGCCTGCGGCGAGAAGCTGAGATTCACGAGGTCGTGGAAGACGAGAATCTGGCCGTCGCACTCGGGGCCGGCGCCGATGCCGATGGTTGGAATGGGGAGGACTGCGGTGATGGCCGCTGCGGCTTCGCGGGGCACGCCTTCGAGAACGATAGCTCCGGCGCCGGCTTCGGCGAGGGCTTCCGCGTCTGCTTTGAGCTGCTGCGCTGTTTCCAGGGTGCGGGCTTGGACGCGATAGCCGCCCATGCGGTGCAGGCTCTGCGGTGTGAGGCCGAGGTGGGCGACGACGGGGATTTCGGCTTCCGTGAGAGCGCGGACGAGCTCGACGCGGGGACCTTCGATCTTGACGGCTTCGGCTCCGGCTTCCTTGATGAAGCGGACGGCGTTGGCTACTCCTTCGGAAACGGTCCCGTGGTAGCTGCCGAAAGGCATGTCGGCGACGACGAGGGCGCGGCGGACGGCACGGCGAACGGCGCGGGTGTGGTGCAGCATCTCGTCGACGGTGATAGCGAGGGTGTTGTCGTGGCCCATGACGACCATGGCGAGCGAGTCGCCGACGAGAATCATGTCGATGCCGGCTTCATCTACGAGGCGCGCCGTGGCGTAGTCGTAGGCAGTGAGCGCGGAGATGGGCTTGAGCTGGCGTTTCATTTCAGCCAGCGCCGGGATGGTGATTTTGGTGATGGGTGTGTTGGTCGGCGAAAGGCCGCCCGAAGGGAAGTTCGTAAGGCTCATGTTGTCTCCAGTGCCGCTCCGTAAACTCAGGATGCTGCCCGTACATGGGGAGTATACGCCTGGATAGGGACGAGTGACGAGGGACGAAGGACGAGAAATGCGGAAGTGGGTCAACTTCCGTACGGCCTATTTGTTGCCGTCATCCTTTGGAAGCACCAGTGCGACCAGTCCAAACTTCGTCTTCCCGTTCTCGACGCGATCAACTCCAACGATCCAGAATTGTTCCGGCGTTCCCGCCCGCAATTCATGATCGCTGTCGCTTCCATTCACCGCCATGTGTCCGCTTTTGTGGTCGCCACACGTCAGCCCGCTTTTCGTCATGGTCAACGAACCGACTGGCTTTCCGTGGTCGCATTCCAGTACTTCGCCGTATTTCGTCAGCGGCTTTCTATAAAACTCGAGCACATGCCCAGGTGAATCCGTCGTCACGAAGCTCGCTGCCTTTACGCTGAAGTGAAAGCTGTTGAGCAAAAACAACAAGTCCGCCGACGATGAGTCGCTGTCTTTGTCCTTGAACGGCGTTGCTCCAGGGTATTCCGGCAACCCGATATTCTTTGCCGTTGCATGAGAGTTGGCATGGACATCCAGGTTGAAGTCCGAATTTTGACCGAAGCTCGGGACCGCAAAGGAAGCGGCAGCCATCAGAATAGCGGTTGCCAGTATCGGCGGAAGAATGGGTCGGCGCATGGAACTCCTCCGCTAACCTATACGCTTGCACCGGTTGCCAGGTTCCCGCCGGAAGCTGACCCGCCGCCAGAAATGCGCCGGTTGCGGAGGGTGGGCGCGGGGGCGGAAACTTAGAGAAGCATGTTCGTGGAAGTGAGTGGGGCTGCGGAAGTTGCGATGGGTGCGGCGGCGGTGGGGCTGCTGGCGGGGGGCTGTGCGTATGCGGCGCTGTGGCCAGGGTCGCAGGTTTTTGGGAAGGCGCTGATTGCGCCGAGGCTTGATTCGGGACAGGCGAGGGAGATTGCGCTGACGTTTGATGACGGGCCGAATCCGGAGTGGACGCCGCGGCTGCTGGATTTGCTGGATAGGTATGGGGTGAAGGCTACGTTTTTTCTTGTGGGTAAGTATGCGAGTGACGAGTCGGTGCTGGTGCGGTATATCGCGAATGCGGGGCACACGGTTGGGAATCACTCGTGGTCGCATCCGAATTTGGCGTTGACGGCTCCGGGGAAGGTGCGCGAGGAACTGCGGAATACGAAGGACGCGCTGGAGCAGATTACCGGCAAGCCGGTGAGGTATTTTCGGCCTCCGTTTGGGGCGCGCAGGCCCGATGTGCTGGGTGCTGCGCGGAGCTTAGGGATGACTCCGGTGCTTTGGAATGCAATGACGAGCGACTGGAGCGAGCCTAACTCGGAGAAGATTGCTGCGGTGCTGCGGGGGAAGGTGGAGAAGCTGGCTGCGCGTGGGCGGGCGGCGAATGTGGTGCTGCATGATGGCGGGCATCTGGAGCGGGCGGCGAATCGCGGGCCGAGTGTGAGGGCTGCGGGGGCGTTGTTGGAGCGGTTTGCGACGGAGAAGAAGTTTGTGACGGTAGACGCTTGGGAAGTTTAAAAGCAAACCTCAGGAGCTAAAGCCCCATAATTCATTGATCATCTTAATTGACAGGGGCTAAAGCCCTGCCCTACCTGTTTCACGACACATTTATTGAAGAACGGCTTGGAAGGCGTTGGCTGCGGCTTCGATGGTGGCGTTGATTTCGGGGGCTACGTGGGCGGTACTTAGGAATGCGGCTTCGAATTGCGAGGGCGGGAGCCAGATTCCCTGGTCGAGCATGGCGCTGTGGAAGCGGCCGAAGGCTTGCGTGTCTGACTTTGCAGCTTCGTCGTAGTTGGTGACTGCGCTGGCGGTGAAGAACCAGGTCCACATGGAACCAACGCGGTTGGTTGTGAGCGCGATGTTGGCTTTGGTGGCTTCTGCGGCTACGCCTTCGGCTACGGCTTTGGATGTGGCTTCCAGTTGCGGGTAGATTTCGGCGGCGTGATCTTTGAGATAGCTGACGGTGGCGATGCCTGCGGCCATGGCTAGGGGGTTGCCGCTGAGAGTTCCGGCTTGATAGACGGGGCCTAGTGGGGCTAACAAGTCCATGTACTCCTGCTTGCCGCCGAAGGCTCCTACGGGGAGGCCGCCGCCGATGATTTTGCCTAACGTGATCAGGTCGGGGTCGAGATTGTAGAGCTGGACTGCGCCGCCTGGCGAGAGACGAAAGCCGGTCATGACTTCATCGACGATGAGCAGGGCGCCTTCGCGGTTTGTGATTTTGCGGAGGCCTTCGAGGTAGCCGGGGGCAGGTGGGATGCAGCCGGCGTTGCCGACTACGGGCTCGATGATGATGGCGGCGATTTGGTTTTTGTGGGCGGCGAAGGCTTCTTCTACTGCAGCGAGATTGTTGTAGGGCAGGGCCAGGGTGAGGCCTGCGATGGCTTCCGGTACGCCTGCGGAGCCGGGGATGCCGAAGGTGGCGACGCCGGAACCGGCTTTGACGAGAAGACCGTCGGAGTGGCCGTGGTAGTTGCCTTCGAATTTGAGAATGACGCTGCGATTGGTTGCGGCGCGGGCGAGGCGGATGGCGGACATGGTGGCTTCGGTGCCGGAGCTGACGAAGCGGAGCTTTTTGATTTTGGGATAGCAGGCTAGGACGAGCTCGGCGAGGTCGCCTTCAGCGGCTGTGGAGGCTCCGAAGCTGGCGCTATTGCGGGCGGCACGTTCGATGGCCTCAATGACTGGCGGGAAGGCGTGGCCGAGGATCATGGGGCCCCAGGAGCCGAAATAGTCGATGTAGCAGTTCCCGTCGGCGTCGGTGAGGTATGCGCCTCTTGCGGATTCGATGAAGGGCGGGTTGCCGCCTACGGCGTGGAAGGCGCGGACTGGTGAGTTGACGCCACCGGGGAAGAGACGCTCGGCGCGTTGCTGGAGTTGCTGGGAGCGGGCGTGCGTAGGGGTGGCGGTCTGTGGGCTCATGCTGAGTTCAAGTATAGGGAACAGGGCGTGGGGCTAGAAAGCAACGGCAAAAGCTCAGGGCTGGCTTTTGTGGTATCCCACCCTCGCGCAAAAAAGCGCGCAAAGATGGGGCACGGGCGTTTGTGGGCGATTAGTGATTGCTACGTTTGCGGAGGTGGAGGGCGTAGAGGTTGAGTGCGATGGAGAGGATGAGCAGCAGGAAGGTAAGAGCGCTGATCCAGTAGCGCGTGGTTGCGCTGACAGCTTCAGGGAGCAGGGCGCGCTGGGATAAGGCGATGACGAGGCAGGCGCATCCGATGGCAGTCATGCGGCGGGCCTTGTTGGGGACGTCTTGATTGAGCAGGCACATTGCGGTTTCTCCTTTGGCGGGTTGGTGTTAATCGCGGAGGCGGTACCAGAGGAACAGGAAGATCTTGATGAGCACAAAAACTACGGCTACGGCGGCGAGATCCCAACTGAAAGTGCCGTAGCGGATCAGGCGGTACTCGAAGACGGCGAGGGCGAGGATGGCAGTGGTGATTCCGGCGATGCTGGAAGCGCGGCGGCGATGGTCGAGGAAACGCTCGTCTACGAATTGGCCTAGAAACGGTACGCGGGTGAGAGGGTGACTCACAAGATGGCCTCAAGTTGGAAGATTTCGTCGGTGGGGAGAGCAAAGATGCGGGCGAAGGTTAGGGCCAGCTCGAGGCTTGGGACGTAGCGGTTGCGCTCGATGGAGATGATGCTCTGGCGGGAGACGCCTACGGCTTCAGCGAGTTGCTCCTGTGTCCAGTCACGGGCCAGGCGGAGCTCCTTGACATTGTTGGTTATCCGGTATTGCGCGGGGTTTGGCATGTAAAGCTTGCTTTACATCTGATAGTAGAACTATCGCGTGTGGGTATCAAGTATGCTTTACATAAAATTTTGAGACGCAGGGGAGGGGCTCAGGCGATGGGGTTGGAGGCGTTCTCCGGTTGGTTGATTACCTCCGCTTGCTTGCCGCTGTTTTGCCACGGTGTTTGAGGTGTTGCTTGAGCGATTCCCAGTCTTTTTCGGTCTGGTTGGCGTAGTGGGTGCCGAATTCTGCGAGGGCTTCGGCGAAGCCTTCGCCGGAGCCTATGTAGCCGGAGAGGATGAGCGGGTCGCCGGCGCGGGCGTGGCCTCGGGCCAGAAGCTCGCCGCAGACCTGGGCATAGGCAAGGAGACCTTTGCCGGCGAGGTCTTCCATGTCGATGGAGCCTTTGTGGTCGTTGAGCTGGCGGACGAGGTAGTGGCGACCGGCGATCTGGGTCCAGCCGAGGAATGGGTCAGATTGGAGCTGCATGGCTCGCTGGCCTTGGACGGCGCGCTGGCCGTTGTGGGCAGGTGGATGGGCTTTGGGTAGGTATGGCGCGTAGGCGGAGGTGGTTTCCTGCTTGATTTGCAGGAAGAGAGGGTCGTTCGGGCCGTTGCCTTCGAAGTAAATGCAGTAGTCGCGGAGGCCGACGGAGCCGGTGCCTACAACTTTGAAAGCTACGTCGATGGGGCGGTAGAGCGAGAGCAGGCGGACGCGCTGGGGTTCGAGTGTCTGCTGGTAGGGCTTGAGACTGGCGAGTACAGATTGCGCTTCTTTGCCGGTGACGCGGGTGAGGGTGGGTTTGATGGTGCGGAAGCGGTGCGGGGTTTCTCGCTGTGTGGATTTGCCGGTGGGCTGGGTGAGCTGTTCGAGATTATGCAGCGGGGTGGCGCGCTCGGCTTTGAGGAGGGCGTCGTGGACGGCGCTGCCTTCGAAATGGACCTGGTAGCGAGCTACGTCGAGAAGAGGCATTTGAGCGAAGCTCTGCATGCAGGCGGCGTAGTAGGCGATGCATTGCACGGCAGCGTCGTGCGCGGCGCTTTCCTTCAGGCCGGCTTCGCGGCCGGCGAGGATGAGCGAGGCGGCCATTCGTTTGAGCTCCCACTCGAAGGGGGCACGGATGGTTTCGTCGAAATCATTGATGTCGAAGACGAGGCGTCCGTCGGGTGCGGCATAGGCGCCGAGGTTGCGGACGTGGGCGTCGCCACAGATCTGGGTGAGGATGCCGGTGGAAGGGATAGAGGCGAGGTCTGCGGCCATGACAGGCGCGGCTCCGCGGAAGTAGGAGAAGGGCGACTGCGACATGAGCTGGAATTTGAGCTTGACGAGCGCGGGGAGGCGGCCCTTAGCAGCCTGATTGAGAAGTGTGAGCGCGTCGATGGGGCGCTCTTTGGGATGCAGGTTGTTGTGTTGCTGGCGGCCGATTTGTTTGCGTCGGGATTGGCCGAGCTTGTGGCGTGCTTCCGGAGTGAGCCAGTGAGGAGGCTTTGCGTGCATGGGTGGAAAGATATAACGCCTGGCGTAAGGGTGCAATGCTTTACAGGGTGTAGGGATGGCCTCATTCAAACTTCAGGATTAGGCTGCTAGACTTGCCGGCATAAAAGTACGACGCGTGGTTGCGTGCGCATTGCTGTGTGAGATTGTGGTGTTGAGTTGCAGTTCCTCAATTTGCTGGAGGACTCTTTTGGCTTTCTTCTCCCGTTGTGCGGTCGTAGCGCTGCTCTGTGGGCTCGCTGGGATTTGTGGTGCACAGCAGACAGCATCTTCGGCTCCGGTTCCGCTGACGATGGAGGCGATTTATGGAGGCGAGCCGCTGACGGGGACTCCGCCGGATGGATTTGCCTGGTCGCCGGATGGGAAGCTGCTGAGTTATGTGGCGAATGGGGAGTTGGTGGGGTTGGATGTGGCTACGGGGAAGCCGCAGACGCTGGTGAGCCGCGAGAAGCTGCAGTCACTGCTGGGCGGGAGCGGCGGGACGGAGCAGGATCGCGATCACCGGGCGCGGTACAAGATGGAGAGCTACTGGTGGGCGCCGGATTCGGGGCACCTGCTGTTTGATGCGGATGGGCGACTGTGGCTCTTTGACCTGAAGACAGGCACGGGCACAGAGATGGGCTTCACGGGCGCGGCGGCGGGGGATAATCCGACGTTTTCTCCGAATGGAGAGATAGTGGCGTTTGTGCGCGACCACGGGCTCTCGGTGATGCACCTGAAGGAGGGATTTACGACGCTGGGGCCGCCGGTGGTGGGGATTGCAGCGGCTCCGAATTCAACGACGCTGAACGGCGAAGTGGACTGGGTGTATGCGGAAGAGTTGGATGTGCGGTCGAATTACTCCTGGTCGCCGGACTCGAAGAATATTGCGTTTTTGCAAATGAATGAAACGAATGTGCCGGAGTATCCGCTGACGGATTGGATTCCGGTGCATGCGAAGGCGGAGACGCAGCGGTATCCGCAAGCGGGGGATTTGAATCCTGAGGTGCGCGTGGGGGTGGTGAGTGCGGGTGGCGGCAAAGTGGCGTGGGTGAAGCTGCCGATTCATGGGGGGCAGGATTATATTCCACGGTTTGGATGGGTGGACCGGCACACGCTATGGATTGAGACGCTGAGCCGGGATCACAAGACTAGGACGGTTTATTTTGCGGACCCGTGGAATAACGATGGGAGTCATGGGCGTACTGCGTTGCAGACGTTGGTGGTGACGGACGACAAGTTTCTCGACGAGAACTATGACGTATGGGTGGGCAACGGCGCGATTGTGCTGACGAGCTGGGTGGATGGGCACAACCATGTATACGTGGCGAACTATGACCAGGGGAATCCGCTGGGAGGGCCGGCGACTCCGCCGCGGCAGGTGACGAAGGGCACGTGGGATGTGGGGAGCGTGCTGGCCGTGGATACGGCGAAGCAGATGGTCTTTTATACGTCGAATGAGTTTGAGCTACTGGACAGGCAGATTGCGCGGGTGAGTTTTGCTGGCGAGCGAAGGACGCTGACGCAGGGGGCGGGCACGCACGAGGGAAATGTGGCGCCGGGTGACGAGGTATTTGTGGACACGTTCTCGACGCGGACTACGCCGCCGCGGATAAGCTTGTGCCATGTCGGAGCGGCTGGAGGGGAATCGGGTTCCGCGTGCAAGGAGTTCTGGGCTTCAAAATCGCTGGATGCTTACAAGCTGCATGCGCCGGTGCAGATTGAGACGAAGGCGAAGGATGGGACGGTTCTATATGCCACGTTAATGCTGCCGGAGGGGGAACACGGGAACAAGAGCGTGCCGGTGATTTTGAATCCCTATGGCGGGCCGACGGGGCAGACGGTGCTGAATCGATGGGGAGATAACGTCTGGGGGGATAAATTTCTGTTTGATGCGCTGCTGGCACAGCATGGGTTTGCGGTGCTGAGGACGGATAATCGCGGGACGCCGGGGCGGGGAAGGGATTTTGTGCAGGCGGCGTATCGCGACTTTGGCAAGGTGCAACTGGAAGACCAGTTGACAATGCTGGATGAGGCGTTGGAGAAGTTTCCTGAGCTGGATGGGAAGCGTGTGGGGGTTTGGGGATGGAGCTGGGGCGGGACGTTCACGCTGTATGCGATGACGCATTCGGACAGGTTTCAAGCGGGTGTGAGCGTGGCTCCGGTGACGGACTGGCGTGATTACGACTCGGTGTATACGGAGCGGTATTTGGGGATTCCGTTTGATGAGCAGGATTTATATAAGCGCACGGCTGTGGTGGAGACGGCGAAGAATCTACACGGGCGCCTGCTGCTGGCGCATGGGACGGGCGATGACAATGTGCATATTGAGAATACGGTGCAGTTTGTCGAGAAGCTGATTGAGGCGGGGATTCCTTACGATCTACAGATATTTCCGCGCAAGACGCATGAGATTTTGGGTGGGACGGTGCGGCCGGAGTTGTTTAACCGCATCGTTGCACATTTTGAACAGTATCTGCAGCCGGCGGCGAAGCCGGAGTGAGACGAGGCGGGATGCCAGTTGAAGACTAGACTTCGCGGCGTTTGAAGAGGTCGTCCTTGTCTCGCAGCGGGCAGCGGGCACAACTGAGGCAGCAGACGACCAGGAACGCAACGCCCACGGTGACGACTAGCGCCACGAGGCTTCCACTTGTCACAATCCAATGCCAGAGATTGGCAGTCATCATTGAAGTTCCACCCAAGCAGAGGCTGATTTCCCGGCCAATTCAGTTTCTTTCGGGCTCGCTGGAGGTGGCGGGTTCTCCCAGAAGCCTCAGTGTAGCATCTATAATTTTCGACTCGCTACAGGAAATTTTGTTGCGGTGGGCTCGGAATTTTGGTTTTACAATTCCCCTTGCAGCAAAGCAAAGAAAAAGCGAAAATCATTTCGGGAAGAGGAATTGCCCGCTTTGATGGATGAAAATGCCATTCCGGAAGATGTAGTCCAGATGGATGAGGCTGAGTCGGCGGTTGCCACGGAGCTGATGGCTGCCTGGGAGGGGTCCGCCGGGGCTGAGCCGGTTGCGAAGGAAGCAGCAGCTGTGCGTGTTGCCGCCGGAGAAGGGACGCCGAGTTTGAACTGGCTGTTTGTGGATTTGAACTCGTACTTTGCTTCGTGTGAGCAGCAGATGAGGAAGGAACTGCGGAACCGGCCGGTGGGCGTGGTGCCGATGTTTGCGGATACGACCTGCTGCATTGCGGCGAGCTATGAGGCGAAGGCATATGGCGTGAAGACGGGCACGATTGTGGCGGATGCGAAGAGGCTGTGTCCGGATATTGTGCTGGTGGAGGCCCGGCATGAGCTTTACGTCAAGATGCACCACGCAGTGCTAGAGGCTGTGGAGAGTTGTCTGCCGGTGACGTCGGTGCAGTCGATTGACGAGATGGCGTGCCGGCTGATGGGGCGCGAGCGGAAGCTGCTGAATGCGATGGAGCTGGGGCGCAAGGTGAAGCGGACGATTCGCGAGCAGGTGGGAGAGATGATGCGCAGCTCGGTAGGGCTGGCGCCGAGTCGTTTTTTGGCGAAGGTTGCGAGCGACATGGAGAAACCGGATGGGTTGGTGGCGTTGCCGACGGATGTGCTGCCAGCGGCGTTGCCGACGCTTGATTTGCGTGATCTGCCGGGGATTGGGGCAAGGACGGAGAAGCGGCTGAACCTGAAGGGGATTCGCACGATGGAGCAGCTGCTGGCGCTGGATTGCGAGCAGATGGGGCAGCTTTGGGGTTCGGTGTGGGGCGAGCGGCTTTGGCATTGGCTGAAGGGACAGGACTTCGACATGGCCGACCATGAGCATGAGAAGTCGTTGAGTCATCAGCATGTGCTGGCTCCGGAGATGCGTACGCAGGAAAAGGCGTGGGCTGTTGCGTTGAAGCTGTTGCATAAGGCGGCGTTGCGGTTGCGGGATAAGCATCTGTGGGCTGCAAGTATTGGGTTGGCGGTGGGATTTGCCGTGCCGCGGGAGAAGCGAGGGCAATCAACGCCGGTAAGTAGCTATGGTGTGCCGCGGCGCGGGTGGCATGATGAGATTCGGCTGACGGAGTGCCAGGATAACCAGACACTGATTACGGCATTGCGCAAGCTGTGGGCGCGGCAGCCTAAGGGCGACGAGTATGCGCATCCGTTTTTTGTGGGGGTGAGTTTAGGTGGGCTGGTGCCGGACAGACTGCATAGCCTGAGCTTGTTTGAAGTGGGAGATGAGCACGAGAATCGGGCGAAGCTGCTGGCTGCGATGGATGAGCTGAATCATAAGTACGGGATGAGCACGCTGGCCCCGGCGGCGATGCTGACGGCGTTTAAGGCTGCGCCTACGCGGATTGCGTTTCATAGTGTGCCGGATTTTGCTTTAGAGACGGGAACTATAGGACGAAAGGACTAGATAAGGCAACTGCGGGGTTCCGGTAAGTTTGCTGGTGTGGTATCCCACGTCCGAAAAACACGGACGTGGGCACCCGGCTTGTGCCTGGTTGTGAGGCAGGCTATTTGGATTTTTTGGAGGGGGACAGGGCAACGGCGGCTTCGCTGGTGAAGACGCGGAAGACGAAGGTTTCCTGAAGATACAGTTGCACGGTGGAATCGGTGTGGCCGAGATAGCCGATGGAAACATCCTGGCCGAGGTTGAGCTCGAAGTCGCCGCCGCGCGTGGTGACGACGAATGCGCCTTCAATGGCGGGAGCCCAGATGATGTTGCCGTCGACGATGCGCTTGAGGTGCTCGAGGACTGGGTAGCCGTGATCGCGGGTTTCGGCGAGCGAGGTGTATTCATTGGCGCCAAGCAGGACTGAGTAGGGACCGTTGACACCGACAAGACGCAACTGGCTCAGCGCATGGGCAACGGCATCGGGATAATCGCGTACATCGGCGGGAAGCGTGTCGATGGGATTGCTGGTGGTTTCGCGGATGCCTTGGATACCGGCTTCAGGGTAGCTGTTGAAGATGGCGCGATCTTCGGCGAAGGCCAGTTTCTTTGCTGCGTCTTTCGCAGGCTGCCAGTCAGAGTCGTCGGAGCCGCGTTCGACATCGTCGATTGTCTGGCGGGAGAGCTCAAACGGGACTCGCAGTTCGATGAGCGGCTTAACTTCACGCTGTCTTGCGAGGATGCCGTCGGCGGGAGCGGAGATGGACTTGAGATGTCCGGTGCCGACTCCGGGTAAGGCGATCCCTCCCGGCACAGGAATATCTACGACGCGCCGTCCGGCGAGGTAGCGCTTCAGTGTTCTCGTTGTCTCTTCCTCAATCTGTGCCCATGCTGCATCGGAGATGGGCGCCAGTTCGCGGTGGAGGTTATTCATCTTTCTCTCCCTTCAGTGATCCTATCTTGAGTGATGCATCGTGCGGGGCTACGGGTGTGGGTGAAGCTGCGGGCATCGGTTCTGCGGTTTCTGTTGTTGTGCTGGGCGCGTCGGGTGTGACGTTGTCGAGAAATGTGGCCGATGGTACGAAGAACAGGTTTCCGGTTACGGGATGGCTGAAGTCGAGAAGGCGGTCGTAGTTACCGGGCGGGTTGCCGATGAACATATTTTCCAGCATGAGCTCGGTGGTGCGCGGCGTGCGGCAATAACCGATGAAGTAAGTTCCGAATTCGCCGTGACCGGGGCGGCCAAAAGGCATGTTGTCGCGCAGGATCTGCAACTGCTGCCCGTTTTCTTCAATGCTGGCGAGCGCGTTGTGCGCGTAAGAGGGTTTTTCCGCGTCGCTCAACTCAATGTCGGAGAGTTTGCGGCGGCCGATGATCCGTTCCTGTGTTTCAACGGGGAGGGCATTCCAGGCCTTCATGTCGTGGATGTACTTTTGCACAATGACGTAGCTTCCGCCGGTAAAGGTTGGGTCTTCGCTGCCGATGATGGCGGCTTTACTAGCAGCGTTTCCGCGCGGGTTTTCTGTGCCGTCGACGAAGCCCAATATATCGCGGTCTTCAAAGTAACGGAAGCCGTGCACTTCATCGGCTACTGTGACCACGTCGCCGATGCTCTCCATGATTTGCGTGGCCATTTCGAAGCACATGTCCGTGCGTCTGGCACGGATGTGGAAGAGAATGTCGCCGGGTGTGGAGACGGCGTGGCGGCCTGCAGAGCGGATTTCCTGAAATGGATGAAGTTCGGCGGGGCGCGGCGCACCGAAGAGCTTGTCCCATGCATCTGAGCCGAATCCGGCGACGCAGGTGAGGCCTGCTTCAATGTCGCGAAACTCTACGGCGCGAATGAGGCTGGAGAGATTGGCGTAGAAGGCGCGCAGTTGCGTGTAGGCGTCCTCGTCCTGGCGGATGGACAGCACGAGGAAGATTGCGGCCCGCGTGAGCGGACTGACGACAGTTTGCGGGAGAACAGCTTCGTTGAGTTCGCTGGGGACATCCATCGTTTCAATCTCGATCTGTCTTGGCTTTGACCTGCCTCCTGAGTATCGCATTTTTGTGTGGGCTGCAGGTTATGGAGTACCTGGTGTTCAATGTTCTGGACGGATTTTTGCGGAACGGGTTAAATCGATCCATCTTCATTTCTTTGCGAGGACTTGATGCGCCGACCCCTGTTATGTCTCAGCGTTCTGTTGGGCAGTGCAGTTTCTTTATCTGCCAAGGATTTCACGTTGCTTGCTACGTCTTCAACGGTGGAGTGGGGACACTATGCTGCTGATGCTAAGCCTGCGATTACGGTTCATACGGGCGACACGGTTAAGATTCAGACGCTTTCTACTTGCGGGCCGACGGACCGGCTGATTGCGCGGGGCGTAAAGGCGGAAGATATTCCTGCTTATAACGATGAGGTTTATAAGAATTATCCGGCTAACGACAAGGGGCCGGGCGGGCACATTCTTACGGGGCCGGTGGAGATTGAAGAGGCAGAGCCGGGAGATGTGCTCGAGGTGCAGATTCTGAAGATTGATATTGATGCTCCGTTTGCGTGCAACAGCTTTGGGCTGCATCGCGGATTTCTGCCGATGGAGTTTCCTTACAGCAGGACGAGGATTATTCCGCTGGACCGCGAGAAGATGATTGGGCATTTTGCGCCGGGGGTTGATATTCCGCTGCATCCTTTCTTTGGCAGCCTGGGCGTTGCGCCGGGACAAGGGCGCGTGGATAGCGCGCCGCCGTTTTCTCATGCGGGCAACATGGATAACAAGGAACTGGTGGCGGGGACTACGTTGTTTATCCCGGTGGCGGCTAAGGGCGCGCTGTTTGTAGCGGGGGATGGGCATGCCGGGCAGGGGAATGGCGAGGTGGATATTACGGCGTTGGAGACGTTTCTTACGGGCACCTTCCGGTTCATTGTTCACAAGAGGCAGGTGTTGCTGTGGCCGCGTGCGGAGACGCCTACGCACTACATCACGATGGGGTTTAGTCCAGATTTGAAGGAAGCTACGGAGCATGCGCTGCGCGAGATGATTGATTTTCTGGTAACGGAAAAGCATATGTCGCGGGATGATGCGTACATGCTTTCAAGCGTGGCTGTGGACCTGGATATTACCCAGCTTGTGGATGGCAATGTGGGCGTGCATGCCATGTGTCCGAAGAATATTTTTACGGACGGGAAGTAGGGATGTTTGCGCCGGATTTGTTTTGAGAGCTGGGAATAGGTGCGCAGGCGCTTACAATCGTTCGCGGTCCGAAGCCGGAAAAATCTAGCAGCAACTGAAGCGCTTGATGGAGGATGGGGAGACGCAGGATCATGCCGCACCATGCCCAGTAGAGATTGATGTGCTCAAGTGCGCGTGCGAAGGCGAGCAGGCCCCCCTGTGGAGGCGTGCCATCGGCCGGGTGGTAACGCATGCGGCGGATAGAGCCTTGCGGGAGGGCTTCCGCATCGATGAGTGTGAGGCCGATGGGATTATGCGCTTCGATCCATTGCCGTATGACGCTGCATTGGCCGCAGGTGCGGGAGATGTAAAGGCGGTCTGGTTGGCCGGAGTGATAAGGATGCCAGCGGAAGCGCCATACCGGGACGGCGGTGCGATAGCGCTGCCATGATTCGCCGAAGCGATGGCCGAGGTCGCGGCCTTCATCCCAGTGGGCGATGCCTGCGGAGTAAACCGCGGCGATGCTGGCGGCGAAGATGAGCCATGGATTGTGGAGCGCCAGTGCCCAGAGAAACGTGACCACTGTGCAGGAGAGTTGCATGGGACTGGCGCAGTAGCGATAGATGCCGCTAGTTACGAGTCTTTGCGGCGGGTCGTAGGGGATGGGCGTGCCGAGGCCGCGCTGGGCGAATTCCTGGGCTGCGCTGATTCCCGGCAATGCGGCGATGGCTACGCATTGCAGAGCTCCGGCGAGCAATGGTTGTGGCATGCGGAAGAGTGGATGCCATACGAAATCGATGCTGGGAGTGGGACGGAGGGCGAAGGCTAGCTCGGGCAGTAAGAAGAGGAAGAGAAGGCCGGAGAGTGTGGCCTGCAATGCGACGCGCAATGGAAGGTGTGTGTTGTCGAGGGTCCAGCGAGCCAGGCAGTAGGCCGGGGTAAGCACGAGGAGAATTGCGGCGGCTTCTCCGATGAGCCATTGTGGGCCGGTCAACTTGAGAAGAGGCGAGCAGAGCGGCATGAGCCACAGGTCTAATGCGCCGAAGACGATGAGCACTTCAGGAATGCTGAGTCTGCGGAAGGTGAGGATGGGTACGCATCCCCAGAGAATGGTCCAGCCGATATAGAGCTCAAGCGGCATTCCTGATAGCGCCGGTGTGATGTTGGAAAAGCTCCACCAGTGCATGATGAGATTGACGCGCTGCAGGAGAACGAGTGTGGGGAGCGTCCACAGGATGCTGAGCAGGCATGAGGCGAAGATGCGTTTGCTGCGCGGATGGGCGAGCGCTGCGAGGATTGCCGCGAGGAGCGGGAAGTAGAGCGCTGCAATGCGGATCCATAACAGGTTGGGCATGGTGTTACTTCCGCGGTGTGGCGTTGGCTGAGATGAGATACTTTGCGGCTTCGCCCACGGCCAGATGTTCCCACGGAGCAAAGTACCAGAAGGGATCGAGCTGGCGGTCAAAGGAGATGCGCCAGGTGACGGAGGTATGGTTCGCGTCTACCAGTTGCCATGCGACGTCAGAACTTGTCCAGCGGAGCCATTGCGTGAGTTTGCTGGAGTCGCTGACGGTTTCAAAGTGCGCGTGGCCGGGGCCGGATGCGGTCACACGCATGATGAGGTCGCCAGGAGGGTCGCCTTCCGCGCCGGAGAAGTGAATGGTGCGGAGATCGTTGACGGCGAGGCCTGATCCGTTGACCACAAGCGGGCGCGGGAATCCGATGCGGAGAAAGTGTGGCAGCGGAGACTGAATGTCGGGACTTTGTGCGAGGGCGGCTTCTACTTCCTTCGCGGAGGTGTGGACGATTTGCGTGACTTCCACGGATTGGGCGCGGCTGGGAGTGAGTTACGGAACTACGCCTTCGAGCGATAGCGGCACAAGGAGCGCAATGCAACTCAATGTCGCAGTGCGTTCTTTGCGGGAAATGTCGACAATGCTGCCGATGATGAGGCCGATGCCGAGGAACAAGGGAGAAGCGAAGAGGATGCAGAGGTAGCCCTCTCCAAGAAGCGGCGCAATTAAAAGAAGTGCGAGCACGATGCCGCGCAGAATGCTGCCGGTTGCGGATTTTGGATGCGGAGCGAGGACAAGCAGCAGGGCCAGGATGGCTGGAATGCCGATGAACAGCAGCGAAGTGTGTCCAAAGCCTGAATTCATGAGGACTCGGTATGCAAACGCCCCGACGATCAAAGCCGTGATGAGGAATGCGCCTGCGATCCAGCGTGTGCTGCCCTGGCGGCTGAGCGTTGACTGTTTTTGAACGGGACCGGTGGTTTCGATGTGATCTTCGGGATTGGGGGATGGATTGGGCTCTGGGTTTGGTTCTTCGGTGGTCATGGTCGTCTCCTTGTGGCGCAGGGACTAACTAAGATCTGGAATGAGTTGTGCTTCGCGAAGCAGTGCGAGCAGTTTCGTGCGGATGGTAAGGAGTACGGGCAGTTTGACTAGAGTGAGCATTTTGAGGGTGAAGTCGATGGAGCCGTCTGCCAGTTGGCGTGTGCGCTTTTGGCTGGCGGAATCGTCGTAGAGAAACATTACGAGCAGGCCCATTTGCAGCGCCCATAACGCGATAGGAAGAGTCTGTTCGAGGTCTTTTGGGAGGCGTTCTACTTCAAGAGCGCGTTGAAAGATTGCCATGGCTCGGCGGCGCATTTCGCTGGTTTGCGGGCCTAGGCAGGAGAGTGGATGCGCGGGCTCTCCGGTGTAGCGAAAGATGATGCCGAGAAGTTTCCGGTCGTTCTGGGCAAGGTCGAATTTGGAGTGCATTGCGAGGAGGAGCCGTTTTTTAAGGTCTGGCGTGGCGGAAAATTTCTCATCGCAGATTTGTTCCTGTGCGGTCTGAACGGCTTCGTAATAAGCCTGAATAATTGCTTCCTTGCTGTCGAAGTAGTAGTAGGCTGCGCCTTTGGCAACCTGGGCGCGGGCGGCGATTTCGTGCATGGCGGTTGCGTCGAAGCCTTTTTCGCGGAAAAGCTCGAGCGCGGCGCGGAGGATTGCTTCGCGGGTTTGTTCGCCTTTGGTTGTGGATGGCTCAATTTTGACCATGGTCAAATTTTGATCCGATCGTGGTCGAGTGTCAAGGAGAAAATTGACTTCGGTCAAAAATAATATGAAGTCGGGGCTCTTGTGGAGAACTGATCTCCTTAGTGTGCGTCGATTTCGATTTTCTTTTGCGTGGGTGGGCGCTTCAGGAGAAGGATTAGCGGGAGTAGGAGCAGGATGACTACGCCGAGGGCGCGGAACTGGTCCATGTAGGAGAGCAATGTTGCTTGCTGCTGCATGGCAGTGTAGAGCTGCGCTAGAGCGCGGTAGTGCGTGTCGTGCGCGTTGCCGGGGTGGGCGGCGTTGGCCGCTATGAACTGCTGGACCCAGGGGGATGTGGGGTCAGTGTGCTGGCCCAGGATCTGTTGGTAAAGCTGTGCTTTGCGCTGCAGGAGCGTGCTGCTGATGGCGATGCCGATGCTGCCGCCTTCATTGCGGACGAGGGCGTAGATGCCGGCGGCTTGTGAGCTTTGCTCCTTGGGCAGGAAGCGGAACATGATGGTGCTGATGGGCACCGTGGTGAGGCCTACGCCGAGGACCTGCAGGATGCGCGGGAGGATCATGTCGATTTCGGCGGATTGCAGGTTCATGGAGCCCATCCACCAGAGCGAAATGGCGATGAGCGAGAGGCCGACGAAGATGAAGCCGCGCGGGTCAATGCCACGGCCGAGCAGGTAACCGACGAAGGGGACGGCCATCATGGTGAAGACGCCGGCGGGAGAGAGTGCGAAGCCGGCGGTGGTGGCGTCGTAGGCCATCATCTGCTGCATGTACAAGGGTAGAAGGTAAGTGGTGGCGTAGAGCACCGAGTAGAGGCACAGGACGAGGATGCAGCAGGTGCGGAAGTTGCGCTCTTTGAGAAGGTGCAGGTTGATGATGGGTCTTGCGTGGGTCCACTCCCAGGCGATGAGGCCGAGGAGTGAGACGGCGGCGATGATAGCGAAAGTGACGATGAAGCTGGAGCCGAGCCAGTCGAGCTCCTGGCCCTTGTCTAAGACGATTTCGAGAGTTGCCAGGCCGAGGCTGACGAGCGAGAGACCGGTCCAGTCGATGCGCAGGTTGCGGCGGTTGGCGGCGAGCTGCTGCTTCATGTAGGACGGGTCTTCGAGGACCATGCGGGCGAGGAAGTAGCAGACGATGCCGACGGGGATGTTGATGTAGAAAATCCAGCGCCAGGAGTAGTTGTCGGTGATCCAGCCGCCGAGCGTGGGACCGAGCACAGGAGCGACGAGGATAGCGATGGTGTAGAGCGCCATAGCCATGCCGCGCTTGTGGGGCGGGAAGGCGTCGGCGAGGATGGCTTGCACGGAGGGTTGCAGGCCGCCGCCGGAGAGGCCTTGCAGCACGCGGAAAAGGATGAGTGTTCCGAGTGTGGGCGCCACGCCGCAGAGGGCGGAGAAGATGGTGAAGAAAAGGACCGAGGTAAGGAAGAAGTTTTTGCGGCCGACGACGCTAGAGATCCAGCCGCTGATGGGGAGGATGATGGCGTTGGCGACGAGATAGCTGGTGAGGACCCAGGAGCCTTCATCCTGCGAGGCGGACAGGCTGCCGGCGATGTGGGGGAGTGCGACGTTGGCGATGGAGGTGTCGAGCACTTCCATGAAGGTGCCGATGGTGACGACTAAGGCTACGATCCAGGGATTGAAGGCCTTCGGGGCCGGCTCGGGATAGGGCACGGGGAGCGCAGGCGCGGGTTTGGCGGCGGGCGCTTCGAGCTCGACGAGTTCCTGTTCTTCAACCATGGGGAAGTTAGACCATACTCACAGGTTTAATTAATTGAACTTATGAGTCAATGAGTTGGACGCTTTAAACTGGGGCGGGGATTCAGGAAGTGAATGGCTAAAGTGGCGGCAAAGACGGCGGAAGAACGAAAGCGGCAGATTGTTACCGAGTTTCGCCGCGGGGAGATTCTTGAAGCAGCGGCGAAGGTCTTTGGTGACAAGGGCTTTGAAGGCACGCGGATGGATGACATTGCCGCGGAGGCTGGTTTAGCCAAGGCTACGGTTTATGTGTACTTCGACTCGAAAGATGAGATTTACGAGGCGACGGTGGAGCAAGCGCTCAAGGAGATTACCGCGCTGACGGAAGAGCAGATTGCGCAGGCGAAGGATTTTGCGGGGCGGCTGCGGGCGTTTGTGACGGTGCGGCTGAGCTATTGGCGGGAAAAGCATTTGCTGTACCGGGTAATTTCCAGCATGAACCGCGAGATGCTGGACCGCAAGCGTAGCCTGAAGTGGCGAAAGCCTGCGGTGGATGATCTGACTACTCTCTTTCGCGAGGCGGCGGAGCGGAAAGAGATTCCGCAGCAGAACTTTGAAGCGGCGGCATGGGCGCTGATGGATATGATTCGCGGGATTCATGAGCGGCGGATTGCGCGGTATGAGGATTCGCCGGAGGAAGAGATTGAGCAGTTGATGGGGTTTATGCTGCGGGCGCTGGGGTATGAGTCGAGTTTGCGTAAAAGTCGGTAACTGAGAATTCTTTCCGTTTCCAAAGTGGGGTGTAGGCATAGATTGATTGCTTGTATACCTATAGGGGGTATGGTATAAGAATAGGGCGGTGTTTCTGACGGAGATTCGCCGCAACACTCATATGAAAGCCAATGGCATAGTTGAGCCTCTGCGATGGTGGAGGAACGTCCTGCGCTGGGGCAATTGGATTAGAAAGCTGCTGTAGCGGTTTCCTGGCATCCTTCAGCTCGCTCGCCACAGTGCACAACCCTGTTTGAGTGAGTGAGCAGCATGCTGCCGGAGCCGAGAACGCCGGCAACTCTACCCACGCCTCCTAAGAATCTAATTCGGCTACTGCGCCTACTCCACGCAAGCCCGTACACGGGCTTGCGTGGAGTAGGCGCAGTAGCCGGAAGGAGGATGTTATGTGCAAGATTCTTTCCCCTTTTTGTGGACAGGGCCGTGTGTTCCTGTCTTGTGTGTGGATTGCTACCGGCAATCCTGCTCAACCATTGGTGCGCAAGTGGATTGTGCGCCGAGAATCTGAAGATGCGCGCTCCGCTGTTGTAGCGGAGCCGTATTTGTGCCTGCTTTGCGCTTGATTCATCAGGAGTTGCAGGAAGTTCTTGTATGATGTGCTGCATTTGGGGCATGGCTGCGGCTGTCTGGGAGCTATCTCGAAGGCAAGGTAGAGGTAAGGCATGGACGCGACCATAGGGCCGTTTGCGATTCATGTGGGAACCGCGCTGTTGCTGGGCTCGCTGGTGGAAGGAGATCCGAGCGCGCCGGGGCGTATTGCTTCCTATGTTGTTTCTGGCGTGGGGTTCCTTGGAGCCGGAGTCATTTTTAAGGATGGCGCGAATGTGCGCGGGTTGAATATGGCGGCGACAATCTGGTGCTCGGCTGCGATTGGCGTGCTGAGCGGCATGGGGCACCTGCTGTTGGCGGCGATGGTTGCGATGGCAGTGCTGCTGGCCAATACGGCTCTCCGGCCGCTGGCTTACCGGCTGCATCCTGTACTTCCCGCGGCCGAGCCGGCGGAAACTCTGTATGAGGTTGTGCTGACATGCCGGAATACGGATGAAGCGCATCTTCGCACGTTGCTGCTGGCTACGATTACCCAGGCACAGGCGAGTTTGCAGGCGATTCACAGTGAAGATGAATAGACGAGCGACCGGACGCATCTGAAAGCGGAAATTTATACGCTCGGGCGGCAGAATGACGTGGTGGAGCGCATTGCGCTGCGGCTTTCGATTGAGCCTGGGGTTTCCTCGCTGAGCTGGTTGGTTGTTCCTATGCAGATGGAATAACGCGGTTCAAGATTTATGCAGTTGTGCAGGGGGCTGGAGCGGGTGAGAGAGCCATGCCTGCATCGCGAGGCGAGATGGGATGCGGCCATTGAAAAGCGATTGTGTTATTCTTAATTTACGCTCAGTTGTTTGGTTGTGAGCCGTTCTCGCCTTCATCCGCTTGATCGCCTTCTACGTAAATGCCCCAGGCCCCTCAGCGTAATGGTCCATTGAAGTCAAGGTTTCACCTTGGACGGTGATTGGCCGGACCAGACTGCCACGCATAGACGTGGTGCAGTCGAAGACGCTACATGTGGCGAATCCTGAATCGGCTGGAAGCATGCGCTTCGCGGATTTTTTCGGATATAGGTTTTCCGGATACGGGCTTTTCTGCATATCAATTTGGAAGTTTTCTGCGCGGCCAGGAGTGACTTTCTGGCGATGCCGGGGAAACTAGCGACTGCGTTTGTTTTGACGGAGCCATGGATGATTCCAGAGAGAATTCTGGAGGATGGCATCTGTGAGACGGGACGTGAGTGGGAATACATTGAAACTTTTTACTGAACTACAACTTTCACAGACGATGCAACGGCAGCTTGCCGATGCGAAATTTATCAACCCTACGCCAATCCAGGCGAAGGCGATTCCTCCGGCGATAGAGGGACGCGATGTGCTGGCAACAGCGCAGACTGGCACGGGCAAGACACTTAGCTTTTTGATTCCGGTGATCGAACGGTTGGCGAAAAGTCCGAAGGAGACGAAGGCGCTGGTGCTGCTGCCTACGCGTGAGCTGGCGATGCAGCTGATGGAGAACTGGAACAAGCTGACGCGGAATCCGCGCGGGGCCGCGCTGGTGTGCGGTGGCTTGGCGGAGGCTCCGCAGCTGGCGGCGATTCGGAAGGGTGCGCGGCTGATTGTGGCTACGCCGGGGCGGCTGGAGGATTATCTGCAGCGCGGGCTGGTGAAGCTGAGCGGCGTGAAAATGCTGGTGCTGGATGAAGTGGACCGCATGCTCGATATGGGCTTTAAGCCGTCGATCAAGCGTATTGCGGCGATGATGCCTGAAGATCGGCAGACACTGTGCTACTCGGCGACGCTGAGTGATGCGATTCGCGAGGTGACGAATCTTTACCTGAAGAATCCGGTGCGGGTGGAGATTGCTTCGGAGCTGAAGCCTTCGCCGAATGTAAAGCTGCAGAGCTTTGAGGTTCCGGTGGAAAAGAAGCAGGAGCTGTTGGAGCATCTGCTGGATCAGAACGACGGCAGCTTTATGGTTTTTGTGCGGACGAAGCATGGAGCTGACCGCGTGGCCCGGCGGTTGCAGAAGGCTGGGTTTACGGCGGCGCCGATTCATGGGGATCGCACGCAGTCACAGCGGAGCTCGGCTCTGCGCGGGTTTGCGGAGGGGCGGCATCGTGTGCTCGTCGCTACGGATGTTGTGGCTCGCGGTATTGATGTGGCCGATGTGGCGCACGTGGTGAACTACGATCTTCCGAGAGAGGTGGAGGATTTTGTGCATCGCGTGGGACGCACGGGAAGGGCTTCGAAGCACGGCGTGGCTTCAACGTTTGCTGCTCCGGATGAGGCGAAGACGCTTAAGAAGATTGAGCGTGCGCTGGCTGTTTCCCCGAAGAAGTATCGCGTGTGCGCGAACAAAGCGGCGATGCAGCAGGTTGCTTGAGCCAGGGTTGATTGTTTTTCTTTTGGCCTTCTGTCGATTGGCAGGGGGCCATTTTATTTTTCGTCGATTTAACAACGTGTGTCTCTTCTTTTGAGTGCGTGCAGTAGACTACACACGTGCAGGTCAAATCGTTTATGGCGGTTTGTTAAACGGGAAGCTGGTGAAAATCCGGCGCTGTCCCGCAGCGGTGATGGGAACGAAATGTTGCATGGCGCGAGCCACGCACTGTCTTTTGTGAGATGGGAAGCGGCAACAGAGTAGGCAGCCCAAAGTCCGAATACCGGCCTGCCGCCACCACCATGGAAGCGCTGGCCGCTGACCATGGGTGCGCTGAGGTGCCGCTCTCGTGGATTGGAGTCGGTCGCCACTGCCTGTTTCTGCGCTTTCACGCAGCGCGGAACTTGCCTGCGCATGGGTGGTTCTTTCACGCATCAAGGAGAGAACCATATGCTTACGGATAAAGCATCGAAGCTTCCCACGCTGAAAATTGCAAATCTTAAAACGGCGAATCTTGGGTTTCCACGGATGGGACGGCAGCGCGAGCTGAAGTTTGCGCTGGAAGGCTATTGGGCAGGCAAGCGCACGGAGGCGGAGCTCCTGGAAGTTGCAAAGGGACTTCGCGCGGAGCACTGGAAGCTACAACAGGCCGCGGGGATCGACTTTATTTCTTCGAATGATTTCTCGTTGTATGACCAGGTGCTGGACATGCTGGTTTTACTGGGCGCTACGCCGGAGCGTTTTGGCGCGGGTGCAGTGACGCTGGAGCGCTACTTTGCGATGGCTCGCAACAGCCGCGAACAGACAGCGATGGAGATGACGAAGTGGTTCGATACGAACTACCACTATCTTGTGCCGGAGTGGAGCGAGGGGATTTCGTTTGATGTGGATGCAACAAAGCTGATGAACGAGATTCATGAGGCGCGTCTGCTGGGTATTGAGACGCGGCCTGTGCTTATTGGCCCGGTGACGCTGTTGATGCTTGGTAAGGCTGTGGAGGGCTTTGATCCGTTCTCACTGGCGGAGAAGCTGATTGCAGCATACAAAACAATTTTTGCGCGGCTTGTGCAGGAGAAGATCTGGTGGGTGCAGATAGATGAGCCGATTCTTGCGACGGATCTCTCTGCAGAGGCAAAGAATTTCTTTCGCAGGGTGTATGGAGAGTTAAGGACAGTTCCAATCAAGCTGATGCTGACGACGTACTTTGATCGGCTGGCGGATAATCTTTCTCTTGCGATGGATGCGAATACCACTGGGCTGCATATTGACGTGGTGCGCGCGCCGCAACAGCTTGAAGAAGTGCTTGCTGTTCTTAAGCCACACCAGGTTTTGAGTGTGGGGTGCGTGGAAGGGCGCAATATCTGGTTGACGAATTTTGCAGAGGCGTCTGCTTTGCTGTCTCGTGCTGTGGGGGCGCTAGGTGCGGGGCGGGTGATTGTGGCGCCGTCCTGCTCGCTGCTGCATGTGCCGCATGATTTGCGGAGTGAGGCGAGGCTTTCTGCGCGTTTGAAAAGCTGGCTGCGGTTTGCAGAGGAGAAGTTGAGCGAGGTTGCTGCGCTTGCAAAGGGAGATGCCGAGGCCGCAAGGCAAAATACTGTGGCGATTGCGGATCGTGATGCGGCCGAGTCGTCTACGAATCGCTCGGTGCGTGTGCAGTTGGAGGTACTCAAGGAGAGCGACTTTATGCGGGATTCGCCTTATAGCGAACGCACGGCAGTGCAGCGAGAAGCGCTTGGGTTACCGCTGTTTCCGACTACGACAATTGGGTCGTTTCCGCAGACGGCGGAGGTGCGCAAGCATCGCGCGGCTTATAAGCGCGGGCAGGAAACGATTGAAGAGTATGAGGCATTTTTGCGGGAGGCGACGGAAAGTTGCATTCGCTGGCAGGAAGAGATTGGGCTCGATGTGCTGGTGCATGGCGAGTTTGAGCGCAACGATATGGTGGAGTACTTTGCAGAGTTTCTCGAAGGCTTTGCGTTTACGGAGAATGGCTGGGTGCAGAGTTATGGCTCGCGTTGCGTGAAGCCGCCGATTATCTTTGGCGATGTTTCGCGTCCAGAGCCGATGACTGTGAAGTGGAGCAACTATGCGCGTTCGCTGACCAAGCGGCCGTTGAAGGGCATGCTTACCGGGCCGATTACGATTCTGCAATGGTCGTTTGTGCGCAACGATATTCAGCGGCGGATGACGGCGTGGCAGATTGCGCTGGCGCTGCGCGAGGAAGTGAAGGACCTAGAGGCGGCGGGGATCAACATTATCCAGGTGGATGAGCCGGCGCTGCGCGAAGGGCTGCCGCTGCGGCGAGGGGATTGGGATACTTATCTTGACTGGGCGGTGAAGGCCTTTCGGCTTGCTACCTCGGGTGTTCACGACCGTACGCAGATTCATACGCACATGTGCTACTGCGAGTTTGAGGATATTCTACCGTCGATTGCGGCTCTGGATGCGGATGTGATCTCGATGGAGTCGGCGCGGTCGCGGATGGAACTGCTGGATGCCTTTCGCGCGCATGGATATCCAAATGAGATTGGGCCGGGGGTGTATGACATTCACTCGCCACGAGTGCCGGATGTGGAGGAGATGCATGCGCTGCTGCGACTGGCTGCGCAGGTGCTCAGGCCTGAGCAGCTCTGGGTGAATCCCGATTGCGGGCTCAAGACGCGGGGATGGGCGGAAACAGAGCCTGCGCTGAGTAATATGTGCGCTGCGGCATTGCGGCTTCGCGAGGAAGTGCACGTGTGAGTGGATGAGGCAGTCCTATGCGACGGGACTGCCTTATTTTTTCTGAGATAAGGGTGCTTCGGCCGCTTCGATTGCTTGTTGTGCGAGTTGGCGAAATGTCTGGCGCAGCTCAGCGGGGCTGTGGATTACGATTTTGCGGCCCACGCTGAGGAGCATGGCTGCGAACATTTCGAGGCGGTCGCGATTGCAGCGGATGCGGGTTCCAGTTCCTTCGGCTTCTGTGGCTACTCGCCAGGGAGTGGAAAAGGCGCGCTGGGCTTCTTCGATTGGCATGTCGATCCAGATATCGATTTGATAATCCGATTGGATGAAGGGCATGCTCTGCTGCATGTGACGGCGCGCATCGAAGTTTGTGGGACGGTCGAAGCCGGTGGTGGTTACTTCGAGGTTGGAGACGCGGTCCAGGCGGAAGGTGCGCAAGGCTTTGCGCGCGAGACAATGGCCGATGAGATACCAGCGGCCGTCGGTGTGCATGACGGCGTAGGGCTCGATGTGGCGGTTGGATGTGGCGCCTTCGTGGGACTGGTAGGAGAAGCGGATTCGCTTGCTGATACGGATAGCCGAGGCAGCGCGGATGAGGTGCTCGACGGATGTGGAGACGACCCATGGGCCTGGCTCGATGGCGACGACGTCTTCTACGGTGCGGATGCTTTCGCGGAGTGAGTCGGGGAGCACACGGCGGAGCTTGGCTAATGCGTTTTCTGTGTCGGGGGCAAAGGCGGAGAGGCCGATCTGACGCAGGGCTCGCAGGCCTAGCGAGAGCGCGAAGGCTTCTTCATTGGTGAGCAAGAGCGGGGGCAGGCGATAGCCGGGACGCAGGCGGTAGGATCCGCCGACGCCAGGAGATGAGTCGATGGGGATGTGCAGGTCCTTGAGGCGCACGATGTAACGCTGTACGGTGCGCAGGTCTACTTCGAGGCGCTGGGCGAGTTCGGAGCCGGTAACGTGGTCGCGCGCCTGCAGGATTTCGAGAACCGTGAGGACGCGCATGATGGGGTCATACATAGGAAATCCGATTCTTAATTGAATTTACGACAGAGCCTGTCGGGAATGGGTCTTACTCTGCCTTTGAGCCCGGAAAAGGGCCATACGGAGGATGCAATGGTTACTGAAACGGCAGAGGTAAATGTGTTGACGGCGGATGCGCTTCTGAAGAACTGGCAGGGACACAGGTGTCTGACGCGCCGGGTGATTGAGGCGTTTCCGGAAGACAAGCTTTTTGAGTTTTCCGTGGGTGGTATGAGGCCGTTTGCGGAGCTGGCATGGGAGCTCATTCGCATGGCGGTGCCGATTGTGGATGGCGTGGCTACGGGAAAGTGGGAGGAGTTCAAAGGGATGAAGCCTACGACGAAGAGCGAACTGTTGAAGCTGTGGGATGAGCAGACGGAAGAGCTGCAGAAGAAGTTCCCGCAGATTCCGGAGCACCGGTTCAGCGAGGTGGATAAGGCGTTTGGGCAGTGGGAGAATCCGGGGATTGCGTCGATTCAGTACGCGGTTGATAACGAGATTCACCATCGCGGGCAGGGATATGTTTACCTGCGGGCGCTGGGGCTTGAGCCGCCTCCGTTCTGGGTGCGGGATTAACGAGATTGATGAACTGTGGCTGCCTGGCCCGGGATGTTGCTTCGGGGCGGGCAGCCGTTTTTTTGGAGCGCGACGGTATGAGAATTCTTGGCTTCAGTTTTCTTCCCGAACTTTTTCTTTGCGGCTGCGTACTTTTCTGCATCCTCGAGCGCAATTTTGTGCGGATTAGGAAGTAGAAGCGGACAATGGCCGACCAGTGGAAGCCGCAGCTTGAACAACTGATTGAGGAACACCAGTCGATGGTCTTTTCGCTGGCTCTGCGGATGACGGGCGACCGCGGGTTGGCAGAGGAGATTACTCAAGACGTGTTTTTGGAGATGGACCGGAATCTTGGGCGGATTGAGAGTGCTGAACATGCTTGCTTCTGGCTGCGGCGGGTGACGATGAGCCGCTCGATGGATGCGAGGCGGCGGCGGAAAGTGCGCGGGCTGGACCTTTGGGTGGAGATGGAGCCGGCGCATGAGGTGAGTGCGGAGAATGGCGCGGTTTCGCGGCTGGGTTCCAGGTTGGAAGGGTTGCTGACGGCGCTGCCGGGGGCGCAGAGGGCGACGATTCTGTTGCGGTACCAGGAAGATATGACGCCGACAGAGATTGCCGATGCGTTGGAAATGCCGGTGGCTACGGTGAAGAGCCAATTGCAGCGCGGGTTGAAGCTGTTGCGGGCGAAAGCGGAAGGGACGCTGCGGGAGTTTATTCGGTGAGAGAACAAGACCGGCGCTAGACCGGAGATGAGAACTGGATATGAAAACAGGGAGCGGTTGCGATGGACAAGTTTGAAGAGGAATTGAGCGAGTTGCTGGCAAGGCGTCCGGCGCCTCCGGGGTTGAAGCAGAAGATTCTAGCGGAAAAGGCTCGGCGGGCTGCGGCGCAAAAGCGGCAGCATGGGCAGATCTGGTTGAAGCTGGCGGCTTCGCTGATGATTGCGGCGGTGCTGGCAGGTGCGGCGGGGTGGCAGTGGAAGAGAGAAGACGACCGGCGCAAGGGAGAAGAGGCAAAGCGGCAGGTGATGATGGCGTTGCGGATTACGGGCAAGGCGCTGGATGAGGTTCAGACGCGGTTAGCAGCACGTGACAAGGATGGGGAGTGAGAACGAGATGAAAAAGATTTGGATGGTTGCGTTGGTTTTTGTGGTGTTGGTTTCGGTGGCGGGAGCGCAGCAGCAGTTGCCGGCTCCTTCGCCGCTGGAGAAGGAGCTGGCGGCTAAGGCCTCCGATGTGACGGAGGTGACATTGAACAAGAGCATGCTGGGGTTTGCTGCGAAGTTTATGGATAAGAACGACAAGGATGACCAAGAGGCGAAGCAGCTTATCCAGGGGCTCGATGGGATTTATGTGCGCGAGTACGAGTTTGACCATGAGGGCGAGGTGACTCCGGAGAAGGTGGAGCAGCTGCGAAGTTACTATATGGCTGGCTCGGCCGATTGGCAGCCGATGGTGCACGAGCGTGAGACGAAGAACCATGAGACAACCGATGTGTTGATGAAGATGGTGAATGGCGAGCCGCATGGATTGTTTGTGTTTACTGCAGAACCCAAGGAGCTGACGATTGTGATGATCCTGGGGCCGATCAAGATGGAAGACCTGCACAAGCTGCATGGGATTGGCGGACTGGGTGCGCTGGGTGGGATTGAAAAGAACAAGCCGAAGGGCGGAAAAGGAGACAGCGAATGAGGGGTCTGGTTCTGGTTCCTGTAGCGGCGATGGCGCTGGCCGTTCCTGTGGCAGTGCTGGCGAATGGCGGCGGGCGCGGCTTTGACGGCGTGGTGGATGTGATTGAAGCGCGGTACCACGTGAAGGCGACAAAGATTCCTTTCATGGGATTGGTGAGCTTTATGGCGCACGGGGCGAGCCATGGTGCGGCGAGCAATCTGCATGTGGCGGAGTTTGAGGATTTCCATGCAGATGTGGATGGGCAGGAGCTGGACCGGCTGGTTGAAGACAGGATGGGCGATGGCTGGAGCCGAGTCGTGAAGGAGACATCGAAGGCCGGGCATGAGCAGACGCTGGTGTTTATGCGGGATGAAGGTGCGCGGATGGGCTTGTTTGTCGTGGATAAGGACGGCGGGGAGATGGATGTGGTGCAGGTGTCTGTCGATCCTTCGCATTTGGATAGCGAGTTGGGGAAGTATACGCATCATCATGATGGGAAGGATGGGGATGGCGGCACGGATTAGTGCAGCGATGAATATGCCGTCCGAAAACCGCATACCGCAGGGGCTAAAGTCCCAACCGTTTTGTGTCCGTGAATTGCCGGGGATAAATCCCCGGCCTACCTGTTGAGTGCGAAACAGCGTAATTTGCGCGGCGCATCAAAGCAGCCAGTTTTTGTACTTGTTGGTAACTACTACAATCGGCGTACATGGCCAGCTCGTCGAGTTTAGGTGAAGAGGTTTCTGGATACCGGGGACGGCTTGCGCCTTCTCCGACGGGCTATTTGCATTTGGGGCATGCGCGGACTTTTTTCACCGCTTATCAGCGGGCGCGGGATGCGGGCGGGACGCTGGTGATGCGGATGGAGGACCTGGATACGCAGCGCAGTAAGAATGCGTATGCCGAGGCGGCGTATGAGGACTTGCGCTGGCTGGGGATTCGGTGGCAGGAGGGGCCTGATAGAGCTGACAAGCTGGAAAGAGGCGGGCCGTTTGGACCCTATGTGCAGAGCAAGCGGCGGGCGGTGTATCTGGATGCGTGGCGGCGGCTGGTGCGGGGCGGTTTTTTGTTTCCATGTACCTGCTCGCGGAAGGATATGGAGGCAGCTTTAGGGGCTCCGCATGAAGCAGAAGGACAGGATGATGAGCCGATGTATCCGGGGACGTGCCGCGGGAAGATTGGGCTGGCGATGCGGTTGCCGGGACCGACAACGGATGAGAATGTTATGCCGGACAGGGTGAACTGGCGATTTCGCGTGCCGCAAGGCGAGGCGATTGAGTTTTACGACGAGCACCTAGGGCCGCAGCGGTTTGTGGCTGGCGTGGACTTTGGGGATTTTGTGGTGTGGCGGCGGGATGGGATGCCGAGTTATCAGCTGGCGTGCGTGGCGGACGATACGGCGATGGAGATTACCGAGGTGGTGCGCGGGGCGGATCTGCTGAAGTCTACGGCGCGGCAGATTTTGTTATATCGTGCGCTGGGGGTGGAGATGCCGAAGTGGTACCACTGCAAGCTGGTGCTGGACCACAACGGCAGGCGGCTGGCGAAGCGGCATGATGCGCTGAGTTTGCGGGAGTTGCGAAAGAAGGGATTAACGCCATTGAAGGTGTTGGCGGCGAATGTGCCGATGGAATCGTAGGGGCGAGATTTTGTAAAAGTACGGCCAGTCCGATGTTCGGGCCGGCCACTTTGTTGTGAGCTTTACTTGTGCTTGATAAAAGTCCCGCGCTGGAGGTCGTTCATGGCTTGTTGCAGCTCGGACTGCGTGTTCATAACGATGGGACCGTACCATGCTACCGGCTCTTCGAGCGGACGGCCGGAGACGAGCAGGAAGCGGATGCCTTCCGGGCCGGACTGCACAACGATCTCGTCGCCGCGGTCGAAGAGGACGAGCGAGTGGTTCTTCGCATCGTAGACGGGGGCGGCGTTGGGGTCGATGGCGCTTTCGGTCAGTACGGCCTGCGGGTCGCTGGCATCGCGGAAGGTTCCGGAGCCCGCGAAGACGTAGGCGAAGGCATTGCGCTCGACTTCTACCTTGATGCGCTTGCAGGTGTTCGGAGGGACGGAGATGTCGAGGTAACGCGCGTCTGTTCCAAATTGCCCAGCGGCTATGCCTTCAACAGGACCGGTTTTGCCCCAGAAGGTGCCGCAGATGACGCGCGCGTGCGTTCCGTCGTTCTCGGTGACCTCGGGAATGGCGCTTGCGGGGATGTCCTGGTAGCGCGGGTCGGTCATCTTGAGGCTGGCGGGCAGGTTGGCCCAGAGCTGGAAGCCCTGCATGCGGCCTTGTGCGTCGCTCTTGGGCATCTCCTGATGGAGAATGCCGCTGCCTGCCGTCATCCACTGAACGTCGCCAGAGGTCATGCGGCCCTTGTTGCCGAGGCTATCGCCGTGCGCGACTTCGCCTGCCAGCACGTAAGTGATGGTTTCAATGCCGCGATGCGGGTGCCAGGGGAAGCCTGCAAGATAGTCGGCCGGGTTGTCGTTGCGGAAGTCATCGAGCAGGAGGAATGGGTCGAATTCTTTTGTCTTGCCGAAACCGAAGGCGCGGTTCAGCTTGACGCCGGCTCCTTCCATCGTTGGCTTTGATTCGATGATTTCTTTTACGGCGCGTAGGGACATGGCAGGACCTCCTGATTGTTGCTATACGGATTGGATGCGCAGGAAATAAATTCGTTGCAACGACTAATTTGCCGAATACAGGAACGCTTACAGGTATTTCATGGCTATTTTCAGTTCGAGCAGGCTGCCGGGGTAGTGGAAGGCGGCGTCTTCGAACTTTGGCGGGCCGAAATGGCCCTTTGCGTCATTGGAGGTGCCGACGCCTTCGCGGGGAATGCCCATGAAGTTCATGTCGAGGCGGCCGTTGGAGTTTTCGTCGTGGAAGACGGAAACGGCGTAGGTCCCGGGGTGGACGTCGTGGAAGTCGCAGGTTGCCTGGTGGTCTGCAACTGGGGAAGAGGTTTGCATGAGGGCTTTGTTGCCGTCTTTGGCGAAGCCGTCCGCGGATGCGTAAAGGGCGCACATTACGCGGCCTTTGTCACTGCGTATTCCGGTGATGTGGACGCGGAGAAGCTCTTGCTGCGTTGACTGTGCGGCGTTTAATCCGGTGGGCAGGAGTGCCAAAAGGAAGACCCATGTTCGCATCTTCGTGCTCCCGGGGCTGAGTTGTGGCTCAGCTTGCTGATTTTGACGCATCCTGCGCGAGGTCGTGGTCGCGGAGGCCTATGAGATACAGCAGGCCGTCGAGACCGAGAGCGGCCAGCGAGTGATCGGCTCTTTGACGGACTACGGGCTTGGCTCGGTAGGCGATGCCCATGCCGGCGATTTCCATCATGGGCAGGTCATTGGCGCCGTCGCCTACAGCCACGGCTTGCTCCAACGGGATGTTTTCGCGCTGGGCGATTTCCTGAAGCATCTGCGCTTTGCGGGCGCCGTTCATGATGGGCGGGATGACGCGGCCCGTCACCTTGTCGTCGGCGATTTCGAGCTCATTGGCGTGGTATTCGTCGATGCCCAGCTTGGCCTGCAGAGACTGGGCGAAGAAATTGAAGCCGCCGGAGAGGATTGCCGTTCGGTAGCCGAGGGCTTTGAGGGTGCGGAAGAGTCGCTCGGCGCCGGGGGAGAGCGGGATTTGCTCGCGCAAGGCCATGGCTTTTTCTGCGGGCAGACCCTTGAGGAGGCCGACGCGGCGGGTGAAGCTCTGGTCGAAGTTGAGTTCGCCGCGCATGGCGGCTTCGGTGATTTTGGAGACTTCTTCGCCAACACCTGCCAACTTTGCCAGCTCGTCGATGACTTCGCCTTGGATGAGTGTGGAGTCCATGTCGAAGACGAAGAGGCTGCGGGTCATGCGGTGGGGCGTGTCGCGCTGGAGGGCGACGTCGAGGGAGAGCTCGGTGGCAGCGGTGAGGAGATCGGCGCGGAGGCTTTCTTCCTGTTTTGGACTGCCTGAGAGGGTCCATGACAATGCGGCGTTGAAGGGGGCTTCGGCGGGTTCGAGGCTGGCGGTCAGTTGCTCGGATTTTGCGACTTCAAGGCCGTGGGCGGCGAGGATGGCGCGGATATGGTCCTGCTGCGGAGCGGTGATGGCGGGGCCGAGGAGGATGAGAAGGAATGGGTGAATTTCCTGCGGTGTGGTTGCGGCTGTCATGCTGATTCCACTATACGGGGAGAGATGGGTACGGAAGGGGATCGATGCGCGAGATGGGGCCGGTGTTGAGCCGGCGGAGATTTGTGAAACGTGCGTTTGCCTTTGGGTGTGTTGCGATGGGTGGTGTGGAGATGCTGAGCGTGCCGATGTCTGCCGCCGAGGGGGCAGTGTTACCGCCGTGGTCGCCGGGTGAGCTGGATATTCACCATATCGACACGGGGCGCGGGAATGCGACGTTTGTGCTGGGGCCGGATGGCACGACGATGCTGATTGACTGCGGCACGTCGGACGATGGGCCGGAGGTTTCGGCACCGGCGCGGCCGGATGCGTCACGGCAGCCGGGAGAGTGGGTGGCACGGTATGCGCTGCGGCAGGCTCACGCGGCGGGGCGCAGCATGCTGGATTATGCGATTGCTACGCACGTGCATCCAGACCATGTGGGGGATGTGCTGGCTGGTTCGGTGCCGGGCAGCGGCGGGTTCGTTGCAACGGGGCTGAGCCAGGTGGATACGCTGATGCCGATGGAGACGGTGATCGATCGCAGCTATCCGGATTATGGGTTGCTGCAGCCGCCTAAGGCTCCGTTTACGGCGAATTACCTGGCGTGGCTGGATGCGCGGCGGCGTGCGGGAAAGCGCGTGGAGCGGGTGGAAGTCGGGGCTGACAAACAGATTCGTTTGCGGGATGCGGGGAAGTTTCCGGGGTTTTCTGTGCGGGCGCTGGCGGCGAATGGGCGTGTGTGGACGGGCAAGGGGACGGAAAGCAGGTCAGTGTTTCGGGATGTGGCTTCGGTTTCGGCGGCAGAGATGCCGAATGAGAATCATTGCTCGATTGCGCTGCGTATTGGGTATGGGCGGTTTTCGTATTTCACGGGCGGCGATTTGAATGCGGATACCTATGATGGCCGCGAGCCGTGGCTGGATGTTGAGACGGCCGCGGTGGAGGCTTGCGGTCGCGTGGAGGTGGCCGCCGCGGATCATCATGGGTACTTTGACGCTTGCGGGCGGGAGTTTGTGAAGCAACTCGACGCGCAGGCTTATGTGATTCCGGCGTGGCATGTAACGCATCCGGGGCAGACGCAACTGGAGCGGCTGATTGGCGCGTGGCCGAATGAGAAGACGCATGATGTGTTTGCACTGGAGATGTTGCCGGCGAACAAACTGTGGAATGCGCGGTGGCTGCGGCAAATGCGCAGTACGCAGGGGCATGTTGTGGTGCGGGTGGCAGCGGATGGAGAGAGCTATCGGATTTTTGTGGTGGATAGTACGAAGGAAGAGGGACGGGTGACGTTGGCTTGTGGGCCGTATTTGTGCAGATAGGGACAAGTGACGAAGGACGAGGGGCGAAATTAGGACGTGACGGTGGTTCAATCCCACATCTCCAAATTCGGGAGATGTGGTGCACCCACGATGCGGTTGCGCGTGTGAAAGGCAGCCGTAGGTAAGGACGAGGGGCGAGAAATCGTTTCGGAAAGAACGAACCCCGCGCGGCTTATTTCAGCCGCGCGGGGGATGCGACATAGCAGGCGGCAGAGCCAATGGCGCGCGGGAGCGCGCAGTGGCTGCATGCAATGCTTAAGCGGCTTTGACGAACTGGACGTCGAGGGTGATGGTGACGTCTTCTCCTACAAGGACGCCGCCGGCTTCCAGGGTGGTGTTCCAGGTGAGGCCGAAGTCCTTGCGGTTGATTTTGGTGGTGGCGACGAGGCCGATGCGCTGATTGCCCCAGGGGTCCTTGCTGGGCTCAGAGAAATCTTCGACTGCAAAGGTTACGGGCTTGGTGATGCCGTGCATGGTCAGGTCGCCGGTAACGGCGAACTCGCCGGAGCCCTTGGGCTCGACCTTGGAGGACTTGAAGGTGAGGGTGGGGAACTGGGCGGCGTCGAAGAAGTCGGCGCTCTTGAGGTGGTTGTCGCGGTCGTCGGCGCCGGTTTCGATGGAGGCGACATCGATGGTCGCATCGACTTCGTGCAGGGTGTGGTCGGACTCGTGCAGGGTGAGGGTGCCGGAGAGGCCGGAGAACTTGCCCTTGACCCAGGAAATCATCATGTGGCGGACTTTGAATTCCGCGGTGGAGTGGGCGGGGTCGAGGTTCCAGGTGGTGGTGGACATAGATGAAAAGCTCCTTTTTATTGCGTACGGGAGATAGGATGCATGAGCGGCTATAGTTGTTGCAACAAGTATTTTGAAAAATTTAAAAAATATTTCGATCTCGAAAGAAATTGGGTTACCGGAAGCTGTCGGCGGCGCGGAGGGCGAGGCCGTGAGCGACGGAGGTGAACTCGTTGCCGCCGCGGAGCCGTTCGGCGCCGAAGCGGGTGGCGAAGATGCGGCGGACGGAAGGAACGAAGGCGCTGCCGCCGGTGAGGAAGACTGCGTCAACCTGGTGGGGGGATATGTTGCTGCTTTTTAGCAGGGTGTCGACGCAGTGCTCGATAGCGGCGAGGTCTTCGGCTATCCAGGTTTCGAATTCCGTGCGGGTTACAGGGATTTTGAGGTCGATGGTGGGGTGGAAGGCGGAGTCGCGGAAGCGGAACTCGGCTTGCGGGCTGCGGGAGAGCTCGAATTTGACCTGCTGGACGGCCTGGTGGAGCTGGTAGCCGAGGTCGCCGTCGATGACGGCGATGAGGGCTTCGATTTTTTCCGGCTCGAGGGCGCGGGCGAGGGCGCCTTTGAGGATTTCGCGGACGTTGTTGGTGCGGAGGAAGGAGAGATAGTGCCAGCGCTCAAGGTTGGCGTAGATCCAGGCGGGGACGGCGGGGAGGATTTTGTTGAAGGAGCGGATCTCCGAGTTGGAACCGAGGGCCGGGGAGACGAGCTTGCGGACGATGCGGGCGTCGAAGGCGTCGCCGGCGAGGCCGAGGCCGCTGTTGCCTAGTAAATCTTCGGGGCGGCGGCCGCGTTTGCGGGTCTCCGGGCCTACGCGGAGGAGGGAGAAATCGCTGGTGCCGCCGCCGAAGTCGCCGATGAGGATGAGCTGGTCGCGGTCGAGGGTGGACTCGTAGGCGTAGGCAGCGGCGAGAGGCTCCATTTCGAAGTCGACTTGCTCGAAGCCGGCGGCGGTGAAAGCTTCGCGGAGGCGCTGGACGGCGTAGTCGTCGTCTTCTTCGGAGTCGGCGCCGACGAAGCGTACGGGACGGCCTACGGTGGCGGTGCGGATGGGGTGGCCGAACTGCTTTTCGGTGTGCTTGCGGAGGTCGGTGAGGATGCGTGCGACTAAATCTTCGATGCGGTGGCGGCGGCCGAAGACTTCGGTGCCGGTGAGGGATTTGCTGGGGAGATGGGATTTGAGCGATTGGATGAGGCGGCTTTTTTCGTCGGCGTGCAGGTAGTGCTCGATGGCTTCGGGGCCGGTCCAGCCATGGGCGCGCTTTATTCCGCTGGGGGATTGGGTTTGCTCGAAGTAGAGGACGGAACGGTAGGAGGGGATGATTTCGCCGAGGAATGGGAATGTCGCCAGATGCACCTGACCGCAGGCGTCGAGGCGGGCGATGGTGCTGTTGGTGGTGCCGAAGTCGATGCCGATGGAGTGGGGAGATGCGCTGGCGGGCATTGCTTCATTATCGCGTGGAGGATGGCGGGAGAACGGGGAGAGGGAGAATTGGCGGGAGTGCTATCCCACCCATGCGCGAAAAGCCGCGCATGAGTGGGGCACCCGGCACGTATTCATGTGCCTTGCTCGTCGTTCATATCGAAATAGACTGTGGAGAAGCACTCACAGTTCTCGACCGGACACCGCATCTCTCCACCCTTTGAGAAGTCGTTTGTGTCATAGGCAACGATGATATGGGGATTGAAGGGATGGCCGCATCGTATGCAGTTTCCATTCTCATCGTCTAGGCTGTCGGGTGGCAGGATAACGGTCTCCATAACGTAAAGGTATCAATCGCACCTGCGCAACTATGCAGGCTGCTGAATTTTCGTGAGATGGTAGCGGGTAGCTTATGCTCAAACTTAGACCTATTCCGCTTTGAACTGACCCATGTCCGACTTTGCCCAATCCGTAAAGCAGCAGGCTGACATTGTGAAGGTGATTGAGGGCTACGTGCGTCTGAGGAAGGCCGGAGCCACCAACTGGTCGGGGCTGTGCCCGTTTCACAAGGAGAAGTCGCCGTCGTTCTCCGTGCATGGGCCGCGGCAGTTTTTTCACTGCTTTGGCTGCGGGGTTTCCGGGGATGTTTTTACGTTCGTGAGCAAGATGGAGAACGTGAGCTTTCCGGAGGCGGTGCGGATTGTGGCGCAGAAGTGCGGGATTCCGGTGCCGAAGAAGGAATATTCTTCTCCGGAAGAAGCAGCCGGAGCGCGCCTCCGAGCGAAGCTCCTGGATTTGCATGAGGCGGCTACGACCTGGTTTGAGGAACAGTTGAATGGGCCTGAGGGGGCTTTGGCGCGGGAGTACCTGGCTGGGCGCGGGCTGGATGCGAAGGGGATTAAAGAATTTCGGATTGGGTTTGCGCCGGATAGCTTTAATGCGCTGCGTGACTATCTGGGCAAGATGGCCGATGCGGAGACGCTGCGGGCTAGCGGGCTGTTTAGTAGCAGGGAGCATGAGGACGGGACGCAGGGGCCGCTCTATGACAAGTTTCGCAAGCGGATTACCTTTCCGATTGCGAATGAGGGCGGGCGGGTGATTGCGTTTACGGCGCGGACGATTGAGACGGGTGAGAAGGCCGGGCCGAAGTATATGAACTCGCCGGAGACACCGCTTTATTCGAAGGGGCAGGTGCTGTTCAATCTCGATAAGGCGAAGGCGTCGATTCGGACGGCGGGGTTTGCGCTGCTGGTGGAAGGGCAGATGGATTGCATTCGGGTGTATCTGAATGGGATTCATAACGTGATTGCGACGAGCGGGACGGCTTTTACCGAGATGCAGGTGAATATTCTCAGGCGGCATACGACGCAGCTTGCGGTGAACTTTGATCCGGATGCGGCGGGGGCGAATGCGGCGGAGAAGTCGATTGCGCTGCTGACGGAAGATGGGTTCGATTTGAAGATTGTGACGCTGGAGGATGGGCTGGACCCAGACCGCTTTATTCGCGAGCGCGGGATGCAGGCGTATGTGCAGGCGATTCGCGGGGCGAAGCGGCAGTCGGATTATTTGATTGAGCGGGCGCGGACGCAGTTTCCGGGGGCGAATGCGGAGCAGAAGGTGAAGGCGATGAATTTTCTGCTGCCGCATATCCGGAGAATTCCGCAGGATTTGGTGCGGAGCCAGTTTGCGGCGGATGCGGCGCAGAAGCTGGGGATTGACTCGGCGGTAATGCGCGAGGAGTTGCGGCAGGCCGCGCTGAAACGGCGGGATTCGGTCGAGGTGAGGACTTCTCCGCTAAGCGAGGTGGAGCGGGTGCTGCTGCGGGCGTTGGCGGTTACCGATCCGGAGCATGAGGGGGCTCGGCGGCTGGCTTCGCAGGGGATTCAGGAGCAGCCGGGATGGTTCGAGGGGCTTCCGTCCTTTTATGCAATGAAAGCGCTGGCCGAGCGCAAAGCCGCCGACCCGATGGAGGTTGTGGAGGACGAGCGGCAGCGGGCTCTGCTGGCCGAGGCCCTACTGGGCGAGACACGGCCGCCTGGTGAGCTGGAGGTCTTCAGCGCCTTGCAGGAGATCCAGGAGCGGGCGCTTGAGAGCCGGTTGCGAGGGATTCGCGCGGCCATTGCCGAGGCCGAGCGGCGCGGGGATTTTGCGGAGGCGATTACGCTAAGCCAGCAGAAGATGGAGCTGGACCGGGCGCTGCGGCAACTGCACCGGCAAAGGCCGCAGGAGTAACCTGCCTGCCGGGATAGGGATTTTGCGCCTTAAGTGGGCTCTAATGCGTCTAAAGAAACAGGAGCAGGGCGGACCGGCCGGGAGGTTGGGTGCGCCTATGGGAGATGCTGAACGGTTGGCCGCAGAGCGGTCCCCAGGTATGCGACGGTTTTCACGGGATGTGCACGGGGCTTTGCACTGGCAAAAGCTGACCAAACTGTTGTAAACTGTTAATCTCTGTAAGGATGCGCGCCCCTTTGCCCCACACATGAGCTGCGGCTCGCGGGCTACCCAGGAGAAACCTGAAGCGCTTGTCATCCTGTTCCGAGCAAAAATTTTTGCCGCTATCTTTTGCGGATGGCCGCAGGTCTGTCTTGATGCGCCTGTTTTTTGCGGCGCGATAAGACCGGTCTGCGAAGTGGTGCGTGTGGCGCAAAGATGGCATCGAATGTAAGTGGATAGAGCAAGTGGCGTGCGTGCTGTTTCCAAACTGGAGCAGGTCCGGCATGTACCAAGGGACGGGAAGACCTGAGAGAGCAGGGATATTTTGGCGATTGACGACAAATATGATGACGAGATTCATAGCCTGATTGATGCGGGCAAGGAAAAAGGCTATCTGACGTACGGCGACGTGAACGAGATGATGCCGGACGAGATGGCGACTTCGGCCGATGACATTGACGATCTGATTACCACGATCGGCACGCAGGGTATTGACCTGCTGGATGGACCGAAGTTCGGCGATAAGGACTTTGATCTCGAAGAGGGCGGCGAGGACGTTGAGCTGGACCTGACGCCGGGCACGCTAGAAAAGACGAACGACCCGGTGCGCATGTATCTGCGCGAGATGGGCACGGTTCCGCTGCTTACGCGTGAAGGCGAAGTGGAGATTGCGAAGCGCATTGAGCGCGGGCAGAATCGCGTACTGAAGGCGATTTCGCGCTCGCCGATTGTGATTCGTGAGATTGTGGCGCTGGGCGAGGATTTGAAGCGCGGCGTTCGCAATGTGAAGGAAGTGGTCATCTTCGACGAGGAAGAGCTAACCGAAGACGTGGTGCAGTCGCGCGTGAAGTCCACCGTGTCAAAGATTGACGCGTTGGTGAAGCACCAGAAGAAGATTGCCGCGCTTGAGGAAAAGGCCGAGCAGATTGCCGGCATGAAGACGAAGGCGAAGGAACAGCGCCACACTCGCTGGCTGATTGCACGCGAGAAGGTGCTGATTTCGCGCATTGTTCGCGAACTGAAGTACACGCCGATGGAGCGCAAGCGGCTTCTGGACCGCGTGAACAAGACTGTCGATACCATGCGTACGCTCGAGCGGCAGATTCGCTCGCTGGACCAGAAGTATGAGGCATCGCGCTCGGAAGAGCTGAAGAAGGAGTATCGCCGGCAGCAGAAGAATTGCAAGACGGATCTCGAAAAGCTGGAAGCGGACTCGGGGATTTCGATTGCCGAGTTGAAGCGGACGCAGCGCGAGATGATCCAGGGTGATATGGATGCCGAGCAGGCGAAGCGCGAGCTGATTGAGGCGAACCTTCGACTGGTGGTTTCGATTGCGAAGAAGTATACGAATCGCGGATTGCAGTTCCTTGACCTGATCCAGGAAGGCAACATCGGCCTGATGAAGGCGGTGGACAAGTTCGAGTATCGCCGCGGGTATAAGTTCTCGACGTATGCGACGTGGTGGATTCGGCAGGCGATCACGCGCGCGATTGCGGACCAGGCGAGGACGATTCGTATTCCGGTGCACATGATTGAGACGATCAACAAGCTTATCCGGACTTCGCGGCAACTGGTCCAGGAGCTTGGGCGCGAACCATCTTCCGAAGAGATTGCGCGGCGCATGGATATTCCGGTGGCGAAGGTTCGCAAGGTTCTCAAGATCGCGCAGGAGCCGATTTCGCTGGAGACTCCAATTGGCGAGGAAGAGGATTCGCACCTTGGCGACTTCATTGAAGACCGCCAGGCTGTTTCGCCATCCGAGGCTGTCATCAGTGTGAACCTGAAGGAGTACACCTCGCAGGTGCTGCGCACGCTTACGCCGCGCGAGGAGCGGGTTATCAAGATGCGGTTTGGTCTTGAGGATGGCTCTGAGCATACGCTGGAGGAAGTGGGGCAGAGCTTCCAGGTTACGCGTGAGCGTATTCGCCAGATTGAGGCGAAGGCGCTGCGCAAGCTGCGTCATCCAAGCCGCAGCCGGAAGTTGAAGGCGTTTGTTGAGGGTGTGAAGGAGCTGTAATAACGGCCGGTTGACGAAGAAATTATGCCGCAGTCCAATGCTTTGGGCTGCGGCTTTTGTTTTCGTACGACCAAGAGTGTTTCGGAGCGCAAATGAATACCAACGCAATGCGCCAGTCTCTGCTCTTATTGCTTGGGCTTGTTTCCTTGATGGCCTGTGCTCGGCAGTCTGCCCAAACCAGTGTCGTAGATACTTCGCAACAGGTAAGCGCAAATGAAAGTACATCCAATGTCCCATTAAAAACAGCCGATGGTGCGTTAGTCTGCTCTTTCGATTCCAAGACCAAATCTCTTCTAGACGGGATATATCGCGTGGGTGGTGGCGTTTTGCCACCGACACCGATAGAGGCTCCTGCGGCAGCATTCTCCAATGAAGCCCTCAAATTCATTAAGCAACAGCACATTAAGGGATTTCACGCGGAGAGCATTGTGAGCTTGATCGTAGATACAAATGGGATGCCGCAGGATCTTTGTGTGGTCAAGGAAGCGGGGCATGGCTTGGATCGAAATGCAGTTGAAGCTGTCAAAAAATATCGTTTCAAACCAGGGACCATCGATGGCAAACCGGTGCCTGTGCATTTATCGATTGCGGTGAGTTTCACTCTTTATTGAGTCTTTGGCGACAGAAACGAATACTCCATCTTCGCAAGAATTCTTAACAATCTAACTGTTGCGTCGACCTGATAGAATTTGCGCTTGGCTGCGGTGCATGTGTTCTGCTAAAACGTTTGCGCGCGCATTCGGTGCTAAATTTCAAAGCTATTCAGGAGCCCTTGGATGAAAGGCATTACCCGTCGTTTGTTTGGCAAGACCGCAGCTATCTCCGCAGCCGCTGCTGCGAGTGGTGTTTCGTTGCCCAGTATTGCGTTTGGTCAGCCCGAGACTAGATCGAGGATTGCGGAGCGGAAGTTTCCGGAGGGGTTCAAGTGGGGCTGCGCTACGGCTGCTTACCAGATTGAGGGCGGCGTTCATGAAGATGGGCGCGGGGAGACGAACTGGGACATCTTTGCGCATACGCCGGGGAAGACGCATAACGGCGATACAGGGGATGTGGCGGATGATTCTTACCATCGCTACAAGGAAGACATTCAGTTGCTGAAGAACCTCGGCGTGCAGACGTATCGTATGTCGCTTGCGTGGTCGAGGATTTTTCCTGAGGGTAAGGGGACGCCAAATCCTAAGGGGCTGGATTTTTACCATCGCGTGGTGGATGAGCTGCTGGCGAATGGGATTACGCCTTATGTGACGCTGTTTCACTGGGACCTGCCGGCAGCGTTGCCGGGTGGATGGCAGAATCGCGATACGTCGAAGGCGTATGCGGATTATGCGGCGTACACCTCGAAGCATTTGGGCGACAAGGTGAAGCACTGGATGACGACAAATGAGTTCACGTGCTTTACCGATCTTGGGTATCGCTATGGGCAGTTTGCGCCGGGGTTGAAGCTTTCTGACGCCGAGGCGAACCAGGTGCGGCATCACGGCATCCTGGCGCATGGGCTTGGCGTGCAGGCGATTCGTGCGAATACGTCGAAGGGTACGCAGGTGGGACTTGCGGAGAACTCGACGGTGTATGTGCCAGTGATTGAGACGGAAGAGCACATCAAGGCTGCGCAGAAGGCTACGCGTATTTTGAATGCCGGCTTTATTACGGCGCTGATGGAAGGCAAGTATATTGACGAGTATTTGCAGATGACGGGTGCGAATGCTCCGAAGTGGGAGCCGGATGATTTCAAGGCCATTGGCTCGAAGCTGGACTTTGTGGGCTTCAATGTCTATGCGCCGGAGTGGGTGCGAGCGAGCGATGCGGCGCTTGGGTTTACGGTTGAGCCTCATCCGGCCACGTATCCGCATATGGATTCGCCGTGGATTCTTGTGGGGCCGGAGGCGCTTTACTGGGCGGTGCGCAATCCCTACGATTTGTGGAAGCCTGAGGGTATCTACATTACGGAGAATGGGTGCTCTTCTGCCGACGTGCTGACCCCGCAGGGGCGCGTGGATGACATTGACCGCGTGATGTACTTGCGGAATTACATTACGCATCTGCATCGCGCGGTGAGCGAAGGGGTTCCGGTGAAGGGATACTTCCTTTGGAGCCTGCTCGACAACTTTGAGTGGGCCGATGGCTACTCGAAGCGGTTTGGGATTCACTATGTGGATTATGCGACGCAGAAACGGTATCCGAAGCTTTCAGCGGAGTGGTACAAGACACTGATTGCGCGGAACGCATTGGTTTAAAGATTACAGCTGTGTGAAATTGCAGAAATAGCCGGAGCAATTTGCTCCGGCTATTTCTGTTTGCGGCACGGATTTGCAGGCGCAGAAATGGTCTATTCATGCGGTGTTCTGCAAGTCTTCGCTGTCTGTGCATATCTCTTTGGAAAATGAAGAGTGGCTTAAGAAGGATTCACTCGTCCGTCATACAACCTTAAGTCTTCATTGAGTGACGTCTCTGGAGAATACGAGATAAAGCATCGCGTATTGAAAGAGGAGGAACACCATGTTGTTGTCTTCCGGCCGTTGCTGCAAATTTCTGTTCTTATTTCTCTTTGCTCTCACTGCTCCCGTCATTTTTGTTCCAGATGTGCTGTACGCGCAGGGTGCGCGTGGGTCGCTTGCCGGCTCGGTAAAGGATTCGAGCGGCGCCATCCTGGTGGGCGCTCGGATTGATGTGGAGCCTTCAGGCAGGCCGATTGTTTCTGACAGTCAGGGCGCGTTCCTGGTGAACGACCTGGATCCCGGCACTTACAAGGTCACAATCACTTACGTTGGATTTGGCGCGTATACGTCTTCGGTTACGATTGCGCCAGGACAACAGGCGCGTGTAGATGCTGCGCTGAAGGTTGCGTCGAATACGCAGCAGGTGGAGGTCTATGCCGGGCGTGAGTATGGCGAAGCTGCGGCCATTAACGAGACGCGCGCGGCGGAGAATATTCTGCAGGTGCTGCCGGCAGACGTGATTACTTCGTTGCCGAATGCCAACATTGCCGACGCACTGGGGCGCATGCCTTCGGTGACGATTGAGCGCGATGAGGGCGAGGGCAAGTATGTGCAGATTCGTGGCACGGAGCCGCGGCTGAGCAACACGATGGTGGACGGCGTGACGATTCCTTCGCCCGAAACAGGTGTGCGGCAGATCAAGCTGGACACGATTGCTTCCGACCTTGTGGAGTCGGTAGAGATTAACAAGACGCTGCAGGCTAACATCGATGCAGATGGCATTGGCGGCTCTGTGAACCTGGTTACCAAGACGGCCAGCGACGCGCCTACCGTTTCACTGTACGGTGTCGGCGCGCATACGCCGGTGATTGGTGGACGGCCTGTGTACCAGGCGGGCGGCGCAATTGGCCGGCGCTTTCTTGCGGACAAGAAGCTGGGCGTATTGATTGGCGGCACCTATGACTACAACGGCCGCGGCATTAACGACATTGAGCCGGTGCCCTCTGCTGGCGATGCAACGCCGCATTACGACAGCATCGATTTTCGCGATTACGTCTACAATCGCACGCGTTGGGGCGCTACGGGCACGGTGGACTGGAAGCTCCGCGAGGGGTCGAGCATCTCCGCCCGCACGCTTTTTTCCACCTTTCGCAACTGGGGCAACAAGTGGGTCTACACCATGGTAGACCCCAGCCTTTACGATCCTACGCAACCGGTCATGGGTAATCCGGGGAATCCGGTATATAGCCAGGATTGGCGGCGGCCCAATATGGCCATCTGGAGTTTCTCGCTGCAGGGCAAGCACTACTTCAATTCATCGATCCTGACGTGGAATGCATCGGTCTCGCGCTCGCGTTCGCTGGCGGGATCGGGCGGAGCTAACTTTGACTGGCTTGGGCCGCAGAATGATGGCACGGCTTACAACTGCTACAACGATCAGGCGATTGCCACGAGCGTTTACCGTCCGGCATGGAGCCCGAGCTGTGCGGGGCCGGGGAATATGAACGCTTATGACCGCAATAACTATGGCTTTGTCGAGTTCGATTACCCCACGTATGGCCAGAGCGTGCAGCTCAATCTGCAGGCTTCCGCGTCCTACGGGAAGAGCTATCACTGGGGTGGACGCTTCGGCACCTTTGAGCTCGGCTTCAAGATTCGCAACGCGCACAAGTTTGACGATACTTATAACTTCTCCTACTTTGCGCCGACTACGAATGCCTGCAATCCGGCCGGTGATCCGAATTGCACGAATCCTGCGAACTGCGATCCTTCGCAGGATTCGATGTGTACGGCGGTTCCGGTGCCGATACCGATTGCGCAGCATCCTGAATGGGCGACGACTGACTTTCACGATCCCGACTACTATAGCGGCACATATGGCGGAGCCTATTGGCCTACCACGGACTGGGGTAAGCTGCGCGGATGGGTTGAGGCCAACAAGACGCAGCTTGTTGCCAGCGGGCCGGATGGCGGAGTGGGCGTGAACGGCGCCAACTATGACTTTGTTGAGCGCATTCCTGCGGGCTACATCATGAACACCCTTGAGATTTTCCCGCGTGTGCGCCTGGTTACTGGTCTGCGCATCGAGGCTACGCATCTCGACACTCTTAGCTTTGACCAGACTACGAATGCGTTGACCTATAAAGCCGGCGGCGACTATACATACGTTCTGCCGAGCGCTTCGCTGCGCTTTGCGGTGGACAAAGACTCGGATCTGCGCCTTGTGTATGGACGTGGGCTTGCGCGGCCCGATCCCCAGGACATTGCACAGGCCGTGAGCCAGCCTACGCTAGACCAGACGCCGGTGACGATCAGCCTTGGCAATCCGAACCTGAAGGCCGAGGTTGCCAACAATTACGACCTGCTCTATGAGCGCTTCTTCAACCCGCTCGGGTTGTTCCAGGTGGGCTACTTCTACAAGGATCTGACCAATCCGATTGCATACGAGCAGTTTTATTCGACGGCTACGTTTCCGCATGTGCCGCCGGGGACGAAGGTGCTGGTGACGCAGCCGATCAATGCGGGCAGTGCGTACATCACGGGCATTGAGATCGGATTTCAGCAGAGGCTCTCTTACCTGCCGAGTGTGATGGGCGGATTGGGCATCTCAGCCAACTACAGCTACACGGCTTCGGCGGCGCGCCATTTACCGAATCGCACGGATGAGCCGGCGTTGCTGCGCGATGCGCCGAATACGTGGAACATCAGTCCGACCTATGACACGAAGCACTTTTCCATGCGCATTGGCATGACGTATGACAGCGCGATGATCTACCAATACCAGTGGACGGATGGTGCGGACTCTGTCGGCATCAAAGGCCCCATGGGCGACAACTATCTTTATGGGCACTTCCAGTTTGATACGCAGGCGAGCTATAAGCTGCCGTGGGGTTTTTCGGTGTATACGTATGGACTGAATATGAACAATGAGGTCTTTGGCTTCTACAACGGCAGTTCGCAGTATGTCGTGCAGCGTGAGTATTACCATCCGACGTATGCGGGTGGGTTGCGGTGGAATCTTACGCATGAGCGGTGATTCCACAGGGTTCAGGAAAGACGAACGGCGCGAGCATCATTGGATGCTCGCGCCGTTTGGTTTTTAAGACGTATACCTCAGGGCCTGAAGGCCCAATTCATTTAGTTGATTGGCAGGGCTAAAGCCCTGCCCTACCTATTTCTTCTCTTCTGTTCCCTTGAGCTGGGGCATAGTGGTGCCGGTGCTCAGGCTGATCAGGCCGGACTCGGCGTAGGTGAGCAGCTTGTCGCGGGTGTCGGTGATGTCGAGGTTACGCATGGTGAGCTGGCCGATGCGGTCGCGGGGGCTGAAGGTGGATTCGGTCTTCTCCATGCTGAGGCGCTCGGGGTGGAAGGTGAGGTTGGGCGAGTCGGTGTTGAGGATGGAGTAGTCGTTGCCGCGGCGCAGTTCGACGGTGACTTCGCCGGTGATGGGGCGGGCTACCCAGCGCTGGGCGCTTTCGCGGAGCATGATGGCCTGCGGGTCGAACCAGCGGCCTTGATAGAGCAGGCGGCCTAGCTTGAGGCCGTTCACGCGGTACTGCTCGATGGTGTCCTCGTTGTGGATGCCGGTGATGAGGCGCTCGTAGGCGATGTAGAGAAGCGCGAGGCCGGGGGCTTCATAGATGCCGCGGGATTTGGCTTCGATGATGCGGTTCTCGATCTGGTCGCTCATGCCGAGGCCGTGGCGGCCACCGATGCGGTTGGCTTCAAGGATGAGCTCGACGGGGTCGGTAAACTCTTTGCCGTTGAGGGCGACGGGGTGGCCTTCATGGAAAGTCACGGTGATCTCTTCGGGCTTTACTTCGACGTCCTGCTTCCAGGAGGCTACGCCCATGATGGGCTGCACGATGCGGATGCTGCTGGACAGGAGTTCGAGGTCCTTGGCTTCGTGAGTTGCGCCGAGGATGTTGGAGTCTGTCGAGTAGGCCTTTTCCGCGGACATTTTGTAGTCGAAGCCGGATTTTTGGAGGAAGGCGGACATTTCGGCGCGGCCGCCCAGCTCGTCGATGAATGCGGCGTCGAGCCACGGCTTGTAGACGCGGAGGTTGGGGTTGACGAGCAGGCCGTAGCGATAGAAGCGCTCGATGTCGTTGCCCTTGAAGGTGCTGCCGTCGCCCCAGATATCGACTTCGTCTTCTTTCATGGCGGTGACGAGCATGGTGCCGGTGACGGCGCGGCCGATGGGGGTGGTATTGAAGTACGTTACGCCTGCCGTTGAGATGTGGAAGGCGCCGGATTGGAGCGCAGCGATACCTTCCTGCACGAGCGGCAGACGGGCGTCGATGAGGCGGGCCTTTTCCGCGCCGTATTCGAGGGCCTTGCGGGGGATGGCTTCGTAGTCGGTTTCGTCGGGCTGGCCGAGGTTGGCGGTGTAGGCGTAGGGGATGGCGCCCTTCTGCTTCATCCAGTGAAGGGCGGCGGAGGTGTCGAGGCCGCCGGAGAAGGCTATGCCGACTTTTTCGCCTACGGGGAGATGCTCAAGAATGTTGGACACTGCGGGAACCTCAGTCTTTCGAAGGGGGTGCGTTCGAGCCGTTCTTGTTTCGAGGCCGAAAGTATATTTTACGGTTTTGAGATAGGCGGGAGTGAAATGGTGGTGAAAAGCATTCTATGTGGCGGCTTCCCGAGGTGTATCGTCATGCTTGGGATGCGCGGATGTGCCTGGTTTTGAGCAATCGCGCGTGTTGCGCACAGTGTGGTGGATTCCGAGGCTGTTTATTTTGTGGGCTTTGTGGACGATTGCACAGGGACTGTGCAGTTTCTTTATTTCTGAACTGTGCAACTGTGGGGAAGAGTGGTAACAGGTGACAGCTAACAGGTTGCAGTTTGTTTTGCCTGCCATCGGCTGCATTGCTTACTCCTTTTCTCCACAGAATCACAGATTCTGGTACTTGAGGGGGGGAGGGGGTACCCTCTCCCCCCGTGAAAATAGAACGGCCCGATTCCAAAGGAATCGGGCCGTTTTTCCTGTTCATTTTTAGTGTGGCATATTTGGGGTTAATTCACCGCAATAGATATCCACAGGTTTGAGATTTATTTTGCGGTGGTGAGATGCCTGGCATCTCTCCCACATCTCAAAAGCGAGATGTGGGGCACCCGGCCATCGTATCGACATCCCCGGTCCCCAAAAGCGAGGGACCGGGGGCACCCTCAGCCTGGTTGCGAAAGGTAACCGGGACCGGGGCCACCCGCCCAACTGCAGATTCTTCACTTCGCTGAAAGACGCTTCGTTCAGGATGACATGCACAAGGTTGTGGAAGAACGGGAAGTGGGAGAACTGGCGGAAGTGCTTTCGCACCCTCGCGACAGAAAAAGCCGCAAGGCTGGGGGCACGGGAATGTTGCGGCTGCTGGTGGAATAAGAACGGCCCACATGGCAATGCCATGCGGGCCGTTTGTGGATGCGTGATGTGATTATGCCACGGGGTTCTTGAGGATAGCGGACAGGGCGGTCAGACGTGCGGAGTCCGCGGGGGTTTTGGCGCCGGCGGGGTCAAGCGTGGCGGCTAGAGTTGCCAACTTGGCCTTTTGTTTCTTTTTGAGCTTCGACTTCTCGGCGTCGTCGATGGCTTTGCGGAGACCAGTGAGTTGATCGGCGGAGAGAGCTTCCGAGCGCTCCAGCTGGTCGATGTAGGCTTTTGCCACGATCAGCTTGTTGGGCCACTCGATTTTTTGTTGGTTTTGGACGTTGAGTGTTGCGAATTTGATCGTGTTGGCGGCATCGATTTCATTCTGCGTGAGGAACTTCGACGGCGTGAGTTTGAAGACGTCGAGGCCGCGGGCGATTTCCGAGCCGTAGATGTAGCCGTTGTACCAGTACGTTGACCAGTAGCCGCCGAGGACGAGGTTCTTGGGGTCGATGGCGCCGCGGTCGAAGTAGGCGATCTCGAAGGGCTTCGAGGCGTCGGTGAAGTCCATGACGGAGACGCCGCCCTGGTACCAGGACTGCACTTCGATGTCGCGGCCGGGGACCGGAACGAGCGAGCCGTTGTGGGCTACGCAGTTTTCCGTGTCGCCCTGCGCGGCGGGCATCTTGTAGTAGCTGGCAAAGGAGAGCTTGTTGCCGCTGAGATTGAAGATGGCGTCGGCGCCCCAGTTGAGCGGGCTGGAAGCCTTGCAGTTGGGCTGCATGCCGCCGCCCCACTCGTCGGTGAAGACAACCTTGGAGCCGTCATTGGAGAAGCTGGCCGAGTGCCAATAGGAGTAGTTGGGGTCGTTGACGGCTTCTACGCGGACGGGATGGATGGGGTCCTTGATGTTGAGCAGGATGCCGTTGCCGGAGCAGGCTCCGGCGGCGAGGCCGATGGCGGAGTAGACAGTAATGTCGTGGCACTGGTTGGTGTCGCGGGGACGCTCGGCGTTCTTGTCTTCCTTGCCGGCTTCTTCGCCGTGGCTGCCGCCGTTGCTGATGCCGTTGATGTGGCCGGTGGCGGCGTCAAGGAAGACGCGGGGGCTGGAGACGATGGCGGCCTGCTCAGGATGCGCGAGAGGGACCTTGATGACGTCGATGCGGAAGAGCGAGGTGTTGGGGTCCTTGTCGGGGGCTTCAGCGGAGCAGCCGGCTAGTTCTTCGGCGGGACGGACGAAAGAGGTTCCGGAGATGTAGATATAGACGTTGTCCTTGTCATTGGGATCGACGAGGAGGGTGTGGGTGTGCGAGCCGCGGCAGCTCTGGACGGCTGCGACCTGCTTGGGGTTCTTGATGTCGGAGATGTCGAAGATGCGGACGCCGCGGAAGCGTGCGGGGTCGGCGGGCGGTGCGCCGCGGCCGTGGGTCTCTGCCGGCTTTTCGCCGGGCTTGGGAGCGGGCGGTGGCGGTGGGGGCGCGAAGCCTTGCGTGCCGCAGTCGAGGCGGCCGTTGGACATTTCGACGGACATGAAGAGGAGATTGCCGTAGACGGAGACGTCACCCTGGCCGCCGGGGCAGACGAGGGTGGTGAGAAGCTTGGTCTTGGCGGGGTCAGCGATGTCGAAGATATCTACGCCGTAGAAGTTGCCCTGGAAGAGGTGATTGCCCTGGAAGGCGAAGTCGGAGTTGGCGAAGGCCAGGCCTGCGATGACGAGCTTCATGGCCGGGGGGAAGTTGGGCGGCAGTTGGCTCATGCCGAGCGTGGTGAGGGTTTTGCTGACGACGGGGTCGTCGGGTGAGCTGGCCTTGAGCTGGAAGACGTCAGGCTTTTTGAGGAAGATGACATGTTCGAGGCCACTGATGGCTTCGCCTGCGTCATAGACGCCGGGCTTGAGGCTGGCGCGCGGGTCAGTGGGGTCGCCGCCTTTGGCGGACGGGGTGGGTGTAGCGGACGGGGCGGGCGCGGTTTGCGCGGATGATGTGCCTAGCAGGGAAGCGGCGATGGCTAGCGTGCCAAGGTAAAACCGCAGGGTCTTCATTGCATCTCCTCCAGAAATTCTTTCCTTGCGTGTTGCCGGATTTATTTTTCGATCTTTTTGAGCATGTTCTGCATGATTTGGATTTCGGCGCGCTGGGTGTTGTCTACGTCGGTGGCGAATTGGAACAACTCTGCGTCCTGACCGGCTCCGGCGGAGTCGAAGAGGTCTTTGACCATGACAAGCGCGCCGCCATGATGCTGGATCATTCCTTTGAGAAAGAGCTCGTCGAATTTGTGGCCGCGGGAGTTGCGTAGGGCTTCCATTTGCGCGGGCGTGAGCATGCCGGGCATGGGGGCCATGGGCTTGCCGTCCATGGTCATGTCCGGCATTCCGGGCATGGCCATGGAGGTGGGCTCGTTGCGGGCCTCTAGCCAGCGCTTCATGAATTTCATTTCGTCAGTTTGCGAGAGGCTGATGCGCTTGCCGATGGAGAGGACATCCGGGTTGGTGGTGTGCGAGGGAATGAGGTCCGTCATTTCGACGGCCTGGCCGTGGTGCATAATCATGCCCTGCATGAAGGAGACGTCGGCGGCGGAGCGGGCGGGAAGTGAGATGGTGGTGTTGGGCGGGAGGGTTTTGCTGGGAGCTCCCGGAGCGCCCGGCTGGACAATTGCGGGCTGCTGCTGTGCGTTGAGGGTGAAGGCGAGCAAGAGTGCGGCTGGTGCGGATTTTTTGGGAAAACTGGGCATCGCTGTGATTAACAACGTATCACGGCGGGTGAGGTTAACGGCTTGCTATTTGTTGGACTGGGAAGAGAGGGTTGCGAGGAATTTTGCCGAAGTGACGATGGAGATTTCACTATATTTTTCGAGGCGGAGGAGGTGCTTGTCGCCGGTGACAATGTATTCGGACTGGCTGGCTACGGCGCATTCGAGGATGCGGTTGTCGGTGGGGTCGTCTTTGACCGCTTCTATGGAAATGGTGGGGGTGACAAGTTTTGCAAAATTCAGAAGTTGTTCTTACGTTTTATCGATTCTGACCGCAGGCCAATTGAATTTATTGCGCAGTATGCGTGCCATTTCATTGAGGATGTCATTAGAGACAGCAAGTTGGATTTCGCGCTTGTATGCACGCCTGAGAAGGACTTCGGGGGTGCCACCGAAGTTGAAAGCTGAAATGTAGATGTTGGTATCCGCTGTGGCTCGAATCACTTCGCGCCTTCGCTGTGCTCTTGTCGTACTTCAGCGATGAGGCGATCTACATCTGCTTCTGTATAGCCAAGTTTTTTGGCCTGGGCTTTTCCGTAGGCAAAGATGCTCTCCCATTCTTGCTCATCGACATAACTTTTGAGAGCATCGACGACGATGTCGTTAATAGGACGCTCCTGGTAACGTGCAAGATCCTTCACGTTCCCCCAGTAACCTGGAAGGAACGGTGATAGTCGGAAGCTTGGCTTCGGTGCTGGCCATGAAAGTATTGTGCGCTCCTGCTGGTGGAAATTCAACCGTCGAGCGCGCTGCGGGAATCTACCGGCGGTGCTTGTTATCTACCTGGAGCGTCAGGATTTGCTGACGGCGGTCGCGGAGGATGGCGATCTGCACCTGCTTGCCCTGGTTCTGCTTGAGCGTGCGGTCCCAGTCGGCGGTGGTTTTGATGTTGTCGCCGCCAACGCGGAGGATGATGTCGTACTCGCGGAGGCCGGAAGCTTCGGCTTCGCTGTGGTGCGTGACCTGCTTGACGAGGACGCCGCTGGGAATGCCGAGGTAATCGGACATTTGCGAGGTGAGCGGTTCGACGATAGCTCCGACGTGGAGCTCGCTGCCGAAGAAGGGCATGTGGAAGCCAGTGGAGGGCGAGTCCGGACTCGCGCTGGGGCTGCCGTTGCCGGAAACGATGTTCAGGCCGTCGGGCTTGGCGGTGGAGAAGCCGTCGGCGGAGTTCATCTTGTTCCAGACGTCGCGCTCCATGATTTTGCGATCAACGAGCTGCACGGCTACGGTCTGCTGGTCGCCGTCGCGGGAGATGAGCATGCTGATCTTGGTGCCGGCGGGGATGTCGCGGAGCATGGCGCCGAAGTGCGCGGCGTTCTGCACGGTCTGGCCGTTGATGGCGAGGACGACGTCGTTGACTTTGATACCCATTTGTCCAGCGGGGGCGTCGTGGTCAATGAGTGTGACGACGGCGCCGCGCTTGTCGGTGAGGCGGAGGCGGGTGAAGGTGTCGTTGTTGACGTCTTCCACCAGTACGCCGAGATAGCCCTGCGAGCCGGAGCGCGAGGCCATGGGATGGATGCGTCCGAAGATGCCGCGGAAGGAATGGTCCTGTGCCGAAGAACAGGCCGGCGCGAGAGCGATGCCCGCGGTTACTAGCGCGACGGCGACCCAAGTGAGATAAGCACGGAGATGGCAAGGCCTCGCAAAATACTGCATGTTTGTTCCCCCGAAGTTTCCAAAACCCGGAGCGCTCTTATTAGACGAACGGCGCTGTTTCCGGGGTAGTACCCCTTGGTGCTTAGATTACTGAATCTCCGGCGCGCGGCTTAGCGCTTCGCGGGAGACGAGACGAATCTGCGGGTTAGAGTCTGAACTGGCTACCGAGTGCAGAACCTGGCGGACACTGGTGTCAGCTTCGACCGGCACCAGCATGTTAATCGCTTCCGTGCGGATCCGCGGATCGGAGTCATTCAGGAGGGCTTCGAGCACGGCGTCGCGGACCTGCGTGTCGTCGGCTACATAGGGCTCGAGACCCGCAAGGGCTTTGAGGCGCATGTCTGCGCTGCGGCCATAACGGAGTACGACGATGAGCGCGTCGCTGAGGCCGGAGGTGCGGCAGGCGTGGCGGGCCTTGCACTCGGTGGCGAGGAGCTCGACGGAGCCGTCATCGGTTCCGGTGCTGGCGGCATTGACGCTGGCTTGCATGAGGAGATGGCGGATCTGGCCGTCGTCGAGCGAGCCGGAGATTTTGCGCGGGACGATCTGGTTGTAGCTGACCTGCACTTCGTCAGAGTTGGGCTGGTGGACGATGGACGAGATGCTGCCGATTTCTCCGCTGGGCGCCTGGGCGGCCTGCGCAACAGCCTGCGCGCCGGCCTGGCTTTGGGCGGATTCGCTGGCCTTGGCGATGCGGCTCTGGGCGATGTAGTAGCCGCCGAGAGTTCCGCCAGCGCCGCCGACGAGAAGCATGAGAGCGGCGGCGATGGGAGCAGCCTGCAGGCGGGCGAAGTTGTTGCCGAGATGCTGCGCAAGGCGCTCATACCAGCGGCGCGGCGGCAGGGCATCGATGGCTTCCTCGAGGCGCTGACGGGAGCGGGCGAGGAGATTCGGGTCCGGTTCTGCAAGGGGGTGCGCGGATGCCAACAGCTTGAGGGCGCGGAGGGATTCGACCTCATGCGCGCACTCGGGGCAGATGGTCAGATGCCGAGCAAGTTCGTGGGCTGCATCATCGGGCAGCTCACTATATTCGGCCATCACGATTTTCTCGTGTGCCAGTTCGCAATTCATGATGGGTACGTCCTTCCAGCCTCAAAAAGGTACTGCAATGCAAATCGGGTTCAACTTGTTCGTACTGCTTAGCGAAGGCCCGCCAGCTGCGATCTCAGTTTTTTGGTCGCACGGAATAGTGTGTTCTTGGCGGTTTCTTCGGTGGTGCTTAACATTTCTCCGATGGTGCGCAGGCGGAGACCCTGGTAGTGCTTCAACTCGAAAACCATGCGCTCGCGCGGTGTGAGCTTGGAGAGCGCAGCCTGAATGTGTATGCCCAGCACCTTGCGGTCGAGCTCGCGGGCGGGGTTGGAGAAAGAACGGTCATCTGAGACAGACGCGAGAATATCGATTTCGTCTCCGGAGTGATCCACGATCACAGCCTGGTCTTCGCGGCGGGTTTTGCGGCGGCGAAGTTGGTCGAGGCAGAGATTCGTCACGATGCGGTAAATCCACGTGTAGAAGGAGCACTCGAAGCGGAAGTTGCCGATGTAGCGGTAGGCCTTGAGGAAGGCTTCCTGGTAGATGTCTTCGGCGTCCTGTTCGGAGCCGGTGAGGTGGAGCGCAAGGCGCAGGACCTGCTGCTCATATTGGCGCACGAGGGCGTCAAAGGCTGCCCGGTTGCCGGATTGCGCAGCGCGGATCAGTTCGATTTCAGGCGCGCGCGAGTCGGGCGTTTGCCGGGCACGATTCGGGCCGCCAATGGCACGGGTCGCAGTCATCTGCGAGGATTGTAACCCCGCGGCGCCCGGCCAGGACAAGGATGCGGTGGAATTTGCCGTGGAATCCGGTAAAGGAAGCGCTTCCGTGGCCATTTTCTCCTCAACGTGCCGCCTGCCGGATGGGGTGGCCCGGAGGGGCTAAGAACTAGAAACCGCTGTGACAGATGGACGAATGGGGGTGGGGTTGGTGAGCGGGTGCGGGCTGTTGTGCGTCGTTTCCTGAATGGGGTGAAGGGCTTGGGGGACTGGTGCGCGTTGAGGCTACACTGGGAACGATGAGTGGAAATTTGTTTGAGAGTGCAGCTTCGGGCGCTGGAGAAATGATTACGGCGCATTGTGATGGCGGTTCGCGAGGGAATCCGGGGCCGTCGGGGTATGGCGCGGTGATTGAGGGCGCGAACGGGCAGATTCTGGCCCGGTTGAGCGAGTTTTTGGGGATTCAGACGAATAATTTTGCCGAGTATTCGGGGCTGCTGGCAGTGCTGAAGTGGGCGCTGGCGAATGGGCATTCCCGGCTGAAGGTGATTTCTGACTCCGAGCTGATGGTGAAGCAGATGCAGGGCAAGTACAAGGTGGGCAGCCCGACGCTGCGGCCGCTCTGGGAAGAGGCGCGGCGGCTTTCTCGCAATCTCGAAAAGTTTGAGATGGGCCATACGCTGCGGGGCGGGAATAAAGAGGCCGACCGGCTGGCGAATGAGGCGATGGATCGGGGGATGGGGAAATCTAAGGACGAAGGACGAGAGACGAGGGACGAAAGAACGGTCGCTGCGCGGCCTTATGGGAAGATTCCGCCTGCGCCGCCTAAGCCTGAGAAGCAAGTGTTTGAAGGGTTTGTTAAGAATGGCGTGGTGCACCTGCTGAATGGCGAGTTGCCGGAGGGGGTGTTTGTGAAGGTGACGCGGGAGTAGGGTTTCGCTTCAGTTGGGTGATGGTTTTTCTATGTGATCGATGACTACTGCGTCGATGTTTCTTCTGGCTGGAACCAGCTTAAAGCCAAGTGCGTTGAGGTTCCATTCGGTTGCGGCTTTCGGGTCAGATTGCTTTGTGCCGGGGTCGTCGATTCGGCTCAGATCGAAATCGTATGTACCGGTCAGGCCGGTTTCGTCTACGACAGGGCGATTGGTGAGCCTGGATAATTCTCTTGCGAAGGATGCCATCGATAGATTCAGGTATCGCACCTTCAGGGTTTCCCCGCTATTGGGTGGGTATAGAAAAAATCCGCCGCCTGCAAGATGGAAGGCTCCTTTAGGCATGGGCTCTCCTGGTGTGGATTGCTTTAGCTGCGCGCCGTGTGAGCTGGTTACAAGAGCGTAGATCGGGACTTCCGCAGTTGTGTGATGGACAACCAGCTTGCAGCGTTCTGCGAGCAGCGTCTGCAATTTCTGCTGGAGCATGGGCATGTCTTTTGTTTGTGCCTGCCATGCCTGTACTTCGGACTCTGCCACTCTGGCTTCGATGGTGTAATGGTCGTTTTTCACCCAGGCGGGCGCTCCGATCACTCGATATTGGCTCCAATTCGTTATCCATTGGTCGAAGGGGTAGTACGCAAATATGACAGTGGATAGTAGGGGAAAGTCTGCGATATGAAATCCGTTTGGGAGTTTCTGCATGGATGGAGGCTCGTCCGAGGTGCTTGGCCGAATGGAGGCGACATCAAAGGCGGAGGGTTCGGTTGCGGTGCTTGTGCTGTCTGGAGATTTGGGGACTTGCGCAAGGTTGGTGGATGCCATGCAGGCCAGGCATAGAGAGAGCAGCAAGGTTTGTGCGAAGCGTGTGAGCCTGTTGGGTTGCGAGAAGTTGAGCGTTGGCATGAGGGCATCTCCGGCTCGATAGTCGATAGCTACGGATGTGATCCTTTAATTTTCCGTGGGCTGATTATCGACGTGGTCTATGACAAGCACCTTGACTGTTACCTTCTTGGACGTGAGCTGCAGGCCAAGTTGTTCCTTGAGGCTTGTAAAAATGTCCGGGAATTGCGAGTCAGTGGAGCCTTCCGGTGCGTATTTGACGATGAAGTCGTAGCTGCCGGGAATGGATGTTTGATCTTCAACTGGACGCTGCACTATGCGCGATAGAATTCGCGTGAAAAAGGCCATTGAAACGTCTTGCAGTTGAATTGAATCAGCAAAAGTGTATCTTTTAGGGCTGTCTTTTTCGGCGGACTTTAATGTGGGTCCTTTGGGTGTAACTGTTAGAGCGTAGCCGGAGACCTCTTTGTCTTCGAAGTGGGCGATGAGATGGAGTCGGTCGGCTAATAATTTCTGCAGCAATGGGCGAAGAAGATCATAGGTGAGCGGGACATCGCCTGCGGTTTTTGCTTTGACATCGAATCGGATGGAATCGATTTCCTTGTTGTGAGAGATCAGGTATTGCTCATCTATGTCATATGCAAGCTTGATTAGATCGGCTAAGGAAAAGTTCTCTGCTGTGAAGTAGGGCGTGCCGAAGGAGCTGAGGGATTGAAGCTTGTCTTGATGAGATGGGTCTATTGGAGTGATTGAGGCGACTTCGAATGAGGATTGTGCCTGATTGCTTGCGGCAGGAGTGCCTGCGAGTTGCGCGCTGGCCTGGGGCACGATTGCGAAAGTGAGAATGATGGCGGATAGTACGCGGTTGACGTAATGTTTGTGATGGGGCTGCCGTGTGTCCATGATGCGATGAATCCCCTTAGGGAGAAGGTGATCGAGCCATTCTGTCTTTGGTGGGGATTATAGTGACTGTGGTGAAAGTGAAAAACGGGCCGCATCGTTGTCGATGCGGCCCGTTTGTTTGCTGCTTGCTCAAGGCTGCCGATTTATTCTGGCTTGCCGAGGTTGTTTTTCCACTCGCGACCGTCGCGCTCGATGAGGCGATCGGCGGCGTCGGGGCCCCAGCTGCCGGCAAAGTAGTTGGGGAAGTTGTCAGGTTGATGAGAGGCCCAATACTGCAGGACGGGCGTGTAGAGCGCCCAGTTCACTTCTACACCGTCGCGGTGTGAGAAGAGGGTCTGGTCGCCGAGCATGGCGTCGAGCAGGAGGCGCTCATAGCCGTTGGCGCGCTGCTGACCAAAGGCTTGCGCGTAGCTGAAGTCCATGTTCACGGGGCAGACGGACATGCCGGGCGTGTTGGGGACCTTGGCTCCGAAACGCAGCGCGATGCCGTCGTCCGGCTGGATGCGGATGGAGATGATGTTGGGCTGAATCTCCGGGCAAGGCGCGTTGGCCTGGTCGAAGAGATGCAGCGGCGGCTGCTTGAACTGGATGGTGATTTCCGTGGCGCGCTTTTTGAGGCGCTTGCCGGCGCGGATATAGAACGGAACACCCGCCCAGCGCCAGTTGTCGATTTCAAGCTTGACGGCTGCGTAGGTTTCGGTGCCGGAGTTGGGATTGACGCGATCTTCCTGGCGATAGCCGATGACCTGCTCGCCATTGATGGTGCCGGGGCCGTACTGACCGCGGACGACGTTTTTCTGCAAGTTGATGGGCGGGATGGCCTGCCAGACCTTCACCTTTTCACGGCGGACGGCTTCTGCCTCGAAGCTCGACGGGGGCTCCATCGTGGTGAAGCCGAGGACTTCCATGAGGTGGTTCTGGATGATGTCGCGCAGGGCACCGGCTTTCTCATAGAACGGGCCGCGGCCTTCGATGCCGATGTCCTCGGCGGCGGTGATCTGCACGTGGTCGATGTAGTTGCGGTTCCACACTGGCTCGAAGATGCCGTTGGCGAAGCGGAAGGCCAGAACGTTCTGGACAGTCTCTTTGCCGAGGTAGTGGTCGATGCGGAAGACCTGCGCCTCGTGGAAGACGGCGTTGACCTGCTGGTTGAGCAGGCGGGCGGAGTCGAGATCATGGCCGAAGGGCTTTTCGATAACGACGCCTACGCGGCCTTTTTCTGGCTGCGCCATGCCGGCAGAGCCAAGGTTTTCGATGATGGGCGCGAAGTACTCGGGCGCGGTGGCCAGGTAGAACAGCCGGTCAGGGCCGATGTTCTTTTCTGTCGCGATGCGGTCGAGCTCGTCCTTGAGGCCGGGATAGCCCTTGGCGTCGTCGAACTGCAGCGCGTAGTAGCTGATTTTTTCCACGAAGGGAGCAAGCATGGGGTCGGAAGCATTGACGCCGCCGAACTCGAGGATGCCTTCCTTCATGTCTTCGGCGAATTCATTGCCGAGAGGACGGCGGGCAACGCCAACGATGGCGAAGTTTTTGGGCAGAAGGCCCGATTGCTCAAGATGGAAGAGCGCGGGGAGCAGCTTGCGCTTAGTCAGGTCTCCCGATGCGCCAAAGATGACCATGATGCCGGGAGCGGGAATTCGCTCGCCGCCGGTGGGAACGTTGGTCAGATCTGCGGGGTGTACTTGTACTGTTGCCATGGATTTCGACCTCTGGTCGAAACAGGGTACAGGGTACAGGGTGCGGGGTACAGTTTTGTTGTCCTAGGTAACTGTGCTTCCGTGCTCTGATTTGCTGTGCCTATTCGAACCTTGGAAAAGACAGCGCGGTTGAGCCGCGCTGTCAAATCATGGATGAGAGAACCGGGATCGAGGGTGCGGGGACCGTTTCATTATGCGAATGAAAACCTGTACCCTGCACCCCGTACCCTGTCCCCTGTCGTTAGTCTTTCTTGACTGCGTGGCCGCCGAAGGCGTTGCGCATGATGGCCAGGGCGCGGTCGGTGAAGTTGTTTTCCTCGCGGGAACGGATGCGGCGGATGAGCGACTCGGTGATGATGGGCGCCGAGACGTTGAGATCGATTGCCTCAAAGACGGTCCAGCGGCCTTCACCGGAGTCGGCGACGTAGGGCTCGAGTCCTTCGAGGGTGGGATTGGCTTTGAGGGCTTCGGCGGTGAGGTCGAGGAGCCAGCTGCGGACGACGGAGCCATAGCGCCAGACTTCTGCGATCTGGGCGAGGTCGAGGCTGAACTCCTTCTTTGCTTCGAAGATGGCAAAGCCTTCGGCAAAGGCCTGCATCATGCCGTACTCAATGCCGTTGTGAACCATCTTGACGAAGTGGCCCGAGCCGGCAGGGCCCATGTGGCCCCAGCCCGTGGTGGGCGAAGGAGCGAGGGTCTGGAAGATGGGCGTGAGGTATTCGACCGGCTCCTTGTCGCCGCCGAACATGAGGGAGTAACCCTCCTTGAGGCCCCATACGCCGCCGGAGGTACCTACGTCGATGAAGTTGAAGCCCTTGGCGGTGACTTCGGCGTGGCGGCGCTGAGAATCCTTGTAGTTGGAGTTGCCGCCGTCGATGAGGATGTCGCCGGGTGCGAGGTGTGGGATGAGCTTGGCAATGGTGTCGTCAACGGGCTTGCCGGACGGGACCATGATCCAGATGGCCTTGCGGCCGGTGAACTTCTGGGTGAGCTCTTCGAGCGACGAGACGCCGACGCTGCCGGCGGTGGTGAGCTTGGCTACGGCCTCTGTGTTGAAGTCAAAACCGATGACCGTATGGCCGCCAAGGCGGAGGCGCTCCGCCATATTGCCGCCCATCTTGCCGAGTCCGATAAGTCCGAGTTCCATTGTTGGTCTCCCTTGCTGGGTTTTTCTTGTGCGTCTCATCCGAGACGGTTGCTGTCAGAAAACTTCGAGTTCCTTGAGTGATTGGCGGAGGTTGGCCTCGCCGGTGAAGCGAATGGTGGAGAAGCCGGCGTCGGCGGCGAAATCTACGTTGCTCTGGCGGTCGTCAATGAAAAGGATACGGCTGGGCTTGACGCCGAGGATGTCGATGGCGCGTTTATATATCGCCGGCGAGGGCTTGCGCATGCCTACATAGCAGGAGCTGAGAGCCACTCGAAAGAGCTGACGCAGGCCGAAGCGGTCGAAACGGTAGTCATTGGGCTCGCGTGCCTCGTTGTTGAGCGCGCCGACAAGATATTTGCCGTCGGCGGCGAGATCTTTGAGGACGGGAATGCCGGTTTCAGGGATGGGAACGGATTGGCCAAGGATGGCTTTGAGGAAATCGTCGTGGGTGAAGGAGCGTGGCTCGTAGAAGACGGTTTCGTCGAGGTACTGCTTCGCCGTAATCTCGTCTTTTTCCCAGCGGTCGTTGGCGTCGGGGTGGCGGGCTTCAAACTCTTCAACGCTCAGACCGAAGTTTCGGGCGACGGTAGCGCGCTCCTTATGGTCCCAGCCGTTGGTGAGCAGGACGCCGCCTACGTCGAAGAGGATTACGTCGAAGGGGAGCATTAGACCTCGCGGTTAAGGGCGGGGAAGCCCGGTTGTGGAGTTTAAGCGGCGGGGGCGTTACGCTTTGCTTGCAGAGCCGTCACCGCATTGGTACTTCGCTTCGATGGCTAACACTTTGTTAAAACGGCGCGTGAAACGCTCTTCATTGGCGATGAATTTGGCGGCGATGAAGGCGTCCACCACTTCGTAAGCCAGTGACGCGCCGATGATGCGGGCCCCGAGAACAACTACGTTCATGTCGTCGTGCTCGACACCCTGGTGCGCGGAGTAGGTGTCGTGGCACATGCCGGCGCGAATGCCGGGAATCTTGTTGGCAGCGACGCACACCCCAACACCCGACCCGCAGATGAGGATGCCGCGCGGAGCAACGCCGGCCTTGATGGCATCGCCGACTTTTTCGGCGAAGTCGGGGTAGTCGTCGGGATGGTCGCCGTCGAAGGCGCCGAGATCGACGACTTCATGGCCCTTCTTCGTGAGATAAGCGCGGACATCTTCCTTGAGGGGGAATCCGGCGTGGTCGGCGCTGATGACTAATTTCATGGAAACTCCTTCGGAGTTCAGGGTACGGGGTACGGGGTGCCGGGTACAGCGCCGACTGCTCGGGACGGCGATTTTCTGTACCCTGTACCCTGTACCCGGTCTTACTTGATCAGTTTCTTTGCCTTTGCTGCGACGTTTTCCGGTGTGAAGCCGAGTTCCTTGTAAACAATGGGGCCGGGGGCTGAGGCACCGAAGCGGTCGAGGCCGAGAACGTCACCCGTGGAGCCGACCCACTTCCACCATCCGAGCTCTGCACCGGCTTCGATGGCGAGTTTCGGCACGTCGGCGGGAAGAACGCTGGCCCTGTACTCGGCGCTCTGCTTTTCGAAGAGCTCCCAGCTCGGGAAGCTGACAACGCGGGCCGCGATGCCTTCGGCTTCGAGAAGCTTCTTGGCTTCGACAGCAAACCAGACTTCCGAACCGGTGCCGATGAGGATGACCTTCGGGCTGGCTGCGTCTTCGAGGATGTAAGCGCCCTTGCTTACGCCTCCGTAGACGTCCACCTTTGTCGTGTCGATGACGGGGAGATCTTGTCTCGAAAGTGCAAAGAACGACGGTTCGCTGCGCTCGATGGCGAGGCGCCATGCGGCTGCCGTTTCATTCGCGTCGGCGGGGCGATAGTCGGTGAGGCCAGGGATGGCACGCAGCATCGTCAACTGCTCGATGGGTTGGTGCGTCGGGCCGTCTTCGCCGAGGCCGATGGAGTCGTGCGTGAAGATGTAGAGCGCGTGCGACTGCTGGATGGAGCCGATGCGGATGGCGTTCTTGCCGTAGTCGGCGAAGGTGAAGAATGTGGAGCCGAAGGGCAGGACACCGCCGTGCTGGGCCATGCCATTGACCGCAGCAAACATGCCGAACTCGCGGACGCCGAAGAAGACGTTGCGGCCGGCGGGGTCATCATGGAAGCTGGCGCCGGGCTTGAAGATGGTCTTGGTGGAGGCGGTGAGGTCGGCCGCGCCGCCGAAGAGCTCAGGCACTTCATTGGCGATGGCGTTCATGACAATCTGGCCGGCGTTACGGGTGGCAACCTTCTTTTCCGTTCCGAAGGTGGGGATGGCCTTTTCCCAGCCGGCTTTGCGCTCGCCCTTGAAGGTGCGGGTGAACTGAGCGGCGAGCTCGGGGTAGTCCTTCGAGTAGGCTTCGAAGAGCTTGTTCCACTCGGCTTCTTCTGACGCGCCCTTGGGACCGATCTTGCCCCAGTTGGCGGCGGCTTCTTCCGGCACGTAGAAGGACTTGTCCTCGGGGAAGCCGAAGAACTTCTTGGTGGCGGCAACGTTGGCCGCGCCGAGGGCTTCCCCGTGGACGGCGTTGGTGCCGGCCTTGGGGCTGCCGTAGCCGATGGTGGTGCGGACGGCGATGAAGGAGGGTTTGTCCTTCACTTCCTTGGCGGCGGCGATGGCGGCTTCGATCAGCTCAAGGTTGTTGCCGTCTTCGACGATCTGGACATGCCAGTGATAGCCCTCGAAGCGCTTCAACACGTTTTCGGTGTAGGAGAGGCTGGTGGGGCCGTCGAGAGAGATGAGGTTGTCGTCCCAGAACCAGATGAGCTTGCCCAGGCCAAGGGTGCCGGCGAGAGAGGCAACTTCATGCGAGATGCCTTCCATCAGGTCGCCGTCGCCGCAGAGGGCATAGGTGTAGTGGTCGACGATCTTGTAGCCGGGCTGGTTGTAGACGGCGGCGAGATGCTTTTCCGCGATGGCGAGGCCGGTGGCCATGGCGATGCCCTGGCCGAGCGGGCCGGTGGTCACTTCCACGCCTTCGGTGTCGAGCGACTCGGGGTGGCCGGGAGTGATGGAGTGCCATTGGCGGAAGTTTTCGAGGTCATTGATGGAGACCTTGTAGCCGGAGAGGTGCAGCACGGAATAGAGCAGCGCGGAGGCGTGGCCGTTGGAGAGAACGAAGCGGTCACGGTCAGCCCACTTGGCGTTGGCCGGGTTGTGCTTCATCAGCTTGTGGTAGAGCAGGTAGGCGATGGGAGCACAGCCGAGCGGGGCGCCGGGGTGGCCACTGTTGGCCTTTTGCACGGCATCAACGGCGAGAAGCCGGAGCGTGTTGATGGAGAGCTGATCTAGTTGAGCGGGAGAGAGAGTTTCCGCGCTGGTCGACATAGTGCAAGGTCCTTTCGTCGGGGAAGACGCGCCTCACGAAGAGGTGTGCGCCTGTTGAAGAAATACGTTATCGGGAGACAATGTCCACAACTACATTGTATCCAAGCCATTGGCCGGTATCGGCGTACCGCAGTGTGAAGGCGATCTGTGTCTCGGATGCCGAAAACGGCTGAATGTCTGCAAAGTGACCTGAGCTGCCCATGGTGTTGCTCCTTGAGTGCTGGACGGTCTGCCAGTTGTCGGTGGACCAGGTCAGCTCAAAGGGGCTTTCCGCGAGAATCCGTAATGTCTCGTTGGGTTTGATGCGCTGGATGGGGCGGCGGAAAGTGAAAATCTCAAGATTCCGGCGGGGTTGCGGGCCGCTTGCCATGCAATAGCGGTTGTAAACGGAGTCGATGCGGTCGAAGACCTGGCCGTCGCGGGCAGAGCGAAGGAGCTTGAGGTATTCCGCGTGCGCCCAGACCAGCGGGGTGGCGGAGCCGGCCGGGCCGCCGAGACGGAGGCCGCGACGAGGGATGTCGGCTTCGTCCCATACCTGCTCAGGCATCATCTGGCCGAGAGTGGCGAAGTCTTCGTAGGTTTTGATGAGCGGGGCGATGTCGCGGCCTGCGGCCAGCTCGTAGTGGGCGCGCTCGCCGGTGAGCAGGGGCCATACGCGGCCCTGGCCGTAGCCGGTGAACGGGGCGCCGTGATCGCCATTGCCGTAGCCATCCCAGTTGTAGCGGAGCCAGCCGGGCCCTTGCGGGAGGTCGCGTTTGAGCACGTGATCGACGACCTTGAGCGAGTCTTCCATAAGCTGCGAGCCGGCGGGGCGGATGCCGTAGCGGACGTATTCGAGGAAGCCGGCGTCGATGATTTCGCGGGCTTCAAACTCGGAGCGCGTGTCGGGCGGGCGGTTGTTGAGATGGATGGTCTCGGTGCCGGGGCCCTCTTCGTCGTAGGCCGCTCCGGATTCCGGCGGGCGGACGCGCATGTAGTGGCGCTTGATGTCGGGATGCAGGATGCCGTCGTTGGTGACGGTCCAGTCTTCGAGGTGGCCTTCCATCCAGTCGGCGAATTCTTCAATAAAAGTGGCGAGCTCGGTGGAGTCGTGGGCGCGGAGGATTTCCGCGGCGCAGATGAGGGAGGCAATGACAGCGGCGAGAGTGGAGGGCGAGTAGCCGGAGTTTTCTTCCCAGCGCTCCTGCTGGGTGATGGGAGCATGTTGGATGAGGTATGCAGCGGCGCGCTCGACGAAGGGAACGACGGAGAGCTCGCCGGTGGCGTTGGCTTTCCAGATGCGCCAGGCAAGGATGATGGGGAAGGCCACCTCGTCGAGCTGCATTCCGCCCCAATAGGGACGGCCGTCTACCCAGAAGTTCTGGGCGAAGCCGCCGTCGGGCTTCTGGGTACAGGCGAGGTAGACAAGAGCGCGGCGAGCGGTTTCGGCGCGGCCGCAGGCAAGCAATGCGCCTGCCGTTTGGACCATGTCGCGGGTCCAGACGAGGTGGTAGCCGCCGAGGTCGTCGTCACCCTTGGCCTGGCCCCATGGGATGGACGCTGAGGCCACGAATGCGCCGGAGAAGGTCTTGTCTTCATGGGCGAGGAGAACGTTGTGGCTGGCGCGCATGAGCAGGCCGCCGTCATTCGATTTTTCGGCGAGCCACTCAGGGTTGGCGGCGCGGTGCCACTGCTCGATGAAGCGCTTGCGGTGCTCCGCGTAGGGCGTGACGAGGGCGGAGAGGGTTTTCTGGAGCGAGGTGTGCAGGGTGTTGCCGATGCCGATGGCGACGGTGAACTCACGGGCGCCGTCCGCGCCAGCGCAGGTCATGTCGAGCTCGCCGAAGAGGGCGATGTTGCCGTTGGTGGCGGAGCCGAACTCCCAGTCCATGTGGAAGTTGTCTTTGAGGTCACGCCAGCCGTCAGATTGTCCGACGAAGCCGCAGGAGACGCGCGAAAAGCCGCAGGAGGCGCCCATGGCGAGCGACCAGTCGTTTTTTGCGGCCATGAGCATTTTGTAACCGGCGACGTCAATGGCGTGGCCGGAATTGCCTGTGCCGCCGCCGTCGAGATGCGGGGCGAGCAGGGCATAGAGCTTGAGGCGCGGGATGAGCTCGTGGTGGCCTTCCAGGCGTATGTTGACCAGCAGAACGGAGTGGTGCGGGTCGGCGATGACTTCCTTGATGAGCTTGTAGCGGCCGTCGGGGTCGCTGTTGATGTAACGGATGCCGAGGGCTTCGGGGTGGATGTACTCAAACGTGGTGAGCAGATCGCGCTTTTCTTCGTGGGCGAAGGTTTCGCCGTCCGTCACCATGAGCTCAAAGTCGCGGACCTGGGGCTTGTCGATGGTGGGGTGGTAGAGCTCGTTGACGATGCCGTGGGAGCAGGTGAACCAGAGACGGCTCGACGCCGAGTAGGCGGTGCCGATGGAGTCCTTGACGGCGGAGGTCCAGCGTGGAGGCAGGCCGGGCGCGCCAAATGCCTCGCCCTGCTGAGGGAGCCAACGATAGGATGTTTGATCGCTCATAGGTGGTTGACGGAAAGCCAAATGCGCAATCCATCGTACGCTCTTGATGATTGCGCGGATATGAAAGTTGCACTTACTTCGACGTCGAAGGGATTTTCGTACCGTAGTCTGGAAAAGTGCATTGTTGCGGGAAACAGGCGGAATTTTGCTGGGAAAGAGATGAAACGCGGCGCTGATTCCTGGCATCCATTGGCAGTGGAGATGGTGATTGACACTGACGTCACGCGAAGCAGCTACAATCTCAAACGAGGAGAAATGACCCATGGCTTATGAATTGCCCGCACTTCCCTATGGCCACGCGGCTCTTGAGCCCTTCATCGATACGGAAACGATGAAGCTGCACCACGGCAAGCATCACCAGACGTATGTAAACAACCTGAACGGCGCGATTGAGAAGCATCCTGAACTGGGCTCGAAGACGGTGGACGAGCTGGTTTCGGATCTGAATGCGATTCCTGAGGATATTCGCGGCGTTGTGCGGAACAACGGCGGCGGGCACTCTAACCACTCGATGTTCTGGACGCTGATGGCTCCGGCGGGGCCGGGTGTCGGCGGCGAGCCTACCGGCGCCATTGCCGAGCAGATCACGAAGGATTTCGGCAGCTTTGAGGCCTTCAAGAAGACTTTCAACGAGACGACCGCGAAGCAGTTCGGCTCGGGCTGGGGCTGGCTGGTGTTCAAGGGCGGCAAGCTGGAGATTTTGACCACGCCGAACCAGGACACGCCGCTTTCGCAGGGGCTGTATCCGATTCTGGGCAACGACGTTTGGGAGCACGCCTACTACCTGAAGTACCAGAACAAGAGGCCGGATTACCTGGCTGCCTGGTGGAACGTGGTGAACTGGGCGGTTGTGAATGAGCGCTTCGCTAAGGCGAAGGCTTAAAAACGAGGACTGACAGACTTTGGGGACCAGGGACTGATTGTGGCGGGTGCACTGCTGCCAGTCCCTTGGTTCCTTTTGTCATTTTGCGTGAAAGGTGGCGGGCGCAAACGCGGCGGCTTCCACGCCATTCTTGTTCTGATGCTCGCGTGGAGGCTGAATCAGCCTGTATAGCCCCACATTTTGACTAGTGCAATCATGGAAGTTTTCCATGCGGGGCTGAAATTGAGGATTGTTACGACCAGTTCTCCGCCCCACAAGAGGGCTGTGCCGTAAAGAACCGAACGCATAACGCGCTTGTGCTTGAACCAATCCCAGGCGAGCATGGCGACCAACATCAGGGCAATGCCCCAGAAATATTGAAGCCACCAGCCGAATGGGCCAGGCAGGGTGTGACTGATTCCTATGAGCCATATCCGTGCGAAGCCCGCATCTGAGATCGCCACGGCGGAAAGGATCATTAACCGCTTGTGCTCCGCCAGATTTTTCCGCATGAGCAAGCCCGCGATTATGAACGCGGAGAAGGCGAACATCTCCTCGAACTCCAGAGCGAGGAACTGCGGCGCATAGTCAGGATGGCTGACCTGCCGCGCCTGATCGACCAGGGCCGCTACGAGACCCAGCGGAACCATCGCCGCGGATAGAATGGCGGTGAACCATCCCAGCCGCATGTGAAGCCGGATATTGCTGGTTTCGACGAGAAGAATTTGCACGGATACCAGGACCAGCCACGCGACATAAACCGCGGCGTGCGCGTGCAAGATTGCAGGCGGCGGGGGATCCTCGTGCAGATAGCGCGAGAAGTCGAGCCCAAAGCCACCGAGCACTGCGGCCCAGACGATGGCCATCCAAACGGCGTAGACTTTACGATCGGTTCGCGCGGGTAAAGCCGCAGAGAGCGGTATTCCAGGCATTTTCCTCCATAGGAACGCTTCAGATGGGTATTGTGTGAAATTGTGCGGGGGCCTTTAACCGTATCATGAAGGACTGTTTTTGCAACTCTGTTGCGAAAACAGTGTCTATATGAACGATGAAACACATACGTTTTACCGTGGCCCTTGTGGGCCTGATTGCTTTGGGGTCGATTGCGGGTGCGGCGCAGTCGGGTAGTTTTACTGTTAGCCAGAACGGGAAGCAGGTCGGGACGGCCAGCTATAAATTTGTGGCTGTGCAGGGCGGGTATAACTCCGAGTCGCTGGTGAACGTTTCGATGACGGGGCTGAATTATCAGCTCTCGAAGACGGAGCGGCTGGATTCAGCGAACCGGCTGAAGCATGTGCTGGCCAGCGGCATTGTGAATGGCTCGGCGGTGAATATTACTGCGAAGCCCGATGCGGCGAATCTTCTGCTGAACATTTCTGCGAATGGTCGCGCGACGACGACGCGGCTGGATGCGCATGCGGGCGCGGTCTTTCTTGCGGACTTTGATCCTGGCGCACTGCAGACGCTGCTGGCGCTGTGCGTGACGCAGCGCGGAAGCGACCTGTGGGCGGTGGTTCCGAAACGGGCTGGCAGCGTGACGCAGGTGACGGTGGTGACCGATGCGCCGGAGCAGGGAACGCTCGACGGTAAGCCGGTCACGGTGCAGCACCTGACGGCAACGATCAACGACGCGAAAACGGAGCTTTTTGCGGGGCCGAAGAATGATTTGCTGCAAGCCGAGTTGCCGCAGGCGGGCTTTGCGCTGGTGCGGAATGGGTTTGTGCTGACTCCGCCGAAGAAGGCAGGGGCGCTGCCGGCGGATGCGGCACAGTTGAAGCAGCAAATGCAGCAGGAACAACAGCAACAGCAGGCACCGCAGCAATATCCTCAGCAGCCGCAAGAGTAGTTCATACGGTTGAATTGCCAGGTGAAGAGCCTGCCAGCAGGACGGTTGCTGCAAAGAGCATCGTGTCAAATACGTAGTTGAGTCCTTCGACTGCGAGCGGGGTGTGGATCTCGGCTACGAGGATAGGAACGTAGAAGAACGCCGTAAGCAGCAGAAGCGCTGCGCCTGCTCCGGTGGCGGCCATGCGGGCAGCACGCGGGATAAGCAGTGCGGGCCCTGCGAGGAGCAGGATAATTCCAACAAAATATGTAATCAGGGTGGGTGCTGGAATCCACTCCGGCGTTATTTTTTCGAGCGGTACGCCGGATACATTGTGCGGGTAGAGAAAATGTTCGACGGCATAGAAGACCAGTGTGACTGCGAGGATGGTGCGGCTGATGCGGAGGAGCGTGGCTCGGGTGGAACCGCCGCTGGTGGGCCATACGCTTCCGGCGAGTGCCATAGCTCCGGCAGAGAAGGCGAGCTCGCGGAAGGTCAGTATCCAGTTAATGCGGTTGTGCGGTTCTGCGATTGTGGCCGGCAGGTCCATGGTAGCGACGAAGATGAGAAACATGAGCGCCAGCAGCGATGCTGACCAGCGCACATGGCGCCATGCGATAAAACTGATGGCCGCGGCGAAAAGCGCGAGGCCGACGAAGTACGTCCAGAAGAGATGCCAGGGCAGCCAGCGAGGCACGATGGCCATGAGATCGTGCGCATCGAAGAAGTGTTCCATGGCAAAGACTGCGAGTGGGGCGGCCTCAAAGACTGGCGCGAGCGCAAGGAGCCTGGCGGTGCCGGTGGCGTCTTGAAATCGCGGCCATGCGAGGACGAGTCCTGCAATCAGCGCGGTGACACCTGCAATGAGCATCGCCCATACCAGTACCGGCATATCTGTCCCCCGCGATGAAGTTGTTGCGAAATGGGCAACAGGATAGCACGCAGCAAATGTGTCTGAAGATAAGGATATTTAGAGCGCATTTGCTGCCGCGACCGCTGAGGCCCAGGCCCACTGGAAGTTATAGCCGCCGAGCCATCCGGTTACATCCACGGCTTCTCCGATGAAGAAGAGGCCGGGTGTGGTGCGGGATTCCATGGTGCGGGCTTGCAGGTCGCGGGTGTCGATGCCGCCAGCGGTGACTTCGGCTTTCTCGTAGCCTTCGGTGCCCGTGGGATGGAACTTGTAGCGGCGGAGATAGTGTTCTGCGGCTTCGAGGGCTGCGTTGGTCCAACCGCTTGGCGCGGCGGTTTCGGCGAGATGGTTGGCAAGGCGCTGCGGGAGAATTTCGCGGAGGGCTGCGCGGTAGGCCACGGTGTCGCGGCGGGCGTTTTTAGCCCGGAGCGGAGCGAGAACCTGATTGCAAAGGGCGAGCACATGCTCGCCCTTTGCCGTTTGCGGGGCGAAGTCTACGTAGATGGGCTCGCCGGGGCGCCAGTAGGTGGAGGCTTGCAGAATGGCTGGACCGCTTAGGCCGCGATGCGTGACGAGCATCTTTTCGCGGAAGCGCGGAGCGGGGTTGCGATGGATGATTTTTTCTGACCACGCTACGACTTCGGTGGAGACGCCGGAGAGCGAAGTCCATGCGGCTTCATTGCCGCCTAGCGTGAGCGGGACTAAGGCGGGGCGCAGTTCTACGATGCGGAGGCCGAATTGTCGGGCGAGGTCGTAAGCGAAGCTGGTTGCTCCCAGCTTGGGGATGGATAGGCCACCTGTGGCTACGACGAGTGCTTCGGAGCTGAATTCGCCTTGGGTGCTGGTGGTGCGGAAGTTTTTCTGTTCGCTTTGGACGGAGATTTGCCGGGCATTCAGAAAGATTTCGACTTTACCGCGTTCGCACTCAGCGAGGAGCATGTCGAGAATCTGACGCGAGGAATGGTCGCAGAAGAGCTGGCCTAATGTTTTTTCGTGGTAGGCGATGTTGTAGCGTTTGACGAGCTCGATAAAGTGCGCGGGCTGGTAGAGGGCCAGTGCGGATTTGGCGAAGTGGGGATTGTCGGAGAGGTAGCGGTCGGGTGCAGTGTGAATGTTGGTGAAGTTGCAGCGGCCTCCGCCGGAGATGAGGATTTTGCGGCCGGCCTGCGTGTTGTGGTCGAGTAGTGCGACGCGTTTGCCGCGCTGACCGGCTTGTGCGGCGCACATGAGGCCTGCGGCTCCTGCGCCGAGGATAACCAGATCATATTGGCGCGGGACGCTTGCGAACATAGATGTATTGTCGCTGACTCAGCTAGCGGGGCTGTAGCGGGACAGGACAAGAGCGAGCGCTTCTTCCGGCGTGGCAATGGAGCCTTCGAGCTGGGCGTCTTCTACGGCGTGGAGGATTTCTTTGAACTGCGGGCCGGGTTGGAAGCCCAGCGCGATGAGCTCGCGGCCGGTGAGCAACGGAGTGGGACGGACAGCTTCTTCAGGGATGGCTTCGAAGCGCTCGCGGACAAAATTCCAGTGGTCGAGATTGCCGCTGGCGGCGAGGCAATCCATTTTGTGCAGCGCGAGGTGCTGCGGGAAGTCTTCGAGGCGGAAGAAACGCTTGAGCGTGGAGTGCTTCATTTTGTCGGCGTCTGCGAAGCGCATGTGGTTTTCGATGAGGGCGAGGATCTGGTGCGTCTCGTCGTTCGAGAAGCGGAGGCGTCGGCAGATTTCCGCGCCAATGGCGACGCCGACTTCAACGTGTCCGTTGAAGCGGATGCGGTCAGCGGCGCGCTGGAAAGTCGCGGGTTTGCCTACGTCATGGAGCAGTGCGCCCCATGCGAGTGTGAGTGGGGAGTTGGGTTCGAGTTGCTGCAAGAGCATGAGCGTGTGCGTCCAGACGTCGCCTTCGGGATGGTACTGCGGCGGCTGTTCGACGCCTTTCATCTTTGTGACGTCGGGGAGAACTTCGACGAGCAGATTTGTTTCGTCGAGTAATTCAAAAGCGCGGCGGGCTTTGCCTTCGGTGAGCATTTTGGTCAGCTCATCGCGGACTCGCTCGCGGCTTACGTTGGCGATTTTTGCTGCTTGATGCTGGATGGCAGCTTTGGTGGCGGGTTCGATGGTGAATCCGAAACGCGCGGCGAAGCGGACAGCGCGGAGAAGGCGGAGCTGGTCTTCTTCAAAGCGGCGTGCGGGATTGCCGATGGCGCGGAGGATGCCGGCGTCGAGGTCGGCCAGGCCGTTGACGTGATCCTTGACTGCTTCGCGGAGATTTTTCGATGCGAGATTTGTGGGGTCGAGAAGCAGGCCGTTGATGGTGAAGTCGCGGCGTTGGACGTCTTCTTCTGCGCTGAGGGTGTAACGGACGGCGTCGGGGCGTCGGCCGTCGGAGTAGGCGCCGTCGCTGCGGAAGGTGGCTACTTCGGTTACGGCTTCATCTTCCGCGACGAGGACTACGCCGAAGTGTGCGCCTACGGCGAAGGTGCGGGGGAAGGCATTTAACACTACGTCCGGCGTGGCGGAGGTGGCTACGTCGTAGTCGGCGGGTTCGCGGTTGAGAAGGAGGTCGCGGACGCAGCCGCCAGCGAGCCATGCTTCATAGCCTTTGCCGTGCAGGGTTTCTACGATGCGGAGCGCGGCGGCGAATTGAGGAGTGTCGGGCATCTGGTTTATTGTCTCGCGTCATGCAGGTCTTAAACTGATGAGATGACGAAGGGCCTCATTCTGGGCATTGAAAGCTCGTGCGACGAGACGGCGGCGGCGGTGGTCGAGCGCGGTTCGCGGACGCTTTCGTCTGTCGTGGCTTCGCAGATTGCTACTCATGCGAAGTATGGCGGGGTGGTGCCGGAGCTGGCCAGCCGGGAGCATCTGCGGGCTATTGTGCCTGTTGTCGATGCGGCGCTGAAAGAGGCTGGCGTTCGGCTTGAGGATTTGGACGCGATTGCGGTGACGAGCGGGCCGGGGCTGGCTGGGGCCTTGCTTGTAGGTATTACTTATGCCAAGGCGCTGGCCTTTGCAGAAGAGAAGCCGGTGATTGCGGTGAATCATCTGGAAGGCCATATTCATGCGGTGCTCTTGAATGAGCGCGAGAATGATGCGGCGAACGATGTGTTTGAGGCGGAGCCTTCGCTTGCCCTGGTGGTTTCGGGTGGGCATACGGCTTTGTACCTCGCGACTCCGCTGAAGCATGGCTGGACGTACCAATTGCTGGGGCGGACGCTGGATGATGCGGCTGGCGAAGCCTACGACAAGGTGGCGAAGCTGCTGGGGCTGGGATATCCGGGCGGGCCATGGATTGACGCGTTGGCTAAGTTTGGCGATCCGAAGGCGGTGCCGTTCGCGTTTGCTCGGATTAAGCACAAGGTTCATCTGCATGGGAAGGCTCCGAGGACGAAGGGGGCGAAGACGGCGCCGATTGCGGATCTGGATTCGCGGTTTTTGTTTTCGTTTTCCGGAATTAAGACGGCTGTGCTGCGGCATGTGGAGTTGAACGGGCTGCGCGCGGGCGCGGGGGAGCGGCATGCGCAGGTGATTGCCGGGGCTGAGGTGCCGAAGACTCGCGAACAGGCGCTGGAGTTGTGCTCGCAGCCGGTGCTCGATTTAATTGCCAGTTTTCAGGCTGCGGTTGTGGGCGATTTGCTGAAGAAGACTTTTGCGGCTGCGGAGTCTGTGGGCGTGAAGCATGTGCTGGTGACGGGCGGTGTGGCGGCGAACCGGGAGCTGCGGGAGCGGTTTGCTGCGGAAGCGAAAAAACGCGGGGTGAAGATTGCGTTTCCTACGCTGGCGCTCTCTACCGATAATGCGGCGATGATTGCGGCGGCGGCTTGGCCGCGGTTTCAGGCGGGCGAGTTTGCGGAGAGTGCGCTGAGTGCAGATGCTTCCCTGGCGCTTGGTGTGTGAACGCCTGGCTTTGTTGATGTCCTCTCTTGCTTCCCGTTTTTTGTCCTTGCCAGACGGGCCCACTACGCGTGGTGCGGCATTGCATGCAGCCACTGCTCGCTGCGCTCGCCATCAAGGCGTCCTGGAGACCGGAGGCCGCATCTGCTGTGCGCAGTACCCGCTGCTACAATCTAGAGGGCCGGAAACGGCTAATTTTGACCTCTGTAACCCTGCTGAATGACGCTTCGCCTCTTTAATACTCTCTCGGGACAACTGGATGAGCTTGCGCCGGTGAACGGCGACGAGCTTCGCATGTATGCCTGCGGGCCTACGGTGTATGACTACGGCCACATTGGCAACTTCCGCACGTTTTTGCAGGTGGATGTGCTGCGGCGGTTTTTGAAGCTGACCGGCACGAAGGTTCGCCACGTGATGAACATTACCGACGTGGACGACAAGATTATTCGCAACGCGGCCGAGCGCGGAGTTCCGATAGGCGAGTACACGCCGAAGTTTGTCGAGGCGTTTTTTGAGGACCTGGACTCACTGCGGGTCGAAAAGCCGGAGTTTATTGCTCGCGCTACCGAACATATTCCCAAAATGGTGGAGCTGATTCAGAAGCTTGAAGCGACTGGCGCGGCTTATAAGACTGAGGATGGCAGCTGGTACTTCCGGCTGAAGGCGTTTCCTGAGTACGGCAAGCTGAGCAAGAAAGACCTGTCCGGGATTGAGGACGGGGCACGCGTGGATGTGGACGAGTACGAAAAGGACTCGGCGCGCGACTTTGCTCTGTGGAAGGCTGTGAAGCCGGGCGAGACGTCGTGGGATACGGCGATTGGGCGCGGGCGTCCGGGGTGGCACATTGAGTGCTCCGCAATGGCGATGGAGTATTTGGGCGAGACGCTGGATCTGCATGCGGGCGGCGAAGATTTGATGTTTCCGCACCACGAGAACGAGATTGCACAGAGTGAGACGGCGACTCACAAGCCGTTTGCGCGGCACTGGATGCATGTGCGGTTTCTGCTGGTGGACGGCAAGAAGATGTCGAAGAGCGAAGGGAATTTTTATACGCTTCGCGACCTGTTGTTGAAGGGGTATAAGGCTTCGGCGATTCGGCTGGCGCTGATTTCGGTGCCGTACCGGAATCAGTTGAATTTCACGTTTGACGGGCTCACTGAATCTACGAATGCGATTGACCGGCTGCGAACTTTCCATGAGCGGCTGAGGAAGGCTCCGCTTGCGGAAGGCGAGAGCGAGGCGATGAAGGCTGCGGCGGAGAAGGCTCGCAGCGATTACTTTGCATCGCTCGAGAATGATTTGAATACGGCTGACGCGCGGGCGCCGATTTTTGATCTCGTTCGGGCGGCGAACACTGCACTCGACAAGGGCGAGTTTCTGGCTGGCGACCGCAAGGCGGTGCTTTCGGTGCTTCGAGACTTCGACGCGGTGTTTGATGTGCTTGAGGATCGCGACGCGATTGCGACGGAAGAAGCTGTTGCGTGGGCGCAGGCGGAGGGGCGGGAGATTGCTCCGGAGCTGTTGGCGCGGCAGGGGCTGACCGATGCGGAGATTGACGCGCTGGTGGAAGAGCGGACGAAGGCCAAGAAGATGCGGAACTTTGGCCGCGCCGACCAGATTCGCAATGAACTGGCGGAGAAGGGCGTCATTATTGAGGACTCGAAGGATGGGGTGCGCTGGAAGCGGAAGTGAAAAAGGCAGCTTTTATCTGCCAGCTCTCAGCTTTTAGCCTGTCCGGTGTGACAACTGGCTTTGGTGGGAAGATATCTCAGGAACGTAGAGGAGAGAGTCTATGGAAGCGCACGAGGCACACGAACTTCAGGAACATGCGGAGCACGGAGCGCACGAGGCTACGCTCAGGCCGGTTGCTTTTACGATGAGCGTGCTGGCTGTGCTGGTGGCGGTGACCACGGTGCTGGGACATCGCACGCATACCGAGGCGGTGCTGACGCAGAACAAGGCGACGGACCAGTGGAATCTCTACCAGGCGAAGAAGATTCGTGCCAATGACACGGCGCTAATCCAGGATCTGCTGCGTGTGATGGCGGTGACGGATAAGGCAACGGCGGATAAGACGCTGAAGGCCTATGAGGACCACCAGGCGAAGTGGGCCGATGATCTGAAGGACGAGGAAGAGAAGGCGCGCAAGCTCGAAGAAGCGGTTGAGGTCGCTGAAGGGCGCGCGAATCGCTTTGACCTGGGCGAGGCTCTGCTGGAGATTGGGTTGGTGATCAGCTCCGTTACGCTGCTGACCAGAGCTCGGGTTTACTGGTACCTGGGGCTGGTGTTTGCGTTAGGCGGGCTGGCGGCTGTGGGCTCGGCGTTTCTTTTGCGCTGAGGTTGCCGGAGGTGTTCGATTGTGAACACCCCAAACTGTGAGCGGTCAGTGGAGTGACTGGCTCCGGGTTTTTTAGTTACATGTAAACCAAAGAAAATAAAGCAATCGCGGCATCGAATAATTTGGCACGTGACGTGCACATCTGTCCGACGTCATGGATATTGCTCGCCCGGATATTAAGAAGAAGAAGCAACGCCAGACGGCTGTTTGGGTCGTCCTGGCGCTGGTGGTTCTGGCTGCGGCCGGATTCCTGGTTTCGCGACTGAAGCCCGCAGCTCCTACGGTGGATGCCTCGGCGGTTTGGCCGGATACGGTGAAGCGCGGCGATTTCACCCGCAATGTTCGCGGGTCAACCGGTCTGCTGGTGCCGCGCGAAGACGCAATCCGCCTGATTCCCGCACTGACAGATGCGACGGTGGTGCACATTCGCGTGCTGCCGGGCGCGATTGTGAAGCCGGACACAATTCTGATGGATCTCTCGGATCCTGAGCTTGAGCAGAAACTGCTGGATGCGCGGCTGGCGGTGAAGGGTGCCGAGGCGGACTACAAGAGTCTGCAGGCGACGCTGCAGTCGACGCTGATGGACAAGAAGACGGCGGCGGCGGCGGTGAGCGCGGATTACACGCAGGACACGCTACAGGCGCAGACCGATCAGAAGCTTTATCAGCTGGGCGTGATTTCGGGCCTCGCATATCAGAAGTCGAAGGGCACGGCCGATCAGCTGACGACGCAGCACAATCTCAGCCAGCAACAGGTCTCCGTAAACGAGAAGGCGATCGAGGTGCAGCTTGCTTCAGCGCACACCAAGGTGGAGCAGGCGCAAGCCCTGCTGGCGCTCTACGAGAAACAGAATGACGCGCTGCAGGTGAAGGCGGGGATCTCGGGCGAGCTTGCTCCGCTGGCGCTGCCGGTGCAAGTGGGACAGCACGTGACGGCAGGAACGTCAGTAGCAGAGGTGATTCAGCCGGACAAGCTGAAGGCTGCTCTGCAGATTGCCGAGACGCAGGCGCATGACATTGCGATTGGGCAGAAGGCCAGTGTTGATACGCACAACGGCGTTGTGGCCGGGCACGTGACGCGAATTGATCCGTCGGTAGTGAACGGAACACGAACGGTTGACGTAGTACTGGATGGACCGCTTCCTCCGGGTGCGGTGCCCAACCTGAGCGTGGATGGAACGATTGACCTTGAGCACCTGACCGACGTGCTGTATGTGGGCCGGCCGGCACTGGGCAATGAGAACTCGACGCTGAGCTTGTTCAAGGAAGATCCGGACCACAAGGGTGCGACGCTTGTGCACGTGAAGGTGGGACGCGCTTCGGTGCAGTACATCCAGGTGTTGGATGGGCTGAAGGAAGGCGACACGGTGATTCTCTCCGATATGTCGCATTACGACGGTGTGGACCGGATTCGGTTGCAGTAAAGACAGGGCAGGGATCAGATTTCAGGGATCAGAAAATTTTCGATGGGGGAACGCATGGCTAACGATACGTTGATTGACATTGAGAATCTGACGAAGGTGTTTTACACCGATGAAGTGGAGACGCATGCGCTCTCCGGCATTCATCTCACCATCTCGCGCGGCGAGTACGTGGCGATGAGCGGGCCTTCGGGCTGCGGCAAGTCGACGTTGCTTTCCATTCTTGGACTGCTCGACACGCCGACCGGCGGCAAGTACATGCTGAACAACAAGCCCGTCGAGAACCTGAGCTTCGGTGAGCGCTCGCGGATTCGCAACCAGGAGATCGGGTTCATTTTCCAGAGCTTCAACCTGATTGGCGACCTCACCGTGGAAGAAAATGTCGAGCTGCCGCTGACGTATCGCGCCGGCATGCCTTCGGCGGAGCGCAAGAAACGCGTGAAGGAAGCGCTGGAGCGAGTGAACATGGCGCACCGCATGCGGCATTATCCGGCGCAGCTCTCGGGCGGTCAGCAGCAGCGTGTGGCCGTGGCGCGTGCGCTGGCCGGTTCGCCCTCGATTCTGCTGGCGGACGAACCTACCGGAAACCTGGACTCGAAGAACGGCGAGGCGGTGATGCATCTGCTGGCCGATCTGCATCGCGAAGGCTCGACGATCTGCATGGTGACGCACGATCCGCGCTTTGCCAAGCATGCGCAGCGCGAGGTGCACCTGTTTGACGGAAAAGTTGTGAGCGAGGACGAGCTGCGGAAGCTGACGGCTGAAGTGGAGGCGTAATCATGCTTCTGCAGGATCTGCAATATGCGCTGAGGCAGTTCCGGCGCTCGCCGGGATTTGCGCTGACGGTGATGCTTACGCTGGCGTTGAGCGTGGGCATGGCTACGGCGGTTTTCTGTGTCATCGACACAGTTATATTGCAGCCACTGCCGTATGACCATCCGGAGCGGATTGTGGACCTGCAGAGCCGCAGCCGCAGCGGATACACGCAGCCTGCCTCGTGGCCTGGCTATCAAGATGAGCGGGCGCAGGCGCAAAGTTTTGCGGCGCTGGCGGGGTACAACGATTACCGCACTTACACCATGGAGACACCCAACGATGGGCCGGTGCTGATGGATTCCGTGCGCTCGACGGACAACTTCTTCACGGTGTTTGGCGTGCGTCCACTGCTTGGACGCACGTACCTGCCGGGAGAAGAACTGGACGGCAAGAATGACATCGTTGTTCTTGGTTACGACACCTGGCAGCGTTACTTCGGCGGCGACAAAAATATCCTGAATCGCGCGGTCAAGCTGAACGGCCGTACTTTCACCATCATCGGCGTCATGCCAGCGGGGTTTCGTTTCCCTCTCAATATGCGTAACGCGATTTATACGCCGCTGCATCTGGATGAATCATGGATGAAGGATCGCGGCAGTCACTGGCTGCGCACGATTGCGCGGCTCAAAGATGGAGTGAGCATCAACCGGGCGCAGGCTGATCTTTCGCAGGTTTTCCTTAACATTGGCAGGAGCAATGAGGGCCACGATGGTGGGCGAACGGTGCGGCTCATGCCGTTGGCCGAGAGCGTGAATGCCAAGACCCAGGGGCCGCTGTGGACACTGTTGGCCGCGGTGCTGGCGGTACTTGCGATTGGCTGCGTGAATGTGGCTGGATTGCTGCTGGCGCGTGGCGTGAAGCGCGAGCGTGAGATGGCCATGCGCACAGCGATTGGCGCGGGCCGCTGGCGGCTGGTGCGGCAGGTATTGACGGAGAGCCTGCTGCTGGCTGTGGCGGGTGCGTGCGGCGGCATTCTGCTGGCAGGCGCGATGCTCAAGGGAATGCGCGTGTTTCTTGTCCATGCGCTTTCACGCGGGGCAGACATTCATCTCAACTGGATGGTGCTTGGCGCGGCCATTGCCGCCTCCGTTGTGGCCAGTCTTGCAGCTTCGCTCTATCCGGCGCTGCGCATGTCAGGCGTGAATCCGAACAGCGCTCTGAAGACCGGAGGCAGCGCGGGCGCGGGGCGCGGACAACATCGGCTGCGTGCCGGGTTTGTGATTGTGCAGATGGCGCTGACGTTTGTGCTGCTGGTCGTTTCCGGCATGTTGATTCGCATGGTGGGGAGATACACTCATGCGGACCTGGGCTTCGATCCAGCGCACATTCTGTCTGCGGAAATCAATCTTTCGCCTGCCCGCTACACGGGGCGCGATCTGATTGCGGATTTCTATCAGCCATTGTTCGATCGCGTGAAGCAGATACCCGGCGTGCGGGCTGTGGGCGTTATCAGCATTGTGCCGATCAAGGATTGGGGCTCCAACTCGGAACTGCATATTGCTGGTCAGCCGCCTTATCCGAAAGGGCAGGAAAGACTTTCGGAGATTCGTTTGGTCAGCGCCGGATACTTTGATGTCTTTGGCGTCACGCTGCACCGTGGGCGGATGATTTCTTCTGCTCTCGATACACCGGATAATCCCTCGTCTGCAATTGTGGTGAATGAAGCGTTTGTGAAGAAGTTCATCCCGAGCGGTCTGGATGCTGTGGGGCAACGGCTGGACGATGCCGATAAGCAGGAAAATTGGACGCGCATCGTGGGCGTGGTGAGCGATATACGCCAGAACATTTACGAGCCTCCGCGGGCTGAGCACGATTACCTGATGGATGCCATGCCGGTGAAAGACCGGGCCACAGGATTGAACGGCATGAACCTGGTGATTCGCACAAGCGGCGACCCGACAAGCATTGTTCCTGTGCTGCGTAACGTGATTCATGAGATTGATCCAACAGTGCCGTTCAAGACGCCAGAGACGATGACGGAAGTGGTTGCTCAGACGCTGGTCTTTGAGCGCATGGAAAGCTGGCTGTTTGGCATCTTTGCTGCGCTTGCTCTGGTGCTTGCTCTGGTTGGACTGTATGGCTTGGTGAGTCACGAAGTGGAGCAGCAGACGCGTGATATTGGCGTGCGGATGGCGCTGGGAGCTACGCGCAGCCGTGTGATGGGCATGGTGATGCAGCGCGTGGCGTGGATGTTGGGTGTGGGCGCGATTACCGGACTGGTGCTGACGGCGCTGGTGCGGACGGTGATCGACATGGTGATTTACTTCGATGCGCAGAAAGAAGCAGGCAATGTGTTTGAGATTGCCTTATTGTTGATCGCCGCCGGCTTGATTGCGGCGTTAATTCCGGCGCAGCGCGCGGCTTCGATTGAGCCGATGCAAGCTCTGCGGGCGGAATAGGAGGAGTCGAGATGCTTCAGGATCTGCGTTATGCGCTGCGCCGATTGCGGCAGGCGCCAGGCTTTGCACTCGTTGTGGTGCTTATGCTGGCGCTTGGCATTGGCGCGAATACGGCTGTGTTCAGCGTAATGAACGCGATCCTGATGCAACTGCTTCCTGTGAGCCGGCCGAATGGGCTGTACTATGTGCGCATGGCCAATGGCGAGGATCAGCCGCCGGGCGCAAGCAATACGGGCAACGGAAGCACTTCGTTTTCTGAGGAGGCATTTGAAGCGCTGCGGCAGCGCAGCGATGTTTTTGAGGAGCTGATTGCATACGTGCCGCTCAGCTTTAATGAGAGCGTTGCGGTGCGTCACGGCGAGCTTCCGGAAGAAGCCGATGGGGAAGAGGTCAGCGGCAATTTCTTTTCCGGGCTGAGCGCGCGTATGGCGCAGGGGGGCGGGTTCACGCTTGCAGATGAAAAGAAGCATGCGGCAGTTGCCGTGCTGAGCTACGACTACTGGACCCGGAGCTTTGCGCGCGATCCGTCAATCATCGGACAGACGCTTTATGTGAAGGGTGTTCCGATGACGGTTGTGGGGGTGGCGGCACGCGGCTTCCATGGCATCGATCCGGGCACGTCGATTGATTTCTGGATTCCGCTGCAGAACCGGCCTGAGCTGAATGCGTGGGGGGGCACCTTCAGTCAGCTTTATGGATATCCCAAGTGGTGGAGCTTGCCGCTGATGGCGCGCCTGCGCCCGGGTGTTTCGCCGGCGCAGGCGCAGCAGGCGCTGAGCGGGACGTTTGCCGAAGTAGCAAAGCAGGCCGTTGGCACGATTGACCCAAAGCAATGGAAGCCGCTGCTGGATTTTGTGGAAGCGCGTGGAGTGGGTATTAGCCGGGACGATTTTCGAAACCAGTTGAACGTGCTAATGGGGCTTGTGATTCTGGTGCTGCTGATTGCGGGCACGAATGTGGCGATGCTGATGCAAGCGCGGACTACGGCGCGGCAGCGCGAATTCAGTGTCCGGCTGGCGATTGGTGCGAGCCGGAAGGCGATTTTACGCAGCATGTTGTGGGAAAGTGCCCTGCTTGTGGCTGCGGGTGCGGTGTTTGGCTGGCTCTTTGCGGTGGCGGCGACGCGGGTCCTGGCGGCGTGGTCAGAGATTGAGACGGGATTGAGCCCAGACCATACGGTTCTCATTTTTACGATTACGGCTTCCTGTGTAGCAGCGCTGACGTTTGCGCTGGTTCCTTTCTGGACGGCGATTCATGCGCCGGTGAATGGAGTGCTGCGGTCCAGCGCGACGAATGTGACAGAGAGCCGGGCGCGCGCGATGGGCGGACGCGCTGTGCTGGCTGCGCAAATGGCGGTTTGCCTGGTGCTGTTGATGGCGGCGGGGCTGCTGCTGCGCACGCTGCGAAATTATGCGACGCAACAGCTTGGCATGGATACGCAAGGGTTGCTGGTCTTTGGTGTTACGCCGCAGGGGAAAGGCGATACGCTCCAGTTCTATCGCACGCTCATGGATAAGATTCGTGCGCTGCCGGGAGTGGAATCGGTTTCGATGGCGGAGAACCGGCCTGGCTCGGGGTGGAGCAATAACAACGACCTGTCGATTGATGGCGTACACAAGCCGGACAATCTGCGCTCGAACAGTGTGGGACCAGATTTCTTCCGCACGATGGGGATTCCTGTTCTGAATGGTCGCGATATTGCGGAGAATGATTTGCAGGACCGGCCGAATATCGCAGTGGTCAACGAGACGGTGGTGAAGAAGTACTTTGCGAGTGCTAATCCGCTGGGGCATGTGCTGGGTTCGGGAAAACAGAAATTCACGATTGTGGGCGTGGTGCGCGACAGCAAGTACCGCTCCGTGGACGAGACAGCAATGCCGATGGCGTATTACGCGGCAATGCAGGATGGTCCGCTCGGAACGATGCATATGGAAGTGCGCGTGCATGGCAGTGCCGAGGCAGCGCTGCCGGAGATGCGCAAGGTTGTGGCGTCGCTGGACCCGAATGTGCCGCTCCAAAAGCCGATGACGCAGCAGGAGCAGTTTGACAAATCCTACGAAGGCCAGAAGATGTTTGCGGCGATGGGCGGATTCTTCGGCGTGCTCTCCGCAATGCTGGTGGCAGTGGGACTTTATGGCATGCACTCGTTCCGCGTGAGCCGCAAGACAACGGAGATTGGCGTGCGGATGGCGCTTGGCGCGACGCGCATGCAGGTGCTGGCGATGGTGCTGCGCGAGAGCTTGTGGATTCTGCTTGCGGGGCTTGTTCTGGGCATTCCGTTAACGCTGCTGGCGGTGAAGCCGTTGAAGGCGATGCTGTATCAGTTATCGCCGTTTGACGCGACGAGCTTTGTGCTGTCGATAGCGGCGATGTTTGTGGTGGCGGTGCTTGCTACGTGGATTCCAGCTCGGCGCGCGGCGTCGATTGAGCCGATGCAGGCACTGCGGACGGAGTAGGGAGGGTACCGAGATGATGCAGGATTTGCGTTATGCAATACGGCAGTTGCGCAAGTCGCCGGGCTTCGCGCTGACGGCGATTCTTACGCTGGCGCTGGGCATTGGAGCGACGACGGCGATCTTCTCAATTGTGGAAGGCGTGTTGCTGCGTCCGCTGCCGTTTGCGGACGCAAAGCGGCTGGTGGCCTTTGGCGATCATCTCGACGGTCTGGAGCTTGGCAATCCTTCCGTGCCTGCGGCCGAGGCTGTGACTTACATGCGCAATACGCGCAGCTTTGACGCGCTGGGCAGCTATCGGCATGGGATGTACGAGCTTTCGGGTGCGGGTGAGCCGGCGCAGATCAATGTAACTCGGGCGACGGCGAGCGTGTTTCCGGTGCTGGGCGTTTCTCCGGCAATAGGGCGCGTGTTTACGAAGCAGGAGGATGAGGGCAAGAGCCAGGTGGCGGTGCTGAGCTATGCGACGTGGACGAGCCGTTTTCACGGCGATCCGCGGGCGATTGGCGAAACGATTCAGCTGGACCGCAAGCCGTACGAGATTGTCGGCGTGATGCCGCGGGAGTTTGAGTTTCCGCTGGTGCCGGGCCAGTTGAGCCGTACGGAGATGTGGATCCCGATGAGCTTTACGGCCGGAGACCTGGCGAATGACTCGAGCTGGAATTTCAGCATGGTGGGACGGCTGAAGCCTGGCGTGAGTGTGGAGCAGGCGCGGCAGGATGGCGACCGGGTGGCGCAGGCGATTATGCGCGGCTGGCCCGCTGCTTACGCAAGCCTGCACATTCATGCGGTGGTGCAGGCACTGGATGAAGCCACGCTGGCTTCAGCGCGGCCGCTGATTCGCACGATGTTCCTGGCTGTGGCCGTGGTGCTGTTTATTGCCTGCGCAAATCTTGCAGGGTTGTTGCTGGTGCGGGTGATCCGACGGAATCGCGAGTTTGCAGTGCGGCTGGCGCTGGGCGCAAGCGGTGGAACGGTAGTGCGGCAGAACCTGATGGAGGCGCTGACGCTGAGTGTGCTCGGCGGGCTGCTGGGATTGGCGCTGGCGTCGGTTGCGATGAAGGTGGGTGTGAGCCTTCTGCCGGAGACGCTGCCGCGCATCAGCTCGATCAGCCTGGACTGGAAGGTGGTTGGCTTTGCGCTGCTGCTGGCGGTGCTGACGGGGCTGATTTGCGGGTTGGCTCCTGCGCTGGCTGCGGCAAAGACCGGCGTGAATGATGCGCTGAAGGAAGGCGGGCGCACGGGCACGAGCGGCGCGGGACATGCACGGCTGCGCTCGGCGCTGGTGATTGCGGAAGTTGCCGTGGCGCTGGTGCTGCTGGTGAGCGCGGGCCTGCTATTACGGAGCTTTGAGAAGCTGCGGCAAGTGGATGTGGGATTTCGCGCGGATCATGTGCTGACGGCGTATTACAGCCTGCCTCGCCAGCAGTACTCGACGCAGGCAAGCGTGGACACGTTTACGACGGCGGTGCTGGATAAGATGCGTGAGCTGCCGGGCGTGGAGTCGGTGGGAATTACGGATAGTCTGCCGGCAAGCGGGAACGACGACGATTCGGCGTTTGTGCCGGAGGGCTATGTGGCGCCGAAAGGCGGCGGACTGCTGACGATGTGGACCTCGCAGACGATTGGCGATTACTTCCAGGCGGCTGGGATTCCCGTGTTGCGTGGAAGGACGTTTACGGAGGCGGACACGGCGGATGCGCCGCTGGTGGCGATTGTGAACCATGCGTTTGCGCAGAAGTTCTGGCCGGGGCAGGATCCGATAGGGAAGCGGATTCACCGGGGCACAAACGAGACGCCGCTACCGTGGATGATGGTGGTGGGTGAGATTGGCGATGTGAAACAGAGTTCTGTGGATCAGCCCGTTGTGCCGCAGGTCTATCAACCGGCGTCGCAGTTTATGAAAACGATTGGCCCGTATGCGCGAAAAGATATGACGGTGGGCGATGGCGGCGCGATTGTGTTGCGGACCTCGCTGCCACCAGAGTCGATGAAGTCCACTCTGATTGGCGCGATTCATACGATTGATCCACAGCTTCCGCTGATGCAGGTTCAAACCATGGACCAGGTCGTCGAAGGCAGCCAGGCTCCGCGGCGGTTCAACACGGCGATCATTTCCTGCTTTGCTGGCGCGGCTTTGCTGCTGGCAGTGTTGGGGATCTATTCGGTCATTGCGTTTTCTGCGGCGATGCGCACGCATGAGATGGCGATTCGGCTGGCACTGGGCGAACAGCGCGCGAGCATTATGCGGCTGGTGCTGGTTTCCGGTGCGAAACTCGGCGCTGCGGGATGCGTGATTGGCGTGGTAGCGAGCTTGTTTGCCACGCGACTGATGAAGTCGCTGCTGTTTGAGGTAAATCCGATTGATCCGGTGGTGATTGTGCTGGCAGCCATCGCAATCTTTGCGCTTGCGATTGTAGCTTCCATGGTTCCGGCGCGGAGAGCTGCTGCAATTGAGCCGATGCGCGCACTGCGCATGGAGTAAGGAGAGTCTGCGATGAACCTGCTGCGCAATCTTCGATTCAGCCTGCGCACGTTGCGCAAGAGCCCCGGCTTTACGCTGACCGCGGTGCTGACGCTGGCGCTTGGCATTGGCGCTTCCACGGCGATCTACACCGTCGTGTACGCCACGCTGATTGCGCCGATGCCGTATCCGAATCCGGATCAGCTGGTAATGCTGTGGTCGAAGGTGCAGAGCGGGCGCAACACAGTTTCTGCCGGAGACTATTTGGATTGGGCGCAGCAGAGCCACGTCTTTCAGGATCTGAAAGCATTCACGCAAACGGGCTTTAATCTTGCGGGCAAAGAGCAGCCGGAGATGGTGCACGCGCAATATGCCACACCGGGCTATTTGAGCATGCTGGGCGTGCGTTTCCAGATGGGGCGCGATGTACTCCCCTCGGAGGGCGTCGATGGCAAAGACCATGTTGTGGTCTTAACGAATCGCTTGTGGAGGCGCCTGGGCGCGGATCCGGCGATTGTGGGCAAGGCGATTACGCTCGATCAGAAGCCTTATACGGTGGTTGGCGTTCTGGCGCCCGGATCGACAGATCGACTTCCCATGGAGTTGTCCGCTCCGCTGGTGATTCATCCGGCGCAGATGAATCACGATTTTCATTTCCTGCTGGTGATGGGGAGGCTGAAGCCTGGTGTGACAATGCAGCAGGCGAATGCAGATATGCAGGCCGTGGCCGCGCACGTTGCGGAGGCGAATCCGAAGTCGAACAAGGGGTGGAGCGCAACAGCTGAGCCGCTGAAGGATGATTTTCTGGATGACAGCACACAGAAGGCGCTGTGGCTGATGCTCGGCGCGACCGGCTTTGTGTTGCTGATTGCGTGCGCCAACATTGCAAACCTGCTGATTGCGCGTGGTGTCACGCGGCAACGTGAAGTGGCCATTCGCTCCGCCGTTGGCGCTACGCGGCGCGATGTTTTTGTTCAGTTCGTGATGGAAAGCCTGCTGCTGGCCATAATCGGCGGTGCGCTGGGCATCGGGCTTGGGTATGCTCTGCTGCGCGGATTGCTTGCTATTGTGCCCGATGGAACTTTACCCAGCGAGGCTGACCTGCACCTCAATCTTCCGGTGTTGATGGTATCGCTTGTCGCAACTACTCTGGCAGGACTGCTGGCCGGTTGTGCGCCTGCGTGGTATGCCTCGCGTATCGACCCGGCGGATTCGCTCAGGGAAGGTGGGCGCGCCGGCGCAAGCCGTGTGCGGCATCGCCTGCGCCAGGCGCTGGTTATAGGAGAGTTTGCACTGGCGCTTTCGCTGCTGGCCGGAGCGGGCCTGCTGATGCACAACTTCTGGAACCTGAACCAGGTGGATCTGGGTGTGCGCGTCGATCATGTGCTCACGTTTGATCTGCCGATGAATAAGGGGCTCAACTGGCCAGCGGAAAAAGTCACTGCGTACTATCAGCAGATTGTGCGCAGCGTGCAATCGGCGCCGGGAGTTCAGAGCGCGTCGGGTGTGGTGGGGCTGCCGCTGCAGGGCACGGGCTTCGGAATGCCGTTCACGATTGTGGGGCAGGGGGATTTCAGCGATCCAACGCAACGGCGCAATACAGGTTTCCAGATGATTACGCCGGACTACTTCAAGACGTTCGGCGTTCGCGTGACGAGAGGCCGCGTGTTCACAGATGCGGACAATGCGCAGAGCCCGCGCGTGGCGATGGTGAATGAGCAGTTTGTACGGCAATTCCTGTCAGACAAGGAGCCAATTGGGCAGCGCGTGAATGTGGAGCAGCTTATTGCCGGCGTGCAACAGCTTGGGCCCGTGCAGCAGTGGGAGATTGTCGGCGTTTTTCATGACGTGCGCGGCGGTACGTGGAATCATCAGCGACCGGAGATCGATGTACCTTTCGCGCAGTCGCCCTGGATTGACGTGAACATGGGCGTGCGCACAGCAGGGGATCCGGCGGCGATGACTACTGCGGTTGCCGCTGCCGTGCATTCCGTTGATCCAACGATTGCTCTTTCGCGAGTGGAGACGCTTGAACAGGTGCGCGACGAGGATATTGCTGGCGACCGGTTTGGGCTTTTGCTCTTCGGATTTTTTGCGGTGGTTGCGTTGGCGCTCGCGGCGATTGGAATTTATGGCGTGATGGCATTTTCCGTGGGGCAGCGCTCGCATGAGATCGGTATTCGCATGGCGCTGGGTGCTTCACGCAGCGGTGTGGAGCAGATGGTACTGCGCGAAGGGCTCATGCTGGCCGGGATAGGCCTGGTGCTGGGATTTGTGGGTGCGTACTTTGTGGGGCGCGTGATGAGCGGCATGTTGTTTGGGGTAAGCGCGATGGATTATGGCGCTTTTTCTGCAGTTGGGGCGCTGTTGCTGGTTGCGGCGTTGATTGCTTGCTATTTTCCTGCACGCCGGGCTGCGGCAGTGGAACCGATGCGCGCGCTGCGCACGGAATAGGGGAACCGTATGAATGCTTTTCTGCAGGATGTTCGCTATGCGCTGCGGCAGTTGCGCAAGTCGCCGGGTTTTACTTTGACGGTAGTGGTGACGCTGGCGCTTGGGATCGGCGCGAATGCGGCAATCTTTACGCTGTTTGACCAGGCGCTGTTGCGGATGTTGCCGGTGCAGAACCCAAAGGAGCTGGTTCGCTTTGAGTGGAGCGGCTCATTCTCCGGTTCGCAGAGCAGCTTTGGCGGCGATACGGCCAATTACTTCTCCTATCCGATGTTCAAGGATCTGCAGTCGAAGAACCAGGTGTTTACGGACATGCTGGCGACGGATCGCGTGAATGCAGGTCTTGTGTGGCACAACCAGGCCGAGGCGAAGGATGGCGAGGTTGTTTCCGGCAACTACTTTCAGCTCTTGGGGCTGAGTCCAGCGGCAGGCCGTCTCTTCACAAAGCAGGATGAGACGGTGAAGAACGCAAATCCCGTGGTAGTGCTTGGCTACGGGTACTGGAAGTCGCGCTTCGGCGGGCAAAGCAATGTCATTGGGCAGCCGCTGATGATTAACGGCCGCGCGTTTGAGATTGTCGGCGTGGCGCCAGCGCATTTCGATTCGGCGATTGGTGGATTCAAGCCCGCGTACTACATTCCGCTGACGATGTTGTACACAGTGATGCCGTGGCGTGAACGGCGCGATGATCTGGCAAATCACCAGGCGATTTATCTGACGTTGGTGGCAAGGCTAAAGCCGGGTGTGACACGGGAGCAGGCCGAAGCGAGCCTGGGGCCGTTGTGGCACGCACTGCGCGCGCAGGAGTTGACGCTGTACAAGTCCTATACCGAGCGCTTTGCGAAGCGGTTTGTGGATCAGTCGCGGTTGAAGGTTCTGGATGACTCGCAGGGCTTTGCGCCGAACCGCGGGGATTTGAAGACGCCGCTGATTGTGTTGATGAGCATGGCAGGACTTCTGGTGGCGATGTGCGCCATCAACGTGGCGACACTGCTGCTGTTGCGGGCCTCGACACGTGCCCGCGAGATGGCGATGCGGTATGCGCTGGGCGCAAAGCGAAACCGGATTGCATCGCAGCTGCTGGTGGAAGGTGGCGTGATTGGACTGGCGGGCGCCGTAGCGGGATTGTTGTTGGCGCCGACGGTTTCCGGTGTGCTGGTGCATTTGATGACGAATGCGGATCCAGGCTCGGAGCCGTATTCGTCGCACATTGACGGGCGCATTCTTCTGTTCACGCTGGGAATTGCGGTGGTGGTGAGCTTGCTGTTCAGCATTGCGCCGGTACTGCACTTCTTGCGGCCAAACCTTGCGGAGACGCTGCGGCAGAACTCAGGTACTGCAACGAAGGACTCGCAGCGATTCCGGAAGATTGCGGTGGGCGTTCAGATAGCGCTGAGCGTAATGCTGCTGGGCGGTGCGGGCCTGTTTGTGCGGACGCTCGACAACCTGCGGCACACGGATGTGGGCTTTGCAATGGATCATCTGGTGCAGTTTGGGCTGGATCCGACGGAGTCAGGCTATGCCGATGGCCGGGTGTCGCGGAGCGTGCAAGACTCGATCGAGGCTTTGCGGCGTATTCCAGGCGTGACGCATGTAGTGGCAACGTCAGACCCGGAACTGATGGGAGATGGCGAGGGCGACAGCCTTTCGGTTCAGGGCCACAAGCCGGCTCCGGAAGAGGACATGAACTTTGAGGTGCCGCGGGTTACACCGGAGTACTTTGCTGCGTTAAAGCAGCCACTGCTGGTGGGGCGCGAGTTTACGGATACTGACAGGATCGGTCAGCCCAAGGTCGCGATAATCAACCTTGCGGCGGCAAAGCGGTTCTACGGCTCTCCGCAGAACGCAATTGGTAAGCAGCTTGGAGACGGTGAGGGGGCCGACACCAAGTTCGATATCACGATTGTGGGCGTGGTGGGCGATTCCAAGCATTTTGATATGCGCACGCCGTTGAGGCAGGCAGCTTACCAGCCATATTTTGCAGATGAGCACCCCAACGGTGTGGAGATTTATCTGCGCACGACGCAGAATCCCAAAACAATTGAAAGCGCCGTGCGGCAGGCGATTCACGCTGTAGACCCGGCGCTTGTGGTGGATGGGCTGCGCACGATGGAAGAGCAGGTGGATCAGATTGCTTCGAATGAAGTGGCACTGGCGTATCTCGCGATTGGCTTTTCCGTGCTAGCCCTGATGATGGCCGCGGTGGGTCTGTACGGCGTGCTGGCCTATTCAACCGAGCAGCGTACGCGCGAGATTGGTGTGCGGCTGGCGTTGGGCGCGCAACGGTGGAGCGTCATCACACTGGTGCTGCGCGAGATGGTAATTATTGCGGCAATTGCAACGGTGGTTGCGCTGCCTGCGACGGTTGAGCTGGCGCGGCTGCTCAAGAGCCAGTTGTTTGAAGTGACTCCTGCGGACCCGCTGACGCTGGCTGGCGCGGTTGTTGTGACGGCGTTCATGGTGGTGCTGGCTGCGTTGTTACCAGCACGGCGCGCTGCGGCCGTGGAGCCGATGCGGGCGCTGCGGACAGAATAGAGCTGCTTGCACGAGAGGGGATGACAATGAATTCGATGCTGCAGGATGTGCGGTATGCGCTGCGTCAGTGGCGCAGGTCGCCGGGCTTCGCGCTCACGGCAATTGCCGTGCTGGCGCTTGGCCTCGGCGCGAACATTGCTGTCTTCACCGTGTTGAATGGGGTTCTGCTGCGGCCGCTGCCTTATACGCGCCCTGATCGGATTGTGCAGATTGATTACGAACAGCCGCCGATGCAGTTCATGTCGCCGAGCTATGCGAACATGCTTCAGCTTCGCGATGCTGCGCATCTGCAGATTGGTGCCCACATGGGCGGCCGCATGGTCAGCGTAGTGGGACCTGGCGGGCGGTTTCAGGTAGATCAGACCTCTGTGACGGCAGGGACATTCTCGATGCTTGGCGTGCAGCCGGCTCTGGGCCGCGGCTTTCTCGACGAAGAGAATGAACCGGGCAAAGAGCGCGTGATTGTGTTGAGCGATGCGGCATGGCATAAGCTCTACAACGCTGATCCGCATGTACTGGGCCAGCAGCTTGTGATTCGCGGGGATGCATACACGATTGTGGGTGTGATGCCGCCGGGGTTCCGCTTCAGTTTTGGTGGCGACGCGATGCAGGTGTGGTCGCCGCAGGCGATTACGGCTGCCAACAAGAGTGCGATGAGCGGGCGAGAGCAGGTTTCCGGCACAATGTATGCGCGTCTGCCGGAGGGCATGACAACGGCACAGCTCGCGGCCCGGCTGAATCCGGTACAGGCGGTGATTGCGAAGGAAGCACCAGCGGAAGATGAACTTCCGACGCGCATCAAGGTGACAGAGTATCGGCAGACACTGGTTGAGGATATTCAAAAGCCGCTGCTGCTGTTATACGGTGTGGCGTTTGGTATTTGGGCACTGGCTTGTCTGAATGTGGCGAGCCTGATGCTCACGCGAGCAGTTTCGCACAGCCGCGAGCAAGCAATTCGTTCTGCGCTTGGTGCAAGCCGCGGGCGGCTGGTGCAGCAGTCGTTGGTGGAGAGTTTGCTATTGAGTGGACTTGGGGCGACCGCAGGTTTGCTGCTGGCACAGGTGACTCTGCGGCTTTTGCAGCACCAGATTCGCCTGCATGTTTACCTCTTTGAAGATGTGAATTTCGATTGGCGCCTGGTGTGCGGGCTTGCGGCTCTGACTCTTATCACTTCGGTCATTGTTGGTGTGATTCCCGCACTATGGGCTTCGAGCCGCAGCGTGCAGGCGCGGTTGCATGGCGCGACGAGCACAGCGACAGCGCAGCAGAACCGTACACGCGAAGCACTGGTGGTGGCGCAGATTTCGTTGACACTGGTATTTCTCGTTGGCGCGGGACTCTTCTTGCGGACGGTGTATGCGCTACGGCATGCTCCGATTGGTTTTTCGCAGCAGAATGTGTTGTCGGGTGGCGTGATTCTGAATCCGCCAACGGGAGATTTAAACGTTGGTCACGACAAAGAGCCAAACATCGTGCTCACGCACTATCTGCCCCTGCTGGAGCGAGTACGGGCGATTCCTGGCGTGACGGATGTAGCGCTGAGCTCGGTGGTGCCAATGCGCGGTGAGTTTGCTGTGAAAGTCAGCGGCGAGCTCGACCACAAGAAAACAGAGAACAAACGCGCAATTATGGCGGATGGGCGTGTGGCTTCTCCAGGTTTTGTGGAGGCGCTGGGCATTCCGATGATTCGCGGGCGCTTCTTCACGAATGACGACACTGCGACGTCACCTGTGGCTGTAGTGGTCAACCAGGCGTTTGCGAATAAATATCTGCCGGGGCAGAACCCAATTGGACATATCTATGGGATGGGCGATAAAGGGCGCTTTGCCGAGGCGCGCATCGTTGGCGTAATCGGCGATGTGAAGCAGGGCGATGTGACAGAGGCGACAAGGCCGGAGATTTACTTCTGTCTTGCGCAAACGGAGCCTGGCACACCGCTTTATGGCATTGCGAGGGCATTTATGCAGGTTGCGATTCGCGCGGCTGTACCTGCGGATTCGCTGCGAGCGCAGTTTGATAAGGCTCTGCATGATGTGGCGCCGGATGCAACAACTGCGAATGTGGAGACGATGCAGGAGACGGTGGAGGATTCCTTCGGCTCGCAGACGCTGATCGCGCATCTGCTCGAAGCCTTTGCGGGGCTTGCATTGATGATCGCCTCCGTTGGCTTGTATGGGTTGCTGTCGTTCACGGTTGCACAGCGCACACGAGAGATTGGCGTTCGCATTGCGCTAGGTGCGCCACAGGCGAACATTCTGTCTCTGGTGCTGAAGCGTGCGCTGCTGATGGTGGCGATTGGCCTTGCAATTGGTGTAGGTATCTCTTGGTTCGCGGTGAAGTTTGCTTCGAGCTACATCTACGGGGTGAAGGCGCATGACGCGCTGACGTTTGCCGTGGTTGCGGTGGTGCTGGGTGCAGCGTCGTTTGTGGCTGCATGGCTTCCGGCGCGACGCGCGGCGGCGGTAGATCCCATTCTTGCGTTGCGATCGGAGTAAGGAAAGAAATGATTGATCTGAAAAATGTAGAGCGCAGTTATAAAACCGGGCACACGGAGACGTGGGTGCTGCGGCGCGTGGGGCTGACGATTCATCAGGGCGAGTTCGTGACTGTCATGGGGCCTTCAGGCGCGGGCAAGTCGTCGCTCTTGAATGTGCTGGCGCTACTGGATGACGGCTGGACGGGCGAATACTTTTTTGATGATACGGCCGTGCATCGTCTCAACCGCAAGCAGCGTGCGGACCTGGCACGGCAGCGGATTGGCATGGTCTTTCAGAGCTATCACCTGCTGGATGATCTGACGGTTGCGGAGAATATCGATCTGCCGCTTTCGTACAAGAACATTCCGGCGAAGGACCGCGCAGGAATGGTGGCGGAGATACTGGACCGCTTTCAGATTGTGGCGAAGAAGGATTTGTTTCCGAACCAGCTTTCGGGCGGGCAACAACAGTTGGTGGGCATTGCGCGGGCCGTGGTGCACTCGCCGCAGCTTCTGCTGGCCGATGAGCCGACGGGCAATCTGCACTCGACGCAGGCGCGGGAGATTATGGAACTCTTCCGCGAACTGAATAAGCAAGGGACGACGATTGTGCAGGTGACGCACTCGGATGAGAACGCGCGCTACGGGTCGCGGATTCTGGAACTGCGCGATGGCTGGCTTACTCGGGATGAACAGCTGCTTTCAGCCGCAACGGAGGCTCAGTGAAGGGAAAGATGATTTTGAAGAGCGAGAAAAACAATGGGGCAGCACGGTTGCAGGCAATTGCGGCGATTCTTCTTCTATGCGTGAATCAGGCTTTTGCGGCTGTCCCGCAACAGGCACAATCTACTCAGACTGATCAGCAGACCGCACCGAGCGCGCCGGCGCCCGTAACGAACAGCGCGGCAACGCCAACACTGGCGCAACAGGCGCAGCAACTCCAGCAGCAGGCGATTGCGCCGCAGCGTCCATTTCACATTGATCTGCCGCACTCGCGCAATCCGCTCGCGCCTTATATGCCGAACAATGCGCCGGCGCTGGATCTTGCCAACTCCCCACGGCTGCAAAATCTTATTCGCGACGGGAAGCTGTATATCTCACTGAACGACGCGATTGCGCTGGCGATTGAGAACAATCTCGACCTGGCTTACTTCCGCTATAACTTTCCCATTGCGCAAACCGATATCCTGCGCACTAAAGCGGGTGGAGCTCCGAATGGCGTGAATACTGGCGTGCAGTCGTCATCCACGCAAGGCGGTTTTTCGGGCGGCGGTGCTGCGTCAGCAGGGGGCTCAGGCGGAGGCTCGGCTGCGGCCGGCGCGGGCGGCCTGGTCACTTCGACGCTGGGCGCTGGAACGGCGGTTCCATCCTTTGACCCCTTCTTAAATTTCAAGGGCTATGTGGATCACACGACGACCCAGGAGGGCAATGCCTTTTCCTATGGCGTCCTGACGTACAAGCAGAACACAATCCAGGCCCTGGCGAACTTCTCGCAGAACTTTCCGCTGGGAACCGGCGTGCAAGTCAACTACCAGGGGCAGCGTTTTGCCAACAACAGCCCTTATGAGGCCATTAACCCCACGCTGAATGCGAGTTTTCAGTTCATTTTGACGCAGCAGCTCCTGGCGGGTTTTGGCATTGCAACCAACACGCGCTATATAAAAATCGCGAAAAAGAACATGCAGATTAACGACCTGGCTTTCCGCGCGCAGGTGATTGCCACCATCACACAGGTGGAGAACATCTACTGGGATCTTGTGAATGCGTACGAAGATGTGCAGGTGAAAGATCGTTCGCTGGCCTTTGCGCAGCGCACGCTGCAAGATGATCAGAAGCAGCTTGAGTTGAACGCCATTCCGGCGATGCAGGTAATTAAGGATCAGTCGGACATGGCCACCAGCGAAGGCGACCTGACAGTCTCTCGCGCTACGCTGCGTCTGAACGAACTGCTCATCAAGAATGCAATCACGAAGACGGATAGCGCAGCCATCGACGAGATGCCAGTGATTCCGCTCGACAGTGTGGGGCCGGACAACCCGAACGTGACAAAGTCGATCGATGATCTGATTGCCGAAGCCGAAAAGAATCGTCCGGACGTGACCGAGGACGAGATGGCGATGCAGATTGCACAGGAAAGCCTGAAGTCTATCCGTAATGAGTTGTTGCCAACACTCAATGTTTACGGCTTTTATCAGGGAACCGCCTATGCCGGACCGAAGAACCCGAACTGCAGCCTGACTCCTATAGCCGAGTGCCAGTCCGATCTGCCCACCGATTTCGGCGGTATGTTCACGAACACATTCAATTACTCATCCCCCGAATACCAGTTCGGCATGAACCTGTCGATCAACCTTCGCAACCGCCAGGCGAAGGCCGACCAGTTCCGAGCCGTGCTGGAGTTCCGGCAGAAGCAGATTACGTTTGAAGAACAGAAGAAGAGTATCCGCTTCGACGTGCGCAACTCGCAGTTTGCACTGCAACAGAAGAAGGCACTGGTGGATTCTGCGCAAAAGTCCAAGGATCTGGCCCAGCATACCTTTGATGTGGCGCAGCAGGAGCAGAAGCTCGGGGCCATGTCCAGCAGCGACGTGCTGGCTTCACAGCATGCACTGTCGCTTGCAGAGTCCGCGCTTGTGGCCGCCCAAACTGCGTATGAAAAGGCCAAGGTGGACATCGACCGGGCCACTGGAGAAACGCTGCAGCGGATGGGCGTCTCGATTGATGATGCAAAAGTAGGGGTGGTGACGCATACACCGTAGAGCGTTGGGTGCGTTCGCTCGAAATGGTTTGAGCAGCCGTTTTATCCTTAAGGATTACGGCATCTCGGTTGCCGATGCACGAAGCGGGGTTGTGGAGGACGGTTATTCCCAATAAGCAAGACAAGATTCGGGTGCTGGTTGCCGATGATCAGCCGCACATCCTGGAAGCGGTAGAGCTGCTGCTGGAGCCGCAGGGGATTGCTGTACACGGAGTGCGGTCGCCGCAGATGGTGCTTGAGGCACTGGGCGAGCGGGACTACGATGTGCTGCTGATTGATCTGAATTACACGCGCGATACGACCTCCGGGCAGGAAGGGCTCGATCTCTTGAAGAAGATTCAGGAAATTGATTCGCGACTGCCGGTGATTGTGATGACGGCGTGGGGCAATATTGACCTTGCCGTGGAAAGCATCAAGCGCGGCGCGCGGGATTTTGTGCAGAAGCCGTGGGAGAATGAGCGGCTGCTGAGCTTGATTCGCGTGCATGCGGAGCTGCACCAGACGCTGAAGCGTGCGCGGCAACTGGAGCTTGAGAACCGGCTGTTGCGCGCGGAGGGCATGCCGGAGTTTGTGGCGAGTGCGGCGGCGATGCGGCCTGTGTTGGAGTTAATTGCACAGGTTGGGCCGTCGGATGCGAATGTGCTCATCACCGGCGAGCATGGAACGGGCAAGGAGATTGTGGCGAAGCTGCTGCATGGAGCTTCACCGCGTGCCCGCATGCCTCTGGTTGCGGTGAATGCGGGCGGATTGCCGGAAGGGACCTTCGAGAGCGAGATCTTTGGACATGTGAAGGGCGCGTTTACGGATGCACGTGCTGACCGCATCGGGCGTTTTGAGCTGGCGAATAATGGCACGCTGTTTCTGGATGAGATTGCGAATGTTCCGCCGCGCCAGCAGGCGAAGCTGTTGCGTGTGCTGGAGACGGGCGAGCTGGAACGCGTTGGCTCGTCGCATACGCGGCGCGTGGATGTGAGAGTGCTGTCGGCGACAAACGCGAATCTGCATGAAGAGGCTGCGAAGGGCAACTTCCGCGATGATTTGCTCTTCCGGCTGAATACGGTGGAGATTCATCTGCCTGCGCTGCGCGACCGGCGTGAGGATATTCCGCTGCTTGCGGGGCATTTTCTCAAACGCAATTTAACGAGGTATCGCAAGCAGATTGAGGGCTTCGCTCCGGCGGCGTTGCAGATGATGTTGCAGTACCCGTGGCCCGGCAATGTACGCGAGCTCGAGCACACCGTCGAGCGTGCGGTGCTGCTGGCGCGCGGCGCGGAGATTGAGCCGGCAAACCTGGCGATTTCGAATGGGAGAGCTTCTGGCGGGACGCAGGCAGCGGATACGATGAGCATTGAAGAGATGGAGGCTCAGTTGATCCGCAAGGTGCTTCGGCGGTGTGATGGGAATATCTCGCAGGCGGCGGAGCAGCTGGGGTTGAGCCGCGCGGCTTTGTATCGCCGCATTGAAAAGTATGGGATATGAGCCCCAGCAATGAATTTAAGACACGCAGGCATCCCGCTGTTCCACGCTCGGCAGTAAGCCGGGCGTGGCTTTTCTGCGCGTGGCTGGCGCTTCCGGGCGTGGTCTTTGCCACCATCCTGGTGGTGCGTGAGCATATCAGTTTGCCCACGACGCTGTTGATTGGCGGTTGCCTGCTCATTTATCTCCTGCTGATTGCCTTTGCGCTGATTGAAAGCTTTGTCAACCCGATGCGCACGCTTTCAAACGTGATCGCTTCGCTGCGCGAGGGGGACTATTCGTTTCGCGCGCGCGGGGCGAATGCGCGTGATCCGCTGGGCGAGCTTTCTGGCGAAGTGAATGCGCTGGCAGATCTGCTGCAGGGGCAGCGGGTGCGGTCTCTTGAGGCGACAGCGTTACTGGCACGCATGCTTGAGGTGATGCACGCGCCGCTGTTTGCTTTTGATCGTGATAACGTTCTGCAGCTTATCAATGAAGCGGGCGTGCAGCTGCTTGGCAGACCGTATGCGCGGTGCATGGGGCGTACGGCGGAGGAGCTCGGGCTGGATGGGTTGCTGGCCGCGGCGGATCATACGACGCATTCTTTTGGTACGAGGTCGACACGGTGGCTGTTGCGCAAAGCGGCTTTTCGCCAGGGGGGCGTACCACACATGCTGCTGCTGCTTGCCGATGTGAGCGTGGCTCTGCAGGAAGAGGAGCAGGTTGCGTGGAAGCGCCTGATTCGTGTGCTGGGGCATGAGCTCTCGAACTCGCTCGCTCCGATCAAGTCGATTGCAGGAAGCTTGCTGGTGCGCGTGGATCGCACGCCGATGGACGACGACGCAGCACGGGATTTTCGGCGCGGGCTCGGTGTTATGGAGAGCCGCGCGGATTCGCTGCATCGGTTTGTGCAGTCATATCGGCAACTGGCGCAACTGCCGCCGCCGAATCTGCGTTCCGTTGAGCTGGCGTGCCTGGTGGAGCGCGTGGTGCTGCTGGAGCAGCGGCTGGCGGTGGAGTTGAAGAACGGCCCAGCGGTTACGCTGCATGCTGATCCGGACCAGTTGGAGCAGATGTTTATCAACCTGTTGGGCAACGCGGTGGATGCGACGCTGGAGAATCATAAGAATCGCGTTGGTGTGAGGTGGCGCGTGGCCGATGGGGCAGTTCTTGTTGAGATTGACGACTCGGGGTTGGGCATCGCGAATTCAGAAAATCTCTTTGTGCCGTTTTATACAACGAAGCAGAAGGGCAGCGGCGTCGGTCTCGCGCTGGCACAGCAGATTGCCCGTGCGCACGGAGGCGAAGTAACGCTCGGTAACTGCGAAAACGATTGCGGTGCCAGGGCAACGGTACGGTTGCCGCTTCCGTAGCTTTTGGCTGTTAGCCGTTAGCTTTTAGCCGGGCTGTGGGAGAACTTGCGGGAGAGTTATCCCATTCATGCGCGAAAAGGCCGCGCATGAATGGGGCACCCAGCTTGCTGCTAGTTGCTGCGTAAGGCGACCATGGGGTTGATGCGGCTGGCGCGCAACGCCGGGATGTAGCCGGAGAATGCGGCGACTGCCAGCAGGGCTACCGCCATTGCCGCGAAGGTGACTGTGTCCCATGGCGAAACTTCAAACAACATAGCGGTAATGAGCTTGGCTGTGGCCAACGAGGCTACTGTTCCCAGTACGATGCCGATGCAGGCCAGGCGTAATGTATCTGCCAGCACTTGGCGCTGGACGCGGCCGGCGCTTGAGCCTAATGCCATGCGAATGCCGATCTCCTGCGTCTGGCGTGTAACGGAGTACGAGATAACACCGTAGATGCCTAGCGCGGCGAGGATAAGGCCTAGCGAGGCGAACGCGACGACCAGCAGCATGAAGAAGCGGCGCGGTGAGTTGGCGTGGTCCACGAGCGTCTGGATGGGCTGGAACTCAGCGTTGGTCTGCTTCGGGTTGAGCTCTTTAAGGATGTGCATGACGCTGGTGGCGAGAGTTGCTGGTGGGAGTGTGGTGCGGACGACGAGACGTGCGCCGTTGGGACCAGTCTGCACCATGGAATAGTAAATTTGCCAGCTTGCTGCTCCTTCGATGCTATCCGCGTGCACGTCATCGACTACACCGATGACGCGCGCATGATCGAACTGGCCGGCGTTGGTGAGGATTTTGCCGACGGCATCTTCTCCGGGCCAGAGATAGTGCGCCATTGCTGCGCTGATGAGGACGACACCTCCGCTTTTGGGGCCGTCATCCCAAGTGAAATCACGGCCGTGGATGCGCATGCCCATGGCTTGGACGAAGCCGGGAGAGACGACGTAGACGAGCGGGCTGTCGAGGCCGTTGAAGTCGCGGGGATTGCGGCCCTGGGGAGTGGGCATGCCCCAGGAGCGGTTGCGGCCGAGCGGCAGGTAGTCGGAGGTGCCAGCAGCCTGGATGCCGGGAATGGCGGTGACGCGGGAGAGAATCTGCTGGAAGATGACGCCGCGTTTGGCCGCGCTGAGGGAGCCGTCTTTGTCATTGGGAACGCTGTCGTCGTAGTCCACGTTGACGGCGGCGGAGCGCTGAGGCTCGAAGCCGAGGTCGAGACTGACGACCTTGAGAAAGCTGCGGAGCAGCAGGCCTGCACCGACTAACAACATGCAGGCAAGCGCTACTTCCGTGACGACGAGAATGGAGCGGACGCGTTCATGCTTGCGGCTCTGGCCAGTGCCAGAGCCAGAGTCCTTGATGGCTTCCTGCAGGTTGACGCGGGACATGCGGAGGCCAGGGACAAGACCGAAGATGGCGGCTGCGACGATGGCAACGAGGACGGTCCAGAGGAGCGCGGAGACGTCGATATGGAGCGTGGAGAGCAAGGGCAGAGCGACGGAGCCCTGATGCGAGAGCCAGAAGAGCAGTGCAGCTGCGAGCACGAGTCCCAGAACGGCTCCAGCGGCGGAAAGCATGAGGCTCTCTGTGAGCAATTGGCGGATGATGCGGGTGCGGCTGGCGCCGAGGGCTCCGCGCATGGCGAACTCCTTGGAGCGAGCCGAGGCGCGGGCCAGCAGCAGGTTCGAGAGGTTGACGCAGGCGATGAGCAGGATCATGCCGACGGCGGACCAGAGGACGATGAGCGAGCGGCGAAGCTGGCCGCTGACGTACTCCTTGAGCGCAACGGGGACAACGGAGCCGGTGTAGTTGCCAATGGTATTGGGAATTGTTTTCCGGAAGTAAAGCCTGGGAGCGATGATAGCGGCTTCAGCCTTTGCCTGCTCGACGGTAACACCGGGCTTCATGCGGCCGAGGAAAGTGACAATGTTGCCACAGTTACGGCATTGGTCGAGGTTGAGCGGCGTAAAGGCGTCATAGCGGGAGCCGGGCGCAAAGACTGCTCCAAAATCGAAAGATGCGGGCAGGACGCCGATGATAGTGGTCTGCGTGCCGCTGATGTCGATGGTTTTGCCAACGATGTTCGGGTCGGCATTGAACTGGCGTTTCCACCATGCGTTGCTGAGCAGGATGACAGGCGGAGCGCCGTTACGAGCGTCGGCGGGATTGAAGAGCCGTCCAAGCTGCGGCTGCACGCCCAGGACTTGAAAGAAATTGGAGATGACGTCGATGCCGGTGGCGGGAACAGGGTCGTTCTGGCCGATTTTGAGATGCAGATTGTCGGGGCCAGAGAAGGCGAAGTAGCCTGTTACATCCTGGTAGGAGCGGCTCATGTCTCGGAACTCCTCGAAGGCGTCAGAGGAGTACGTTGCGCAGCTCATGCCGCATTTGGTGGGCGGCGGGGCGATCCAGGTTAGTTGCTGCGCATTGGGGAAGGGCAAGGGCCGCAGGAGCAGCGTGTTGACCACGCTGAAGACGGCGATGTTGGCGCCGATACCGAGCGCGAGGATGGTGATGGCGACGGCGGTGAAGCCCATGTCGCGGCGCAGGGTGCGCAGGGTGTAGCGCACGTCCTGCGTGAGGTCAGTCCAATAATCTGCAAGGCGCTGTCTGCGTTCCATCTTGTCTCCCATGTGTACGCCGATGTTTTCAATCTCGTGAATCTGGCCGAACTGGCGCAGGGCTTCGCGACGTGCGCCTTCGGGCGTCATTCCGACGGCCAGGAGGTCGGCGATTTTCGACTCAATGTGGAAGTCGAGCTCATCGCGGACGTCGGCGGCGGAATCGTGGCCGAAGAAGCGGGCGTAGCGGCGCCAGATCGGGATTTGGCCGGGCTCGTTGCTCATGCTTTATTGCTCGCCAGCGCAATCTGCGTCGCGCTGAGGACACGGGAGACGGCTTCAGCATACGCCTCCCAGGTCGCCCGTTCCTCGGTGAGCTGCTTTTTCCCCGCAGGCGTAAGCCGGTAGAACTTGGCCTTGCGGTTGTTTTCAGAAAGACCCCATTCGGAGGCGAGCAGTTTCTTGTTTTCAAGCCGCCAGAGTGCGGGGTAGAGCGTGCCTTCTTCCACCAGCAGAACATCGCCCGAGTGCTGGCGAATGAATGTCGTGATGGCGTAGCCGTGCTGCGGGCCCCACATGAGGGCTTTCAGGATGAGCACGTCGAGGGTGCCGCGGAAGAGTTCGAGTTTGGGCATCGGGCAGTTCTCCAGTGACTATGTGGCTTTGCTATGGCTGTCTAAGGTGGCCTTTTCTTCAGGAAAAAGCCACTCAGCGGTTGCCGCTTCGTTCAGCTGCAACTGAGGACCGCCATGGGTTCCCCTTGGAATACGAGGGGAGTTTCGCACAAGTTCCCCTTGGAATGCAAGGGGAACTTGTGGAGATGAGGACTGGAAAGCAGCGTCGGATCAGGATTCGACGGTTTGTAAAGAACTTCCGGAGATACAGGACGCGGCGCAGCAGGTGAGAATCAAGACGCGAGCGATGGGTTCCGCGCTTATTTGCCAGAGTCGTTCATGACTGTAGTGATACGCACGGATTAGAGACGGCAGATGGTCACGACCGCATCTTTCATTACGGCTTCGATGTTGCCTGCATCTCCGCGATCGCCCTTTTCGCGCTTTCACTGTCCGGATTGAGCATTAACGACCGTCGATAGGCATCGAGAGATTTCGGGATATGATTGTTCTTCCGCAGAGCTTCCCCATAGCTGTCCCAGACGTTCCAGCTTTGTGGGAAAAGCACAGTATTGGTATGCAGCACATCGATAGCAGCATCCAGATGAATATCGTCGGGCAGATGATAGTAGTTACTCGATCCCATCAACTCATAGCCCATCGAATTCATCTCGTCTTCCGACAGCTCAGACGTGCCTGCCTCTTTGTGCAACGTTGGGAGTAATTGATGCGCGGCGTCGGGGCCATCCTTCAGGAGAGTCTGTACATACAGCCGGGCAGTGCTCTTACGCGGCGCTGTTACGGCTTGCCCATTGAGAACCTTCAGTGCCCGGCTCGCGATTTCATGAGCGTTCGAATGGGTATTATCAAAAACAATCACCGTTTGGTCGCGAGTGAGGTTTCGCAACAGCACGCAGCTCAGGCCGGTAGCCGCGCCACTGTGATACACCACATGGCCCAATGCCGAATCCGGCTCAATTTCCCATCCAAGTCCGAAAACATCCGTCTTCTTCGGTTCCAGCCGGGGAACAATCGGAGTATAGGCAAGCTCCTGCATTGACTTGTTGAGAAGCAATCCGCGCCTGAACGCGGCATCCAGCTTCAGCAGGTCTCGCATTGTGCTCACATAATCGCCAAAGCCGGAGAATGCATAACTGTGCCAGTATTGGCGGATGTAAGGAATGGTATTAGCACGTACCGGCGTATCGGAATAAAAGTGTTCGTAGATGTGCGGGTAGGCAAATGTCTTCGAATGGAGCTTGTTGTACTGTAGCGGCAGTGGAATGAACTTCGTATCATGCATGCCTGCGGGCCGCAGTATGTGTTTCTCAATGTAGTCTGGATACGATTCGCCGCTTACCTTCTCTAAGATCAGGGCGAGCACGATGTAATTGATGTTGTCGTAATTTTCCTTATCGCCCGGGGTATAAAGCAACGGGATGTGACTTGTACTGATGACCGAAAGAAAGTCTGCATTCGTAAACACGCGCTCCGGCGAAGCATGCCAAAGCGGATCGAAGTAGGTGTTGTACGGTGGGAGTCCGGACGTGTGCGAGAGCAGGTTCCGCAGCTTGATCTCCCGGTACGGAAACGTCGGCAGGTAGTCGATAACCGGATCATCCACATGTAGTTTTCCAGCCAGAGCGAGTTGAAGAATACCCGTAGCTGTCAGGAGCTTGGATACGGAAGCAATCGGAAACTGGACATCCGGAGTATTCAACCGATGGTCGGAAAAATCGGCGTATCCGAAGGATTTTTCGTAAACAACCCTGCCCTTTTCAGCAATCAGCACGCCTCCGTTGAACTGCCGGTTCTCTACCAGGAGGCGAAAATCCTCATTGAGCGCTGCCTGCTGTCCAAACCCACAGCCTGAGCTGAACAGGGTCAGGAAGATAAGAATTAGAAGCCAGCCCAGCGGCCTGTTCGCTTCTCTGCACATGCTCGAGCGGGCGTACTCCTCGCGGAGCTGATTACGGCCTGCTTTCATGAGGTGGTAGAACTTGGCTTTCAAAATGTGCATGTCGAGGGTGCTGCGGAATGGCTCCAGCTTGGGCTTGGACATTAACTCCCCTTTGGTTTCAAGGGGAGTGTTGCACAAGCTCCCCTTGAAATGTAAGGGGAAGATCAGGATTCCACTGTTTCTCCACGGCTTCCGGCCATTTGCGCAACGGTAATGGCCGCAAATGTGCCCATGACAAAGATGGATACCAGTGCTGAGGCAGCAAGAATGCTGGCGGTTTGCCATGAGTGGCCGGTTGCATCCAGGACCGTTGGCGGAGCTGGATGCGAGAGAAGCTGCAGGACATTTCCAGCAGCGCAGAGCACGTAAAAGGCCACCGCCGGCCAATCAGGAAGTGGTCGTGGTATGGTTTGGCTCCGGTTCAGGAAAAAGGCAAAGAAGGTGTAGATCAGAAAGACGGTGAGATACCAGCCGAGATAGTTGGTGATGGGAACACCGAACCATGAGCCGCCGTCGTGCCAAACCCATGCGCGCAGAACGGTGCTCCAGACAGGATCCTGCGCGAAATCCCACGCAACCATAATGAGGCTAGCGACGAGTGGGACAACGAGTCGATGCGCGCGGGGATTCAGCATTGCGCTGGCCAGCGTCCACGAAACATACGCCATGCCGATGTAGGCGAGGCCGAGCAGGACAGGCACATTGAAAAGCTTTGGCCCCATGAGGCTGAGAAAGTGATAGCGGCCGTAGGGAAATCCGGTGGCGATGCCGAGATTTTCCATGGCATTGCCGATGAGGGCACAGAGTGCCGCGAAGACGAGAATGCCGCGCAGGCCATAGCGGCGTGTGCCGTCTACGAGCGCGAAGGAGAGCGCGGAGAGAACATCGAGGGCTACAAGCGTGGTAGTGGGGTGGGAGCTGGTAAGGACTTCGAGAACTCGGGCTGCGGCGTAGGTGGCGAGGATGAGAAACAGGGCAGCGCGGAAGACGTAATTCTGCAGGTCCTTCATGAGGAAGATGATACGCCGGGTGAGCACGATCACAGACTCTACGGTTACACTTTTGATAGCTATGATTGAGGATCCGCTACGCTCGGGTCAGCATCAGGGTGGAGAGTGCGCCTGGTATTGGCCGGCCCGCTAAAGGAGAACAGAAACGGATGCAACTCGAGGTCAACGAGACCACGGAAGCCCGTGGCGTGCACGGAACAGCTATTTACTCTCGCAAAAACCCATATACAGCCACTGTCCTGGTGAACCGCCTGCTGACCGGCCCGGCCTCGGAGAAGGAGACCCGGCACATCGAGATCTCGCTCGAAGGTTCGGGCATTCAGTATCTTCCGGGAGACTCGCTAGGCATCCTGCCGGAGAGCCGCGCGGACATGGTGCAGGAAGTGCTGCAGCTTTTGCATTTTACGGGCGATGAGCCGGTTACGGATTTTTATGGCGGCGGGCTGAGTCTGCGCGAGGCGCTGACTTCGTGGCTGGTGATCGGTAAGATGGCCGGCTCGACGGTGAAGGCATGGGCGAAGCTGGCGGGGAATGCGGACTTGTCGGCGATCGTATTGCCGGAGAACAAAGCCAAGCTCGACGATTATCTTTGGGGGCGGGAGTTCCGCGATCTGCTGGAGCAATTTCCGGCAAAGGTGGAGGATCCGCAGCAGCTTTTTAAGATTCTCCCGCGACTGGCTCCGAGGCTGTATTCGATTTCTTCAAGCCAGGCGCTTCATCCGGCAGACGTACATTTGTCGGTTCGCATTGTGCGCTATGAGAGCTATAACCGCGAGAGGCTTGGAGTCTGTTCAGGGCAGCTTGGCGAGCGTGCACCACAAGGGGCGACGCTTCCCACCTTTATCCACTCCAACCAGTTATTCCGTCTGCCTGCGGATCTGGATGCGCCGGTGATCATGGTGGGGCCGGGCACTGGACTGGCGCCATTCCGTGCGTTCCTCGAACACAAACAAGCCGGACGTGGACGCTGGCCCATGTGGCTCTTCTTTGGCGAGCAGCGCGAGCAGCAGGATTTTCTTTATCGGGATGAGATGTACGCCTGGCTGAAGAACGGCGTGATGCAGCGGCTGGATACGGCGTTCTCGCGCGATCAGCAGAAGAAGATCTATGTGCAGGACCGGGTCCGCGAGCAGTCCGCGCAGCTATGGGACTGGCTGGAAAAGGGCGCACATTTCTATGTCTGTGGGGATGCGAAGAAGATGGCTCCGGATGTGGAAGCAGCCGTGAAGGAAGCCGTTGCGGCGCATAGCGGAAAGGGTGCGGAATACGCGTCCGCATACGTGGCAGACATGATTAAGCAGAAGCGCTATCTGAGGGATGTGTACTGAGTATTCTCTGCAGACCGGAAACGAATCCAGCGCTTCGCACATTGCGGAGCGCTGTTTTTTTGAACTGCACTCTGCACGGAAGATTTGCTGGACAACCGACACGGGACGAAACGGAACAACTGTCGGCCGGGACCCTGTTCTCCTAATTGTCTGAAGGTTTGTCGGCGGAGTCGATCACATAGGTTGTCAAATCTATCTTGCGTGCTTCGAACTTCATCCCCAGGTCGTCCTCAATCTCGCCCATCGCGTCGTTGTCATCGTAGCCCGGCAGGCGGAACGAGAGATCGTAATAGCCTTTCAGCCCGGTCTCGTCGATCACTGCACGGTTCGCGTTGATGCTGACCTCTATCTGCCCGACAACGTCGCTAATCTTTATCGCCGTCGCAGTGCAGCGGCCGTCGCTGCACGAGATCATGCCGGGGAAGGGCTTGCCGGGATTCTCTTTCTGATAGTGTTTCATCGCTTCCATCCAGTCGCCCTCCACCTCAGGCGGTGCAGGCACCTCCTTCACCTTCGCTCCACCCTTGGCCTGCTGCAGCACATAGACTGGTGTCGGTCGAAGCTCGGTATGGAGCTTCAAGCGGAACCGCTCCTCCAGCAGCGCTTGCACCATCGGGCGCATGCGATTCGTTCGTTCTGTGTTGGACAGTCCTACGAATGATGGATCATCGACCTTTGCCACGATGTCCCAATTCTGCGAATCGATCCAGCCCTTGCCTTCGGACAACATCTGACGTTTCGGACTTCCGTTCGCATAGGCAAACCACACCAGGCTATTCAGCGACATGCTGCGCGCTTCAAACGTGCCGCCGGTCATTCGGACGCCCATCCAGCCGTCCGATCGATCTCCTGACGACCGTATGCTCGCCACGTCGAACTTTGTCGGCACAGTGGCGGTGGTTGGGTTGGACTGGCTCTGCGCACTCCCTTGCGCCATGAGGATGGCGAGCACTGAGAGGAGTACAGGGCTGCCGTACTTTCGCGCCATAGTCATCTTCCTTTGATCTTGTCGCGCACTCGATTCTATCCGGCCAGTGCTCAGTCGGGGTGATCAGTCGTAGCGCTCAAAGATGATTTGCTTTCTGTGCCAGCCGTAGCCTTTGAGCTTTTCACGGACGCTGGTGATCATGTTGTTGAGGCCGCAAATATAGGCGTGGATGTCGAATTTGAGCTCGGCGGGCGGAATGGTGGGATCGACGGGCGCGACAGGCAGCGGGATGCCGAGTTTAGCGGCACGCTTTTCGACAATCTTCGCGACATGCTCCTGCACATAGCCGCGATTTCCTTTCCACTCTTCGCCGGCTCGGCTGAGGGTGGAGACGTAGTGAAAGTTGGGATGCCTGGCGGCGAGGGCTTCAAACTCTTCACGGTAGTAGAGCTCGGACTCGTGGCGGGTTCCATAAACAAGCCAGATATCTTTGCCTTCGCTGCGGTCCAATCCCGCATCTGGACCTGTCTCTGGGAAGAGCCACTGCGTGAAACCGCGGATAGGTGCGATGCCGGTGCCGGTGGCGATGAGGATGGAGTCTGTGACGGGCTGCTTGAGGACAAAGTAGCCGTGCGGGCCGTCCATAGTGATCTTCTCGCCTACAGGCAGTTCGACGAGGTAGTTCGAGAAGAAGCCGCCCTCGACGCGATTGATGCAGAGATCGAGCTTGCCGCCGTTCGGTGCCGAGGCAATGGAGTAGGCGCGGGTCTCCTGCTTGCCGCTGGGCTCAGTGGCGAGGATGGAGACGAACTGCCCCGGAGAGAAGGGGAAGCTGGGTAGTTCTCCGTTTTCGTCGGCAAGAGAGAACTGCAAGTGGTAGCACTGCGCCGAATGGGAGAGGCAGGTTTTCTGGTCCAGATGTGCGGAATAAAGGGGACGTGACAAAGTGGAATTCCTCTTGGGGAAAAGGATAAGGCCAAGGCGGAAGACGGGGGAAGTATCGGCGGCTGGGGCTGCGGATGGCAGGACTCCAACGAAAGCAATGCAACGGAGCCCAGATGAGGCGAAATGTATTGACAGTTTTCGAATGGCCTGCCAATCAGGAGCTAGGTGACGAGAGGCGCGTTTCTAGGTACTGATCCCGCTGCCCGTTGAACCTTCGCCATGATTAAGGACCAAGAATCGGCTGCGCGCTCAAGTTAGGAGTCACTCTATGCCAAACTTTCAGGCAGCCGCCCCGAATTGAGCCTCAGGAGGTTCTGCTTTTGGCGCTGGCGGCGACACGGGCGATTACGGCGGTAGCCACTCCGGAAAGCAGCATTCGTCAATAGACCTGGAATTGTCGTAGTCTTCTTGGAAATACTCGTTAGGAGAAGCCACCACATGCCTACGACTCGACGTAGTTTCCTTCAACTCGGTGCTGCTGCCGGTGTCGCCTTTGCAGCAGCCCCATCCTTGCTGGCCGATCCGCTGGGGCTGCCTATTGGTTGCCAGACATATCCGGTTCGCGCTTCCATCAACACAGATTTTGCCGGGACCATGAAGGGCCTTTCTGCGGCGGGTTTTCAGACGATTGAACTTTGTTCGCCTTTTGGCTACAAGGAATTTTCCAGCCTGGCGCAGTACAAGCCGCAAGAGCTGCGCAAGATGCTGAGCGACTATGGCCTCACCTGCATAAGCTCGCACTTTGGGACAGATGAGTTGTTCAACCATGCGGACGAGCGTATTGCATGGGCCAAGGAGCTGGGCCTGACGCAGATGGCCACGGCCAGTCTTGGCTTCGGTACGCTGCACGAGGGCGTTCCTCCCACCGTAGACGACGTGAATCGTGTCACCGATCTCTTCAACACCTTCGCGGCCAAGGCGCACAATGCGGGCATTGTCGCGGTGCTGCACAACGAAGTCTTTGAGGTTACGAGCATCGACGGCAAGCGTGTCTACGACATGGAGATCGCACGGCTTGACCCGAAGACCGTGAAGCTCCAGTTTCAGGTCTCTACCATGCAGGATGGTTTTGATCCGGTGGATTACTTCACCCGCTATCCCGACCGCTTCATCTCCATGCACTGCCAGGACTGGATTATTGGCCCAGATGGCAAGGCCAAACAGGTGCCGATCGGCAAGGGAGTGGTGGATTGGAAGAAGGTTTTCACCGCTGCAAAGAAGGCTCACATCAAGAACTACTTCGTCGAACTGGAACAGAATCCGGCGCTGATGCCACTCAGCATCCCTTACCTGAGAAGCCTGAATGTTTAAGAGCGCATCCGTTGTCATGTGGAATGTGAGGACACTTTTCTGGAATCTGCCCGTAGATAGAGTGCTTATCTAGACTCATCCTGGTCGGCGCATCGGACAGAAGCTGTCTCATGTATGCCTCTGTGGCCGAGACCCGCTTTAATTGCGGGTCTCACCCAGGGTATCCCCAATATTCACAGGTTTATAAGACAGCTTCAGGTCCTGTTGTGAGGCATTGAACCTTAACGCCTCCAATTTCGTATTGCTTTCCGATCCGGTGCAATGCAATAAGGGGGACCCTCTTGAAGATTGTGTTGACAACGCCACTCCTTTCACTTCTGCTGTTAGGCTCCACTTCAGCTTTCTCTCAGAGCGAACCGGCCAAACTGCTTGAAACGATGCAGGCACTCGATACGCAATTGTTTGATGCGGCGAATCACTGCGACTACGAAAAGCTAACTGCGATGGTGGATGAGAACCTCGAGTTCTACCACGATCAGGCTGGCCTCATGCTGGGCAGGCAAGCCTTTCTGGATTCCATCAAGCACAATACTTGCGGTGTGATGATCCGTGAACTCGTGCCTGGGAGCTTCGAAGTCTATCCCATCAAGGGATATGGAGCCATCGAGATGGGAGTTCACCGCTTCCATCACCCCGGCCATGAGAAAGAGTTTCCTGCCGCAAAGCAATTAGGTATGACTCGCTTTCTTGATCCGGGAGCGGCTGAGTGGCCCGTCGGCGAAGCGAAATTTCTACATATCTGGCAACTGAAGGACGGAAACTGGAAGCTGACACGCGTCGTCAGCTATGCCCATTAACGTTGGGCTTTCACCAGTACTGAGAAGTTGGCCTATTGGAAGTTACCGGCGTTCCCAGGTGGCGGCGATCAGTAAATAATGGATTCAAACCGGTCCACTGTCTTAAGACCGGGCGGGTTTGGTTTCTAACGGAATGGCTGGTACGATAAATAGATACGTGCCGCGGAGTGCCAGCGAAATGGCTTGCGGCGAGATTTTTCGAGTTGAAAGAGGCATTCTGTGGCGAATACCACCAAGATTGAAGACAAAGTTGAACGGAAAAAGGTAAAGCGCGCGGCCCGCAAGAAGGCGGCTCCGAAGGCGAAGCGGACGACTCCGCGCGGCAGCAACAAGAAGAAGGTTAGGAAACTGGTTCGCGGTCAGTCGAAGCGCTAGTTTCAACGCAAAGCAGGATTCGCGCCCGGCGGAGTTACTTCGCCGGGCGCGAAGTGTGTCTGGACCCTCTCCACTACCCCATCGGGCAAAGATCGCTCGCAGGGGACCCCGATTCCGCATAAAGAAATCCCCATTGGGGAAGCGGGTTGCGGCGTGTATGCTGAATCTGCTTACCGCATCACGCATCAGGAGAAGTACCTCTGTCCAGCCAACTGGTTGCCCGCAAATCCATTGACAAGCTGATCCGCGACTCGGAGGCTCCGGAGCATGCGCTGAAGAAGTCGCTGGGGCCGTGGTCGCTGACTGCGCTGGGAATCGGCGCGGTGATCGGCTCGGGGATTTTTACGGTCATCGGCACGGCGATTTCCGGCGAGCAGTTCGACACATCGAGCATTGTCAACACGCCGCTGGCGGATTACCTGATTCATCACACGGCACTGGCTGGACGGCCAGGCGCGGGGCCGGCGATTGCGATTTCGCTGGTGCTGGTAGCGTTTGTCTGCGCGCTGACGGGGCTCTGTTATGCGGAGCTGGCGTCGATGATTCCGATTGCAGGGTCGGCGTACACGTATACCTATGCGACGCTCGGTGAGTTGATTGCCTGGATTATCGGTTGGGACCTGATCCTGGAATACGCCGGCTCCAACATGACCGTGAGCGTGGGCTTTGCGGCGCACGTGGTCGATTTGCTGGACTGGCTGGGGCTGCATCCTCCGGCGACCTGGATTTCTCCGGCGTATTTGCCGATGGGACTGCAGGACCTGGCGGGGAACTGGATTTATCAGCCGGGGTGGCACTTCGGGTTTAATATTCCGGCGTTCCTGGTGGTGCTGTTCCTGACGGTGATTCTTGTCCGCGGGATTCGCGAGTCAGCTTCAACGAACAACCTGATGGTGGGAGTGAAGCTGATTGCGATCCTGATCTTTGTTTCGGCGGCGATTGGCTATATTCATCCGAGCAATTGGCATCCGTTTATGCCGAATGGGTTGAGTGGCGTGCTGACGGGCGGCTCGATTATTTTCTTCACCTACATTGGTTTTGATTCCGTGTCTACGGCTGCCGAAGAATGCAAGCGGCCGCAGCGCGATTTGCCGATTGGGATTATTGCCACGTTGATTGTGTGCACGGTGCTGTACGTCGCGGTGGCGGTGTGCTTGACGGGCCTGGTGCCGTGGAAGTCGATGGTGGGCGATGCGGCGCCGGTGGTGAATGCGCTGAAGAAGCTGTCCGTGTTGCCGGGTGGGCATCCGCTGCATTGGGTAAGGCTGGTTGTTCTTATCGGGGCGATTATGGGGATGCTCTCTTCGCTGCTTGTTTACCAGCTTGGCCAGTCCCGCGTGTGGTTCTCCATGTCCCGCGACGGCCTTTTGCCGAAGGTCTTCTCAGACGTGCATCGCATATACCGTACGCCGGCTTTTTCTACCTGGGTCGCGGGTTTCCTCGTGGCTATTCCCTCCGGTCTCTTCGACATCGGCACGCTTGCTAATCTTTCGAATATCGGCACGCTGTTTGCGTTCGTGCTGGTTTCGATTGGCGTGATCGTGCTGCGCTACCGAGAGCCGGAGCGTCACCGCGGGTTTCGTGTTCCCGGCGGGCCGATCATCCCTTCGCTCAGCGTTATCTTCTGCATAATTCTCATGTCCGGGCTCGATATCCTCACATGGATACGCTTCTTTGGCTGGCTGGTGATTGGGCTGGTGATTTACTTCTTCTACAGCCGGCATCGCAGCGAGTTTGCGCAGACGAAGTAGACTACCGGCTGCGCGTGTTTGCAGCGTAGTCGCGGAAATTTCATCCAAAGAATATGGCACGATTGCGAAGCCCGGAAAAACGCAAGGCGATTCTTGATGCCGCGGTGCAGGAGATTGCACGCGAAGGGCTGAGTGCGGCCACGGCGAAGATTGCCGAGCGCGCAGGCGTGGCCACGGGAACACTGTTCACTTACTTTGCGAGCAAAGAGCAGTTGCTCAACGAGCTCTATCTCGATCTGAAGTCGGAATCGTACGCGGTTATCAGCGAAGGCTTTCCGCACAAGGCGAGCCTGGAACGGCGCGCATGGCACATATGGCAAAGCTACCTGGGCTGGGCAATTCAATTTCCGGAGAAGCGCAGGGTTTCTGTGCAGTTGAAGGTTTCGGACGTGTTGACAGCGGAAACGCAGGCCAGGGCCTTGGCAATGGGCAGTGCTCTGGAACCGACGCTTGGCGAACTGGAAAAACGCAACGTGGCGCGCGGGCTGCCAGCAGGCTTTGTTTCGGCAACAATGTCCGCCATGCAGGATGCAGTGACCGAGTTCGTAGCCAAACAACCGAAAAAGCGCGCGGAGTTGATCGAGCGGACCTTCCAGGCGGCATGGCGGGCGTTGAAATAGGAGTCGCTTTTTTATTTTTCATAAAAATGAGCAACCAGTCAGTCATTTCTGAATCTACTCCAGCAAGGAGGACCGAAATGGCAAAGGTCTGGTTGGTTACAGGAAGTGGAAACGGCTTGGGCCGTGAGATTGTGGAAGCGGCTCTGGCCGCAGGAGACAGCGTAGTAGCTGCCGCGCGGCGTATTGCGGAGCTGGATCCGCTGGTGGCGCAGTATGGCGAGCGGATTAAGCCTGTCACGCTGGACGTTCGCGACGAAGAGGCCGCAAAGGCCGCAGTGCAGGCGGCAGTGGATGCGTTTGGCCGGCTCGACGTGCTGGTGAACAACGCGGGCTACGGGCACTTTGCGCCGTTTGAGCAGATGAGTCCGGCGGAGTTCAAGGACGTTGTGGATACATGCTTTTATGGCGTGGTCTATACAACGCGGGCGGCGGTGCCGGTGATGCGCAAGCAGAAGAGTGGGTACATCTTCCAGGTTTCGTCGGTTGGCGGGCGAATGGCGATTGCGGGCAACTCGCCGTATCACGCGGCCAAGTGGGCCGTGGGCGGCTTCAGCGACGCGGTGGCGATGGAAGTGGCTCCGTTCGGGGTGAAGGTGTGCACGCTGGAGCCGGGTGGAATTCGCACGAACTGGGCAGCGCGCGCGGGGCAGGATACGCCGGAGCTGTTGCCGGATTATGAGCCTTCGGTGGGAGCGATTTTGAAGCTGTTGGCGTTAGTGCGTGGGAATTCCGAAGGCGACCCGAAGCGGATTGCCGATGTGGTGGTGAAACTGGCCAACAGCAAGGATGTGCCGCAAAGGCTGATCCTGGGCGTGGATGCGGAGAAGCGCGTACAGACTGTCGAAACGGCGCGCGCGGAAGAGGCAGCGAAGTGGCGCAAGCTTACGCTGTCCACGGTGTTTCCGGATGCGAAGCCGTTTGAAGAACTGGTGAAAATGGCCGAGCAAGGGAAGAACCAGTGAACCAGGCGTGCCTGCCCCTGCAGCTTTGCGATGAGGGCAGGCACGTAAACTTAGGGCATGGATGGGATACGCGAGTTTGTGCGCAGGCTGCCTAAGGCAGAGCTGCATCTGCATCTGGAAGGAACGATTTTGCCGGCAACACTGGTGGAGTTGAGCCGGCTGCAGGACGCTACGCCGATGACGTTGGCGCAAGCCGAGAAGGTTTATCAGTTCACGGATTTTTCCGGGTTCATGGATGCGTTTCGCGAGATTACGCGGCTGCTGAGCGGGCCTGCGGAGTATCAACTGGCTGCGTGGCGGATGATGCAGAGGCTGCACGAGCAGGGCGTGGTACATGCGGAGGTTTATGTTTCGGTCGGTGTGATTTACCACTGGCGGGAGCATGCCGAGGGCGTCGTCGAGCCGATTTTTGCGGCGCTGGAGCAGGCTCGCGCAAAGGCAGAGAAAGAGCTGGGGCTTTCGGTTTACTGGATTTTCGATGCGGTGCGGCACTTTACCGTTCCGGAGGCGGAGCGGGTCTTTCGCAAGGCTGCGGAGATGCGGGCGAAGTATCCTGCCATTATTGGGATTGGGCTGGGTGGCGATGAGCGGCGCGCAGGGTCGGAGCCTTTCCGGGCGATGTATGCCGAGGCGCAGGCCGCAGGCTTGAGGCTGACCAATCACGCGGGAGAGACAACTCCGGCTTCTGCCATCTGGGAGGCGCTTTCGATTGGGTCGGAGCGGATTGGGCATGCTTTGTCTGCCGGTGAAGATGAAAAGCTACTCCAGGAGCTAAAAGCGCGGGGCACCCCGTTGGAGCTGAATCCTACTTCGAATGTGCAGACGGGGAATTGCGCTTCGTTTGCGGCGCATCCGCTGCGGCGGTATTTTGATGCGGGATTGATGGTGACGCTGAACTCGGATGATCCGGCGTTTTTCGGGTCGGATATTGAGAATGAGTTTGTCCTGGCGGCTGAGGAGCAGGGTTTTACGCATGACGAGCTGAAGCAGCTGGCGGCAAACTCGATTGCTTCCAGTTTTCTTCCCGAAGCGGCAAAACAGCAGTGGCTCGACGCGGTCTCACACGTCAGCCTTGTCCTCTGAATTGGCGCATGAGCCTCGCCTTGTTGTTGGGGCTCACTCTTGCTCTGGTAAGTTTCCCGTTTTTTTCTGTGAGACCGCTTTTGAACCAGATCGAAACAGCGGCGTGACGAATAAGGCTCCGGCGCGTCCCTGGCTATAAGCAGGCCACAGGCGATTTGCGCTATCATTCCTGCAGGAGGCGTCCCCCGAACCATGGCAGCACAGTCTGAAGCACTTCTTCCTCTTCCCGAGCCGGCTGACGAGCACAAGGCTCTGCGCGTGCTGGGATGGTTTTCTGTGGGCATGGCCGTGGCAGGGCTGGGGATTCTCCTGGGGTATGAGTTGCGCTCGCGGTATAAGTTCAACCGGCGGACGCCGTATGACTTTTTCTCCCATGCCGAACCGGAGCCTGAATCGACGGACGAGTTTGGGGTAGGCATCTAGGGCTGGCCGTCCAGGCAACTGCGCCTTCGGCGCCTAAGAACAAATTGAGATTGCTTGCAAATGCTGCCTTTGGGCAGCATTTGTTGTTTGGGTTCTCGGTTCATATACGTTGTAATTTCAGCCGAGCTTTCCACACCTCTCGTCCTTCGTCTTTCGCCACTCGTCCCTAGCTTTCAGGTAGTCTGAAAGCTTATGGGGCGGATTCGGGTTCTCTCTGATCAGGTGGCTAACCAGATTGCGGCTGGGGAGGTTGTGGACCGGCCTGCTTCTGTTGTGAAGGAGCTGCTGGAGAACTCCCTGGACGCTGGCGCTACACGGATTCGCGTGGAGGTTGAAGCTGGCGGACGGAAGCTGATTCGCATTTCCGACGATGGTGTTGGGATGAATCGCGATGACGCGCTGTTGGCCTTTGAGCGCCACGCGACTTCGAAGTTGCGGACGGCCGACGATCTGCTCTCGATTGCAACGCTGGGATTTCGCGGAGAGGCGCTGCCCTCAATTGCATCCGTAGCGCGGGTTCGCTTGGAAACCAGCGACGGCGAAACCGGAACGCGCCTTGAAATCGCAGGCGGAAAGATTCTGCATGTGGAAGATGCCGCGCTGCCTCGCGGAACTATGATCTCTGTCTCCGACCTCTTTTTCAATACCCCGGCGCGGAAGAAGTTTCTGCGAGCAGAAGCGACCGAACTTTCGCATGTGACGGCGTTGGTGACGCACTACGCGCTGGTGCATCCGGAGAAGCATTTTGAGCTGGTTTCGCAGAGCCATACGCTGGTTTCCGCGCCTCCGGTGACGCGCACGGCGGAGCGGGTTTATCAGATCTTCGGGAAAGATACGCTGAACAGCCTGCTGCCGGTGGCGGCAGAGCTGAAACTGGAACGCGCAGGACTGCCTGCGCCGCCGCCGTGGAAGGTAGATCCGGATGCTCCGGTGAAAGACCCAGGCGTGCTGCGGTTGACAGGTTTTTATTCCAAGCCGGAGCTGCAGAAGCTCAACCGGAACTCGATTTATATCTTTGTGAACAAGCGGCTTATCCGCGACCGGCAGGTGATGCACGCAGTTACGGAGGCTTACCGGAATATCATTCCGCCGACTTCGTTTCCTGTCGTGCTGCTTTTTCTCGAAATGCCGCCGGAAGAGGTGGATGTGAACGTCCACCCGGCGAAGACCGAAGTGCGATTCCGGCAGTCGACGTTGATTCACGACTTTGTACGGGACAGCTTGCGGACGGCTTTGGTGAAGTCGCGGCCGGTGGCGGCGTTTGTAGCTTCCATGGCGGAGCCGACGGCCAGCCCTTCGCTGATGCCTCCGGCAGAGTCGCCTTTGCCGGGGAATGACGAATTTCGTAAGGATTCGGAGCCGATTGGAGCGGGAGAAGCGGAGCCGTTTCGGCTGACGGAGTTCCAGTCGTCTTCGGTGCCGGGAACGCTGCCGTTTGCGGCGGGCGAGGCGATGGCCGCAATTGCGGGAGCCCTGCTTCCAAATGGCACGGAATCAGAGGATTACGCCTTAAATGGCGCCGCCGAAGTCGAGGCGCGACAGGCGGCGGAGACGCTGAACCAGCTGGCTGGCCTGAAACCGCTTGGGCAGCTCAGGGAGTCGTTCATCCTGGCGACAGGGCCGGATGGGCTATGGATTATTGATCAGCATGTGGCACATGAGCGGATTTTGTTTGAAAAAATTTTGCGCGAGCGGGCTGTGGAAAACGTGCAGCGCCAAAGGCTGCTGATGCCCCTCCTGGTGGAGCTAAAGCCTTGGCAAATGGTGGTTTTTGCCCAAATTGCCGAGGAGTTGGAGCGGAATGGCTTTGAAGCCGAGCCCTTCGGCCCGCAGACCCTGGCGGTGAAGGCTGCGCCGGTGGGCCTCGAGGGGGCACAGCTTGAAAAAATGCTGCAGCAGGTGATTGAGCAGACCAGCTCGGAGAGCGATCCACGGAGTGACGTAGAGACGCATGAAAACGTGCAGAATCAGAGCCTTACGGCGCTGAAAACGCGGATTGCCGCGTCAATTGCGTGCCACGCTGCGATCAAGGTGAACATGCCACTTGACCCTGCCAGAATGGAATGGCTATTGTTGGAATTGGCCAGGACAGAACACCCAACCAGCTGCCCACATGGACGTCCAATCGCTTTGTTGTATTCTTGGAGAGAGATCCAGCGGGCCTTCCACCGTATTTGACACGTATCCGGAAGGCGGCAACCCCACCCCCAGGGGGCGGGAATGCCCGGCGAGAACGTCAGCCTTGGAAATGAGGTTCTTCTTTGACATCGGAGCAATTGGAAGCAGCGCGCGCCGAAAGGATGCGCCACAATGGACATGGGGCTCTCACACTTGAGGATGCCCGTACTTGGATTGAAGAGACGGGATTGTGTCTTTTTCTACCCCGTAAGCAGGCTGTGCCGTCGTTGGCGCCTTCATTTGTGGAGGCAGTAGCAGGCGAGCGGAATGCGACTCCCAATCAAAAGCAGATTGCGACAGCGGAAGAATTGCTGGTCCGGCTTGAGCTGGACGGCGTGGCAGTGCGTCTGAATCTGCAGGGTCAGCCGGGCGAACAGCCTGACTACGTTGTCGCTTCCTGGGTGCTACCGTATGTCTATGCGCTTCGTGGCGACCGCGACTGGCGGAGGGTTCCGCAGTTGACCGGCTCGCGCGCGGTTTCGCCTCTCGCCGTGCAGGCTTACAAGCGGCTGGAGCAGGGCGAGGCCAATGTCTCCGAGTTAAAGACAGTTTTAGGCCAGGGCGTGAGCGAGTCGGCGGTTGTGCGCGCCATTACCGAGCTCTGGCAGCAGCTTCGCATCATCCCCATCATTGCGGCTCCGGGTAAGGCGGCCAAGTGGCAGCTTCTGCGTGTGCGCTTCCAGAAGGCCATTGCCGAGGGCGCCTCGACGTCCCAGGTTACGGCGATTTCGGTGCTGGCTTCCATCTTCCTGCAGGCTGTGATTGCGGCGAGCATGGAAGAGGTGGAGCTGTTCCTCTCTCCGCTGACAGCGCGCAGCAAAATCCGTGAAGTGCTGCGCGGGCTGGTGGCTACCCGCCAGGTGCATACGCTGTCCATGGGCCATGCGCCGCACTTTTACGTTGCCGGCACGCTGCCGGAGTTCAGCGTGGCTCCGCAGATTTTCGCCAGCACGTCGGTTTCGGGTTACGCAGCGCGGTACAGCACGTCCAGCTACGGCGGTGGTGGTTACCTGGGTCGCGAAGAAGAGCTGATGGAGCGCTACGAAGAGCCTGACGCACCTGTTGTTGAGGAGCGCGAGGAGACGGTTCATCACGGGGCTGGCAATCATGGCTCGAACGGTGACCGCAACGGAAGTGCACGGCCGCACTTTAACCGCGCGGCTTCGCATGGACGTGATCATGGACGCGACCGCAAGCCTGCCGGCGGAAATGGTCCGCGGCGTGGAACGGAAGGGCGTTCGGCCAAGCCTGCAGCTGGCAAGGGTGCAAAGGCACGTCCGGCTGGCGGTGCGCGCAGCAATTCGGCGCGGCCGGGGTCGAACCGGCCTGGTTCCAGCAGGAGCGCTTCGGCGGGGAAACCTGCCTCAGCGGTGCGGAAGGGCGGTTTGAGCCGCAGCTCTGCTTCTTCATCGCGCAGCGGTGCCTCCAGCCGCAACGGGCACAAGCCTGCGCTGGCGGCTTCGGGCAGCTTCCGCGGCAAGCAGGGGACGAAAAAGCGCGGATAAATTTTGCCGCGCAATTTAGGATCCTCTTGTGAGCCAGAAGAAAATCATTGTTGCCATTGACGGGCCGGCGGGTGCGGGCAAAAGTACAATTGCGCGCCACCTGGCCCGGCATTTCGGGCTGCTGAACCTTGAGACAGGGGCGATGTATCGCGCATTTGCTCTGAAAGCGATGCGCCTGCAGGTGCCTTTGGACGAGGGGACAGCGCTTGAGCAGCTTTCTCACAAAACCACGATTCATCTGCAGCCCGGTGAGAGCGGGAACCGCGTATTTCTCGACGGCGAAGACGTCACAGGATTGCTGCGCAATCCGACGGTGACGGATGCGGCGTCGCAGGTAAGCGTCTTTCCGCCGATTCGTGCCTGGATGGTTGCGCTGCAACAGCAGATGGGCGCGCAGGGCGGCGTGGTGATGGAAGGGCGCGATATTGGCACGGTGGTCTTTCCGCATGCGGATGTGAAGATTTTTCTGGATGCCGCGCCAGAGGTGCGTGGGCTGCGGCGTTTTGACCAGATGGGTGAGAAGGCAACGCAGGCGGCCGAAGAGGTAATTCGCGAGCTGCGGGAGCGCGATAGGCGGGACCGCGAGCGGGCGGATTCTCCGCTCAAGGCGGCCGAGGATGCGGTGCTGCTGGACTCGACGCACATGACGCTGGAGGAAGTAGTGCGTGCGGCGGAAAAGATTGTGGAAGAAAAGCTTGCGCTGCGCCCTGCAGCGACAGCTGGTTAGGAATAGATTCTCGGCGTAGACTAAGTAAGAGGCAAGGCCAAAGTTTCGCAGAATCTATACCTGTCTTTCCGGATTCCTGTGTCAAGCTAAAGGAAATGGCAGGCAAGGCCTATAGTCGGCCACTTGTTCCTGTATTTGTTGTATCGCTCTTTTGAACTGTATTTTTTCGCTTCCCGCCTTTGCGAGGCAGTTCGCAATCCGATAGTACATACCGAAAAATTAAGGAGCTTGAGTATGACAGCTGTACTTTGCAATGGCTGTGGCTCAGATAAGTTCCGGGCCTCTCACTTTCGCTTGAAAGATCTTCGCCAGTTACTGATGTTGCGGCGGCCATTGCGCTGCCGCATCTGTTCGGAGCGGGTGTACGTATTTATTCCGCAGGCGAAGATCTACAAACCACAGGATTCGAAGAAGAGCTAAGGCATAGGAAGTAAGGCAAGATAAATTCCGTGGCTTGCGTTGCTGCAATGCAGGCAGCGATGGTCGGAAGCTGTGAGCCTCCGGCAAAAATACGATAGGCTCTAAGGAGCGATGGAGATTACCTGCAGCCGTTGTCATCAGGCGATTCCTGCCGATAGCCTTTACTGCCCTACGTGCGGGTTGCCGCAACTGGTCTACTCGAGCGAGGAGGGCGAAGGGCCTGCGCAGGCAGAGCGCTCGGAAAATGTTGTGCGCGAGGCGGGCTGGGTGGAGTGGAGGCCTGCGCTGCGTGCAGCGCTGGTGCTTGCCGTGCCGGCGGGGCTGCTGAGCTGTGGAATGTCTCCAGTGGGCGCGCTGGCGCTGTTATGGATGGCGGTGGGCGCGGCGTGGGCTGTGATGCTGTATGCGCGGCGACAGAAGGCAGTGCAGCAACCGTTCTGGCTGACGGCCGGCGCAGGAGTGCGCATCGGGCTGGTGACGGGGATCCTGGCGGGCTGGATGGCATTTGCAGCTACAGGGATTTCGCTGTTCCTGACGCGGTTTGCATTTCACCAGGGCAAGGATTTTGACGATAGCTGGCAGTCGCTGGTGGCGCAGGTCTCTGCGCAGTGGCAGCAGATGAGCGCGATGCGGCAGGATGCGCAGGCGGCCGAGCTGCTGAAAAGTGTGGCGGCATGGCTGCTTACTCCGGAGGGACGCGCGGGCTCAATACTGGGTGGCTTGGCAATGCTGGAGGCGGGACTGCTGGTGTTTGCGATGATTGGCGGCGCGGTCGGTGCCAAATTAGTGGCGGGGCCACGGCGGACGGAAGCTGGAAATTAGGTCGATACACCCTGAGTAGTGCACATCACTTGCTCCACGGCGGCTTGGCCTCGTATCATCCGTCGAGAGCAATCGTTCGAAAGAAGACTCCCATGACGGAAGCCCAAACAAAATCTTCCCTGCGCGTGAAGGGCAGGCTGATGTCTGCCTCCGAGATTGAGCGGACGCTTGTCCGGCTGGCGCACGAGATCGTTGAGAAGAGCAACGGCAGCGAGGGCATGGTGCTGATCGGCATCAAGCGCCGCGGTGTGCCGCTGGCCGAAAGGCTGGGGAAGCTGATCTCGACGATTGAGAAGGCAGGTGTGCCGACGGGCATGCTGGATATTCAGTTCTACCGCGATGATCTTTCAACTGCCGGGGCAAAGCCGGTTGTGACGGCGGGCGCTTTGGGCGTGGACATTGTGGACAAGAATGTGATCCTGTGCGACGACGTGCTCTATACGGGCCGCACAATCCGGGCTGCATTGGATGCGTTGTTTGATCATGGACGTCCGCGCAAGGTGCAACTGGCCGTGTTGATTGATCGCGGACATCGCGAGTTGCCGATTGAGGCGACGTATGTAGGCAAGCATGTGCCGACGAGCAGCCGCGAGATTATCGAAGTGAAGTTTCAGGAAGTCGACAACGATGAGCAGGTGCTGCTGGTTGAAAAAGTCGACTAAGCAAAGCTGAGGTTTATGAATCCTACTGCGATTCGCCGCAAATTACACACTCCTTCTGTATCTGCATCGCCTTTTCCTTACAATCCTGGTTCTCTGCTTTCGGTGAATGATCTTTCGCTGGAAGAGCTGAACCATGTTCTGCAACGGGCTACTGCGCTTGAGAAACAGGATCCGTTGACGCGGGACCGCATTCTGGCGAAGCGGCGCGTGGCGCTGCTGTTCTATGAGGCTTCTACGCGGACTCGCACCAGCTTTGAGCTGGCGGCGAAGGCGCTGGGTGCGGATACGGCGCTGGTGTCGAATCTCTCTTCGAGCATTGAGAAGGGCGAGACGCTGAAAGATACCGGGCTGAATCTCCGGGCGCTGGGCGCAGAGGCGATTATTCTGCGGCATAGCTCATCGGGCGGCGCGTGGCTGCTGGAGGCTTCGACAAAGCTGCCGGTGCTGAATGCGGGCGATGGGATGCATGAGCATCCTACGCAGGCGCTGCTGGATTTGAGGACGATTCTGGCGCACCTTAAGCCCGGCGTGAAGGAAGTGGGACCTGAGACGCTGAAGGGCGTGACGGTGACGATTACCGGGGACATTCTGCATAGCCGCGTGGCTCGGTCCAATGCGATGCTGCTGCCGCGGCTGGGTGCGGAAGTGCTGTTGTGCGGGCCCAGGGAGCTGCTGCCGGAGGTTGCGGTTACGCTCGGGCCGGGTGTTTCGATTGAGCGGGACTTTGAGGCGGCGCTGAAACGGAGCGACATTGCAATGATGCTGCGCATTCAGGCAGAGCGGCTGGCGGGATTGCAGCTTGACCTGGAGGAGTACAAGGCGGCTTATCAGCTTACGGGGGAAAGGCTGGCGAGGCTGGCTCCGAAGGCTGTTGTGATGCATCCGGGGCCGATTATCCGCGGGCTTGAGATTACGAGCGGCGTGGCGGATGGGCCACAGTCGGCGATTCTGGAACAGGTAACGCATGGGTTGGCGATTCGCATGGCGGTGATTGAGCGGGCGCTGTCAGCAGCTGGGGCGGTGAAGACAAAGAAGTCTGCTCCGGCAAAGAAGAAGGGAGCGCGCGGATGACGGCCATTGCGATTAAGAACGGACATTTGATTGATCCCGGTACGGGGATTGATGCGCCGAAGGACATTCTGCTTCAAGGTGGGCGCGTGGCGGAAGTCGCCGCGCCGGGAAAGCTGAAAGGCGCGAACGGCGCGCAGGTTGTGAATGCCAAGGGGCTGGTGGTTGCGCCGGGGCTGATTGATATTCACGTGCATCTGCGCGAGCCGGGGCAGGGACACAAGGAGACGATTGCTACAGGCACGGCGGCTGCGGCTGCGGGCGGATTTACTGCCGTGGCGGCAATGCCGAATACGACGCCGGTCAACGACACACCGGAGATAACCCGCTGGATGCAATCTCCAGAGCGGGGCGCTTCGGTTCGCGTGTTTCCGATTGGCGCGGCGACGCGCGGGTCGAAGGGCGAAGTGCTCAATGATTTTGCCGCGCTGAAGGCTGCGGGCGCTGTAGGCGTTACCGATGACGGGCATCCGATTCTGAAGGACACCGTGATGCGCGACACGCTGGCCGCTGCGGCGCGCGTGGGACTGAGTGTGATTCAACATGCCGAAGATACGCGGATGACCGTGGGTGCGAGCATGAATGCGGGTCCGGTGGCGTTCAAGCTGGGGCTGCGTGGAATGCCTGTTGAGGCCGAGTCTGGCCTTGTGGAGCGCGACATTCGTTTGGTGACAGAGCTGCGGTCAGACAAAGTGCATCTGCACGTCGCACACACATCAACGGCTAAGGCGATTGATGCTGTGCGGCAGGCGCGGCGCAATGGGCTGCGCGTGACGTGCGAAGTTGCTCCGCACCACTTTCTGCTGACCGATGAGCATGTGGGATACTACGACACGAATTGCAAGATGAATCCGCCACTGCGGAGTGCCGCCGATCGCGATGCGATGCTGGAAGCGATTATGGATGGTGTGGTGGACGCGATTGCGACCGACCACGCGCCGCATGCCACGCATGAAAAGGAAGTGGAGTTCGAGCGCGCCCCGAATGGCATTACCGGCCTTGAGACGGCGCTGGGCCTGTGCATCAAGTGGCTGCATGGGGATGCGAAGATGCCACTCGGTCGCGTGCTGAGCCTGTTGAGCGCGCAGCCTGCGGCGGTGCTGGGGCTGAAGGGCCGCGGCACGCTGGCAGTGGGCAGCTTTGCCGATGTGGTGGTCTTTGATCCGAAGGCGGAGTGGACGTATCGCGTGGCAGAGACGAGGTCGAAGTCACGCAACACTCCGTTCGATGGCTGGACGATGCAGGGCAAGGTAAAGTGGACAATCAGCGAAGGGCGGGTTGTGTACGAAGCCGTTTAAGGCTTGTTTATGCGGCGTGAGACAACGTATCCTTTGCGGCTGGAATCCAAGTAGGCAGCGTACCCGCGGTAAGAATTGGAGAAGCCATGGATAACTTTCGCAAAGCGATTGCCGTTGTCCTTGCTACGATTACACTGGCCGGCGGCATAATGGTTGCCGAGGCGCAGCCTGGCAGAGGCAGGCATGGAGCGCATCATGCAGGGCGACACCACCGTCCAATGGCGAGGCGGCCGTATAACCGGCCCGTGCCGATGGGATACCGGGGTGGATATATCCGCCATAACGAGTGGCGTCGGGGCTATCGCCTGCCACCCGGAGCGTGGGGTGGTGGCGTGGTGATTAACGACTGGGGCCGCTACCGTCTGAGCGCTCCGCCGTATGGGTATCAGTGGCGTTACATCGACGGCAACTATGTGCTGGCCGCGGTGGCTACGGGTGTGATTTCTTCGATCATCATCGGCTCGATGGTGCGCTAGAGGGAATGTGGTCCTTATGGCGGACAACGCATCTGTTGCCCGTGAATCCGTGTGGAAAGTGTACCCGCAACAGGAATTGGAGAAGCCATGCATACTTTTCGAAAAGCAGTTGCATATTCTCTCGTCAGCGCGGTGCTGGCGTGTGGAAGCGTTATCGCTCAGGGGCCTCCGAACAAGCCGGGACAGCAGGGACCCAACCGGCCGGGCGGAAACAACCGTCCTTCGCAACCCAATCGCCCTTCGCAGCCGAACAGACCTCCGCAGCCGGGCCGGCCGGGGAATAATCGTCCTGGCGGAGGTCGGCCGGGAAACCGTCCGCCAGCGCGGCCGATTCATCGTCCGGGTCCGCCTCCTGGATTCCGCAGCCCCTACGTGCATCACTCAAGCTGGCGTCATGGCCACCGGATTCCAATGAGCTACTGGAGCCGCGCCTACGTGGTGAACGATTGGGGCACGTACGGCCTCGCAGCTCCTCCAATGGGATACCAGTGGCGCTACATTGACGGTCAGTTTGTGCTGGCCGCGGTGGCTACGGGGCTGATTTCTTCAATCATCCTTGCAGCTGCGCTGGGAAACTAAACCTTTTACTGTGTTACGGAGCGCCCCGCATCCCATCCGGGAATGCGGGGCGTTTTACATTGGTGCGCTCAGACAACAAGAGCACTCCGGTTGGAATCTAAAGGTTTGCACATGCAATAGGCAGGTGCAGATACATAGAGGAGAAAAAATGCGTCGCTTCAACAAGTTGGCAGCTATCCCCCTGCTGGGGATGATGACTATGCTGGGCAGCCAGACTGTGTTTTCCCAGGATCGGCACGATGACAGGCACGATAACAGCCGTTATGTTCGACACGATGAGTGGAAGAAGGGATACCACATGCCTCCGGGTGACTGGGGCCGTGGGGACCGGATTTCGAACTGGAACACCTACCATCTGCGCCGTCCGCCGAACGGGTATGAGTGGCGGCGCGTGGATGGGAACTTTGTGCTGGCCGCTGTGGCTACAGGCGTGATTGCGTCGGTGGTGGTTGCAGCTGCTGTGCGGTAGACTCTTTTCGGAAGTTTCAAAACCAAGGCCGCGCCGGAGTGAGAACTCCGGCGCGGCCTTGGTTTTTGCTGAATGCGTGCTTACCGGTCGGTAACGCCGGTGATGCCTGCGGGGATGGGCCAGCCTTTCACGCGGTCGGATTTGAGCATGAGGTAGAAGTCGTAGACCTCTTCGTCGGCTCCAGTTGCGTGGCGGGTTGTTGCCACGGCCGTGGCGCGCTCGCGGTTAACAACGGGCTTGTTGGCCTGGGTATCGAACGATTCGAGAATATCGTCGAGCGTGCAGGATTCCGTGGGCGGCTCGGCGATGACGGGAAGTTCGGGTACAGATGTATCAACACTGGAGAAGTTGAGCGCAAGCGCCAGGTTGGCAATGTCATTCGACGCATCGCGCGAGGTAAGCGGAGCAAGTCCATAGCGCCACTCGATGAGCTTGAGCACCGAGGTGTGATCGAAGACGAGCGAATTGATGCGCGGCTTGGCGGGGTTGCCGCGGGTAAACGGCGAGACGATGACGGTGGGTACGCGGCAGCCTAGCTGAGCCTTACCGTCTACAAGGTCCGTGTCCACATTATTCGGAGCAATCGCGCGCGGCGGCGCAACGTGATCAAAGAAGCCGCCCCACTCGTCGCGGTTGATAACCAGCACAGTGTTGGCCCATGCAGGGTTCGACGAAAGCGCAGTCACAATCTCGCGAAGGAAGATTTCGCCTTTGCGCAGGTCAGCGTGGGGGTGGTCATCGTTGCCGGTCCCGTCGTCGAGAATGGTGAACCACGGATCGACAAAGGAGACAGCCGGAAGATTCCCAGAGGCAGCGTCCAAGAGAAACTGAGAGTAAAGCGCGGTGATGCCGAGATACTTGGTTCCCCAGAGCGCCAGAAAGGGGACATTCGAGAAATAGTACTTGCAGCTCACGCCGGCATCCTGCAGGCGATCCCAGATGGTTGGCAGCGAAGAGAGGTCGAGCGAATTATCGAGGCGGTCAGTCTGCGCAGCGTGCTGGAAGACGCGATTGGGAAAGGTGGACGAGAGGATGGAAGCGAAGTAGTTGCTGCAGGTGGTGTAGTTGAGAGCGAGCGAGGCAAAGAGAGGAATGTCAGCCTGCTCGTAATACCCAATCGAAAAGCTGTCATTGGAGCTGGTGCGGAGCCAGCCGTTCATGGCGCCACCGTTCACCTCGCTCCGGCCGCCCGCGTAAGAGTGGTCGGGGTCGGGGTGGTCGCAGCCGACATAGTAGTTGAGGCGGTGCGTAGGCTGCAGGTTGCCGTTGTTGTCAGGGTAGCTAAGGCCGGCCTGGCGGCCGTTGGCATTGGGCATCCAGCCGAGCATATGGTCGAAGCTGCGGTTTTCCATCATCACGACGACGATGTGCTCAATGCCGCTGGCGGCGGGGCTGGGAAGCAGTCCCACGGCGGCGTGGGCCTGGGCTTGCGTTTGACTGTTGGAAATGGCGGAGGTTGTGGCCAGCGCGGCTGCGGAAGCACTGGCGGCACGGCGCAGAAAATCACGACGGTTCACACTCATGGGGAGGCTCTCCAAAGGGGAATTGGGTTCGAGCTTGTTACCCGTGATATTTAGAAATCCGTCGCGTTGTGGTTGTCGTTCCGCAGTTCATGAAGAGTGGATGAAAAGATACGGGACATAAATAAGTGAGGCAAATATCCCCATGGGCAAGGACGTTCCAATGCCAAGGAAAAACAATGCGGAGGAAGAGCAGTACACAGGAAAAACGGCCTTTATCGGAGAGAGCAGGGGCCTTCAGGCCCCTGAAAAAAGCAGCAAGAAGATGAGAGGGGCTTTAGCCCCGGGCCCTGATCGAGCCTTGATTCGCCGCAATCTCGTCATACTTGCTCCGTGAGGATACTTGCCATAAGCGAAACCCCGAACACAAGGCACCCCCAACTCGTTAACGCACAAATGGCGCGCGGAGCGCGCAGTCGCCCGAGCGGCTAGCTCTTGCGGCGGTAAAGTATCTGGAATTCGTAACCAGGGTTGGCAGGGAAGAGGCTGGCTACATGGCGCAGGCGCTCTGCCAGGGCCACGGGGATGAGGAGCGGATATTCGCGCTCGCGCAGGTCGTGGTAGTCGAAATCTACGGCCAGGGAGAGCATGTAGATGGCCAGCGCATCCGAGAATGCGGCTTCGGCATACTGGTTGCGGGCCTGTTCGTCTACTTTGCGCTGGCCGTTGCTGTTGTGGTTATCCTGGGCGCGGCGGCGGGATTCCCATGCGTCCACGCTGGTTTCGCCGCGGGTCTGGGCTTCGGCCTGGGACCAGATGAGATCGCTGAAGCTGGCGGGAACTCCGGCAGCGTCGACAAAGTTGTGCGCGACGTTGATGAAGAATTCAAAAGCAAGCCCGAAGCGGTCTTCCACAAGGCGCGTCGAGATGAAGACGGCGTCCGTGGAGCCGAAGGTGGCATTGCGGTGACAGACGGCGCGGTCGCCTAACTCGACGGTGTAGGCCGGGGCGATGAGGACTTCGCCGGTGTCTGCAATGGCGAGTGGCACAAAGAAGTAGCCGCGGCGCGCAAGGGCTGTCGACATGGAGGCGGGCACGGCACCGATGAGGTGTTCGAGCTCTGCCTCGGGGAGGCGGGTTTCGCCCCAGGCGGCGTAGTGGATGTTGTTGGGAGCCAGGGTGAGCGTGGTTTGCGAGGCGACTTTATCGGCCTGCCAGAGTTCGAGCTGTGCGGTGCTGGTCATAGAGAACTAGTATTCTAGACAAGTAAACCATATGACGGCGATTCCTTCTCAACTCGGTCGGCAGGAAGGCGGAACGATCTTTGGATTTCCGCTGAAGGGCTTTGGACTGGTGAGCAGTCTGCTGCTCTCGTTCTCTTCGGCAATCCTGACGTTTTGCGTGACGACGATGGTGGCGATTTTTGTGATGCTGGCGATGCGGCTGGCAGGCGGCAGGGCCGTCGATTTTGCGGTGAGCTATCGCGATATCGGGTTTCCGGCGGCGGTGGTGGTGCTGGCGATTGCGCTGCCGTTCTTTCTCACGCTCTGGGTTCGGGCTAAGTTCGCTAAGTAGGGGTTTTGAGATGGCGGTTGAGTCGATTTCATTGAGTGAATTGCAGGGCGCGCTGGCGGAAGGCGCCAAGGGCGCGGCGATTCGCAACTGGTGCGCGGAGCTTGAGGCGGGCAAGGTGATTTATTTCCCGCAGACGCCAGTGCCGATTCCCGAGGCGGATTTGAAGACGCTGCTGACGGGTTCGCAGACCGACAGCCGGATGCACAAGAACATTGCCTACAAGCCGAACCGCGATGAACTCACCGGAGTAGACGAGAAAACTTCTCCGCCGGAGGCTGTGCGGGAGCTGCATGCGATTATGCGGCGGTATTCGGCGAGCGTTGAAGGGTTTTTGAGGCAGTTTCTCGCGCCTTACCAGAAACGGTGGACGCTTGATTATGCGAGCTACCGGCCGATTGAGGAGCAGGGGCGAGATTTGAGCGTGCGGCGGCGGAATGATCTGCTGCATACCGATGCCTTTCCCACGCGGCCCACAAAGGGCTGGCGGATTCTGCGCTTCTTTCACAACATTCACCCCACGCGGACGCGCGACTGGGTGACAGGCGAGCCATTTGCCAAGGTTGTCGGACATTTTGTGCCGGGCAGGCTGGCAGTTCCGCAGCCAGATCATGCGATGACTGCGGCAGGCAAGGCCGTGGCGAATGGGCTTGGGCTGGGCAGGCTGGTGCCGCAGTGGAAGCGGACGCCATATGACGAGTTCATGATGCAGCTGCACAACACCATGAAGGAAGACTCAGCCTTCCAGGCGGAGTGCGTACGGGAAGAGTTTCACTTTGCGCCAGGGTCGAGCTGGATGGTTTATACCGAGACCGTTCCCCACGCGGTGCTCGCCGGCCAGTATGCGCTGGAGCAGACCTTCCTGGTTGATCCTGCAGTCATGGTGGTACCGGAGTCGGCCCCGGTGCGAGTGCTGGAGAAGATGGCCGGAGCATCGCTGGTTTGACAAGCAGCTTTTAACCCTTGAAACTTGTTTTCTCCGTCCGTATTTCCCATAGGCAAATATTTCAACAGAGCAAGAAAGCATCCGTTCGAAGGGAACAAGGGCTTTTAGAACAAGAGTCTTTGGTCTTTATCGGAGGGAGCAGGGGCCTTCAGGCCCCTGAAACAGGAGCGAAGGGGAAAAATGGGCTTTAGCCCCGGATTTTTGCAGGCTCTCCTATCAAGCCGGGTGCCCCAGGTCCCTCGCATTTGGGGACCTGGGAAAGCATTCCCGCCACCTCCCCGCAAAATAAACTCCAAATCTGTGGAAAAACTTTGCGGTCAATTACACCCTTTTATGCCAAACTCAAAATAAGCAGCAGAAGAAACGGCCCGATTCCCAAGGAATCGGGCCGTTCTGCTTTTACCCCAAAGATCAAAGAAAGGACAAGGCAATGCAGCCAGCAACCGGCACAATCCACTGTTCCCTGTACCCTGCCTTTCGCACAGTTGCACAGTTCCGGAATAAAGAAACTGCACAGTCCCTGTGCAATCCCCCGCAACCATCACAAAATAATCAACCTCGGAATCGACCCCACTGTGGCGAACGCGCGCAACTGTTCGCTATTGCGGAGAAACCTTGAAGTGGAAGAGGCGGGTCGGATTGTCCTCAGGCAGCAGGTAGAGGTCGTTTCCCTTGATAGCCATGCCTTCGCCGGTGAGGATGCGCTTACGGGCGGTGATACCAGCGCGGAGGCTGCGGACCGGCTGGAATGACTGCGGGAGAGTGGACGAGGACGTGGATGGCCATTCATACCAATCCACGGAGCCAACGGTTTCGGACGGGCTGTTGGCACCTACGAGAAATCCACCGTCGATTTTGATGTCCTGGTAGCTGGTGTTGGGTGGCGTGTCGATGACGCGGAGCTGCTTGCCTTTCATGTTGAAGACGTAGAGCTGCCGGCTATCCCAGTTGCCGGCGACGAGGGTGTTTTCCGTGACTGCGAGGCAGCCAATGTGGTCAGGGACAAAGATTTTGCGCTTGATGGTGAGTTTGTGTTTGTCGAGCTCGATGAGGACCGCGGTGCTGTGGGGCTTGTCTTCAGCGACGGGAATCCAGATGGAATTGCCGTAGAGGGAGAAGCCGCCGGCGTGGTAGCGAGCGCCGTCGGTGAGCTCTATCTGATGCTCCAGCTTGGCTGTCTTACGGTTGAACTCGTGCAGCCAGGCCTTGTGTGCCTCGCCGTCGACGGAAGTGACCCAGATATGGTCCTTGTCGAGATCGACGCCTTGAACGTGATAGACAGTGCCGTCAAGCGGAGTGATTTCAACGAGGAGGGTATTTTGCACGCTGGTTGGCAGCGAAGATTGCTGGGCGGCGAGTGGCAGAGCGATGAGGAGGGTGAAGAGGATTGGTTTAAGCATGGCCCGGATGGTTACAGATTACAGGGGACAGGTTACAGAACAAGCAAAAAAGACAACGGCCGCGAATCTGGATGATTCGCGGCCGCAGGTTTTGATTCGAATGCTGGCTTGCCGAAGATGGCATGCAATGCCTAGGACCCGGCGGGTCTGGGGTTTTCAGGGTCGTACTGGGCTGTCTTGATGCCGCGGGCGAGACCGAGCTTGGAGAGAATCCAGATGCCCCAGAAGTTGGGGTCGATCTCCCACCACTTGAGGCCGTGACGGGCGCTGACCGGATGGGCGTGGTGGTTGTTGTGCCAGCCTTCGCCGCCGGTGAGGAGCGCGACCCACCAGCTGTTGCGGGAGTCGTCCTTGGTTTCAAAGCGGCGGCTGCCCCACATGTGCGTGGCGGAGTTGACGAGCCAAGTGGCGTGCAGACCGATAGTGATGCGCAGGCCTACACCCCAGAGAACCATGCCGACAGCGTTACGCCATCCGCCGAAGTACCAGCCGAGACCAAGAAGCAGGACGCCGCTGGTGACAATGGTGAGCCAGTGGTACTTGCTGATCCAGCGGTGAAAGCTGTCCTTGTGAAGATCGGGCGAGTAGCGGGCGAGAGCTTCGGTCTGTGCGTGCAGGGACTGGCCGAAGAGAATCCAGCCGGCGTGGGCCCACCAGCCGCCTTCATGCGGGGTGTGCGGGTCGCCTTCGTGGTCAGAGAGCTGGTGATGGACGCGGTGCGTCGAAACCCAGAAGATCGGCCCGCCTTCAAGCGAGAGCGTGGCGCAGAGAGTCATGAGGTACTCGAGCCACTTGGGCACGGTGTAGCCGCGATGCGTGAGCAGGCGGTGGTAACACATACCGATGCCGACGTTGATGGCGAGGATGTAAAGGATGGCCGAGACTGCGAGACGCGACCAAGAGAAGAAGAAGAAAGCTCCGACAGCCGCGACGTGGAAGGCAATCATGGCGATGAGCGTGGTCCAGTTGAAACCCTTGCCAGCCGTGGCTTTGCGGCCCATTCTGACCTGGTCGCGCGTGGGGATGACGTGAACTTTGACGGACGCGCTGGAGCCGGGTGCCTTGGGCAGCGGTGTGGCGGGGACTACGGTGTCATTGGACGGAGGTGCAGGAGCAATGGATGCCATTCGGTAGGGTTTCCTCACGCGAGTGGCATGTGCTTCCACTCAGTTCAAGTTAATCAAATTGTATATGAGGGGAAGTTTTGTGTCTGTGATAGGGGGCGATTTTTGAGGAAATGCTACGGGTGGGACAAAAGGCAGGGAATAGGGAATAAAGGGTAGCCATCTCGGTAGGGAGCAGAAAACAAAGGCCGGGGGCTGACAACTTAGGTATCCCACATCCCAAAACCGGTACATGGGGCATTTGTTTTCGATATGGCTGAAAGATGGATGTGAGTTTCCAGTTGATGGGCTAAAGCAAACAGCTACGAGCTGCTTTACCGTTTGTAGTTGCCGGATTTGCCACCGGTTTTGGATTCGAGCTGTACGTTGCGGATGACGATGGCTTTGTCGAGGGCCTTGGTCATGTCGTAGACAGTGAGGGCGGCTACGCTGGCCGCGGTCAGAGCTTCCATCTCTACACCGGTCTGGCCCAGGGTAGCGGCTGTCGCAGTGATGGCTACGCCTGTTGCCGTGATTTCAGCTTGTACGTCGATGTGCGTGAGTGGGAGCGGGTGGCACATGGGGATTAGCTCAGAGGTGCGCTTGGCGGCCTGGATGCCTGCGAAACGGGCTACTTCGAGGGGATTGCCCTTGGGGTTCGACGGGAGGGCTGCGAGGACCTGCTGCGACAGCTCGACGAAGGCGGTGGCGATGGCGGTGCGGCGCGTTGTGGCTTTCGCGCTCACGTCGACCATGTTGGCCTGGCCGGATTCGTCGTAATGGGAGAGCTTTTCAGACATGGATGGATTGTAGAAGACAGGGAATAGAGCGTAGAAGACAAACGCGGAAGGTTGGGGCACCCGATGTTTTCGGGAGGCTTAGAAGGGGAGGATAGTGACGATTTCGTTGGCGGCCAGGTTGGGTTCGCCTTCGGGGGCCATGACGAAACAGTTAGCGCGGGCAAAGGCGGCTAGGTCACCGGAACCTTTGGAGCCGGCGGGGGTGGCTTCCGGCGGGTTGGCGGTGACGGTGGCGGGTACGAAGCGGGTGAGATTGGGCTTGGCTTTGACTTCGCGGGTCAGGCGGGCGTAGGTGAAGCGGGTGTGTGTGTCGGTTTGTCCACTGAGTGCGGCGAGGATGGGCGCAGCGAAGAGCAGGAAGGTTGCTGCGGATGAGATGGGGTTGCCGGGAAGGCCAAAGACGGGCTGAATACGTTCGCCACGCGGGAGCTGGCCGAAGACGATAGGCTTGCCAGGCTGGATGCGGGCTCCGGTGAAGTGGAATTGCGCGCCGAGGTGGATGAGGGCCGGCTCGACGAGGTCAAATTTGCCGGCGGAGACGCCGCCGGAGAGAACGAGCAGATCGGCTTCCGCAGTTTGTTCAAAGGCTTTGGCGAGGGCTTCACGGGTGTCAGTGGCTGTGGGGAAGATTTGCGGGTGGCCGCCGCATTGTTCGACGAATGCCGCGAGCATGGGGGCGTTGGAGTTGCGGATCTGGCCGGGAGCCGGTGTGGCGGAGACGGGGACGAGCTCGTCGCCGGTGGTGAGGATAGCAACCGTGGGCTTGCGGAAGACTTCGAGCTGCGCGTAGCCGCAGGAGGCAGCGGCAGCGATGTGGGAGGCTGTGAGGCGGGCTCCGGCTGCGACGATCTGCTCTCCGGTGCGGGCTTCAGCGCCGGTAGGAATGATGTTTTCGCCTTCTTCAAGGATGCGGGGCGGAAGGAGACGGATGTTGCCGCCGGCGGTTTCGACGTGCTCAAGCATGACAACTGCGTCGGCGGAGCAGGGGACGGCTGCGCCGGTCATGATTTCGAAAGCGGTGTTGGGAAGGAGCGGTGCAGTGATGGGCTGGTCGCCGGCGCGGATGGAACCGGAGATGCGCAGCAGGGAGTAGGTGTTGAGCTCGGCGGAGCGGACGGCGTATCCATCGCGGGTGGAGCGGGGGAAGGGCGGCATCTCGCGGTCAGCGTGGATGGGCGAGGCGAGGATGCGGCCGAGGGCTTCGTGGCAGGAAATGGTTTCGATTGGCTTTGGGGGTGCAGAGAGTGCGGCTGCGTGGGCGGCTACGATTGCGGCGGCTTCTTTGTAGCTGGGGAGAAGCGTGCTCATGGAACGGATTGTAGAAGACAGGGCGTAGGGAACAGGGAGTAGAGAGCAGAAAACAAAAGCAAAAGAAGAAGGCGCTGCGAACGAAAGTTCGCAGCGCCTTGGATTTGCTAAAAGCTAAGAGCGAATGGCTAAAAGCTGGTTTTACGACTTCTTGCCGGCTTTGTAGCTGTTGCTGACCTTCTGTCCGGCGGAGTCGAGGATGCCCTTGGCATCGGCGGCATAGGGGCCGTTGGGGGCCAGCTCAAGGTACTTCTGATAGGCTTCAGCACAGCCCGGAGGCAGAACGATCTTCTGCGTCTTGGGGTCAACGGTGGCGTTGCCTACGAGCGCCTGGCCCTTGAGGTAATAGAGCAGGGCATTGTTGGGATCGGCGGTGATGGCCTTATCCGCAGCCGCCGCCTGCGCGGGAGCATTGCCGGTCTGGAAGTAGATGACGGCCTGGTTCTTGTAGTAGACGGATGCGGACTTGGGGTTGGCGGTTGCGGCGGCATCATAGGCCTTGGTTGCGTCGTCTACCTTGCCGGTGCGGGCATAGACTTCACCGAGACCGCTCTGCGCGAGGCCCTGGACTTCCGGATTGGGCTTGGGGTTCTTGGACTCGATATCGATGGCCTTCTGGTAGGCGGCGATGGCAGGATCCCACTTCTTGAGGCCGGCTTCAGCCTGGCCGAGGCGCGCCCAGAGGATGGATGCATCGGGCTTGGCAGTGGTGTCCTTGTTCATGAGGGTTTCGACATCGGTGTACTTGGTGGTGCGGATGTCGTTGGCCTTGGCTGCGACGTCGGTCTTGCTGGCGTTGGCGCCGAGGTCGGTTTGCGCGGTGGTCGAGGCGGCGTCGGCATCCTTGATGTCCTGCGTGACAGTGGCGAGATCGCCGTTGATCTGCTTGATGACAGAGTTGGCGGAGAGCGCGGCGGCGTTCTTCTTCTTGATCTCTTCGAGCTGCTTCTGCGTGTCAGGCGGCAGGGCCTTGATGTAGGCCTCGCGGCTCATGTCGAAGTCCTGGAGAGTGTCCTGGCCAGAGACGATTTTGACGTTCTGGAAGGAGTCAACCTGTTTGTCCTTGGGTGTGTCGGGATTGCGGAAAACAGCGGTGTAGGTGCCGGGAGCCGCTTCACCGGAATAGGCGCCGTTGGTGACCTGGAAGGTGTACTTGTCCTCACCAGGGCCGGAGGAGAGGCTGACGGTGCCGTTGGGCTGAGGAGTTCCGACGGGATTGGTGACGGTGCCGTGGATCTTGCCGTTGGGCTGTGCGGCGGACTGCTGAGCCGCAACTGTCACGGCTGGGAGAGGCGCGATGGCCAGCGCAAGAACGGCGAGCCAGAGAGTGAGAGTGCGTTTCATTGGGTGTTCTCCTTGCGAGCGGCGGCCGTGGGGCGGCAGGCTCGGAAAAATTCTAAATACTGCATCCGCCGGCGCTGACGTGCGTAAGGTGGGCCGGGCGGAGAGTGGTGCTGGCACAGCCCAAGGTAAACCAATGGGCAAGGGTGCTACAAGAGCGCCATTGTGCGCGGCGTGGGTGCGCCAACCCATTTGCGAGAAGAATTGTGGCTCCGTGGTTGTACGGCCGGCTGTGGTGAGCATCACAGGGAAGGTTGTGGTTGCGATAATGGAGGAATGGAAGAGATTGTGATTCGTCCGGCGGTGCGCGAGGATGTGGGGCTGATTTTGCGGTTTATTCATGCGCTGGCCGTTTATGAGAGAGAGCCGGATGCCGTGGAGGCTACTGAAGAGGCACTGCTGACGCATGGGTTTGGCGAGAAGCCTTACTTTGAGTGCGTGATTGCGGAGTGCGACGGAGCAGCAGCGGGTTTTGCGTTTTATTTCTTTGACTACTCGACGTGGCTGGGGAAGCCGGGGCTTTATTTAGAGGATTTGTTTGTCGATCCGGAGTTTCGCGGGAAGGGCGTGGGCAAGACCCTGTTGGAGCGACTGGCGCAGATTGCCGTGGAGCGCGGGTGCGCGCGGATGAAGTGGGAGGTCCTGGACTGGAATGAGCCTGCGATTGAGTTTTATCGCGCAATGGGCGCGGAGTTTCTGGATGAGTGGCGCAATGTGCGGCTGAGTGGGGATGCGTTAAAGCGGCTTGCGGGTATGGAGGTCGCGAAGTGAAACGGATTCGGGTGATTGGCGGCGGACTCGCGGGGCCGGAGGCGGCACTTATGGCGGCGCGGCTTGGTTGCGAGGTGGATTTGTACGAGATGCGGCGCATGGTGGGCGAGACACCACTGCTGACGCCGGCGCACCAGACGACGGAATTTGGGGAGCTGGTCTGTTCGAATTCGCTGAAGAGTGAGAGCCCGAATACGGCACCGTGGCTGCTGAAGCAGGAGATGCGGCGCGCGAGGTCGGCGCTGTTGAAGATTGCGGACGAGACGGCTGTACCAGCTGGGCATGCGCTGGCTGTGGATCGCGTGGAGTTTTCGCGGAGGATTGCGGAAGAGATTGCACGCGAGCCGAAGATTCGCGTGATTCGCGAAGAGGTGACGAGCCTTGAGGGTGATGAGCTGACGATTGTGGCGAGCGGGCCGCTGACTTCCGATGCATTGAGCCAGGAGATTTTGCGGATTACGGGGTCGCAGCACCTGGCTTTCTATGACTCGATTTCGCCGATTGTAGATGCGGAGTCGATTGATATGGATCGCGTGTACTTTGCGGCGCGGTGGGATAAGGGAACTGCGGACTATATCAACTGCCCGATGACGAAGGAAGAGTATGAGACTTTTCTGGATGCGCTGACTGCAGCGGAGGCTGCGGAAGAGAAAGAGTGGGAAAAGCTCGACTACTTCGAGGGCTGCTTGCCGATTGAAGTGCTGGCGCGGCGCGGGAAAGACACGCTGCGGTTTGGGCCGATGAAGCCTGTGGGGCTGCGCGATCCGCGAACGGGGAAGACGCCATGGGCTGTTGTGCAGTTGCGTAAAGAGAATGTGCGCGCGGATAGCTACAACCTTGTGGGCTTTCAGAATCATTTGAAGTGGAGCGAGCAGGCGAAGGTTCTGCGGTTGATTCCGGGGCTGGAGAATGCGAAGTTTTTGCGCTATGGGCAGATTCATCGGAATACATATATCTGCGCGCCTGCTTTGTTGGATGAGCTGTTGCGGTTGAAGCAGAAACCGAATGTGATTTTTGCGGGGCAGATTTCCGGGGTGGAAGGTTATACGGAGTCGATAGCTACGGGGATGCTGACGGGCATCTATGCCGCAAAACTCGCACAGGGAGAGCAGCCGACGGCTGTGCCACGCGGGACGGCGCTGGGGTCGCTAGTGCACTCCATTACACAAGCGGAGGTGAAGCACTTTCAGCCGACAAATATTACGTTTGATTTGCTGGCGCCGCTGGAGGAAGAACTTCGCAAGAAGATTCGCGATAAGAAGGAGCGGCACCGGATTCAGTGCGAGCGGGCATTGGCGCACTTTGATGCGTGGTGGGCGGATGCTGGCGTTGTGGCAGTGAAAGCGTAAAGCGTCAGCGGATGTGTTAGGCTGGCCGTTCCCGGAGCATAGCCACCATGATTGCCTACTCCGCATCTCAAGCGATTTCTCCGGCGATTGACCGGACGAAACGATTTCTCTTTCAACGGTTCCGCTTCTGGACATTTTTTAAGCTTGCCCTGGTAGCGGCGCTGACGGACGGCGGAGGCTCGTCGTTCGGTGGGAATATTCCATCGGGAAGCCATCCGCAGTCTCACTCTTTCTTGCATTCCTATAGCGGCGGTCCATTATCGGCATCGGACTTTGGGGTGCTGGTGATTCTGCCTGCGGTGCTGCTGGGGCTGGCGCTGATGCTCTGGATCTGGTATCTGCTGGTGCGGCTGCGGTTCGCATACTTCCACTGTGTGCTGTATGGGACGAGAAGAATTCGCGACGGGTGGCGGCCGTATGCAGGGGCTGCGATGCGGATGTTTCAGTTGTATCTTGCGGCGGCGGCATGCGTGCTGGTTGGATTTGCGGCATTGCTGGTGCCCTGCTTCTTTGTGTTTCGCGGAGCGTTTGGAGCAGGTGCGCAGCCCGATGTTGGTGCCATAGTGCTGGTCATTGCTGTAGCTATACCGGTTGTATTGGCGCTGGTTTTCCTTTCGATTGCGTTTGAGATTATTACGCACGACTTTATGCTGCCACACATGGCGCTCGAGAATGCGACGGTGGGTGAGGCGTGGCGGATCTCGCTGGCGAGTTACAAGGCCGAGAAGGGACCCTTCTGGCTTTATGGATTGCTGCGAGTGGTGTTGACGATTGCAGGAGGCATAGCCGCACTGCTGGCGCTGCTGATTCCAGGACTGGTTGTGGCTCTTGTGGTTGTGGCCATCTTTGTGGGGCTGAATGCAGCGTTGGCGAATGCATCGAGCGCGGTGCACACCGTGTTGCTTGCGACGGAAATTGTGCTGGCCGTGGTTGGAGCGGCGCTGGGGATCACGGCTGGGATTTGTCTCGGCGGGTCGGTTGCGACATGGAAGCGACAGTATGCTCTGCTGTTTTACGGTGGGCGCTACCGGGTCCTGGGAGATTTGCTGTCGCCTCCATCACCACCTGCACTGCCGGAAATGCCGGTTGTGGTCTGACAGAGACGATTCTCAAGCGCGATGTTGTGGTTTCGGTGCTGTTTTACGCTGCTTGGCAGGCCGGGAATACTTTGTGCTGGGTCCCGCTTTGGATTACGCGGTTTCATGTGCCGGCAGATGTGTAGGTTTGGCTCTGATTGCTGCGTGGCGGGGCTAGAGCGGGAACCTTTCTGGCATGCGCAGTGTCCAAGAAGACAGGAGCCTGAGAAAAGCAAACCTCAGGGCCTACAGCAAAATCCGGGATGCTGTATCCCGAAGCCGCAACAGCTAAGTTGACGCGACCATCAGGGAACGGCAACCTTAAAAGCTCTCCAAGAGGGCACACCTTCTCGGATTTTGCTCTAAAGGCCCTTTTTGTTTTGCCATTGTGATTGCCGGGGATAAATCCCCGGTCTGCTGAAAACAAAGCTGGCGAAAGCTGTACCCTGATAGTTGGAGTTTTCAATGCGTAGGTTTGTTCTATTTGCGTGTGCTGCGATCGTGGCTGGTTCGATGATGGCGGCGGGACAGGCACAGAAGTCAGGGGCGGCACAGCCCGCTGCACACGAAGTGCCGCAGAAGCCGTTGTTGCCCAGTGCATTTGCGGGGTGGGTGAGCGATGAGGCTCCGAAGAGTGTGGCCGATGTGGCGCAGATGGATGGCGCGAATGCTGCCGCGCTGAAAGAGTATGGCTTCACGGGTGGGATGATCGCAGTCTACAAGCGCGATGGCGATACGTTGACGGTAAAGGCGTTGCAGTTTCCCGATGTGAGCGGGGCGTTTGGAGCGTTCTCGTTTTATCGCGATGCGAAGTGGCCGAAAGAAGAGATTGGTGTGAGCGCGGCTTCGAATGGGAACCGTGTGATTTTCTGGCGCGGGGCTACGGTGGTGGATGCAACGTTCTCGAAGGTGCGGGCGGAGTCGGCCTCGGAGCTGCGCGAGCTGGCGGATGGATTGCCGCAGGCGCAGGGGAACAAGGCACTGACGCCGCCGGTTCTGGATTTGCTGCCAAAGCCGGGTAATGCAGAGCAGAAGACGCATTACGAGAAGGTTCCGGATGGGATCAAGCTCGTGCCGGGCAAGGGGCTGATCGCGAGGCTGGAGGAGCTTACGCCGCGTTACGCGGTGGGAGCGACCAGCTATGCGGGCGCGGGTGGTGTGTTGCCGGCGCAGTTGGTGGGCTTTGAGATGGATGCCGAGGCGGTGACGGCGGATTACTCGCTGAGCTCGGGCCCGGCGGTGCTGACGCTGATTGAGTATCCGACGCCGCAGATGGCTACGGCGGAGGAACAGAAGATTCGCGCGTATATCGACGCGGGCAAGGTGGCGACAGACAAGACGCAGGCTGGCTTTACGCAGGCGCTGAAGGATTCAGACCAGGTATCGCTGGAGGTGAGACGGACGGGGCCGGTGGTGGTGCTGGTGAGCGGCGATGCGATTCCGGACGAGAGTCACAGGCTGCTGGAGTCGGTGCATTACTCGTCGGATTTGACGTCGATGCCGATGCCGGGGATTTCAGATGTGTCGAAGACGAGCGGGCTGCTGCTCAACATTGCCTACTTTGTGTCAGTGGTGGGCGGCGCGGCGGTTCTGTTGGGGCTGCTGATGGGCTTTGGCCGGGCGTGGTGGCGCGTGGCGCATGGGAAGCCGGTTTCGTCGATTTATGAGGCGGAGTTTACGCGGCTGAACCTGAAAGACTAGAAACGGCCTCACAGGGTGGAGTGGTATCTCTGCAAGCAATAGGGAGGCCATTGACCCGAGGAAATCCTGTGGATAACCGGATGAAAACCTATGGAAATACCGGGAAAACCCAGTAAATTCAAGAGAATAAACGGCGAAGATACGGAAAATATCTGCCCATTTCGGGAAAATGGAAGTTGTTTGTAACTCATTGATTTTATAGAAGATATTTCTTTTCGGAATTGTTCTTGACACGCCGAATCGGCGAACCTACTATGCAGCCAGAAAGTTCTGATGGCTTTGCCTCCGTTGGAACTATTCTCCCTAGGAAGGAGCTGCCCTGTTGCCGGGCGGCTCTTTCCGTTTTTGCGGATCTATTGAATTGCTTCCGGCATCGCCGCTGCATCTGACCATTCCTTCCCACAGGCTTCACAGCGCCATGTATTCACCCAATTAGCAGTTTCAGGCTTTGGATCTCCAAGGAATAGCTCTTCCGCCGGACACAAGATTGGATCTTTCGCGCCACATCGAGGACATTGGGGCAAATCGAATTCCGGAACTTCGATTTTGGAATCGTCGATGATTTCCTGCGGGATGGGTTGGGCGAGGATTACACGGGCCTCTTCAAGCTGGTCTGCGGCGACGAAGATGCGGAAGCCTGTCAGGTCAAGAGACGGAGAGGCGAAGTGTCGTGTTGGGTCTTGCAGCCAACTTTCAACTCCGGCATCACCTAGTACACCGATAATCTGCCATGCCTGTTCGCGGGTTTCACATTCGCATAACTCCGTTTTCCATGTGTATTCGTGCGGGAGGCCGTCATCTTCACTGTTCTCCCCATCGGTTTCTCTTGCGGGCAAACGCCGGAAATCGCCTGCGAATCGCGCATCGGGCCCGGAGAGGAGTTGCGCTTCAGGCTTTGGCAGGATAGGTTCGCTGAGGCCACGCTTGCGCATTTCGTCGCGCAAGGCTTGCTGTGCTGTTTCGGTGAGGTCGGCATATTGCTTGGCGAGTCGGAGCAATTCGCCGTCGAGCATGAGAGCATAGCTGTCGCTAAGTTTGCGCCATTCCTGATACGGGTCAACTGGCATGGTGTGAGCAGTATAACGATGCGGTGTTTATTGTGTTGCGACTGCGCCGAAATCTGCCAGCATGGCCCGGATGACGACGAGAATGGTCACGGTAACGGCGGCCCAGATACAGGTCCAGAAGCCGAGACGGTTGAAGGAGACTACGAAGGCTTGGTCATGGTAGTGGAAGCCGAGGCCGAAGTGGTCTGGCAGAAGAGCCCGGATGGCGACGGCGAGAAAGATTCCGCCAGCCCAGACGAAGGCGATGCGGAAGGCGAGGATGAGGGTTTGTGCGATGACGGTTTGCGATGGCACGGAATTGTTCCCCTTTCGGGATGCGGAGTGCGTGCAATCTATTGAGACCTAACTTTACCGAAATCGCAGCTAACGATACAATCAAAGGTATACGCCGACGTAGCTCAGCTGGTAGAGCAACTGATTCGTAATCAGTAGGTCACCGGTTCAAATCCGGTCGTCGGCTCCAGTTTTTGAGCGGGGTTCCCCGCTCTTTTCCTTCTGAAAAATTGAGACGTTTGGAATGGGCATCCGTTCACCGCATGTATGCATGTGGTAGGCTCCGGGCATGTTCGGAAAACCTGTTCGCTTGTTCTTATTGCTGATGTTAGCGGTGTTGGCGCAACCGCTTTTTGCCCGTGTGGAGCGGGTGGAAGTTCGCTCGCGCGAGGATGTGCTGGGCGGGAAGAGCTTTGGCGATGCGGGGGCGTATGAGCGCATTCGCGGGACTGCCTATTTTTCGCTGGCGGTGGACAATCCGCACAATGTCGCGATTGTGGATTTGAAGAATGCGGTAAATCTGCGTAACGGCAAAGTAGAGTTTTCGGCAGATTTTGTGGCGCTCAAACCGAAGGATCCGAAGAAGGGCAATGGGTCGATGCTGCTCGAAAATCCGAACCGCGGCCGTAGCGGAATTTTGCGGATGTTGGATGGCGGTGATTGGGACGCTTCTCGTGATGCTGGTGATGCGTGGCTGCTGCGGCAGGGCTTTACGTTTGTGACGCTGGGGTGGCAGTGGGATGCGGCGGGGAAGGACGCGCTGCGGTTTGTGGCTCCGGTTGCGAAAGAGAGTGGAAAGACAATTACGGGGCTGGTACGCGGGGATTTCATGCTGCCGAAGCCGGTAGATGAGGTGCCGTTGGGGCATTTGACGGGAGGCGGCATTGGCGGCACGGAGTATGCGGTAAGCGCGCCGGATGATCCGCGCAATGTGCTGACGGTGAGGGATTCGCGTGATGCGGTGCGGAAGATGATTCCGCGCTCGGAGTGGCAGTTTGCGCATACGGTCGACGGAAAGCTTGTGTCGAGCGACCGGTTTATTCATCTGAATGGTGGCTTTGAGGCGGGCAAGATTTACGAGTACGTGTATGTAGCGCAGGACCCAGTGGTGGCAGGTGGAGCGTTTGCGACGATGCGGGATTTTGCCTCGTATGCGAAGCATGATCCCGAGGCGCTGACTCCGGCGGAGCGCGTGTATGGCGAGGGGATCTCGCAGAACGGACGATTTCTGCGGGATTTTCTTTACCAGGGGTTCAATACAGACGAAGAGGGACGCATCGCTCTCGATGGCGTGCTGGCGCATGTGGCGGGAGCGGGGCGAGGGAATTTCAATTATCGCTTTGCGCAGCCTTCGCGGGATGCGCAGCCTACTTCTTCTGTTTTTTATCCCGTGGATGTTTTTCCGTTTACGGATGAGCCTGAGATTGACCCGGTGACGGGCGCTAAGGGTGGGTTGCTGGATCGGGCGGTTGCGGACAAGACTGTTCCGAAGATTTTCTTCTCGAATACTTCCTACGAGTATTGGGGGCGCGCGGCGGCGCTGATTCATATAAGCGCGGATGGGAAGCGGGACGCGAAGATTTCAGATAACGTGCGGATTTATCACTTCACTGGGCTGCAGCATTTTTCGGGGCCGTGGCCTCCGGCGAAGGGCGCGAATGAACTGGATGGGCAGGAGCCGGAGTCGCCGCTGGCGGTGCGGTATTTCTGGCGGGCGATGATTGCCAATATGGATGCCTGGGTACGGAATGGGACAGCGCCTCCGCCAAGCAGTTATCCGCACATAGCAGATGGAACGCTGGTGCCGTTCGCGAAGTGGGCGTTTCCCAGGCTGCCGGGTGTGAATGTGCCGCATGAGGCGAACTCGGGTGAGCGGCTGGATTTTGGGCCGGAGTGGAAGTGGGGGATTGCGACGATTGAGCCGCCGAAGGTGGGGCCAGCGTTTCCAGTGCTGGTGCCGCAGGTGGATGCGGATGGGAATGAGAAGGATGGCGTGAGGCTGCCGGAGATTACGGTGCCGCTGGCTACGGTGACGGGATGGAATCTGCGCGATCCTGTGATTGGCGCGCCTGCAGAGCGAGTGGCGTTTGAGGGATCGTGGATTGCATTTCCTAAGACGGCGGAAGAAAGAAAGCAGGCGGGTGATCCGCGGTTGTCGGTTGCGGAGCGGTATACGGATGAGCAGGATTATCTGAGCCGCTATGGGAAGGCTGTAGATAAGCTGATTGCCGAGCGGTGGATTTTGCCGGAGGATCGCGAGGCGGTGATGGAACGCGGAAAACGGGAGTGGGTTGAAGTTACCAGATGAAGGGTGTGGAATAGTTTGCAATGCGTCCCGTGAACCAAGACAGGTACGGGTTATCCACCTACTTTTTTGCGGTGTCTTAATTGAGGACGGCTTATCCACGCGTATTCTTGGCATAATCGCTGCAAGAGCGGTTCCTCCTGTTCCTATGAATCACAGTCCAGGCGGAACGGGCCCTCGGAATGAGGATCCGGAACGCCTGACATCACCAGGGGAGCTAAGACGAGTGAGCCAGTACCTTCGCCGCCCATCAGACAGTGGTAGTCAGGCCGTAGCTCGCCGGGATTTCAGCCGCGAGGACGTGCTTCGCATTCTCCAGATTCCCCAACATCAACTGCAAAGCTGGGAACGCGCCGGATTGATGCCGGTGCGGGAGAAGTACAGCTTTCAGGACCTTGGACAATTAAGGACATTGCGCTCGCTGCGTGCCGAGGATGTTTCGGTGGCGTCGATTCGAAGCTCATTTGCTGCCATGCAGGCGGTGAGCGGGATGGCGAATCCGCTGAGCGAGGCGACGGTGGTGCGGAAGGGCAAGCAGATTGTTTTCCGGCATCATGGCGAGGTAATGGACCCGATCCGGCGGCAGCTTTGCTTTGACTTTGACGGCGGGGCGAAGCAGGCGGCGGTGGTGAAGGCTCCAATGTCGCTGCGGAAGACTGCGGCATCGCAGGCGCAGGAGAGGTTTTTGACCGCGGTGCAGGCGGAAGAGGCCGGCGAAAAGCGCAAGGCGATGGGGATTTACGAGGAGATCCTGGCCTTGCATCCGGAGTATGCCGCGGCGTATATCAATCTGGGCACAATTTATTTCCATCTGCGGCAGTATGTGAAGGCCGAGGAGCTTTACCGGCAGGCCACGGTGGCGGATCCGGAGTATGTACTGGCGTTCTTTGATCTGGGCAATGTGCTGGATGAACTGGAGCGGTTTGAGGAGTCGATTGCGGCTTATCAGCAGGCGGTTGTGCTTGCGCCGCGGTATGCGGATGCGCACTACAACCTGGCGCTGGCGTATGAGCGCAAGGGGGCGCGGCGGAATGCGCTGCGGCACTGGCAGGCGTATGTGAAGCTGGATCGCAATGGCCCGTGGGCAGAGCATGCGCGGGGACAGATTCATAAGCTGCTGCGCGCGGAGAAGATTACGATTGCGTGGCGGGCGGATCGGTTTGTGGCCCGCTGCAAGGGGAAGGCTGCGCTAAAAGTCGTGTAAGACCAGGGAGTGGGGAGTAGAAGAACCTTCTCTCATTCATTGTTTGGTAACCCTGTGCTGTAGCTCAATAATTTAGATATAAAAAGTCCCAGATCTGAATTTCCGGGGCTTTTTTGCTTTTGTTGTTGCTTGCTACTCCCAGTTCCCTACTCTCTACTCCCTGTCTTTTTGCAATTTCCTTTCCAGTTTCCTGAAAAAGAGGGAGCCTACCACAACTTTGTATAGGAAAATGAGTCTATGAAGTCGGCGGCTTACAGGGATTGTGTCTCTGCGGGCTGCAGGTTGTTTCGCAGTTTCTGAGGTCGAGCAGGTGCGTGCCCGGAACGTTGAAGTTCTTCGACTGCCTGCTGTATGAGTTGCCGGAAGGGACTCAAATAGGTGTGCCCTTCTCTCGCTACACTTCTTAGAACGTAATAACAAGGAAGCCCCCTATGAAGAGAATGTTCGCGATTGGCAGGCAGAAGCAATTCTCGCTCCTGAGCCTGATAGCGGCGTGTGCCTTGGCGGCTGGTTCGCTGAGCGCGCAGAGCGTTAGACCCCGTATTCAGACAGAGATCAACACCAACCAACCGAGCATTCTTAAGGGGTCGCTGCACCCGCTGGCGCAGAGCCGGTTTGATGCAGGACGCATGCCTGGGAATACCGAGTTGCATGGCGTCACGATCTTCTTTAAGCGCTCGGACGCGCAAGAGGCGGCTCTGCAGGCGCTGATTAAGGCGCAGCAGACCCCGTCGTCGCCGCAGTATCACAAGTGGCTGACGCCGGAGCAGTTTGGCGCGCAGTTCGGCATGGCGGACGCGGACCTGGCAAAGGTGCAGAGCTGGCTGGAGTCTGAGGGCTTCAAGATTGATTCGGTCAACCGCGGGAAGACGGCGATTCACTTCTCGGGCACTGCAGCGCAGGTAGAGCGGGCGTTTGCGACAGAGATGCACTATTACAACGTGAATGGCGAGAAGCACTACGCGCCTTCCACGGAGATCTCTGTTCCGGCGGCGCTTGCCGGTGCGGTGACGGCTGTGCAGAACCTGCATGACTTCCACCCGAAGCCGATGCATATCCAGAGCAAGAAGCTGGTGAATGCGCGTAAGCAGTACACCTATAACAACAGCGGCACCCAGGGTGTGTTCTTTGCGCCGGGCGACATCAAGGTTGCGTATGACATCAACCCGCTCATTGGCGCGGGGAACGATGGCACGGGCCAGGTGATTGCGATCATGGGCCAGTCGGCGATTCAGACTACGGATATTGAGAACTTCCAGCAGGCGGCAGGGCTGACCGTGAAGGATCCGCAGCTAACGCTGGTGCCAAACACGGGCACTTCGACGGTGAATCCGGGTTGCTCGGGTGGCAGCAGCTATACCTGTGGCGGTGACGAGGGCGAGAGCGACTTGGATATTGAGTGGTCCAGCGCGACAGCGCCGGGCGCGACAATCAACTTTGTCTATACGGGCGGCGATTTGACGAATGGCACGCCGACGTATGGTGTGTTTGATTCGTATCAGTACGCCGTGGATAACAAGATTGGCAACATCATCAGCATGAGCTACGGCACATGCGAGACGGAATTCGCCAACGACCAGACGGACTACAACGCACTGGAGGCGATTGGTTCGCAGGCGGTGTCGCAGGGGCAGACGGTGCTTGCTTCTTCAGGCGACTCGGGCTCAACAGCGTGCTCGGGATATACGGATTTGACGTCGGCGCAGCAGAGTACGCTGTCAGTGAATTATCCGGCCAGCAGCGCGTATGTGACAGGTGTGGGCGGCACGGAGATGACGCAGGCCAATGCCACACCGGGCAGCTCGAATCCTTACTGGCAGCAGGAGACGACGAACGGCGGCATCATACTCACCACGGCTCTGTCCTACATTCCCGAGATTGCTTGGAATGATGACAGCAGCCAGTACGGGCTGAGCGCGAGCGGTGGTGGCACGAGCGCACTTGCAGCGCGGCCAAGTTGGCAGACGGGCGTGACGGGAATTCCGTCGGGCAGCTTCCGCCTGGTTCCGGACGTGTCGCTGTACTCTTCACCGAATTATCCAGGGTACCTGTACTGCACGAGTGATGAGTCGGACTGGTTTCCGGGTGACAACCAGGGGGATCCGGCGCAGACTGCAAGCTGCGGAGCTACGAGCGGAACCTACGAGTTTTATGACAACCAGACGGGATACTTTACAGTTGCCGGCGGCACGAGCTTTGCCGCGCCGATTTTTGCAGGCATGATGGCAATTGTGAACCAGGCGAAGGGCTACACGACCGGCCAGGGCCTGGCGAATACGGAGCTTTACAGCCTCGCGGCGAATAGCGCGACGTATGCTTCGGCCTTCCACGATGTGACGACCGGCAACAATAACTGCACGGCGGGCACAACATACTGCGGAAGCCAGACTGGCGGCTTCTCGGCTGGAACAGGGTATGACCAGGTGACAGGCCTTGGCTCGGTGGATCTGGCGAACCTCGTAACGGCGTATGCGAGCAGCACGACAACGCTGATTGGCACGACAACAAGTGTGACTGCAGCAAACACTACGCCGACGGTAAACACGAACGACACGATTACGATTTCGGTTTCGCCGGCTTCCGGGTCGGCAGTTCCGACGGGTACCGTGACGGTGAAGATCGATGGCACGGCGGTAAGCGGCTCTCCGTTTACGCTGACGACGAGCGGCACCGCGGCGACGGCTTCGTTCACGACGCAGTTTACGACAGCGGGCGGGCATACAATCACGGCAAACTACTCCGGCGACTCGGCCTTTGCCAGCTCTACAGGTACCGCGACGGTGACAGCGCAGGGTTCGAGCTCGGGTTCGGGGAAGTTTGCGATGGCGTTTAGCCCACAAACATTGACCGTGAGCCAGGGGAATACGGGAACAGAAACACTGACGGTTACTCCCTCTGGTGGGTATACGGGGACGGTGGAACTCGCTTACAGCACTTCCAATGACAGTGCACTGTCGAATTTGTGTTTATCAGCCGCATCTGGTTTTGATTCAAGCGGCAATATAGTCGTCTCTGGTACGTCTGCCGTAAGTGGACAAATCGCGGTTGACACCAGCGGATCTTGCAACAGTGCGGCTGCTGCGGCTGCGAACAAGCAACGCGGTTTACATGCGATTCCGCATGTCAAACAATTGCAAAAGGCCAGTGCAGAGAAGTCTCGTGGTCCGCTGGCAGCCGGGCTTGCTCTGGCAGGTTTACTGCTGGCTGGATTCATGGGCAGGTCTTCGCGCAAGCTGCGTACGCTGGCTGGTGTGTTGATTCTCGGCGCAATTGGACTAGCTTTAACGGCTTGCGGTGGCAGTAGTTCGTCGAATTCCACGAATGTGCCGAAAGGGACCTACACGATTACGTTTACCGGGACGGACACGGCAACTGCGACGATTACTGCGCAGGGGTCTTTTACGCTGACTGTTGACTAACCAGATTTTCCTTTCAATAAAAAACAGGCTCTCCACTAGAGCCTGTTTTTTATTGGGCTGAAAAGTTATGCACTGATCTGCTGCAAAGAGGAAGATAACTTCATTGGTGTAATTGTTTGCGAAAATTAGAAATTATTAACTATCAATTTTATTGACGTTCAGATTGAAATAGGGGTTAATTGTCTTGCCGCTAAGCACTTCTTAATGCGGGTTGATTATTGGGAGAGTGTTGTGTGATTGTTGGCAATGCTCCGCTAATCGACCGCGTGATTGATCAGGCGATTTTCACAGCAACCGAAAAGGAGCACATCAAATGCGGAGGATCCATGTGCAAGGAGGGGTTCAAAGAGTTCTATTCCCGAAGGTGATCAGAAGCAATGCGAGATTTCTTCTAAAAAGAAGTTTGCATCTTAGGACATGCTGTATATTGCTGTGGCCGATTATGATTTTTTGCGGTCTTCGTGCATCAGCTCAATTGTATGGCTCATCGACAGTGCTGACTTTGCCCGCCGCCGTACAAATCGCAGTAGATAGCAGCGACAATATCTATTTCGAACCCAGCATAAAGGACCAAGTTGATGAGGCTATTCTGTCAAATGGAAGTTATACGACAAGCATCTTTCATCTAGCTGATGTCAATACGACTGGGGAGCAATCAATCGTAGTAGATCAATCTGGAGTTGTTTGGTTTAGTACCTACTACGAACCAGCCGGATCTACTACGCCTACATGTTGTGCTGGATCAATTAAATATCAGCCTGCTGTGAGTAATCTGCTGGCGGTCCCTATTCCCCCTCCATATCTTGCCGATGGCAGCTATGGAATTCATTGGGTGCCAGGGCCTATAGGTGTGAGCTCCAATGGTGGCGCTGTATATGCTTTAAATCAATGGGATTCAACCCTCTGGTATTTCGAAAAGGTATGTAATTTAGGAGGTACATCATGCGGATGGAATCCGAGGCAGATCGACACGTTTTCTAGTTATCTCATCGCAGGCGCAATCGCTGTGGATAGTAGCGGTGATCTCTTCCTGCCCGGTATTTCTGGATCGGAGATTGTGAAAGAAGTATATTCGAATTCGGGAGGGTCTTACTCCCGACAGTATATTACAGTTAATGGGCTTACCAACGGCAACTTAAGCCGGGTCGCAGTCGATGAAAACAACAACCTCTTCGTCACAGATCACAATAACTCTGTTGTATATGAGTTGAAGCCCGATGCTTCTGGAGGATATTCCCAATCTACAATTGGCGCTTGTACTACGCCAGTTGGACTTGCTGCGGATGGAAATGGCAATGTTTTCTGCGTTGAAGGGGCAGGAACAGTTCTTAAATTCTCGCCATTGCATATAAGGCCACCGGCATAAATGCACATAGAAAGACTGAACAGGGGGCAGGCTCTTGATAAGAGCCTGCTTTTTGTTGTGCGCAAGGTGTATGTGCGCTTTGATACACTCCGGGCCAGAGGTTTTTAAATTGGCTTATATTACTGCTTCTCCTCTTACACAGCTCAGCGAAGATGAAAAACTGTTTTTCTCCACGGTGCGAAAATTTGCCGAGGAGCGTATTGCGCCGGAAGTGCGCGCGATGGATGAGGCGCAGCAGATGAGGCCGGCGCTTGTGAAGGAGATGTTTGCGCTGGGCCTGATGGGGATTGAGATTCCTGAGATGCTGGGCGGCGCGGGCGGAAGTTTTTTTGATGCGGTGCTGGCGATTGAGGCGATTTCTACCGTAGATCCGGCAGTGGCTGTGCTGGTAGATGTGCACAATACGCTGGTGGTGAATGCGATTCGCAAGTGGGGCAGCGAGAGACAGCAGAAGAAATGGCTTCCCAGTCTGGCCGTGGGCACTGCAGGCGCGTATGCATTGAGCGAGGCGGGCTCGGGATCGGATGCGTTTGCATTGCAGACGCGTGCGGAGAAAGTGGATGGCGGCTTCCTACTGCATGGGCGCAAGCAGTGGATCAGCAATGCTCGCGAGGCGGGGCTATTTCTTGTGTTCGCGAATGCGAATCCGGAGGCGGGGTATCGCGGGATTACGGCATTTGTGGTGGAGAAAGATGCGCAGGGCTTCAGCGTGGGGCGCAAGGAGGACAAGCTTGGCATTCGCGCCAGCAGCACTTGCGAACTGAATTTTGACGGATGCGAAGTGAGCGCAGCGAACGTCCTGGGCGAAGTTGGCAAGGGATACAAGATTGCAATTGAGACGTTGAATGAAGGGCGGATTGGGATTGGCGCACAGATGCTGGGGCTTGCCGAGGGTGCGTGGGGACATGCGGCGAAGTATGCGCAGGAACGGAAGCAGTTTGGGAAGGCGATTGCGGAGTTCCAGGCGGTGCAGTTTGCGCTGGCGCGGATGGCGACAGAAATTGAGGCGGCGCGCTTGATGGTTTACAACGCGGCCCGATTGAAAGATGCGGGGCAGGCATTTGTGAAGGAAGCAGCGATGGCGAAGCTGTTTGCTTCCGAAGTAGCAGAGCGCGTGGCGAGTGAGTGCGTGGAGATCTTTGGCGGTAACGGATTTGTGCGGGATTATCCGGCGGAAAAGTTTTATCGCGACGCGAAGGTAGGGAAGATTTACGAAGGCACTTCCAATATGCAGTTGATGACGATCGCGAAGCAGGTGCTGAACGGCACTAAGTAGAGCGTATGGATTGGCGGCAGGCGTGGAAAAGTGATTTCCCCTGTCTTTATGCGGTTTTCATTGACAGATTGTTAAACCTCATCGATAACAGAACATAATCTTTGCCGGGTTTTTCTGATTCCCTGGCGTGGTGGGGTTGTCTCTGCGCGCTTCTGTTGTGCTCCCGCTGCGTGTCCGGCAGCTTATTTGTCTCTAGGAATTCGCTTTTCATACTGTTGGGCTAAGCCCGCGGAGGTCTGTGTGCCGTTCCGTCGTCGTGTCTTCGCAACTGCTGCCATAGCTATTGCGATGCTGGTTGTTCCTTCCTTTGCTGTGTCTCCTGCCGTTCATCATCCGCTCGACCCACTTACTCCTGATGAGTATTGGGTGGTGTACAACACGCTGCGCGATGCGGGAAAGCTTGAAGAGAAGACAATTTTTGCAAGCGAACTGCTGCATGAGCCGGCGAAGTCCTACGTGCTCGGGTGGAAGGCAGGTGATCCGATTGCGCGTGAGGCGGATGTGGTTCTGCTGACCGATGGCAAGTCCTATGAGGCGCGCATTGATATTGCCGCGAAAAAGATTGAGTACTGCAAGGAGCTGAAGGAGCAGGCGCCGGTCTCGGAGACCGAGATGCAGAGCTATGACGATGTGCTCAAGAAAGACCCGCGCATCGTGGAGGCATTGAAGAAGCGCGAGATTGCAGATATGCGGTTGATTCACTGCTATGTGACGCCCGCAGGCTATGTGGCGTTACCGGAGCAGACAGAAGGTAAGCGCATTGGATGGGGCGGCTGCGTGTACTCGGCGAACGCGAAGTATGCATGGGACCGTGAGATTCCGGGCATCTTCTTTGTGGTGGATATGAACGCGAAGAAGATTGTGCGGTTCTCAGATTATGGTTTTGTGCCGATGCCGAAATCGACGAGCGTGTATGACGCGGATGGCGGGAAGGCACTGCCCGGGACGAAGCCTTTCCTGATTGCGCAGCCGGATGGGCCGGGCTTCACGTTTGAGAATGGCGAGGTGAGCTGGCAGAACTGGAATTTCCGCTTCCGGCTGGATCCGCGCGTGGGTGCGGTGGTGAATCTTGTTTCGCTGAAGGATGGAGGCAGAAATCGCTCGGTAATGTATGAGGGCTCTCTGTCGGAAATGTATGTGCCGTACCAGGACCCGGAAGAGACGTGGAACTCGCATGTGTTTATCGATGCAGGCGAGTACTTTACGAACACAGGATCGGGCGGAATTATTAAGCCGTTGCTGCCCGGTGTGGATTGTCCGTCGTATGCAACGTTTATCAGCGGGACGTTTGTGCATGACAATGGCACGCCTTATGTGCGGCCGCAACTTGCATGCATCTTTGAGCGTGTGACTGGCGATCCGGCATGGCGGCACTGGGATGAGGATACGTATGCGGTGTCGGGGCGGCCTTCACGCGAGCTTGTTGTGCGCACGATTGCTACAGTAGGCAACTACGACTATCTGTTTGACTGGCGCTTTGAACAGAATGGCACGATTGTGGGCGGTGTGGGCGCAACGGGCATCCTGGAAGTGAAGGCCGTGGACGATCAGCGTGCGGATGGGCCGCCTTCGTCGAAGATTGCGGGCAAGACGCCAGATGGCAAGGACGTTTACTTTGGGCAATTGGTTGCGCCGGGGATTGATGGCGTGGACCATGACCACTTCTTCAGCTATCGGCTGGACCTTGACGTGGACGGCGTGAATAACACACTGATGGTGGATAAGCTCGTGCCGTTCAAGCTTCCGGATGATTCACCGGGCCGCAAGTGGATCTGGGCGATGCAGCCGGAGATGGCGAAAACCGAGAGCGATGCAAAGCTGAATGTTTCGATTGAGCATCCGGCAATGTGGCGGTTCGCGAATGAGAACGTGAAGAATTCGCTGGGGCAGCCGACGAGCTTTGAGATTATGCCTGGGGCGACAGAGCTGAGCTTGCTGCCTTCGACAGAGTGGCCGCAGAAGCGTGCGGGATATAGCGAGCACAGCCTTTGGGTAACGCCGTATAACCCGGAAGAGCGCTATGCAGCTGGCGTGTATGTGATGGGCAGCAAGGGTGAGGACAGCTTGCCCGCGTGGACAAAGAAGAATCGCAACATTATGAACACGGATATTGTGGCGTGGTACACGGTGGGCTTTCATCATGTGCCGCGGCCGGAGGACTGGCCGCAGATGCCGGTGATGTGGCACACGTTTGAGCTGCGTCCATTCCAGTTCCTCCCGAAGAATCCAACGATGGATTTGCCGCTGGTTCCGTAATTGCTCCGTAGTTGCCTGCATGTGGGCTAAAGCGAGATTAAGCCCGCTGCATTTTTACGGCTGAGAGAAAGACAAAACCTCTGTGCCGCGTTGCGAGCCTTGTTGCTTGAAACGCGGCAACAGGAAATCTCTATCCCGAAAGAGGCGAATACAACACGCATCTTTCATGAACACAGAATGTATGAGGTGACTCATGCGCAATACTTCTTTCTCCATAACGCTGCGCGGCATGGTGCTTTGTTTGCTGATGCTGACGGCGGGACGGATTTTTGGCCAGTCTACATTCGGTACGATTCTCGGAACGGTGCACGATACGAGTGGCGCGGTTGTGCCGGATGCTACGGTGACGCTTACCAACACAGGGACGGCCGCGGTGCGCACGGCTACTTCCAGTGCGAGCGGCGATTTTGTATTTAACAACATTGATGTGGGCACATATTCGGTGACGTTCTCTGCGAAGGGGTTTGAGAAATCGTCGGTGCCGGAGATTGTGCTGACTGCACGCGAAACGCGGCGCGTGGACGCTGCCTTGAAAGCGGGCTCGGAGACACAGACAGTTGAAGTGGTGGAGCAATTGGAGAATGTCATCACTACAGATGTTTCGAACCTTGCTGTGACAAAGACGGGCGAAGAGCTGACGACCTTGCCAGTCGCAGTGTATTCACGCTCGACGGGTTCAACGAGCCCGATTTCCACGTTGACGACGGAAGCCGGCGTGCAGACGGATGACAGCGGCAATCTTGAGGTGATGGGCACGACGCCGGCGCTGATGAGCGTGACAGTAGATGGTATTTCGAGTGTGAACGTGGAGTACTCGGGGCCGGTGAATGAGATGTTCCCGTCATTCAACTCGATTGAAGAGATTCGCGTGAGCGAGTCGAATAACAACGCGGAGTTCTCTGGTGTTGCGGATATTACGACTGTCTCGAAGGCAGGCACGAATAAGTATCATGGCGGCGTATTTGAGAATCACCAGAACACGGTTTTTAATGCAGGCATTCCCTCAGAGTTTGGCGGTGGCACGCCGAAGATCATCATGAATGATTTTGGCGGCACGCTCGGCGGGCCGATTTCGATTCCGCATTTCTACAACGGCAAGGATAGGACGTTCTTCTTTGCGAGTTATGAGGGACTACGGTTGCCGCGTGAACAAAACGTGATTGCCAGCGTGCCGAACATGGCGATGCGCAGTGGCAATGTGCAAGATTATCTGAACGCTCTCTATTGCAGCAGCGGCTGCACCGGCAACTACCAAGTTTATAATCCGGACGGCACGCCACTCGATGCGACCAATGTGCCGATCAACTCGGTTGCGGCCAATATGCTGACGTATCTGTTTCCGACACCCACCCCGGGGTTGGCCGATCCGAGCGCGTTTGCCAATAACTACGAGGTGAAGTATCCGGCGCCAATTGAAACCAACCAGGGCGACTTCCGCCTGGACCAGACGCTGACCTCGAAGCAGTCGATTTTTGCGCGCTTCTCATACAAGAACCGCCAGGTGGTGACGCCGCCGGACGCGAGCTGCGGACTTGTCTTCTGCCAGACTGCCGGTGGACTTTTGCAAGGTGCTTACAACACGCCGGAGATCGACGAGGGGCTTACGTTTGCATACAACTATGTGATTTCGCCGAAGCTGCTGAATGAGTTTCGCGGTGGCTACAACGCGCAGCATACTTCCACGACGCAGAGCTTCAATACCAACCAGTTGCTGACGCAGCTGGGCATTGCCGGCGTGACGCCGCAGATCAACACGCAGTGGTCGGAGGCGCCGGAGGTTTACATTCCCGGCTTTGTGAGCACAGGCGGCGGCAACCCGACGTACCAGCGCAGCCAGATTATTCAACTGCTGGATAACGTGACGTGGACTCTGGGACGCAATACGTTCAAGTTTGGCGCGGACTTCAAGCGCATGAGCGACCACGACGACAACGTCTTCGGCAACTACATGTCGGGGTGGTTTGTGTTTGATGGATCGTCGGATGTCGGTGCAACGATTGCCGATCCGTATACGGCGTTTCTATTGGGATACCCGGACTGGACGGCAAGCGCTACGGTACGCAAGGCCACGATGGACGGCCTGGGATACTCGTATGCATTCTTCGGTCAGGACGACTGGAAGATTACGCCGAACCTGACGCTGAATCTTGGGCTTCGTTATGAGTTGCACCCGCCGCTGAAGGAAGTGAACTACAACACGGCAGTCTTCTTGCCGGACTGGAAAGGCACGGGCTTGGATGGCTCGCAGGTAAGCGGTGCGGTGGCAGTTCCGAACGCGAAGGCGGAGTCGTTTGAATCACCGGACTTTGAAAATTCGATTTATCCCACGCCGACTCTGACGGCAGCCCAGGCAGGAATTCCGGAATCAATGCGCTACACGTATTACAACGACTGGGGTCCGCGCATTGGCTTCGCATGGCGGCCTTATGGCAACGACCGCACGGTGATTCGCGGTGGCTGGGGGCGGTTTATTGAGACACCGCTTGGCTTCTCGCTGGTTTCAGGCTGGGCGGTGCATGCCAGCTACGTGGGGTATTACTCGCAAGCCTATAACAGCGATGGTGTGACACCGCAGCTTTCATTTCAGGCGCCGTATCCAGCCTTTGCTCCCGGCAGCCTGACAGGTACGGCGGGCTTCTACTATGCGTTCCCGCTGCACTATAAGGACCCCTCGGTGCAGCAGTGGAACTTTACTGTGGAGCAGGACTGGGGACACGGCATAGGTATGCGGCTTTCGTATACGGGCAGCCATGGGTCGAACCTGGAGACGATGGTGGACCTGAACCAGGTGCAGGCGAATACGCAGGGCTACTATGGCACTTCGTCTGCGGCTCCGGTGCAGAACTCGTGCATTACGGATGACGGCTCTACGGTTGCGGATCATCGTCCGTATTCCTGCTGGGCGATTATCCAGAGCGTGGAGAATCTGGCAGAGAGCAATTACGACAGCGCGACGGTGGATGTTGCGCGGCACAGCGGCAAGGGAATTACTTTTGACGCGAGCTATGTGTATACACGCGACTTGTCGAATGCGGGCGGTGCGACTCCGACGTCTTTCGCTGCTGCGGGCGGCACCTGGCTGACGGACCGCTTCCATCCGGGGCTTGATTACGGCAACGTGATCTATGACCGGCGTCATCGCTTCCTGACTACCTATCTCTATGATCTTCCCTTCGGCAAGGGGAGGAAGTGGGCGAATACAAGCCGTCTGTTGAACGAGGTGGTGGGCGGATGGCAGTTGGGTGGAGTTGTGATTCTGCAGAGCGGACCGTTCCTTACCCCGTATGAGGCCACGAACGATCCCGCAGGCACGAACATTCTGACGACAGTCGGCCAGACGCGAGCGGATATCGTTCCGGGCGTGTCGCTTTACAACAAGCCGAGGACGACGGGGCAGTGGCTGAACCCGAATGCGTTTGCGATTCCAGCGGCCAACCGCGGCTACTTTGGCACGGCGGCTTCCGGCAGCGTGGTCGGGCCGGGCACGGCGAATTTCTCGATGTCGCTGATGAAGGATTTTACGATCTGGGAGAGGAGCAAGCTGACGATCGGCCTGGAAGGGGCAAACGTCTTCAACCATCGCAATTATGAACCGCCGAATATGCAGGTGGACGCGCAGGGCTTTGGCAGCATTACGGCGCTGCAGACGGCGGAAGGCGCAGGACCAAGAAGCCTGGAGCTGACAGGGCGTATTACTTTCTAACCTTGTCCGTGGTGCGAAATGGCGATGGGGAGCGATGCTGCTCCCCATCGCCATTTATGCATGCGAAGATGAATACAACAGGAGCAGAAACAAAAATGAAGGATGCAGGGATGATGCGGTTGGGCGCGCTCGTGGTGTTGGCATGTGTTGGTTTTTCGCAGGCGTTGGTGGGACAGGCGGGGCAGGGCGCGGCGCAAGGTGCGGCCTCGGCGCAAACGGAGCAGAAACCGACCGAGAATTCTAAACAGGAGAAGCAGAAGCCGCGCATTCGGCCGAATGATGCGGGCGCGCCGGTTCCTACGCGGGCGGAGATGCTGCGTGGAGCATATGGGCCGTATCGCGAGAACAACGATCTGCTTTACTACCATCTCGATATTCGCGTGGATCCGGAGAAGAAGTGGATTGGTGGCAAGAATACGATTCGCTTCAAGATGCTGAAGAATGGCGATCGCATTCAGCTTGATCTTACGGATAAGTTGAACATCGACAAGATTGTGATGGACGCAGCTGGACAAGACTCGACGCCGTTGAAGTATGAGCGCGATGGCAGCGCGGTCTTTGTGGATTTTCCGAAGACGCTGCTTGCGGGCCGTGAGTACACGATTGACTTTTATTACTCGGGGAACCCGGCGGAGACGGGGCGGTTTGGCGGGATCACGTTCAAGAAGGACCCGAGCGGGCATGACTGGATCAATACGGCGTGCGAAGGGATTGGCGCGAGTGTGTGGTGGCCGAACAAGGACCAGTGGCGCGATGAAGTGGAAAGTATGGACATCAGCGTTGCGATTCCGAATGGGCTTACAGATGTTTCGAATGGGAAGTTTGTTGGGAAGACCGATCTTGGCGATGGCTACACGCGGTGGGATTGGCATGTGAGCTATGGCATCAACAACTATGACGTCTCGCTGAATATCGGGAACTACGTTCACTTTGACGACAAGTTCGGTACGCTGCCGCTGGATTTCTGGGTGTTGCCGGAGGACCTGGACAAGGCAAAGGTTCAGTTTGCGCAGGCCAGTGGAATGATTGAGGCCTACACACACTATTTTGGAGAGTATCCATTTGCGAAGGATGGATACAAGTTGATCCAGGCGCCGTATACGGGCATGGAGCATCAAAGCGCTGTTACTTACGGGAATATGTTCAAGAACGGTTATTACGACCGCGATTGGACGGGCGTGGGGATCAGTCCGCGGTTTGACTTCATCATCATTCACGAGAGCGGGCATGAGTGGTTTGGGAACAGCATTACCGCGAGCGATCCCGCGGATATGTGGATTCACGAGGGGTGGACTACGTATCTGGAAAGTCTGTATGTGGAGTATCGGTGGGGGAAGGCTGACGCAATTAAGTATCTGAGCGGATACAAGCCGAAGATTTATAACCTGCGGCCGATTATTGCCGAGCGCGGCGTGAATGCGGAGCCGACGGAGGATCAGTACTTCAAGGGAGCGCTCATGCTGAATACGCTGCGCAGCGTGGTGGATGACGATGCGAAATGGTTTGCGCTGATTAAGGGTTTGTATCAACATTTTCAGCATCAGCAGATTCAGACGGAAGATATTGTGGCGTACTTCAATCTGCACACGGGGATGAATCTGACGCCGGTCTTCAATCAGTATCTGCGGCAGGCGCGGATACCGCGACTGGAGTTGCTATTTGGCGAGTCGCCGAATCTGGTGATGTACAAATGGGATGCGGATTACGATGACTTTGCGATGCCGGTGAAGGTGGGGACGCCGGATCATTGGCGGGTAATTCGTCCGACGACGAAATGGCAGTGGATGGACTCGGGGTTGAGCAAGGATGATTTCCAGGTAGCTACGGATTACTACTACGTTGATGTGAACAAGCAGTAGTTATGCGGATGAAACGAAAGGCGGAGGCTTCAGCTTCCGCCTTTTTTCTTTTTGCGTGGATGTATTTTTACTTTGTAGCAGGGCAGCGGCAGGCGTGATAGCCGTCTGCTGTGTAGTTTTCGAGAGCACAGGTGTACTCGGGCCAGAAGGCTTTGAGCTCGAGGCTCTTGTCGCGGACGAAATAGTTCTTGAGGTAGCTCTGACTTTCTGCAGAGTCGGCCTTGGGGTCGGCGGAGAAGGCGTTGAGGAGTGACTTGACTTCACTCGTGGAATACGCCGGCTTGTGATAGGTCTGCCTATAGTCGTACTCCTCTTCCCATTTTGTGTCGATGCCAGTCTGGTTGGAGGCGGCGATGACGCGGTAGTCGCGCAGGATGGCAGTACTCGGGTCGATGGTGGCGATAGTGAAAGAGGGGTTGTTGCCGTCGACTGGCGAAATCGAGGGAACCATTTTGAGTGCGATGGGTTTTGCGTCGATGGCTGTACTTGCCGGCTCGATGAGGCGCATCTCGTCCATGTGGGTGTGAGCGAAGATGGCCAGGCGGATTACGTCGCCGTATAGCGCGAGCGTGTCGGGCAGGTCGTCTGAGGAGAGGAAAAAGTCCGGGTCTCTGCCGCCGCAGACGTTGCGCATTTTCGAGATGGTTGCGTAGGGATCAATGCCGGGCGGGATGTGGCCCATGATCCAGATTTTTTCGTGATTCTTACGAGCCTTGTCGAGTTCGGTGCGCAGCCAGCCGAGTTGCATGGCTGGGCCGGTAGAGTCGTCCTTGCCGTCGCAGGTCTGGTATTTGCGGGACTGGAAGAGGTCGTCAATGATGATGAGGCGCGTGTGCAGGAAGGGCGCGGGGAGCGAGACGGAGAAATTGCCGCCGGCGGCGAAGTCGGCTTCGGCGGTTTTGCGTTCTTTCAAAGGGAGTTTCTCAGTGAAGGCCTTACCAGAAGCAGCGAGGAAGGCAGAGTTGGCATCGACTTTGTAGTCAGCGCAGCCGGAGTCGTTGTTGCCGAGTGCGGCATAGACAGGAGCTGCGGGGAATTCGGTGCGGAATTCTGCGAGGACAAATTCGAGGGTTTTGACTACGAAGGCTTCGTATTGTTCGGGCGTGGAGTTGGGCATGGTGGCTGCGAATTTGCAAGGGAAGGCGTGGGCAATAAGGTCACCGCTGATGGTGATGAAGCGCGCGCCGCGGGCGTTGGTGCGCATGGCGACAAGGCTGGACTGGAGCAGCGTGTAGCTGGTGTCAACGCCGCGGGTTTTGCAGCCTTTTTGCAAGGCTTCAAAACGTTCTGACTGGTCGGGTGATGCGGGGGCAGCGAGGATGGACTTCCATTCGCTGGAAGGTGCGGCGGCCAGCTGCGGGACTTTCGCGGGGTCCCAGAAGGGCTCGAAGTGGACGTCGCTTACAAGCAACGCGGTGACGGGCGCGGCGTTGGCTGAGAACGACAGCGCGAAAGCGGCCAGGGCAAGAAGGACAACTTTCAGCGGGAACAGGGAAGTGCGAGGCATGCGTGCGTCTCCGTTGCGATGACGTGAGAATGAAAGTAGTAGGGAACCATTAGAGATTGAAAAGTTCGCGCAGGTGGCGCGTCTGCGAGCGGCTCACCGGGATTTCCGTTTGCTTCTTGTCGTCCATGCGGAGCTGGTAGCTGGATTTGAACCATGGCACCACTTCGCGGATGTGGTTAATGTTGACGACAAAGCCGCGATGCGCGCGCCAGAAGCGGGCGGGGTCGAGGAGTTCCAACAGCTCTTCGAGTGTGCGGCATTTGGACTGGCCCTCAAACTGCTGCGTGACGACGCGGATGACGCCTTCGTCAATGGAGGCGTAGCAGATGTCGGATTGATCAACGAGCAGAAGACGGCTCTGGGCCTGCACGATGAGCTTGTTAGGTTGAGCGGAGGATTGCGTGCGGTTGTTGAGCAGCTTGAGCAGGGCGTCGATTTGGGATTGAGACTGCGGGCCGGAGTCTCCGTTGCCGGCGAGGCGGCTTTTGACGCGCTCGACGGCCTGTTGGACGCGGGCGCGGTCGAAGGGCTTGAGGAGATAATCGACGGCGTTCACATCGAAGGCGCGGACGGCGTACTGGTCATAGGCCGTGGCGAAGACGATTTGCGGCAGAGGCTCGGGGTCTTCGTCGGGGTGCTGCCGGGACTTTGCAGCGCTGTGCTCGGCGAGCTTCTGGAGGACGCCGAAGCCGTCAAGGCCGGGCATTTGCACGTCGAGAAAGATGAGGTCGGGGTGGTGCTCTTCGATGAGCTCGATAGCCTGGATGCCGTTGGAGCCTTGCGCAACGACGTCGACGTCGCCAACGGAGTCGAGAAGGTACCTCAACTCGTCGCGGGCCAGCTGTTCGTCGTCGATGATGAGCGCGGAGAGGGGCATCTAGGAATGATTGTAGAAGACGAATACAGGGGACCGGGTACAGGGTGCGGGGTACGCGAGTTTTTCATAGCAAAGGATAAAAGAGCCATAGACATCCCCCCAGCCACAAAACATGGACGGGTAGGACAAGCTATTTCCGTCACTCTATCCAATCCTGTTTCTGTACCCCGCACCCTGTACCCGGTCCCCTGCTTTTAACTGCCTAATACGCGGAGGCGGGCGGGCATATGGTCCTCGGCCAGCTCATGGCCGCAGCGGGTGCAGAACTGGTCGGTCGCGCGGACGGTGCGGAAGCAGCTGCCGCAGCTGGCGGTGAGCTGGTAGCTGCACTGGGGGCAGAAGTGGAAGTCACTCTGCACAAAGGTTCCGCAGGCGGGGCAGGCGGTGACAAGCGGCTGGCGCAGCAGGAAGTAGAGCACGGCGCCAATGCCGCCGGGCATGACGACGCACAGCAGCATCCAGAAGCGGGTGCTCATGGCGCGGCGCGGCGCGTCTTTGCTGACGTAGCCGAGCATGAGGCAGTAGACGGCGGCGAGGATGCCCCAGGAGAGATAGAAGTAAATGCGGAAGCCAAGCGGCGGCGGCGCATGGTGACGGAATGCTGGCAGTACCACCCAGAAGTAGTACTCGACGAGTGCAAAGGCGCCAACAGCGAGGGCTATGGACCATGCGGGAATGAGGCGGGCGTCGTTATCGACTTGGATGGGTGGCGGATTCATTTTCTAGAGCCCTCTTTGGGGGGCGTGCGGAATTTAAGTGCGCTTCTATTAAATCATGACGGCAACAAGAGGGGAGAAGTTGCGGGCCGGCGTTGGAAAAGCGGCAAATTTCATGGGAAATCTGCCGGGAGGGGCGGGTAAAAAGCCTCTCCCGGACGGGAGATTAGCGGCTAAAGCCCACATATTGACGGCCGGAGTAGAGGCGGAAGCCGCCGGAGGAGTCTGTGGTGACCTGGAGCGGGGTGGGGCGTTTGATGGCGGCATCGGTGGTGGCGGGGGTGGTAAGGACGTCGTGGCCGCCTACGTCCGTGATGACGAATTTGCCGGAAATGAACCCTTCGCCGTAGACGCCGGTGGGGAGAGACTGGCCGCCGATTTTGAGAGGGACTTCGGTGATGAAGTAGCCCTGGTACTTGGCGGCGACGTCGCTGGAGTAGCCGCTGTTGTCTACGAGCGTGGCGAGAACGTAGAAGCCGTCCGCGAATTTGATGCCGCCGGAATTACGGAGCTGCGTGGGGGCGGATTGGCCCTTGTAGTAGACGGAGGCGGGGAGCAGCTTTTGCGTATCGACCGGCTTGAGGATGGTAGCGGACTGGGCAGAAGCCGCGGTGGCGACTGTCATGACGGCAGCGGCGGCGAGGGTGCGGAGCGTTTTGAGTTGCATGGTCTTCCTCGGAATGAGATAGGTTTTGGAGGCCGGATGCAGTCTACAGGGGGATGAAATTGATTATAGTGAGTGCCGTCACGGCGATAGCGGAAAGAACTATCAGGGGAGATAGAGGTCCACGTATTGGTTGACTGGCATGGTGTCGAGTTTTGCAGGGTCGAGAGATGCGTCGAGGATGCGCTGCTGCTGATCTTGTGGGAAGCGGCGGGCAAGATTGGTCTGAAATTTGGAGATGAGCAGCGGGAGACCGTCGGCGCGGCGGCGGCGGTGGCCGATGGGGTACTCCACGGTTTGTTCGTGGATGTCTCCATTGGTTAGTGAGATCCGAAGAGCGTTGGCGATGGAGCGTTTTTCGGGGTCGTGGTAGTCGGCAGTGAACTGTGGGTTTTCGACACAGGTAATCTTTTCGCGTAACACATCGATGCGCGGGTCAGATGCTACGGAGTCTTCATAGTCGGCGGCGGTGAGGCGACCGAAGAGGAGCGGGATGGCGACCATGTACTGGATGCAGTGATCGCGGTCGGCGGGATTGTTCAGCGGGCCCTTCTTGTCGATGATGCGGAGGCAGGCTTCGTGGGTTTGTATCGTGATTTGTTTGATATCTGCGGCGGTTTTGCCTAGCTTGTCGAGCTCGCTGCGCAAGGTCATTGCGGCTTCTACGGCCGTTTGGGAATGGAACTCGGCGGGATAGCTGATTTTGAAGAGAACGTTCTCCATGACGTAGGTTCCGTAAGGCCGCTGGAACTTGAATGGCTGGCCCTTGAACGAGACGTCGTAGAAGCCCCAGGTTTTGGCGCTCAGCGCGGTGGGGTAGCCCATCTCTCCGGCCTTGGCCATGAGGGCGAGGCGGACGGCGCGACTGGTGGCGTCGCCTGCGGCCCAGCTTTTGCGGCTGCCAGTATTGGGGGCGTGGCGGTAGGTGCGGAGGGATTGGCCGTCGACCCACGCCAGCGAGATGGCGTTGATGGTTTGCTCGCGGGTCAGGCCGAGGAGTTTGCTGACGACGGCGGTTGACGCGACTTTGACGAGGACTACATGATCGAGGCCTACCTTGTTGAAAGAATTTTCGAGCGCGAGGCAGCCTTGAATTTCGTGCGCCTGGATCATGGCTCCGAGAACGTCGCGCATCGCGAGCGGAGCCTTGCCTTCGGCGACATTGGTACGCGAAATCCAGTCGGCTACGGAGAGAATGCCACCTAAGTTGTCCGAGGGATGACCCCATTCGGCGGCGAGCCAGGTGTCGTTGAAGTCAAGCCAGCGAATCATCGCGCCAATGTTGAAGGCGGCCTGCACGGGGTCAAGCTGATACGGCGTGCCTGGTACGCGTGCGCCGTTGGGAACGACTGTGCCAGGCACGATGGGGCCAAGCAGTTTGGTGCAGGCTGGGTATTCAAGGGCTTCAAGGCCGCAGCCCAGCGTATCGATGAGGCATGCGCGCGCAGTGGACCAGGCCAGATCGCTTTCAATTTTATAGCTCAGCGCATAGTCGGCTATGTCGGTAATAACTGCATCGGGTTTGGGGCGGTCGTTCGAGATGTGCGAGGACAATTGAACTCCTAAGTTATTGGCGCTGCGCGAGTGGTACGAAGGCTTGCGGTTCGGGGCCGGTGTAATTTGCTGACGGACGGATGATTTTGCCGTCGGCTCGCTGTTCTAAGACATGCGCGGACCAGCCGGCGGTGCGGGCGATGACGAAGAGCGGAGTGAAGAGGTCGATGGGGATTTGCATGGCGTGGTAGGCCACGGCGCTGAACCAGTCGAGGTTGGGGAACATGCGCTTGGTTTCGTGCATGACTTGCTCGATTCGTTCCGCGATGGAGTAGAGCAGTTTTTCTTGCGGAGATTTTGCGAGGCCGGCAGCGATGCGCTTGATGATTTCGTTGCGCGGGTCGGCGATGGTATAGACGGGATGGCCGAAGCCGATGATGACTTCGCGGTTTTCAATGCGACGGCGAATATCCTGCTCGGCCTCATCGGGAGATGTGTAGCGCTCTTGTATTTCGAGGGCGACTTCGTTAGCTCCGCCATGCTTCGGGCCCTTGAGCGCGCCGATGGCTCCGGTGATAGCGGAATAAATATCAGACCCGGTGCCCGCAATCACCCGCGCCGTAAACGTTGAAGCGTTGAACTCGTGCTCGGCATAGAGGATGAGCGAGGCATGCATGGCTGCTACCCATTCGGTGCTGGGTTTGGCGCCATGGAGGAGATGAAGCAAGTGTGCGGCTATCGAGTCGTCGTCGGTGGCTACTTCAATGCGCTTGCCGTGGCGGGCAAACTGCAACCAGTAGCCAAGCATCGAGACAAGTTTCGAAAGCAGCGCATCGGCTAGAACGGTGGCTGTCGCAGCATTGTGATCTGCGGGTTCCGGTTCAACGCTGCCAAGAACGGAGACACCTGTTCGCAACACATCCATGGGATGCGTGGTGCCGGGCAGCAGCTCCAGCGCCTTAAGCACTGCTTCGGGAAGCGGACGCGCAGCGGCGAGCGTTTGCTTGTACGCAGCTAGCTCTGTTGAATTCGGCAGCTTGCCGTGGAGCAGCAGGTACGCCACTTCTTCGTACTGGCAATTGGCGGCAAGGTCGTGGATGTCGTAGCCGCGGTAGTGGAGATCGTTGCCGGTGTGCCCTACGGTGCAGAGCGCGGTATTGCCGGCGGGCGTGCCGGAGAGTGCTACGGATTTTTTCGGTTTGAAGGTTACGGCTTCACTCATGGGATTCCCCATTGGTTAACTCTTGTTCTTTGCGAAGAGGGTGTCCAGCTTTTCTTCGTAGGCGTGGTAATCGAGGTACTTATAGAGATCAGCGCGGGATTGCATGATTGGTACAACACTTTGCTGCGTGCCTTCGGTGCGGATGGTTTCGTAGACCTTTAAGGCCGCTGCATTCATGGCGCGATATGCGGCGCAGCAGTAGAGGATGATGTCGACTCCGGCCTGCGCCAGCTCGTCGCGGGTGAAGAGCGGAGTCTGGCCGAACTCGGTGATGTTGGCCAGAATCGGCACGCTGACGGCCTGCCTGAAGGCGGTATATTGTGCGAGGTCGCGGACGGCTTCGGCGAAGATCATGTCAGCGCCGGCGGCTACGTACGCCTGCGCGCGTGCGATCGCCGCATCAAGGCCTTCGTTGGCCAGGGCGTCGGTGCGGGCCATGAGGACGAAGCTCGAATCTGTTTTTGCGTCGACTGCGGCCTTGATGCGGTCTGCCATTTCTTCCGCGGGGACGAGCTCTTTGCCGGGGCGATGGCCACAGCGCTTGGCCCCGACCTGGTCCTCGATGTGGACGGCCGCTGCGCCTGCCTTAATCATCGAGCGGATGGTGCGGGCGATGTTGAAGGCGCTACCCCAGCCGGTGTCGATGTCCACGAGTAAGGGCAGGCTGGTTGCATCGGTGATGCGGCGGACGTCGATGAGGACGTCTTCCATGGTGCTGATGCCGAGGTCGGGGATGCCGAGGGAGTTTGCCGCGACTCCGCCGCCGGAGAGATAGAGGGCGCGGAAGCCGGTGGCTTCGGCAAGGCGGGCGGTGTAAGCGTTGATGGCTCCAGCTACCTGTAAGGGTTTTTCTTCGGCAAGGGCGGCGCGGAAACGGGCGCCGGGAGTGGAATTGGTCGTGGTGTCGGGCATGGCCGTCTGCGAGGGATGATAGCAGTGGACAGGTTGCAGGGGACAGTGGCTGCATGCAATGCCCCTGTGCGACAATCAAGCGCGTCTAATCTTCGCATCTCCATGCTGTTGCCAACTTAACCTCTTCTGAACCGACATAAAGGAGCAGGAATTTTATGAAGCGTCTTCTCTGTTGTCTCACTCTTTTAGTAGTTTCGTTGACCGCCTCTGCGCAGATGCAGGCGCAGGCACCCAAGGGGCCGGCCAGCCCGCCGGCTGCGGCTGTCGGGACCATCGGCAGCAAGTCGGTCTGGATTGCCTACTCCTCGCCGGGCGTGAAAGGGCGCGAGGGAAAGATCTTTACAAAGGATGGGCTGATCAAGACGAGCCGTGGCTCTCAGTACCCGATCTGGCGTGTGGGGGCCAACTCGGCCACAACACTTATCCTGAGCGGCAAGGTCAAGATTGGCACGCTGGAGGTGCCTCCGGGAGCCTACACGCTGTTTGCCGATATCTCCGACCCCAGTAACTGGACGCTGATTGTAAACAAGGCGACGGGCGAGTGGGGGCTTGGTTATGACTCGACCAAGGACCTGGGCAAGACACCGATGACAATGTCCGCGCCATCTTCCACAATTGAGAACCTGAAGTGGGAGATCGCCGACAAGGGCGATGGCACGGGGACGATTACGCTGAGCTGGGAAAACCATACAGCTTCGGTTGCGGTGGATACCAATATCAAGTAAAAGCGGGACTGACGGCGGAGCGGAGTCGCATGCGATTTCCGCTCTGCCGGTACAATAGAGAGAGATTCTGGAATTCCTTTTCGCTGGATATGTGGATTCCGTTTGTTTGGAGCTTGAAGCCTTGCCTTTGTATGCCTATCGCTGCACGCAGTGCGGCCACCAGTATGACAAGATTCAGAAGTTTAATGACGCGCCGGATACGGTTTGTCCGAAGTGTGGCGGCACAGTGGAACGGCCGCTGACAGCGCCGGCGCTGCAGTTTAAGGGCGCGGGGTGGTACATCAACGACTACGCGCCGAAGGCGGCTTCCGGCGGCTCAGCGAATGCCAGCAAGCCTGCTGCGGATGCAGCTGCGCCGGCTGTGAGCGCTCCGGCAGCGCCGAGCGTGCCTGCGACTGGTGCTTCGTCTTCGAGTACGTCCGAATAAGCAAAAAGCAACCGCAGATCCGTCACGGCTGTTTCCTTGGTAAGCGCAGATCAGCGGGGTCTATTGTTGTTGCGGAGCCAGCCGGCCAGGAAGGCTGCGGCCAGGAGCGCGGGGCATAAGATACAAATCCAGAGGGCGGACTGGCTGGTAAGGTCGCCTACGTGCTCGCCGCCGATGAGATCATCGACTACCCACCAGATGAGCGGGCCTACGGCTAAAAGAATAATCAGAACGGCAGCGAGGGCCAGGGCGCGGATGCGGCGGCGGCCTTCGCGTTGATCATTGAGTACACCCAGCGAGGCGAGGACGACACGGCGCGTGGAGTGGGCTACATCGCGGTCACGATCGGCGGAGAGATTTCCGGCAAGCGATGCAGCAAGGTCGCTTTTTGTGCCCGATCCGCCTCCCGAACCGAGACCTGCCCGGGTCATCCGGCAACTCCTGATATGGCAAAACCAGCTGCCCCAGTGGGCGAAAGATTGTGGCGCGTAAGCTTGGGCTTAATGGCGTCGAGGCCGCGGTAGAGGCGGGATTTGACCGTTGAAAGTGGAGCTTTGGTCACGGCTGCAATTTCCTGAAGTGAGAGTTCTTCATGGAAGCGTAGCACGAGAACTTCGCGGTAGAGCGTATCAATTTCAAGAAGAGCGCCGGCGACGCGCTCGCGGTCCTCACTGGTAGCCATGTGATCGAAGGGCGTGGGCTGGCCGTCGACGAGCTCGAAGCTCATGGGGCGGTCGTCGTCGGCAGGCCCTTCAAAGAGTTCGTCGAGGCTGGCGAGGGTGCGCTTGCGGCGGTAGTCGATGACGAGATTGCGGGCGATAGTGAAGAGCCAGGTGTCAAAGCGCGACTTGCCATTGAACTGGTCGCCGCGGACGAGCACGCGCATCCAGACTTCCTGGAAGAGGTCTTCGGCCAGCTCGCGGGAGCCGGTCAGGTAGACCAGGTAGCGCAGGAGACGGTGCTGGTAGCGGACGATGAGCTCGTCGAGCAGGCCTGCTTCGCGGCGCTTCAGGCCGGCGGCGATGGCGAGGTTTTCTTGGCGGACTGCTTCCTGCTCCGCGGTGGCCGCATTCTGGGCTGCGCTGGGAGTAAAGAGGTTCGAAACTGTGGCCAGGGCTCGCATCTGTTGCTATAGACGACAGGTTAAAGCCGGAAGATGGAAATTTTTCCTATCTTTACAATTCTTAAAGATTTGGGCAGGTGAAATTTGGTTGCTTAGCCGTTCGGAGTCCGGTCGCGCTGGGCTATGGCAATGGCGTCGTCGATTGCCTGCTGAGCGCGGCGCTGGCGGGCCTCGGGCGTGCGGTAGTAGAAGATGCCAAGAAGATGGCGGCGGCGCTGCGTGGGCGTCATCGCGTGCCAGCCCCGGGTGGCGATGGGATTGCTCTGGAAGGCTATGCGGAGGATAGGCGGGGTTTCGATTTCGCCTTCCATAGTGAGCAGGAAGCGCTCGGCCATTTGTTCGGCGCGGCTTTGGCGGGCGGCGGAAGATTTGGGCTGCGAGAGGAATTTACCAACTTCGCGGCGGTCAGAGTTGCTGAGGCTGGCCTGGAACCACTTGCGGAGGGCTGGCTCGGATTTGAGGATGCGGGTGAATTCGGGTGGAAGTTCTGCGGGGCGTTCTTCGAGGTCGGGTTCGAGCTGGATTTCGACCTGATCACCCAGGCGGGCTTTGGCGGCGCGCTGCATCTGCTTGTTAACGACGAGGACCAGCGTTTGGCCTGTGAAAGCGGGAATGAGCGTACTGCGGAAGGCGACGCCGTTGACGGTTCCGCGGACACGGCGGCTGTGTTGCTTTGGCCACGCAGCTTTGGGATCGAACGGAATGCGAGCTACGGTCCAGCGGAGGGTATTGCCGAGGAGTTCCAGCTTGGCGCGGAAGGTTTTGGGCTTGGCAGCGGGCATGGCGGACGTGAGCCAGTATGCGGCCTGGACGCTGACAAAACAAGAAATTGTGCAAAATCGCCTTCTACACTAGTGATATGGAGATTTTGTACGGCGTGCATTCCGTGGAAGAGGCGCTGAAGGCCGGGCGGCGGCGCTTTGACCATGTGATTGTGGCTCGCGAACGGCAGGATGCCCGGCTGGAGCGGCTCGTGAAGGCCTGCCGCGACGCGGGCGTACGGGTGAGGCAGGAGTCACGCGAGCAGTTGACGCAGGTGGCCGGGACAGCGGCGCACCAGGGCGTAGTGGCGATGGTGCGGAATGCCGAGTTTCTGCAGATTGAGGATTTGTTTGAGCCGGCCGAACCCGGCAAGGCGCGGTTGATCTTAGCGCTCGATGGAGTAGAAGACCCGCAGAACCTGGGAGCGCTGCTGCGCGTGGCCGATGGGGCTGGCGTGGATGGCGTAGTGCTTACCGAGCGGCGGAGTGCGCCGTTGAGTCCGGTTGCAGTGAAGGCCAGTGCCGGTGCTGCCGAGCATCTGCGGATTGCCCGGGTGGTGAATCTTGTTCGGGCGCTCGAAGAGTTGAAAGAGCAGAACCTCTGGGTGATAGGCCTCGATGAGCGTGGCGAAAGCGACTACGATCAGTTTGATTTCACGGGGAACTGCGTGCTGGTGCTGGGGCGTGAGGGCGCGGGGCTGCATGACTTGGTGAAGAAAACCTGCGACCACATGGTGAGCATTCCAATGGCGGGCGGAGTAAGTTCGCTGAATGTCTCCGCTGCTGGTGCGGTGGTGCTGTATGAGGCATTTCGGCAGCGGCGGGCGAAGGAACGCGGGGCTTCCGATGCCGCTGCGGTTACGTCCAACGGGAAGAAGAAGCAGAAGGGTTTGGGTTCATGAAGTTTGGTACGTTCGCGGCGACGGGTGTGTTGTCTTTCGCCGCAGTTCTTGGGGCGCAAACGCCCGCGACACAGCAGCCTGCACAACAACAGACACAACCGAGTTCGCAACCGGGCCAGCCGCCTGCCAAGTCGAATGGGAAGGTTCTCTTTTCGCGTTCGGTGGATGAAAATGGCGAGACGCAGACGCAGGCCGATGGAGCGGCGCAGCTGGCAAAGGCTCCGGTGGCGGAGGATGCGGAGCGGGCAGCGATTACGTTTACCAATTATGACCTGGATGTGCGGCTGAGAAGCGATGAGCATCGCATTGCTGTTCGTGCGCTGGTAACGGTGCGGAATGATGGCAAGGAGCCGCTGAAGCGGATTCCGCTGCAAATCTCTTCGACATTGAATTGGGAGCGAGTGCGCGTGGCGGGGCCGAACGGGATGCAGGATGTTCCGTTCCAGGCAGCGACGCTGAACTCGGATGCGGATCATACGGGACAACTACATGAGGCGGCGATTCCTCTGCCGGTACCGTTGGCTCCGGGCGCGACTGTGCGCGTCGATGCGGCATATTCCGGCGTGATTGAGCAAAGTGCGCAAAGACTGGTGGCTGTTGGCACACCGGAGGACCTGGCGCAGCACTCCGATTGGGACCGCATCGACACAGACTTCATCGGCCTCCGCGGATTCGGCAATGTGGCCTGGTATCCCGTGGCGGCAGTGCCGGTGGTACTGGGCGACGGCGCGCGGCTCTTCGACGAGATTGGCGAGCAGAAACAGCGCAACGCGTCGGCCAAGTTCCGCTTGCGGCTGACGGTGGAGTTTCCGCATGGGCAGGCGCCGACGGTGGCGCTGGTGAATGGGCATCCGGTGGAGCTGAAGATTACAGATTCGGCAACTGCGGGCGAGGATGTGCCAGGCGTGGCTACGGCGGAGTTGCCGGCGTCGGTGCTGGGATTTGAGGCGCCAAGCTTGTTTGTGGCGGTGAGGACGGCGCATGCAGGGGCGAACCTGACAGCCTGGACGCGGGCGGAGGATGATGCTTACGCCTCGTCATGGACACTGGCAGAGAAGAACGTGACTTTGTTTATGCTGCAGTGGCTTGGAGATAAGCCGCGGGCACAGTTGACGCTGCTGGATCTGCCGGAGGTAGAGGACCTGCCGTTTGAGGCTGGCGCAATGCTGGCTACGGGAATCCAGGATGGCGATCCGGAGAAGTTGAAGGCAATCCTGGTGCATGCGCTGACCCATGCGTGGATTGCGCAGGGGAGCAATTCCGCGGCCTGGCTGAATGAAGGCGTGGCGTACTTTTTAGGCTCGGTTTGGACAGAGCGGCAGCAGGGGCGCGACAAGGCGCTGCAGATGCTGGAGGCGGGACGGCCGGCGCTGGCGCTGGTGGAGCCCGCAAGTCCGGGGCAAGGCGTGGGTGAGCCTCTCAGCGCTGCTTCGCAGCCGGTTTACTACCGGACGAAGGCCGCCTACGTGCTGTGGATGCTGCGAGGCATTACCAGTGATGATGCGATGGCGGCGGCGCTACGCGGGTTGGATTCTGTCGGGCTTGAGGCCGGGCTGGAAAAGGCTGCGAATACGGATTTGAAGTGGTTCTTTGCGGACTGGGTGGATGCGGATCACGGGCTGCCGGATTTGTCGGTGGAAGACGTGTTTTCGAGTCCGGAACAGAGTGGGAACTGGCTGGTGGCTCCGCATCTGTCGAATGCCGGGTATGCGGCGGCGGAGGTTCCGGTGGCAGTTCGGACGGTGACGGGGACTTCGATTACGCAGCGAGTGAGGATTCCGGCGCGTGGAACAGTGGTGCCGCGAATTCTGATCCAGGGAAAGCCGGTTGAGGTGCAGGTGAATGACGGGACTGTGCCGGAGACGGGAGCCAGCGTGCATGTGACGAAGATGGATACGGCTCCGCCGGCGCCGAGTTCGGCCCCTGTCATGAAACAGCCCTGAGCCCTGGCTTCTACCTACATCGAATGGTCGATGTGCATGTCGTACCAGGCCCCTATGCTGGGCGGGCATGCAAACCGGTGCGCCAACCCGGGCGATGGGCGTGTGGGCGGCGATGGCTGTCGTCACCGGCGAGGCAATTTCGCTGGGAATTTTTCTCACGCCTGCGGGGATGGCGAAGTCGCTGGGGTCGCCGGCGCTGATTGGCGCGGTGTGGTGCGGCATGGCGCTGGTTACGCTGGCCGGCACGCTGTGTTTTTCCGAGCTTGCAATTCGTAATCCACAGGATGGCGGGGAGTATCTCTACCTGTATCGCGGCTTTGGTGCGCGCGTGGCCTTTCTGTACGGCTGGATGGCGGCGGTAGTAATGTACCCCGGCGTGGCGGCGGCTCTTTGTGTGGGTGTGGCGCCGTATGTGAGTGCTCTGGTGGCTTTGCCTGTTTGGGTTGTGAAGGCGCTGCCGGCGGTTTTGCTGATTGCCGCGGGAGCGTTGAATTACTGCGGGGCGCGGCTGAGTGGCGGGGTGATGACGGCGTTGAACTGGCTGAAGGCTCCAGTGTTGGTGGGGCTGGTGGGTTGGGCGTTGTTTTCCGGGCATGCAACGGTTGCGAATCTTGAGCCGTGGACGCTGCGGCGGGCGGGTTTTGGCGCAATAAGCCCGGACCCGCTGATTGGCGCAATTGCCGGGGCGGCGGTGAGTGCGTACTTCTGCTTTGGCGGATGGTGGGAGGCAGGCAAGATCGCCGGGCAGGTGCGCAATCCGGAGCGGGTGTTGCCTGTGGCGTTTACCGGCGGCGTGCTGCTGGTTTCCGCGCTTTACCTGTTGGTGAGCCTGGCGTTTGTGGCAGTGGTTCCGCTGGGCTCCATTGGCAGCGATACGGCGTTTGTGGCGCGGTTTGGGCAGGCGCTGTTTGGCGCGGCTGGCGGGCGCGTGCTGGCGGCGATTGTAGTGTTGTGCGTGGTGGGCGGACTGATGGTGCTGACAATGGTGGTGCCGCGGGTGACATTTGCGCTGGCTTCGGCTGAGTCTTCAACTGGACCGCTCGGAATGTTTGCTCGAATGCATCCACAGTTTCGAACGCCGGCGAATGCAGTGCTGCTGCAGACGGCGGTGGCGCTGGCGGTGTTACTGCTGGGGGCGTTTGACCGGATTCTTGCCTTCATCGTGTTTTCGTCCGTAGTGTTTCTGGCGCTGACAGTGGCGACATTGTTTCGCGAAGTGGTGCCGGTGCGGCGATGGTGGTTTCCTGTGGCTCCGGTTGTGTTTCTTGCGGGATGCGCGGTGTTGGCGTTGCTGCTGCTCGTGCATAGTCCGATGCCGGCGGTGATTGGCGCGGCGATTGTGCTGGCCGGGTTGCCGGTGCGAGCGGTTCTGCTGCGCAGCGGAAAGAGTGCTGCGCGGGCTGCTGAGGTTCTCTCTGCGGATAGCTAGCTTTTGAGGCAAGTATTTCGGCGAAGCAAGTGGGGATTCAGACGGAGGAAGCAGGGGCCTTCAGGCCCCTGAAATCGGCGAGAAGAAGAAAGAGGGGCTTTAGCCTCGGGCCTTTGAATCAGCCAACTTTAAAACAGGAGGAGTGTATGCCACATATTCCACTGCCAGAGGATTTGCCGGGGATTCGCGGGGCGATGGCGTTTCGGCCCGAGACGGCAAGGCCGCTGAATCAGATTGTTGAGATTCTGCTGACCGGGCCGAGCACACTGAGCAAGGGCGAGCGCGAGCTGATTGCGGCGTTTGTTTCTCACCGCAACGGCACGCTTTACTGCCATAGCATTCATGGAGCGATTGCAGCGGCGCACCTGGGCGGCGATGAGGCGCTGGTGAAGCAGGTGAAGACCGATTTTACCCAGGCTGCGATCGGCGAAAAACTCAAGGCTCTGCTGAACATTGCCGGCAAGGTGCAGAAGGACGGGAAGCTCGTGACTTCGGCGGACGTGGAGGCGGCGCGCAAGGAAGGCGCAACCGATCTGGAGATTCATGACACGGTGCTGATTGCGGCAGCGTTCTGTATGTACAACCGCTACGTGGACGGGCTGGACACGGTACAGCCGGAGGATGAAGCGTTGTATCGCGAGCGTGGGAGACGCGTGGCTCGCGATGGGTATGTGACGGTGAGCGAAGAGTACCTGACTGCACACGCGAAAGGTACGCATGCGGAAGCCGCGCATGCCTGATTTTTATTTCTGATTCAGGAGGGATAGTTATGCCGCATATTGCATTGCCGGACGGTGCGCCGGGGATTACTGCTGGGTTTGCTTACAGGCCGGAGACGGCGAAACCGATGCGCGAGCTGGCGCATATTTTGCTGCATGAGCCGAGCACTCTAACGCCAGGGGAACGCGAGCTGATTGCCACGTTTGTTTCAAGCCGCAACCAGACGCAGTTTTGCGCACTGAGCCATGGCGCTGCCGCGGCCAGTCATCTTGGCGACATGGAAGTTGTGGCGGCGGTAAAGGCGGATTTTCTTTCGGCGCCGGTGAGTGCAAAGCTTAAGTCACTGCTTAACATTGCGGGCAAGGTGCAGCTGGATGGGAAGCTGGTGACGGCTTCCGATGTGCAGGCAGCGCGCAAGGAAGGCGCGACCGATCTGGAGATCCATGACACGGTGCTGATTGCGGCGGCCTTCTGCATGTACAACCGTTATGTGGATGGGTTGGGCACGTGGCAGCCTGCGGATGCCAATATGTACGCGCAGATGGGCAAGCATCTGGCCGAAGAAGGCTATCGCAGTCCGTCCGTTGAATCGCGAGCGGTAAAGGCCGCCGTGGAAGAGGCTGTGGCAGGGGACTAGGCAGTGTGTTGGAAATTGGATTCGTCTGTCTTATGTCAGGGCACGACTGGTAGGCCGGGGATTTATCCCCGACGACCAACGCCCCTTTTTAACGAGTGTCATCCTGAGCGAAGTCGAAGGATCTGCAGTTGCTTTTCGCCCGCACAACCACAAAACCCCCGTGCCCCATCCTTGCGACTTTTTCTGTCGCAAGGGGGATATCACTCCCGCCAGCCTTGAGCCCTGTATCAGGGCACGACTTCAGTCATGCCGAAATGGCTAGAAATGGACGGCCCCTAGCCTCCGAGGTTTTGCTTTTTCTTCGCTCACCACACCTCTACTCCCCGACCATCGGGAGGGCCCCAAGAGCATCGTGGCGGCCAAAGGCCGCAGTGGCTGCATGCAATGCTGTGGAAAACCCTTGTCAAGCCCCTTGGCTGAAAATATCTTCTAACCCATTTCGTATCAACAAAAGATTTTCCAAAACCTTTGCGGTGAATTAAGCGAAACCTGCAACAATAGAATCAGCAGAACAGAACGGCCCGATTCCACCGGAATCGGGCCGTTCTTTTTTTACCCCAAAGACCAAAAAAGGATCAATCAATGCAGCGGACGGCAGAAGCAAACAACGGTTCACGGTTTACGGTTCACGAACCACTGGCTTCCCCGCAGCTACACGGTCCCTGTATTGCACAGTTGCACAAATCAAAAATAAAGAAACTGCACAGTCTCTGTGCTATCGTCCGCAACCCGCACAAAACAAACCGCAGAAGGATCCGCCCCACTGTGCCGAACGCGCGCAACTGTTCGCGAATGAACAATCTTGTCATCCCGGACAGCGAACAGATGCCTGGACGGTTAGTCGTCCTTTTTATCCGCGTTTCTTGCTTTGACTTTGAACCAGATCGGCGTTCCTTCAAAGCCGAAAGCGGCGCGAATCTGGTTTTCCAGAAATCGCTCAAAGGCGAAGTGCAGCTTGACGTCGCGGTCGGTGAAGAGCACGAACGTCGGCGGCGCGACAGCCGCCTGCGTCATGTAGAAGATGCGGATGCGCTTCGACATCGGCACCGGCGCGCGCTGGAAATCGACATCGCGGACGAAGCGGTTCATCTGGCCGGTGGTGACGCGCTTGCGTCGCTCGGCTGCGATGGCGACAACCTGCTTGAGCACGCGGCCGAGGTTGGTGCCCTCCTTGGCTGACAGGAAGATGATGGGCGCGTAGCTCAGGTATTTGAGGACATTGCGAAGCTGGCGCTCAAAGATTTCGCGGTCGGCGGGGGGCTTGCCGTCGGTGCGGCCTGTCGTGACTGCATCCCACTTATTCACGATGATGATGACGCTGCGGCCGCTCTCGTGCGCGTAGCCGCCGATGGTAGCGTCAGACGCGGTCACACCCTCCGTTGCGTCAATCACCAGCAGTGCCACATCCGCCGCTTCAAGATGGCGGCGGCTCATGACGACGCTGAGCTTTTCCGCCATGAGGTGCGTTTTGCCTTTGCGGCGGATACCGGCAGTATCCACAAACCGCAGCGTGTTGCCCTCGAACTCGACGACTTCATCGACGGCGTCGCGAGTGGTTCCGGCAATGGGCGAAACGATGGCGCGGGCGGAGCCGGTGAGGGCGTTGAGCAAGGTGGATTTGCCGACGTTGGGACGGCCGATGATGGCGATGGAGGTTTCGCGCTGCTCAAACTCTCCATGGGTGCGGTGGAGCGCGCGGTGCGGCTCATCTTCTTCGCCGGGTTCGAGTGGGCCGCCTTCGGAGATTTCGTCTTCGACGGCGTCTTCCATGGTATCCGGCTCAGCAGCGGGAAATTCGGTTGCGGGGAGCGCTTCGGCTACGGCGTCGAGCAGCTCGCCGATGCCGCGTCCATGCTCGGCGCTGATGGGGTAAAGCTCGGAGATGCCGAGCTGGCGCAGGTTTTCCGCTTCGCCGATGAGTTGCTCGGATTCGACCTTGTTGACGGCGAGGAAGACGGGCTTGCGGCTGCGGGTGAGCAGGCGCGCCAAGTCGTAGTCAGGGCTGGCGAGCTCGGTGCGGACGTCGATGACCATGATGAGCGCATCGGCTTCTTCGAGCGCGACCTTGGCCTGGTTGTAGATTTCGGCGGGGATGAGCTCGGGGTCGTCAGGAATGATGCCACCGGTGTCCACGAGGCGAAAGCGGCGGCCTGCCCACTGGTATTCGCCGTAAATGCGATCACGCGTAATGCCGGGCTCATCTCCAACAATGGAGCGGCGCGTCTTGGTCAGCCGGTTAAAGAGCGTGGATTTGCCGACATTGGGGCGGCCGACGATGGCGATGAGCGGGAGCGACGAGGCTCCGGGGCGGGTGGGGATTACGGAACGGCGGTAACTTGGCAACTTGATCTCCTGCAGCCGGTCCGTAAGAGATTCGGCGTGCTTCTACATCCATTATCCAATGAGTCCGGGTGAGTTGGTGCGGCGGCTTATGCAACTGGCTCTTCGAACAGGGCGGCAATGGCGCTGGTAAGGCAGCGCGAGGCGGTCGCGGCCAAGGAGGGGTGGAGGAGCAGGACGAGGGCCTGCAGGACAAGCGCTGAGAAGAGAGCCCATAGGAGGGTTCTTCCGGTAATGGTTCGGGATGGGGTGCGCGGAACGGAAGAAGCTTGAGTCATCGGTATATCCGCGTGTCCGAAAACTGTGTATTTTGGATTGGCGCAATTGGCGCGGAACTCTATCCAAACCTTCGGGAAAATTTTATACCGGGTCTCTTATACGATGAAGAGACACGCCGATGCCCCCTACCGAGACACAAACGAGAGCGTTGCCGAGCCTGCACGAGTTTTTTGCGCCGGGTGGGATCCTGGCGCAGTCGAAGCTGCCGTATGAGTACCGGCCGGGGCAGTTGGAGATGGCTCGGGCGGTGGAGCAGGCGCTCAAGGACCGCAGGCATTTGATTGTGGAGGCCGGGACGGGTACGGGGAAGACGCTGGCGTACCTGCTGCCGGCGCTGCGGACGGGGCAGCGGGTGATTGTTTCCACTGGCACCAAGGCGTTGCAGGATCAGCTCTATTTTCGCGATATCCCGTTTCTTGAGTCGCTCCTGGGCCCACTGCGCGTTTGCTACATGAAGGGGCGGGCGAATTATCTGTGCCGGCATAAGCTGGTGATACTGCGAGATCAGCCGGTGCTGAGTGGGCTTGAGGAGATTGACCAGTACCGCCAGATTGCGGAGTGGGAGCAGACGACGGAGACGGGAGATCGCGCGGAGTTGGCGGGGCTGCCGGAGGCTAGCGCGGTCTGGGCAAAGCTCGATGCACGGAGTGAGGCTTGTTTGGGGCAGACCTGCCCTAGCTATCAACGGTGCTTCATTACCGAGATGCGGCGCAAGGCGCTGGAGAGCGACATCATCATCGTCAACCACCATCTTTTCTTTGCGGATTTGAATGTGAAGCGCGAGGCTGCGGGGGCTCCGGATGCAGGGGTGCTTCCGGAAGCTGCGGCGGTCATCTTTGACGAAGCGCATGAGCTGGAAGAAGTAGCTTCAAGTTATTTTGGGCTTTCGGTCAGCAATGTGAAGTTTGAAGAACTGGCTCGCGATGTGGATACGCAACTGCGCGGCAAAGAAGGCGCGGGGAATATTCATGCGGTGACGCAGCAGTTGCGGGACCGGGCCCGGTTGTTCTTTTCAGCGCTGCCGATGAATGGCGATGGGCGGCAGCCATTTGAGGCGCGCGAGGAGTTTCTGGAGACGCAGGGTGACTTGTATCTGAGCGTGCGGGCTACGCTGCAACGCATGGAGTCCGATATTGAGGGCATGCAGAAGGTCGAAGAGGCTGCAGGGCTAAGGAAGCGCGTGGCGCGGCTGCGAGGTGAGCTGGAGTTTCTTCTGGAGTCGGATGCGGCGAACCTTGTGTACTGGCTGGAGCGCAGAACGAGCGGCGGGCGAGGGCGCGAGGGGGCTCGGAACACCTTTGTGCAGGCTACGCCGATTGATGTTTCGGAGCTGCTGAGGGAGACAGTCTTTGAGGCGATTCCGACGGTGGTGATGACTTCGGCTACGTTGACGGTGGAAGGCAAGTTTGAGCACATGGAGCGGCGGCTGGGGCTTGAGGGCGCAAAGGAGATGATCATTCCTTCGCACTACAAGTACGCGGAGCAGGCGTTGCTGTATCTGCCGCCTTCCATGCCGGACCCGCGCGAGCCGGATTTTGCTTCAGATGCGGCGGAGTGCATTCGACGCGTGCTGGAGATTACCGAGGGGCGCGCGTTTTGCCTGTTTACCAGCTATAGCGTGATGCGGGATTTGTATGTGCGGCTGTTGCCGGTGCTCGATTATCCGATTCTGCTGCATGGGAGCGCGCCGCGGAAAGCGCTGCTCGATGAGTTCCGTATGACGCCGAACGCGGTGCTGTTTGGGACGTCGAGTTTTTGGCAGGGTGTGGATGTGCAGGGCGAGCAGTTGAGCTGCGTAATTGTGGACCGGCTTCCGTTTGCCGTACCGAATGACCCTGTTGTTCAAGCCCGCATGAAAGCGATTGAAGAAGCAGGCGGGAAGCCGTTTTTCGATTACCAGGTGCCGGAAGCGGTGCTTACGCTGAAGCAGGGCTTCGGTCGCCTCATCCGCTCCCTCGAAGACCGCGGCGTGCTGGTGCTGCTTGATCCGCGGATTCGGCGGCAGCGATATGGAAAGACGTTCCTGGAGAGTCTGCCGCCGTATAAAGTGACTACGGATATTGGCGATGTGCGGGAGTTCTTTGCTGAGGATGGTGAGCGGTGAAGATTGCTGCGAACGATGCGCTGATTGTGATTGATGTGCAGAATGACTTTATTCCCGGCGGGGCGTTGGCCGTGAATGATGGTGATGCCGTCATTCCAGTGATTGAGAAGATTGCGCCGTTATTTGAGCACATCATTCTGACGCAGGATTGGCATACAGTGGGGCATTCTTCGTTTGCTTCGTCACACGCGGGGAAGAAGCCGTTTGAGTCTATTGAGATGAGCTATGGGATGCAGACGCTTTGGCCGGATCATTGCGTGCAGGGAACGGTTGGTGCAGAGTTTCATAAAGATCTGAAGCTGCCGCAGGCAGAGTTGATTTTGCGCAAAGGGTTCAGGCCGGAGATCGATTCCTACTCGGCGTTTTTTGAGAATGACCGTTCAACTGCAACGGGGCTTGCGAGCTATTTGAAAGAGCACGGGATTGCGCGCGTATTTCTGGCAGGGCTGGCTTATGACTACTGCGTGGGGTTTTCAGCGCTGGATGCGCGTAGGCTGGGGATTCCGGCAGTGATTGTGAAGGACGCTACGCGGGCGATTGATCTGGACGGATCGGTTGCGAAGATGGAGGCGGAGTTTGCTGCGACGGGCGTGGATGTTGTCGATTCGAGCGAGTTGAGCCGATGAGCCTTGTGATTCGACGGGCCAGCGCGGACGATGCGGAGGTTGTGGCTCTGCTGGCTCGCATTACATTTCGCGAGACGTTTGGGTATCTTTTTGAGCGGCATGAGGATGATTTGCGCACTTACCTGGACCACACCTTTGCGGTGGGGAAGATTCGGGGGAGCCTGGGGCTGGAGCGGAATCGGTATTGGCTGGCGCTTCAGGATGAGCTGCCGATGGGATATGCGAAGCTCAAATTCCCTTCGCCGACAGAGTTGGTGAAGGGGCCGGACGTTGCGCAACTGCAGAAGATTTATGTACTGCGAGAGTTTGTGGGACAAGGAATTGGAAAGCCACTGATGGATAAGGTGCTGGCAGATACATGGGTCCGTGGTGCTGGTGCGGTCTGGCTGGATGTGTTGAAAGAGAATGAGCGGGCCAGGCGGTTCTATGAACGGCAGGGGTTTGCTGGCATTGGCAGCGACTCTTTTACCATAGGGGCACAGACCTTTGATTTTCATCTGATGGTTCTACGTAATTAAAACTGGAAAGTTGTTCGCTGTTATGTCGCGCAATTTCTACATTCTGGCTGGGGTGCTGGGGTTCTTTACGCTGATTGCGGCGGGGATGAGCCTGGTTCCTTCGAGTTATCAGCCGGGTTTGCCAACCAATGGATCGCTATGGCGGACGGCGGCGCTGTTGTTGTTGCTGGTGGCACTGGTGGCCGCATTTATCGGGGTGATGAGCCACTTGTTTGAACAGGTGGACCGGCACAGCGAAGAGGCTCGATTGGCGGCGCGGAAGAGGCGGCGGGGCAAATCAAATTAAAATAAGAATTGGGACGCTATCCCCAAACGAGTGCGACGGACGTTATGTATGAAGTGAAAGTGGAGGCCGGGTTTTCTTCAGGTCACTACCTGCGCAACTATCATGGCCGGTGTGAGAATCCGCATGGGCACAACTACAAGGTATGCGTAACGCTGATTGGCGAGACGCTGGACGCGACCGGGCTTCTGCTCGACTTCAAAATGCTGAAGCAGGTGATGCGGCCGGTGATTGACCGCATTGATCACCAGATGCTGAATGACCTGGAGCCGTTTACGGAGCTGAATCCTTCGGCGGAAAACCTGGCGAAGTATTTCTTTGACGAGACGAATACGCAGTTGGTGGGCATGACCGATGGCCGCGTGCGGGTGTATGACTGCACGATCTGGGAGACGGATACGACTTCGGCTACGTATTACGAGAGATAGATTTTCTGCATTATTAAAGACGGCGGCTCGATTCCTCATGGAATCGAGCCGCCGTCTTTAGGGACGCGTGACGAAGGACGAGAAAAAGTAGCTTTCAGCTCGGTATTGAAAAAACGGGTTGAGCACAGCAGTTTGATGTCGCATGAATGGCGCGCAGCGCGCGGTCCGCCGTGCGCGCAGCACCTAGTCCATTTGCGGCGATTTGGATTGGAGGTACTTGTCGAAGGGGATTTCGAAGTAGAAGAGCTCGGCTCCGTCGGCGTTGCGGAGTTTGCGGAGCAGGAGATGGGAGCCTTTGAGCGGGTGGTCGAGCTGGGAGACGTCGTAGAAGAGGAAGCCGGCGCGGGTGGTGTGTGGCTCAACGACAAGGGCGCCGTATTCGAAGGTGTCGAAGTCGGCTTCAATGTCCTTGTTGCTGGCCTTGGGTTTGAGCTTGATGGAGGGGATGGGGCCGGGCATGGGGATTTTGCTGCCCTCGCGCTCCTTGCGGGTCATGAGGCGCTCCACGTCCTCGGGCTCAGAGGCCTGGATGCGGTCTCCGGTGGGAGTTTCGAAGAGGATGCGGGCGTCGCGGAGGTTGATGGGGCGGTCGCCGTTGTTGGTGACAACGAGGCGGATAGGCATGACACCATGGGCGAGGTAGTCGACGCGGAAGATAGCCTCTTTTTCTTTGGTGTCATAGGGTTCGGCGGCGATGGCGACCTTTTCGTCGGCATGGATTTCGACGGCGGCGAAGGTGGTGGCTGGCTGCACGGGCGGGGGGACGTGGTCGGCGGCGCGGATGACAAGCGGGAGGGCCAGAATGGCAACCAGGGCAAGGCGCGGAAATGCGCGTACAGTTCGCATCGGTATCGACTGTAACATTTGTGTCACAGTCACGACCAGCTCATCCCCGCATGAATAGCGGCGATGAAGCAATTCAGGCCGTGACAACTGCTGTCCAACTCGTCGCGGCCAGAAACCGGAGACTGTGCCCATATGTACTTTGACGAATTACGGCAGCGTTTCTTTGCCGACTGGCGAGATAAAAAAGGCAAGCGACACCGTCAAGCCTTCACAAGTGAAAAAGCAGCCATCACGTTCGAAGGCCAGATGAAGGCGGCCAACCCAAAAATCAATTGGACGAGTCGCAAAGCGGCCAGCTCGTCCTCCAACGCTTCCGGGGCCGCCGGGAATTCTTCCAGCTCCAACCGCTCATCTCGGTCATCAGTGGTGTGCATCCGCGAAGGCTCACGGCGTCCCATGTCCTCGCAGTCGAAGAAGCCATCGAAAGCCGGAGGTGGGCACAAGTGACACAGTACGCCGCCCGTTACCGGACGCGGGAAGCTCTCAAGTACCTTGCTGACTTCCATCGCGCACCACGTCTCGCACACCACATCAAGCGAATCCCACGGCCGCGGCCGCGCAATGTTACTGCCACAGCTGACGAGATACGCGCAGTGGTGGATGCAGCGACCAGCAACCGCGGCCTCAAGCTGCTCGTGCTGCTCTGATCTGGCCATTCGCTCGGGCACAGCATGCAGACTTGGATGGGCACAGTACCATCCTGAGTGGCAATCGCTCATCTTCTCAACAAAGTGGCAGGAGAAGTTGACACTACCAGTCACAGACGAAGTGGAGGAATTGCTACGTCAGACAGACCCGCGTGACAAGAGGCCATTTGTCACACAGCTTTGGAAGCACGACCGCTACATGAGTAAAACGACCATTGACCCCTCGACGGTTACGCGTCACTTCCAGCGAGCCAGAGAAGACGCAGGCGTCCGCTACTTCCGTCTGCATGACCTACGCCGCACCACGGCAGTACGGGTCTATCGCAAAACACGCGACCTGCATACAGTGCAAGCGGTGCTCGGGCACGTCGATCTGGCCTCAACGGTCTACTACCTAGACCATGATCTGAAAGAAGTGCCGCGGCTTCTGCTCGAAGCTGTCAAGCCTCAACCACGAAGGGAGCAAACCGCATGAGGCGAGCCATTCAGCACGCGGGGAGCGTGCGTGTGTTCCATCTCGCGGCAAGCGCGGCAGCAACACCGCCGCGCGACCGCACGCCCATCACGGTCAAAGCCATGGACTACTGCCGGGCAGAGTGGGAGCGCGCCCACGCAACGGCAATCGAGAAGGGTTTGAACGGAGCTAAGGCGCTGCGCATGGCGTCAGTGGCCTACAAGCTCGCCATGCCCAAAATGCGCGACTTGCCGTCCATCCGCGCGTACATTTCGTGCATCGCGCAGGGTATTCAACTCGAAGTATTCGAGGGACGCGACGGCTCGCAACTGCTTTATGCGGCGCAAGTTGCGCTCGCACTCCACCAGAAAGGCAAGAAAAAATGACCACCCCACCCCCCTCTGCAGACACAAACCGGGTGCTGATTGCCCTCACAGCCGGTGAAAACTTCACAGAGACGCCTAGCCCGTTCGGTATCGAGGAGCAACCGCAACCGGCGCGGCGGCTGGCGTGGATACTCAAAAACGCTGGTGAAGAATTGCTCGACGCCGCAACGCAAATCGACACCGGCTACATGTACGAACTAGCCCGCACAATCGCAAGCCGCGTGCTCGCAGTGTGCCCATTGGAGTAGGCATGGCAATCGTCAAGCGTCCGAAGAAAAAGCAAGAGGTCAAGGTGGTGCGGTGTCCTGTCTGTCATCGCACCCATGTTCCCGATGTGGAGTTCGGCCCGTTCTGCTGCGCGTCATGTCTGCAAACCGTCATCCGGCCACTCATCCTCACTGACCCGAGAAAGCCGCGCTAACCACAACCTGTTGGGGTGGGGTCAGATGACCCCGCCCCAATATATTGCGGTCATAGGTTGATATCAACTTAAATCTGTGCCACAATCAAGCGCATGCAGCCCTTAGAAGCGCTCTCGTCGGTGGAGCGAAAAGAGCGGGACACAACCAGCGCGCCGTCTGCGTCCCGCTGGCTGCATGACCCTGACGCCCCGCCACCACGTGCGCGGCATCATGGCGCTGATTGAGCAGTGGGAGAGCGAGCTAGAACGGGAGAGAGTGGACCGATGACAACAATTGAAGTCCTCGCAATGGCGGCGATTCGGCGCTGGTGCTTCGACCGGCTCAAGCTTCAATCGGGACAACGCACAAACTACAAGCGCGCCGGGTGGCAAGAGCGCAACACAAGGCAGATGGACGCACGGCACATCCGCGTAATCGACTTTGAGCGTGTGTTGGCAAAGCTCCCTGCGAGTGTGCAAGTCATGCTGCTGCTCGCGCATCGTGACGGCTACGCACCAGATGAGCTAGCAACGATGGGCAACGTAGACACACGCACAATCAAAGCCCACCTGAGAGTTTCACTCGCAGCGCTCGGTCAGTTACTCGACGCCGAAGGGCTGCTGTAGTGTCCCGGCGCACCAGTGGCGCTCGACGCGACGTGAAAAGCCTATAGATAAACCAAACCTATACTCGGATGCGCCGGCACTCGGCATGCTGCGCGCCGGCAAAGAACGCCGGCACACATCATGCAAGCCGGCGCGTCAGTCTCGCCCGCGCCGCTCCGGGCCGATAAAGCCGGCCCTCCGGGTCGTGCTCAGCCGGGGCGCTGAACGCGGCCCGGCTTGCGCGCGGCTGCGGCGCTTCCCCTCCGGGCCGCGCGGCCCTTCGGCGGGCGTCCGGCTCGTGCCTCGCCTACCTGCGCTCCATCCGTCGCGCCCCGCCGTCCCCCGCGCGCTTCGCCTTCGGCTCAGTGGCGGGCTACAAACCGCCCGCCAGCCCTGCGCGTCGCTGCGCTCCTTGCCGAAACCATAAAAGGCACACAGGGCCGCTGACGCGGCCCCGTGCTGCGCTCGGGCCGCGCGGCCTCTGGAGCGCGCGTGTGTTCTCTCATCGTGATAGCGCACCAGTCAAGGCCAAGCGCCGCTGCGCGTCGTGCGCTCCGCGCAGCCTTGACAGGCGCGCAGGGATGCAGCCATGAACACACGCGCTTGCTTCGCCTCTCGTCGTCCTTGTGTCTGGTGCGGTTCGCCAGTCGGCAGCTTTCACATCTTCCTGCGTTTGCCCGTTGCGGTCGGCGGGCGCACACAGCTTTACCTCTGCTCAGCGGCTTGCCTTCACGGGTGGGCCGCACACGCTGACGGCGGCACGTACAGCATGGTCGTCAACGCAATCGCCTCGCAGTCCGCAGTCGCACTCAGCCCGCCCTAGCAGCGCGGCGCTGGCGCGCCGCGCTGTGACAGACCTGTGACAGGAATTTTCAAAGTCACGCACGGAGATAGCATAAACACTGGTGAATTCACAATTCGCTTGACTTGACTGTAACATTTGGAGGATTAGACCGTTGGAAGGCCGAAACTGTTGCGCATGATTCTGTTTTTCTACAACTTTGCCCTGTTGGTGGTGCTGGGGCTGGGACTGCCGTTCTGGCTTTGGCGAATTGCCATTATGGAGAAGTATCGCGAAGGGATTTTTTCTCGTCTTGGAGTAGTTCCCGCGGGATTGAAGGGGGATGGGAAGCCTGTTATCTGGCTGCACGCGGTTTCCGTGGGTGAGGTGCTGGCGGTTTCCCAGCTTGCGGCGGAGCTGGATGCGGTGTTGCCGGGGTATCGGTTGCTGGTTTCTACGACGACGCGGACGGGGCAGGAGCTGGCTCGGCAGCGGTTTGGGGCGGAGAGGGTGTTTTATTGTCCGCTGGATTTTCCGTGGGCGGTGCGGGCTTACCTTGAGGAGCTGAAGCCGAAGATGCTGGTGCTGGCAGAGACGGAGTTCTGGCCGAATCTTCTTTCTGGTTGTTTTGATCGAGGAATACCTGTCGTTGTCGTGAATGCGCGGATTTCGGACCGGTCGTGGCCGCGGTACAAGGCGCTGCGGGGATTGTGGAAGGGATTTTTGTCGCGGTTGAGTTTGGTTCTGGCGCAGAGTGAACTGGATGCTCAGAGGATGCGCGAGATTGGGTGCGTGGCGGAACGGGTTTCTGTCGCAGGGAATTTAAAATTTGATGTGCGCGTGGCGGGGGAGTCGGATGCGGTGCGCGAGTTGAAGGCTCGTGGTGCTGCGTCAGGCGTTGGGCTGCGGTTTGTGGTGGCGGGCAGCACGCTGGAAGGCGAGGAAGAGGCGATGCTGGCTGCGTGGCCGAGTTTGCTCGACGTGGACTCAGAGCTGGTGCTGGTGATTGCGCCGCGGCATCCGGAGCGGTTTGGGGATGTGGAGGCGCTGCTGGCGAATTCGGGCGAGGCGTGGGAGCGGCGGTCGGCGTGGAAGAGTGAGCCGTTGCGGGCGTTACGAGCGGGGCAGGTGGTTTTGCTGGACACGATTGGCGAGCTGGCTTCTGTGTATTCCGTAGCGACTGTTGCGTTTGTGGGCGGGAGTTGGGTTGCTGCGGGTGGGCATAATCCGCTGGAGCCTGCGCAGTTTGGGGTTCCGGTGGTGATGGGGCCTTCGTATGAGAATTTCCGGGTCATTGTGGAAGATTTGCGGGCGCATGAGGCGATTCGGATCACGAAAGAGGGCGGGTTGGCTGGAGCGCTGATCGAGCTGCTTAAGGATGAGGCTGGGGCCGCGGCGATGGGAGAGCGGGCGCGGGAGGTTTTTGAGCGGCAGTCGGGAGCTACGGTGCGGAGCGTGGAAGCGATTCGGGCGGAGCTGGAGAAAACAGCATGAGCAACCTTGCGCGTGCATGGTTGGGACCGCTGGTGCCGCTGTACAGGCTTGGGCTTGCGTTGCGCGAGAGGCGGCTGACGTCGGGTAGCGAGCCCGTTGAGCGTCTGCAATGGCCTGTCATCAGCATTGGGAATCTTTCGACGGGTGGAGCGGGGAAGACTCCGCTGACGATTGCCCTGGCTCGGGCTTTGACTGTGCGGGGTGCGCATGTGGATGTGCTTTCGCGGGGGTATGGGCGCGCTGGCCAAGGCACAGAGCAGGTCCAAAAAGAAGGCAGTGCGGAGCGCTACGGGGATGAGCCGCTGTTGATTGCTCGCGAGGCAGATGTGTCTGTGTATGTTGCGGCACGGCGAGTAGAGGCTGGCAGGGTAGCCGAGGCGGAGCATGAGACTGACGGGCTGGCGGTGCATCTGCTTGATGATGGCTTTCAGCATCGGCAGCTGCATCGAGATGTGGATGTACTATTGCTGAATCTGCGCGATTGGCGGGATGGACTGTTGCCGGCAGGGAATCTTCGCGAAGAGATTGGTGCGGCGAAGAGGGCTGGCGTGATTGCGATTCCTGCGGAGGAAGCGGAGTTGGAAGGGGAACTTCGCGAGTGGGGATGGTCGGGGCCGGTTTGGAAGCTGCATCGGCGGATGGATGTGCTTGCGCTGGATGGCGAGGTTGTGGCCTTTTGCGGGATTGCGCGGCCGGAACAGTTTTTTCTTGGTCTTGAACAGGCCGGAGTGCAGATCGCCGAGAGAATTGTATTTCGGGATCATCATCGGTATACGCAGAGTGATTGGCAGCGGCTGGATAATGCGCTGCGAAGGACGCAGGCCCGGACGCTTTTGACGACTGAGAAAGATAGGGTGCGGCTGGGCACGTTGGCGGATACCCTGCCTTTGCGGACAGTGCCTCTGCGGACCGAGATTGAGGACGAAGCGGCGGCTTTGGAGTGGTTGATGGGACGGATTCGTAGCAGCAGGCACAGTTGAAAGAATTCGTCTTGAGGCTCTGACTGCAGTGGTAGAAACATACGAAGACACAAATTTCCCCATGGACCTGCCTGTACTAGGCAAAACCATAAGTCAGGTAGCTTAATTCTCAGCCTGACCCCAATCCTGATGACTCCTTCATGCCCTGCGTGTTACAAGCGAATGAACAGGCGGCAGATACCGCTCTGAATCCGCAGTGAAGGAACCGTCTACTGTTCATGAGCGCCGGTCCTACCGCCGAGTTGGAAAGCCTCTTTGGAGACTACCCCCTCGATCACGCTTTTGATGAAATGCGCGAGCCGGGCGGAGAAATCCGCGAGTACTATTGCGCCCTGGCAGAAACGCTGGCAAAGCTGCCGCACGACGAGCTCCAGCGCCGCAAGCAGTCTGCCGACATCTCCTTTCTCACGCAGGGCATCACCTTCACCGTCTATGGCGGTGACGAAGGCACCGAGCGCATCTTTCCCTACGACCTGCTCCCGCGCCTCATCCGCGCCAGTGAATGGGAGCACATCGAGCGTGGCCTCACACAGCGCATTACTGCTCTCAATCTCTTCCTCCGCGACATCTACTCCGAAGCCCGAATCCTCAATGAACGGGTAGTCCCGCAGGAGCTGGTGTACAGCTGCAAACAGTTCCGCCGCCAGATGCGCGGTTTGCAAGTCCCGCGCAACGTCTACATCGCCGTCATCGGCTCGGACCTGCTGCGCCTCAACACCGGCGAATTCGTCGTTCTCGAAGACAATCTACGCGTTCCCTCCGGCGTCAGCTACATGCTCACCAACCGCCGCGTCATGAAGCGCACCTTCCCGCAGCTCTTCCACAACTACGGTGTGCGTCCCATTGAGCGCTACCCACAGCTCCTGCTCGCAACCTTGCGCTCGTTAGCCCCGGAAGGCCGCCCCGAGCCGAATATCGTTCTCCTTACCCCCGGCGTTTTCAACTCGGCTTACTTTGAGCACACATACCTGGCCCGCCAGATGGGCATCGATCTCGTCGAAGGCCGCGACCTCGTCACGCACGACAACATCGTCTACATGCGCACCACTGACGGCCTCAAGCGCGTCGACGTTATCTACCGCCGCGTAGATGACGACTTCAGCGACCCGCTCGTCTTCCGCCCCGATTCGATGCTCGGCTGTGCAGGCCTCTTCAACGCCTATCGTGCCGGCAATGTCACGGTCACCAACGCCTTCGGCACCGGTGTTGCGGATGACAAGGCCCTCTATGCCTACGTCCCGCGCATCATCCGCTACTACCTCAACGAAGATCCCATCCTCAACAACGTAGAAACCTATCTGCTCACCGAAGAGAAAGAGCGCAAACATGTCCTCGCCAACCTCGACAAGCTGGTAGTCAAAGCCGTAGGAGAAAGCGGCGGCTACGGAATGCTGATCGGCCCACAATCCACCGCTGCGCAGCGTGAAGAGTTCGCCCGCCGCATCGAAGCTAATCCGCGCAACTACATCGCCCAGCCCACACTCGATTTTTCGCGTGCCCCATGCCTCATCGGCGACCGCCTCGAACCGCGCCACGTCGATCTGCGTCCTTACATCCTCTTCGGCGACAAGGTAAACATCGTCCCCGGCGGACTCACCCGCGTAGCCCTCGAAAAAGGCTCGCTCGTGGTCAACTCCTCGCAGGGCGGCGGCAGCAAAGACACATGGGTACTGCAAGACTAATGAACAACGCCATCCGAGAAAACGCAAGCATGTTGAGCCGGGTCGCCGACAGTCTCTACTGGATGAGCCGCTACCTCGAGCGCGCCGAAAACACCGTCCGCCAACTCGACGTCACCATGAACCTCATGCTCGATCCCGGCTTAGCAAGCGCTGAAACCCGCTGGCAGCGCTTCGTTGCTGCAATCGGCAACCCGCAAAACCTCGACTGGAGCGGCAACCCCGATGAAATGGCCTGGAAGCTTGTCTTCGACAGCTCGAACCACGCCTCCGTCCTCTACTGCATCAATGCTGCCCGCGAAAACGCCCGCCAGGTCCGCGAAGAAATCTCTTCTGAACAGTGGCAGCGCCTCAACCGCCTCTACCACCACATCCACTCGCCCGCCACGCAGGCCCAGGCCCGCGTCAACATGGGCGACGTCTTCGCCTCCATCCTCGACGGCATTCATCTCTTCAAAGGCGTCAGCGACACAACCATGATCCACGGTCAAGGCTGGCAATTCATTCGCCTCGGCCGCTACCTCGAGCGTGCCTACGGAACCGCCACTCTGCTCGAAGTCTCCTATCCCGAACTGGCCGCTGTCCGCGATCAGGAACAATCCAGCTACAAATATCTCGAACAAGTCGGCCTGCTTCGCTGCTGCACTGCCTTCGAAGCCTACTGCCAGGTGTACACGGCTGACATCGTAGCCGACCGCATCCTTGAATTCCTTCTCCTCAACCGCGATTTTCCTCACGCCATCCGCTACTGCGTCGAAAGCACGCTAGCCGCCGTCGAAGCCATCCAGCGCAGCGGCGGCCGTCGCCCACCCGACGAGCTCCGTTCGTCGATAGGCCGCCTCAACGCCATGCTCGGCTACACCACCATCAATGAAATCGTCTCCGGCAACGCCGCCGATTTCCTTCACTCCATCCGCAAGCAGTGCATGGCTACCCATGACCAGATCTACCGTCATTACGTGCACTACAGCATCCAATCGGCCTTAACCGTCTGAGAGCGCTCATGAACTTCTATTCCATCCGTCATCTCACCCGCTTCCGTTACTCCCGCCCCATCAGCGAGAGCATCATGGAAACGCGCATGCACCCGCGCTCGGACACCCTCCAGCACTGCCTTTCCTTCTCGCTCTCCGTCTCGCCCCGCTGCCGCGTCTTCGCCTACCGCGACTATCTCGGCAACAATGTGCATCACTTCGACATCCCAGGTGACCACAAGCAGCTCATCATCATCGCCGAGTCCGTAGTGGAGCAACAGACAGCGCCCGACGTCCCTGCATTCCTCTCTTCCGATGCATGGCAAACCCTCGACGACCTGATCCAGACCGGCGACTACAGCGAGATGCTCCTCCCCAGCACCTTCGCCGTAGAATCCCCCACGCTCATCGAGCTCGCAAAGCAATTAGAAGTCACCCGTCGCGACGACCCCGTCATGCTCGTCCATGAACTCAACCAGCGTCTTTTCGATTACTTCGAATACGTCCCCAAGTCCACCCGCGTCGATTCACCCATCGACGAAGCCATCGCTAACCGCCGCGGAGTCTGTCAGGACTTCACCCACACCATGATCGCCCTGCTCCGCCACGTCGGCATCCCCGCCCGCTACGTCTCCGGCTATCTCTACCGCGGCCGCGAAGACCATGACCGCTCGACGCCCGACGCCACCCACGCCTGGGTCGACGTCCTCCTGCCATATCTAGGCTGGGTAGGCTTCGACCCCACCAACAACCTCATCGCCCATCATCGCCACATCCGCACCGCCGTAGGCCGCGACTACGCTGACGTCCCGCCTACCCGCGGCATCTTCCGCGGCCAGACTGAATCCGAACTCTACGTAGCCGTTCACGTCGAAGCCGGCGAAAAAGCCCCCGAGCTGGACCGCAACCTTCCCACCCCCGAAGACTGGTCCGTCCTCGTTGAGCGCGCCCAGGAACCCCTGCCCGTCACCGCCCCCGCCATTGAGCTGCAACAAATGCAGCAACAGCAATGAATTTTTGGTTGTAATCTTTATGGGATCTTTTGACATGGTTTTATAAATTCTTTATTGAATATCCTGCGAATTTCCGAAAAGATTTCCCCTAAGGTTTTTCCGCCCGTTCCCTCCCCGCGGCGCACAAATATCGGCATCTTCTAAATTTCCGTCGAATGGGGCATTTCCCTCACATAAGACGGCTGTAGCGCTGGATTTCATTTCAGGAGTACCGCCGGCTTTCATCGGCAGCACTCACCGCAGCAAAAGAGAAGCGACAGATACTTCTGCCGCTCGCAATCGAGTTTTACTTTGGAGGAACTGACGTGAAACGATCCCTACTAATGGGATGGATGCTTCTCTGCATCCTTTCCACCGCATCCTGCCTCTTTGCTCAAAGCGCGTTCACCTCACTTCGCGGCACCATCAAGGACCCCAGCGGTGCCCTCGTACCCGGTGCCAAAATCACCATCACCAATCAGGTCGATGGCCACTCCCAGGAGGCCCTCGCCAACTCCGCCGGCGAATACATCTTCGCGCAGATTCTTCCCGCCAAGTACACCGTCAAGGTCACGGCCATGGGCTTCGGAGATCAATCCAAGATCGCCGAACTGCTCGTCAACCAGCCCGCCACCATCGACTTCGCGCTTTCAGTCCAGGCCACCGCTATCACCGTAGACGTCTCCGGCACCGCACAAACCCTCAACACCGCGGACGCCTCGCTCGGCAACGCCGTAGGCAACGAGCTCATCCAGGCCTTCCCCTCGGAAACCCGCAACGTGCCTGACCTGCTCGCCCTCCAGCCCGGCGTGCTCTACCTGCCCACCACCAGCACCGTCGGCGACTCCCGCTCCGGCGCCGTCAACGGCGGCCGTTCTGATCAGGGCAACATCACCATCGACGGCATCGACGACAACGACCAGATCAACGGCACCCCCTTCACCGGCGTCCTCCGCCAGACCCAGGACTCCATCGAGGAGTTCCGCGTCGTCACCGGCAACTCCAACGCCGACTCCGGCCGCTCCTCCGGCGCCCAGGTCTCCATGGTCACCAAGTCCGGTACCAACAAAATCCACGGCGGCGCCTACTGGTACAACCGCCCCACCATGACCGTCGCCAACGACTGGTTCAACAAGCAGGCCGAGCTCGGTAGTGGACTGGCCAACATCCCCGGTAAGCTCATCCGCAACATCTTCGGCGCGGATCTCGGCGGCCCCATCAAGAAGGACAAACTCTTCCTCTTCATGAACTACGAGGGCTCCCGTCTGGCGGAAAACGCCCAGGTCAGCCGCACTTCGCCCACGTCCGCCTATCAGCAGGGCATCATCAGCTTCCCCGGCGGCCAGTGGAGCGCCTCTGACGTCGCCAACCTTGATACCACGGGCGACGCTGACTCCCTCGGTTACGGTTGCCAGGTCTGCAACTCTGCGGCCTATCCCAACCCGCCCGGCCCCAACCCCAACGCGCTGAAATATTTTCAGTCCATGCCCGCGGCCAACCTGCTAAGCGGTGGTGACGGAGGTTACAACACCGGCACCTACTCCTTTTCCTCGCACAATCCGCAGCAGCTCAACACCTACATCGCCAAGCTCGACTACATTCCCTCGGACCAGCACCGCATCTTTGTTCGCGGCCAGTTGCAGAAGGATGCCACCCAGGGCGTCGAATACTTCCCCGGTCAGGGCCCGTCCAGCCTCACCGTTGCCGATAACAAGGGCCTCATAGCCGGCTACACCTGGACCATTTCACAGAACCTCGTCAACGACCTCCGCTACGGCTACGTCCGCCAGGGCGGCGGCTCCACCGGCGTAGGCAAGGGCGACTACGTTGACTTCCGCTTCCTTTCGACAGCCACCTCTGAGTCCCGCACCTCCCTTACCTTCGTTCCCGTCAACAACATCATTGATAACCTGAGCTGGACGCGTGGAAAGCACACCATCGGCTTCGGCTTCAACTGGCGGCTTGTGCACCAGATTCACTCCTCTGACGCCAACTCCTACAACGGTGCCAGCTCCAACCCCTACTGGCTCTCCGCTGACGCCCCCGGCCTCACCACTTCCGGATCTGCTGACGACGGCTTTTCAAATTCCTACGACATTGCCTTTGCCAATGTTGTCGGCGGCATCCCCTCCGTTACCCACAACTACAACTACCACCTGGACAGCGCCACCTCCGGCACCGCCCTCGCGGACGGCGATTTTCTTAACCGTCATTTCAGTGCCAATGAGTATGAGGGCTATGTGCAGGATGCTTGGCGCATCAAGCCGAACCTGACTATCACTGTCGGCCTTCGCTATACCTACCTCCAGACCCCGTGGGAGACGAAAGGACAGGAAGTTACTCCCACCGTCGACACCCACGCTTGGTTTCTCCAGCGCGAAGCCGCGGCCCAGCAGGGAAATATTTTTGAAGACCTGCTGCACTTCACTCCTGCCGGCAACTATTACAACAAGCCTGGCTTTTGGGACCCCGAAAAGAAGAACTTTGCTCCCCGCTTTGCCGTTGCCTGGGCTCCCTCATCCCGCACATCCATCCGTGCCGGCTGGGGCCTCTACTTTGACCACTTCGGCGAGTCCCTCATCAACACCTTTGACCAGAACGGCTCCTACGGTATGAGCTCCTCGGTCACCAATGCCGCCGGACAGTACCAGACCGAAGGCGCTTGCGCTTCCGGTTGCAGCCATCCCGGCTCGCCACGCTTCATCGACCGCAACACCCTGCCCAACATTGGCGGCGGCGGCGGATCTCCCTCTGTCAGCTTCCCCTTTACTCCAGCTTCCGATCCGACCAACGGCTTCGCCATCACTTGGGGCCTCGACAGCAAGATGAAGACCCCCTACTCGGAGACTTTCGACTTCTCCTTCCAGCACGAGTTCCCGCATGGGTTCACCTTTGAGGCCGCCTATGTCGGACGCCTCGGCAAGCGCCTCCTCCAGAACCTCGATCTTGCCCAGCCGGTGGATTACGTCGATCCCAAGGGCGGCGGCGACTACTTCGCTGCTGGCACCCTCCTTTCCAAACTCGTGGATGCCAATGGCGGAAACTCCGAGATCAACGGCGACCCCACGAATCCGCATATCAATCCAATCCCATACTTCGAAAATGTCTTCCCCTTCCTTGCCAACGCGGAGTTCGACGGCGAGTCCGCCACCCAGACACTCTACAACTGGGAGTGGGCGCCCTATCGTTATAACTGGGGTGCAACCACTTCACTCTCTGACGTGGACTTTTACTGCTACGACGGGTGCCCTGCCGGCTGGCAGCCCCACTTCTGGCAGAGCCAGTTCTCCTCGCTCTACTCGCTGTCGAATGTAGGTTCCAGCTACTACCACGCCGGCCAATTTACCCTCCACCACCCCATGAGCCACGGCCTCGCCTTCGACATCTCCTATACCTGGTCGCACTCCATTGACATGGGGTCGGACAACGAGCGTAACGCGCTCGAAGCCGGTGGCTCCTTCTCTGCCATCACCAACGCCTGGAAGCCTTGGCTGGACAAGGCGTCCTCCGACTTTGACACCCGCCACCTCATCACAGCCAACTACGTCTACTCGCTGCCCTTCGGCCGCGGAAAGGCACTCGCCGGCAATGCCAACGGCATCCTCGATGCCTTCATCGGCGGTTGGCAATTGTCCGGCATCACCCACTGGACCAGTGGCCTGCCCTGGTCCCTCTTTGAGCCCGGCTGGACCACCAACTGGGAAATCGAGAGCTTTGGCGTCGTGACCGATCCCTCCAAGGTTAAAATGCACAAGCACATTGATTCCAATGGAGCTCCGCAGTACTTTGCCAACGGCACTCCGGATGACCCCGACGGCATCCAGACTGGCGTTTATCACGGCACTCCGGTTCGCCTCCCATATCCTGGCGAAGCCGGCCAGCGCAATAACTTCCGCGGCGACGGAGCCTTCAACGTCGACTCCGGCCTGTCTAAAACCTGGAGAACCGGCGAATTCGGCAAGCTTAAGTTCGCCTGGGAGGTCTACAACGTCACCAACAGCGTTCGCTTCGACCCCGCCTCCATCGGCTCGGGCCTGACCGGCGGCGGCCTCGGTGAAGCAACCACCCTCCTCTCCAGCCCCCGCCGTATGCAGTTCGCCCTCCGCTACGATTTCTAGTTTGCAGCGGCCACCAAACCAAAACGCCGGAAGGGTTCACCCCTTCCGGCGTTTTCATTTACACCCACCCTGGGCATTGTCCCATGTTTCCCTCTTGTTGGAGACATTGGATAGTGCTCAGGCGAACTTACCGAAAATAAACTCCGAATCTGTGGAAAAACTTTGCGGTGAATTACCCTCGTTTATGCCACACTCAAAATAAGCAGAAAGAACGGCCCGATTGCTGACGCAATCGGGCCGTTCTGTTTTTACCCCAAAGACCAAAAGAAAGGATCAGGCAATGCAGCCAGCAACCGGCACAATCCACTGTACCCGGTACCCGGTACCCTGCACCCTGTCTTTCGCACAGTTACACAAATCAAAAATAAAGAAACTGCACAGTCCCTGTGCTATCACTTCTAACTCGCACAAAATAAATCGCGGAAGAACCGACCCCACTGTGCCGAACGCGCATGATTGTTCGAAAACGAACAGCAGGCAAAGATTACGCGACCGCCGGAGAAGCCTGTTCCTCCGCTTCCAGCTTGCTGCCCACCTCAGCCGCGGCAGCAGCCAGGACACGATGATGGATCGTGAAGAGAGCCAGCTCCAGGCGGTCGCTTACACCGGTCTTGTCATAGATAGAGCGCAGATAGTTTTTAATCACCTGCTCGGTAGTTTTGAGACGGTTGGCAATCTCGCGGTTCTTGCACCCCTGCACAATGAGCGCGACAATCCGCATCTCTTTCGGTGTAAGGCGGTCACGGACGCGGCGTCCTACAACGTCGTCTTCGATCGCATCCTGCACCACAAGTTGCGGCGGAATCCACGTCTCCCCCGTGGCAACCCGCTTGACGCAGTCCACCAGCGCCTGCCCCGTAACAGAACGGAAGACCACGCCCTTGAAACCCTGCTGCACATACTCAGCGGCTGTCTCGTTGTTTTCAGCAATGACGATGCCGCGGCTTCCGGCAGCTTCCAAGGTCTTGCGCAGCACGGCCAGGTCTGGCTTGAGCGAAGCAGCTACCAGAACCACGGCACCCGGAAATGTGGCGGCCGCGTGCAACAAACGCTCCATATCTGCACACTGGGCAATAATACGCAGATCGTCATCCGTGGCCAGCACCTTCGCTGTCCCGGCGCGAAAGATTGCCTGAGAATCCGCCAGAATTATCTTGTTCATCACTCATCTCGCCAGCCGCCGGGCCTGGTTGCTGCCCGGGCCCACCGTTTGCGGAGCAGTTCCGCTCTTGAACGTCTATCGGCCGTAGAGGAGAAAATCTCCGCTATGGCTGAAATTGACACATCCTCTTAGAGATATGTGACTTCTGTCTCTCACCCGTATCTAACGGATTAACCTGTCAGTGCGGGATTCTTTATCTCTGAAGATAGCAAGCATCCTCTACATTCTCCACCTATAAGCCAAATTTTCCCGTTAAAAGCCTGACGCAGACCCCAAAGTCCCCAGAGGATGAGCCCGAGGCCATACACTGGAGTGCGTATGGCACGCCCAATCCTCCTAGCTGTTGATGACGACGTCCACGTTCTGGAAGCCGTGGTGCAAGACCTTCGCCGCCAGTATGGCAACGAGTACCGCGTACTGCGCGCAGCCAGCGGCCAGGCAGCACTGGATACGCTGGCTCAGATTAAGACACGCGAAGAGCCTGTCGCACTGATTTTGAGCGACCAGCGCATGCCGGGACTCACCGGCGTTGAATTCCTCGAGCGGGCCCGTGCTACATATCCCGACTCACGGCGGGTCCTGCTGACGGCTTACGCTGACACCGAAGCAGCCATTCAGGCGATCAACTCCGCCCGCATCCACTATTACCTCACCAAGCCTTGGGACCCGCCAGAGGAGAAGCTTTACCCAGTTCTAAACGACCTGCTCGACGACTGGAAGGCCGGCTACCGGCCGCGCTTTGAAGGGCTGCGCGTGATCGGGCACCGCTGGAGCCCGCGCGGCCACGAGATGCGCAGCTTCCTCACGTCGAACCATGTTCCCTACCGTTGGCTGGATGTGGCAAGCGACGACGCCACAGCCCTGTTGAAAGAGCGCGCTATTGTGGCAGAGGAACTTAAGCCTGACCAGCTCCCCATGGTACTGTTCGGCGATGGCTCAACCCTGATGGCTCCGAACGCGGAAACACTGGCGACCCGCGTAGGACTACGCGTACAGGCTTCACAGGAGTTCTATGACCTTGTAGTGGTTGGCGCGGGACCGGCGGGCCTGGCAGCAGCTGTTTACGGTGCCAGTGAAGGCTTGCGCACGCTGGTGATTGAGCCCGAGGCTCCCGGCGGACAGGCAGGCACCACTTCACGCATTGAAAACTACCTCGGTTTCCCTGCCGGCATTACCGGTGCCGACATGGGCCGCCGCGCACTCATCCAGGCCACTCGTTTCGGAGCCGAATTCGTGACCCAGCGCGCAACTGGCCTGCGCCTGGACGGCCAGTACCGCTACGTGGAAATGGCCGACGGCCGCTCGATTTCCTCTCATGTGGTATTGCTGGCCCCCGGCGTGCAATATCGGCGGTTGCAGATTCCCGGCGCAGACCGGCTGACTGGGTGCGGCATCTACTATGGCGCGGCGCTGGTGGAAGCCCCCTCCTGCAAAGACGAGGATGTTTTTGTTGTAGGCGGAGCTAACTCTGCTGGGCAGGCGGCTCTGCACTTTGCCAAGTACGCCAACCGGGTGACAATGCTGGTTCGCGGGCCTGGACTGGCCGCCACCATGTCGAAGTACCTGATTGACGAGATTGAAACTACAACGAATATTGTTCTCAAGCCGCATACGGAGGTTGCCGAAGTATTTGGAGAGGACCACTTGGAAAAGCTGTGCCTCAAGGGACCGGAAGGAGAATGCAACGTACCCGCGACTTCGCTCTTCATCTTTATTGGAGCGGCTCCGCGTACGGAATGGCTGCCCACCACCATCAAGCGGGATGAGTCAGGCTTTCTGCTGGCCGGGCCCGACCTTCGCGTGAACGGCAAAATGCCGGCGGAATGGCGCGAGCCCCGCGAGCCCTATTTGCTGGAATCGAGCGTGCCGGGTGTCTTTGTGGCCGGAGATGTACGGCATGGTTCAATCAAACGCGTGGCTTCAGCAGTAGGAGAGGGCTCGATTGCGATCCAATTCGTACACCAATATCTGGCCAGTTTCTAGGGGCTTTTGTGGGCTAAGTGCTGCATAAGGCGCCCGCATCATAGGAATAGCAAAAATTTGGACTTCTACCCTTATGGTATGGCGGTATAAGCTTTGATTTTCATTCGGAAAACGATTTACCCGGCGCAAAAAATCGTGCCAACAATCTGAATCATTCACTGCAAGCCGCGAATCACAATTGAACGGGAGGAAAACAAGAAACGACGATGGGCTTAGGCAGTCAAACGCTCGCAGTGGAACAAGTTGCATTTCAGGAGGTCGCCGGCAGAATTGCCTGCCTCCCCGATTCTGCCCAGTCCAGTCTCGTTGCCTCCTTTGGCAGTGAGCGCGTCGATCTCATTCACGCTCCGGCGGGAGAAGTCCTCGTCAACGTCGGTGACTCGCCGATTGTTTACTACTACGTGATTGAGGGCAGGCTGCGCGCCGACCGTCTTGAGCAGGATGGTACTGTCGCTATTGCCGGCTATGCCAATGCCGGAGACGGCTCGGGCGAGATGCCTATTATGCACGGCAAACAGCATGCACCCTTCCGGATTGTGGCAGATCAGGACTCCGTGCTCGTACGCTTCAATGTTTCGCAATTCTGGGATCTGCTCGCCACCTGTCCGGAGATTCGCACCATTGCCATCCGGGACATGACTAATCGCATGCAGGCCTATCAGGTAGAGGCCTTGCACCGCGAGAAACTTGTGACGTTGGGCACGCTTGCTGCCGGATTGATGCATGAGCTCAACAATCCTGGCGCCGCTGCCAAACGTGCTGCCGCTACGCTGCGCGAAAACCTGACACGGCTGCAGGAGTTGAGCCTGCGCGCCAGTGAGCATCCGAAGACTCCCGAACAACTGCAGTGCATGAAAGACCTGCTGACCCATGCGGTAAAAAGCTGCCGTATGCAGGCAATGAGCACGCTTGATCAGGCCGAGGCCGAAGAAGCTCTCTCCGAGTGGCTGGTCGGGGCACACGTAGAAAACGCATACACGATTGGGCCCGCGCTGGTGGAAATGGGCTTTAACCCGGAAGAATTGGCTTGTGCGCAACACACCTTCGATACCGAATCTTTTTCGACTGCGCTCAACTGGCTTGGCTCGCTTGTATCCAGCATGTCGCAGGTGTGTGCTATTGAGGAAAGTATTGGGCGTGTAAGCGACCTTGTGATGGCGGTGAAGAAATTTGCATGGGACGATCGTGCGGCCAGCCGTTCACTCGACGTGCACGATACGCTGCAGAGCACGCTCACGATTCTCGGCCACAAGCTCCGCATCAAGCACATCAAGGTGGAGAAAAAGTTTACTGCTTCGCCTTCCACCATTGAAACGCACGGCTCTGCGCTTTCGCAGGTGTGGACCAATCTCATCGACAACGCTGCCGATGCTTCGCCTCTTGGCGGACAGATTGATATTGCCACGTGGTCTGAGCCAGATGCACTTGCCGTTTCGATTACGGATCATGGATCGGGTATTCCTGCCGAGGTTCTGCCACATATCTTTGAGCCCTTCTTCACTACCAAGCCGCAAGGTTCCGGTACTGGCCTGGGACTTGAGATTGTCCATCGGATCGTGACACAGGGTTTCGGTGGGCGCATTGAGATAGAGTCGCAACCAGGCAACACGAAATTCACGATACGTCTGCCGCGTCAGAGCGCTCCCATGTCAAAGCAATCCCAACCGGCCGAAGCAACCACTGTTTAAACAATTCTTCGCTTAATCCGTACCACGGAGTTGTTCTCTCGCACTGCTTCGGCACACAATCAATGCCAAAGCTGGTTCTACGAACCTTCATGTAGCAATCTGGCTTGTATTATCAATTTCTGGCAAACAGCAAACCCGCCCCCTTCCGCTCACATCTCACCCATCCATGGGCACTACTCAACGGCCCTTTCCCGTTAAATGCCTCATCACTGAAAGAACAGGAGCCAACACAATGGCGGATCTCGATGCACTGAAGCAGAAGTATGCGGGCGTGGTTACCACGCTGCAAGGATTTTCCGATCTCGGCGCCACGGTGGACGCCGTGGATCTTGACGGCGACAAGCTGCACATCAAGGGTTCGGTCCCTTCCAAGGTTGTTCTTGAGCGCGTGTGGGATGCTATCAAGGCTGCTGACCCCACCTACGCCGATCTGCACCATGAAATCTCCAACACGGGTGGCGATGAGCAGACTTATACTGTTGCGTCCGGTGACAACCTTTCGCACATTGCCAAACGGTTCTATGCCGATGCCGGTAAGTACACGGAGATAGCCTCGGCTAACGGCATCAGTGATCCCAACCTCATCAAGGTAGGCCAGGAGCTCAAGCTTCCCTACATTGCTCCCGCTGCCTAAACTGCACTCTGTACAACAAACGGACACTTCAACCCCACCTTGACGGCCAGGACAACTAGGCCGGAGGTGGGGTTGTTGTTTTGCTGCGTTCCTTTGAAGTAACTCCCTGGGCTGCCGATAGAGACAGAACCGGCATTTGGCCTCGGGAGGGCGGCGATGTTTGCCATTGTTGGCATACTGGTAGTTTTCTGTGCGGTTATCGGCGGCTTTGTTATGGAGAAGGGGCACATTGAAGTGCTTCTGCAGCCGGCCGAGCTGCTGATTATTGCCGGGGCGGCGGCTGGGACACTGCTGACGGCGAATCCGGGATACATTCTGAAAGGCATTGCCGGCGGCCTGATGGGTGTCCTCAAGGGATCGCGCATTGATAAGGCGCGCTATCTGAGCACGCTGAAGATGATGTATACGCTGCTCAACAAGGTCCGCAAAGAAGGCGTGCTGAGTATTGAGCAGGATATTGAGAAGCCACAATCGAGTGCGCTTTTTCGCGCTTATCCTGGATTTCTTGCAGACCACTCGGCGCTGGACTTTGTGTGCGACACGATGCGCATGGGCATTACCGGCGGTGTGGAGCCGTTTGACATGGACCAGATGATGGAGCTCGACATGGAGGTTCATCACCACGAAGCTACGCTGCCGGTGAATGCGCTGGCGACGGCAGCCGACGCGATGCCGGGGCTTGGCATTGTGGCAGCTGTGCTGGGCGTTGTGATTACGATGGGCGCGCTGGGCGGGCCTCCGGAAGAGATTGGGCGCAAGGTTGCGGCGGCGCTGGTTGGCACCTTCCTGGGAATTCTGCTTTGTTATGGCGTGGCGGGTCCGTTGAGTCAGCATATGTCGAAGATTGCGGACGAGCATAATGCCTATCTCCATGTACTGAGAGTGCTGCTGCTGGCGTTTCTGAAAGGGTCGGCGCCGCTGATTGCGATTGAGATGGCGCGGCGCGCGATTCCTGCGCGTGTGAGGCCGGGCTTTGACGAAATGGAAAAACACTGCAAGGGACAGGGTGCCGCGGCGAAGGCTGCCTGAGGATGATGGATGTCTACTCCTAAAGTGCAACCCGTAATTATCAAGCGGAAGAAGAAGCACCATAGCTACCACGGCGGAGCTTGGAAGGTGGCTTATGCCGACTTTGTTACAGCGATGATGTCGTTGTTCATCGTTCTGTGGCTGATGGGCCAGAGCTCGAAGATTAAGGAGGCTGTGTCGGGATACTTTAATGATCCGCACGGCACGCAGAGCCTGATGGGGACGACGATGAAGGGCACGGGGATTCCGGTGCCGATTCCGCAGACGGATTTGAATGCACTGAAGGACCGGCTGATGCAGGAGATCAAGGCGAAGAAGGAACTGGAGAAGCTTTCGAAGCAGATTGAGATTACCGTGACGCAGGAAGGGCTGCGGATTGAGTTGCTGGAAGGCAAGGACAGCACCTTTTACGAGAGTGGGAGCGCGCAGCTGAGCCCTGAGGGCAAGGAGTTGCTGCAACTGCTGGCCGGAGAGCTCAAGACGCTGCCGAATCATTTGCTGATTGAAGGGCATACGGACTCGAAGCAGTACTCTGCTGATGCGGATTACACCAACTGGGAGCTCTCGGCGGACCGGGCGAATGCAGCGCGCAGGCTGATGCAGGAGGATGGCGTGCGGAAGGATCAGGTGACACAGGTGCGTGGGTATGCCGACCAGATGTTGCGGGTGCCTTCCAATCCTTATGACTCGACCAATCGGCGGGTTACGATCCTGGTGAAGAATGAAGCTGGCGTTCCGGCGAAGCTGCCTGCGTATATCGCGGCGAAGTAAGGTGTTCGTTTGTGAACAATCATGCGCGTTCGGCACAGTGGGGTCGATTCCGAAGGTATTTATTTTGTGATGGTTGCGGGGGATTGCACAGGGACTGTGCAGTTTCTTTATTTTTGATTTGTGCAACTGTGCGGAAGGCAGGGTGCAGGGGACCGGGTACAGGGGACAGTGGATTGTGCCGGTTGCTGACTGCATTGCCTGATCCTTTCTTTTGGTCTTTGGGGTAAAAACAGAACGGCCCGATTGCTGACGCAATCGGGCCGTTCTTTCTGCTCATTTTTAGTGTGGCATAAACGAGGGTAATTCACCGCA